>Ga0074198_1000018_pt1 | contig 411393 bp, 391 predicted proteins | sample EPASupsiteSAE323_FD_64527 | JGI IMG/M metagenome (GOLD analysis project Ga0074198, IMG submission 64527) | Bioremediated contaminated groundwater from EPA Superfund site, New Mexico - Sample SAE3-23 | ecosystem: Environmental > Aquatic > Deep subsurface > Groundwater > Contaminated ... | reverse complement strand
GCAGGCAATCAGGACCCCGGGGGAGACCGTACCGCTCTATCTCGATCTCAGGACTGCTCTCCAGCGGATCTCTCCGTAACGATAATTTTCTCTTTTTTTTGAAAAATAAAATTCCCTTCCACCAGGGATTCACCATTTCTTCGAAGTGCACGATCTCACGGATACGGGGAACAGAATTGTGCACGCACTTGAGTGCAGAATTCCGGGTTGGTCCGAAACTACCCGTGCGAATCGGATGATCCGGAAGCTGCACGATGAAAAACTTCGGGTCAATCGGTTTTTCCGGTATTAACAGCACTATCCGATAATTCCCCGCTTCCGCAGCTCAAAATAACATTTCGCACAGGCTTCCACATCGGCACCGGCATCATGGCTGCCGGTGAATTCTTCTTCGAACAACTGGAGATGCAGCTCGGCAAGCGTCGGCCACTTGAATCCATACCCGGATTTTTTGGGAATTTTACACCACGACACAATCTCCCGGGGTTTCATGGTGCAGGCGGTTTGCTTCTTCAGGAGATTTGTTTCCAGCCTGCACCGGACGAATTCCGTATGGACAATCGGCAGGTCGAACTCGACATTATGGGCAATGACGGTTGTCGCCTTCTCCACATCGGCGTTGAGTTGCGGGAGCACCTTGTGCAGCGACACCCCTTCAGTTTTCGCCCGTTCGGTCGTGATCCCGTGAATCCTGGCCGAGTCCATGGGGATGGAAAAGTCCGTCGGGTAAATGATGAAACTGTTCCGGCTCTCCCGGTTGCCTTCGGTATCGTAGAGCGACCAGGCGAGCTGGACCACCCGGGGCCATTTTTCTGTGGCGGTCGTTGCGGAGTATTTCGGGAGGCCGGTGGTTTCGGTGTCGAGGAAGAGGAGCATCAAGTAGTATTTTGGGGGGGGATGGTATTTGGGGGTGGGGGTCCGGGGTGCTTCCCGCCGGGAAAGATACATTCGTTTTGGGGTATTCCTTCGTACGTGCGCCCCGAAGAGATATCCTAATCCGGGCCTTATACGGGCTCCGATTCCCCACTTTTCCGGGACCAGCGGTACTAATTCGTGAAAATGCAGCACTAATTCCACCGTTTCCCCTGGATTTCACGTCGGAGAATGACCGGCGTAATTAGCCGCATTTGGAGGGCCGATCGCGTTCCGGATCGTGTATGAGCACGTGAAACGAAAGGAACCCCTGTTTTCCGGATCGGCCTCCGTCGGAGAGACTATGTGTCCCGTCGAAGAAACCTTACGGTTTCTTCTCCTCCACCAGGCCTGATGACCTGTCGGACGTCGGAGAACATGTGCAATATGGGTGTGCATTCTCCGACGGCGAATCCCCCTCACGTCGTAGGCATGCGTCCGGACCCCCTGTCCTTCGAAGAAACCTGAAGGTTTCGGTCGAAGAACTTCGTTCTTCTCCTGTCTCATCTCTGATGAGATCCGACATTCTCGTGTCTCAAGTCGAAGACCTGCAGTCTTCTCCTCTTTCAGGTTTGATGACCTTCAAGATTCTGAAGACTCTCAACATAGCAAAATCATCCAGGACTTTTTCGAAGACCTGAAGGTCTTCTCAAGGTTCAGGTCTGCGACCTTCACCACAATCAGACAGGGGGTCGGACGATCCCAATCCGGGCACTCGAAGAACCCTTCGGGTTCTTCTCAAGCCCCCTACCTGAAGGAGAGGGGCACGTAGGGGCTCCGGGGCTGTATTATGACGGAGCGGAGCCGGGGCCGGATAGTACGGGACGGGGCTCAACCATATGCAGAGTATGGGAAGGGGGTGCGAAAGAAAAAACCCGGGGTGAGTGATTTGACCGGGAAAATATCTCAAAAAGATCAACCGGCAAAATCTCAAAACGGCGTTTCTTTTATCCGGTATGTTCCTGTGCCCACCGGAGGATCTCCTGCGCGAGCCGGATGGCTTCGTGATACTCTTCTTTTGTAACGGGAATCGCTGTCCCGGGATACCGGGTATTTGATGCAAAAGATGTGAGCGTGACTGCTTCCCACATCTGCCCGGGAATTTCAATGCCCTGCTGTTCCAGACCGGACAACAGCGCGTTGATATCGTGGGTGTACTGGTACGGGATCTTCCGGGCAACAAAGACAGCCTTGAGCGCTTTTTCTGCTGCCTGCTTTTGCCTGGAAGCAGAGGTCCTCATAGAGAACACCCGGGGTTGTGGCGGCTGCAAGAGCAAGGGAGCTTTTTGCCCGGCATATCCATTCGGCCGGGTTGTCAGGCGAGTGCTTTTTTCCTGTCATACACGACCCTGCCTTCCCTCAGCGCGGGATACAGGACACTGAACGGGGAGTTCCTGTTTTCCTTAACCTGCTGCGGAGTTACAATGACGAGATCGATCGACCGGGCTACTCCCCGCATCCGCTGGTAGATCAGGCCGGCTACTTTCCGCGGGTGGTACCTGCCTGCCTTGATGATGAGGATATCGAGATCGCTGTGCGGACCCGTTGTGCCCCGTGCGGTGGAGCCGAAGATGAGGACCTGTTCGGGCTTTGCAACCTCAACGATCCGGCTGACGATTTCATCGAGCTCGGAATTAGTGATCGCGGAGATCTGATTCATGGTTACACCCGGATTTTCTTATGATGCAATAGTATCTGCGTAATGATATAATCGCTTTTTCGTGTAATTTTGATCAAACCGGGCCTGGACATAATCCTGCCGGCGTTCTGAATTGAACCCTGGTATTCCGGAGGAGCGTGTCCGATCATCCTGCACCGTTCCCGCCAATGGATTGCTCTCACAAAAATGGTGGCTGACATCGTTGATGATGTGATTCCCCCGACCAGCCCGGATAAAACGCCAATGACATGCTCCCTGCCATCGGCATCGACAGGGAACGACTCGGTTCTTTTAAGGAACTCGTACGGGCGGGTGATAGTGAATGATTCCTGCCGGTTCGAACCGGGAACGATCGGGAAAGTGGGGCCCTATCCCGACCCGGCGTTCGTGAAGCAGCTGCCCGACGAGAATGAACCGGGTGGTGCGAAAGAAAAACCCGGGTGCGACCAACGGAATATCGTCAGGTTTTTTTAAAGGCCCGGATAATCTATCGGAATCATGAGATTTTCTTTTACCCTTATTCTACTGCTCGTTGCCGCGACGTTGATGGCTGGATGCACTACATCTGACTCGGAGGCCGCAGCATGGAACGACAAGGGGCTTGCCCTGTATGAACAAGGCAAATATAACGAATCAGTCGAAGCATACAACCAGGCCCTGAAACTTAACCCGAACAATGCCTCGGTATGGAGGAACAAGGGTAAAGTCCTCATCGATCTGAAAAATTATAACGAATCTCTCGAAGCATACAACCAGGCCCTGAAACTTAACCCGAACAATGCCTCGGTATGGAGGAACAAGGGTTATGTCCTCTACTATCTGAAAAATTATAACGAATCTCTCGAGGCATATAACCAGGCCCTGAACCTTAACCCGGACAATGCCTCTGCATGGATGGACAAGGGTCTCGTCCACTTCAATCTGAATAATTATAACGAATCGCTCAAGGCATACAACCGGGCCTTGATAATCGACCCGGAAAATGCAAGGGCATGGGTCGATAAGGGAGCGGTTTTAGCCTGGCAAGGGAAGCATAACGAATCTCTTGAGGCATACAACCAGGTCCTGAAATATCACCCGGACAATGCCGATGCATGGGGCGCCAAGGGATGGACCCTGGCATTTCTGGAGAACTATAACGAGTCTATCAAGGCATACACCCGGTCATTGGAACTTGCCCCGAACAACACCGATAGCTGGGATGGCATGGGGTATGTATTCCTGAAGCAGGGAAAATATGATGATGCTCTTGTGGCATCCAATCAGGCTTTGAAAATAAATCCAAATGATACCTACGCATTGAACAACAAGGCGTATGCCCTGCAGAAACTGGGGAAGTATGATGATGCTCTTGTGGTATCAGACCTGGCATTGAAAATTGACCCGGACTATGCCGAAGCATGGGCCACGTTGGGAAGTATCCTCAACAATCAGGGAAAGTATTCCGAGGCCATCGCAGCCTGTGACCATGCATTGAAAATCGATCCGGAAAATGACGATGCTAAAAAGGAACGGGACATAGCGCAATCAAAACTCAAATCCTGAATTTATTATCCCGATCCATACCACCGGCTCCGGATGATCCCGGAGATCAGACTATTTTTTTTGAACCGGCCCGATTGTTGAACGATCATTGAAAGGATAAAAAAAGTCCTCATTAATCCCCTCCGTCGTTACCGTCTTGGCGTAATCTCCCGGGAAAGATACAATCTCCCCACGCCAGTTCCCCCGGGGGTATTGCGAAGGTGACATCCCGGAGGATGAAATTGGCTACACAGTGTGTAGCGAATTTTTGCTGGTCGCATTACCGGCTCCTGATGCGGGTTGAAAATCCTGAAGCCCGCCGGTATTATATCCGGGAGACTGTCGGCCAGAACTGGAGTGTCCGGACTCTGGAGCGCCAGGTTGATTCGCTTTCCTATGAACGGCTGCTGAAAAGCCGGGACCGGCAGAATGCAAAACCCGCAGTGCAGAAAATGGAAAAGTCCGAGCTCCGGAGTCCGGAGGAATTTATCAGGGATCCGTACGTTCTGGAGTTCCTGCACATCCCTTCATCGGAACCGTTCCTTGAACACGAGCTCGAGCAGGCCCTCATCGATAAGCTCCGGCACTTCCTCCTTGAACTGGGGAAAGGGTTCTCGTTTGTCGGGCGACAGTACCGGATTAGTACGGAGACCTCCGAGTTTTACATCGACCTCGTGTTCTATCATTATATCCTGAAATGTTTCATCCTCATTGACTTGAAGACCGGTAAGCTGACGCACCAGGATACCTGAGCAGATGGATATGTATGTGCGGCTGTTCGAGGACCGGGTGAAGACCGAAGGGGATAACCCGACCATCGGTATCATCCTGTGTACAGAGAAAGACGAGACGATCGTCCGGTATTCGGTCCTCAGCGACAGCCGCCAGCTCTTTGCATCCCGGTATAAACTGTATCTCCCGAGCGAGCAGGAACTTGTTGCAGAGATCGAGCGGGAGAAGGAGATCATGCGAAGGCTGGTGCGGGACCGGGCCGGTAACGGGTAGGTCGAGGTCTGCGGTTTCCTGCTTGATGGGTCCGGGATTGGTTGCGGCGTTTGTTCTATGACAGGGCGAGGCTCTGCTCAGGAAGAGCGCCGGACCGGGGGCCACCTCTACCTCTCGTCAGGAATTCGCCTGGTTTCAGAGTACCTCTAATCCGGGCCCGTATAAGCCCCGGATTCCCCACTTTTCCGGGACCGGCAGCACTAATTCGTGAAAATGCAGCACTAATTCCACCGTTTCCACTGGAATTCACGTCGGAGAATGACCGGCCTAATTAGCACCTTTTGGAGGGTGGTTCGCATACCGGAACATGATTCCCTCCATCCCCGCAGGAAACACGGCCCGGAACCGCAAGGGTACCCCCTCCGGGCGCGAGATACTGATTTACGTCGGAGAAAATGCATTCCGCAAGGGTGTTTTTCACCGCATTCTCCGTCGTAAATTTCACTTCTCCGACGTGAACTGCACATCCGGACACCCTATCTTGTTAAAATATCCAGGACTTTTGGACCAGACAGGGGGTCGGACGATCCCAATCCGGGCGCGTATTGGGATCCGATTTCCGGAAATGGCCAAACGGAGCCCGTACAGGGCCCGGATTGGGGGTGCTGTGGATCGCGAAAAAGAGGGTCCGGGTTGGGGGTCCCAGGAGGGGTTTTACGGCGTGAGAGGGGCTTTGGATTTACCGGGAATTTCTGAAAAATTTTTACAATTTTTTCTGTGAAATTTTTTTGGGAAAAAATTTTGATCCGGAAAAAATATTTTTGAAAAACGTTTCTGGAAAAATTTTTGCGCAGGGAAATTATTTTTGAAAAGTGCCGGTAAAATTTTTTGAAATGGTAAAATGATCGTGCTCGAAGAACTGATGTTCTTCTCATCCTCTTGGTCTGATGACCAATCGGACTTGAAAAATTTTGATCGCGATCGGTTGGGTCGATTTTATTTTTCAGATCGCGAAAATGATCGCGTTTGAAAATTTTGCAACGCGATCAAGGGGGTCGATTGGGAATTGGATGTGACAGAGAAACAAAAATCGTAAAATGAGTTTGTATTACAAATTCCACCCATGAAAGAAAATTTTTGAATACTTTATATTTGAAATGTATTAGGTCGAATTTTTTTTAGAGATAATTGGTTTAATGAAGTAATATCCAACTTAAATTCCATTAAATTTTTATTAATATGTTCAACAGAGAAATCCCTTATCCTTTGAGCCATGACGGAATTATAAAATTTTGAAATATTTGATTTTAAATCATTCAAATGAACTGGTTGCATAATATAAAATGGTTCAGTCATGTAAGCATCAAAATTCAATTCAGAATGAGGATGCATAAAAACTGGTATCCCAACGCAATCAGGATAGTTTTCTCTAAACCATGCAATACTTGAATTCAGTTGATTTGCTTCTTTTTTTGAGATTTTTGCTAATTCTCTATCTTCCATTACTTCATTTTTACATTCAATTATCCAATAGGTCTTATTTCCAATATACCACAAATTATCCGGACCTGCCCCACTAATTTTTTCGGGTCGCTGAGTATCAAATCCCAATAACTGCCCCAACTGATCAATGCCTTCTTCGAAAATATTTGATGATTGCTCATAATCCACCTTATTCAGTATTTCCGACAAATGAATATTGAAAACTGCTTGAGATTCAAAAATCGAAATATCTTCAAAAATTTTCTGAGATCTTGACTTATCGGTCGATATCAATCGTTTGAAAGTTACACCAATTTCAGGACGGAATAGATGACAATTTTTTTCAAAGGCTTTAAGCTGAATTTTCATTTGCTCGGATGGATTTAGTGGATACTCGTAAATTCCCTTTAATTGGAGATACCATCCCTTTTCTTTTTCATCGGTTGCTTCATCCACCAATTTTTGAGCAATTTCAATCGCAACCGGATAATTCCCTCGTTGAAATGCTAATTCAGCTTCGAACTCTTTATCGAAATGAGCTACATAATCTTGATCAATTTCTTTAATCTTCACTTCAGACATTTCATCCTTATAAAAATCCTTCCAATCCTGATTCCGTACTAAAACTTGCTTAATTCCATCTTCTATCGTTTTAATTGGGTCTCTCTCAGATTCTTCAGATTTCATTTGACGGGCAACATCTTCGCCGATCCGAATTTGTTCTTTCGCTTCATTCGAAAAATCAACTCGCTTGTTTTTTTGAGCTAAAAAATTAATTAAATTGTTTCCAATTATGAGAACAACCGAATAATCGCTTGTCCCTCTAATAGATCGGCCAATTCCCTGTTCGATTTTTTGGGCCATCATCCTTCGAGTAATATTTGATTCGGATCTGCAATATTGGTAATATTGATCGCTTAAAGAAATGTATGACGGAAGACTATCCAAACATAAGATTCTACAAGTATCATCAGGTAAATCAATTCCATCGTATTGATTTGTTAAAACTAGAACTTCCGTTGCCTTTCTTTGTGCAATTTTTTCATTTAAAGTATCAATTTCTCGTTGAATCTCATTAACTGTGGGGGCAAGACAGGGTTCCCATTCACGTGCACGAGGAAATGATGGAACTAATGCTACAACACCGAAATTTCCATATCGTTTTGTGAATTTTTTTAACCAATCAATAATTTTTTCTCGGCTTAAACTTGAATCTACAAGTGAGGGAATTAAAATAAGTCGCTCACCACTATATTTTTCTTTGTCATAAGTTATTGGGATTAATACACTTTTTGACGAAATTCTCAGATCTTTTATTAAAAAGGCGTCATCTGTAAGAGTTGCAGATAAAAATACACGTCTTTCACATTCAGAAAATGATGGAATCAGATCAATAGGAATAATCCTTGGGATAATTTCACATTTTTCTCCGGAAAAAATGCATATGCAATTTTTTATTTGATTTTTTATTAAATTCCAATGCAATTTGATATCTGCGGATTCAATATTTTGGCTCTGTAGAAATGCTGAGTTCACAGAAGTAAAAAAGACCGAAAGATCTAAGGTACAGTGCCTCCTTATTTTGTTATGCTACTAACGACAAGGAGGCAAACTAATGTCGGCGAACCGGTATATCAGGTTTGTTGAATTATCATCTGGCCTGATCAGAGACTCCCGCATACCCCTTTTTTCATCAAAGTTCTCGAAGAAAACCTATACTCAACACCAGTTACTGACCCTTCTTCTCCTGAAAGAGTATTTGTCAGAAGATTATCGGGATGCCGTTGAACTTGCGGAGATTATGGATTCTATTCGGGCAATGATTCATCTCGATAACGTACCTCATTTTACGACAATCCACAAGTTCTGTCAACGGATTAGATCCTCGACATTCACCCGGTTACTGAACCGACTCGTGAAAATGTTTTATGACTGGGGTGAAAGGATTCCCAGTACTGCAATCGATTCTTCCGGGTTCACCAGCTCGTATGCCAGCCACTACTATTCTTGGAGAACGGATAAAATGAGAAAACAATTTCTGAAAACTTCAGTCTCGGTCGATACGGATCAACAGATCATCACCGGTCTGAAGATCTCCCAACATCCGGTCCATGATATCATTCACGCCAAAACACTCCTCAAACAATGTCACAAGACCAGACGCTCGGACCTCTATGTCATGGACAAAGGATACGACGCCGAAGAGATCCATGAATTAATCCGAGACACGCTTAACTCATGTTCCCTTATCCCGGTCAGAAACAGAAAACGTAAACGAATTTCCGGATATTATCGAAGACGAATTGCTCTGGCTTTCGATGATGAAAAATACCATCAGAGAAACAAAGTCGAAACCGTATTCTCTGTCCTGAAAAGAAAGTTCGGAGAAGCCCTTAAGGCTCGAATATACCGACTCCAAGTCAAGGAGATTAAAATCAAAGTGATCCTCTACAACCTCTCAAGATTGATTACTACTTTGTCGTTTCTGGTTCTCGTTGAGGAATTCTACAGAGCCAATATTTTTTCTTATTATATTGATAATGGCGTCCTCTTGATCATACCATTTCCAATAGGGAACAGCTAATTGACTTCCTGGATAACAATTAAAAATTTCATCATATGTCCCAGATTCCTGTTTTTTCAATGCATCTTTGAATAACAAAAATAATTCTTTGTAGGTATCGGTATCATTTTTTACTTTAATCGAAAACGCATCATGAATAATATCAAGACATTTATGCGCATCATCCATCACAAGAGATCCAATGGAGATAGTCTCGGAATTGCGAGAGCCTGATACTCCAAATTTTGAATAACCATTGAAAAGCTTACTACAAGTTGTGATTAAAACCGCTTCTGAATTTAAAAATTCATTAGGTAATCCTTCTCCTGCCCCCGATATGACTGTTTTTATTCCGAAAAATCTAGCTTGTTCGACTGTTTGATTCACGAGATATGTATTTGGACAGAGATAAACTGCAGGTCCTTTCCCTTCTTTTAACGAGGATTGTAAAATTAATAACCCAATTAATGTTTTTCCATGCCCCGTCGGTAATTTAATTATTGTGTCTTTTTGTTCCCGGAATTTTTCATAATATTGATTAAGGACCTCCTCTTGAGCGGGCCTAAGATATTCTTTTCCGACTTTTTTATCGAGATCCTTAAAAATATCGATAGGATTATCTCTTTTTTGGTAGTCTTTGTGACTTCGTAATTTTTTAAAGTCGACCATTCTAACCTCTGTTTAATGATTGTTTATACATCAAATATATATTTTGATACCAAATTATCTATGTAAGTCCAATCCAACCCTTGACCGCCCCGAACCAATTCAAGAAAATAGTAAATGGAATAATTAAGAAAAAAATTACAAATTAATTAATAAAACAAAAAGGAATTTGAAAACTATGATAGAGGATGATGAAAAAAAGATAAAAAAATGGTTCAAATTTTTTATCAAAGAAGGGAGGAAACGGTACCAAGCATCTTCGAAAGAAATTCATGAATTATTCGATAATTATTACTGCCCATTAACACCAATAATTGATCGATGTGAGATCTCTGTTTTTCATTTGACTCAACAAACTCAATATCAATTTATATACATACACACGCCGCTTTACTACACTGGAATTCAGGATAAGAAAATCTCATTCCTTACGCCCAATTGGGGTAGTTTCCTTAATTCATTAAATACAATGAATTTCGATATACAACTTGAATCTAAAACAATCGAGGAATTTTTCAAATTTGTCATCGAACATGAATTTTTCAATTCCGAAAATATTTTTTTCAGTCCAGAGTATTCTAATTGCTTTTTCATTAAGGGGATGATTACAGATTATGATCCAATAGGCATAATCGATTGGTGTTTTAATCAAATTGCCACTTATAAAGATCATGAAAAATTAGAAATTGAAGAGGCGATATCAATTGAACTTCAATATCATACTCGTGGAATAAATAAAATTTGGATTGGCAAAATTCCAGAGGATTGTTCATTCGAAGATTATATTTTTAATGAGTCTCTTCCATCCAAAAAAGTGATTCATAGATCTTTTGATGATCGAGACATTATTGTATATTCTGATTGTGGAATTTCATTTCATAATTATAAAAACCATCATGCAATCAACATCGTAAATATCTGTCTTTGCCAATTGCTTTGGGCAGGTTATCATTTTACTCCAATTTATGAATCTAGCATTACCAAAACAAGTTATGATAAGGATCATCAAGAAATAATTTTTCCACACGATTTGTGGGTTTTTCAGGATTCTGCAATAAAAACACCTACTTCTCGTGCAATAATTGGTACAAAAGAAATTCCCATAGAGGTATTCGAAAATATCTTGGAAAATTCATACGAATTAAGCAAAAATTCAGAATTAACAGAAAAAATTATAATATATTTTGAGGCTGAGGACTTTTACGCAAATAGAAAGTATTCCCAGTCTTTTATACTCTCCTGGATTTTAATTGAAAAATACATTCACAAAAAATGGGATATGCATTTAACCAACAAATGTATTGTTGGGGATAAAAAACGAAAGGAAAAATTAAAAAATTCCTCAAACTGGACAGCCGATGTGATGATTGAATCAATGAATCTTGCCGATCAAATCGATAATTCTGAGTATTTAGAATTAATTGCATTGAAAAAAATTCGAAACGATTTCATCCATAGAGCGAAAAAAATTGATGATAAACAATGTGATCAAGTTTTCGAATTTGTACTGAGGTTATTAAGACAGGAAATGAAATCCATCGTCCCTCATAAAATTGTTATCAAAAAACGAGAGTTATTTGTCTGAGACCACTTCATAATAAGAAAATGATTGGAATGTATTTTCGTATTGCGTAGACTTCCAAAAAAAACACAGTCCATTCAACACTATTTCCTTAAACATTTACTTTTTTGCAAAATCACGAAACGAACTTCCAGTAAGGAGCATATGTGAAGAGTGGAAACTTTCACCCTACCCCCGTCACCTTTATCCCCACCCACACCGGTATTCAAAGATCAAGGAACCACCCATGCTCTACCGGAAACTGAACAACACAGACCTCTCCATCATCGGCTTTGGCTGCATGCGGCTCCCCGTGAAAGTAGACGGCGAGATCGACGAGCCCCTCGCAACAAAGATGCCCCGGTACGCCATCGACCATGGCGTGAATTATGTTGATACGGCGTATCCTTATCATGCAGGCCAGAGCAAGCCGTTCGTGGGCCGGGCGCTTGCCGGGAACCTGAGCCGGGTCAGGACGGGATAAAAAAACAGGGCACAAATCTTTTTTTTGAATTCGGGTGTTATGGAACGGTTTCAAACTTCCCGGTTTCCGTGAAATATATCACTCCGGTTACCGGCTTTCCTCCATTCAGTTGCCGGACCGCCGCAACATAAACCGACAACGAAAGAGCATACTCGCCAGCACCAGCAGCATAATCGGATGGAACATCACTCTTGTAATCCACCACCACCCAGCTCCCATCCTCCATCTCACACAACCGGTCAATCTTCCCGGCCACCGGCCGGCCATCAACCGTCACCACAAACGGCACTTCACAGTACGACCGCTTCACCCGCTTCATCAGGTCCGAAGACAAAAACTTCGAAAGGATCTCCTCACACTGCCGGACATGCTCCTCCGAATACTCGCCAAACTCTTTCAGCACAGTCGCAGCATCCCGGCCCCGGAGCACCTCATGAATGACCGTGCCCCGGGGGGTCCCGTGCCCGGACAGCACATTAAATATCATTGTCGTAGTATAGTACTTGGAATACAAGGGAGTCAGGAGACAGCCATGGCAAAACAGATCGAACTGGAAACCGTCTTGCGGGGTGAAGAGGCGCGGGCATTCGAAGAATATGTCAACGCTCCCGGCCAGCGCTTCACGTCCGAGAGTCGCACGCTCTTCCGGGAAGCCCGGCAACTCTCCAAAACCTGGCCGAAACAATAACATGAATATCGATCTGAACACCCTCGTTTTTAAAAAAATTATCTGACGATTCAGACGTTTCGTCGTTCTCATGTTCCGATTCACAGGACCTGGAAGATTTTCTGCGGACTGATGCAAAAGACAGCCAGCGTGAAAAGATCAGCACAACCTATCTCGTCCATTCAGGTCCCGTCCTTGCGGGATTTTTTTCCCTTTCAATGGGTTGTATCGTTTCAGACCAGGTCAGAAAGTTGCTGCCCGGCATCGAGGACCCGCCCAAGAAATATCCGGCCCTGCTCCTTGCACGGATGGCAATCCATGACGGGTTACGCGGACAGGGAATCGGATACGAGATGCTGAAACATGTTTTTGCTCTCGCATTCATCCTGACAGAGCAGATCGGATGCAGGTTCGTGAAAGTCGATGCAAAGAAAGATCCAAGAACCATCCGGTTCTATGAAAAATATGGCGGTTTTATACGAATAACGGAAAATTCCGACACGGTCCAGATGGTTGTCGATATCAACAAGATCCGGGACGAGTGATTCATTTCCCTCTTTTAGGCATCCCGGTTTTTTCCTTTGAAAAAGTCCGGAAGTCTTCAGGTTTTTACTAAAACAACCAGAATCCCCCGTTATTACCCGGGTTATCAGTACTCCCGGGAACAATGGGGACAACAGAGAAGAAACCTTTCCGGATATTCCCCGGATTTGTTCACCTTGGGGGCACTTATGAAAAACCAGATCGGTAAAAATCCCCGGTTTCGGGGAAATACAAATATCCTGTAACCTTCTTCGCCCCGGTCAACTGTCGGACCGCTTCACAATAAATTCCCAGTGATGTCCTGTATTCCTCCGCAAGAGCTGCATTCTGCTCCGGCCCGGAAACAGCCATACTCTTGTAATCGATCACAATCCACGACCCATTATCAAGCTGACAAAGCCGGTCGATCTTCCCATCCAGCAGTCTCCCGTCTTGAGCAATAATAAATGGCACCTCGCAGAACGATCGCTTCACCCGCTTCATCAGATCCGAAGACAAAAACTTCGCAAGGATCTCCTCACACTGCCGGACATGCTCCTCCGAATATTCCCCATACTCCTTCAGCACCGTTGAAGCATCCCGGCCCCTCAGCACCTCGTGGATGATCGTGCCCTTCTTCGTTCCTTCAACACCCGGTAAATATTTCGAAACAACCGGTTCCCGGGCCGGGGCTGGGGAAGATTCCTTCCCCGTCCGCTCTTTCTCCAAATCCGAAACGGATTTTACCGTAACCCGCCCCGGTCCGGCAGAATACTCCGGAGCACTCCATGTCCCGGCCTTCCCGGAACATTCCTCCGGCACAACAAGCAAAGAAGGCTCCACCCGCCCCGTCTCAGCAGGAATCGCCAATGGATCAGAAATAATCGCAAGACGCAGTCCGGAAGGTAACACCAACCCCCCGGCAGCAATCGCATCCCCGGTCACCCCAAGCGCAGTAAACACCCATTCGATCCGGGACCGGCCCAAATCAAATGACAAACCGGCCTCCTCCGGTACAGTCCCGCTCATGAACAAATGATCCCTCGCACGGGTCAGCGCCACATACAACAACCGCTTCTTCTCGGCCCGCTCCTTCTGCCGCTGCTGCTCCTTCAGCGTAAGAAGAACAGCACTTTCGGTCATAGAATAATTATCAGAAGGGTCCGGTACCTTCACCCCCACCATCAGCGGGTTGTCGCCGATCATGATCGGGGGGAACTTCTCGCGGAAGCCGTTGCCCATGTCCGGCACGAAGACGATGGGGAACTCTAAGCCCTTGGCCGCGTGGACCGTCATGATGTTGACGGCATTCTCCGCAAGGGCGTCAAGCGGGGCCTCGCCCTCCCGCTCGTCCTCGTCCATCGCCATCCGGAGGTCGGCGGTGAAGTCGGCGAGAGCGTAATTGCCGGCCTCCTCCCGGTTCCGGGCCATGCTGACGAGCTTCTCGATGTTTGCCAGGATCTGCTCCCCAGCCGGGAGAGCGGCATAGACCGTGTAGACCCCGGACTCGGCAAGGATCCGGCGCACTAAGGAGACCAGCCCGGTCCGGCCGGCGTACTTCTGCCAGGAAGAGAGGAGCGTGAAAGCGCGGGCTGCCGGCCCGGTGCCGGTCCGCTCCGCATACGCACCGAGCTTGTCCCAGAGCGTCCGGCCGTTCTCCTGCGCTATACGGAAGAGTTCGGTATCCGGCAGGCCGAAGTACGGGGACCGGAGGATCCCGGCAAGGCTCACATTGTCGTGCCGGTGTTCGAGGAACGAGAGGATATTGCAGAGATCGTACACTTCCTGCCGGTGGTAGAACCCGGTCCCGCCATGGACATAGAACGGGATGCCATACTCGGAAAGCGAGGACAGGTAATACGAGAGACTGGTCCGGGCCTCCAGCAGGATCGCGATGTCGCCGTACCGGGCCGGGCGCCGGGCAAACGAATGGTCCGGCAGTTCCTCGTACACGGTGAGCGGCTGCGCATTCACAACACTGTGGATCCGCCGGGCCACCATCCCGGCCTCGTTCCGTTTCGTCCCGGCCGCATCGCTTCCTTTCGGGGGGAGGAGCAGCTCCACGGAGCCGGCATGACCGGCGCGGCTCTCGGATATTTTCACCGGCTCGTACCCGAACTCCCACGGCTTCTCCGCGGAGGCAAGGAGCCGGGAGAAGATAAGGTTCGAGAGGCCGATCACCTCCTTCGTGCTCCGGAAGCTGGTGTCAAGGTTCACCACCCGGCCCCGGCAGGCAGCGGCAATGATCTCCTGCGCCTCCTTGAACCGGGTCACATCCGCATCGCGGAAGAGATAGATCGACTGCTTGGGGTCGCCGACAATGAAGAGGCAGTCCGTTGCGGGGGACGGCGTCCCGATGATCGCAAGAATGATATCGAACTGCGCCAGGTCCGTGTCCTGGAACTCATCCACAAGGATGTACCGGAACCGGGGCATGAAGTGCGTGGCAACGAGTTCCCGCTGCTCAAGGAAGAGCTGCCGGGCATGGAGGATCAGGTCCGCAAAGTCGAGGCCGCCGAGAGCGGCCTTCCCGTTCCCGGCCAGCTCCGCGTACCGCGAAAAAACAACGGACAGATCCCGGAGGAACCGGACCGATCCGGTGATGACCGGGTCCGAAATATCCACGCTCATCCGGAACAGGGCGTGCTTCCGTTCAAGGATCCCGGCCAGATCCTTCCGGGACTTTTTGAAGTCTTCGAGATCTTCGGCCTTCCAGATCTTTTTGCTCCCGATATTCCCGGGTTTTTTGCCGGCAAGTTCAAGCGCAGCAGAGCAGAAATCATCGGAGCCTGAAGGAGACGCAAGCCGGGACAGGAGGGGTCGGATTCCCTGCAGGAAGACCGCGGCCTTGTCGTCCACGCCATCGTACGCGGACGCGAGCCCGAGCAGCGTGCGGAGGCAGGAGGAGAACGAAGAATCATTCCGCAGGGCCGAAATCTCCGCGTCCCGGAATGACTCGACCTCCTGTTTCCACGCAGAAAGCACGTGGCCCTCATCATTTTCAAGGGCGGAAAAGAACCGTTCATACCGCTCCCGCTTCCCGTAGAGTGCGGAGAGGATCGTCTTCAGGTTGTGCTGGTCGGTGATGGAGAGGACATGGACCAGCGCCTCGTTGACCGGGCCATCCTGCCGGGTATGGATCAGGTCCTCATAGGCCTTGCCGTGGATACGGGAGGCCTGCTGCTCGTCCAGCACGGCAAAGCCCGGCTCCAGCCCCGCCTCGATCGGGAATTCCCGGAGCACCTGGGCGCAGAACGAATGGAAGGTCTGGACCGGCGCGATCATGAAATCCTCGGCAGCCTTCTCCCACTGCGGGCCTTCCTGCGTGAGAATCCCGCTCCGGATCCGCTCCTTCATCTCAGCTGCCGCCTTATCCGTGAAGGTCAGGGCAAGGATCTGGGGCACCGTAACGCCGCGGGTCTTCAGCAGGTCGATATATTTCTGGACGAGCACGTAGGTCTTGCCGGTCCCGGCCCCGGCCGTGACCACCATGCTCCTGTCGTGCAGGGTGATTGCCTCGCCCTGCCGTGGTGTTGCCGCCATCTCAGGTCTCCTCCCCGCATTGGAAGACCCGGTAGGGGTCGAAGCGGCAGATCCGTTTGAATTCGCAATACTTGTTCGGACACTCCTCTTCGCGGGGGAGAGGGAAGCACCCGTTCCGGATCCCGTCGATATAGGCAAAAGTGCATTCCCGCGAGTGGGTGATTACCCCGGCAAAATCCGCGGAGACCCGGGGCCGGGAGACCATGAGGTCCTTTGCCGCAGAATCGGCAAGCACGATGCTCCGGTCCACCTCGCGCCGGATCGTATAATAGCCCCCGCCGATACCATGCGAGCCGGTGATCTGCCCGAAGGCGAGTAAATACAATGGCAGCTGCAGGGCTGTTCCGGCCTCGATATCCTTGGCCTTGGGATGCTGTGAGCCGGATTTGTAATCATAGATCAAAAAGGATCCATCGGGGGTGATATCGATCCGGTCGATCCTGCCCCGGATGAACACCTTCCGTTCGCCATCCGGGGAGACGAGCTCAACCGGTTCCGGAGATGAAGCGGGATCGTCAGATTCGGTTGTTCCCATGCCAAAGGAATATTCAAAACGGGACGGAACGAGCGGCGAGTCCGCTTCCCCGGTCTCGCTGACCAGGAACTTTTCAAAATACCCGGGGCCGGTATGACTATCCCCGAGCATCAGGATCCGGGTTGCGTCCCAGAGCGGGCTTTGGAAAGAATACTTCCCCAGCTCTTCATTGGCAAGCCGGAGGATCAGGTCCGTGGCATCCGGAAGAGAGGCGAGGCTGACCTTGTCGTGGCCGGCTGCACGCCACTGCCGGTAAAACGTGCTGAGGACATCGTGGATGGCCGTCCCGCGATCGCCGGCCGAGAGGTTCGGCTCCACCTCGGGCAGGGCCTGGAGATTGATCACCCGGTCCAGGAAATATTCGAACGGGCAGCTGGCATAGGTCTCAAGGCTGGTGGGGGAGTACACATGATCCGGGCCGTACCGACCGGCAAGGGCAGCACGGATCGCCTCATCCCCAAAAAGAATGCCATCGTAGGGCGAATCGCAGGGGCCCCGGCGGTAGAACCGCTCCATGTTGATCCGCTCCACCAGATCGCTGATACCCAGCGAGGCCGGGATCATTTCAAGTGCATCACAGGCTTTCTCATCCCGGATCGTTTCACCCGCCAGGACCGCTGCAGTACACCGGGATGCGGGAGTATTCCCGGTAATATCCGGCCAAGGATGATCTCCGGTTCTCATCCGGACCCGTTCGAAAAATGCTGAGGTGAGCAGCGGTTTCTCCCCATCGGCAAGCGGGGCACTCAGGTACAGGGTCTTTTCTGCCGAGAGCAGGGCCGTAATAAAATAATACTGTTCTTCCCGGAGAATTTCTGAGAGGGAACGGGTTCCCATCCGGGTGTTCTCCAGCGAATTGGTGAAGGGAAGCCGGGTAGTCAGCCGGGGGAATACACCTTCGACAAGCCCGCCGATGAAGACAACCGGGAACTTCATGTGCTGACATTCCTGAAGACCGAGTACCACGACACCATCGGAATCATGGAGGCCACTCTCATCCCGCTCATCGGCAATGGCAGAAATAATCCGGAAAAAATCCTGCACGTCGACCGGTTCACCAGCCGGGGTCCATGCGCCATGAGCGAGAGCCTCAAGTCGGGCACAGAACTTATGATATGCCTGGATTTCCCGATCCTTGATCTGATCATCCGGGGCTGAATACAGGTACGGAATATTCCACAAATTCAGGAATGAACAAAAACCGCTGATGTGGTCCCGGAGATTCTTCTTTCCGGCCAATTTATCCAGGTCGTGAAGCAGGATTCCTATCCCTTCACGAACATGCCTGACAGTATTTATCGAAATGCCCGGGTAGTTCTTTGCTTTGTCCGGATCCTGCAACTGCTCATGGAGCCAGTCCAGCTGTTTCATCCAGTCGGGATGAGGACCGTCTATCCCGGCATACCGGGAAACGAGATCCACTTCAGCATCATTCAGAGGGATTTTCCCCCCCGGTACAACATCCCGCCGGAAAAACGGGCTGGCGATCAGCCGGACGATTTCCTCCCGGGTATGGCCCCTGACAGCGAGACCGGCAATTCCGCCGAGGAACTGGATGACCGGTGCCTGAGATAGTTTGGGACTGACGGCGGAATTCCACGGGATTTCAAACTCCCTGAATACCTCATCAATAAGCCCGAAGTCCGCACCATGGAGATCCGGAAACGCCACAGCGATATCGGAGAGAAGAGTGCCGGCAGCATTCAGACGGCCGATCTCCGTTGCAATTCCGTATACTTCGGCAAAGCGGGTGGGAAATGTCCGGATGCGGAAACGGTCTCCGGCTTCAAGGGTATCGGTCTCCGAAAAAAGACCGGTGATCCGTGACTGCACAGACAGCGGATCGAATGCCGGGGTGGACCCGGACTGACTTTCCATCGACGCCCGGCTTCTGAAAATATCCGGATCGATCCCATCAGGAACAACAAGATACGTGCTCCCGGCATGCTCCCGTACAGTGTCGAAAAGATCCTGCTCGAGCGGCAGTGGATCATAAAATCCATAGATGAAGACGGTCCCGAGAGGGGAGGCTTCGGAACGATTCAGCTGATCGATTGTCCATTCAAGAATTGTATCGCCATCAACAAGATCCAGATCACTCAGATAATTCCGATACTCCGTGAAGATGGTATCAAGCTGATCGCTCTTCTTACTCTGGAGACTCAAAAGACACTCGGGAAATGCAACCTTCCGGGTAAGTATGACTTTCATGAATTCTTTGAGATCATGAACAGTTCCCGGGGATGGCGTGTCCCGCACAACAAATAGCGAAGCATGTTCAGCCAGGTTTTCAAGAATGCCGGCGAGCAATAATTTTGATTCACTGTTCGACAGGAATCGTTCTGTTGTCCGATTCTCTTCAAAAATGATCTGACAAAAACTTCTTTGGCCTTTAGTCAGGGTGCAGACCCGTGACTCAATTAGGGGAATCTCTTTTTTGATGAGATGCGAAATAACATGCCTGACAAGCCGTTCGGTAGGAAGAATGAGCCAGGTGGCGAACGGATCTTCCTTTGCGGCAGCGACAAAACGGTCGATGACAATATCCAGCTGTTCCCCGGGGAGACAGAACTCACAAGAAACTTCCTCGACAAAAGACTCCGGGGAAGATTGCGCTGGCATGATAGGAGATCAACCTGCCGGAAGAAAAAATGGCGGGATTTATTCCAGGAACTTGTCGAGCGGGATCGTCTCGATCTTTTCCTTTGTCACGGCCGTGACATCGATCTCCCGGGCCTCGGCCTCTTTTGTGATCACCCTGACATCGTGTTCGAGATCCTTGATCGGGATCTGTTTCCTGCGTTTCTCCATCGGCGGGTTCATCTTCTCCGCTTTCTCGTAGTCCACGACCTTTTTCAGGATATCGTCCGGAAGGGACTCGCAGCTCCGGAGGAGTCCAAGGAATTCATTGAAGAAATACGTGTCAATCTGCATCCGCCGCTTTGTTGCGTGGGCAAACTTCCCGATAACGTGGCAGATCTTCTCCCGGTCCTCCGGGCTCAGCTGGTCAACGAACTGGTAGTCCTCGATCTTCCTGAGGGCAAGGACAATTGGTTCAAGGCAGTCGTGAGTGACAACATAGACCTGGTAGTCAGCCATGTCCAGGTGGACATCATCGAGATATTCGATTGTGTTTGCAGGGACGACAAGGAAAATATCCTTCTTGACATTGTCCTCCTTTGCGTACTTTTTTGCCGCCTCGGCCTGGGTTTTGATATAGAGCGGGAAATTCCCCAGTTCATCAGAATTTTTCGGGCTCTTGGCATCGAAAACAACATACTGGTCAGCGATGACAACTGCATTGTCCGGCTTTTTCCCGGAGACCGGGAATTTTTCTTTATCGCAGTATTCTATGGTATGCCTCTGACAGATTGACCGGAGGGACTGCTCAACGAGTTCTTCGTGCTTTTTCCAGGTCTGTTCCATCCCGGCAAACTCTGAACGGATCTCCGCATCCCGATCTGCCTGGACCCGGATACGATCGTCCTCAAGCTGTTTCTTGAGAGACATCAGTTCAGTTATCCGAAAATCGTGTTCACGGGTACGCTCTTCTTCTTTCTGCCGGAGTTCTGCAAGCGATTTCTGTGAATCAATAAACTGGGAGTTAAGTTGGTCATACCGGGCATGCGAGGCAGAGAGGTCTGCTTTCAGCTGAGATATGGCCTGCTGGTTTTTCTTCTCCGCTTCTTCAAGACCACCGGCCTTGTTCTCACCCTCGTTCTGCTTTCGCAGAAGTTCCTCATTCTTCATCTTGAGAGTGACCATGTCCTCTTTGAGCTGGAGAATTGTTGTATCAGAATTTTGCTGGACTTCAGCAAGAGTTGCTGAGATCCTGGCACGTTCGCCCTCTTTTTCAGTGATCTTCTGATTGATGGACTGCGTGCGCGATTGTTCTGATGAAAGATCCTGCTGAATACGGTTCATCTGCTGCTGCTGGTACTCCACCTTCTGGGATAGATCCCGGTTCTGTGAAACGAGTCCGGCAATCTCCTGATCCTTTTCCCCCAACCGGGTCTGGAGCCGCTGGTATTCGCCGAATGCATCGTATCCCTGCGACACGATCCCCTGCCACGAAAAAATCCGTTCAAAGAAGCCGACATTCTTGATACGTTCAAAAAACCTGCGGAGATGTTCGAAAGGGGGAGCGTCCATTGAGTACACCTGAAGGGATCGACTGATAATTTCTTGGGGGAATCCACTTATTAACATTCTGGGCGCCGGGTGAAAATGAGGCTTTCCACATTCCCCCGGATCTTCCGCGAGTGCGCCATGAAAATGGCGAAAACTCAGCTTGATCACGGGACCTTCCCTGACGAGGATTTCAACCTCCTCGTACGCGATATCGACAATGACTTCCCCCTCGACCACTTCAGCGGGGGCGAGCAGGACGACATCGCGGTCGCCTTAAGGATCGCCCTCTCCCGGTATCTCGCGGAACTCCACCGGGTCCACGAGTCAACGTTCCTTATCTTCTTTCGAGATCTTCGGGAGCCATGACGAGGAGCGGAGGGCCAATCTCCTGATTGCCCTCAGCACGACAGGAGTCCCGCATCCCTCAAGAATATTCCGCATCTCCCATATCGCCGAGATCCAGGGGGAGTTCGCGAACACGCTCATGGTCGGGATGGGAACCGACAACACGGGGCCGGATAAAAGAAGCAGAGTGAGGGACCGCAACACCACGGCATACCTGCGGGGCAGCGGGCATCACAATCCGCTGGCACCTCCCGCAAAAAAGCCGGGACGATCATCCGCACGGCGGGCAGGGCAAGGTTTATTCCCGTGGGCAGATATTAGAATAGAGAAAAGAATATGGCGGTACCACCCGGATCATCCCATGGACCACGGCCGGATCGAGCGGATTTCCTGCACCGTCATATAACCTATGGTATCCGGGTCCACCACCTCATCCTCACCGCCGCCTTCCTTCTCCTGATCGCGCTCGGGGTCTATTTCATCACCAGCGAGAGCCAGGCCGTCACCCGCACCGCAGTCTCCTCCTACCAGCAGACAGAACTCGAGATTGTCCGGGACGCTGCACGGAGCTCACGGGAATACGTGTACGTCCAGACCGTTGTCCTGAACCGGAGCGATGCCGAAAACATCGAACAGGAGATCTTCAAAAAATTCATCGAGCCGATCCATCTCTTGAAGAACGGGGACGCCTGGATCTATGCTCCGGACCACGTGGTGTTCGACCTCAGCTCCGACTTCCCGGACGAGTACCGCGGCAGGAGCATGGCCCAGATCTTTGAGATCCAGAAGGGCGCCGGTGCCAGCCATTACGAGGAGATGACGGATGACGTCATGCATGCCCGGGAGGGGGTCGGTTACTACATCTGGCTCCCGGAGAAGGGGGAGGAGATCGCAGCATGGACGCCGGTCACCGTGAATAATTATACCTGGACGATCGGGCTCTCCACGCCGCTTCCCGAGATCCTCGATGCAACAGGTGCCTCCGCTACGACAAGGACTTCATCCTGGGTCTTTGTCCTGGGCATCAGCATTGCCATAATCCTCTTCATCGCATGGCTCCGGGAAGATATCCGGCGCTTAAAGTTCGAAGAGATCCTCCGCGAGAGCGAGGAGCGGTACTCGGCAATGGTGAACAATGCCCCGGGCCCGGTTCTGATCATAAAGAAAGGTGAGGTCAGGTTCATCAACGATGCCGGCGTACGGGCATCAGGCTATCTGCGGGATGAGATTATCGGGAAAAACATCCTTTTATTCCTGACAGAGGACTCGCAGAAAACCGCCCAAAAAGAAGCACAGTTCCGGGCGGGCCGGGACCATGTCTCGGAATACGAGACCGAGTTCATCAGGAAAGACGGCCAGGTTATCCAGCTGATCGTGCGGGCAATAGACATCCCGTTCCAGGGAGAAGAGGTCACCCTTGCCCTCCTTGTCGATATTACCGGGCGGAAACGTGCCGAAGCAGCCCTGAAAGCAGCCAATAAAAAACTCAGCCTCCTCTCCGGTATCACCCGCCATGATATCAGGAACAAGCTCCTGATCCTCTCCGGTTATGTTGCCCTTGCCAAAAACAGTACCGGGGACCCGGCCCGTATGGCAGAACTCATCCGGAAAGAAGAAGACACGATCCGGATCATCACGAACCTGATAACCTTCACCAAGGACTACGAGGAGATGGGCATCCATTCCCCGGCATGGCAGAACATCCCTGCGGTGACAGGCAGGATCATCCCGCAGCTCCCGGTCCGGGATATCCGCATCGACACCGGGGACAAGGCCCTTGAGGTGTATGCCGATCCCCTGCTGGAACGGGTGTTCTACAACCTCATCGACAATGCCCTCCGGTATGGCGGGGAGAAGATGACGGCCATCCGGATCACGCACCGGTACGACAACGGGGACCTTGTCATTGCGGTGGAAGACGATGGCAGCGGCATTGCTGCGGAGGATAAATTAAAACTCTTCACCCGGGGCTTTGGCAAGAACACGGGCCTTGGCCTCTTCCTCTCCCGGGAGATCCTTTCCATCACCGGCATCACCATTACCGAGGCCGGTGAACCAGGTATTGGCGCACGGTTCGAGATGGTTGTGCCGCGGGGGATGTTCCGGTTTGCGCCGGGTCCGGAGGCCCCGTAATACCTGTTTCCTGCATGGCCGGGTTTTTTAGACCTTCCATCATGCCCTCGGCACGAGAGGAGTCCCGCTTCCCTCAGGAATCCTCCTCATCTCCCCCATCGCGGAGTCACGGTGCCGGGTGCCGATACGTCGCTCCTCCCTTTTTAGTTGAAAAACTTGTAGTTCAGGGGCGGGGCCAGCGCGGACAGGCGGGGCCATTCCACGAAATAGTAAAATGCAAACGCCAGTACCAGGCCAAGGACTGCCAGCTTGATGATGAAGATAACAAGGTTTTTCAGCGCGTCAGAGGATGTTGTTTCGGTCATACCGGTTTCTCACCGTACTTCTCTTATGGGAAGGGGATCCAGGTAATCGTGCCGGATGCAGTCCACCCGGTGCGGGAGCGTCAGGAATTTCCCGTGAGGGTGTGATACAATAAAAACCGATCTACCATGAAACCGCAACCACGGGAGAAACGAGCTAAATTCACCCTGACGCGCAACGACGAGCCGATGGAAGAACTGGTGAAAACAACAGACCAGAGAACCCTCGCAGTCTGGGCACTGGACTGCGCGGAGCGTGTCCTGCCGTACTTTGAGGAGAAATTCCCGGATGACCCCCGGCCCCGGGATGCACTTACATCACTCAAGGTATGGATAGATACCGGGATATTCCATATGGCAGCGATCCGCGGGGCCTCCCTCGCATCCCATGCCGCTGCCCGTGAAGTTGGTGAAGATACTCCCGCCCGCTCGGCTGCCCGCGCCGCAGGCCAGGCCGTGGCAACGGCACATGTTCCCACGCACTCTCTTGCTGCGGCATTGTATGCCCGGCAGGCAGTCTGGAGAGCCGCGGATCCTGATGAGGCTGAGGCTGCAGTTGCAAAAGAACGGGAGTGGCAGTACCGGCGCCTGCTCATTCTGCGGGTGGGAACAGGTCCGGACAAATAATTTTTTTTAGCATGCCCGGTTTTTCCCAAACGCTGTCACCCGGCACGATCGTTACCGGGGACGAACCCTCCCGATGATTACCATTCGCGAGGGCTTGGATGGACATTGTTAAAAAGGAAAGATCAGGCTGTCATTACTTCCTTGCGGAATGCGACCCAGTAAAGGAGCGCCATAAAAAAGAGGCCGCCGATGATGTTTCCTATCGTCACCCAGATCACGTTGTTTGCAAAGAGGGTGACCCACGTCAGGGTACCGGGGCCTCCAAGATAGCCCTGCGTGAAGATCCCCGCCGAGATATAATACATGTTTGCAATGCAGTGTTCATACCCGGAAGCAACAAAAGCCATGATGGGAAACCAGATTCCGAGAATCTTCCCGATCATGTCATCGGCTGCGAGTGCGAGCAGGATGGCAAGCGTGACCAGCCAGTTGCAGGCTATCCCCCGGAGCACCGCAGAATACGCTCCCATCATCCCGATATAGCTTGTCTTCATGACTGCTACCTCAATAGCACGCACGCCAAAGACTGTTGCTGTACCGGTTCCTGAAGCATCAAACGAGACAAACGGGCCGTTTGCAACAAGGTATGCAAAGAACACGGCTCCAAAAAAATTCCCGATATAGGCAAAAAGCCACAACCGCATGATGCCGGACCATGCAACCCCATGGACATAAGAAGCCATGGGCGCAAGCATCACATCTCCCGTGAAAAGTTCCACACCGGTCAGGACAGTCAGGATGATCCCAAGCGGGAAGACCATTCCCATGACCAGCTGGGCAAAACCCGGACCTGCCATGCCATAGCGCAGTGTGGGCTCAGCGGCAATGATCCCTGTGCTGCAGACCGTAGCAAGCGCACCTCCCATGGCAACAAATGCCCCGGATAAGAAAGCCCTGATGAGGATTGCTACAACGGGCAGGCCGGTCTTGTACTTCCCTGCATTGGCTGCGCGGGTAACAATAACTGGAGGTAAAGCGCAGGTTCCCATAAATCGATCAGATCCTTAAATTGATGAAAAATTGCCATAAAATATGGGTAAATGCCGCTTAATATCTTCCTGCCTTACGTCCGAGCGCACGGAGAATGACAGAATAAAACTGTTTTTAGGAATACCAGATATCAAATCAGGAAGGTAAACAGGTAGTACAGGAGTTTCATGAACCCATGATTATGTATCCGATACTCCGTCATGCAAGAAAGATAATAAGATCCCCCGGCATCCATTCCCGCCACATCCTCCCTACTGCCGGGCCTGCACGGGGGCACGGGTCCGGATCACCAGACATAAGAAAAGGGCCGGATCATACTATCATAAAATAAGAAGGCTGCACGATGTTCGGAAAAGTCCTCATTCCCTCCGATCTCTCGGAGACCTCGGAGAAACTTGTGGCATGTGCCAGGAGTATCCGTGGCGTGGAGGAGATCGTCCTCCTCCATATCGCGGGCGCCGGAGGTCCCACCGGGACTGAGCAGGACGGGATGCAGCGGCTGCAGGCCCTGGCTGGGACGGGGATCCGGGTACGGTGCATTCTGGAAGAAGATGCCTGCGGCGACATTCCGAAAGCGATCCTCAAAACAGCCGAAGCCGAGAAACCCTCGCTCATCATCATGGGTGCACGAAAAGGACTCCTGAGTAAAACCCTCCTCGGCCAGGGCGGCACCGAGGTCCTCACCCGGAGCCGGACCCATATCCTCATCATGCGGTTCCCCGGCCAGGGCCTCTTTTTCACACAGCCAAAAAAAGCGGATGGCGCACTCTTTGAACGGGTCCTCTTCCCGCTCGATTTCTCCCGGCCCGCAAACGAAGCGCTCGGGTTCGTCGGTAAAATCGGGGGGACGGGTGAGATCATCCTCCTCCACGTCATCCGGAAGACCGAAGCGGAGGACCGGATGAACCTTGTCGTGCGGGAAGTTGAAAAACGTCTCTCGGACGCACGGGAAAAGATCAAGACGGAATGTCCTGAAATCAGGGTGAAGATGATGGTCCGGTTCGGGGACCCGACCGGCCAGATCGCCGCGGTCGCGGACGAAGAGGAGGTGACGCTCGTCATGATGTCCCGGTTCGGGAAGATGGACTATATCCGGAAAGTCCCGCTCGGCACCACGACATCGAAGGTTACTGCGAAGGTCATGAAACCCGTGCTGGTCATGTTCACCGCCATCCAGATGGAGATCACCACCCGCGAACTTGCCCCGTCCGAGTTCTTCCTTGCCGAGAAGATCTGGTTTGACTACCACCAGACAAAATCGGACCATGACCACGACCGGATCTTTGCCGTTTTCCTCGAAGACACGCCGGTCAGCGTTGCCCGGTGCAAGCGGCACGATGACGGGTACGAGGTGGACGGGATCTTCACGTGGGAAGAGTTCCGGGGAAACGGGTACGCGAAGAATGCGCTCGACCTTTTGATCCGGGAGTGCGGCGAGACCGTCCTCTCTATGTACGCGGTGCAGCATCTCGTCGGTTTCTACGCATCGTTCGGGTTTGTACCCATCCCGGAAGATGAGCTGCCCCTGACGGTCCGGGAGCGGTATTCATGGGCCATGGGCGACATGAAGGGCGCAGAGGTCTGCCCGATGAAACGGGAGCCGACAGGCCGGGTCTGACAAATCCCGCCTTTTTTTGCCCCGGTCATACCAGAAAAGTTATTTTCGCCCGCATCGTCCCCGGACGAGCGCAAGCCCGCCGATCCCGGCCGCAACGAGGGGGACCCATGACGAAAGACCCGCCCGGGTCGGCTGCGGCCCCGGGGCAGCGGTGGCAACAGGCACGGGTGAGAGGGCGGGTGTGCTGCCAGGATAAAGCGGTTGCAGGGTGATAGTCATCGTGCGGGTCTCGCCCGGCAGGAGGCGGATCTCATGGGTGTAGGTACCGTACCCCACATGGGAGATGGCAAGGGTGTGGTACGTGTTTGCCGCAATGTCCGTAAACTGCACGCTCCAGCTGCCCGTTCCGTCACCGGAACTTTCCTCGCACATGCGGTCAAGACAGACCTTTCCGCCGTCCGGGGTGACCAGGACCCGGAACGAGCCGGTCACGGGCGCTGACGGGGGGAGCGGCTCTAAGGAGATTTCCCTTGCAAGCGATGTACCGGAAAGGTCAAGATAGACCTGCCCCAGGTAGGGCTTGTAACCTTCGGTGCCGTACACATTGAGCATATGGTAGCGGCCCGTTTCCACGTTCTCAAACGTAGTGCTGCCGGTTCCGGGTGCCGTGCCCTGGCAGACCGTGTCGAGGCAGACTGTCGCATTGCCGGGATGTACGGTAATCTGGATCATACCGGTGGCCGCGGTCGCGGTTGCTGCAAGGGAGAGGAGCGCAACCAGGATAACTATCCACCCGCACCGGGAGATACTTGCCATGCAGGCATATGATACCGGAAGGGGGAAAAGTTTTGTGGATAAGATCCCGGACGCTCACGTCAGGCCCGGACCCTCCCGGGCCCGGCAACCTTTTTTCCCCATCCCGTCCAACCATCCACTATCCGAGAATTCCCTATGACCGGAGAATCCACAGTCCAATCACGCCGCATACCGCTCAACCGTGTCGGCTCGCTGGTCGATACGATCTACGCGTTTGCCATGACCCTGCTGGTCATCACGATTGATGTACCCTCAAAGTACGCACATATCAGGGAAGCATCCCCGGTCCATGAGATCGTCATGAACATCCTGCCGGACCTGGCCCATTTTTTTATCGCGTTCATCCTGCTTTCCATTCTCTGGTATTTCGAGCACCAGCGGTTCCAGTGCCTCCGGCACCTCGACCGCCCGCTCCTCTGCATGAACATTGCCAGCCTCATGTTTGTCTGCCTCATCCCCTTCTCAACAAACGTAGCCGGCGACTATCCCTTCGATTTTCTCGGCGCAATCATCTTCGAACTCAACATCTTCATCATCGGCATGATCGCGCTGGTCCAGTGGATCTATATCCGCCCCCGGAAAAACGACCTCGTCCCGGACCTGACCTCCCCGCAGATCTCCCGCGAGGTCCTCTGGTCCATGGTCTTTCCCGCCCTCTCGCTTGCCGGGATCGTCCTCGCCCTTCTCGGGGTCCCGATGAGCCTCGGCATCTACCTCCTCGTCCCGCTCATCATGGCCTTCCTCTTCTGGAAAGAGCCCGTGCTGGGCTGACAAACACCCTTCGCGCCCGTCAACGGACAGGGCCCGGCCGGAAAGACCGGCGAAATGAAAAAAGGTCCGGCAACCCTTGTGCCGGACAAGGGTACTGCCGGGCCGGCGCTGATCACTGCGCCGGCATATCATCCCAAAACCGGGGGATCACTTCACCCGGCTCAATAACCCGTTGCCCAGGTCGTAGTAAAGCCCGTGGACTTCGACCCGCTTCTCGTCAACCGCCTTTTTCAAGAGCGGGTAGGTGTGCAGGTGCTCGATCTGGAGCCGCACATTCTCCTGCTCGATCATCTGGTAGCGCTCATCCTTCTCAAGCACCGTCTCCGGTGCCTTGATCTTCGCATCCACCCGGGTCTTGGCCTCCCGGGCATTGTTGAGCCAGAGCGGGATGTAGGAGTCCGTGCTCTCCTTGTCAAGCGCCCGGATCGCCCCGCAGTTCGAGTGCCCGCAGATAACGACATCGGACACTTTCAGGTGCACGACCGCGTATTCCAGCACGGTCGCAAAGTTCCAGTCATGCACCGGCACGATGTTGCCGATATTGCGCTGGATGAAGAGTTCGCCGGCCCGGGCCTGCGTGATGTGCCCGGTCTGGAGCCGGGAGTCTGAACACCCGATCCAGAGCGTGGTCGGGTGCTGGCTACCCGCCAGTTCCTTGTAATAGTCAATGTTCGGGGTGAAATCCGTCTCCCGAAACCTCAGGTTCCCTAGTAAGAACTTATCGATCATGCCACACACACCTCTGACAGTGTACATATGCCGGTTTTGTGCCAGCCTATGGGTATACTGATACTGGAAAGAAGGATGAAAGAACCTTTCGGAATGATACCGGGGAAGAACGGGACACGGGAGGGAAACCGGGAGCAGGGGCCGGGACGTCCCGGCGCGCATTACAGGGAAAAATCGAGATATGCAGGGAATTAACCGGTACCACGGCAAGAATGCGGGGTTTTAACCGCTGGCGCGGCCCGGGCCTGCGATTGTATGCCCGGAACGGGGCATTTTATCCCGGTTTTTCCCCCCAGAATTTATTAGGGATAAATGATAACGGCTATAGATTGTTTTATAAATAACCCAGCCCGCGATGATCGCAATGCGAACAATCCTGACCCATACTACATACCGACCCGTTTCCGGCAGGTGGGGGTGATGGCACCGGCCATCTCGCCCCGGCCGGATGCCGGGACCTATAACGAGGACCAGACCCTTCTTACGCTCTACCAGCTCGCCGGGGAGGAGAGTGGCGGGTTCGTTGCCTTCCGCCCGCACTTCCTCGACCGTTTCACCCGGAGCCTCTTTGTGGGTAGTGCCGCAGCGGTTCCCGTTCACATCCCCGGGACGGTCACCGTGCGGGAACTCACCCCTGCCGAGATGGTGCGGGCCGAAAAAGAACTCTGGATCCACTACCACCAGCAGAAAGCGGACCGGGAACGCGACCGCCTCTTTGCAGCCTTCGCCGGCACCCGGTTGATCGGCGTGGCCCGGTGCTCCCGCCATCCGGACGGCCTTGAAGTGGACGCGGTGTACGTGCTCGACGAATACCGGCGGATGGGGTACGCCCGCTCGGTCATGCAGCTCCTCATCGAGGAATGCGGGCGTGCCGAAACCCTCTACATGCACTCCAAGACCGAACTTGTCGAGTTCTACGGAAGCCTCGGGTTCCGGCTCATCCCCGAAGCCGACCTCCCCATCACCATCCGCGACCGCTTCGGGTTCTGCATGGGCGATCTCGCAAGCATCAAGGTCTGCCCGATGAAGCGGGTACCGGGGTTCGCCCGGCAGGAGATCGCGGGAATGCAGGGTGAGCAGGCATGAACGCAGACCTGTTCCTTGCAGCGCTCGGGCTCCTTCTTAGCGGAACACTCATCCCGCTCGTCCTCGGGTTTATGGACAAAAAGGAAGTGCGGACGGCCTCCCTCGGGTGTATCATCGTCGCGTCGTTCCTGCTCGGACTAGAGGCACTGGCGGTCCTCCTCGGCAGCGACCCGGTTGCATTTACTGCATATGCACCGGCAGGGCTGTTTGGCATCGGGTTTGCCATCGACCGGCTTGCGGCTTTCTTCATCCTGATTATTGCCGTCGTGTCAGCCTGCGTCGCCCTCTACTCCATCGAATATTTCGAACACCTTGAAGGAGGAGCACGCCGGAACCTCCTCTGCGGCTGCACCAGCCTCTTCATCCTCGCCATGGTCCTTGTCGTAGCATCGGCAGATACGCTCTCCTTCTTCCTCTTCTGGGAACTGATGGCCGCAAGCTCGTTCTTCCTCGTGATGTACGAGTACGGGCAGCCGGTGACGCAACGGGCCGGGATCTTCTATTTCGTGATGACCCACCTCTCGACCCTCTTTGTCCTCCTCGGGGTAATCCTCCTCTGGCTCCAGGCCGGATCATTTGCCCTTGCCCCCTTGACCGGCGCCCCCACGCTCCTTACAACCTTCGCTTTCCTCTCCCTCTTTATCGGGTTTGCGATAAAGAGCGGCATCATCCCGTTCCACAAGTGGCTCCCCTACGCCCACCCCGCAAGCCCGTCGCCCATATCCGCCCTGATGTCGGGCGTCATGCTCAAGGTCGCGGTCTACGGCCTCCTCCGTTTCCTCCTCAACGTCTTCTCCCCTGACATTTGGTGGGGTGCCCTCATCCTGGTGTTCGGCACGGCTTCCGCAGTCCTCGGTGTCATCTACGCGCTCAAGGAGCACGACCTCAAGGCGATGCTTGCCTATTCGAGCATCGAGAATATCGGCATCATCTTCATGGGAATCGGCCTCTTCATCATCCTCCAAGCCAGCCAGCTCCCCGGGCTTGCAACCCTTGCACTCCTCGGCGCACTCTTCCATTCCCTGAACCATGCCCTCTTCAAGAGCCTCCTCTTCCTCACGTCAGGCTCCGTGATCCATGCAACCCATACCCGGGACATCGAGCACATGGGCGGCCTTATCCACCGGATGCCAAAGACCGGCGCCCTCTTCTTTGTCGGTGCCCTTGCCATTGCCGCCCTGCCGCCCCTTAACGGGTTTGCAAGCGAGATCCTCATCTTCATCTCGTTCTTCTCCTCCGTTGCGGCAGTCGACCCGCTCATAAAAGTCTTCCTCTTCATCTGCCTTGCGCTCTTTGCCTTAACCAGCGCCCTCTCGGCAGCCTGCTTTGTCAAGGCATTCGGTTCCGTCTTTTTAGGCCTGCCGCGCTCGGCAGAAGGCGAACAAGCCGGCGAGGTTCCGGCACTCATGCTCGCCGGCCCCGCCATTCTTGCCCTGGGCTGTATCTTCCTCGGCCTCTTTGCACTCCAGATATTCCAGTGGGCCGGTTTCCCTGTGCCGATGCCGGACATGCTGCTTGTGGGCCTCCTGCTCCTCCTCATGCTGGTGCTTTCGTATACCGTGCTCTTCTTCACCTCGCCCCGGACATCCCGGGTGAGCGAGACCTGGGGCTGCGGGACGCTCTCGCAGGCTGCCGGCGGGGAGTACTCCGGTCACGGCTTCTCGGAGCCGCTCGATATCATCTTCTCCTCCCTGTACCGCACCCGGATACGGAATGACCGGGAATTTTTCGATGAACACCGTACCCAATTCAGGTCCGGCACAGCCGAGATCCGGCTCCTGAAAGTCTTTGAGGAATACCTCTATCTCCCGGTCGCTAGGCTGTCCGTGAAAATTGCCCAGGGCGCCTCGCGGTTCCAGAACGGGTGCCTTGACACGTATCTCCTCTACGTCTTTGTCACGGTGATTGCGCTGCTCGTATTCCTGGGGTGGTCGGCATGAACACGGACTTTATTCTCTATCTCGTCCTCAACACGGCAGTGGTCATCCTCGTCGCCCCGCTCTTTGTCAGCCTCATAAAAAAAGTCAAGGCAGGAACGCAGGGGAGGCAGGGCCCGCCGCTCCTCCAGACCTATTACATGCTTCAAAAACTCCTCAAAAAGGAGGTCATCTACTCGCCCCACGCATCGTGGGTGATGCGGGCGGCCCCGCTCATGAACATGGCTGCAGTACTTGTGGCAGCGCTCTTTGTGCCGCTCGTCTTCGTGCCGGAGCCTGTCGGGGGTATCGGGAACATCATCCTCTTCCTTTACCTCCTCGCCCTTGCCCGGTTCTTCATGGCGCTTGCCGGCCTCGATGCCGGCAGTTCCTTTGGGGGGATGGGCAGCTCCCGGGAGATGAGCATTGCAGCCATCATCGAGCCCACCACCATCATCGTCTTTGCGGCCCTGGCCTTTGTCTTTAAGTCCCTCAACATCTTTTCGATGTTCTCCGCTTCGACAGCAACCGGTGTCCTTGCCACCCCGACGCTCATCCTGATCGGCATCTCGCTCTTCATTATTCTGATAGTCGAGACATCCCGGCTCCCGGTCGACAACCCCGAGACCCACCTTGAACTGACCATGATCCACGAAGGTATGCTCCTCGAGCAGTCGGGGAAGAACCTCGCTCTCATGGAACTTGCATCGGCCGTAAAACTCACCCTCCTCATGGCGCTCTTGATCAACCTGATCCTCCCGGGCGGGATAGCCCTGACCCTCACGGCAGCAGGAGTCCTTATCGCCCTGGCCCTGTTCGTCGCCAAGGGTTCCGTCCTTGCGGTCATCATTGGCCTGTTCGAATCCTCGATGGCAAAAAAACGCTTCTTCCAGCTCCCGAGCCTCTTTGCCATGGCATTCTTCTTCTCGACCTTAATCATCATCATCGAGGTATTCGCATGATCGAACCCACGCTCATCGGAGGGCTGATCAAGGTCCTTTTCGTCTGCATCATCATCACCGCAGCGTACATCATCTCGACCCGGAACCTCCTCTCGGTGGTCTCGGTCTATGCCATCCAGTCCTTAACCCTCGTCATTATTGCCGTCCTGCTCTACCTCCTCGATGGTGCACCGGTCCTGATTGCGATCGCCCTCATCACCTTTGCAAGCAAGGTGCTCATCATCCCCTACTTCATCGGCACCATCCAGGAGAAGATCCGGATCAAGCGGGATATCGAGTTCCACTTCTTAAGTCCCACGACATCGCTCATCCTCTCCATGGCCCTGATGCTGCTGGTCTACATCGCGCTCTCAAAGGTCATGGCCGTGACGGCCCCCCGGGAGAACCTCTTCTTCTTCGGGGCGGTCCTTGGGATCTCCCTGATGCTGATGGGCATGATGGTGACCTTCTCCCGGAAACGGGCGCTCACCAAGGTGCTCGGCTTCCTCTCGATGGAGAACGGGGTCCTCCTCTTCGGGCTCTTTGTCACCGAGCTGCCGTTTATCATCGAGTTCCTGATCATCATCGACCTGATCATCCTCGTGCTGCTCACCACCATCCTGACCGTCGGCCTCGACTCGACGCTTGAGGACTACCACAAGCGCCTGCACCGCTTCCACCTCTGGGAAGATTCGGAGGACGCACGATGATCCTTCCCGCGTTCATCCTCTGTGCCGTGCTCACGCTTTGCGCAGTCCTCCTCTCCCGGGACCACCGCCAGATGAACACCGCCTGCATTGTCCAGTCGGTGGCGTTTGCGATCCTTACCCTCTGGCTTATTTTGAGCGGGCAGGTGCCGACAAATTCACTCTCCTTTGGCAGCCCGTATTTCTTCATCGATCACCTCGGGGTGTACGAGGTCCTCATCAGCACCGTGATCTTCACCTGCGCTGCAATCTATGCCCGGGGGTATGTCGAGGGACTGCTCGAATGCAGGGAACTGGAGAGGGGAAGCCTCCGGCTCTTCTATGCAGCATGGGCACTCCTCCTCCCGGTCCTCGTGCTCGCGTTCTTCTCCGATAACCTTGCCCTTTTCTGGATCTGCGCCGAGCTGACCACGATCATCTCTGCAGTGCTCGTCGCGATCCTCTCGGCCCGCGAGAACATCGATGCCGCCATCAAGTACATCTTCATTGCCTCGACCTCGATGCTCTTCTCGTTCATCGGGTTTATCTTCCTCTTTGAGATCTCCCGGACCGTGACCGGCACCGGCACCCTCAACTGGACGGCGCTCCTTGCGGCTGCACATGCATTCCCGCCGGGCATGGTCACCGCCGCGTTCGTGCTGGTCTTCATCGGTTTTGCAGCAAAGTCCGGCATCTTCCCGTTCCACACCTGGCTCCCCGAAGCCCATGCCAAGGCGCCGTCCGCGGTCAGCGCGATCCTCTCCGGCGTGCTGCTGAACGTAGGCATCTACGGCATCATCCGTGTCTATGCGATCGTGCACCAGACCCCGGCCGTTGCAACCGCCTCGTTCCTCCTTGCCCTTTTTGGCATCCTGACCATCGGGATCGCGGCAATATCGATGATCCCGCAGAAGAACCTAAAAAAGCTCATCGCATTCTCCAGTGTCGAGAACATGGGGATCATCCTCGTCGGGCTTGCGGTCTCGACCCCGGTTGCCATCTTCTGGGTGCTCTTCCACATCATGGCCCATTCCCTCACCAAGGCCTCCCTCTTCTTCTCGGCAGGGATCCTCCACCGCCAGTACCGGAGCCCGCTCTCGACAGATGCGGTCGATGATATCCGGGATGTTTTCACCTTCCAGCCGCTCGCCGCATGGGGCATCATCATCGGGGGGCTTGCGATCATCGGCATGCCGCCGTTCCCCATCTTCTTCTCCAAGCTCTTCATCCTCCTCCAGCTGGGAACGGTCTCGCCGCTTGTCCTCGCCGTGATGCTCCCCCTCCTCTTCATCGCCGCCGTGGCAATCGGGTACTTTGTCATCGCCACCTTCACCCGGAGGTCGGAACCCGGCAAAACACCGGATATCGTGCCTTACCGCACACCCGCAGGCATGAAAGTGCCGGTCGTCATTCTGCTCCTGCTCATGCTCGTTGCCGGAATCGTGTTCACGACCGGGGAAGTCTCCTTTATCACCAGTATCGTTACGGAGTTGAGGTTTTAGATGGCCCCTGAAACAGATACCCGGCCGGCATGGCTCACGGATATACTCGGGCCGGATGTCCAAAGTGAACGGATATCCGCAGGCTGCGGTGGCGAGATCTATGCTCGCATCACCGGAACAGAGTTCTGCCCGGCAGTCACCCGCCTTGCCACGCACCAGTTCGCCCTGATCGCCCTCTTTGGCGCAGAAGGGTTCGATGGCAGGCCCGGCACCAGTCTCCTGTATGTCTTCGAGAAGCGGGAACACCTCCTCGTTCTCGTTGTGGCACCGGGGCGAGAGATCCCGTCGATAGCCCGGATATTCCCTTCCGCCTCGTGGTTCGAGCGGGAGTGCCGGGACGGGTTCGGGGTTGCATTTGCCGGTGCCTTTGACACCCGCAGGCTCTTCCTCCACGAGACCTACCCGGAGGACTTCCACCCGTTACAAAAATCGTTTGTAAACGCACCGCTCACTACCCGTTCTTCGATCAGGCCGGATGAGGAATACCCGTTCCGGACGGTCAGTGGCGAGGGGGTCTACCAGGTCCCGGTCGGGCCGGTGCACGCGGGGATCATCGAACCCGGCCACTTCCGGTTCAGCGTGATAGGAGAGACCGTCTTCAACCTCGAAGTGCGCATGTTCTACAAGCACCGGGGGATCGAGAAACTGGCGGAGGGAAAAGACCCCCGCGACTGCATCGCGGTTGCCGAAGCGGTGAGCGGGGACGAATCGGTTGCAAACGCCACGGCATTCTGCATGGCCGCCGAACGGGTCTCGGGGATCACCGTGCCGATTCGGGCGTGGTACCTCCGCACCATCCTCCTTGAGATGGAACGGATCACGTCCCTGCTCGGTGACCAGGCCGGTATGCTCGTGGATGTCGCATTCCCGCTCGGGGCAAACCAGTTCGCCGTCCTCAAAGAAGACATGATGCGGAAGAACGGCCAGCTCACCGGTTCCCGTTTCCTGCGGGGCATGGTCAGGATCGGGGGCACCGGGAACGATATCAGGAACGAGGACCTGCAGGACCTCTCCGCATTCATCGGGGAGTTCCGGAAACGGTACAGGATCGGACTCAAGATCGTCCTCTCCACGACCTCGGTGATCGACCGTTTCGCAACAACCGGGGTTATCGAACGGTCCCTTATCCTCCCGCTTGCCCTTTCAGGTCCCGCGGCGCGTGCCTCGGGGAGTGCCGGTGACACCCGGGTCCAGCACCCGTACGGGGTGTACGACCGGTATCCGCCCGCGGTAAAAACCCTGTATGACGGGGATGTGCTCGCACGGTTCACCGTCAAGGCAGCTGAGATCACTTCATCGCTGGACCTTATCGACCGGCTTATAAAAGAGATACCGGACGGCCCCGTCATGAACGATGCCCCTGCCGCCGACGGGTATACCCTTGCGCTGGTGGAATCTGCGCGGGGGCAGAACCTCTGCTGGCTCTGGATCCAAAACGGCAGGGTCTGGCGGTACAAGGTCAGGACCGCGTCCTTCTGCAACTGGCAGGCCATCGAGCATGCAATCCAGGGCAACATCCTTCCCGACTTCCCGCTCATCAACAAGAGCTTAAATCTCTCCTATGCGGGGACGGACCTGTGAGGTGAATTATGGTCAATGCATTATCCTGTCTGTTCAAGCCAAAAGTAACCGAAGACCAGCCGGCCCGGAACGAGGAGATCGGAAAACTCGGCCGGGAGTTACAGGCAGAGATCGCGGCTGTCTTCGGGCGGAGCCTCGCTATCCGCGAACTGGACACCGGCAGTGACAATGCTGCCGAGATCGAGATTAACAACCTGACCAACCCGTACTACGATGCCGAGCGGTTCGGGATCACCTTCGTGGCCTCGCCCCGCCACGCGGACGTGCTGATCGTCACGGGCGCAGTCACCCACAACATGGCGATAGCAGCGCGGAAAACCTACGATGCCATGCCGTCGCCCAAATTCGTTGTCGCGGTGGGTGACGATGCCTGCAATGGCGGGATCTATGCCGGAAGTTACGCGGTGCTGGGGGGTGTGGATAGGATTCTCCCCGTTGACCTGAAGATCCCGGGTAACCCGCCGACACCCCGGGAGATCCTGGCCGGCCTGCTGGCGCTGATGAAGCGTGCCCGTAAGGATAAGTAGGGATCTTCTCTGCAAACAGGATTACCGGCCCCGGTTTCCGGTACCGGTTACCCTTCCACCACAAACTCGCTCTTCTTCCGGTCGGTGACGTCCTCGACCGTCTCCATTGCCCCGGTGAGGTGCCCGGCCGAATCGCGGATGACCGTTGCCGTGATGTGCAGCCACCGGCCCTCCTGCCCGAGTGCAGGGAAGAATTCAGTGCATTCATACCCGCCGGAAGAATCCGGCGTCGTTAAGGATTTTCCCCGGTAGTTCCGCACGATCTTTTCAGTATTCCCGTCAATCAGGAGATCCACCAGGCAGGGCCGCTCCTCCGGGTAGAAGGCCCGCCAGTGCCGGTTCGTACCCGTAACTTCCTCGCTCTTGATGCCGGTCATTATCTCGAGCGCCCGGTCCCAGTAGACCACCTTATGGTTATGGTCGATGAAGAAGCGGGGGACTGTCGGGATCTGGAAGATGGTATAGAGAAGACGGTCGCGCTCGCGCATCATCTTCTCCGCAAGCCTGCGTTCTGTCGTGTCCTCTAAGATGATCGTGATGCCGGGCTCACCGCTCTCGAGCACGGTCGGGATGAACCGGCCGTCTAAGAAGACCTCCAGACCATTCCGGAGGATCCGTATCTCCTTTTTCCAGGAATTGCCACCGGTTAAGAGGATCTCGAGGTCTTTTTCTTCTTCAGGAGTGAGAAGGGGGACCGGAAGGGAACTGAGCCGGGCATGCATGACCCGTTCGCGCCCCGTGCCGCTGAAACTGCAGAGGGAGTCGCTTGCCTGGACGACCTGCAGGCGGCTGTCAAGGACGATGATGAGCTCCTTTGCCAGTTTGAGGATATTTCCGACCGGCACCCGCCGGGAGAGCGTGTAGAGCTTGGCATTTCCCACGTGGCGGACTTCGAGCCTGCCGGTAGCGGTCAGGACCTCGAGGTATTTTGCAACGGAATTCCTGCTCATCGCGACCGCTGCGGATATCTCCTTGATACTCAGGCCAAGGGGGTTGTCCTGGAGCACCGTGCAGATCCGTGCTGCCTCGTCAGTTTCCGGAATATCAGCCATGGATTTTCACCCGGTAAGGATGCACAAGCCAGTGTTCTGTTACCATGATACCTTCGGTCATTGGGGAAGAGGAAAATTTGGCCGTAATCATTGCCAATGCTTAATTAGGAGATGCGTTATACATATGTGTTGTGCACAGCACTAGTGCACAGCGTTCCAGCCAGATATGGGGCCACAAGTCCTGTCAATTCCATGGTCGATACACACCTCTGAACATATCACCATATACCAGGACAGCCCCCCCAATTGTTTCTTCTCAATTCTCTTCTGTCCTGCGGGATATTCCGCTGACCATTCCCCTGCAAGGTACGGTGCCGGACAGGTAACCCGCTTCAGCCATGGGGCACTTTTCTGTCATCATCGTTCCTGAAAAGAACTACAGTTCCCCGCATAACTTCAGGGCAAAATTCCGGAGCCGGTCAAGGGAACTCTTCCGTTCAGGGTCCTCACTTTTCAGGGCAATTGCATACAGCAGGAGGAGGGCATTATCCAGGGCAGCCGCGTATTCCTGTTCCCGGTCACAATCAGAGTCCGGCGGGTGGACCAGGAGCGGGTACTGGTCGGGCCCAAAGCTTGTAAATTCCTTCGGGACCGCCCCTCCGGCCCGGGTCTGCTCTGCCTGTTCGGCCACAATAGCATATGCACAGGTGACCGGATCTGCGCAGGAGGTGCCCTCGCCGGCAACCTGCACCGCGGACACTGCACGCCGGCCTGCAGCCTCGAATTCCCCCTGTGCAAACCGGATGAAGACCCCCCCGGCATGGTCGGCCTGATCAGGAGTGATATCCGGGAGGAGCCGGTGTACGGTTGCAGCATACGCTTCAAGGGGTCCTGATTCCCTTGCCAGGCCCGGCTGGGGCGCCAGGCTTCCGAACCGGTATTTCATGCGGATGAGCAGGATGGTCAGGCTTGCTGCATAGAGCAGCTGCAGGACGACCCCGATCGAAAAATCCGTCGGGACAACAAAGAAGATGAACGAATAGATCGGTGTTGAGAGGGCAACGATATCCTTTCTCGGGCGCAGCCAGGCAAGATAGGCAAGGATACAGGATGCAATAACACACCCGAAAGCAGGATAATGGTAATCCAGCGAAACACCCAGCATCTCAAAAAGGATTGCAAGGAATGCACCCCCGAATGAGAGGAAGGGGACTAAAAGCTCCATCCAGAGATGCGAGTTGGCAGTTGGTTGTACTGACGGTTCCATAAAACTCTTCACCATGCTACCGGCCCGAACAGGGAATTGCCTGCATGGTGCAGGCAGATTGGGGATGCTCGTCCGGTGATTGTTCTTAATCGGTTTTCTGGATTTTTTTGATCGATACGCAGTTGATGACCGGTTCGCCCGTTACAATATACCGGCGGATAACCTGTCCCAGGACTTCAACCACATCGTTGACCTTCACGTCCTCGTCAGGACTGGTAAACATCTTGACCGAGATTGCTCCCGACCGGTCGGCCACAAGGTACTGGGGCCGGTTCAGGAACTGGAAATGCACCCGTTCCACCACACCCACAATCCGGACGGGTTTTCCGACCATGTTCTCGTTGATCAGTTTGACCCGTACCGTCTTTGCCTCAACCTCGTACTGGGGGGTGATGTCCGCGTACTGGCTGCGGCTCATGTAATTGAGCGCAATGGGGATGACAAGCAGCATGAACAGGCAGGGGATCAGCCATATGAGCTGCGACCTCACATCCGCGTTGTAAACGGATGCAACAAGCAAAAGGAGGGTGAAGACAACAAACACCGCGATTGCTATTATTGAGACCTTCACTTCGATATTTCCGATCTTCATTCAAAAGTTGTTTGCCGTTAACCTACTTCAGTGCTGCGATTTCTCTTTGAGAGAGATCTTCTCCATGGACCGCGAACGTATAGGATCGTGCATGAACCAACTGCCGGATACGGTACAACGCATTCTTGCGGAAACGGCATTAAAAAAGGGCCCCGGGGTTTATCCAGTGGAGATGATTCTGGACCGCGGGGCGGACATATGAGGCGACAATGAGCAGCATTGTAACGATACAACCTGTACTATTGCGATTACGGATACACTGGGATTGATGCCGCCGTTTTCATAAAAAAAATATGATTGCGGTGAAAAATTACTTCAGTGCTGCGATCTCTTTCCTGAACGCAACCCAGTAGATTACACCGACGAAGAATAATCCTCCGACAATGTTACCAATAGTTACCGGTATGATGTTGGACGTCCACATCGTAACCCAGTTGACGCTGGCAACGATCTTGGTGGGGTCTGTAACGAATCCCTGGGTGAAGATACCTGCGGGGATAAAGTACATGTTTGCAATCGAGTGTTCGAACCCGCTTGAAACGAAGGCCATGATCGGGAACCAGATACCGAAGAACTTGCCGACTGCATCATCTGCACAGATACCGAGCAGGATGGCGAGGTTGACAAGCCAGTTGCAGGCGATTGCCTTGAGGAATGCAGAGTAGAATCCCATGATACCCACATAACTGGTCTTGGCTGCCGCAATCGCTATCGCCCGCGAACCAAACGCGGTGACTGTCCCGACACCTGCCGCATCGAAGGAGACAAACGGACCGTTTGCACAGATGTATGCAAATACCACGGACCCGATAAAGTTCCCGATATAGACGAAAACCCACAGGTTCAGGACCTGTGCCCAGCTGATCTTGTGGATGAATGCAGCCATCGGGGCGAGCATTGCGTCCCCAGTGAAGAGCTCAGCACCCGTAAGCACGGTGATGATAAGCCCAACCGGGAACACGGCTCCCAGAATCAACTGGGAGAAACCAGCGCTTGCAGTTCCGTAACGCATTGCTGCGTCGGTTGCCATTATTCCTGTTGAACAAACCGTTGCAAGAGCGGCACCCATTGCGATATATGCACCCGACATGAATCCACGAAGGACCATGTTCCAGGCGGGTATGCCGACTTTGTACTTACCGGCATCTCCTGCTTTTGCAGTAATTGCTACCGGAGGATGAAACACCATTTTTTTACACACCTCTGAATCAATCACCTATACCAGCAACTATCCATGCGGGTCTCGTATAGGTCAAACAAAAATTCTTGTATGTTGTTATTAATAATTTCCGATTTGTTCACCGGGAAACGCCATTTTGGCGCGCAAAACCGGGCGGCGTTACCAGAAACCAGATAAAACATGGAGAGATGTTTGTTTATTTCCTGCAGTTTTTAAGTACTTTTGATTACCCCGGAGTTTTGTCAAACGATGCCCGCTGCGGGCTGTACACAGGGTTTCTGCCCCCATCCGCCCGCCGCGCATATCGTACTCCGGGGAAAGCAGGTACCGCAGCACCCCGGAAACGGTGCCATACCCAGGCTGACTGAGGCCCGGGCAGGCACGGCAACCCCGTGCCCTCCTGCAGGAACGCCCGGGCTTTCCCGGTCCGTTTCATAACGTTCATCATCTGTTAAAAAGACACTTTAGAGCATACAGCCAGACAGGTTTTTTCGATGAAATGTTCAGCCATCACCGGGCCGGTATTCAAGAATCATGACTGTCAGGGGCATTCGGAGTGCCACGACCGGCTTGTAACCGCGCTCGCCGGCCTTCCCGCCAATATCACCATCCATGAACCTGTCCAGGCAACCCGGCAGGACCTTGAACGGGTCCATGTCCCGGGTTATCTCACCTGGCTCGAACAACAATGCATAAAAAACAGCAACCTCTGCACGCTCGATGAGTATATTTACACCGGCGGGTATTTCGAAAAGAACGAGATCCGTACAGGATACATCGACCCCAACACCTACATCAACCCCTGCTCCTACGAGGTGGCAACCTATGCTGCAGGATCTGCGGTCGCCGCGGTTGAACGATCTCTTGCCGGTGAGACTTGTTTTGCCCTTGTCCGCCCGCCGGGCCACCATGCCGAAGCCGACCGGGCCATGGGGTTCTGCCTCCTGAACAACGCTGCCGTTGCCGCTGCACACGCGCTGACCGCGGTCGACCGGGTCGCAATCATCGACTGGGACGCTCATCACGGAAATGGCACGCAGAAGATCTTCTATGATGAGGACCGCGTGCTCTACTGCTCGGTCCACCAGAAGGAGACATTTCCCCACACAGGGTTTATCGAGGAGACCGGGAGCGGGCGCGGGAAGGGGTTCACGATCAATGCCCCGCTCCGGCAGGACTCCGCTATCGCGGATTACTACCGGGTATTCACAGAGATCTTCATCCCCGCTCTCCGAAGGTTCCGGCCGGACCTTGTCATCATCTCGGCCGGGCAGGATATCCTTGCCGACGACCCGGTGGGCAGCATGAAACTGGTGCCGGACGATATCGGGATCCTCACGTCCCTTGTCCGCGGTGCCGGGGATTTCCCGCTCACCCTTGTCCTTGAGGGAGGATACGGACCTTCGCACGACGGGGCAATCCGCAGTATCTTTGCCGCACTGAATGGCGCGGGCCCCATCGCAGTTCCGGAAGGGATGCCGGTCAAGGCAACCCTGGAAACGGTCCGGCTTTTAAAAAAGCAGCACCTGCTGGACTGACCCGCAGGAACCAGCACGGCCCGGCCAGGGTGAGCGGAGCACAATAACCAGGATGATCCGGGCCGGTAATCCAAGGACCGGTGTAAAACCGTTAAGCACAAGAACCGTGCGGGGCAAATGCTCAGTATGGACCGCAAGATTCAGATGGTGGTGGTGGCCGGTATCATCATCACCCTCATCACATTCCTTATCAATATCTACGCGGCCGGGGTTGTCTTTCTGATCCTGGTCGCCATTGTTATGTCCCTCATGATCATGCAGGACAGTACATTCCTGCCGGATATCGTGGCAGAATTCAGTGACGATGCAAAGAGGATCATCATCAGGAACTCTGGCAATGCTGTCGCAACAAAGATCCACGTCGCGCTCGTGCCGGAAAACATTGAGTTCGACATTCCGTCCCTTGCCGCAGAGGAAGTCCATGTCCACCCGATGGAGAAAATGATCGAAGAGGTCAAGGTCGTGGCCCGGTTCGAGAACGAGAGGGGCGACACCTTCTCCCGCTCGTACACGCTGTCAGCCCGCGGGGATGCATTCGATCCGCTCAAACCGATGATCCCGCTCTTCAAGTGGAAATAGTACCGGGAATTATTCCCGGTTTTTATCAGACCGATTTTTCTGAACGGGGTGAATTACAGCCCTGCTTTCCGGGACATCGGCTGGACTTCAGCGCCCTCGAGGTTTCCCGCTGCCCACGTATACCGCTCGCGGATCGCCGTGGGCAGGGATCGTTCCGGGATCGGCTCAAACCCGAACTGCGCGTAAAAAGCTGTCAGGTGCCGTACTGCGTACATGTATAACACATCATTATGGCAGGCCTCAACCAGCGCCCGGACGGCAAGACGGGAATATCCCTGTTTCCGGGATGCCGCAGGGGTGAAGATGCCATCCACTTCGTAGCCATCGGTATGGCGCCGGCAGCGGGCAAGGGAGACCACCCGGTCCCGGTGTAAAACAGCAAATATCCGGTCCTTTCGCGGGTCGCCTTTTGTCTCGTGGTAGTCGTGCCACGCTGCGTCGGCAAGGAAAAATTCCTCCGAACGGAGCTCGCGGACAACGGTTTCATCCGAAGAAACCGGATCCGTGAGAGGAAACGGCCTTACTGCAGGTTCTGTGCGGCGGGAGGGAGAGGCCGGCATCATGACTCCATCCCCTCGACGCGATATCCCTCTGAAGGCACCATGATCTCAAACCGGGCTCCCTTGCCAAATGTCCCGGTTTCGCGGATGGTCATGCCGGTGATGGACAGGATCTCATGGGCAAGAAAAAGGCCGCGGCCGTAGCTGTCCTCCCGCTGGAGGAAAAGCTTCTCCTTTTCCGTATCCGGGATACCCGTCCCGTCATCCTCGATGATGATCGCGCAGTCATCTTCCCGCAGCTGGTACGTGACCACGATCTTCTTTGCGCCGGTCTCCAGCTTGAGGGAGTTGTGGAAGATGTGGTAAAAGACCGTGGGCAGGTGGGGATCGGAAAATACCTCGAGCCGGTCAGTCCAGGCCCGGAATGCGACCTTGCCGGGGTCGATGCGCCCGGCAGCCTCGTTCACGGCACCCTGGACGGAGATCCAGGCCGGCGGCATCGTCCCTATCTCACGGAACGCCCGGGAGATATCGATCTGCCGCTTCATGCTGTTGGCCGAATCCTGGATCGCAGCAATAAAACTGATAACCTCGGGATCGTTAAACTTCATCACGCCAAGGCGGAGGTGGCCGTAGAGGATTGCAAGTCTTGCGGAAAGGTCGTGCCGGATGATCCCGGCAAGGGTGTTAAGCCGGTTGTTCGTGTTCTGGAGGGCGGTTTCGGTCATGATCTCCCGTGTTACGTCACGGATGGATTCGATAGCCCCGCTCACTTTTCCGTCGGCACCAACAAGCGCCCGTCCGGAACATCGCAGGTGGGCACTCCTGCCGCCATTGAAATTGGTGAGGTGCTCTTCGGAGACAAGGTTGCCACCCTCCCGCCGTATTGACGGGTATTTCTCCTCAGTTATCACCTCGTTGCTGATGAGGAGCCCGGCAAGCATCGGCCGCCGTTCAGGATAAAACGCAAGCGAGTACTCAAAATTCCCCCGGTTGAGCATCTCGGCTTTCTTCCTGCCGGTCATCTCCTCGATTGCCCGGTTCCATGCAATAACCCTGCCCTCACGGTCGATCGCAAACGTCGCGTCGGGCAGGAATTCTATGATGTCGTGGAGCTGCTGCTCGGACGCGGAGAGCCGCGATGAGAGGAGTGAGACAACCCCGCCGATGACAACGAAGATTGCCATCCTGCTGGCCGTGGCGAGGTATTCTTCCTGACCGGAGAGGGGAAACAAAAAGACGAGCAGGCCGTACAGGACGGCGATGCTGACAGAGAACAGAATCCCCCTGCGGGGAAACCAGTAGCAGGCAAGGATGATGGGGATATAGAAGAGGTGCGGGAGGACGACCGTGATACCGGCCATAAGACCGGCAAAGTTCAGGATGAATACAAGTACGGTTATCGCAAGGCTGATCAGGAGCCGGTTACGGGAAACCGGGTTGGTTACAGAGGGTATGATGCTGCCGATATCCATACGGGAAGAGTGCCTGTATTCTTTCGTTCAACCTGACCGGGTAAAAAGATTCGCTTTTTCACAAGCCTGGCAGGGCGGGGAAGAGCCATTTATAAAAAACGGCGTGCCGGTTTTTTCCATTGTACGGGTGCAAACAACCGGATACACAGCCCGGATAGATTCAGGACTGCCGTATTGTACCCGTAGGGCAGGAGATCTCGAACCGGGCCCCTTTCCGGAATTCCCCGGTCTCACGGATAGTGATGTTGGTGAGCGCGAGGATCTCACGCGAGAGGAAAAGGCCCATGCTGGAATTCATGCCATACTGGTAACTGAAGATCTTCTCCTTGTCTTCCGGGGGTATCCCCACACCGTTGTCGTCGCAGGCAATGAGGGCGGTGTCATCCTTGAGAACCATGCTGAAACGTACGGTACTGAGTGTCCTGCCGTACTTGACCGCGTTCTCAATTAAGTTGGTGAAGATCTTACCGATGAGGGGGTCAGCATAGATCTGGATATGGGGCGGGATGGCATTCTCGACAACGATTGCACCGGAGGGGGTTGCCTGCACAGCAGAGGATACGAGCCCTTGCAGATCCTGCCAGACGGGAGCCTTGATGCCCACTTTCTGGTAATCCCCGGTAAACCGGATCGCATTGATGGTCTGGTCTGCAATCGTCTTGGCACGGGACACCTGCTCCCAGGCAGACCCGGCGTTCCGGTCCTTTTGGGAAAGGGCAGATTCAAGGTATTCATGCTGCATCGTCAGCTGGTTGAGGACATCGTGCCGGGTGATGCTTGCCATGAGGTTGAGTTTCCGGTTCGCTTCGTCAAGCGCTTTTTCCACCCGGCGCCGTTCCGTGTTCTCCTGTTCAAGGTCCCGGTTTGATTTTTTGAGATCCTCCACCACCTGCTGCAGCTGATCGTTTAAGGCATTGAGCCGTTCCTGCGCATCCTGCAGTTCCGAGTTCTTGCTGACAGCGACCTCGTAGGTTGAGAGGAGGATGTTGAGGATCTGGAGCCTGCTTGCCGCGATCCGGTGGGTGGTGTTGGCAAAGGTGACTTCGAGACCGGAACGGGCCCCATCCGGATCCGGCTTGTCCATCAGGGTGAGAATGCTGCTGATGCGCGAGCGGATATATGCCGGTTCGAACGGTTTGATGATGAAATCGTCAGCACCGGATGCCAGACCTTTGATCACATCCACCGGATCGAAGAGCTGGGTGACGAGGATAACCGGGATCGCGGCGATGTTTTTGTCCCGCTTGATCCGGCTGCAGAGTTCATACCCGTCCATCTCCGGCATGACAACATCGGTAAGGATGATCGTTGGCCGGTCGATGGCTACCTGTTCAAGGGCTTCGGTACCGCTCTCCGCAAGGACCACGCGGTAGCCTTCCTCTTCAAGGATATGGCGGAGGTACTCAGCCTGCGTCCGGCTGTCCTCGACAACAAGGATTTTCCGGAGAGGTTTTTTCGTGTTTTCAGCCATCAGGTTTCCCCCCGGTGCCGGGCATTTCCCCGGAAGCAGTAATGGCTGGCGCAGCAGTTTTTACAGGACATGGATCACGTGCTCTTTGGTCTGAATTTTGTACTGGGGGATAATAAAACGGTAACTGGCCGGTGCGATTTCCGGGCCAAACCGGTTTTGCCGACGATACAAGTATTGACCCTGCGTCTGCCGGAATAAAACCTGACGTCGGAAATTGTGGAAATTTTCAATCAGGGTGTCACCGTAAACATTCCGGAGATTCTGATGATTACAAGGGGGTATTTATAGGAGGACTTATAAAGACATTGGCATAACCGTAGAAGCGCGCAGCACTAGTGCACAGCACTTATAATTACCTGTAATAGAATTATTCATGAGTTGATCCATTCATGCGACCACCCCGCATCCCACCCATGGTTACTGACATCGTCCAGACCTCCCTAGGTGCTTTTGACGGAGCTGAATTTTCCCGGATCTCACAATGTCCGAAATGCAGCGGGCCGGTGATGGGATACGATACCCGACAGAAACGTTTTGCTGTAATCAGAGAGCAGGAGAACGAGCGGACGATTACCGTGAAGGTAAAACGGTTTATCTGTAAAAAATGCGGATGCCTGTGCAATGCGGACGAACCGTTCTATCCGGATACCCGGATCGGCTCCCCGGTTATCGATCTTTTCTTTGCGCTCTGCACCACCCTTCCAAAAAGCCGTGCTGCACGGGTGATGGAGACGATGGGGGTCATGGTTGACCGCACAACATGGAGGAAATATCACCGTGAAAAATTCCCGGATGTCCCCACGGCAGACGTTTTCGGGATGAGGCTCCCCTACTCATTCCTTTCCCTTTCCAGCCTCGCTGCCCTGACACCGGAGGGGGGTCGCATCGAAGGGGCAGAAGCGCTCGCTGCCTGTGGTTTCCCATCCGCACACCGGGCAGCGCCTCACCTTGCGGCCACGGGTGAGAAAAGGAAGAAACGGGATGAAGAGGAAGAGGAAGAAGAATGGCAGCCCCATCAGCCAAAATATCCCGGTCAGGACCGCAGAGCCGGCAAACAGGACCAGACTTAATTTCCATGCATCCATAGCAACCGGATCTCCCTCATCTAAGAAAATATCTCAAGTCTTCCTGCCACTTCCCCAACCGCAAGAGCAGGCAATGCATCCGCCGCAGGTCCCAGCTCACGGGTGAGATCCCTCCCCCCCAGCTCGCGGGCAAAGAGCGGGGCCCCGATACCAGCGACCACGATGCTGCTGGCGTTACATTTGCCGGAGACTTCAAGAACCTGGTCGCAGATCATCTTCCGCTGGACATCCCAGAACGCTGTTGCTATCTCAAGTGCCCCGTTCCCGCCAATCTCCTCAAGATCGGCACAGACCACGCGGGCAAGGCGGCGCAGGGATGCAGCCCGGGTCTTTTCCTTCCTGTCGGGCGTATCGCAGGTATACTGGTCGGGCCCGATATGGTCCAGCACAAGGTGGGCATCGGCACTGGTGGCAAAATACTCTGTACTGACCGGGGTCCTGATGCCAAGCAGGTCAACAGACGCAAGGAGGGTCGGGATGCTTGTCCGGAGCATGCCAGTGTACAGGAGATACCCCTTCTGGAGGCGCTTTAAGTCGGTAAGTCCTTTGAGATCATCGAACCGGCTGAGGGGGATAATGTCCGCAGTCGTACTGCCGATGTCGAGAAGAACGGCTTCCGGATACCGGTCGCGGAGAAAATCTGCGGAAGCAAGCCAGTTCGCTGCTGCAAGTTCGGGAACTGCATGATCATAGAAACAGGCATCTGTGCCATAAAACAGGGCTTTGGGAAATGCATTCTTCACAGCGCTCACAATGAAGGAAATGCCCTGCAGTTTGTCTGAAAAACAATCGGCAAGTTCACCGCTCATGACAACTGCAGCAGGATCGCTCCCTCCCTTTGCATAGGGGATGAGGGTTTCCGTGATCGGCGCTTTCTCCCAGAGCGGGCAGTAATGAATGTGGACGCCGGAGCCATCGACCACCTTGAGGTTTGCACCCCCGACGTCGATCCCAATCATACCAGTACGACCTTCCCGTTTGTGTCGAACCGGACCCGGCCGTTGAGATGCACACCTGCAGGCCCCCGGCCTTTGGAGGCAGCAACGAGCAGATCTGCAATCTCTTCCTCCATGCAGGCCGCAATCCCGACAAGGCTGGTCGTGATACGCGGATTGACATCAACAACATAGACCTTGTCCGCGACAACCATGTCCACGCCGCAATAGCCCTGGCAGCCGAGGCATTCGGCTGCTTTTATGGCAGTGCTCACGATCTCCGCTTCCTTTTCGGGATGTACGGGCGTCTCCCCGCCAAGATACCGGAACGAGCCGTCATGCCCGACTTCGATCTCCTGCCGGTTCACGGCAAGGACCGCCGGGGGGTTTCCCGTGAAATACTGGCAGGCGTCACCGATGACCCGGTTCGGGACGATGCTTACCGAGAGATGTTCGCCTTCAATATACCGTTCGGCAAATTCTCCCTCCCCCGGCAGGCCTTCAGAGAGCCGGACACCCTGAGCCCCGCACCCTTTGATCGGTTTGATTACCCGTTTTCCGGTCCCGGGTTCCCCGGGAACAGGTATACCATGCTGGTGTAAGATCTTCTGCGTCTGCACCTTGTTGGCACAAAGCGCAACCGTCATGAACCCGCAGCCGAGGTTGTGAGTATGCTGCTCGAGGATCATCGTGAACTTCGAGAGCAGGTGATCGGGAGCTATCACGAGCCCCATATCACAACCGGGTGCAAGCCTTGCGATCTCAGCGGCGAAGTCACCCATACCCGGGAGAACAACTTCGTAACCGCAGCGCTCGAAACTGGTTTTGAGTACCCCTAGCATCGCTGCACCCTCATGGGCAAGAGTTGGATCATGGGCGGAGGTATATTCCGCGAGCAATACCTTCATCCCGGTTCTGTATGCTGCCATGGAAAATTACCCTATCCGATCAGGTACTTTTTGTGGCACCGCACCAATAGAAGATAGACATGAGACCATCGATCCTGCTGACGAATGATGACGGCGTGAGCTCCATCGGGCTCTGGGCCGCGTACGAAGCCCTCAAGCCCATTGCGGATGTAACCGTGGTCGCACCGGCTAGCCAGCAGAGCGCGGTCGGCAGATCAATTTCGATCTTCGAACCGCTCCGGGCAACGCAGGTTGTGATCAATGGCGAGAAGGCGTGGGCGGTTGCAGGGAAGCCCACCGATGCGGTTATTATCGGGATGTACTCGCTGAACCTGAAACCCACGATGGTCGTCAGCGGGATCAATATCGGTGAGAACCTCTCAACAGAATCCATCATGACATCGGGTACTGTCGGCGCGGCCCTGGAGGCATCCAACCAGGGTACCAAAGGCATCGCCTTCTCCCTCCAGGTCGAGGACCAGGGGGACAAGTTCGATGATCCCCGCGATCACGACAACAGTTTCGATGCGGCGAAGAAGGTGGTGCGGGACGTGGTCGGGCGGGTCCTGAAGCACGGGTTCGATAAGGATACTGATGTCATCAACGTGAATATCCCTTCCACAGTCCGGGGGAGTTATGAAGTGACCCGCCTTGCCCACAAGCTCTTCCATACCGGTGTCGAGAAGCGCCTCGATCCCCGCGGCAGGCCATATTTCTGGATCAACGGGCCGCTCGTAGAGGATGCGGAAGAGGGCACTGATGTTCACGCCATCCGGAAGGGCAATATTTCTATTACACCCATCACGCTGGATTGCACCGCATATAATGCGTGTGAGGCGACAAAGAAGATCTTCCGGTAATTTTATTCTTTTTTAAACCTGATCACCACCTTAATTATTCCGGCAGGGACAAATATCCGGGTAATGGACCAGAAGGCACAGGCACTAAACTCGGCAAAACGGGCTGCAGGCTACCAGGCTGCAGATATGATACAGGACGGGATGATTGTCGGGCTCGGCACCGGCTCAACCGTTTATTATATGATCGAACGGCTCGCAGTCCGGGTCAACGGGGGCCTGAGGGTCATGGGCATCCCGACCTCATTCCAGACTGCTATCCGCGCCCGTGAGTCAGGAATCCCGCTGACAACTCTCGATGATCACCCGGTCATTGATATTGCGGTTGACGGAGCCGATGAAGTGGACCCGAAACTCCGGCTTATCAAGGGACGGGGAGCTGCTCACTTGAGGGAGAAGTGCGTTGCTGCGGCAGCAAAGCATTTTGTCGTGGTTGTTGACGAGCAGAAAGTGGTGAAGACACTGAGTACCCAGGTACCTGTTGAAGTACTACCTTTTGCCATCATGCCGGTCATGGCGCAGCTCCGCAGGCTTGGATGCGAACCGGTCATCCGCGAAGCCGTAAAAAAAGATGGGCCGGTCATCACCGATAACGGAAATTTTGTTGTTGACTGTAAATTTGCAGAAATTAAAAACCCTGGACAACTCGAGGCGGCCATTGCAGAAATTCCCGGTGTGATGGAGAGCGGGCTCTTCTGCGGGTTTGCTGCCAAAACCACAGTAATTGTTGGTGGCGAAAAAAAGTGTAAGGTAATTACCTTAACGGATATAATCCCGTAATTTCTGGACAAGGGCGAGCTGGTTGTTCGCCTCTTTCTTCTTCTCTTTCTCGATGCTGTCCATAATCTCATGGATCGGTTTTGCCAGCTCGTAGATCTTGACCGGCCGGCCCTTGCTCTCGGCCTTGCTCTCCCGGCTGTTGATCCAGTTCTGGTCAATCAGGTAGCGCATCGCAATGCTGACTTCCGGCTGGCGGAGATCGGTACCACGCTCGATAGCACGGGAGGTTGCTTCAGGAGTGTTGGCAAGAAACACCAGTACCTTGGCAACATTCCGCTTCGTCCCAATCTCGATAAGGAGGTTGGCAAATTCCTCTTCCTTCTCGGTAAAATACATAACGTTCTCGGTCCTCATACATCACATCCACAATATTTTCTTTATGCTATATCATATAATTATGTCATATGCACATATATAGGCTCTCGTATTGTTCGGCAATGGGCAGTCATTTTATATAGGATTAATTTTTTTAATGACTGCCCCCACGGGGAAACGGCACATCAGGTAATTTTGGGAGGGGGAAAAAGAGTTACAGGAGGCCGAGGCTGCGCAGGTCTGACAGGATCTTGACAACCGCTTTCTTGGCATCCTCCGGTTCCTTGCCGCCTGTGATGATCAGCTTGCCCGAACCAAAGAGAAGTACCACGACTTTCGGGTTGTCAAGGCGGTAAACAAGGCCAGGGAACTGTTCAGGTTCATACTCAATACGGTCAAGGTTGAAGCCGACTGCAATCTTGTTGAGATTAATTGCGGTTGCAAGGTCTGCGGATGTGACAATATTCTGGATCTTGTAATCCAGTTTCTTGGGGATATCAATCCCCTGTTTGCGCAGGAGACCCCCCAGGATGTTAAGCCCCTTGCTCAGGCTGTCAATGCTCTTTGCACCGGTAAGGACAACTTTACCGGAACCAAAGACGAGCGCTGCGATCTTGGGATCCTGCATGCGGAGAACAACACCGGGGAACCGCTTCTTGTTATATTCTGCATCCTTGATCTTGGATGCAAGCGTGGGAAGATCCAGATAATCAGTCACCTTTGCCGAGGCAACGATATTTTCGATCTTGAGGGAGTCCTCTGGTCTGACCTTCATATTTATAAATGCCACAAAACAGTATTTAAAAAGATAGGTTAAGATTCCGGATAATTATTCATCAAGGGTGGATACATCACCCGGGTCCAGCCCCATCTCTTTTGCCTTGAGCACCCGGCGCATGATCTTCCCGCTGCGGGTCTTGGGGAGGGAGGTCACGAACTCGATTTCGGAGGGCATGGCAATGGGACCAAGCGTGATCCTCACGTGATACAGGAGCTCATTTTTCAGCTTGTCGCTGGGCGTATGACCCACGCGGAGGATGATAAAAGCCTTAATGGTATTACCCTTGACATCGTCCGGCTTGCCGATAACTGCTGCTTCAGCAACCGCTTTATGGGAAACGAGCGCGCTCTCGACTTCCGCTGTCCCGATATTGTGTCCGGCAACAACGATCAGGTCATCTGAACGCCCGAGGACCATGATGTAGCCTTCATTGTTTTTTACCGCAAGGTCACCTACCGCGTAACAGCCGGGAATAGTATTCCAGTATTTCCGGTAGCGGTCATCATCATTATATACCGTGCGGAGCATGGAGGGCCACGGTTCGCGGATTGCCAGGAATCCTCCCGTACCCGCAGGGACCGGCTTACCATCCTTGTCTACGACATCAGCGACCACTCCGGGAATGGCTTTCCCCGCAAAACCCGGGTACATTGGTTCGCCAAGCATCGTGGTGATCATATGCATACCCGTCTCGGTCTGCCACCAGGTATCGATGATGGGGCACCGGTTTTTACCGATGACCTTGTAGTACCACTCGAAAGCCTCCGGATTGAGAGGCTCTCCCACGGAACCGAGAATACGAAGTGTTGAAAGGTTATACTTGTTCGGCCATTCCTCGCCAAGTTTCATGAACATGCGGATGGCAGTCGGGGCAGTATAGAGAATTGTAACCCCGAATTCTTCGACCATGCGCCAGTAGACACCCGGGTCCGGGAAGTCGGGTGTGCTTTCCGTAAGGATGATCGTTGCGCCCATTGCGAGGGGACCGTACACGACATAGGAATGCCCGGTAATCCAGCCGGGATCGGCAGTACACCAGTAGACATCATTTTCTTTTATGTCAAAGACGCTCTTTGTCGTGTAATAGGTCCCGACCATATACCCCCCGCAGGTGTGCACGATACCCTTGGGAGCGCCGGTCGAACCGCTGGTATAGAGGATAAAAAGCGGGTCTTCCGCATCCATGATCTCCGGATCGCATTCGGGTTTTACCCCCTTGATCATATCATAGAAATCCACTTCCATCTCCCGGTGGATCTCGACCGGCTGGGTGCGCTCCCGTCGCAGGACAACGACATGCTCGACACTGGGGGCATTAATGATTGCTTCTTCTATGATATGCTTGAGGGGAATGGACTTGCCGCGCCGGAAGGTTACATCAGCGGTGATGACGACCTTGGCTGCGGCCCCGGTGATCCGGCTGTTCAGGGCCGCGGCACCGAAGCCTCCAAAGACCACGCTGTGGACAGCGCCGATCCGTGCGCAGGCAAGCATGGAAATGATCTGTTCAGGAACCATCGGCATGTAGATACAGACACGGTCACCCTTGTTCACACCGAGGTTCTTTAACCCGTTGGCCACCCGCATAACTTCGCGGAATAACTGACGGTAGGTGTAGATCCGTTCAGTGTCATCCTCACCCCTCCAGATAAGTGCGACCTTGTTGCGGCGTGCGTTGAGCACATGGCGGTCGAGGCAGTTATAGGTGATGTTGGTCTTACCCTCAATGAACCAGCGTGCATAAGGGTAATTCCATTCCTTCACCTGCTTGTATGGTGCGAACCAGTGGAGCTCGCGGGCAATCTTGTCCCAGAACGCATCGGGGTCCTTCCGGAATTCCTCATATGCTTTCGAATAATCTCCCAGCCAGCTGTTCTGGCAGTAGGAGGGGTCAGGCAGGTAATGCTTTTCGGTGAGCTTGACATCAAAGTTTTCGGCCATTAAAAAACCCCGATTTTACACTATTAATAATGAGTTTTGGAAATTAAGGGTTACCTTTTCTGCTACATCTGCACATCAGAGAGATCATACTCTCGTTAAAAAAAACCGTCTCATGAAAGCAGGATTGATGACGATATACAGAGATGAATGTAATGAACCGGATCTCCCGCCATTATTCCGGGGTTATGCCAAAAAATTTTAAAAATTAATTACAGAAATATGGTGTCAGATTCACACACCAGGAAAAGAGGACGCATGAAACAGATCATTTCCCTTATACTGATTGCAGCTCTGCTGCTCATTGCCGGCTGCACTACCCCACAGACCACCGGAGAGATGAAGAACATTGCACCAACCCCGGGAAGTATTCAGGGCCACCCGTTCAAATTTAATGATCCGGTAACATTAACGAACAAGAGTTCCTCATTTATTGCTCTGATAGAAAACATAGAAACTACAAAAAAAGGTCCTGACAATTACCTTATTGATATTTATATAACCATAAAAAATACCGGATCCACCCCCCTGCAACTTGTCTGGTTCAGTAGGATCACCGATAACCGGGGCAAGACTTACGGAGGAGTGGGTGTTTCTCACGGGGGAAGCGGAGCCGTTGCCAGCCAGATACCTCCCGGTTACTCCGCAACTGCAAGAGATTTTGTCAGGATTGAATCAGATTCAGATTTTGCGGCATTGGCCGATGGTGCGATACTGGACGTGACATTTATCGATCAGATTCCAAAAAACCAACAATCCGCAGTTTTCCATGATATCTGGACAATTGGTCCGGGGATCATAAAATAGCCGGTTTTCTGGCAGTATTCTTTCATTTTTTAATCCGAATGTGCTTTCCCCGGGTTTTTGGAAAATGAGAAATGAGCTAAGAAAAGAATAAAAATATTGAACAAAAAATGAAGTGCACGGGTTAATTCAATCGTACTGCCGCCACGTGTGGTCGCATTCCGTGCAGCGGAAGAACCGTACCTCGCTCTCATCAGCTGCCCGGAGCTGGCGGAGCCACCAGAAAGCAAGATTGTTCTCGCACTTGGGGCACTTGATCTGGATGGTGGGCATGGTTTTTAATTTGGTATCCTCATCATCCACAATGACAATCTCATTCTCCGTGCGCTGCTTTTTGGTTTTCATCTTGTCGTCAGAATCAATCTTGCGGATATATCCGCATTTGCGGCACTTGAGCTGACCCCCGGAGGAGATCATCATCGTCTTACATTCAGGGCAGAACATCGGTATACTATGCGTGATGCTAGGAGATTAACCCTCCCGTCATACTCAGGGATCTGATCAACACGGCGGTGAACATGAGCAGCGCCCGTATTCAATAAAAAAACCATCCGTGCGGATTCAGAATCCTTTTTTTGGTACCGGGTGGATAATTCTATAATGATCGAGTATCTGGTGCTGATATCCTTTATTGGATTTGTTGCGTTCCTTATACCCGGTCGCTACCGGAAATATGGCGCCATCGTCGGATGGACGTTTATTATCCTCTTCCTTTTTGCGGAACTGCCGTACTACTTCGCCCAGAATAATTTCATGTATCCATTGATGGCGGCCCTCTCGGTTCCGTTCCTTGTCATCACCGCCCAGTATCTCCTCAGGGAGGATGATCGGGTAATGCACCTGTCGCGGGCAGCTGCAGTCGCATTCGTGATCTATGCCCCGTTCGAATACATCCCGGCCATGGGAGACTGGTTGATCGCGATCGTGGTCGGTCAGATCGTCTGGATATGCGATCTTCTTCATTTCTCCGTCTCACTCGACAGTTGGAACATCATCATCAGAAACGCGTTCCGGGTCGAGATTATATTAGGCTGCACCGGCATCCAGAGTATCGCCATCATGCTGGGGGTAGCCGCTGCGGTCCCGACAACACTCCGCCAGAAGGTGCTGGCCTTCCTGATTATTGCACCGACCATCTATTTCCTCAACCTCTTGAGAAACGTCTTCGTCATAATGGCTTATACCGAGCAGTGGTTCCCGTACTATCCGGAGATAGCAAGCAACGGGGAGCTCGGGTATGAGAGTTTCTTCTGGGCACACAACGTGATCGCAGAACTCCTTGCGCTTATCTGTCTTGTGCTCATCGCTTATGGCCTGTTTACCATCATTCCCAACCTCGGTGCTTTTGCTGATGATCTCTACCGGCTATATTCCGGAGAGGTCAGGAAAGCGTTCGGTAAAGATAGATAATCCGCTGGATTGCCGAAAGGTTCGTGCAGACCGCGATGATGATGACCGAGGCCCAGATAAACCCGAAAAAACCTCCGGCGATAAGGACGAGGAATGTCTCGGGCCTTCCAAAGAACCCGACACCTTCGAGGGGGTCGTCGATTTTACCTTCCACTTTTTCCCGGTACCCGATCTCCGCGTAGACCACTGGCTTGATGAAAGTGTTCATCAGGGAGCCGATGATCGCGAAGGCAACGATCCCGAAATCCGTACCGGGCGGGACAGCAACATACTGGCTGATAATTGCAATGCCCGAGAGCCCGACACCGAGAAGCGCGAGGGCATCGACGTATTTGTCGACGATCCAGTCAAAAACAGCCCCGAAATTAGTGTGGGCGCCGGTCTTGCGTGCAACACTCCCGTCAACAAGATCAAAAATGGCCGATATGAGGAGGGCAAGCGCACCCAGGAAAAATTCACGCTGGATGAAAAGGATGGCACAGATAATACCGGTAAACAATGCCAGAAGGGAGATCTGATTCGGGGTAATTTTCAGTCTGACAAAAATATCTGCCACCGGCTCAAGGTATTTGGTGAAATGGGGCCGGAGCGCAGTAATGTTCATAACTCAATTCATGGGCATACGGACAATTAATAGTTGCCCATGGGGCGCAGGTCAGAGCTCGCGCGGGAATCCGCCGCTATCATCACGTTATTTATATCACCCGTCCAATGTAACCGGAGAGTAGAGAGGCCATGATATCCAATACCGACCGTCCGCATGTACTGATGATGTCAGAGATCACTGCAGACGGCAAACTGACACTCAAGAAAGGTGCTTCATCAAAGATCCTGATGAAATATATGGCGCATGAGACCGAACTCCTGCTTCACAACACCCGCGCCGAGTACGACGCAATCATGGTCGGTGCAAACACGATCCGGATCGACAACTCTTATCTCACGGTCAGGTATGTCAAGGGAAAGAGCCCCCTCCGGGTGATACCCTGCAGCATGGCCGATATCCCGCTCGATGCCAATGTCCTCGGCCCTGATGCCCCCACCGCAATTGCAGTATCTGAAGCTGCGCCGCAGGAACGAGTGGACGCGATCAAAAAGAAAGGAGTTTCAGTGATCGTGGCGGGAAAAACCCATGTCGAACTCCCCCTGCTCATGAAGACCCTTAAGGAAAAATTCGGGGTAAATAACCTGATGATCGAGGGCGGGCCCACCCTGAACTGGCACATGCTGCATGACCGGCTTGTCGATGAGATCCGGCTTATCCACCTCCCCTTCATTGTCGGGGGCTCAGATACCCCGTCCCTTGTCGGGGGAATGCATATCAATACGGAAGATGAGATGATCCGCCTCAACTTAAAGAAATTTTACCTCTGCGGGACCAATCTCGTCTCCGAGTATGACGTTTTGTATAACGAGGCCTGATGCATGCCTAAAACAGATCCCGCTGCCCTTCCGGTCACTGCCCCGACCCCGGCACATTCCGGGCTGAAATGGTTCCTCATCATCATAGCCGGGCTGATTATTATCTCCGGCATCTGCATTGCCGGGTATTTCCTGACCCATGATGAGACCCGGGGGGTTACCGTTGTAAGGATGGAAGGTACGATGGTAACCGGGAATATCGCCGATGAAGAAGTGATCGGAAGCGAAGTTGTGGGCAGGGAATTACGGCAGGCTGCAGATGATCCGATGGTCGAAGCGATTGTGCTCAGGGTAAACAGTCCCGGGGGAACCCCGTCTGCAGCCCAGGAAATTATCGGGGACCTGGAATATGCCAAGACCAAAAAACCGGTCTTTGTCTCCATGGGAGATATGGCTACTTCGGCAGCGTACTATGTCAGCGCCCATGCGGACAGGATCTATGCCAATCCGGATACCTTCACCGCGGGTGTTGGCGTCATCTGGAAATTCTCCGACGTCAGCCGCTGGATGGAAAAAGAGGGCTATAATGTCAGTGTAATCAAGTCCGGCAGCAAGAAAGACATGGGCACGACATCGCGGCCGCTCAGTACAGATGAGCAGACATATGCCGAGAAGATCGTCGATGACAGCTTTGAAAACTTCATCGCTGATGTTACGTCACAACGGACAATCGCCCGGTCAGATATTGAGGACGGCAGGGTGATCCGCGGGGCGGATGCTGTCAGGATCAATATCGTGGACGAACTCGGCAACCTGAATGATGCCATCGATGGTGCCAAGAAGATGGCATCGTCACGCCATTAGATCATCAGGACCGGGTCCGCTTTCATGAATTCACGGCACACCGTGGTAGCATAATGACCGGGGGGAAGGGAAAATTTCAGTCGCAGGGCGTTCCCTTCAATTTCAGACCGGATCTCTGTTTTAAGGGAAATGGGACGGTATGCGCCGTCAAATTTCGTGTGCACGAATGCTGAAGCCCGTTCGAAATTCCCGGGTATGATCTTTAATTCGGCAAGCAATGCCGCCGTAACGGGATCAACAGGAGATGATACACCGGGCTGGTCCTTTCCCGGCATGAAGAGGGCGATGCTGCACCTCCCGCGCCGTATATGCAACCCGGCTGCAGCGAGGTTGGTGTCGGACACCGTATCCGTACGGCCGTTGGCAAACAGGAGCCGGTCGCCGGGCAAGGGATCGTGAAGGGTGTATCCGTCATCGAAACGCTGGCTCAGGGCACAGTTGAAGATATAGGACTGGAACGCGGACACGAACATGGAGAGCAGTTTGGGGGGAAGCTCCTGCAGGGCACCCGGGTAGTCGCCCGGGTGGGAATACAGATGATGGAGCATCGCCCGTTCGTAGTTCATCTGGACCGGGAGGTTATGCAAAGCAGCTCCCGGATCACGGGTTGCCCGGAACAGAGACCGGATCGCTTTTATGTGCTCCGGCTCACCGGGAAATTCCATACCGATATACGTTAAGACCGCCTGCTCATAGTCACCCCGGAGAATCCATTCCCCGACCCGGTGGGTGACCGGCCGTATTGCCCCGAAACGCTGCAGCCCGAAATAGTTCGGCACTCCTTCCGCGATGGTGCTGCTGATCCCCGCAACCTGGCCGGCAAGGTTTGACGATACCGTATCCCGGATCGCAATCTCAAACCGGTTGCCCTGCAGGTCGCCAAGCGCGAGCGCCTCATTGGATTGCCCCAGGACTTCAAGAGTAATATCTTTTAAATAAATTGCAGCAACCTGTTCCGCAGTAACGTTATAGAGGGAGATCCATTGCCGGGTAATTGCATTCCGGTCCTTGGTCCCCGCCCAGCCGATCCTGCGATGGCTGATCCCGAGTCGTTTTGCGATCTCCTTGACCGCATGCTGGAGTTCCCAGTTGGTCTTGGTGAGGCGGCAGATCAGGAAGGGGCCGGCCGAACCGCCTTTTCCTTCAAGGGGGATCTCGTCCACGACAAAATCTTCCGGTGCAGACCGTAGTTTTCCCCCGATTCCTTCGGCATCGCTCGCATAATACCGCATCCCGAGATCGATTTCGAGAGGGAATGTACTCTTCTTCATAGGAGCGAAAGGTTTCCGGTTATCCGGTCAAGGTCCTCGCTCTTAGCCGGGCCAAGGCCGAGCGCAGTGATCGTCCCCGGGGGGATCTCGGTCATCCCTGCGTCCTGAATAAGCGACGTGGAAATACCGGCCCGTTCGGCGAGGAACTTCAGCTCAAAAAGGGTCCGCTCGTCATTGGATTTCAGCACGACTTTCTTCTGCCCTTCCGATAGCCAGGCTTTCTGCAGGGATTTTTCGGCACCGTTGTATGCGCCGATCGCGGCGTGGCCTGCCTGGGCACACCGCTTGCCGCAACTCATCTTGACATCATTCCTGATGATCAGGCATTGTTTATACCGGAACTCGGGCTCAGACCCCATGGTGATTATTCTTCGTTGCTGAAACGTCAAATAGCTATAGATGCCCCATCACGTTGATATTACCCTGGCTGGATAAGCCGGATTGCAGAAGAAACGAGTTTACCGGGACCTCAACGGCAGGAGTACGATGAGGGGGACATGATCCTTGTGCGGCAAACATACTTTGCATCCGCACGCCCATGAACAATAAGGATCCCATCTAATTCCCGGTGAATACTCCTTTGCGTTTGAGAAGGAGCGCGTACGGAATCACCGGCTGATCTTCAATACGTGCCAGGTTGAAGCCCTATGAACTCACGGACGGATAACGTACAATCTCATTACGATACCTTTCTCGCCCGCCATTATATCTGGATGGCGGGGGGATTTGAAAAGAATATCAGGAGAAATAAGGAGTTCTTTGTCTCCCATGGTGTCACACCTTCCGGAACCAGAGTGGCCGTAGACCTTGGAGCCGGCTGCGGTTTCCAGACTCTTGCCCTCGCATCAGCAGGGTTTGATGTCGTTGCTGTCGATTTCTGCCGGCCACTGTTGGACATTCTTGCCCTGAATACAAACGATAGGCCGGTCCGGATAATCCCTTCAGATATTCTTGCATTTTCCGCATGGGCCAATCTGAGCCCGGAACTGATCGTTTGCATGGGGGACCCCCTGACCCACCTGCCGGCCATCTCCGCGGTCAGGGGCCTCATCCGCCAGGGTGCCGGGGAACTTGAGTGTGGGGGCAGGATCATCCTGTCCTGGAGGGATTATACAGGAACACCTGCCGGGTCATCCGAGGTAATTCCGGTGCGGCGGGACAATGAGCGCATATTCCTCTGCAGACTTGAATATGAAGATGAACAGGTCCGCGTGACAGATATCCTTTATTCACAGGAATCCGGATCATGGGAACGGGATGCCAGCTCCTATACCAAGCTCCGCATTTCACGCGATACCGTTACTGCGATGCTGGCAGCAGAGGACCTTGCGGTTGTATGGTCGGAACTGCACGAGGGCGTAAATACGATGATTGCTGCAAAAACCCGATGACCTGATATACAGAGACAGAACCCATAACCGGTTATCCAGGGTGTCGCTGGAGGGCAGGAGTTGTTTGGCCCGATCAGAACCAGCCGCTGAACCGCCCGAACCCATAAACAAGGAGCATGGCAACCGCAAGCAGGATTGCCCGGGTATTGATACTGTCAACAAACCGGGAGCGGTACTGCTGCTCCCGCATTGCCCTGATGACCGGGTGAACGAGGATTGCACCGAATGGCACAAACGGGAGAAGCCATAAAAATCCCGGCTGGACCAGGGCAAAGATGGTGATGATGCCCAATGCGGCAACCAACAGTGCGAGAGTCAGGAGAAATGCCAGGCGTTCTCCCATCAGGACTACGGTATTCTTCCGGACATGGCGGTCTTTTTCAAGGTCCCGTATCTCATTGCCCAGTTCACCGACAGCACCGAATATCCCCAAGAGAATAACATACACCGTCCCGGTCAAATCCAGGGGGTGGACAAGGACATACCCCAGCCACCCGTACAGTGCAGGGAAGAGGGCATGATACACGAGATCGAGTCCGGCGATGTTCTTGACCTCGAACCAGAAGGAATAGGTGATAAAAACAAAGAGGGTCGCAAGCTCAAGGGGCAGGAGGTCTGCCGGGAGCAGGGCCATGCAGACCAGGGACAGGGCAAGCAATATCCCACTGATAACCTTCGCCGTCCGGCAGCTCAGGGAGCCGTCGGCGAGGGGATTCCGGGGTTTTTCCGAACGGGCATCGAGGGCGATATCCGAGATATCATTGATCACAAACCCGAATGCCGAGGATGCAGCGACAAATACCAGGAGAATGACCAGCGGGATACCCGGTACAGCGGATGCAAGGAGTGCACCAAACAAGCCCGCAAGGATGAAGAGAATCCCATATGCCTCGAACCGGATAAGCCTTCGTAACGGGTGACGAATAGTGATCTCTCCAAAAATCCTGCGTTTTGCTATACAAAATAGCCGTTGAAGAATTTATTCATTCTCCAAAAGGAGGTTCTGGCGGGGAACGGATATCCGCCCGTATGTCGAATCATTCAATAACCCTGCAGGTGAGATCTGTACAATGATCCGGGGTGATGGATGGCACATGTACTGGTCTCGCCACTGAACTGGGGCCTGGGTCATGCGACCCGGGACATGCCCCTGATCCACCACCTCCTCGATCAGGGCCACGACGTGACCATTGCCGCATGCGGGAATGCCCGTTCTGCTCTCATCCAGGAGTTTCCACAGTGCACCTCTATCGACTTCCCGGACTATCCGGTCCCCTACAGCACAAGCCGGTTTTTCCTGCCGAAATTTGTTGCCTTCCTCCCGCTCATGCTCAAAGCGGTGTCTGATGAGCGGCGTGCCCTTGCGGGTATCCTTGAACAGGGAAAGTTCGATCTCATCATCAGCGACAACCGGCTCGGGGTCTATTCAAAGACTATCCCGTCCCTGTTCATCACCCACCAGCTCCATTACCACCTTCCCTTTCTGGCCTGGCCGTTCGAACTCGCCGCGGTCCGGCTCAACGGGTACCTGCACAGCAAGTTCGAGCGGGTTATCGTACCGGATAACCCCCCGGGCCCTCTTGCCCTCGCGGGCAAACTGTCCCGTGCTGACACCGACGCAACACGATCACGGACATACTATGCCGGGATCCTGACCAGTACCCGCAGACAGGAGATCTCTGAAGACCTTGATTACCTGATTATTATTTCAGGTCCCGAACCCCAGAGAACCCAGCTTGAGGAGATCCTGCTGCCAAAAATCAAAGATCTCGAAGGTTCTTCTGTGGTACTTCTCGGAAGCCCGGACAGCAGAAACCATACGAAAGGGTCCGACCGGTGCAAGGTGATAAATTACGCATCCACTGCTGAAAAGGAAGACCTGATGAACATGGCAAAATTTGTGATCTGCCGGTCAGGGTATACCTCGATGATGGAACTTGCTGAGCTGAAGAAATGCCGTGCACTCTTTATCCCGACACCGGGACAGACCGAACAGGAATACCTTTCCTGGTATTACCAGAATGCCGGGTGGTTCCATTCGGAGAGCCAGTACCGGCTCGACCTGCAACGGGATGTGGCCATTGCACGGTCATATTCCGGATTTCCGGATATGCCGGGGACATCAGAAAATGTCCGGAGGCTCTACCATGATGTGCTGGCGGAATACCTTGAATGACAGACACCTCAATCAGAAGACCTGCACGAACAGATGGAGCGGGAAAGGGACGGGAATCATACATGGATGAACTTATCGCGGTCGGTACTGCCGGGCTTGTCGGACTGGCAGTTACTGCGATCCTGGTGATCGCCGGGATCTGGTGGCTGGCATCCCAGGTGTGGACAGCAGTTACTGCCGAAAACTGGGATTATATTTATGGGATCTCACTGCTCCTCCTTCTTCTTATCACCGGCTATACCCTCACCGGGCTCTGGCTGCGGAAAACCGGGAAGATTTGATCATTTTCTCAGTATATACCCGGTGTTTTGCTGAGGTTCCCGATTCACAATCCCTTTAACCCGCCCAGCCAAATCCATTAAGGATATACAGGAACATTTTCCAGGCTACCCCTATGAAAGATACATCCATGATCCCGTTTGAGGAATTACAGAAAATGACCGGAGAGTCCGGCCTTGCATCGTCCCGTGTTCCGGAGATGCGGGCGCGCCACGGGGCAAATTCCATGACCCCCCCCGTACGGGAGCCGCTCTGGAAACAATACTTAGGAAAATTCGATGACCCGGTTATCAAGATCCTTCTCCTTGCAGTTGCGGTCTCGACAGTCGTGGCACTGGTAAAGGGAAGCGGACTCCTTGATACGGTGGGGATTATCATCGCAGTACTGCTCGCAACCGGGATCGCATTTTTCAATGAATACCGGAGCAGCAGGGAGTTCGATGTCCTCAATGCACACCGCGATGACATGGCAATCAAGGTTATCCGCGACGGGCATCCGGTCTCGGTCCCGTCGCGGGACATCGTGGTCGGCGACCTCATCCTCCTTGAAGCCGGAGATGCAGTTCCTGCCGATGGCTGGGTCTCTTCCTCGGACGACCTCTATTCCGATGAGTCCGCGTTTACGGGCGAGACTGAGCCGGTAAAAAAACCCCTTGGCGAGCGTGTCCTGAAAGGATCGTTCATCACCGCGGGAAAAGGGCAGATGATGGCTGCTGCGGTCGGCGATTCAGCGCAGATGGGCGTTATTGCTGCTTCACTCGGGATCGATCACGCAACCCAGACACCCCTTGAACAGAAGCTGGAAGCCCTCGCCCATGTGATCAGCAAATTCGGCTATGCGATGGCGATCCTGATCTGCGCTACCCTGCTCATCCGGGGCATCATGGTCGGGGAAGTGACGGGACTCAATATCGATACCGCCAACAACATCCTCCATTACGTGATGCTGGCCGTTGTCATTATCGTCGCCGCTGTGCCGGAAGGTTTGCCGATGAGCGTTGCCCTCTCGCTCTCACTTGCCATGCGCAAGATGACGCGGGCAAACTGCCTTGTACGGCGCCTTATTGCCTGCGAGACTATCGGTTCAGCAACAACCATCTGCACCGACAAGACGGGTACACTAACCAAGAACCAGATGGAAGTGGTGGCCTCGCCTTTTGGAAACCCCGCATCGGCACCAGGCCTCCCGGTCACATCCGCCGAATGGATCACACTGAACGCAGCGGTCAACGGTACCGCACACCTCGAGGAGCGCGAGGGCAGGATCATTGTCATCGGGAACTCGACCGAGGGTGCACTGCTCCGCTGGCTCCGTGAGTATAACTATGATTACCGGAACATCCGGGCCGAGACCCATGTGACCAAACAGTACCTGTTCGATGGCAACCGTAAGCGGATGTCGACCGTGATCCACCTGGAGGGAAAGAACTACCTCCTGGTGAAAGGTGCCCCGGAGATCCTCGCAGGGTTGTGCGTGCAGAAACCGGATCTCACCGGTGTCAGTTCCCTTGCTTCACGGGCGATGCGGACGCTCGCATTTGCCCACAGGGAAATTACCGGCACCGACGAACAGGAGACCAGCCTTGTCTGGGACGGGTTTGTCGGGATCCGCGATCACTTAAGGGACAACATCCCCGAGTCAGTAGCTACCTGCCAGCACGCGGGTATCCGTGTCCGTATGGTCACCGGAGACAATCCCGAGACCGCACGGGCTATTGCACAGGAATCAGGGATCCTGCAGGGCGGGGACGTTATGACCGGAGCCGCATTCCGTACGCTTTCACCGGAGGGGCAGGTTGTTGCTGCCGGTACGCTGGATGTGATGGCACGCGCAGAACCCATGGACAAGCTCCTCCTTGTCGAGGCGCTCCAGAAGAAGGGCGCTGTTGTCGCAGTAACAGGAGACGGAACCAATGATGCACCGGCCCTCAAACATGCCGATGTCGGACTTGCCATGGGGATTGCCGGGACGGAAGTAGCCCGCGAGGCGAGCGATATCATCCTTCTCGATGATTCCTTTGCATCTATCACAAGTGCGGTCTGGTGGGGGAGGTCGCTTTACGAGAATATCCAGCGGTTCATCCTCTTCCAGCTGACCATCAACTTCTGTGCCTGCATCCTTGTCTTCATCGCCCCGCTCCTCGGGTACCCGGAACCCTTCACTATCATCCAGATCCTCTGGATCAACATCATCATGGACACCCTTGCGGCATTCGCCCTCTGCTCAGAAGCGCCCCATGCAGGCCTGATGAACCGGCAGCCGGTATCGCATGATGCGAAGATCATCACGCCGTTCATGTGGCTCTCCATCATCGTGACCGGCGCCTTCTTCATCGTCGGGGGCATCCTCCAGATGGAGACCGGGTTCCTCGGAGGGTCAACCCCGGCTGAGATCACCACGGTGTTTTTCTCGGCCTTCATCATTGCAGCAGTCTGGAACGGGATCAACTGCCGGGCACTGGACGGGAAGATGCCGCCATTTTTCAAGGGCAACCCGGTATTTTTCATCGTCATGGGGATTGTCGTCGCTATACAGATAGCCATTGTCCAGTATGGCGGCATCATCTTCAATACCGTGCCCCTTTCAGGTAATCAATGGATCCGGATCATCCTTATGACCGCATCAGTGCTTGTGGTTGGGTTCCTGCTCCGGGCAGGATACCAGAGGTATACAAAAAAGGGAAATAGTGTAGTGGAATGACCCGGATACATCATCTTTAAGGGTAAAATAGGAAAAACCAGCTCATTCTTTTTTATATCGAACCTTCGGAGAGCGGGTAACCCCCGACAACGCAGGTCCCGGATATCACCACCGGGTAGCAGAAAAAAGGATAATCTGAGATCCGCTGAAATGGCAGGACCCCGAATGCGGAACGTATGCCAGTTCAGCTCGTTTTTCCCAGCATATCATTTATCGCATCATGACACGAATATAACCGGAAATGGATCTGCTGTTTCCCCTGTTTGATTTTGTCATCCATTTCGATCACTACCTGCCGGGCATCATCGACACCTATGGTTTCTGGACCTACCTGATCCTGTTTGTCATCATCTTCTGCGAGACCGGTCTTGTCGTCATGCCCTACCTGCCGGGCGATTCCCTCCTCTTTGTTGCAGGAGCACTTGCAGGCGCCGGATATCTCAATATCGAGATCCTGCTCATTACGCTCATCGCTGCAGCCGTGCTTGGGGATTCGGTCAACTACTGGATCGGCCACACGGCAGGAATGAAATTACTCGAAAAAAACTATTCGCTGGTACGGCGAGACCACCTTGAAAAAACAGAGGAGTATTTCACAAAGTACGGGGGCATTACCATCGTCATCGCCCGGTTTATCCCGTTTATCCGGACGTTTGCCCCGTTCCTTGCCGGTGTCGGGAAGATGAGTTATCGCTGGTTCTTAACCTATAACATCGCCGGTGCGGTCCTCTGGATACTGGGTTTTGTCCTGGCCGGGTACTTTTTCGGTACCCTTCCGGTTGTCCAGGAGAACTTCAATTACATCATCTATGCCATCATCGGGATCTCGCTCCTCGCGGTCGGATCGATCCTCTTCAGTATACTCCGGTCCATGAAGCAGGGACCGGATGATGAAAACACATGCAGGAAATAACGAAAAAGATATTTTTTCACTGTAGAATTCATTTGAAAACACTCTGATGCTCTCGGGGTTTGGCTCGAAGAATTCAAGAGGATTCTTTCCCCGCCACGGGGGCATCCCCAATTGCGATGACACGTATTACCGGGATAACCGACCTCGTCCAATCGCAATGTGCCTCGTCCCTCGGGGCGGGGGACTGATGGCATGAAGAGGGGACATCATATCCTGAATTAGTAGGTCTTCTCCAGAGCATTTTTTTGTTGATACTCCGCCTGGAGGGATCGGTCACTGAGGAGGGTTCTCCCGCCCGGCCCGTTTTGCATGATACGTACAGAACGAACCACACCGCGTGCACCCTTCGTTACAGGGTTCAACGTGGATAGTGATGCCCGAGCGGGGATATTCTGTCCTGAGATCTGCCTCAAGATGATCCGTCAGGTCATGCGCCTGCTGCACAGATATTTCTCCCGGCATGACGAGGTGGAAATCGATGAAGATTTCCGGGCCGGACCTCCGGGTCTTCAGGCCATGGAAGCCGGCATAGATGCTTGCATGTTCGCAGATGATCTCCTTGATCCGGTGTTCATCGGCTTCAGGAAGACTGTGATCGATGAGGTCTGAAAATGATCGAACCGTCAGGTCATATGCGGCTTTCATGATAACGATGGCAACACAAAGCGCGATCAACGGATCAAGGATGGTAATCCCCGTGAGCCGGATCAGGATAAGGCCAAGGAAAACACCAAGTGACGTGAATACATCGGTCCTGAGGTGCCATGCATCGCTCTCCAGTGCGATGGACTCGGATTGTTTTGCAACCTTCATGAGTCGTTCTGAAACGTACCAGTTCACGAGGGCCGATATTCCCATGACTGCAATACCGAGGAAGAGCAGTTCCGGGGAAAATTCTTCCGTATCAGTCCCGAGAAGTTTTATCACCGCTTCCCGGATAATCAGGATGGCTGCAACAAAGATCAGGATCGCTTCAACAAGGCCGGATATGTCCTCGAATTTTCCGTGACCAAAGGAATGTGCTGCGTCAGGAGGCTCAGCAGATTTCCTGACCGAGAAGAACGCTATCACGGCTGCGACAAGGTCCATCGACGAATGGATAGCTTCGGAGATGATACTGACCGACCCGATGGAAAATCCTACGATAAATTTCATGATGACAAGGCCGGTGTTGGAGAGGACGGAGAGCCGGGCGGTCTTCTCCTTGAGCGCGTTGAGTGCCTGTTTATCCATAAGGGTTCGTCCGTATTCGCAGTACATATCCACACCCATCACCATGAAGATATTGAAAAGACGGGCAGGGATTTATGACCGGGTTTTTGTCCTTATAAGAATTTATGAAGGTGTAGTCAGCATCACTGCACAGATCATCAGGATCGCCAGAAGCAGGGCGGTTCCGAGTACGATAATTAATTTGTAATCAGATTCGGCCTTCCCGGGTTTTTCCGGTTTTTCTTTGCCGGTCCGTTTTGTTTTCATACAGAGTACCTTGTATAAATCCGGAATTTCCCTGACATAAAGGTATCCGGATCCCCCTACCGGATATTTTCCCTGTCGAAAATAAAAAACCGGCCGCACTGGAGGAGCCGGAAGATCAGCTGAACCTGTACCCGAGCGATTGCGCCAGCATGATCATTTCCCGGACCTGTTCATCCTGCTTCCGGGTAAGTCTCCTTCCTTTCTGGATGAGGCGCCCCATGCGGACGATCTGGAGACGCTGCTCCTGGGATAATGCATTGGAATGGTGGGCCCATTTCAGGAGATCCAGCCACTGGGTACGGTTGAAAGCAATTCCCCCAATCGGCTGGGTAGAGCGGGTATTGAATCCCGATTCATCCGCCAGTGATGCAATATCAGCGTCGTCACCAGGATCCGGCTCAGATATCAGATCGGATTTCCCTCCCGGTTCAGCATCCACGGGATCTCCGCCGGCGGGGGGGATATTAGACTCATGATTTACTTCCACCGGACCCATCGGGATTTTGATATCAGGTTCCCGTATGATGGAAACCGTTGGGGCGTCATCATTTTTTGCTGATACCGATTTCTCATCCTCAAAAAGATCCTCATGAACTGCCACCGGTGAAACATCGTTTCCGGGACAATCATTGACGATTGCTACGGCAAGAGGGGTTTTCTCCGCCACTATGGGAAGAACGGTGGTTCTGGTAACCTCGGCATGGTTTTTCTTTCCATCAGGATCCTGTTCTCTCTGCGGGTCAAACAAATCCACAGATTTTCCATCCTGCACAGCAGCCAGCCGTTCATGGTCGGTCATATGATCTTCCCATTCATCAGCAAGCGCAGTCCGGGCCTGGTTGATCTCAGCAGAAAGGCTTTCGACTTTTTCATCAGCCTCGGCTTTTTCACGGGCCAGAATCCGGACCTGTTCTTCAAGGGAATGGAGACGGCCTGTCACGGCAGTGAGATCAGAAATGAGATCCTGGATACGACGATCCTTGATCTCATCTGCAGCATGAGCGCTCTCTTCAGACTTCCGGTGCTGTTCCACCTCATTCGATAGCGCTGCCGCAAGACGTTCCTGTTCCTGGCGGGATTTGCGAAGATCTTCCTGATACTGCTCATCCTTTGCAGTCAGAGATTTGAAGTCCTCTTCACTGACACTGTACTGTCTCCGCTCAGTCTCAAGCAATATCTTTATCCGGTCGAGTTCAGTGGCAAGCGATCGGACCTGTTTGTCAGATTCCGCCTGAGTTAAGGATGCCGCATGCAGATCTTCCTCAAGATGCTGTATCCGGGCGGAAGATTCTTCAAGCTGGCTTTCCAGGGCAGAACGTCGGGCGGTTGCAGCGGCGAGTTCAGATTTTACCAGGGACAGGTCATCGCGATGTGCATCAAGATCTGTCTTCACCTCATCATGCGCTCCACGGAGCGTTGCAAGGGTCGAATCCCGCTCGCGAACTGCTGCCTGCAAATGAGCTGCTGCAGAGGCATGCTCTTCTTTCTCCCGCTCGAGCGTATCCCTGACAGTTTTGAGATCATCCTCAAGATCATGAATGGTTTCCCGGGATTGTTCAAAGGAATCCTTCATTTCGCTCAGTGCTTTTTCAAGAGCAAGGTTCTGCCAGTTTTTTTCCTCAAGAGTGGATGTTGACACCAGGTATTTTTCCCGGAGGTCTGCAATGTCACGCTGGAAGGTCTCTGCCTTTTTCGCAAGTTCAGTTTCAACCTGTTCCTTTTCAGCCCCAAGGTGGATCAGCTGGGACTCCAGTGAGGCGATGCGGTTCTGGGCACTAATACCCTCCTCCTGGAGGGTATGGAGAGCTCGCTGGGACAGTTCCCATGAGCTTTTCAGCTCGTTCAACACTTCTTCAAGAGCCAGGTTCTGACGGTGTTTTTCTTCAAGGTCAGATACAGCCGCATTATATTTTTCCTGAAGGTCTGCAAGGTTACGCCGGAGGGTCTCGGCAGTTTGCTTAAGTGCACATTCAACCTGCTCTTTTTCACCCGCAAGTCGGTTCACGCTGGTTTCCAGCGTGGTTATCCGATCCTGGGCAGTTACACGTTCCTCCCTGAGTGCAATGATTTCCCCGGCCTGCTGTTTTGCGGTTCCCTTAAGGTCATTGATAATCCGGGTGAGGTCCTGCTCTGATTCCACCTTTGCCTGGTGTAGTGCCCGTATCTCCTGCTCTGCAGAATGGGCGCGATTTTTCTCTGCAGTGAATGATGATTTTACCTGCTCATGTTCGAGCGAAAGACCCTTCAGGGACTTCTCAAGCTGTTCTTTCTCCGGCACCAGAACCCGGAGTGTTGATTCGGCAGTCTCCCGTTTCGCGATTTCCCCTGCAAGGTCCTGTTGCAGTTTCCCGAGATCTGTTTTTGTTTTCGTGAGTTCTGAGGATAGGTCCGTGATCTGCTGGCGCAGTTCCCCGGTCTCGGAATTGTGTGACCTGACAAGCTCATCTTTCTCCTCGCCAGTCATCCGGATCTGGCCCTCTAATGCAGCGATCCGGGTCTTGTTCGCTTCACGCTCATCGATGAGGAATTCTTTCTCGCGGGTCGCATCAGACAACCGATACGCGGTATCTTTGACTTCAGCTGCAAGGTCGGTTGCCTTCTGCTCCGACTGCTGGAGGTTCGCATGCAGGATATCGATGACACGCGTCTGTTCAGCAGCGGTCTCTTCAGATCTCTTCACCGAGCGCATGAGTGTCGCAAGATCAGTTTCTGCCCGGAGCAGTTCATCCGACTTGCGAACTGCAATCTCAAAGGAGGATAAGAGGAATTCAAGAAGCTTGCGGCGATCAGCGGTCACAACAAACGCATGTTCATCGTGCTGTATCCGGAACTGCGTCTTGATCTGGTCGGGCGTCTGCCGCTCGACAGGTGTAACGAGCATCCCTTCGATAAGGGAGAGAAGATAGGATGGATCCGGGGGATACGCGATGAAATTGTCAGCATTGCAGTCAAGGACAAAGAGGAGATCGCTCAGATTTGTGGCACCAGTCAGTATGAGGACCGGCATCATCCAGAGATTATTGTCTGCTTTGACCTGACGACAGACATCAAATGCCTCCTGCCCGAGAGACAAGGAGTCACAGATGAGGAGGTTTGGTTTTCCTAGACGAAGAGTATCAAGAAGAGAATTGCTGTCAGAAAAAAGAGTAACACGGTACCCTTTTTGTTCCAGGTGCTCCGTCTTTAACGGTGCTTCTGTTTCACTCTTGCAAAGAACGAAAATATCAACAACATTTTCGTTTCCATCGGATGAGGGGCCATTCATTACAATCTCTCACGTACTTAAAAACATTCAACCGCAGTTATGCCTGATATATAATTTTATATACTGTATTATAGCATTTCTGGTTGAAAGGAGCGTTCCGGGCGGGATGTTGTAAGAAATCGGCAAGAAAAACGGTGAAATGGATTATTCTACGAAATTTTTCTGCGCGTCGCAGGATCGATGGGGATCTGGAGTTCGGTCAGAAGCTCCTCTTCAGGGACTTCATGCGGATCATTGAGGTACACTTCCCGGTGCGGCCCGACGATGGCGAATTCGCGTTCCTCAGCATATATGCCGATACGGGACCATGCACCGTGGAGACCAGCGTAAGGACCTTTGTAGATCAATGACAGGCAGGTCCCGCCTGCAAGTGTGCGGACATCCATGGCCGGATCGCCAAGAGCAATCTTTCCCGAGACCGGCGCTGCGCATTCCATGGATGCATCCTTTTCACGGTACTCGCAGTCATGATAGATCGTCATGAACGGCCCGATGACTTTCAAACCGTTTCGGATGTTTTCATCTGAGAAGATCTGCCTGCAGAGGTCCTGCATGAGGATGGTGATCATCTCGCTGTAACTGCCAACACCGCGCTTCCCGAGAATTCGCTGGGGGGCGATCTCCTTGACAACAGGTTCGTTGAATGACATGTACATCATCTCCAGACTGGCGCCGGACTCGCTGAGGAGCGCCTCGATCTGTTGTAACCTCTGGACTTCGGATCGGATCGCGCCCCGACGCTTTGCAAACAACTGCTGGATCGCCCGGCCATCCCCCGCTTCCTTTGAGGCCAGGATCTGCCCGATCTCGGCGAGGGGGAAACCGAGCCCGCAGAGCTCCTTGATCGAGACGCCCGTTGCGATCTGCTGCCCGGTGTAATACCGGTAGCCGGTTGCGATGTCCTTTTTTGCCGGGACAAGGAGCCCGCGCTCATCGTAGAGCCGGAGCGCTTTTGGGCTGAGCCGGGTGATGAGCGAGAACCTGCCGATGGGGATCTGGTCGAATGCCATTGTTACCGTACTGTGTGATTTTTGGAACAATATAGGGTGTCGTTGTCTGCCCCGGGGGAGGGTGAGCCATGCCAGGAGAACTGACCGTTCATTTCGGGATCCGGGGCAGGGAAGGAGTACCCTGTCCCGCGGTGTTGGGGGTACACCCTCTTTTTACCGATCGCCGGGAATTCCATCTGGAGCATAATGCCGGTACAGTACCTTGCCAGGATTGGGCGGGTGGTAATAATGGGGGAGGCTGATCGGGATGAGGGGGGTCAGGCAGGTGCATTTGCCCGGCCTGACAAGATCATCCGGTCATCCCCTTCGCACCACCGTTTCGCGTGGAGTTTCTGAGGGTAAGCTGCAATAAGCCTGACCCTGTGATGCGAGTACCTTGCAGGGTAATGGGGACCACGCAGCCGGGCAAGTACACCGCCCGACCCCCCCTCACACCTCCGGTTCACACACCGGAATTTTTTTAGCAAAATGGCGCATTTTTCCGACAGGAGAATTACCGGAAATACCGGGAATATACAGGTACGGGTGAGGGGGGGTCGGATGGTGTACTTTGGAGCGCGCCCGGCCGGGAAGCCGGTTCTTTGTTTCCTGTGGAGATTTCCGGCAGCGGGTACGAGAACCAGAAAAGGTTACAGGGGTGACAATTACAAGGATCTTTCTTCAGACTGTACTGCTCAGGAATACTATTGAGGGGGTAATTTCCAGAAAACCGGACCCAACCGGGGAGGGTATGAAAGGATTACTGATGCCCCGGTGTATGATGGGCCCCGTCTCATTCGTCAGACCTGCCGGGGAGAGGGGAGAATCAGACAATTAATCGCTGGTTGACAAGCAGTAATATTTTTTCGGGCTTTCGGTCCTTTCCCTATCAGCTCAGCCGTTCCCGCAGGACAAACACCCGGGACGTGGTCTGGTGATCATGGATGACCGGGGAGCTTTTCAGCAGGGTCTTGATCTTCAGCCTGAATTTATTAACTGCAGTGAAATTACCGTTCCAGACCCGTTTCTTGTCAACGAAGAACGCGTTCTGGTCGATAGCGAAATGGTCGGAGGGATCCTGCAGCATACTGATATGTTTGTCCCGGATTTCATCCAGGGTATACCCGAACCTTTTGACGAAGGAGTCATTGACAAACGAGATCATCCCGCGGTCATCCGTTCCGATGATAAAATCGTCCATGCTGTTCATCATGGTTTCAAACATGACCATGGTCTTTTTCTCTTCCTCCAGACGCAGATTGAGATCCCTGGTTGTCTGTTCAGCCTGTTTTATCGCGGTCACATCGTGGCTGTATACGGCACAACGGTCGATTCTGCCCTGGTTATTGGTGAGAGGTGTGATCGTGCAGGAGAGCCATTTCCCTTTAAACACATCCTCGAAATGATAGGATTTCGGATCAAAGAAATGGTCACGGATCGCATTTGCAAACATCGGGGAGATGATCTCCATGGAAACCAGATTATCAAGAGTTGGACCGCCCCCTGCGGGCCCGGCAATCTGCAGCGAGGATAAAATTGCATTATTGGTAACGAGGATACGGATTTTTTCATCAATAATAAACATCGGATCCGGGTTCGCATTGATGAGCGCCTGGATGATAGCATCACGTTCTTTGACTTTGGCATCAATTTCATTTTTATAGAGCGCCATCTGGAGGGTGGTTCTCAATGCCCGGTCGTCAATCGGCTTGATCAGGTACCCGAATGGCACGGACCTGACTGCTTTTTCGACGGTTGTCTCATCGGAATGAGCGGTAAGAAAAACTACCGGAATACCCTGCTGCCTGCCAATGACTTCCGCCGCTTCAATGCCGGTCATCTCCCCTTTGAGCGTGATATCCATGAGGATGAGATCAGGCTGAAGACCTGCAGCTGCATCAATCGCCTGTTGCCCCGTATCCACGATGAGGGGTACATCAAATCCCATCTTCCGGAGTTTGTTCTGCAAATCCGCTCCGGTAATATATTCATCTTCAACTACCAGGATTGTTGGTTTTTCCATATTATTCACCAGACTTCGGTATACAGGGGAATGTGATCATGAATGTTGTTCCCTCCACCCGTTGCAGAATCACTGTCCCGCTGAGCTGCTGAGTCAACCCGTAGATTAATTTCATGCCGAGAGATTCGGATCGCTCAAAGGTGATGCCCTCAGGTATTCCTATACCATCATCATGATATATAAGGATGTAATTTTTTGTATTGGATGAAAACTCGATCGTGATCTCGCCTTTCCGCCCACCGGGGAAAGCATATTTCAGTGAATTGGTCAGCATCTCGTTGATAATCAGGCTGCAGGGAACTGCCTGGTTGATGTCGACGAAGATATTTTCCGCATGAATTTTGCAGGAAACGAGCGCCGGGTTGACGTTATACGTGTCAAACAGGTGCGTGACGATCTTTTTTAGGTAATCGCCATATTCGATCTGGTCGAGGCTTTTTGACTGGTACAGTTTTTCATGAACCAGGGCGATCGATTTCACCCGGTTCTGACTATCGTGAAGAGATGCAACGACCTTGGGATCCGTTGCCTTGTCAGCCTGCATGGAGAGCAGGCTTGAGATCACCTGAAGATTGTTCTTCACCCGGTGGTGGATCTCCTTTAAAAGGAATTCTTTTTCGCGGAGCGAGGTGGCAATCTGGTTTTCCATCTCCTTGCGTTCTGTGATATCATAGGATACGCATAGTACTGCAGTCACAATCCCGGAGTCAGCCTTCAATGGGGTGTACATGCTGCTCAGCCACTTCTCGGTCCCGTCATCCAGGATCAGCTTGTCATCCCGCCGGATATCCGTGCCATGCTGGAACACATTATAGATGATCTGGATCTGCTTTTCTGCATCTTCCATCGGCAGGAGATCCCGGAGTTTCTTTCCCTTCACATCCGACAGCGGCTTCTTGAGGAAATTCAGCATGTAGGTATTTGCATAGGCAACTGTGGCGTCTTTTTCAACAATATAAATGGCATTGGGGGAAGCTTCTGAAAGAGTCCGGTAATTTTTTTCGCTCTGGCGCAGGGCTTCCTGGGCCTTTTTCGTTTCGGTAATATCCCGGACAATTGCCTGGACCGCCACAGTGCCATCAATAAGGATCCGGGTCAGGCTCACTTCTGCATCAAAAACAAGACCGGTAAGGGTATTGTGCCTCCACTCAAACCGCTGGTGCTCGCCGGACAGGGCAAGGGTTAGTTTCTGCTCGAAGAGGTCATGGGAAGACCGGCCGTCCGGCTGGGTTTCCGGTGACAACATAACAAGGGTTTTCCCGAGTATCTGTTCCTTTGAACCGCAAAGCAGCTTCTCGGCACTGGTATTGCAGTCGGTATATTTACCGTCAACCATGATAAGAATCGCATCGTAGGTTTCCTCAAAAAGCGCATGGTAGCGGACTTCCCGGTCCTTGAGGTCTTTCATCAGCCTGCTGCGGACCTGCTCGACACCCAGTACACCAAATACAGCCATCAGGATCGCAAGGAACACGATCATGTAGGAGGTCCAGTTGATGAGGTTCTGTTTGATGATCACCGTGTCCTTCCCCACATCAACCGCAATGATTCCCGCAACCTCACCTTTCGTGGTCATAATCGGACTGTAGCCGGTTAGGAACGTACCAGAGGGGTCCGTTGAAAATTCCCTGTCGACTGAGGGTGTGAAAAAGCCTTCCAGCAATTCAGGGTTCACCGGTATATACGGGGTCCCGATGGGACGACCCCCGGGGGAAATTCCATATTGCCCGTCAATAACGATTTCGACCTTGTCACCCGTCTTTTTCAGGACATAGATGGATCGTATATCGGGCATGGACTGTTTCAGCCGGCTCAACTGGTCACGTGCAACAAGATATGACGGCTGCGTTTCGTCACCGGGCTGCAACCGGGCAATGTCATCCCCGTTAACCTGTCTTGCAGAAAATGTTGAGATCGCCCTGATATCGTCGCGTGCCTGTTCCTTGAGGGCATTCGTGGTGATAACAGAGATGTAGAGGATACTGCAGCCTGAAAATATGAGGATCATCAGGAGAAGGATCATGGACATCTTTTCAGGAACCCGATGAAACATATATCTAAGAACGGCGAGGGGTTTTATATCGTTAACGTTTATTTCGAATCGGATTTATTTCGGGACGGATACCGGATGAAGATCCGGTTTTGGGAATTCCCGCAAATCACTCACAGACCCGCACCGGTTGCCGGGTGTTGCGTCCGGAGAGGATCTCAAAAAAGAGATGTTCATGACAAACAGGTGGGATTATATCCCGTCCCGGATCCATGCATCGATAAGTGCACGCGAGATGCTCATGGGGGTGGGGAGAGGGGGAAGATGATCCCGGTCAAACCACCCGGCGGATTCAATCTCCCGTTTATCAATTTCAATCCTGCCACCGGCATGATCTGCAGAAAATCCGAGCATCAGTGAATCGGGAAACGGCCACGGTTCGCTCCCGAAATACCGGATATTGCTCACTTCGACTCCCACCTCTTCCAATACTTCCCGTCGCACCGCTTCCTCGAGGTTCTCACCCGGTTCGACAAAACCGGCAATCACACTGAATACACCCGGGGGAAACCGCGGTGATCGGGCAAGAAGGATATTTTCACCGTTCCTGACAAGAACGATAATTGCCGGGGAGATCCGGGGATACGTGATGTGGTTGCAGTCCGTGCAGAGTTTTGCCCGTTCCGTGCGGAGAGGCCGGGTTTTTGCTCCGCACCTGCCGCAAAACCGCGTCAATCGATCGTACTCTGCAATCCGTACAGCATATGCAGCAAGAGCAAATTCTTCATCCGGTATCCTCCCGTACAGGTCCCGGACTTTTGAAAAACTGTACCCTGCCGGAACCGGATAATCCAGGGTCACTTCTGTCCCATAGCAGGGGGTCCCTCCTGCAAGTCCCAGGTACTGGATACCCTCCGGTTTTACCCAGGGTGATGGCACACCCTGACACCCTATGATCGAAGGCGTCATTCCCGAGGAGAGCAGGATCTCATTTCCCCGCACAGTAACCCATCGTTTATCGGCATTCCGGGATTGCTCCGGCTCAGGATATGCGGAAGTCAGGATCCTTGCTGAAAGAACGGGGCGGTATTCCATGACAATGTTCCTCATTACCTTATTCCGGTTGGTATAATCTGTAAAAAACCCATGCACGTAATTATTACGACGGGGGATCGGAGGATTTCGGTGATTTGTCCCTGATTTGATCCCGGATAGGGTATCAGATGCGATTAGACTGCATCCGGAACCCGGCAAATCGGGGGTTATGAGGGGATCTGCCCGGGGGATAGTTTTATGGACATGGGGACTATTGATTTACATCAGACATTGTCATACCTCCCGGCAACAGCGACATGGTTGACAAGGAATAATGGTGACACGTATGTATACCATCTCCCTGATATCCCCTGAAGAGAAAGAGGGCCACATTGAGCGGTTTCTTCCCCGTATCCGCTATGAGATCAAATCCGAGATCTATGGGTGCTGCATCAAGTTCCTCTCCGATGACCAGGTCATGAAAGAGACCTGGCAGGAAAATTTTTACTCGATGTCCCAGAATGTGCGGTCCCACGGGAGAATGTATGTCTTTGACGATCCCACCTATCCTACGGATACCGTTCTCTTCGATCCTCTGTCAAAGACGAGCTTCCTGTTAAACTTCAAATATTACGGGTGGGTAAAATCAATTGCCCTCAGTCTTGCCGGGGATATCCTCGAAGATGAACATGGGATCTTTTCCATCCATGGGGCCTGTGTCGATATCGGGGGTACCGGTCTCTGCCTTATTGGTACATCCGGGTCAGGTAAGACTACCCAGACCTATGGTCTCCTGAAGTATCCCCATACCCGTATCGTCTGCGACGACTGGTTCTTTTCCCGGGTATTCGGGTCCGAGATCCTCGCGTACGGATCGGAGAAAAATTTTTACATCCGCCAGGATCTTGAAACGATCTGGAAAGAATTCGAAGGCCTGGTCAAGGAGGGAGACTATGACGGGGAAGGCAGAGCGGTTGCGGATATCCGGTGGATTATCGGAAAAGGAAGGATTCTTCCCTTAACCACCCTGAAGATCATCATCATCCTCAAACGGGATCCGGCCGACAAGAACATCGTCCAGACACTGAACCCGGAGGTTGCCCTGAAACTGTTCGAAGAGAGCCAGTATTTCAACCCGCACCTGCTCGTGCATAATTCCTATAAAAAGACCATCCGTACCCGGTATCTCACCGATCTGCTGAACCGTACTACGGTTTACCTCGTCAACACGACCGGGACACCTGCTGATACCCAGCGGATGATACGGTCCCTTGCAAGCGTCCCCCAGTCCTCATGACCCGATGAAGATCTCCCCATCTTCATTTTTTTCGGGGATTATCTGGTACACAAGGGCCAGGAAGGAGCGCATTTACAATAAAAGATATACCCTATGGAAAACAGTCTTCTTTAATGATCTCTGTCCTGTATATCGATGATGAACCGGATCTCCTCGATCTCTGTAAAATTTTTCTTGAGCAGACCGGGAATTTCAGGGTGGAGACCGTACAGTTTCCCAGAGAAGTACTTGAAAAACTTGCCAGGAACCGCTATGATGCCATCATCTGTGATTACCAGATGCCGGAATTTGATGGTATCAGCATATTAAAACAGGTCCGGGAAAGCGCCGGGGAGATCCCGTTCATCCTTTTTACCGGCAGGGGACGCGAGGAGATTGTAATCGAAGCACTGAACAACGGTGCTGATTTTTACCTCCAGAAAGGCGGTGACGTAAGAGCGCAGTTTGCAGAACTTGCCTCCAAGGTACGTCAGGCGGTCATAAGGAGGCAGGCCGAACGTTCGCTCCGTGAATCAGAAAAACTCCTCACGGACATCATCAACTTCCTTCCCGATGCAACCCTTGCCATTGACCGGCAGGGAACCGTGATTGCGTGGAACCGTGCCATCGAAGACCTGACAGGGATCCCCGCCGGAGATATGCTCGGTAAGGGTAATTATGAATATGCCATTCCATTCTACAGTGTCCGCAGGCCGATTCTCATCGACCTCATATTCGAGACGGATGAAAAGATCAAGGAGAATTATGCCGGGATCATCCGCGACAAGGATGTCCTGATCGCCGAGACCAGCCTCCCACGACCTAAAGGCGTTCCCCTGACCCTGATGGGAAAAGCAAGCCCGCTGTATAACCAGGCGGGCGAGATTGCAGGTGCCATCGAGTCCATCCGGGATATCACGGCGCAGAAACAGGCTGACGATGAACTCAGGGCTGCATACGAGCAGATAACTGCAACCGATGAAGAGTTGAGAGGACAATACGAAGAGCTGGTAACCCAGGAAAGACGGCTCCAGGAGAGCGAGATCAAGTTCAGGACACTTGCTGATGCCAGCAATGCTGCCCTCCTTGTTTTCCGCCAGAAAATACTCTATGCTAATCCCGCCGCAGAGGCTCTCACCGGATACACAGAGGAGGAGCTGTCCCGCATGGATTTCTGGGAGATCGTTCATCCGGATTACCAGGATCGGATCCGTGACAGCGGCCTCGAACGACAGCATGGCCACGCCCCCCCGTCTCATGATGAGTACAGGATTGTCCGTAAAGACAATACCATCCGCTGGGTCGATTCCTCAACAACGGTTTTTCCCTACGAAGGCCAGATCACTTCCCTGAGTATTTACCTTGATATAACGGAACGGAAATCGGCAGAGGAGGAACTGTTCAAATCCCGGCAGATGCTCCAGCTCGTGCTTGACCATATCCCCCAGAGAGTGTTCTGGAAGGACCGTAATTCCACGTTTTTAGGTTGTAACAAGGCATTTGCATCCGATACAGGGTATCCGGATCCTCAGGAGCTGAGAGGAAAAACCGATTATGAAATCGTATCACCGGAAAACGCTGACAGTTACCGCAGGGACGATTCTCTCGTGATGGAAAGCGGAGAGCCCAAAATCAGGTACGAAGAAGAACAGGTAAGACGGGACGGCAGCAGGGCATGGCTCTTGATCAACAGGATTCCGCTGCGTGATGTGATGGGGGGGGTGATCGGAGTTCTCGGAACATATGAAGACATCACGGAACAGAAGCGTGTCGAAACAGAACTTCGGGCTGCTTACGAACAGCTCACTGCATCGGATGAAGAACTGCGGGGCCAGTTCGAAGAACTTGCCCGTGCCGATGCAGATATCCGGAAAAGAGATCGGCAGTTCCAGGAGATAACAACTACTATCCCGGGCGTTGTATACCAGTTTTATGCACGGTCCGAAGGTGAGTTCGGCTTCTACTTTATCAGCGAGCGTTCACGGGACATTTTTGGCATCGATAATAATCTGTCAGAATTCTTTGACTCATTTACTTCCCATGTGCACCCTGACGACCGGCGGGCTTTCCTGGATTCGATTGATGATGTTGTGAAACGGTCGGAAAAGTGGCACTTTGAAGGGAGGTTCATAAAACCTTCCGGGGAGATGATATGGTTCAAAGGTCTCTCAAGTCCGTCACGACACGGAAACGAGCTGGTATACAGCGGGGTTCTTCTTGATATCAGCCAGAGGAAATTTACCGAGGCTGCCTTAAGAGAGGAAGAAGCAAAATACCGGACACTTGTAGAACACAGTCAGGATGCGGTATTCATTGTCCAGGATGAGAGGCTGGTCTTTGCCAACCGGGCACTCTCTGATATGTCCGGGTACGCTGTTACGGACCTTATCGGGCGCCCCATCGGAGAACTTATTGCCCCTGAGGATCGCGATATGACGGTCTCGATGAACAGGGACCGCATGAGCGGGAAGCCGTCCCCGGAATCCTATGAGTTTTCTCTTCTCCACGCGGATCAGGCGACCCGGGTAACCGTAAAAATGAATGCAGGTATTGCCAATTATCAGGGAAAACCTGCTACCATCGGGACGTTTCACAATATCACTCGTGAGCGCAAGAGGGATGAGGCCCTCCGGCAGAGTGAGCAGAAATACCGGGAGCTTGCAGAACTATTACCCCAGATGGTATTCGAGATGGATCCTGATATGCGGATAACCTATGCCAACCGCCATGCACTCACTTCCATCGGCATTACAAAAGACGAGGTGGCAAAGGGTATTAACGCGATCTCTTTCATCGATCCCTCCCAGCACGATATGATCATGAAGAATATCGAGAAAATTATCCGGGGGGAGCCTTACGAAAGCCCGGAATATACAGCGATAAGGCGCGATGGCAGTAAATTCACGGTCCTAATCTATGCATCCCCGGTATTCCAGGAAAAAAAACTGACAGGGTTCCGGGGTGTGATTGTGGATATATCAGCATGGAAGACCACATCAACGGCGCTGAAAGAGAGCGAGGAACGATATCGCACGCTTGCCGAAGCGGCACAGGACCTGATTTACATCATCGATTCAAGCGATAACGTGGCCTATGTCAATAATTTCGGCATTCAGATGCTGGGAAAACGCGGTGAGGAGATAATTGGCAGACCCCGGTCCGAGCTGTTCCCGGAACCCGTATCAAAAAAGCAGTATAAGAGTCTTCAGCATGTTTTGACCACGGGTGTCCCGCTCAGGGTAGAGAGCATGGTTCCACTCCCCGGACGGAATACCTGGCAGGATACCCACCTGGTACCACTCAGGGCTCCCGATGGTACTATTACTGCGGTACTCGGGATATCGCGGGATATCTCCCAGCTGAAACACGCGGATCTTGCACTGAAAAGGTCGAATGAGAAACTCAACCTCTTAAACAGCATCACCCGCCATGACGTGGCAAACCAGCTGACCGTACTTCAGGGGTATCTCCAGCTGGCTACGATGAAAAAACCGGATATGATGATGGGGGATTTCCTAAAAAAAATCGAACGGGCGGCAAATACCATCCAGAGGCAGATCGAGTTCACGAGAACCTATCAGGACCTTGGAGTCCGGGCACCGACATGGTTCCGGCTCGGGATGGTACTTTCAAAGACACGACCCGAAACTATCAGGTTTACCAACAATTGTCCGGATATCGAGATTTTCGCAGACCCTATGCTTGAGAAAGTCTTTTTTAACCTGTTCGACAATGCGATCCGCCACGGGGAACGGGTGTCACAGATCACGATCCATTGTGAGCAGCGTGACGATGATCTGGATATCTTTTTTGAAGATAACGGCGCCGGCATCCCTCTTGATCTGAAACAGAAGATATTCGAGAAAGGATTTGGCAAAAATACCGGTTATGGCCTCTTTTTAGTCAGGGAGATCCTCGCAATAACCAATATCACCATCCACGAGACCGGAAAATACGGAACGGGTGCCCGGTTCGAGATTACCGTGCCCAAGGGAGGTTTCCGTATTAACCGGGAAGAGAATCACCACAACACAACGTGAAACCTGCAAAAAATTATGGTGGCATCGTCAACCCTTCACTACCAAAACCTCCTTGAACTCGCACCCACAATCCCAGTATACATAGAGGGGTTCTCTGGTATGGGTGATGGTCAGGCTATCAGGTGGTGCATCGATCTGGGAATGGGAATTACTTTTCTTGTCACATTTATCACCGGTCTTTTCAAATGGACCCTGTTTATGAGAACACTGGGGCTTACCGATATGGTCCTTCCCCTGGCACTGATGAGTGACATTCATGACTGGGCGGGTTTTCTTCTGGGGGTATTTGTTGCTATCCACCTCTCCATGAACAGGGTTTGGATCCTGACGATGACAAAAAAGATCATTACAGGACGATTCAGTCATGAGAACGGGCAATGAACCGTTACACCATAATGACTCTAAAAAAATACTGAAGCGGTAATCAACGGGACGAGTAACTCTTGTCAAGGTCCCCGGTATTGGAATATCCCCGCTCCTCCCAGTAGCCCCGGTAATTGGGATCATCGGATATTTCGATTTTTTCAATCCATTTAATCCACTTATACCCCCATTTGTCCTCGGCAACCAGCTGGAACGGATAGCCCCGTTCAGCAGGCAGTGTGACATTGTTCATCCGGTATGCCATGAGGATGTCATTCTTCATGATGTATTCAAGGGGGAATGAGGTTGTATAACCGTCATGTGCAGTGAATATAATCGTGGTTGCCCGAGGGGCAGGTCCTGCCTCGTTCACCAGGTCACGGACGAGCAAACCCTCCCAAAGGATCGTGGCGTCCCATCCCTCCACGCAAAAGAGGGTTACTACTTTTTTGTAGTGGGGGTATTTTGCAAGGATTTCATCATAAGTATAGGTGCGGGTCGTATTGGTAAGGCCGGTGACCGTAAGGCGGTAATCAGAAATATCGATATGCTGGGGACCCTTGATCGAGTTTTCATGGAAATCATTCACTGATGAAAGATCCCTGCCTTCATAAGATCTGACTTCCACAGAGGATAGGGATGTCAGGGTGCCCGGCGGCGCGTTGACAGATGGCCGGTAACCTCCAAAAAGAAGGATGCCTGCTGTAACAACAAGAACCAGGACCACGGCAATCGCAATCACAGGGGAGTTTTTTCGCATCAATCAAGGGATAGGCGGGGTATATGATAAATCATGGTATCCCGACAAGGTGCATAACCTCGGGAAAACCCGGTTTTTTCCGCTGATCCGGTTATTAATACCCGGTAAGATAATAATTTCCGCCCTCTTCCTTTACATGGACGGACACTCCGAAGAGGCTTTTTAAGTTCTTGTCGGTCAGGATCTCGGTTTTATCCCCGTCTTTTTCAAACCTTCCTTTCTTCATCAGGATCACCCGCGAGATCTCCGGGATGATATCATGGATGTTATGGGTGACAAGGATGATGCCGGTGCCGGATCCTGCAATCTTGCGGAGGGTCTGTCTGAACATCGAGAGTGCGTGGAGGTCGAGACTGTTGGTGGGTTCATCAAGGAGAAGGGTTTTGGGGTAATGCACCAGAGCCCGCCCGATGAGCAGGCGACGCGATTCCCCTGAAGACATTTCCATCATGCTCCGGTTTTTAAGATGTTCGATTTCCAGAAATGCAAGGATCTCGTCGGCTCGTCTATGCATATCTGCAGTTACTACCTGATTGAAGAGGCCGACACTGGAGAAGAAACCCGACAGGATTACTTCCCTGCCGGTGATCTCCCGGTTGAATGAATCCTGCAGGTCATTGGATACGATACCGATCGTTGACCTGAGCTCGAAAACATCCCACGCATCCCGCCCCCGAATCCTGAATACCAGCCCGGGAACACCAGCATCAGGGTAGAGCTCACGGAGTATAGTTTTGATGAGCGATGATTTACCGGCACCATTTGGCCCGAGGATCGCAATATTCTCCCCTTCTTTGATGGTAATCGAAAGGGAATGGAGGACCTTTTTGGAGCCAAGATATACATTGACGTTCCTGAATTCGAGGAGTGGTGGGATCCTTCCGGAAGCAGGGGCTGAGGGGAGTTTCACAGGTTATTCCTCACAAAATAAATTCCGTTACACAAAGGTTTGAGATCGGACAAAACATCAAAGCCATGACGCGCATAAGGAATCCACTCCATCCAATCCATCATTCCTGCGCATATTTTCAGGGAATCATGGCGGCGAACTCGTACCGCTCAATCCCGTCACTCTCCTGCAGTGCCAGTGTTCCCCCGGCCCGCTCCGAGAGGCCCTGTAAAAACCGCCAGGTCCGGCGGTTTCGGGGAGAGCCCGATGAAGGTGCATCGCCATATACCGAAATGATTGCAGTTTCATCCTGTTGCCGGGCATTGATCCCTATCCGTCCGGCCCCGGTTCCGACCAGATCTTCAAGGATATAGGTCAGCAGGTCAATAAAGTGCTCACGATCTATGAAGACTGCCAGGGCCCGGGACTCATTCTGTACGGAAACACTTACATCTTCAAGCAGTGGACGCGCCCCAATCCGGGAGATCAGGATACGGGAGAATGCCTCATCATCTGTTGCACTGGAAAGAACGTCTTCATCGGAGCATGGGGGAACAGACAGCCCGGTCACCAGCGCTTCAATAACGGGTATTATATTATGGTCAGAGATCTCGCCGGGGGGTGCAAACCCACGGAGCATGATAATATAGTCCGAGAGAAGCCTTCCGGCGCGCTGGACAAGGGTCGGGTCGATGATGCTCGAGAGTTCGTCCCTGTTGAATGTCCGTTCGAGCTTTCCCATCACCTGCCCTGCCTTGAGCACAAGGTGGATCGAGACCTGTTCTCCCCGGTGGTGTTCCTGCGCAAAATCCCGGAAGGCCTCCAGAAGTTCATCGATCGTATCGCTTCGGATCAGACCCGATGCCTCTTCGGCCATCTCGGCCTCGCCAAGTTCCTCCATGATATAGGAGACATAATAGAGACGCCCGGCCATTATCGTGAAGAGCTCGTTTACCTGTTCCATACAGTCTTCAGCAAACGCGGCCGTTCGTATCGCCCGTTCCCGGTTCAGCTCGGCGATGTTGGCTAGGGCAAGGGCGTCGGACCTGACTGCCGAAAGCATCCTTAGCGCATCGGGTGCAGGAATAACCCGGCCATGACCAGGGCAGATAAACCGGATTTCTCCTCCGGACAAAAGATCATCTATGCCCGACAGGGACTGGACAAGGGCTTCCTGCGACCAGCCGATGAGTCCTGCAATACCCGGGTTTGCCGCAAACAGGAGATCTCCAATAAAGAGGACTGATCCCATCTTAAGGCAGATACTGTCGGGGCTGTGGCCGGGTGTATGGAACACGTCAAGTGCCGGACCATGCCCGAACTGTACCCTCTCATGGGGCAGACCTGCAGGATTATCGTGTGTACGGTCGTGGACGATCGTGATCTCCGCACCATTGGGAAAACAGAGCGATGCCATGACCCCGGGCAGACGTGCCCGTTCATCAGTCAGGAGATGGAGCCCGATTTTCATGGGAGAGATCGTTGTCTGGAGCAGGTCTGCTTGGGTGAGTCGGCCATCACCGGATTCAAGTGCGACTGCACCGGACTGCTGGACTGCAAATACTGCTACCCCGGATGAGGCAAACGCAGGGTTGGACTGGACGCCGATAAAATGATCAATATGGGCATGTGTCAGAAAGACAAAGACCGGCCGGTCTTTTTTTGCCCGGCATTCCGCGATGGCCCGGGATAATTGTTCAACCTGTTCGGGCAGGCCGCCGGGATCAATCAGGATGATGGCATCCTCTGTAGCAATCAGATAGGAATTTGATGATATGGTATCTATCTTCCGGATAAGGGGATTGATCGAAGCTTCCGGCGCCCCGGGAACCGGTTGCCAGATCAGGGGCGCAAGCTGGTCATTACCAGCCTGCAAGCGCTTCTCCCTCAGACGGATAGATGGAAAAGATGGAGGTGAATCCGGCAAGTTTCAGTATCTTTAATACTTCAGCAGAAAGGCTGCAGATACCAAATTTGTCACCGGGGTTTTTCAGTTTCTTGGCGGAGGCTAAGAGTACCCGGAGCCCACCGCTGCTAATATAGGTCACCGAAGCGAAATTGAGCAGTATCTTCCTGTTCCCTGCTTCTATCTCCTTGTTTATTGCCTGTTCAAGAACCGGTGCAGTCGACGTATCAACTCTTCCATTCACGGAGATGATCATTGCACCCCCGCGGTTTTGCGTTGTAATCTCCATCATCGTTCCCCCCCTAGTCAGGTCAGATTGTACATTGCTGTGGTTATAGATCTCGGTATTTTTCAGAGATAATCCTATCCATCCGCTGACAGCTGCCATGAAAGGCCGGGATTGAGGGCCGGGTGCGGCATTAAGAAAGCCATTATACCGTTGCATGATTTATCTTCACAAGAGATCTCTCGCGGGAATTATCCGTGATGAAAAATTCACCGGAGAACCTCCCCCGTCTGACGACAGTATATAGTCATCCGGAGCCTGTTACCATGGACAAACCCGTTGAGCTGACAATCGGATCCGATATTATGGAGATCCCGTCAATATCCGAACGGTTGGAGGGGGAGATGCATACCCACGGTTTCAGTACCGAGGAGATTCTCGATACCCAGCTTGCCGTTGAGGAGGCCATCACCAACGTGATTGTCCACGGTTATCAAAAACCGGGCGGAACGATAACGGTTTCCTGTCACATAACCCGTAACAGGGTTGAAATCCAGATTAGCGATGCTGCCCCGCAGTTCAATCCGTTGTCAATCCCGGAACCGGAACTGGACGGAGCTGTAGAAGAACGGCGGATCGGAGGCCTGGGAGTGTTTCTTATCCGGCAGGTCATGGATGAGATCTCGTACCGGTACGAGGAGGGGAAAAATATCCTGATCCTGGTTAAAATGAGGGCAAAATAAAGATCACGACTCTTTTATGATCTCCTGGATATAGGAGACCCCGATCTTTGCCTTCCGCAGCCGGGTGGAATCGAGGAGATGGCGCATGTCGGCAAATTCGCCTTCACTGACAATCTTCTTTACCTGAGTGTTTAAGTCAAGCGAGGGATTGTACGGGATGTTTTTGAAGACTACGCCGTGGTTGTGGAGATACATCTGTCGTGCTGCCCCGGTATTGAGGGGGTTTGAGTAATACAGGGATGCAAGGCTTTCGGGATTGAATGCAGAGAGGTCAGAGGTAAGATCGATCCCGATCCCGAAACTTACCAGCGTATCGCCATTGTAGGATGACCCGGTATCCGATGCGATCCAGTCATGAATCTGGGCGGGAGCCATGATCGACTGCCCATCGGAAGGTGCTGCCGTTGCAACGGGTGCTTTCTTAAGACCGGAACTCGCGAGTCCCGAGAGGACCCCCCATATCGTAACAGCTACAACGCCGTGATAGCTCTGTACCCGCTCTTTTGCCGATGAGAAGATCATCCGGTAGATATCCGTAACACTGATCCCGTTTGAATGCTCGGTATCAAGGGTAAAATATTCATTGAACGGGCCATCCAGTGTAATGTTGTAACCGGTGTATACTGACAGATCCCCACTGGAGGAATCAAGGGGGGTGAGAAAATCGGGAGTGTTATTGCCATCCGTGGGGAGCCAGACCATCGAGCCATGGAGGGTGATCATCTCTCCAAGGAGCGGGAGTGCATCATTAATACCTGCCCCGAGAGCCCCAAGCCCAAGGGAGTAGTTAACCTCGGAGAACTTCCTTGCACGGATATCCGCTTCGGTAATCCTGGCATAGAGGACTTTTTCAAGGTCCCCAAGGACGCGGAGAACCGGGGGCGTCGTCATCCACCCGGGTTCAATGGTCAGGTTTACACCTTCCCCGACAATCTTTTTGTAAAAAATTTCATTGAAGAGCGAGGGGTTTTTCCGTTTTTTGACAATATCCCCAACTGCATCCTTATCGGTAGGGAAGAGTTCAAAGACCGTGGTGAACCCTGCCATGTCAAGGACTTTTTTGGGATATTCCCCGACGCTGCTCAGGGCAAACCGACCGTTCCTCCGCTTCATCTCCCGCTTGAGACTGTTGAAGATCCTGACACCCCCGCTGCTCAGGTACGTGGTTCCGGCTAAATCCACGACCAGCTCCCGGTCATCATCATGCAGGGCTTCCCGCGCCCAGCGGTCCAGCTGTTGTGCCCCGAACGCATCGAGCCTGCCATTCACAAAAAAGATAAGAACTGCCTCTTTCCTCTCGCTTCGCGCTTCCATACCAGGACTGCTCCTCTAAAAGGTATTATTCCCGGCAGGTTATAAGCGTGGGGTATTGTCCAGGGTTTTCACCTGAAGGATGTACCGGATCATCCGGCGTCCGGCAATAATGAGAAATACTTCCGTATGTTCGCAGAACCGGCAGGGATCATCCAAAAACCGGTGGGAGAGATGATTCACAGGGTCACGTACGAGGGATAAAAACCAGGAGCGGCAAGCCGTTGTGCCCGTACATTTTCAGGCCAGGATCGGTGAGCCTGAATTCCGTGGAATTCCCAAGATCAGCAAGATAGGTCCCTTCCTGTGCCATCAGACCCGGATCGTTACAGGAGAAATGAGTCTGCACGGGAGGGGTGATAGTGATACCGTAATCTTTTGTTGTATACATGGCAGAGTACTGGTTGCATCCGGAGAAGCCAAAAACCGTGCCATCCGGGGTAAACCTGACCGTGACAGGATATCCCAAAAGGGCGGGTGTCAGGACACCGGAAGGATCCGCAAAGGACTGGAGCTGCCATTCTGTCATGGCCATGGTATTACCGGCTGATGCACGAATGCCGGGGACATTAACAAAAACCACGAGAAGTAACAGGCATCCCATAAGGGCAACAGCGACGTAAATACTCAGCTTTTTATTCTCGAATGAGCGGTCAGGAATCTGAGGTTCTTCATCTCTCCTTTCAGATCCCGGGTCTTCATCAGACATATGAGGATTTCAGGGAGAGACCGGGGCTTAATCCTTTCGGTAATCTGTTATTTTTCCCTATCCCATTAATACATCCGAGAAAGGAGTACTGGTATGGATCTGGCAGTCATTAAAAAACTTTTACCGGTAATTCTGGGCATTCTCTGTGCGTACGTTATCGCAGATTACCTTTCCCTCATTCTGGTCAGGACCGCCGGACTTGAAGGCCCGGCACAGCTTGTTACTAGTTTTATCACCTTTGCAGTCCTCTTTTTTGCTACCCTGTATATCATCGAGAGAGGATTTGGGATCTCATTTTTTGGTTTTACCGGCAGGTAACATGGGGGAGTGCCTGATAACGGGTGATATTTTTTCTCGTTTTTCCTTCCTAATGCAGGACAGGGCACCAGTGTGAATCATTGTCTGTCCCCGGTGTGTTGCAGGATGCAGCCCGCAGGGTTGTGAGGGTGCATCCAGAACAAGAGAGATTCGCTGGCTTTTCAGCGGGAAACCGGGTCTCAAAGTCACATGAGTCCGGAGACATCATTCCGAAAAGAGCGACTCTAAAAAAAAATTGATGGAATCAGGGTGTTTTCTGTAGACCTTTGGCCGTGAATGCCAGGTAGATGGACACCAGGCCGGAAACAATGGCAAACCCCCCGGCGACAAAGGGAAGCAGCGCGGCTGCGATGAACGGGTTTATCAGGAGAAGGAGCCCGAAGATGATGCTGATGATGCCCAGAACCCCGTTCCCCGCATCCTTTGCCGAGAAAGCCTGGAAAAGGTGGGCTGCTCCGATGAAGCAGGCCCAGAACCCGATGAAGATGATGAAGAACGAGAGGACAAAGATCGTGCTGTAGAGGGGATATGCTAATATGAGGACACCGGCGATGATGTTAATCACCGATAGAAAGAGCTTCCAGCCCATATTGCTCCGGTCTACAAACAGGCTCCCGATGGTGAACAGACCGCCAACAAGCCAGTAGGCCCCGAGGAAGACGATGAATAGGGCTGTCGTCAGGCCGGGGGTTGCGAGAAACATACATCCGATTACTAAGGCGAATATCCCCCAGAGCAGCAGCAGCCACCAGGGAAACAGGTTCGGATTGGACAGGATCTGATCAGGTTGAATGGATTCTTCAGTCAATGTAAACATCTCCAATGTAACATAAATCAAGATACTATATGTACTATTCCATTTTCCGTCTGCAGGGACGGGGGTATTTTACCGGAGGACCCATATGGACTGCCCGGACTCCGCTGCAGGAGCCGGCCCGCCCATTATCTTAAATATACCCTCCGCTAAGCCATGGTCATGGGAAGGGTGTCGGGAAATGACACTGCACCCTTTGCTCCCGACAGGTGATACTGCGTGAACCCGGAAGAGAAGCTGCTGGTCGCTATTCTCGACGACACGATCCATACCGACACCCCGCATGGACGGGCGGTCAAGCGTATTGTGAAAGGGATTGAAGAGTACGGCATAACCGTTGCGGACATTGCCTCACCGGCTGATGCCAGGGCAGCATATCCCGGAATGCCCGAGGTCGATTGTTTCCTCATCAACTGGAACCTTGGCGGGGACACCCCCGAGAGACACAAGGAAACCTCGGGCATCATCCATGCCATCAGGGAGCGCAACGAGGACATCCCCATTTTCCTGATGGGGGAACCCACAACGTTACCCCCGACAACCCTCACCATCGATATGGTCAGGGAGATCAATGAATACATCTGGGTGATGGAAGACACCCCGGAGTTTATTGCCGGGCGCATCACGGCGGCAGCAAAACGGTACCGGGAGAAACTCCTGCCCCCGTTTTTCAAGGAACTCGTCCTCTTTTCCAAGGATTTTGAATATTCATGGCATACCCCGGGCCATGCGGGAGGAATTGCATTCAGGAAATCCCCGGCCGGGCGGGCATTTTTCAAATTCTTCGGGGAACAGCTCTTCCGGTCAGATCTCTCTATCTCGGTCGGGGAACTGGGATCGCTCCTCGATCATTCGGGGCCGGTCGGGGAAGCCGAGCGGTATGCTGCAAAGGTCTTCGGGTCCGATATGACCTATTTTGTGACCAACGGTACCTCTACCGCCAACAAGATCGTCTTCTTCGGCAGGGTCAGCCAGGACGATATCGTGCTCGTGGACCGGAACTGCCACAAGTCCGCAGAGCACGCGCTCACGATGACCCATTCTGTCGCAGTATACCTTATCCCCACGCGTAACCGGTACGGGATCATAGGACCTATCCCCCCGGACCAGCTCACTCCCAAGGCGATTCAGGGGAAGATCCGGTCCTGCCGGACCGCGAAGACCTGCGGGTGCCAGGTCCCGGTCCATGCGATCATCACCAACTCCACCTATGACGGACTCTGCTATCACGCGGCACAGGTAGAGGATCTTTTAGGAAAAAGCGTAGACAGCATCCATTTCGACGAGGCCTGGTATGCATACGCCCGGTTCAACCCGTTGTACCGCGACCGCTTTGCCATGCGGGACGGGGTGAAAAACGTAAAAGGGCCCACGGTCTTTGCCACCCAGTCCACCCACAAGCTCCTTGCGGCACTCTCACAGGCCTCGATGGTCCATATCCGGAACGGACGCGTTCCCATGGAACATGGCCGGTTCAACGAGGGGTTCATGATGCACAGTTCCACCTCGCCATTGTATACGATCATCGCGTCCTGTGATGTAGCGTCAAAGATGATGGACGGTGCGGGGGGCCGTGTACTCACCACGGAATCGATCGAGGAGGCAATACGGTTCAGGAGGATTATGGCGAGGATCCACCAGGAGATCGGCCAGATGAAGACCAGGAAAGACTGGTGGTTTGGCATGTGGCAGCCGGATACTGTTTTTGATCCGGTAACCAAAAAGAAGGTCGCATTTGCCGATGCCCAGCTCGACACCCTCCGGGACAATCCCTCCTGCTGGATGCTCCACCCAGAAGAAAAATGGCACGGTTTTGAAGGGCTTCCGGACGGCTATTGTATGCTCGACCCGATCAAGGTCACGGTCCTGATGCCAGGAGTCAACGAGGACGGGACCCTGGCAGACTGGGGCATCCCGGCAGCCGTCGTGGTGAAATTCCTTGACACGAAAGGTATCATCAACGAGAAGTCCGGTGATTATTCCATCCTTTTCCTCTTCTCGATGGGGATCACCAAGGGGAAGTGGGGGACCCTCATTACCGAACTCTTCGAATTCAAGCGGCTTTATGACGAGGATGCGCTGCTTGAGGATGTTTTCCCAGACCTTAAGGCAGCATTCCCGGAACGCTACAAGGACATGACACTGCAGGGCCTCGTCTCCCAGATGCACGCGTTCAAGAAGGAGCATCACATGTGCGAGCTCCTCCAGCAGGCATTCTCTATCCTTCCTGAACCGGCCGTAACGTATGCTGAGGCATTCCGGAAACTGGTGAAAAACGAAGTCGAGCAGGTACCGGTCGCGAAGGCGGGCAACCGCACCGTGGCCACCGGTATTGTACCGTATCCTCCGGGTATCCCGCTCCTTGCACCGGGCGAACAGACCGGAAAACTCGGAGAGCCCATCATCCAGTACCTTAAATGCCTGCAGGACTTTGACAACCGGTTCCCCGGGTTCTCCCACGACACCCACGGGATTGAGATGGTCAATGGAGAATACCTCATGTACTGTATTAAGGAGCAGTAATCATGGATGATTCCGTTACCAGGGAAACAGCAGGCATCCCCTCAAAAAAAGTGCTGGGCCTCTTTGCCCTTGCCATGATCAATGTGGCCGCCGTGCTCAGCATCCGTAATTTCCCCTCGATGGCGGTCTATGGATGGTCGTGTATCGGGTGGTACATCATCGGTGCCATATTCTTTCTCATCCCTATCTCTCTTGCCGGCGCTGAACTCGCAACCGGCTGGCCGGAAGGGGGAGGAGTGTACGCGTGGGTGAAACAGGCCTTTGGAGAGAAAGGCGGGTTTACAGCCCTTTTCTGCGAATGGTCCAACAACCTCGTCTGGTTCCCGACCGTCCTCTCTTTCATCGCCTCCACCCTTGCATTTGCCCTGACACCGTCGCTTGCAAAAAGCGGGCTGTACATGTTCAGCGTGATGATGATTGCCTTCTGGGGCACTACCGCCATCGCATACTTTGGCGAGGAGATCTCCACGAAATTCGGTAACATCGGCGTAATCCTCGGCAGCATCATCCCATCCATCCTGATCATCATCCTTGGGGTCTGGTGGATGGGATCGGGCGCAGCCATTGTCCTGCCGCCGCTCTCGGTAGAGGCCATGATACCCACTATTACCCTCTCGACCCTGCCGTTCTTTGCTACCGTCATCCTCCTCTTTGCCGGTATGGAGATGGCAGGGTTCCATGCACTCGAGACCAGGAATCCGCAGGAGGATTACCCAAAAGCCATGGCAATCTCTGCCATCATCATTGTGATCTGCACGGTCCTTGCCACCCTTGCAATCGCCATTGTTATCCCTGCCGACCAGCTTAACCTTGCTTCCGGGGTGATGCAGGCGATCCAGTACTTCTTTACCGCGGCCCATGTCCCCTGGATGACAGCACCGATGGCAATCCTCATCACCCTCGGCGGGGTTGTCTCGCTTGCAGCCTGGCTGATCGGCCCGGCCAAGGGACTCGGGGTCGTTGCTGAAGAGGGAAACATGCCACCCCTGTTCGATAAGACGAACAAATATGGTGCGCCGGTAGCGGTGCTGGTCATCCAGGCGCTCATCGGATCGGCAGTCTCGCTCCTCTATGTCTTCCTCCCGTCGGTCAACCAGGCCTACTGGATCCTCTCGGCAATGACGGTTGAGCTCCTCTGCATTGTGTACGTCCTTGTCTTTGCTGCAGTGATCAAACTCCGGTACAGCCAGCCGGATACCCCACGCCCGTTCAGGATCCCCGGCGGCCTGCCGGGGGTCTGGATCGTGGGGGGACTGGGGATCCTGGGCACCACCTTTGCCTTCATCGTAGGGCTTATGCCCCCGTCCTATTTCCAGACCGGCGGGATTGCCTATGTCGGTTCCGTCCTCCTCGGGACATTCCTCCTTGCCGTCCCGCCACTGGTATTCCTGCACCTGAAAAATCCCTCGTGGATGAAGAAAGGGGGCAACCGCATATGATGACCAGCATCACACCCATGAAAACTTCAGGAACCGGAGGTGCACCATGACATCCGTAACACGCCTTGAGATCGGACTTGCAATCTTCCTTGTCGCCGTGTTTCTCGTGCCGTTCGGATTCCTCATCCTTGCGGGAATGCATGTCCCCTATTACCCGGTTTCAAAAGAGCCGGTAAGAGATATTCTCGATGCAAAAGGGATCCAGGCGATCAGTGTAAAGGACACCCGCTGGGATCTGCCGGGAGCGACCGGCGGGAAAACCTACATGCTCATCGATAAGGATAACCAGCAGACCATGATAGCAACCCAGAGCTTTGAGGATGCCGGGGCCCGCGATGCCGCAATCCGCTCATGGCATGCCACCACGATAGGTCACGGCAGACCCGGAGGCACCCTGTTTGTTGTTGGTCAGTACCTGGTCATTGTTACACCGGCGAACAGGCCGGTTCTGGAAGCGATCGGTCCTGAACTGACAGGAAACCTGAAATTATAATTTTTATTCCGCAACCGGCTCCCCGGCCCTCCTGCATCCGTATCAGGTCTTCCGGATATAACCCCTGATTACCGTCATCGTCGTACTGTCCAGAAGGACGGAAAAATCCAGGTCGACGACAAAAACCGGGAACAGCCCGAGCAGCGTGTTTCGCTTGACTACGTAAATGCGGGATTCCAGCAGGGCGGTTGTTTCTTCGAAACGGTACCTGACTTCCCCGTTCTGGCGGGATACTGCTTCATTCCTGCCAGTCGTAACCAGCAGTTCCTGCAGTGCATACTCCCGGTGGTCCATCAGGCGATGTGCCATTTCCCGGCTGGCAATCCCATGGATATACCGGATGATAAAATACTGGCTGACAACAAGGATACCAACGAGAAAAATCAGGTGGGCGAGTTCGGAGAGTCCCGACTGGGTGAGAAAAACCCCGAGCGTCATCCCCGGCAGGAGAATGATGGTGGTCAAAAAGACCAGTACCACCAGCAAAAAGCCGGTCAGGAATAAAAAGGAGATAAACCAAGGGGGGAGATTGTGGGCTAGCCGCCTTTTTACCTTATCAAGATTCTGCCTGAACTGGGAAGTAAAGGGTTCAGTTCTCCAGACCAGGAAATAAAAGAGTATGATGATTGCGGACTGGCCGATTACGACAAGCGTTGTCCAGAGCGGAAGTCCCTTCTGGAATGCCACCAGTACAAGCAGGATATCGATGGAGAACAACAAGCCGATCCCGGGAGAGAGTGCCCGGCTGTTGATGAAAAAGGCATTCACGAAGACCTGCGTGAACTGGGAGGTGCTGGTCCGTATACCATTCTCGGACAGCCAGGACTGGAACCGGTTTATCTCCGGCAGGGAAAACTGCCCGCTTCCCGGGCTTGTCGGGATCAGCAGGGTGATGAAGTAGCCCATGTTCAGGTAAAAACTGGCAGCAACAAAGAGCATGACATAATCTGACCGGGTGAATAAAAACACACCGTTTGCAAGAATGCAACAGAAGAGAATAAAGTACTCCCACCCTGGGTTTCCCGAAGAGGACAAAAGATCGATCCGGCTGTCCCTGACAGAACCAAGCTCCCGTAATATCTCCTGCTGGAGGTTATTTGGATCACGCCCGTTTTTTTCCGGGACCGAAGGGAGGGGTGAAGACATGCTGGCACCATTGCATGATACGGGAAAGATAGCGGGAAACTACGAATTGTCACGCAGACAGTACATAAACATCGGTAATCCTTGGGTTAAAGATTGCCAAAAGATCCGGTTAAGTTCTTCCAGATCTCTTCCCGGTACTGCTTCGGCGGGGTCAGGGATTTTTTATGAAAAGTCTGGCATGAAAAAGGCCGGATTTTTTCATCAAACGTACCGAAAGGATCTGCATTTCTTTCGCGTTTTTTCTAAATTGCCTGAGCCGCCATGGAGGGGATCGTACACGAAACCCGGCTATTGAAAGATAGATTTATACAGGATTGAAAAATATTACCGGATAAGACGGATTCCCTGCGGTTCATACAGCATACATTTGTAGTTGAATCGCCAAATGAAGTGTAGAATATTCGGAGATCCTGGTACTGTCACGGTGATATTATGCTGGATACAAAAACTTCATGCCTGCTGAGAGGAGTTATGGGAGTAATTTTCGGGTTTTTAGCCCTGATGCTCCCGGAGCCGGTCCTCCTGACATTTTCCGGACTGTTCCTCGTGCTGGTCGGACTCGGAATGGCCTTGTTCCTGTTCCTTGCCATAACTTCGAAAAGTGATGAGTCGATGCTCTGGTTCGGTCTTGCAGCAGCACTGCTTATCCTCGGGGTCCTCTCCTTTGTATTCTCCGGGTTCGTAGCAATCTTGTTTATTGTCATTATTGCAGTAATAGCTGCATATAATGGATTTACCGATATTACGCAGGCACTGAGGCACCCCAAGACGAAATTTATCCTGATTCCGGGAATTCTCATTGGCAGCATCGCTATTATTGTCCTGTTTTACTATTATTTCCCGAAATTTGATACCCATCTCGATCTTTCGGTATTAGGAACCCTTGCGCTGGTTTTTGGCCTGTTCTCCATCGGGTTCGGGTATTACCAGACTGATGAGCCGGAAAGGGAAGATGATACATCCTCTGGTCAGGTATCGTCAGCGGTCTGGCGGTTCAAGGGGAAAGACTAAACCCTGTTTCCCACGTCTGTAACACGGTTTTGGGAGGGCGATACCAGGAACTATGACCTATGATGTAATCATCGCCGGTGCCGGCCCTGCCGGCAGCGCTGCCGCGGAGGAATGTGCACGGTTAGGACTCCGGACGCTCTGCATCGAGGAACACGGAACCATCGGTCACCCGGTCCAGTGCGCCGGGCTCCTCTCCACAGCAGCATTCACCGAATGCCGGGTCTCGGATCGCCCTGTTCTCAACCAGGTACAGGGAGCCCGGGTAATCACTGAAAACGGCAGCGAGATACTCATTGATGCCAGGACTACCCGGGCATATGTTGTCGACCGGGGTGCGCTTGACCGGGAAATGGCGGAACATGCGGCAGACGCCGGGGCCGAATTCCGTCTGAAAACCAGCCTTTATGATATCAGGGACAATGTCATCCGGACCCGTGGCGCATATGGCAATGAGGAGTTCACGTTCAGGATCCTGATTGCCGCAGACGGCCCCCGCAGCACGGTAGCCCGCATTCTGGGAATGGAGCGCGCGAAGGTATTTCTCTCCGGGATCCAGGCGGATCTTCCGGGAGACTGCGATCCCCGGTTCGTTGAAATTTATCCCGATGCATCCCCGGAATTCTTTGGCTGGTCGATTCCGACTGCTCCCGGGCGGATACGCGTCGGGCTCTGTGGAACCAGCAGGGTTACCGAGCGGTTCCGGGCATTTATCCAGAAATTCGGCAGCAGGAATACCCACCTCGTTACCGGGACACTCCCCCTGGGCCTGATGCCGCGGACCTATGGTCACCGCACGCTCTTTGTCGGGGATGCTGCCGGGTTTGCAAAACCCACCTCCGGGGGAGGGATTTATACCGGAGTCCGTTCTGCACGTCATGCCGCTGCAGTTGCTGCCGATGCGTGCAGCAGGGACACCTTCACAGACAATGATCTTGTTTCGTATGAGCGCCGGTGGAAAACGGATTTCGGGCACGAACTTGGGTTAGGATTCGCACTTTTTACCCTCAGGCAAAAAATTTCCCCCCAGGATATGGATGACCTTATCCGGGCACTCCGGGACCCGACGATAGTCAGGACGATCGAAGAATATGGGGACATGGATCGCCCGGGGACGCTTATCAAAAAACTCATGCTCAATCCGGCCCTGATCCGGCTCTTCAGTCCCCTGATTCGGACGGGGTTGCGTTCCCTGTTCTGATACCAGGAGTTAGGTCAGATGTTATCTGCTGCATGGAGAAGGATATGACAGCGGTCGCTTTTGTGGCGGGAAGGATACCGGTACGCCCCGTGAGGTACAAGTAACTCGAACCGCGCACCTTTGTGATATTCCCCGATCTCCCGGATAGAAATTCCCGTGATGGAAAGGATTTCCTGTACAAGGAAGAGACCAAGGCCGGTATTCCTGCCAAACCCTTTTGAGAAGATGTTCGTTTTGTCAAATGGCGGGATACCCTGCCCGTCATCTTCGATACTGATGGTCACATCTCCAGCAGGGGACCTGTTGGAGGAGATCCTGACCGTTGTCAGATTCCCCCCGTGCTGGAGAGCATTCTCGATGAGATTATAGAATACCCGTTCAAGCAGGGGGTCGGCAAAAATTTCCAGATCGTTCGTATCCGACTGGACACAAATCCTCCGGATATCGATATGCGTGCAGGCACGGAAAAACGCATCATGCACATTCTGCCAGTCCGGGGCTGCAACACCGATATTCTGGTAGAGTTTGGTAAACTCGATATTTTCACCGATGACCTTGACGGTGGACTTGATCTTCCGCATATACATGGAATATTCCGGCTCTTCCGGGCGGTCTTTTACCAGATCGAGATAGCCCCCGATAACGGTGAGTTTATTGCGGATATCATGGCGGGTTATGTCGGCAAGCAGGTTGAGCTTCCGGTTTGCCAGCTGCAATGCTTCCTGTGCCATACGGATTTCAGAGATATCATGGAAGATACCCATCAGGCAGGGCCTGCCGCCGATATCGATTATCGTTGCACTCACGATCATGGGGATTTGCTGCCCCACAGTGCCGATAAGGAACAATGCATGGGATCCACTTCCGGCCTGAGCGACCTTTTTAAAAAAGTCATGGTAGTTATCGTGGTATTCTGCCGGACAGAGATCATTGAAATGCAAAGTCCGTATTTCTTCCGGGGATTTCCCGGTAACCTCCTGCGCTTTTTTATTGGCATCGATGAGCATCCCGGTAGTTACATCCGCGATGATAATGGCATCGCTCGCATTATCCATAAGACCGCGGTTCTTCTCGTTCTCAATCCGGAGTGCATCAACTGCACGTCTCCGATCCATGGCAACCAGCAACTTGTGTCGCAGCTCCGCAAACTGGGCCTTGGGATCCCCGCCTTTCTGCAGGTAAAAATCCACCCCGTTGTTGATGGCTTCGATGACCACCTCTTCCCGACCCCTGCCGGTGAACAGGATAAAAGGAAGGCTGCCGAACCGGGACCGTACATGTTTTAAAAATTCAAGGCCGTCCATATCCGGCATCTGGTAGTCGGATATTACCGCATCAAATGAACTGCGTGACAGGTATTCCAGACCTTTCTGCGCAGAACTGGTGGTGGTGACACAAAATTCTCCTTCACGTTCCAAAAAGAGTTTGCCGAGATCGAGCAGGTCCAGCTCGTCATCAACATAAAGGAGACTGATCATTAAATTTTAATATCGATTTATCATGGAAATAATTTTTTATCGTGCATTTGTTTTATAAAAATGTTGTTAATTATCCGGGTTATCCGGGGCGTCGGATTACGCAAATGCGCCCCTTTGTTTATAAAAGAGAGATTTTGTGCCGGATATCATCGCCTATTGCCCGTGAGATTTATATATGACAGAAAAAAATACACGGGTCACACCAGCAGGTCCAAAACTGCAGGACCATGAGAATTATCGTACCTGAACCCACATATTTGGATACATACCAAACATTCTTGTGGATGCCCGGATAACGACATTCCATGGACCCGGTTGACGGGCTTGAACTCTCGCCAAGGAAAGTGACCTACCTCAAATATATTTTCGAGCATGGCGGGTCGGCCAGGACAACCGATATCGCTTCACATTTCCGTGTGGACCCGTCCACGATAACCAAGACCCTGGGAGAACTCACGCTCTCAGGCCACCTCACGCATACACCCTATCATGGTGTAATCCTTACCCAGGAGGGAAGAACCTATGCAGAATTCCTCATCAAGCGACACCGGATCCTTGCGCTCGTGCTCACGCATTACGGGCTCTCTGATGAGCTGGCATGCATCGAAGTCTCGCGCTTTGAAAGTCTTGTATCGAAAGAGGCCATCAACCGGATGTGCAGTGCCATGGGGCACCCGCACCGGGGCGTGTGTGGTGAGATCACCCACGACACCGGGTGCCTGGAACAGGAGCGGTAGGTCCCATGGAACAGGTTGTGCAGCGTAACCATGCAGGGGAGCAGAAGGTATGAGTTCGACGTCACTTTCTTCCCATATTCCGGACTTTGACCTGATCACCTTTTATGCAGAAAGCCGTCAGTCCGTATTCTCGGAGGTGAGTCCCTGGACAAAACTTGCCGTTCTCTTCTTTCTTGTCATGGCGATAACACTCACCCGGAACCTGGTGATTCTCGGGATATTGTATCTTACCCTGTTGATTGCGTATATTGTTACCGGGCTCCCGGTACGAAAACTCATCGCATGGTATGCCCTGCCGGTTGTATTTGTGATTTCCCTGATCGGTATCCTCATGTGGAGCGAGCCCGGAACACCCCTTGTATCCACAGGGATTTTTGGTTTTACCCTCACCCTCACGGACAACGGGCTGATCCTTGCCGTCACTCTTCTGATAAAGGCACTGATTTCGGTGACATACTCTCTTTTTTTCCTGATGACCACGCGGTATACGCATTTCTCCGGCATGATCTCCCGCATCTTTCCCTCACCGCTCGACCAGATCTTCCTCATGACCTACCGGTTTCTCTTCCTGACACTCTCCATGACCGTGTCGCTCTTAAAATCGGTGCGTTCACGGGGTGGGAGCCTGATCCACAGTATCCGCATGCAGGGGAAGGTCTTTGCCGGCATATTTGCTCTGGTATTCATCCGTTCCTTTGAACAGGGAGAAAGGGTCCATAAGGCAATGACCGCACGGGGGTTTTCCGGTTCGTACCTCTCGTATACCGAGGTTCCGATGCCCGCACCACGCGATTATTGTATCCTTTTCGGAATGGCACTGGGTGTCGCAGCCCTGTTGGCGATATCCCTGGGAGGAGGATAAAATTATGACTATAATCCGCAGAGATCCAACGGCGCCCCACTGCCACCCGGTCGACCGTGAACGTGAACTGATCCATGTAGACTGTGCAAGCCATACGTACCCTGACGGGAGCATCGGGATCCATGACATGTGTTTTTACGTCATGAAAAATGAAGTCGTGGCCCTCTGCGGCCCCAACGGGTCAGGAAAATCCACGCTGATCGAACATCTCAACGGACTGCTCCTGCCATCCATGGGTTCCATCTGGGTGAACGGAAGGACGATTACCGGAGGGGAACAGGCGGGCCTCTGGAAAGAGGTCGGGCTCGTCTTCCAGCATACTGAGGACCAGCTCTTTGCACCAACGGTACTTGACGATGTGATGTTCGGGCCTCTCAACCTGGGCTTGTCACCGGAAGAGGCGAAGGCCCGGGCACGGGAAGCCCTGGAGACCGTGGGTGCTGCAGATCTCGTCCAGAAACTGCCCAATTACCTGAGCGGGGGACAGAAACGGCTGATTGCCATTGCTGGTATCCTTGCCATGAAACCCATGGTGATCGCCATGGACGAACCCACCTCTGATCTCGATCCGGTACATTCCGCTATGATCGAGGACCTGATCCATAACCTCAGGAGCCGTTTCGGCATCAGTGTCGTGATTGCAACCCATGACCTTGACCTTGCAGCACGGATCGCCGACCGGGTCTGTCTCGTGCGGGGGGGCTCGGTATTTGCCGAGGGCCCACCGCAGGAGATATTCTATGATACCGGCCTTATCCGGGAAGCCGGCCTGAACCTCCCCGTCACCGTCCGGACCTATGTCAACTACTGTGCTGCGCGGGGGATTGTGCCGGTTGACCGTCCGGTCCGGCAGGACGAGCTTGTTGAGGTCCTGAAAAGGAATGCAGGGTAAAGGAAAAATTTGGGCTGCCCCCAAATTTTTCCGCAACCTTGATATTTCCTGCTCCTGATGTTGATTAACGCATCCTGGTGACGGGCCCGGCAATGGGAGACATGAACAGGTATGGCACACATCCACCTTGAAGACGGCTCATTTTCCCTGACCTATGTCCTTATCTGGTGGGCTATTGCCATCATTCTTGTCGCGGGTGCTGTGTACCTTTTGCGCCCGGCCCGGAAACCCGACCGGAAAAAGATCACCCTTGCAGCATTCTGTGCCGCTGCAGCGTTCGCAATCTTCCAGGTAAGTATCCCGATCGCCGGCGGAGTGCATATCAACCTCACGCCGCTTATCGGTATCCTTGCCGGCCCGGTTTTCGGCCTTTTGATAGTCTTTGTCACCAATATCCTTTCCGCTGCGGTGGGTCACGGGGGCTGGGGGCTTGTCGGCGCCAATATTCTGGTGAATTTTTCCGAAGTCCTTGCTGCGTACGGAATATTCCGGGGATTGCGAAACGGGATTCCGGACCTTTTTTCCCGGGCCGGTATCGCTACGTTCTGCGGTTTGTTCATCGGCAATTGTGTGATGATAGCGATCGTACTCGTATCGGGAATCCAGGGGGTAAACCAGAGCCCCCAGCAGGTGCTTGCAGGGCTTTCCCTGATCGCCGCCATCAACATGGGTGTTGCAGTCATTGAAGCCATCATGACCGGCATGGTCGTCGCTTCTATCGGGAAGATGCGATCCGACCTGCTGGAAGGGGAACGGAAATGAGCGGAACTCATGACCCCTCCCCGAAAAACCGGGGCCTCTTCCTCTTTTTAAGTATCATTGCCGTGATGGGGGCCGTTGCGATCATCGCATATACGATAACCGGGCCGGTTGATATCGAGGAAAGGTTCTCATCTGCCCTGGGGATTTCCCCGCAAGCAGATGATACACCGGGGGTACACGCCACTGCACCGGGATTCTCGATCGAGGGGCAGCCGTTCCTGTACGCAGTAATCCTTGCAGGGTTGTGCGGGGCAGGCTGGCTGCTGTACCGGAGATCTGGATTATAACTGTCATACTACAGGATAGGATTAGCCAAGGAAGATGGCAGATCAGAACCCATAGGTCTGACAACAAAAAACGGTCAGCTTCTCGAGGATTGACAATGCGTTTTTTTAAGAACCGGGGATAAAATTTCAATCAGGATTCCGGTTTAAAGGATATCTCCCTGAATCGTGATCGTCTTCTCGGTAACCGGGATATCTTTACCCGCTTTTTCCAGAGCCTTGTCGATCACGTACCTCACTCCCCCGCAGCAGGGGACTTCCATACGTGCAACCGTAATGGATTTTATGGTGTGGCGGGTGAAGATCTCCGACAGTTTTTCGATATAACCGTCAATGTCCGCATCCAGTTTCGGACAGAATATGATGAGAATTCTGCCCTGCAGGAGTTTTGCGTGAAATCCTGCATATGCAAACGGCACGCAGTCCGCGGATACGAGCAGGTCGGCATTTTCAAAGTAGGGTGCAGCCGGATTCAGGAGCGCCAGCTGGACCGGCCACTGCCGGAGTTCGGACCCGGCCCCGGCAGCAGGCTGGAGGATCCCGGCGTGCGGGCCACGCGGGATACTCCGGGCTGCGGATCCCGGGCAGGCTGCAAAGGGATGTTTCGCATCGGGTCCGGCTGGACATGCCCCGGCCCGATGCCCGTGTTCCGGCTCCTGCCTAAGAGCCGCCGGTTGTCCGCGCCGGGGGGATTTTTTCGGGTATGCAGAATTATCGTGTTCGGGTATGGCAATCGTATTCTCGATGAGATATTCGATTGCCGCGTCGTAGAGCTCCTTCTGCCCATGACCAAGGAGATGTTCAAGATGCGCTTTTATCACCGGCGCGCCCTGGTGTACAATAGTTACCATCACGGTCTTTTCATCGTAAGGTACGGCCTCGCGCTCGATGACGCTGATCGCTCCCTCGGGGCAGGTACCGATGCAGGCACCGAGCCCGTCGCAGAAGAGGTCGCTCACAAGCCGTGCCTTCCCGTCAATGAGCTGGAGCGCTCCTTCCGGGCAGTCCGGGATGCACTGCCCACATCCCGTGCACCGCGTTTCATCGATACTGATGATCCTGCGTTTCATGGTACTACTCCATTCCAATCCGTCACGGTCACCTGTTCACAGGTAAGGACTTTAAAGGACTCCGCGGGTTATTATGGTTTCTTATACCGTCACCCTGCGGAACACCTGCACGCAGATAAGAAGCACCACCAGACTCAGCACAGCAAGAATCCCCATCTGCATAACCGGCACGTGGCCGGTGCCGACAGACCGGATCGCATCAATGGCAAAGCTGAGCGGGTTGACCGTTGCTATGGCACGAAGCCAGCCGGGCATCACGCTGTACGGCATCAGGGCGCTCGAAGTAAAGAAAAGCGGCATCGAGATGAGCGTGTTAACAGCAGTGTAGGAGTCATGGTCATCGATATAGAGCGCCACGGTCGCCGCAAGCCCCGAGAGCAGGATGCCAAAGAGGACCAGGATCAGGTAGATGAGGGCGTACTGGGCCGGTGAGAGGATGGTCGCCCCGATCAGGATTGCAACAAAGAAGATGACGGTGGACTGGAGTACACCCCGTATGGTCATGAAAAGTATCTTGCCAAAGAGGATGCTCTCACGCGGGGACGGCAGGGCAAGGAACTTGTTGAGGAACCCGAGGATCTTGTCGAACATCAGGAGCGCCCCGCCCTGCAGGGAAGAGGCGAGCATGGTCATGACGAGAATGCCCGGCGTGATGAAATCGAGGTAGTTACCGGTGAACGTGACCGGCAGGGCGAGCCCGACAAAGATCAGCCACGCAGCAGGCATGATCAAAAGCGTGATGACGGCAACCCTGCTCCGCGTCCACTTGAGCATATCGCGCTCCATGTAGTACCAGATGCTGTTCATGAACGCCTCCGCAGCATGGTCCTGAACTTATGGTCGTCGAAGTTGTGCGGTTCTTCCTGGCTTCCCACGGCGTTTAAGAAAACGTCATCAAGGGTCGGCTCATGGAGCGAAAGGGCGTGGGTGATGATACCGGCTTCGGTGAGGGCCTGGGCGATGAGTGGAAGTGCCTCCCTGCCGTTCTCTGCGGTGAAGGAAACTTCGTCCTCGTTCTGGCCGATAAAGCGGACGCCATCGATTGCCGGGGGGGTGAACGTTCCGGAGATGCGGGCCGTGACAACGTCCTTCATCAGCCGGGCCTTGAGTTCCGCAGGGGAGCCCAGTGCCATGATCTTCCCGTTGCTGATGATGCCGACACGGTCGCAGAACTGGTCGGCCTCGTCCATGTAATGCGTGGTGACGAAGATGGTCATCCCGCTCCTGCGGAGTTTCTGGATGTGCTCCCAGATCTTCTTGCGTGCAGCGACATCGAGCCCGATCGTTGGTTCATCAAGGAAGAGCACTGCGGGTTCGTGCACGAGCGCCTGCGCCAGCTCAAGTCTCCTCCGCATGCCGCCCGAATAGTTTTTGACAAGGTCGTCGGCCCGGTCGGTGAGTTCCATGATGGAGAGAACTTCGTCGACCCGGGCGCGCCGGTCCGGAACACCATAGAGTTTGGCAAAGAACATCACGTTCTCCCGGCCGGTCAACCGGATATCGACTGCCATGTCCTGTGGCACGTAGCTGAGCTTCTTTCTTACCCGGTCGCCTTCACGGGTGACATCGTACCCGCAGATCATGGCCTTCCCCCGGGTCGGTTTGAGAAGCGTAGTGAGCATAAGAACGGTCGTCGTCTTTCCGGACCCGTTGGGGCCAAGCAGGGCGAAGATCTCGTTGTCTACCGAGAGAGTAAGATCGTCCACCGCACAAAGTGTGTCGTAGTATTTCGTGAGCCCTGCAATCTCTATCGCGTTCATGCCAATACCGGTCCCGGCGTACCTGCTCTGCCTTGTTGTGCCCTTCTTGTACTTCTTGTACCGATCGTTTTAATGGCATCTCTCACGGCAACGGGAAAATTGGGAGGAGATTGATCGGAACGGCAAAAAATAAGAAAAGGGAGGACTGTATCAACAGATACCGCCGATTTAAGAGAGGTTATCCTGCAAGGAACCTCCCACCCCGGAATTATGCCATATTTTTTCTCTGAACCTGGCCAAACCAGAAACCAAATACTCCCCCCACAAGGATTCCACCAACAGCTGCCTGTAACGCGAACAGGCAGGCCTCGATCTCCCCGCTTGGCGGCTCCCACTGGGGAATGAGCGGTTGGAAATTATCAACAGGAATGCCGGAAATCTGTGCGATAAGTCCGGACCCCACGTTATCAGAGCCGGCAAATTCCGCCCCGTTCATGGTCGCGCTCGTGTACAGGAACAATGCGCAGAACATCACAACGGCAATTGCGGCAAGGATTTCCAGCGTATACCTGTATGCCATCAGATCTCACTCCGTGCTGTCTCGATCTGCTTTTCAGAGAAGACACCCAGCCGGATCAGAATATCGGGCTTAAGCGCCACGATATACTTGAACACCAGTGCCAGGATAACGCCCTCAACAATTGCAAGAGGGACCTGTGTTACGGCAAATATGCCCATGAACAGGATGAATGAACTGGCAACACCACCGGTCTGTGCCGGGTAGGCGAGCGCCAGTTCAAGAGAGGTGGTTACATAGGTGAACATATCCGCAAGAGCGGTTACCAGGAATACCGTAATGTAGACATTTACTGAAGTGTCCCGGAGTAACCGGTAAACTCCATACCCAACCAATGGGCCGACAATTCCCATGGAGACAATATTGGCCCCAAGAACGGAAAGCCCGCCGTGGGCCAGGAACAGGCTCTGGAACAGGAGAACGATTGCACAGATGAGTGCGGTGATCCACGGCCCGAACGAGATTGTCGAGAGCCCGGTGCCAGTAGGATGGGAGCAACTGCCGGTCACTGACGGAAGTTTCAGGGACGACAGGATGAAGACAAATCCCCCGGTCACGCCGAGAAGGGGAAGCGCCTCGCGGTCAGCACGCAATACTTTTTTCAGCTGCCATATCCCGAGCATAAGGCAGGGCAGGGCGATGATCCACCAGACCACGCACCACTGCCACGGTAAGAATCCTTCCATGATGTGCATGATAATACAACACAATATTACTTGTTTTAATTAAATAAAAGTTGCTTAGTGGATTTCTCCCCAGGGATCTTTCTCGGATGTTTTCGCTCACCAACCCCGGCCATACTCCCCGGCACAGGGCATGCAGACAAATTTGCCATCTCTTACGCGGGCACGGTGTTCGGCAACCATCTCACCGCAGCGGGCACACTGGACGGATGCGAAGATCTTTGCCCGCACGGGAATTTCCGGCTTGACCTCTTTGACAATAAACAGTTCCTCAACCGGCATCCTGAGAATCTTCTCAATGACTGCAGACTGTCTCTCGTGGAATTCCTTATGCTCATCGGGAGTTGCTGTCCCGCCCATCACTTTTTCCCTGAGTGCTGATGCCACCGGGTCGATGCGTTGCACTACCGGTTCCGGTCTCTGGACAAGACGGATAGCCCGGTTGTATTTCCGGTCGATGAAGGTGTAGGCATGCTTTCCGAAATCATGGAGGATCAGGTTGCCTTTGCCCACCGAGCAGCCGGCAACCAGCTGGATCGCATCCACGCCGCAGGCATCGTTCTCAACAATACAGACAAGGTCTTCATCGTCCGAGCGGCCGGCCCTGAGGGCATCCATCGCGTACTCTGCCGCCCGGTAGCCGAGTGCAAGTCCGGGGCAGGCATGCCCGTGGAATGCAACGGCTTCATTGTAGGATTTTATGGATTGGGTCATTGGATCACACAAACCAGCTTGTTTTTTTTAAGAGTGAATTACTTTGTTCTCTTTTACCATCAGGAAAAGATGTAAAAAGATAGATTGAATATTTGAGGCGATTGTTTCTGGAGATTTTTAAGATGCACGAGATTTCACATATCCATCACCGTCCTGCCGGAATTCCCGGTGATTCCGGCAAATCAGTAGAATCAGCATGCGGTACAACCACATTTCTCCCGCCCCAGCGCTGGATCGCTACCGGTACGCCATACACCTCTTCAATAAGTTCCGGCGTAACCACCTCCTCACCGCCCGCTGCATAGACCATCCCTTCTTTTAAGAGGACAAAACGGTCAGCGTAGTGTAATGCGAGGTTCAGATCGTGCATGGTCATGAGCGCTGTGAGATGGTGCGTGTGGACCACGGAGCGGATGAACCGCATGATCTCGTGCTGGTTTTTTAAATCAAGGCTGCTGGTCGGTTCATCGAGCAGCATGACGCGGGGCTCCTGCACCAGTGCACGGGCGATGACGATCTTCTGGAGTTCGCCGCCGCTCATGGCATCCACGTGCCGGAGCGCAAGGCCGGACAGGTGAAGCTGCTCGATAATTGACTGGACTTTCAGGATATCATCCTGGCGCACGTTCATGCCAATCCACGGGCGCCGGCCAAGGAGTATCGCATCGAAAGCGGTCACCCGCGGGGGTTCTGTATGCTGCGGGACATGAGCGATCGACTGCGCGATCTCCCTTCTTGAGGAGGTGAGTATGTCCTGTTCGCCGAGCATAACCGTGCCGGTCCTTGGCCGGAGCGTGGCATTCATGCAGCGCAGCAGCGTGGTTTTTCCCGCTCCGTTCGGTCCGAGGATCGCAACGATCTCATCGGGCCGGGCTTCACAGCGGACTTCCTGAAGAACGGGATGGCTGTTGTAACTGAACGCGAGGTCCTGGACACTTAGGATCATGACCGGTTCCCCCGTATCAGAAGATAGAGAAAGAGCGGGGCACCGAGAAATGCGGTAAGAACGCCGGCCGGGAGAACCGCAGGCGCGATGATGATGCGGGCTACGGTGTCAGCACCAAGGAGAATGATACCTCCGACAATGCAGGAACCGGGAAGGAGAAATCGCTGATCGTCGCCAATGATCCGCCGAACCATATGCGGGCTGACCAGCCCGATGAATCCGATAATGCCGAGGAATGAGACTACAACGGCCGCGATGAGTGATGAGAGGAACATCGCCACGGTACGCACCTGTTCCGCATTGACACCGAGGCTCCTTGCCGCCTCATCGCCGCTGTCGAGCGCATTGTAGTCCCAGCGCTTTACCATGAAATACATGAGACAGGGTGTGATTACAGCAAGGATGATCGCGAGATCACCCCACGTTGCCCTCCCCACGTCACCGAATGTCCAGAAGACAATTGCGGCGACCTGTTCGGCGCTTGAGAAGTACTGGAGGAATGTTGTCCCTGCGGTGAATAGTGCGGCAAGCGCGACACCCACAAGGATCATCACCTCAGGTGACGTACTCCGGTATTTTGCCACCAGCAGGATTGCGGAGGTTGCAGCAAGCGATGACAGGAATGCACAGATGGTGACGAGATAAGGGTTATTGACCACAAGTGCATCTGATATAAGACGGCCGATCGTCCCGGCACCAAACAGGGTGATGGCAACTGCCGCCCCGAATGCCGCTGCCTGAGAGACGCCCAGCGTGTACGGGGAACTCAGCGGGTTGCGCAGAACGGACTGCATAACGACTCCGGCTGCCGCAAGTCCGATCCCGCAGACAATGGCAGCGAGCACGCGGGGGAGACGGATGTTCCAGATGATCATCTCCGCATTGCCGGTGGAATGGTACAGGAGCGTCTGCCAGATATCGGCCACCGGCAGCATGACACTGCCGACACCAACGGAGACAAAAGCAAGAAGCACGAGTGCCACGACACACCCCGCCAGGAAAATCATCTTCCTCCGCAGGTATCCGGAATAGGCAAGGGGTTCGGTTACATTACGGATATCGAGATGCACAGGCTTCCTCCATCAGTCAGTACCCGTACCTTTTTGAGCAATCATCATGACAGACTGAGCATCGATCTGGATACGATCGCGCACGACAAGGCCACATTCTACCAGCTGCCGGTTATACTCGGCAAGTGGTACACTGTTTGCAAATACGTATCGCTTTGCCTGTTTCTGCACCCCGGAAAAAGCCCAGAGGTTCCATTCAAGACTGAGCCATGGGTCAGCAGTTTTTTCGTCGATTGCCTGTTTGTTGATATAAAGCCCGCCCGGGTTCAGGGCCTCCGCTATTTTCGGGATCAGGGCAGGAACCTTTCCGCCAGGATTGGAGGACGAGAAGATGATGTCGTACCCGCTGCCTATCGGATCGCAGAAGAAATCTCCGGCAAGGATATGGACCCGGTCAGCATGGTACCGTGCAATGAAACTACACGCTGCATCGGTTACGGGAGGTAAATCAAATACGGTTGCTTCAAGGCCAGGGTTTTTCTGGCAGAACGCGATTGCATAGAGACCGTGTCCCCCGCCCAGGTCAAGCAGCTTCTTTGCGGCGGGAAATTCCGGCAGGGATGCAACCTTTGCCGTTACATTCTGGAGCAGCCCGCACCGGCAGTTTTCCGCCATGGAGGGGATGATGACGTCGCGGAACATCTGCGCCCGGTCATAGGTGACCGGCCCGTCTCTCATAAGGGCAGGCAGGTCCACCCAGAGCCCGGCAAGCCGGCGCTGGAACGCAATGGCATGCTGCTGGCAGAACAGGGAATCACGGACGAGATAGGACCGTGCGGTTACGCTTGTGCAGAACTGTTCGCCCTCCTTCTCAAGCAGGCCGGCGGAAACCAGGCTCTCACACAGGAGCGCTATAAGATTTTCCCGGCAACCGAGACGGTTAGCGCATTCACTCGCGGGCATTGGCTTTTTGAGCAGTTCAAAGAGCCCGAGATCCAGGGCAGTTATCACCGCGTGATACTGTCGCACGCCCACGAGCGCCGTATCGAAAAAGGTGAGAGGACTGGGCCCGGGATTCTCCGGAACCGCAGAAAGATCAGGAATCCCGGTGGAATTGTCACTCATCGTCGCACCATCATTTCACAAGCGCCGGGAACGGCACAAAGCCACCGAAGAGTGTTTTCATATCGCCATACACCGGTTTCCCGTCAAGCATCGTGTAGATCTCATCTGCTTTCTGTTCAGGGTCAATATCGGCGAATTGTTCCGGGTAAAGCGTCTTCCCGATATAATACGCATCGGCAAGCACCGTGTCGTAGTTGTTGGCGTACCAGTTGTAAGGCATGACCGCGTAAACCCGGCCGTTCTTAACTGCCGGCAGTGACTGGTAGACCGGATCCTTGAGATCCTCCTTGACGAGAGAATAGCTCGCTTCATCCACGAAGATGACATCAGGCTTCCAGTCCAAAAGCTTTTCCTTGTCGATCATCATCTGCCCCCCTCCACTTACAGAGGCTGCAACATTATTGCCGTTTACCATCAGCAGCGGTGAATATGCCGGATCGGTGGAGAGGAAGCCATGTGCTCCGTTGAACGCAATACCACCGACATACACTCGCGGGCGTTTATCTGCCGGAATGTCCTTTGTCCGCTCCTTCAGGTCTTTTATTGTCCCGTCGATATATGTCGTGATCGACTCTGCCCGCTCCTCTTTACCAAGGATTTTTGCCATCAGCCTCAGCGACTGGTAGAAAACATCCTTGTTCTTGCCGAGGTCCCCGGTGACCAGCGCAACGACCGGTCTCCCGCTCTTTTCCTGCAATGCCTGTGCGTCTTTGCCGGTAGTGAACGTGTAAAAGACTACATCAGGGTTTTGTGCAGCGATCAGTTCCGGGTCACCGGTTTTCCCTCCGATAAATGGTTTTGTTGAAAGATCCGGGTTCGCCAGGTCGTAGGGCTTGTCGATACCGGACGGCATTCCGAACCCGGAGACATTATACTTCTTCTGCTCACGGTCGTCAACTCCGACAACGCGGTCTGCGGCCTGGAGGTAACAGATCATCCGCAATGCCCCAGCGCCGACACCAATAATCCGTCCAGGATTCTGTTTCACCTCAACGGTCCGGTTCGCCATATCCGTGACCGTGATCGTGCCTGTTGCAACGGGTGCCTTACCCGGTGCCGTACATCCCGCGCAGAGAAGCATCACGACGATGCAGACTGCAGTCATGCCAATTATTACGTCCATGCATTTCATACTATTTTCAAATTATGTAGCACTAAATCTTATATGAATATGATCTTTTAACATTAAAAATTACAAACTAAAATTTTTGTAATATTTTTGCATCGGAAAACTAAATTTTTCTAATAAAAGAGGGGAGTTTGTCCAGAAATTTCAGAGTTTCTGCGATTTCACACGGAGTATTACTCAAACCGCACAATCTTCAAAACCTTAAAAAACATTCAGCAATCATATTGGAATCACTGATACAACTATGACGATGGATGACGACCTCTCACGGATTGGAATCTCGCTTCCGAAAAACCTTCTCGACCGGTTCGATGAAATCCTGAATTACCGCGGTTACTCCTCCCGATCGGAAGGTATCCGCGACGCGATCCGGACCTATATCACCTATTACAAGTGGATGTCCGATGTCAAAGGAGAACGTGAGGGGGTCATCACGATGGTCTACGACCATGACCAGCGCAACCTCCTCACCACGCTCACCGACATCGAGCACGAGAACCAGGGGATCATCAAGGCCTCGCTCCACTCCCATGTCACGCACAACCGCTGCCTCGAAGTCATCCTCGTCCATGGCGACGGTACGCAGCTCAAGGCGCTTGCGGAACGCCTCATGTCCCAGAAAGGGGTCGAGTCGGTCAAGCTCACGACCATATCCATCGAGGAGTAAGCGGGTTTCAGGACGCACTCCCACCCATTTCCTCTCCTTTCCCAAGCGGTTTTTTTTGAGATCCTGTACTGGATTTTCCCTGCAGTCTGGTATCCCACATACGAATTATCACAAAAGAAAAAAAATTCAGATCAAATAATCAAAGAACAACCTTTTTAATATCACAAGTGCTACAAAAATTAACAATCGTAATAACACACTGGTGACTCCATGCATATTCCTGACGCATTCATCCCCATCTGGCAGGGCGCAATCTACTGGATCATAGCCCTCGTCTTTGTCGCACTGGCCCTCCGCTGGGCACGGAACGAAATGAGCGAAGAGAAGATCCCCTTAATAGCGGTCCTCGCTGCCGGCATCTTCGCCCTCCAGTCATTCAACCTCCCGGTCTCATTCGGCACCAGCGGTCACCTTGTCGGCGGGGCGCTTGCAGCCATCATCCTTGGCTCACCGCTTGCGGCAGTCTTCATCCTGACGCTTGTCCTTATCGTCCAGGGGATCCTGTTCGGTGACGGCGGGATAACAACCATGGGGGCAAACATCCTCAACATGGGAGTCATCGGGGGATTTGTCGGATTCTACACGTTCAAAGGCCTCATGCGAGTAACAAAGAACGTGAATATCGCAGGGTTTGCTGCTGCATGGCTTGCCTGCGTGCTCCCGGCCCTGGCCTGTGCTTTCGAGATGTATTTCGCCGGGACCTTCCCGCTCACGGAAGGACTGCTTGCCATGGGTCTTTACCATGCCCTGATCGGGTTCATCGAAGGATTCGTGACGGTTGTCGCAATCCGGCTCATCGTGGCTGCCCGGCCGGACATCGTGGACTTTTCCCTTGAAACGAAAAAACCCGGTACGGTGAAATCATGATGGATAACCGGAAATTTCTTGTCGCGGGTATCATCGTCGCCCTGCTCATCGGCGTTGCCGCCGTCTTCCTTGCATCGGGGGACCCGGACGGGCTTGAGAGCACTGCGCTGATGGTGCAGGGACAAAAAAGCCTGACCGGCCCGACCCCGCCGGATGCTGAAATCCACGAGGACACGGAAGGAAAATTCGCCTTCTCGTCTCCCATGCCGGACTATTCACTCGGTGAAAAACTCGGGCCCGTGGGAAGTGTTATCGCGATCATTGCCGGGACCCTCCTCGCGTTCGGGCTCGTTCTCGGTATCTCGAAAATTCTCATAGCGCGGAAAAAAGCAAAACAGGCAGAACCAAACCAATAGGACTTTAATTTTTTCCGCTGTAGTATTCAGGACACATGCACCTCATTGAAACCCGGGATCTCTGTTATTCCTACCCCCATAGCGTCAGGGCACTGGAAGGTATCAACTTCATCGCCCCGAGGAATGCGAGGATCGCGGTCATCGGGTCAAACGGTGCCGGCAAGAGCACGCTTTTCAAGCATTTCAACGGCATCTTCAAACCCACATCCGGCTCCGTGCTCATCCGCGGGGAACCCATCACAAAACAGAATATCCGCGAGGTACGCAAGTTCGTCGGGATCGTCTTCCAGAATGCCGACGACCAGATCTTCTCCCCCACGGTCGAGCAGGACGTTGCATTCGGCCCCACGAACCTCGGGCTTGACGAGGAAACAATCCACCACCGTGTCCATGAGGCACTGAAAATTGTCGGTATCGAACACCTTGCCGACCGGGTGCCCCACCACCTGAGCGGGGGCGAGAAAAAGCGTGTGGCAATCGCGGGGGTCATTGCCATGGAGCCGGAAGTACTGGTGCTTGACGAGCCTACTGCAGGGCTCGACCCGCAGGGTGTCCATGATCTGGTCGGGTTCATCAACTCCCTCTCGAAGAAATACGGCATGACGGTGGTCTTCTCGACCCACGATGTCGGCCTCGTCGCCGAAGTCTCGGATTATATCTATGTCATGAACAAGGGGCGGTTTGTAGCCGAGGGAAATGTTGAGGAGATCTTCATGCAGCCGGAGATGCTCCGATCGATGCGTCTTGATGTTCCGGTACTTCCCAAGCTCCTGCGATCCCTCCAGAAAAATGACATCCCGGTCTCGATGGCATATACCTATGAGGACGCCGAGAGATCCCTCCTCGCCGCCTACAAAGGAAAGCCATGATCGAAGAACTCTTCTTCATTGAAAAGCAGGCCTATCACGACAGCTTCCTCCACCGGCTGGATGCCCGGGTAAAGATCATTTTAGCCTTCTCCGTCATCATTGCCATGGTTGCAGTCCCGTACTCAACGATGGTCTACACGGTGGGCGCACTCTTCTTTGCATTCTTCGTCTGCCTGTGGGCGGTCTCAAAGGTCTCTCCCATAGTCTATGGAAAACGACTGCTCGCAATTGTACCCATCTGGGGCATTATTATCGTCTTCCAGATCTTCTTCAAGAACAGGTATTACACGGAATATACGCCGGTCTGGTCGTTCCCGTTCGGGATCACGGTCTACGCGCAGTCGATAGAGTTCGCCTGCATCCTTGCAGTAAAGTTCCTTATCTGCATATCCTTCATCATCCTCCTCTCATCGACAACGAAACTGCAGGACCTGCTGCAGGGTGCAAGCCGGCTGGGCCTGCCTGCGGAACTGGCCCTTGCCCTCGGGATGATGATCCGGTACCTCTTCGTCTTCGGTTACATGTACCGCAAGATCAACGAGACCCTGACAACCAAGTGCTTCGATGCATTCGACCGCCACCTCCCGTACCGCTACCGGCTCCGGCAGCTGGGGTACACCATCGGCACGATGTTCATCAGGTCCTATGAACAGGGAGAGCGGGTCTATACCAGCATGCTCTGCCGGGGCTACGGCAGGGACAGCCACCTGTTCATAAAAAGAAAACCCTTGCTTGGACATGAATGGGCTTTCCTGTCCCTCTCAATCATTTTCATCTGTGCAGTTCCGGTTGCAATCTGGCTGACTGCGATCCGGTTGTTCTGAGCTGGCAAAAAAGACCCGAACCTTTTTTTCATCTCCCTCCAATAATCCGCTATGACACACCGCTTCGGCCACGGGTTTGTAACAAGCATCGTACTTATTGCAGAACATTTCGCCCTCCCGCCAGAGAATGCATGGATGGGGGCCGGCGACCATATAGAAGGGCTCGTCCTCCCGGAACGGTTCAAAGGGACCGAGGTCGAGGAACTCACCACCCTCCTCCGGAAGAAAGTAATCTGGCACGCCCCGGGCACCACGGACAAGGAAGATGCCCGTGACGTCATCCTCACCCTGAACCGGCTCGTGGTCGCGATAGACCGGGAACTAGGAATTGCGGATGCCAGCATGGGCGAGTTCAAATGAAGACATTATGGAAAAAATGTCCATGAAAAGAACCCGGTCCCACTTACAAAACCAGAAAATATAATTTCTAACCAATTATCCCAAACAAGCCCCTTTTCCATGCTGAAAATTATCGCATATTTTACGCCTGAAAACCGAGCACCACACTTATATGCTCGGGACACTAATATTTTATGTGAATTTTCTGCGAACTTTTTGTAATTTTTTACCCGGAGGTTTTCCTTGACCGATACCTACGATGCATCCCATATTACGGTACTTGAAGGGCTCGCCCCGGTTCGCGAACGCCCGGCAATGTACATTGGCAGCACCGATACCCGCGGACTGCACCACCTCGTCTACGAAGTTGTCGACAACTCCATTGATGAAGCGCTTGCGGGGTATTGTAACCGTATCAATGTCGTGATCCAGAAGGACGGTTCGCTCTCGGTCGAGGACAATGGCCGGGGTATCCCGGTTGACCGGATGGAGAAGAACGGCAAGAGCGCCCTCGAAGTGGTCTTAACCGTCCTCCATGCCGGCGGCAAGTTCGACAAGGAGACCTACCAGGTCTCCGGAGGCCTGCACGGGGTCGGCGTCTCGGTCGTGAACGCCCTCTCCAACTGGCTCTCTGCCCACGTATACCGCGACGGCAATATCTATGAGATGCGGTTTTCCCAGGGGAAACCGACGCTCGCCCTCACTCAGAAGGAAGAGACCCTTGCCCAGCTGCTTGTCCGCTACGAGCAGTGGTACGGCCAGCCGGCGCCGTTTACCAAGACCCTGGTCCCGGTAGCCAGTCACACCTCGGGCCAGATGGATCTCTCGACCACGCCGTCCATTGATCCGGAAGGTACAGACGCCGAGAACCGCCGGCTCTTCCTCTCCCAGTTTGGCGCAAAGATGACCGGTACCCGCATCCATTTCGTACCGGACGCCTCCATCTTCGAGACCACCACTTTCGATTACGATGTCCTTGCCCACCGCCTCCGGGAACTTGCGTTCCTGAATGCGGGGCTCACCATCATTATCACCGACGAACGCTCGGGTGACACGGCAACCTACTGCTATGCCGGCGGACTCTCCGAGTTCGTGAAATACTTAAACGAAGGTGCCGAATGCCTCCACCCGGCACCGGTCAATATCTCCAAGAAGGATATCGAGAACAAGCTCGAACTCGAAGTCGCGATGCAGTACACCACCGCGTATGACGAGAAGATCTACTCCTACGTCAACTCGGTCAATACCCGGGAAGGCGGGACGCATCTCGAAGGGTTCCGGAGCGCTATCACCCGGACCATCAATACCGTGGCAAAGAAAAACGGCCTTGTCAAGGAGAATGCCACCATCACCCTCCGGGGCGAGGATGTGAGGGAAGGCCTCACCTCGGTCGTCTCCGTCAAGATGGCCAACCCCCAGTTCGAAGGCCAGACCAAGATGCGCCTCGGGAACAGCAGCGTCAAGGGGATCGTCGACTCGCTCGTGTACGCAGCACTGAGCGAGTATTTTGACGAGAACCCGAACGTGCTCAAGATCATCATCGAAAAAGCACTCTCCGCGGCAAAGGCCCGCGAGGCTGCCCGGAATGCCCGGGACCTTGCCCGGCGCAAGAGTACCCTTGAGAGCAGCGGCCTCCCCGGCAAACTCTCGGACTGCTCCGAGCGGGACCCGGCCAAGTCCGAGATCTATATCGTTGAAGGAGATTCCGCAGGAGGTTCCGCCAAGGGTGGCCGGGACCGGAAGTTCCAGGCCATCCTCCCCCTCCGCGGCAAGATCCTGAACGTGGAGAAAGCCGGTGAGCACCAGATCTTAAAGAACGCCGAGATCCAGACCCTCATCTCCGCCATCGGTACCGGCATCGGGGAGAAGTTCGATCCCGAGCGGGCCCGCTACCACCATATCGTCATCATGACCGATGCCGATGTGGACGGGGCACATATCCGGACGCTCCTCCTGACTTTCTTCTACCGCTACATGCTCAGGCTCATCGAGGCCGGGTACGTCTACATCGCCCAGCCGCCTCTCTTCCGTATCTCAAAAGGCAAGGAAGAGGTGTACGTGTACAAGGAAGAGGAGATGCAGAAGGTCTCCGCAGCAATGGGCGAGAAGGGAGTCTCGGTCCAGCGGTACAAGGGTCTTGGTGAGATGAACGCCCAGCAGCTCTGGGACACGACCATGGACCCGGCCCACCGTATCTTCCGGCAGGTAAACATCGAGGATGCTTACGAGGCAAACGAGATCTTCAAGACCCTGATGGGAAAAGACGTGGAGATCCGGAAGAATTTCATCACCCGCCATGCAAAGGAGGTGACCAACCTTGACATCTGATAAGGACACTCCTGACGTTGTGGCAGAGACGCACAAGACCGAGCCGGTCAGTATCGAGCAGGAGATGAAGACCTCGTACATCAACTATGCGATGTCGGTCATCATCGGCCGTGCCATCCCCGATGTCCGCGACGGTCTCAAGCCGGTCCACCGACGCTCGCTCTATGCCATGTGGGACATGGGCAACACGAGCGACAAGCCCACCAAGAAGAGTGCGAGGGTGGTCGGTGACGTGATGGGTAAGTTCCACCCGCACGGAGACGCTTCCATCTATGATACGATTGTCAAGATGGCCCAGCCCTTCAGTTACCGCCACATGCTCGTACAGGGACAGGGTAACTTCGGTTCCGTGGACGGCGACTCTGCTGCAGCCAGCAGGTACACCGAAGTACGGCTCTTCCCGTATGCAGAAAAACTCCTCGAGGACCTTGACAAGAACACCGTGAAGTTCATCCCGAACTACGATGAGTCGCTTGAAGAGCCCACCGTCCTCCCGGCCATGATCCCGAACCTTCTGGTCAACGGCACGGACGGTATTGCTGTCGGCATGGCAACCAAGATGCCCCCGCACAACCTGCGGGAGGTCTGCGACGCGGTCGGGCACTACCTCGACAACCCGGAGATCTCCGTGGAAGACCTGGTCCGCATCATGCCGGGCCCGGACTTCCCGACCGGCGGCATCATGATGGGCGTCGAAGGCGTGCGGAATTACTATGCCACCGGCCAGGGCCGGGTCATTGTCCGCGGTGTCGCCAACATTGAGGAGTCCGAAGGCGGGAACCGGGGAGACCGGATCATCGTCACCGAGCTCCCCTACCAGGTCAACAAGGCCCAGTGGATCACCGCCATCGCAGACATGGTCAAGGACAAGAAGATCGACGGCATCTCCGATATCCGCGATGAGTCCGACAAGGACGGCATCCGGGTCGTCTTCGAGCTCCGCAAGGGCTCGATGTCGCCGGTCATCCTCAACAACCTGTACAAGAACACGGCGCTCGAGAGCGGCTTCTCGGTCTCGAACCTTGCCATCGTTGACGGCCAGCCCAAGATCCTCAACCTGCACGGCATCCTCGGCCACTTCGTCCACCACCGTATCGAAGTGATCCGGCGCCGGTCCGAGTTCGACCTCAAGAAAGCCTCGGAGAAAGTCCACATCTTAAACGGGCTGCTCATCGCCCTTGCAAAGATCGATGCCATCATCAAGGCCATCCGGGGTTCCGACACCGTAGACAACGCGCGGGGCGCCCTCATTGCCCAGTTCGGGCTCGACGAGCCGCAGGCCAATGCCATCCTCCAGATGCAGCTCCGCCGGCTCGCTGCCCTTGAACAGCAGAAGATCACAGACGAGAAGAAGGGACTCGAGGCTGAGATCGCAAGGCTCGAAACGATCCTCTCAAGCGAGGCAAACATCAAGGACGAGATCCGGCGCGAGATCGGCGAAATTTCAGGCAAGTTCGGCGACAAGCGCCGGACCCAGATCGCGCTCGACACAAGCGACCTCTCCACCGAGGATCTCATCGAGGACAAGACCGTGCTCGTCTCGATCACCACCGCCAATTACATCAAGCGCATCGACCTCGACACCTACCGGAAGCAGCGCCGGGGTGGCCATGGCATCACCGGTATGACCACCAAGGAAGAGGACTTCGTGGACTCGGTCTTTATCGCCGGCATGAAGGACTACCTCCTCTGCTTTACCAACCTGGGCAGGGTCTACTGGCTCAAGGTGTACCAGATCCCCGAGAGTTCACGCATCGCGAAAGGCAAGCCGATCGTCAACCTCCTCAACCTGAAAGACGAGGTTGTCACGACCGTCATTCCAATCCGCGAGTTCCGGGAGGACCGGAACCTCCTGTTCGCCACCAGGTTCGGGCAGGCCATCAAGATCAAGCTTGCCGAGTTCTCCAACCCCCGCTCTACCGGCACCAACGCCATCAAGCTCCGCGAGAACGACCAGCTCGTCGACGTGATTATGACCGACGGGTCAAAGGAGATCATCCTCACCACCCGCTTTGGCCAGAGCCTCCGGTTCCACGAGGAGACCGTCCGGACCGTGGGCCGGAATGCGCAGGGTGTCCGGGGAATGAAGCTCCGGGGCGAGGACACTATCGTTGCGCTCACCCTCCTTGAGAAGGACCACCTCCTCACCATTTCCGACGTAGGTTTCGGGAAGCGGAGCGAGTTTTCCGAGTTCATGGGCCATGGAAGGGGCACCCAGGGCGTCCGCAACATGCAGCTCGAACGCGACGCCGTGATCATCGAGTCGCGGGCCGTCATGGACAACGACGAGATCATCGCCATGACCGCAGCCGGCGTCGTCATCCGGACCCCCGTTGCTGAGTTCCGGGTCATCGGCCGCGGCACCAAGGGCGTACGGGTCATGCGCCTTGATGAGAAGGACAAGATCGTCGGTATTGCGTTTGTCCCGGCGGATCTGGATAATGGGAATGGCACGGATACGGGCGAAGAGAAGCCCGAAGCCTGATCTCCCCCCTTTTTCCACCCCACCCGGTGCTTTTTTTCGTTGACAGCCCTGCTCATCACGCGGTCCCGGCGTTCCCCTGACTTTTGGGATATCAGCCGGCTCGTTTTTCACAGGGAATTTTACCGGCATGAAATTCTTACGTGGGGATCACCCCCGTAGTGCAAAAGAATCCTTTTTACGTGATCCCAGCAAGTGAGGAATAAAGGGATCCACGTGTATCGTACAATCCTGAAAATCACCACAAAAAAAGAAGGTGACATTATCGACCTTACAGATGACGTAAGGAACGCCATCCGGCAGAGCGGGATAACAGAAGGGCTCGTGCACCTCTTTGTCCGGCATTCCACTGCCGCACTTACGACCATCGAGTTCGAACCAGGGGTTCTTGCCGACCTGAAAAAAGCCCTCTCAGTCCTGGCCCCCGATTCGGCTGCATATGCCCATGATAAGAAATGGGGCGACGGCAATGGCCGATCGCATGTCAGGGCCGCCCTTGTCGGACCGTCCCTCACCCTGCCGGTCTCCGCAGGCGAACTGATGTGCGGGACATGGCAGCAGGTCGTGCTCCTGGAGCTGGACGTGAACGCAGGGCGCGAACGGACGGTCATCTGCACGGTCACCGGCGAGTAATCCGGGAGCTGGAATCCATAACAGCAGTACAGGTTTCCGGGGATACCCGATCCGTATTACCGGACACGGAGGGGAGATGAAATGACAGCAGTATTAAAAGGACAGGTACTTGAGAAATGCGCAGAACTGGATATTCCGCTGGTGGGATTTGCTCCCGCAGACCGGTGGGACACCCCCCTTTTCGAGCCATGGATCCCGGAAGAGTTCCGCCCAAAGGCAATAGTTCCGGAGACCATGACCGTCATCGTCATGGGACTTCCGGTCAGCCTGCCGGTGCTGGAAAGCGCCCCTTCCATCCACTACCATGAACTGTACAAGACGGTCAACACACTCCTGGACATGCACGGGTACCGGCTTGCAGAGTGGCTCACCCGCCAGGGTTTCCCTTCGGCCTGGATCCCCCGGGACGGCTATGGGTCCATCAGTATCGTAAAAGAGAACCCGGTGGTTTTTTTCTCCCACCGCCACGCCGCACTGCTTGCCGGTCTCGGGACATTCGGGATCAACAACACCCTCCTGACTGCGGAGTTCGGCCCCCGGGTCCGGTTCGTCTCGGTCTTCACGAGTGCCGAGATCCCCCCGGACCCGGTGATGAGCAACCCGTTGTGTATCCGGTGCATGCGCTGTGTAAAGATCTGCCCGGTACAGGCACTGGACGGGAAGGACTACCCGGAGGGCCTGACCGACAAGAAGACCTGTGCTGCCCGCTCGGAAGCATTGCATAAACGCTCCATCTCGCCCTGCGGGCTCTGCATCAAAGTCTGCCCGGTCGGCAGGGACCGGGAGCGGTACCGGAGAACGGATCCCGCGATCTATGATGAAAATGATGACCGGTATACCGATTACCACCGGGCATGGAACCATATCCGGGCATACGGGGGGCGATGAGGAAAGGACTGTCGCCGTATAATCGCTGATTCTCACCATTTAAATACCAGCAGGCCAAAATCACGGATATGAAAAATGCATTCCTGATACTTGCCGTAATTGCGGCGATTACCGTCATGACAGCAGGTTGCACAACCCAGCCGGCGGCACCGGTGGTTACACCGGCCGCAACCCCCGTTCCGGCAGCACCCGCTGCAACAGTACCTTCCACCCCACCGGTCCCCCCCCAACTGGCAGGAGACTGGACCCTGACCACGCTGGGTATACAGGGTGGCACCGCAGTCACGTACCCGACAACCACGATCTCCCTTACGTTCAACCAGGACACGACGCTCGCGGGCTACGACGGCTGCAACAACTATTTCGCATCGTACACCCTGACGGGCGCGACAACGCCCAGGGGAGCAGGTATGACGATAAGTACTGTGGGTTCATCCAAGAAATTCTGTGCAGATCTTGCGAACCAGGAACAGCAGTATCTCAACATCCTCGGGAAAACCTCGGCATATGTTGTCGACGGGACACAGCTCACCCTTACCGCAGACACCGGGGATGTGCTGATTTACCAGAGGCCCAAAACCCTGGTGACCCCGGCTGAAGGGCCCAGGCCAGCCTGATAAAACCCCCGTTTCCCATTTTTATAAAAGTCTGGGGATTTTTCCGCACAGGAAACGTTAATATAGATTTTGGATATTTTATATATCTGTTACAAGGATCTCTTGGATGACTAAGGACCAGCAGCAGGATACCCGGGGCACGATCCAGGAACAAAGTCGCCTAAGTGACAGTCTGAACAAAAAAAATTCCCTTATCACCGTTCTGTACGTAGACGATGAACCTGCATTGCTGGACCCCATCAAACACTACCTGGAAAAAAAGGAACATTTTTCTGTCGATACGGCAACCAGCGCGAAAGATGCACTGGAACAAATGAAGAATAAAAAATACGATGTTATTGTATCGGATTACCAGATGCCGCTCATGGACGGCATCCAGCTCCTAAAAAAACTGCGTGCGGAACAAAATGCCATCCCGTTTATTATTTTTACCGGAAAGGGGCATGAGGATGTCGTCGTCGAAGCATATGATGCCGGGGCAGATTTCTATCTCCCCAAAGGGGGAAACCCCAAGGCGATGTTCCTGGATCTCACCCAGAAGATCACCCAGATCGTAACAAGGAAGCGCTACGAGGACGCACTCCTCGAAAGCGAAGAGCGGTACCGGAAAGTTGTCGAACAGACCCATGACGCCATAGTGATTTTCCAGGGACACAAAATCGTCTTTGTCAATGACCGGGCAACAGAGATCTCCGGCTATTCAAAAGACGAGATCTTTGCAATGGACATCTGGGATATCGTACATCCTGAAGACCGGCAATATCTCAGGGAACTTGCAAAGAATCCGGATGCCGTACCGGCAATGCCAAAAACCATCGAGACCCGCATTATTACCAAAAGCGGTGAGACCCGGTTCCTGGAGACGGCCGTCACGTCACTCATGTTCGACAGTACGTCTTCCACCCTCTGTTCCGTGAGGGATATCACCGAACGGAGGCAGGCAGAAGATGCACTCAGGGAAAGCGAGGCGAAATACCGGTCCATCTTCAACACCTTCGACGACCTGTATTACCAGACGGATATGAACGGCACCATCACAACGCTTTCCCCTTCCTGCAAAAGGATCACCGGCTGGGAACCGTCCGAACTCATCGGTAAACAGGTCACGGATTTATACCCGTTTCCAAAACAGAGAGAACTGCTCCTTGACTCTATGTTCACCAACGGGACCGTGCACGATTACGAGGTTATCTTAAAAAACAAAAACGGGGAGCATCTCAATGTCTCGGTGACAAGCCATGTCGTCAGGGATGATATGGGAAAAACCATTGCAATCGAAGGAGCCCTCCGGGACATTACCGAGCGTAAAAGGGTAGAGAGAGCACTCCAGGAAAGCGAAGAGCGGTTCCGGAGCCTTGCAGATTTCCTCCCGGTGATGGTATTCGAGACAGACCGGGAAGGGATGCTGACCTTCGGGAACCAGCTGATATTGCCGGTATTCGGGGTTGACCCGGACCATATCGGGTCCCGGATCAATGTCCTCGACTATATCATTCCGGAACAGAGAGCAACAGCTCTTGAAAACATGGGGAAAATCTTTTCGGGAATCCTTCCCCGCAGTTCCACCGAATATACCCTCATACGCAGGGACGGTACGACCTTTCCCACCATGGTTACCGCAAGCCCCATCCTTGACGGCAAGAGCACATCCCCGGTCGGGATGAGAGGGGTGATAATCGACCTGACCGGGCTCAAACAGGCAGAAAAAGCCCTCCGGGAGAGCGAGGAGTTGTTCCGGACCCTCTTTAACAATGCCAACGATGCAATCTTCCTCCACGAGGTGCAACCCGACGGAAAACCCGGGCGTTATATCATGGCAAACGACATTGCCTGTTCCCGCCTCGGGTATTCACGGGACGAGCTGCTCATGATGACCCCGTTCGATATCATGGCACCTTCGCACATCGGGAAGACCCCCCGGATCGTTGAGGATGTGAAGATGCACGGGAGTGCGACCTTCGACGCGGTCTACCGCAGCAGGAGCGGTGCGGATCTCCCGGTGGAGGTCAACACGCATATATTCGACCTGCAGGGCAGGATAGTCGCACTCGCAGTTTCCCGTGATATCACTGAACGCAAGCAGATGGAAGAGAAGATCCGTTCCAGTGAACAACGGCTGCATGCCATCATCGATGGCGCAGCAATCCCCCTGTTTGTCATCAATGCAAACCATGAAGTGATCTACTGGAACAGGGCCCTTGAACGGTACTCCGGCATACAGGAACGGGAGATTATCGGCAGTCCCGATCCGTGGAGGGCATTTTACGACAAAAAACGACCTGTCCTCGCCGATCTCCTGGTCGATAACGAGCCGGGGAAGATCCCCGTATGGTACGAGGGCAAGTACCAGGAGTCAAAACATACACCTGGTGCTGTTGAAGCCACGGACTTTTTCAAAAATATCGGCCCGCACGGTACCTGGCTCCATTTCACCGCGATCCTCATCCGGGACGAGAAGGGGGAGATCATCGGGGCACTCGAGACGCTCGAAGACATCACCGACCGCAAAAAGGCCGAGGAAGAACTGATCTCCAGCGAGAATTACTTGAAAACCATCTTCAACTCCGTGCCGACCGCGCTGGTGATCGTTGATCCGCTCACCTACACGATCATTGATCTCAATCCTGCAGCCGTAGGCCTGATTGGCCAGACAAAAGACCGGATTGTGGGGGAAAGTTGTTTCAAGTATGCCGGGCTGGCACATGAGCATGGCGACGGGAAACTCCATCCCGGGAAAAAACCCGATACTACCGAGCGCATCTTGATCAGTGCCAGAGGGAAAAAAATCCCCATCTTACGGACAATCCTTCCGGTATCGATATCCGGAAAAGAGTACCTGCTTGAGAACATATCGGACATTACCGACCGCAAGCGCGCCGAGGACGCCATACAGCGGGCATATCTCGAACTTGAACAAAAAGTGGAGGAACGCACGCTGGCATTGAGAAAGCTCACCCTCAGTCTCCAGAAAGAGATCGAAGAACGCAACCGGGTGATGGAGGCCTTGAAAGTCAGTGAGGATAAATACCGGTCCCTTGTCGAGCAGACCAACGACCTCATCTTCCATATCGATCACGAAGGGGTCCTCACCTATATCAGCCCGAATGTCAGCACAATCCTGGGTTATACTTCCGCAGAGGCAATCGGGAAAAGCCCGGCGGAGTTTATGCCGGAAGCGAGCAGGGAGCAGTTTACCGCATTGCACAACCAGAATATCGATGCAAAAAAACCCATAACAGGCATCGAACTTACCCTTTTTGACAAGGGCCGGCAGCAGCATATTTTCGAGATCAACGGCACCCCCTGGTTTGGCCCTGACAATGCCTTCATGGGTTTTTCCGGCATTGCCCGGGACATCACCTACCGGAAAACCCTCCAGGATGAGATTGCAGCATCGCTCAAAGAAAAGGAGATCCTGCTCAAGGAGATCCACCACCGGGTGAAAAACAACATGCAGGTGATCTCGAGCCTGCTCAGCCTGCAGGCAAAGCTGATGAAGGATGAGAAGAGCCGGGTGGCGATACAAGAGAGCCAGAACAGGGTCATGTCCATAGCCCTGGTACATGAAAAACTCTACCAGTCGAAAAGTCTTTCACAGATTAATTTCCGGGAATATATCAAGAAGATGGCACAGTACCTGTTCGAGTCATATAACGTGGACCCGGAAAAGATCCTCTTCGACATTGTTACCGACGATATCATCCTCCCCATCAACAAGGCGATTCCCCTCAGCCTGATCATCAACGAGATGCTCTCGAATGCCCTGAAGTATGCATTCCCGAAAGAACGGAAAGGAATCATAGAGATCATATTCAGAAAAGAGGGGGACCGGTATTTCCTCACCGTCAGGGATAACGGTATCGGGCTTCCGGAAAATTTCACGCTGGACCAGACGGAAACCTTAGGCCTGCAACTGGTGAATTCACTGGTCGGGCAACTTGGAGGAACCATTTCCTGGTCCGGTACAGGTGGCGCTGAATTCAGACTGGAGTTTACCATTGAACCATCAGCAGGCGAACATTATGGTTGAAACGAAAATACTTGTGGTTGAGGATGAGGCAATAACGGGCATGGATATCCGGAGAAGTCTGACCGAGATGGGCTATATCGTCCCTGCGATCGCCACGACCGGAGAACTGGCAGTGCAGAAAGCAGGGGAACTGCACCCGGATCTCATCCTGATGGATATCATGCTTGCCGGGGAGATGGACGGGATAGAAGCTGCTGAGATTATCAAACAGCAACACCACATCCCGGTCATCTACCTTACCGCATACAGCGACGATGCGTTTCTTGCGAAAGCCAAAATCACCGAACCCTATGGTTATATCCTCAAACCATTCCGCGAGCTGGAACTCAAGACCACCATCGAGATGGCGCTCTACAAGAACGCCATGGAGCAGGCATTGCGGATCAGCGAAGAGACAACCCGGGTCCTTCTCAACGCCACGGATGACATCCTGTTCCTTTCCGATACCAGCGGCAGGTTGCTTGCCACCAACGAGGCACTTGCAAAGCAGGCCGGGAAAAAGGTTACCGGACTTACCGGAACAAACGTATCCGATCTTGTCACCAACGGGATCCTGTCCCCCCGCATGGCGGGCTGGACGGTCAACGCCATCCGGAAACAGCAGGAACACTTCGAGGAGGAATTCAGGGGCACATGGTATGAAACAACGGTTTATCCGGTGATCAACGGGGACGGAAATCTCATTCTTTACGCGGTCTATATCAGGAATGTCAACAAAACCAAAAAAATTGAGGAACAGACCCGTAACAACGAAGAATTCTTCCGTTCGCTCATTGAAGACACCTCGGATATCATCGCCGTGCTCAACAGCGACGGTACCCTCCGGCACGAGAGCCCGTCGATCAGCCGCTCACTGGGTTACCGGTCAGAAGACCTCATAGGAAAATCCATCTATTCCCTGATTCCTGCAAATGAGGTCCCCGCTGCGCAGAAGATCATTTCCATGATCCTTGAGAACAAGGGAATGGTCAAGCCCATCCGGCTCATCATGAAAGACCATAACGGCATCCCCTGCGTGATGGAAGGTATCATCAGCAACCTGTTCGGCAACCCGGTTATCGACGGGATTGTACTGAACGGCTGGATCAAACCCTGCCCCCCCCTGCGTCCCTGCAAATAGGACAGGAACAGACTTTTTGCTCGCCCGATACTGAACTGGTTCGCCGTACCAGGACAGAGGGGATTGCGGTTTTTTTAGCCGCAGGCGCCTGCATCCAGGAGTTCACGGGATGCAAAAACCGGGCCCTATTCAGCCTGCGGCCCGGGGGGGATCTCCTGCAGCGACTTCCAGAGGAAGAACCCGACAACGCCAAAGGTGATCAGGGGCGAGACCCAGAACGGGATGTGGACGCCGAAACTGTCGAGGATCATGATGATGCCCAAAAAGAAGATGGAGTACATCGCCCCGTTTTTTAAGTACAGGTATTTCTTGATCCGGTCGACGTTCCTGAGGGTAAGTTCCCGCACCACGAAGGCACCGATACCATTGCCGATGAGGATTAAGGGGACCGCCATCGTGAACGCGAATGCCCCGATAACCCCGTCGATCGAGAAGGTGGCATCGATGACTTCAAGGTAGAAGATCTTGCTCACATCCGACATATCGGACGAGTGGAGCATCTTCTCCTCGGCCTGCTCGGCATTCTGGCGGAACCCGTGCACGATGAAAAACGCCGTCGAGCCGACCACTGCCCCAAAGGCCATGAGCGGGTTTTTGCCAAGCGCGAACCAGACGAGGGCGGCAAGCAGGATGGAGACGATGGCAAAGAACCAGACACCCTTGGTGGAGAAGTACCGCTCCCCCCGGAGGCCGAAGTTCTTGTCCTCTAAAAACAGCCAGTGGAAGAAGAGGAAGACGAGGAACGTGCCGCCACCGATGAGCAGCATCGGTGCCGACTGCTCGATTGCCGCAAGGACCACCGGGTCACTGGAGAAGGTTGCGGTGAGTGCCCCGACCGGCCCGAGTGCCGGGGTGGACAGCCAGACGATCAGCCATGGGAGAAGGCCCCGGATGGCAAATACCGCAAACAACAACCCCCAGACCAGGAACCAGCGCTTCGCCCGCTCGCTCATCGTAGAGAGGACCTCGGCATTGATGATCGCATTGTCAATGCTCGTTATCGTCTCAAAGAGGACGAGCCCGGCAATGATCAGGGTGATAGAAAGGATGTCCATGGATCTGGATCCTAGTGGGATCTGATAGTCAATAAATATATCAAAACTGAGGGATGGGGGAGAGGATTATGCCGTTGCAGGCACTTCGAACAGGTATTTCCATACAAGCGCTGCAAGGATCCCGCCGATAACGGGTGCAACGATGTACAACCAGACCTGTCCCAGTGCTAATCCGCCGACAATAAGTGCCGGGCCCAGACTCCGGGCCGGGTTGACCGAGGCCCCGCTGACCATGATCCCGAAGAGATGGATGATGAACAGTGACAGCCCGATGGCTATCCCCGCAAACCCGGCCGGTGCAGTCTTGCTGGTGGCCCCGAAGATCACCATGAGGAATATGAACGTGAGCACCAGCTCAGCGATGAAACACGAGACAACGGAGTACCCGCCCAGCGATGCAACACCGTAACCGTTCTGCCCCAGCCCGTCCGTGGCAAGACTGTAGGCCGGGTTGCCGCTCATGATCGCAAGCAGGAGTACCGACGCAATGACCGCCCCGATAATCTGGACGATGACATAGACGACCGCGTCTCTGGGGGGGATCTTCCCGTTCACGAGCATGGCAATCGTGATGGCCGGGTTGATATGACAGCCAGAGATCGGGCCAATGGCATAGACCATGACGAGCACGGCAATACCAAATGCGAACGCAATACCCAGAACCCCGAGGGTTTTCCCGGCAATGACGGCAGCGCCGGTGCCGATGAAGACAAGGACGAATGTCCCGAGGAGTTCAGCCAGATACTTCTGCATATCACTCATAACCAGACCTCACGGTTTCTTCTTTTTACCGATAAGAGGTAATCGGCGTTCACCCATATACACGTGTCGAATACCCTGCACGGGGATCCCAAAAAAAAGGGACACATACCTATTTGTCCGATACTTTTCGATACTCTTGTAGCGAAACGTCAGGCCGGGGACAAAATGAGCATCTATCCGTCTCACGAAGAGGAGTATACCCTTGATCATATCCGGGACATCATGGCCCGGATCGGCAGGGTCCGCACCAAAGGCGCCCTTGGGGAGACGCTTGCCCGGGCCCTGCAGGACTATTCCCTCTTCGATCTCCAGATTATCGGGGGCCGGCTCAACAGCGAGATCGAGAAACTCCCCTCGCCCTACCGCGAGGCGATCCAGCCGTATTTCCGGGAGCAGCTCTTCGGGAAGCACCACCGGATCATGGCAATGCACCGGAGCCATTCTTTCCGTAATCTCGAAGCGCAGCCGATACGGGACCCGGACCTGTTTGAAAAATTCTGTGCCATGGCCCCGGAGGGATGTTTTGCATGGAACGATGCCGGGGAACGCAACCCGTACTTCCGCAACCCGAAGAACCGGCTCTTCTATTACCTGATCGCGGCCTTCACGATGTTTGTCCTCGACGAACCGGGACACCCGGTCGGGATGCCATTCCCGGGAGGGTTCACCGTAGAACAGCGGGGCAGGGACTATTACTGCCTCATCCGGGACAAGGAAAAAGATGTCTTTTACTCCATCTGCAACTTCTGCCCGGCACTCCAGACGGAGGAGACGGGTGGAAAAAAGCCATAAATCACAGTACGGTGCGGGTTGTCGCCAATAAAAAATCCCGGCAGTGTCCGGCCGGATAGAAAGGAAAGGGATGCCGGGTTTTTAGTCCAGCGGGATTGTCTCCAGTTGCGAGACCAGCTCCCAGATCCGGGTCCGCGCATGGATGGGCATGTTGGGATCATTGGATATTTCATCGATCTTGGAGATGGCTTCTGCTGCGCGCAGCCCCATCGCCTTGGTATTATTTGTGAGCAGCGTCCGGGTCTCGTCAGCCACGCGCCGGATATTTCGGGGTATTGAGCTGTCTTCCTGGATGTGCTGCAGCATCAGGATACAGTTTTCCATTGTTTTTTCAGGGTTGGGCAATTGTTCCACCTACCTGTGTACCTGTAGTTAATATGCCGAACCGGCATATATAGGTTAAATATCAGAGTCGACGGTGATCTCTACTATGCCATCAAGAAAAGAAGAGGAAATCATGGCTGAATACCTCCTGAAAGGGGGAAAGATGCTTGAAAAGGCCTGCAAGACCTGCGGCTGCCCGCTGTTTGAAGTCAAGGGCAAGACGCTTTGCGTTGTCTGCGCAGAGAATGCAATCGCGGAAAAGGCCGCGCCCGCTGCTGCAGCACCTGCAGCAGCTCACCACGATCATGTTCACGAACATGGAGAGGGCTGCACCTGCGGGATGGATCACGACGAGGATTCGTGCACCTGCGGCGACGGGGAAGACGGGGGCCTCACCGAGGAACTTGCTTTCACGATCCATTCCTTATGCCTGCGCATCCAGAACGAGAAGGACCCGGGCCATGTCCTTACGCTCATGAATGCGGTGAAGGCGGGGACCGAGGCGCTCGGGACGCTGTGCAAACTGTAAAATCCTTTTTTCCCGCAACAGACCTGCAAGCATTTAACGAACGGTCCCTGACACTGATCCATGCACCCGGGCAACCATGTCCATATCATCAGTGCCGGTGAATCCGTCCAGACCGCTTTTGCAGCCCTCCTCCGCACGCTGCCGGGCATCACCCGTACGTATGTCATCGCCAGCGGGGAACCGTGCGGGACCGTATCCAACCCGGAGACGGAGAAGCAGCGGGTTGCAACGCTCGGCGCCGTTGAGGATATCAAAAGGATCTGCGGGTCACTTTCCATCCCGTATTCCCGGGAGCTGGTTTTTTGCCCGACCATCCCGTCGGTCCGCACCGTTCTTGCAAAGATCCGCCGGGAGAACCCGCTTGCACGGTTCACGTTCGATCTCTCCGGCGGGCCAAAGCCGCTCTGCCTGGCACTCTTTGCCCTCGCCCCCTGGCTTGGTGGCGAGGTTTACGCATCGTTCGACGGGAAAGCCTCGCAGAGCCTGGCGCAGCCGGGCCGGGATATCCCGGAGATGCTCCGGAACGTGAATTACCAGACGATACTTGCGGTGCTGCTCCGGAACCGTCCGGTTCCCCCGGGGCCGGAGGTTCCGTTCACTCCCAGGGATTACCTGTTCAGCCAGGTCTGGCCGTATTATGTCCGGCAGCGTGCCCGGAAACCGGAACCGGGTAAGCCTGTGCCGCAGTACAGGAGAGGACGCAAACCGGCCAATGACCTGTCGCAGGCAACCTTCTCGTGGTTCATGAAGACGCTGACCGGCGCCGGGCTTGTGGAGGAACGCCTGGACGGGAAGAACAGGAAGGAGACGGCCTACCGGATCACGGAGAATGGGATCACCGCATTCCGGTTCTTTGCAGACCCGGCCGTGAATTCGATGGTGAAGGATATGCTGGACCGGGCGTGATCCGGGCCGGGACCAGATCATTTTTGATCGCGGAAAGGGGGGACCCCCCTGCCAGCTTTTTTCATCGCGGAAAAACGGTGTAAAGTACCCTCTTGATTGCCGGGTACTTACTTGTTTTCCTAAGAGCGTACTTTACAACATTTCCGGATCTCCGGCGTGAGGGTTTCGGCTGAGGAGGCAAGGGTCGTTTGAAAAAATTCAAGCGGGGTTTGAGGGGTCGGCTAAAAATTTTTGAGCGGGGGTCGCTTGAAAAAAATTGAGGGGGGGTCGGGTGCGTGCGCAAGCCAAAAAAAGGATCAGGATATTTGGGCTGCCCGAAACCAGTTCCTGGTCAGGCAGCATCCGGTACCTGCCAGATCATATGTATGAGTACGGACCCGGGTCTTGCGGCAATTCCCCTGACTGAATGTAGGCATGTGACGGTTCTTATTCCTGCACGATCCTGACCGTTGTCCGGTTAAAATGCCGGTCGAAGGTATAGATCTCATCGATAGCCTGTCGCTCCATGACGATAAGGGCAAGAGCATCGTTGATACTGATGGCGTTTTTCTGGGCAAGCCGGATACTTTCGCGGTAATCGTCCGCGGATACCGGTTCGACGTTAATGGAAGGTTTCAGGAGAACCGCGGAAAGGAAGTCGCCTGCAAACGGTATTCCTGCCGCGTCTTCCAGCACATTCGCCACTTCGCTCATATGAACCGTTGTCGTCGTGACTGGTTCGCCATCATTAATCCTTAGGAAGATTGCCCTTGCAGCCTCTTTCTTCCGCAGGACCGCATCCGGCAGGGCCGTCTTTGGTTTCAGGATGGCATAGATGAAGACGTTGGCATCAATGAACCGCATCTTTCCTCAGGCTCTTGCGGAGCTCATGGTAATCGTCAAAATGATCCGCCGGTACCTCCACCGCATCCACGAACCGCGAGAGATCGGCGTCGGCGGGACGGATTTCCAGCCGGTCATCCTCATCGATGATAACAACGGAGTTGGTCTTAAGACGGTTGCGCCATGCCCGGGGAAGGATGATCCGCCCCTGGGTATCGACCGGTTTAATCTCCACTTTAGACATGTGTCACCAGACTCAGTTCTCTTCACCAGATAATAAATATTCCCCCAGTTTTGTCGATATACTGGAGGGAAAAATGGGGGATTGAATTTACTTTACTTTTTTATCGTTTTCTCGTGTGCGATAATCATGGCAATCTCTTTTTGTAATACCGGGATCTTGTGCGCAATAATATCCCAGAGAATTTCCAGATCAACGCCGAAATATCCATGGATGAGTGTATCGCGAAACCCGGCAACTGATTTCCAGTCCGTTGCCGGGAATTTTTTCTTCAGATCATCACTCAGGTTCTTGACGGCTTCTCCAATAATCTCAAAATTGCGGACAACCGCATCAATCCGCATCCGATCATTTTTGAACTCATCGAAAGTCAGGTCACCAACATAGGACCGGATGTTTTCGGCCGCCTCTGAAATATCAGTGAGGTAAAGAAGCTGGGACCTAGGCATAGATAACGTCCTGCAGGATAGGATCGCGGATGAGGGGCTTGAGAGCAGCATCCGTCACCAGATCGACTTTCCGCTTGAAGAGGTCTTCAAGAAAGAATTTCGTTCCCATAAAGTTATCAAAAGTTTTCTTCCCGTTCTGGAATGTAACGAGAACGTCTATGTCGCTATCGGGCCGCTCCTCTCCGCGTGCGAATGAGCCGAAGATGCCGATCTTCGCCACGCCGAACTGTTTCTTCAGTTCCGGTTCGTGTTCACGGAGGAGTCCGAGTGCATCCATGGTATTCCTGTATGTGAGTGGTTGGCGTGTCCTGATTATTAATGCATTGACGATGCCGGGGTTATTGGTATCATAAAGAGGGAAGCATCGGTCCTTATGTATCTACAGAATATTTCGAATAACACGAGTGTCGGGACACGGGACAATCGCCAACAAAGAAATTCTTCACATTTTTACGGGAAAATTACGACAAGCAGACCGGATAGTTTTACCGGGAGTTCATCGAAGAACGCTAAACAGGTTTTTTTCTTTTTCAGGCTGCTGATAAAAAGTCCCAGGTCCCCAAATTCGAAATATGGTGGGATTGATTACCGAATGACTGAAATCATGAAGTAATTGCGAGCCTTCCCACCCCCTTCGGGGGTCGCTCGGCCGCCTCGTCGGGGCCTCGCTGGGCAGATTACCGATTTTGGGATATGCACGGTAATTGAGGCCGCCGCGGGGCGCCCTTCGGGGCGGCGGCAGGGAATCGCAAATTTCAACAAAAATTTTTACACACTATCAATTGTTATTTTTTGTGCCCTTTTTTCTCGCAAAAATCCAAGAGTCTCGTATCTAAATTAGGGACGCTCAATAAATCCATGGTTTTAAGATATTTTTGCTTGTATTCCAGACCAGTCTTTTGACAAGCTAAAACATAACCTAGCATCCATATTGCAGACCCGCGTCGGACTGTATTCACGCGTTTTTTACTTTTAACCAATTCTTCAATATTCTTATCCAAATCAATGGCACTTTTATGAGCAAAATACGTTCTTTTTTGAGCGGATGTTGGTATGGTTTTATTTTCTAAAAACCAAGTTAAATCAAGAATGTTAATTTCATTTTCTTTAATTTTTTTATCCAATTCCGATATCGTTAATATATTATAAAATTTGCATATTTTAACATAGGCATCCAAATAATCCATATCGATACCAATTGTCATTGGCAATTTCCGTATAAGAGATGATTTATATTGAATCTGTTTAATGTCGTCAGATAGTTCAATATAATATTTTAAAGTAATGTTATCAATTAAAATTTCATCATAAGAATGTTTAAACAGATTTTCAATGCGTTTTCCATATTCCTCAATATCCTGCCGAATAGTAATAAATTGCTCATCGGCCAGTTCCAAAATTCCCGCTTGCCTTGAAAATTTTCTCCTGATATTTTTTGGGATTCCACTAATCGATTTATATCCTAAATCGTGTTCAATTTCCGCCCACGCATGTTGTAAAATTGATCTGATCTGAATTTCGCAAATCAATCCCTTAAATTTTTCAAAATCAGCTAAATTTTCCCGGTCTGCTGAAATTTCCACAATGTAATGAAGGGAAATATAACCGAATTTATCAGGATCTAAATTTTCACGCTTATCTATTGATAATTCATCATTTACCTTAAAATTTTGAGCTATAATTTCTGCTACTTTATCGACATCATCTGAGAATAAACAAATTATTCGCACTCCAGATAAATCGGTAATATCACTCAATTTTTCGTAGTGCTTTTCCTCTCGTTCAAGCTTTTCTTCTAGAGACTCAATTTTCTTTGTTCTTGCAGAAATTGAATGAATTTTGAAGTTTTTAGCATCTAATAAATCAACTATCAATCTTCGAGCTTTTGTAGTAAATTGTTCATAGATAGGTCTTTTATCAATATATTCATCCATAATTTTATCAAAAGTAGAGGGCGCCGCGATTTTTTTGGGCATAACCTTTAATTCATTTTTTAAATATTTTATTTTAGTGATCTTAATTTATATGCATATTACATCCATGCATATTTTCTCTAGTTAGCTTTACAGGCAGGTAGCATTTTTTTCCGACTTAATCTGTATAGAGACCGAGAGGAACCCTCTCGCACCCACAGTGGGTGTAAATGTTGATAGCTGATAGGAAGAGGCGGAAAAGATCGTAGAAAGGTTGTAGCGGGGCATTTGTGGAGAAAATGGATAATCTATTTGAAACGGTGGACTCATCCGTACTTCGCCCGGCTCAGCTCCACAATCCGCTGAGCCGTCTTCTCCCCAATCCCCTTTACCGCAACCAGATCATCATACGAAGCATTCACAATCCCCTGAATCGACCCGAAATGCGCTAACAACAACCTGGCGTTTCTAAGACCAATCTCCGGGAATGCCGAGACTATATACTCCTGGTCCTCCCGCACCGACCGGTGGATCTTATGCGGATGGACCTTGCGCTCGCCCCGCTCCCCCTCCTCGCGTTTCGCGAGCACCATGAGCATCTGCGCCGTGTCCTGCTCGTCGCGGGTAAAAAGGAGCGTGACGCCCATGTCGACGGTGAGGGCCGCGAGCACGCCCTTGATCGCGTTCGGGTGGATGTCCCGCTGGGTGTAGAGGTCCCCCCCCTCGATAATCATCACCGGGCGGGTGACTGCCTCAGCCATGGTCTTGACCTGCCCGAGCAGGTCGCGGTTGATGAGCGTGTCCACGAAGTCCCGCGCCGTCTTGCGCTCGACCAGGATGCGGTCGCCGATGGCGTAATCGCCGTGGGCAAGCCGTTCGAGCCGGATCGTGGCGCCCATACCGGAGAGGACTTCCACGACCTTTGACGAGGTCTCGCGGTCATCGATGACGATCTTCGGGAGTCGAAGAACACCTCCGTGTTCTTCTCCCGTCTCATTCCTGCGGTATTCATCGCCCTGCGGGGTGAACTCCCCGATGCCGGCCTGCTCCGTCACAAGGGGTGTCTCCCGCGGCGAGGAGAGTGCGGTATTGAGCGTCCGCATGCTCTTGTGCATCATCTTTTCCTTGGCAGTGCTGACATGGCGGAACACTTCGTCCGAGGTGCCTTTCGTGACGAGGACCACGACCCTTCCGGCACCCGACCTCCCGGTCCTCCCCTTGCGCTGGATGGAGCGGATCTCGGACGGGACTGATTCATAGAAGATGACAAGATCGGTCGAGGGCACGTCGAGCCCCTCCTCGCCGACCGAGGTCGCGATAAGGACTTTGAACTCCCCGTCCCGGAACCGCTGGAGGGCTGCGATCTGCTTCTTCTGCGAGAGCCCTTTCTCGGAGTCCTTCGTCGCCTGACCCACGAACCGCTCGCAGGCGATACCGTGGGAGGTCAGGAAATCGGCAAGGAGCTGCACGGTGTCCCGGTAGGTGGCAAAGAGGATGATCCGGCTGTCCGGGAACTCTTCAATCTGCTTTTTGACAAGGTCAAGGGCGATATCGACTTTCGGGTGCAGTTCCCTTGTCCATTCAACCGAGCGCTCGAAGAGCTCGCGGAACGACTGGTCGGCAACGAGCCGCTGGCTGGCCTTGCTCCCGCCGGAACCCGTGCCTTCGGCATAGAGCTTTGCAAGGTACCCCTTGAGCACCTCGCTCCCCTGCGACTCGGCAAGGGTAACGGCATGCTTCAGTTTCATGCACTCGGCATAGACCGATGCTGCGGAGTACCCCGCAGGATCGCGGTTGGCGATCCGCTGCTGGATCTGGGCATTAATGGCGTTGAGTGCCTTCATCGTGAGCTTGTCGCGTTTCGGTACCGTGAAGTGGAGCGAGGCGAGCATCCCGAGACGGTCCTCGATGAGGCCGTTGATGACCAGTATCGCGGATTTCAGGTCCGGCGGGAGATCGATGCTGATGTATTCCAGTTCCCGTTCGAAGACGTACGGCCTCACATCCGGGTCGGTGTCGGTACGGGTCTCGACATGCTCGATCCCGAGATTGGAACAGACGTCCTGCACCTTCTCCTGCGCCCCGCCCGGGGATGCGGTCATGGCGAGCAGGAGAGGTTTGTCTGCCGAGGATAGATAACGCTGGGCAAGGAAGACATAGGCATACGCCCCCACGGCCCGGTGGCACTCATCCACAACAAGGAGCGTGACATCATTCAGCGTGTATCGCCCTGCGATGATATCGTTCTTGATGACCTGCGGGGTCGCGAGGATGACCGTGGCCCGTTCCCAGTCAGCAGTCCGTTCCGCAGGCGGGGCATCGCCGGTGAACATGACGAACGGAGATCCCGCAGAGCCTTCGGGAGATTTCACCAGAAGGTAGCGCTCGAAATACCGGAGGTGCTGCTCCACGAGCGGTTTTGTGGGGGCGAGCATCAGCACCTTGCCTCCCTCGTTGTAGATCCGGGATGCGGCAACGAGCAGGGCAACGGCGGTCTTGCCAAGGCCGGTCGGGAGGATGACCATCGTGTTGGCGTCCAGCGCCTTCATCGCGATGGAGAGCTGGTACTCGCGCTTCTCGATGGTGTCCGGTTTTACCATGGGGTGGCTGATGTAGTCCATTGGTTGGTGAGAGGTTTGGTTGCGGGGGGTAATATAGGGATGGGGGTTGGGGTGAAAATGATCTATTCAGCGATTATTCTGGCTCATACGGAATAACGAGGCTGACCCCCACTCTCAAATCGAAGAACGCTGATGCGTTCTTCTCAAGCCCGCCCTTCGCTTCGCGAATGTCAGTCTCCCCATAGCGGGAGGCAGCAAAAGTCTGATGACCTTCTCGATTTCGTAGTCTGATGACTACTCAACCAGCCCAAGGGGAGTGACCCCTTGACCCCCCTTATGGTATTCTCTTTTTCCGGGTGATATCCTGAAAAGGTAGATGGTGAAGAAGATCGCTATCTCTAAATGAAATGGTCATTGAAGCCGCCGCGGGGCTCACTTCGTAGCGGCGGCAGTTATCGCAAGCGGGGGCATGGGGGCATCGGCCCCCATCTTCTTACCAGATAAGTGGTTTCTATCACGTGCTAAACAAGCAAATATCTGGTGGGATAATGATTTTTTAGTATTACATCATTGTTTATCAATAAGAAAATCTCATTAAAGGATAACCATGAATAAAATGCTCGTTCATACCAGGCATGAGACGGAATGGGTTACTATCTCCAAGGATGAATACGAGTCCATGAACAAAACCATCGAGATTTTATCCGACAAGGATCTCATGACCCAGATCAAGAAGGGCAAACAGAAGAACGTGAAATCCCGCGACTTCGAGGAAGTTGCAAAAGAACTGGGAATCTAAAATTCATCCTTGTGTTTGATGGCTTCTATGTAAACGATATGATCGTTGAGGTCAATCGAGTATACTATTCTGAACCTTCTTTCGAAATAGAGTTCCCAGTTACCGTGAAGAGGTTTTCGCAGGGGTTTCCCGTGAACCTCCGGATGCTCTTTCAGCTTCCGTATCTTCACTGCGAACCGTTTCTGGATCTCCCTGTCGTACTTCTTCAGCCACTCTTCTGCCGGTTCTTTGATTCTGATGGTGAAAGAAGTCATTTTCGATAAGTCGCAGTCATTACTCTATTCGAAGGTTTTCATTTAAGGCGGTTTTGGTTCCGGAAAATTGGAATTCGGAATTTTGAATTATTCGCCATATTCTCTGGAGCAAATGAGGGCTCCCCGCCTCAGGGCATTTCCGAGGCACGGCGGGGCAATCACTGGTTTCAGGAACCGGTAATTGAGCCACCACGGGGGCGCCCCGCGGGGATGGCGGCGTCTATCACAATGGGGGTATGGGGGCATCAGCCCCCATCTCGAATTTTTCCTTAAATTAAAGTATATTTTAACGGTTCTTATGAAAAATTTCAAATATTCAAGATTTTCTCGCTGATTTTTTCAATATCATTGATAATATCATTTAATTGTCTGGTCAATTTTGGCTTTATGTCTTTATTTAGATTAAAATCTTCATCATTACTGTAAGTTTGTAAAACAACATTTATTATTTCTATTCTCAGTCTCTCAAATTTAGCAAATAATTCCGGGTCTTCAATATCATGTATTACGGATTTTTCGAATAATTTTTTGATCTCTTTAATTTCCTCATTAAGATCAATTTTTTTCAAAATATTATTAATTCCTTTCAAATCATCTGATGTTTCAATTTTTGTCAAATTTTCTGTCTCAGCTTTAATGGCTACAATTGTTGAATGCACTGAAAGTAATCTAAAAATTAATAGTGCTCTCAATTGTTTTCTTTGCTTTCGTTCTTTTACTGTTTCATGAATAAAAAATAATAGAAACCCAAGCACAGCACCAAGAGCCGCACCTAATAGTGTGAAATATCCGGTAAAAGATGAACTATTCAATTGTTGCGAACATTCATTACAATTATTGATTGTATTAGAAGCAGCAGATGAGGTTAAGAATGTAGTTGATGACGTAGATAATTGAATTACAAAAAATATTATTAGAATCAACATCACAAGAAAAAAACCTGTGACGAATAAATTAATACGAATTTTTTTGAACTCGCAATAAATATAGATCATTCCACCAAGAAGTAATAATAGAGTCCCAATCCACAGGATATTCAAAGGTAATCCAATGCTGGTCCATATTTCATTTCCTAACGCTGCCAAGGCGATGACCACGGCGACATAAGATAATAGAATATTTGAATAGGTCAGTTCTCGATTATCTTTGCTCGAATCTTTGATTGTATTAAGTATTTGGTTTAAGATACCTACGGAAGTCTCACTTTCTTGCTCTTTGGTATCTTTTAAGGTTGAAATTTTTTGAACAGCATCTTTTCTAAAATCGTGATCTTCGAGTATTCCCATTTGGAATATTAATAAAATAAATCCTGCTATAACTCCGGTAGTAATTCCGATAGAGACATTTTCACTATTTTTGAAAATTGCTAATTCAATAAGTGATACAATAACTATGAAGATTCCTAAGGCGCCAACGGATTTTATCGCGTAAAACCACCGTTTCCCCATATTTTTATAATAATTCTTTTCTCTTCTTAATATTACCCTATTTGGAGTACCTTAAAATAATTCAATATCATCCAAGGTTTTTGCTTTGAAATATTTCGAAAAAATTACGACTTATAACAATCGATTTTTCTTTCAGAAAATAAGAAAATTTTCTGGTTTTCACGACTACTAATCAAAAACACTTAATACTACCCAATCTCCCCAAACGTCCTCGTCCCCTCAACCAGCGCCGATACAATCCCAGGCAACTTCTCAATCGCCACGCGAACCTGCTTCATGCTGTCCCGGTCCCGGAGGGTGACGGTATTGTTCTCTTTCGTATCATAATCCACAGTCACAGCGAACGGCGTCCCGATCTCATCCTGCCGGCGGTACCGGCGCCCGATAGCGCCCGAGTCATCGTACTCCGCCAGAATGCCGGCCTTGTGCAGCTTCCGGGTAATCTCATCCGCAATGGTATCGAGACCATCACGCGTCATCAAAGGAAAGACCGCAACCTGCACGGGAGCGACCTTCGGGGAGAACCGCATCACCGTTCGGGCTTCGCCATCCGCCACGTCCTCGTCATAGGCCTGCTCAAGAACCGCGTAGCACATCCGGTCGATGCCGTAACTGGGTTCGATGACGTGCGGTACAATGTCCTCTCCCCGGACATCGATGACCTCGTCCCGGACCTCGAAGAGGTTGGCCGGGATATGGATCTTCTCGCCATCGACAACAACGTCGGCGCCATCCGCGGTCGGGGTTGATACGGCAAGGGCATCGAAGATCGCCTTTGCCTTGTTGCGGTACTGCTTGCCGAGCACCCCCATGTTGGGGATGATGCGCCGGCGGGCCACCTTCTTCGGCTCTTCGTACTGGATGAAGACGGTCATGGGCGTGCCGCTGGCTTCTGCATGGGCTTTCAGGTCGTAGTCCGTCCGGTCGGCAAGGCCGACGGTCTCGACCCATCCGAAACGGTCCGACAGGATCTCGGCGTCCCAGCAATCCGTTGCATAGTGGGCCCGCTCGTCGGGGAGGTGCTGGCGGAAGCGGAGCCGCTCGGGCTTGATCCCGATGGTGACCAGCATCTCGTGTGTCAGGGCCACGTAGTACGCGAGGTACTCATTCGCGATGACGCCCTTGTCCACCGCCTCCCGCATCGAGAGGGTGACCGCGTCCTCGCACTTCTCCTGCTGGGTGTAGGTCAGGAGCGGCATCTTGTAGTCTGCATAACGCTTGAAAGTCGGGTGCCGGTTCTTCTCGGCCGGGTGGACAAAGATCTCTGCCTCGGCCTGCGTGAACTCGCGGAGCCGGATCATGCCCTGCCGGGGGGAGATCTCGTTCCGGTAGGACTTGCCGATCTGGACCGCACCAAACGGGAGCTTGTCGCGGTAGAAACGGAGGAGACGGGCAAAGTCCACGAACATCCCCTGGGCTGTCTCGGGGCGCAGGTAGCCGGTCCGCTGGGTGCCGGGGCCGATCATGGTCTTGAACATGAGATTGAACTGGAAGACGTCAACCTTCCACAGCACCTCACCACACGCAAGGCACTTGCAGGTGGCAAGTGCTGCAGCGAGCTCATCATTCTTCATCGTGGACGCGTTTTTGATACCGCCGGCTTCTGCCACATGGTCGGCCCGGAGGTACTCGCTGCAATGCGGGCACTGGCACATCTTGTCGGCAAATCCCGCCACGTGGCCGGAAGCGATGAAAACTGCCTCCTGCGCTATCGTGGGGCACTCGATCTCGTAGTAGCCTTCACGGATAACGTAAAAATCCCGCCAGATATTCTCGATCCGCCGCTTCATCATCGCGCCCAGCGGCCCGTAATCGATGAAACCGGCAACAGCCCCGTAGCACTCGGACGTGGGCCAGATGAACCCGCGGCGTTTGGCCAGTTCCATCACGTTCTCAAAAACATCGCTCATAAGGATCACGAATTTACCTTTAGTCTCTAGTAATGTAGAGCGAGCGGCGACAAAAAGACTCTCATCGGTCTCAGGAGATCCGGGTGCCTGCAGGGCCGGGCCGGAAGTGGTGCACTTTTTCTCCTGAAGTACAAAAAAGCCGGAAAAATGGATCTGATCTGCCACAAAAATGAGATTCCGACCACATCATTTAAACACCGTTTTATGAGTCTTTTGGTCAAATGAGGCATAAAGATAGCATTAAATAGTTGACGCTGTATCATATATCCTAATCCCAATACGGGGTATGCAATGACCGAAGACAAACGAAAGGCACAGCTTCTGAAACTCTTCAGTTCCATGTCGGGGAAGACCAAGATAGTCGAACCGATGAAGAACATCCATGGCACTTTGAGAGACAGTGACGCAATCGAACGCGAGGTCGCTCTCGTCATGAGAGAGATCACGGAACAGGGGATCTTCAAGACTTCCTTAAAGCCCATCCAGCTGGCAAAGCTTGTCACCTCGTTCTATGCAGGAAAGAACGATACCGAAATTGCCCGCGAACTCGGGGACGAGAAACTGTCAAAGACCGTGGCACGGGCACGGGTCAGGCTCAAGCTCTTCCGGGAGCTCGACTTCAAGATGCCGTTTGACAAGGAACGGATGGAAGAACTCATCGAGTCCGGAAAAACCCTGAAAGAGGTTTCCGAGGAACTCGGTGTGAGCCCTTCGACCCTCCGCGAGTACCGCCACGTCATCGAGGAGCAGGAAGACCCGACCATCGACCCGTACATCGACCGTATCCGCGATGTCATGGAAGACCGGGACCTCTCCGAGCAGATGACCCGGAGCGCCACGGACAACAGTCTTGGCGACTCGATCGATATCACCGAAGCTGAACTGATTGACGTGACCTGATACCAGGTACACCCCACCAATACCGATCCTTTTTTAGTGCCGGTGCGCACTCGCGTTTTTTGTTTTTTCCCGCAGGCGAAACGCAAATTTCATCCGAGTAAAAACCCGATCAGCATATATGCAGCTCACCTGGCTTGGTCACTCCTGCGTCCTCCTGACCGGCTCAAAGAAAGTCCTCATCGACCCGTTCATCGAGACGGGAAGTGTCTCGGGCACGGACCCGGACCTCGTCGCCATCACCCATGGTCACGACGACCATATGGGGGAGGCCGTAGCCCTGAAGAAGAAAACAGTAGCTATCACCGAGATCGCCAAGTACCTCAAGGCAAAAGGCATTGCCGCAGAAGGGATGAACATCGGGGGCACGATGACGGTTGAGGGGGTCTCCTTTACCATGACGCCCGCGATGCACTCCTCGTTCATCGAAGAAGCCGGGCTCGGTTTTGCGGGGGGGGCGCCTGCCGGGTATGTCATCGGCATGGACGGCGTGAAGGTGTATCACGCCGGGGACACCGGCATCTTCTCCGACATGAAACTGATAGGCGATCTCTACCACCCCGATGTGGCGCTCCTCCCGATCGGGGGGCGGTACACGATGGGTGTTGCAGAAGCGATGATGGCGGCAAATTTCATTGGCGCAAAGACGGTGATCCCCATCCACTACAACACGTGGGAGAAGATCAACGCCGACCCCCTTGCACTGAAAACAGCACTCGAACGGACAACGGACATCAGGGTCAGGATCTTAAAGCCCGGCGAGAGCATGGACATCTCCCCGTGAGACCCGGCCCCGTACCGGCGACAGGAAATCGCCCGGCCGCCCCTCTTTTATCTGCATAATAAAGCGATACCGGTAGCTGTGATCAGCTCCGGGAAGCCATCCTTGCCGAGAAATGCCGCATGAGGAACATCCCCGGGGGGATGAGGATGTATACGAGCGTGCTGCTGTCAGAGCCTGCGAGTGCAAGGGCGATTGCGACAAGGGATATGATGGGGATGACCATGTTCCGGTGCATCGCTTCCCGGATCTTTACCTCCGGGTATTCAGGATGGATCAGGTTGTGGCGGCGGGACGCGTACCACCACTGGAAACAGAAGAACATCCCGAGGATGAGGAGGTTTGCCTCAAAAACGATCGCGGCAATGGCATCGTCCGGGTAGTCCCCGACAAAACTGGTTGAGAACGGGACAAGGGTGACAAAGAACAGGCCTATCATGGAGAGGGAGAGGAATGTCCTGTTCAGGTGCCGGATCTGGTTGAACTGGACATGGTGCGCTATCCAGAACCCGGAGAGGACAAAGAAGGCGATGATATAATGGATGAAGTCCGGGATCAGGCTGACGAGCGCAGCTGCTGACGTGCCTGGCACCGCGACCACGGACCGCGGCAGGATCATACTCGTGACCAGCAGGGTCATGGCAAAGGCAAAGACCCCGTCGGTCAGGGCCTCCATACGGCCTTTCTCGAATGCAACAGTGGACTCATTTTCCGGCATCTCCATTCTGCACCTGATCGGAATTGACCTGCAACGGTAATAAACTGGTACGGGTGCTGCAGCGGGAGCGGATACGAAGATTGATTCGTCACCGCTTCCCCATAATCAACCATGGTCCCGACCGCGTGGCTCCTCATCATCATCGCCGGCCTGATGGAGACCGGCTGGGCGATAGGACTGAAATACACCGAGGGCTGGACCCGGTTCTGGCCATCGCTCGGGACGCTTGCCCTGATGGCGGGAAGTTTCATCCTCCTCTCAAAAGCCATCAAAGAACTACCGGTCGGTACGGCCTACGCGGTCTGGACGGGGATCGGGGCTGCCGGGACAGTGATCCTCGGCATCGCCCTCTTCGGGGAATCGCGGGACGTGATCCGGGTGCTCTTCATCCTCCTGATCGTAGCCGGGATCGCCGGCCTCATGATTGTTACACCGGAGTGATGCCGTCACCGCTCGCAGGCATCCGGGTTGTCCGACCTTGTGCACCGCACGAGCGAGAAGAAGATCCCGGTGATGCAGAGGACTGCAAAGAGGGAGAATGCCACCTGCATCGACACGACCAGCTGGTCGTGCTGGGCAGGGGTTATCACGACCCTGCCGATGAAGAGGGCGATGATCATCATGGCGATCCCCATGGACAGCATCTGGCCGATGAGACGCATCGTGCTGAGCGTGCCAGCCGCGACACCATAATTTTTTTTCTCGACCGAACTCATGATCGCGTTCGTATTGGGCGGGGTGAAGAACCCGAAGCCGGCCCCGATAAGGGCAAGGACCCCGAGCAGGACGGGGATTGGCGTGGTGCCGTTTACAAAGACAAGGCAGGTGAGGCCTGCGGCGGTAAGCCCCATACCGAAAGACGCGATCTTTCCCGGCGCAACCCGGTCCGAGAGCCGGCCGGAGAAGGGGGAGAAGAGGGCCTGCATCACCGGCTGGACAACGAGAATGGCGCCGGCAGACCAGGGGTCGAACCCCCGCACGTACTGGAGGTAGAGGCTCAGGAAGAAGGTGACGGCAAAGGTTGCGCTGTAATTGATCAGGGCCGCGATATTGGAGAACGCAAACGGCCGGTTCCGGGTCCAGAGGTCGAGATCGAGGAGCGGCTGCCGGACCTTCCGCTCGTGGATGAGGAAGACGAGGAGGAGGAGGGTGCCTGCCAGCAGCAGGATGAAACCCTCCGGGTCGGGGAGGAGGGTGAAGCCGATCATGACGCAGATGAGGGTCAGGCCGTACTGGACCGCCCCGGCAAGGTCGAAGGACTCTCCTTTCGCATCCGCCCATTCCCCTTTGAGGGTCATGAGGAGGAGAAGGGCAAAGACCCCGATCGGGATGTTGATCAAGAAGATGCTCCGCCACCCGAAGTGTTCGGTCAGGAACCCGCCGATGAACGGCCCGAAGGAGAGCCCGAGGTAGACAGCCGTGCTGTAGAGCCCGAGCGACCTGCCCCGCTCGCCGGGAGGGGTCACCGAGGTGAGGATGGCGACGGCGGTGCCGAAAATGAGCGCGGCTCCGCACCCCTGGACCAGCCGGAGGATGATGACCATGAGGGCCGACGAAGAGAAGACCATGAAGAACGATGCCAGCGTGAAGAGGAGGAGGCCCAGCGTGAATACCTTCTTCCTGCCGTAGATGTCCCCGATCCTCCCGAAGGGCAGGAGGAAGACGGCGGAGGTGAGGAGATAGGCAGTTGCCACCCAGCCCAGCGCCACTGCATCCATGGAGTATTCCTGTCCCATGGAAGGGAGCGCGATGTTGACCGCCGAAAGGTCGAACGGGGTAAGGAACGCCGCGATGATGGCGATGATGAGCACGAGTTTCCTGACGTCGGGCATAAGGATACATCCCCGTTGGACGAGGCGGGTAATAAGGGAAGCGGAACGCTGATTTTCCCTGCTATCCAAAAAAAGACCCGCCGGTGGCAGCAGGAACAGGGCGATGCAAAAGAACAAGAGGAGAAACAGACAAGTGAGGTATGAAAGACCATGACCCCGTCCCGCTGCACCCGATCCGGCCTGAGCCTGATAGCGATCCTCATTTTCCTGTGCGGTTCTTCGCTGGCTGCAGGAAGCATGCAGGTGGCACAGGGCGACATAGTCCCGCTCTCGGGCTATGCATCCGGCAGCCAGTCGGTGTACCTCTTCCTCACCGGCCCGAACCTCCCGGCAAACGGGGTCCAGCTGGACGATATCACGAAGCAGGCCGACCAGGGGTATTTCACCCGGGTCGACGTGGACAGCAACGACCACTGGAGTTATAAATGGAACACGGCCGGCGTGGGAGGACACCTTGACGAGGGCACCTATACGGTCTGGGTGGCCAGCGGCCCGAACGACCGTGCGCACCTTGCCCAGGCCGATTACAGCACGATCTCCGTCACCCTGACACGACCCTTTGTTGCCGTTGGTACCGCAGTGCCCGCGGTGCAGCAGAACGGGGCGATGGATATCACCTCTGCTCCCCCAAGCGCCTCGGTCAGCGTCGACGGCCTGCACCGGGGGACAACCCCGCTCCTGCTTTCGGATATCCCGGCGGGCACGTATAACCTGACGTTCTCCCTCAACGGGTATGCAGACCTGTCCTCACCGGTCACGGTAGCAGCCGGAAGGACCTCGGAAGTGCGGGCAACCTTATACCCCCTTCCCCCCGCCGCTGCCGAGCCAGGCAATACGCCGGCAACAGCCCCGACAACCCCGGCTGTCACGACGACAGGCACGATCCCTGCCACGAGCCAGAAAGCGGCCGGCCTCCTGCCCGCACTCTGCATGGCCGGTCTTCTTGCCATCATACTTACCCGGTACCGGAGCCGGTAGGGACAGGCACCGGGCATTCGGGAGCGGGAAGCCGCCCGTCCCTGAAATATATATCGGAACACTACCAACGATTAAGAAGAGACTGTTATGGCTGCGGATTTATTGACGGTCCTGATCGTTGTCTCCCTCGGGCTTTTTACCGGGACGGGAGCCGGCCTCCTCATCGGGTACCTTGCAAAAAAACAGAAGAAAACCTGGGGTGAGATGTCCCGGAAGGATCACTATACCAATCTCGCCCTTGCCGGGATCTGCTCCGTAATCTGCATTGCCGCACTGGCGTGGTACGCCTTAGTGTGACTAAAAAAGGATTATTGATCCGGCAGGTTAGTCCAGCCACCGGGTGAGGTCCTCGACCGGCGGACGGATCGAGGGCGAGAGTTCTTCCTGCGGGTACCCGACAGCGCATCCCATCAGACCCCATTCCCCGGCCGGGATCCCCAGGATCCCGCAGAAACCGGGATTTGACGACATCTGCGAGGTTATCGAGACCAGCTGGAACCCAAGCCCGAGTGCCGTCGCCTTCAGCCACATATTCTCCATGCAGTGGGCAAGCGACTGGAGTTCGACCGGGGGGAATCCTTTGCGCTCGGCAACGACGATGTAATACGGTGCTGTCCCGATGCCGGGCACAGTCCCGAGCTCTTTGATCTTTTCGAGCCGGCGGACAAACATCACGGCCTGTGCCCGCAGCCGGGGGTTCTTGTCCATTTCCTGCGCGAGATCTCCTGCCATCGTGTTCACCTCATCCATGACGAGGGGGATTGCAGCTTTCATGCTGGCAGAGCCGTTTGGTATCACGAAGAAACGGCGGAAATAGTCCTGGGGGGATCCCACCGCTGCCGCCGCAAACGGCGCCAGCAGGCCGGCATGCAGGATCCGGCGGATATCATCTTCAGGAGGGATATCCGGTTTGAACATCCGGTAAGAGCGCCGTTCCGCGAGGACCTGGTCGAGGTACCTATTTTTCTGTCCGATGATGTCGTCGCACATGGATAATACCGGGAATGCGTTGGGGAGGCAGGTTCATGAAGGTTCCTCAGGCAGGAAACGATACCATCAGGTACGTTTTATGAAACCGGGTCACCTGCGCTCGGCGTGAAGGACACCCATAACACCCAGGATATCGTGGCAGGGTTTCCGTTCGATCCCGAAATCATAATGCCGGCTGATATAGTCAAGCAGTGCCGGGCTGGGGTTACCTGATATGGGAGGGGTGTGCAGTTCCATCTCGATCCTCCGTATCCCCGCAAGGTCTTCCGGCCGTATCTGCCATTCACCGCCTTCGCAGTCACATTTCAAAAAATCGCACCCGCCGGCCATGGCTACAAGGGTTCTCAAAGGGTACACCGGTACGACAACGGACCGGTCATCCCAGGTGCAGACGGTGGTCCCCCCGTTTCCCAGCCCGCCCTCGATGATCCGGACCAGCACCTGGTTTGCCTGTATATTTTCGGCAAGGATACCGGCAGTGACCGGTTCAACCGCCGTGATATGGGGGGACAGCCGGGCGGCCCGTATACAGAAGGCCCCGACATTGGCACCGATATCGAGCACGCGGTCGTCTTTCCGGATATCGGAATACCAATATTCATCCACGTCGAAGATCTGGCGGTAGGTGGTGTCCCGGCGGACAAAGGTGACCTTGTCGGGGGTGGTAAAAAAAGATGGGGTACTCATAGCCGCAATCCTGGTAATAAGATCAGGCTTTCTTTTTTACAAAGGTGCCCTCTTCATATTCGCGGAATGCCTGCTGCAGTTCCTCGCGGGTGTTCATGACGATGGGACCGCGCCATGCAACCGGTTCCCCGAGGGGTTTTCCTGCGAAGACCAGGAACCGCATGCCACCCTCAGACGACCGTGCCTGGATCGATGCTCCTTCACTGAACAGGATCAGGTCACGGTTCTGTACCGCATGTTCCTCAGCAGGATCAAAAGTCCCCTCGCCGCCGATCATGTATGCAAGGGCAGTATGGTTTTCAGGGAGCGGACAGGAAAAGCCCGTGCCGGGAGCCAGCGTCACATCAAGAAACAGGGGATCGGCAATGATATTCTTCACCGGCCCGCTCACCCCGCCTGCCGAACCGCAGATGACCCTGATATTCACCCCGGGCCGGGGGGAAACCGTGGGGATTTTAAAAGACCTGATTTCCTGGTACCGGGGGTCCATCATCTTTTTTGCTTTCGGGAGGTTCACCCAGAGCTGGAACCCCCCCATCCTCTCCTTTACCGGTTTTGGCATCTCCTGGTGGACGATCCCCGAACCCGCCGTCATCCACTGGACATCCCCGGCGGCAATACGGCCCTTGTTTCCCATGCTGTCGCCATGTTCGACCATCCCCTCAAGCATATAGGTCACCGTCTCAATCCCCCGGTGGGGGTGCCACGGGAACCCGGGCAGGTAGTCTTCGGGACGCTCTGCCCGGAAATCGTCCAGCATCAGGAACGGATCGAACTGCGGCACCTCGTAGTATCCGAATGCCCGGTGGAGGTGGACCCCTGCCCCTTCGACCGTAGCATACGCAGTGAGGATGCGGTCTACAGTCCGGACTTTTTTCATAATGAAGAGAAGATCGAAGTACCGGCTCATTAATATATGGGTGACCGGACCACCCCATTCATTCCCGGCTGGTGCCTGAGGACAGAACGGTAATGGATAAAAGAGGGGGACTATGAATATTCCCTGTACCTATGGGACTGAAACGCCAGCTTGCAGGAATTGTTCCGGAACGTGCCCTGCAGCACCTGTCCGATCACTTTGACGTTATCGGGGATGTCGCAGTCATTGCAGTCCCGGAAGATCTCAGGCCCTACAACCAGGCCATCGCGGAGACGATCGTATCAGGCCGCAGGAATATTTACACGGTCCTCAACAAGGTTGAGAAGGTTGCCGGCGATGCACGGACGGCACAGTACGAGGTCCTCAGAGGAGACACGACCGTAACGGTGCACCGCGAGTTCGGTTTCTCGTACCGTCTCGATGTCAGGAGATCGTTTTTTTCCACCCGCATGGCGTACGAGCGGAAACGGGTCACCGACCAGGTCGAGCCGGGCGAGAGGGTGTACGTCCCCTTTGCGGGCGTCGGGCCCTATGCGATCCCCGCCGCCGCACGCGGGGCAGACGCGACTGCCGTTGAGCTGAACCCGGACGCTTTCCAGTGGCTTTTAGAGAACATCCGGCTGAACCACCGGGAAGAGAACTGCCATGCCATCGGGGGGGATGCAACCGATACCCGGAAACTCCCCTCCTGCAGGTTCGACCGGATCATTATCCCGGCACCCTATGGCATGGACCATGTGCTGGAGATCTTCCTCCCGCTTGTCACCGAAGGGGGGATGGTCCATTTCTATACCTTCAAGACGGAGGAGCAGGTACCGGGCCTTGTCGCTGCATACGAAAAGAAAGGACTTACCGTCACGAATTACCTGCCCTGCGGGAACGTGGCACCCGGGGTAAGCCGGTGGGTCTTTGACCTGGCTTACCCGTTGCGGCCGTAATGCAGGGAAAACAAGGTCATGTACTCATCGGCATAACACGCAGAGTCGGAGCGGAGGGAGAATTCAGGCCCCAGGCTTTCCCTGAACAGGTCGTGCCACTGGGTGCGGAGCATGTGGTAATCCGAGCGTACCCCCCGGGGCTGGGTGAGGATGGAGACAACTTCCGTCATCAAAAACGAGTCGATGCAGTCGGTCACGACCCCGACGGGAGCATCGTGGGAATAGACAAAATCCATGATCCGCCCGTAGGACTGGTACACGGAGAGTGCGAGTTCAGGGGAGTAGAGGTCAGGCGTATCATTGTTGGCGTCCATCTCGAAGAGCAGGAAATGGTCGATCCAGGGCCGGATACGCGCAAGGTGGACCCGTTTGTCCTCGACCGGCATGTGGTGGTAGGCAAGGGAGCTCATCGCGATGTCGTAACGGCGGTTGATCCGGGTGGAGCAGTCCTGGATCCTTGCGTTCTCGGTAGTGACAGGGATCCCGGGCAATGCTTCCCGTACCGTTTTCTGTGCCAGTCCGATCATGGCCTGCGATGGATCCACAAGAAGGACCTCTTCGATCTGTTCCGCTTTCCCGCACTTTTGAAGATGGAGGAGCACCTGTGCCGTCAGCGATCCGTCGCCGCACCCGATGTCCATGAAACGGATGGGGTTATCAAACGACGGCAGGGAATGGGAAACCTGGGAGACCAGATTTTTCCGGGCACTGACCATGATCGGCACCCGGGTAAAATGGAGGTAAGGCCGGGGGTCCTCGAAAACCACCGCCGGTTTTGTCATCCTCCCGTTATGCCGGTTGAGAAAACCCAGGAGGTATGTGGAGGAGAACAGTCCCTCCTCCTCGCACATCGTACCGGCTTCGAGCCATTCTGTGGCGCGTTTTTCCTGGCCCCGTGCAGAGAGCAGGGTGCCGATATAATAGTCGAAAGCAGAAAGCAGGTTGGAACGGACCAGTCCCTCGTACGCGGCCGGTTTTTTTGAAGTCTCAGTACAGATCTCGCGGGCGAACTGCACCCACTCCTGTTTTTCATGGTCTGACAAAAAGAGCATTGTTCACACCGTTCCGTGGATCAGTATCGATACGGGTCAAAGCAGCCGGGTTTTCCTGATCCGTATGAGGGGGCCTTTAAAAAAACCCTCGTGGCGGGATCATGCGGAGCGGACATCTTTTGAATGGCATGAGGGACATGCAGGCCGGGAGGTGCCATCCCACGAGAACTCCTCGCCGCATTCATTGCAGCAGCAATCCGGACATGCGGGATCGAGAATATAGATAGCAAAAGATTCCTTCTGCACGCTCATGGTGGTACCCTGTGGTTTTTGATATATTGCTCAACACAAAAATAAATGTTGCGGAATGATCTTATTCTTTGGATATTCGGCTATGGCAAAATACGGCACGGATCCATTCCCGATCACCGGTAGCGGGGATCTGAACAGTCCCTGCTTCCGGTATGCGGTCCCGGGAGGTGGCACTGCCAGGAAAGTTCCGGCAACACGTGACCGTCTGCTGGGGACACCCCCGGCACAGGTGGGATTGAATGCTTTACCCGCGTTCCTGCCCGGCTATATTTTTGAATACCGGTTGAGAGATGGCAAGGGCAACGCCGATATGCGGGATGGGGAGTAATGAAAAAAGGAGATGTCAGACCGGGAGTACCCGGCTTCCATAGATTTCGTTGATGACTGCACCAATCCCCATGTAAAGGGCCAGGCCACCGGCAACGATCCCGGTGATACCGCCAAGGAAATGGATCGTCGGGTCACCGGTAAGGTTCCCGGCCACAAGGACCACTACCAGGATGACGACTGCTGCAAGGGTGACCTGCAGGAGGCGGTGCATCTTCAGGCTGCAGATGAAGAGGCCGACAATCAGGATACCCCAGACCGTCAGAAACGCCGCAAGATCGACGGCGGACGGGGCTTTTGCAAGCCCGACTGCCGGGAGCATCAGGAGCGTAGCAAAGGAGATCCAGAAGAGCCCGAAACTGCCAAACGTCAGCATACCAAACGTGTTGTTCTTCTTCCACTCCATAAGACCGACGATGAGCTGGGCAAGCCCGCCGTAGAACAGTGCCATCGACACGATCGGACTGGTCAGGCCGGTTATCCCGGCATTATGGATACTCAACAGGATCGTTGTCATACCGAACGCACAGAGACCGAGCGGTGCAGGGTTTGCAGTATTATCGATCAGGAACAGGTTATTCCTGCTTTTTTCTTCTATTGGTTGCATGATATCCTCACGTTAGTGAATGAACTGGTGCAAAGAAACCATTCCTGACTATGAAATCCAGAATTGTTGCACCGTACTGATAACGTTGTGGTGCACAGTATTAAACAATTTTTATCTGATCCGGCCCGACAGGGCACATATTATACGACGTTAATACCGGAACATCAGAGACTGCACCATATTGGTTCATGGGACGAGTGATCCGGATACTGCACCCGGGTTATGGTGCACCAGGGTCGCTGTACAACTGTTTTTCATGCAGGACCGGCAGGCTGCCGGCAGCAACGCATTACCCATCCCTGCCGGATGTTAAAATTCGCCGCTTTTCCGCCGGACAGGAATACACGTCATACCCGATAGATATCCTATATATCCCAAGAGGAAGAACCCGTATACCACGAGGAATATGGAACAGGCTCCGGTTACCATTGGCCTCCTGCAGATGGCGGTCACGAAAGATCTGTCTGAGATGCAAAAAAAAGCACAGGCAAAAGTCGAGGAGGCTGCAAAAGCCGGCGCCATGATCATCTGTCTTCCCGAATTGTATTATACCCGGTATTTCCCCGGGCATCCCGGAATTGATGTATCCGCGGTTGCGGAGACCGTCCCGGGAAGGTCCACCGGACTGTTTTCCAAAATCGCCCGCGAACACGAGGTCGTCATCATCGTCCCCGTCTTCGAGCGGGGAACGGATGGGAGATTCTATAATACTGCGGTAGTCATCGATGCTGACGGGAGCTGCCAGAAACCCTATCGCAAGGTCCATATCCCCCAGGATCCCGGGTTTTTTGAGAAGGGATACTTCTACCCGGGCAGTGAGTACCAGGTCTACACCACCCGGTACGGCAGGATAGCCGTCCTGATCTGCTACGACCAGTGGTTCCCCGAAGCTGCACGGTGCGTGGCACTTGAGGGTGCAGAGATCATCTTTTACCCGACCGCTATCGGCCACCCGGGGTGTGCCGAACCTGCCGAAGGGAACTGGCAGGATGCATGGGAACTCATCCAGCGGGGCCATGCTGTGGCCAACAGTGTCCATGTGGCAGCCGTCAACCGGGTAGGCAGGGAAGGCACGACACACTTTTTCGGGGGTTCGTTCGCCTGCGATGCATTCGGAAAGGTCCTGGGAAAGGCGGGGCATGACGAAGAGACCCTGATCATCCCCCTCGATCTTTCCATGAACCGCGCCGTGCAGGATTCCTGGGGCTTCTTCCGCAACCGTCGGCCCGACACCTACGGCAGGGTCGTCGTACCGTTTGCCGGCAGCAATGCCGCTTCTCCTGCTCTCCGGGCGGGAGACACCCCCCGGAACCGCGGGTTCCTTATGCCGGCCGAATGGGAGCCGCACGACGCGGTCTGGATCTCGTGGCCGCACAACCCGGTAACCTTCCCGGACATCCCTGCCGTGGAAAAAGCGTACTACGAACTGATAGCACACCTTCATACCTCAGAGAAACTGGAGGTATTTGTCCCGACCGCAGTCATCCATCGCAGGGTGCGGGCACGGCTCCGCGAGATGGGGGTCGACCTTGAGCGGGTGAGCCTGCACACCAACGAGTATTCCGATGTCTGGATCCGCGACTACGGCCCGAGCTTTGTTGTCAACCGTGCCCTCCGGGAAATGGCCATGGTCCGGTGGAACTTCAATGCCTGGGGCGGCAAGTACGAGGACCAGATCCGTGACGGCAGGATCCCGCCCATCATGAACCGCTGGATGAACCTGCCGGTCTATGAGCCGGGAATCGTGCTCGAAGGCGGGTCCATTGACGTGAACGGAAAAGGCACCGTACTCACGACACGGGCATGTCTTCTCAACCCCAACCGCAACCCCCACCTTTCCGCCGATGATATCGAAGAGAAACTGAAGGAGTTCCTCGGAGTGGAGAAGGTCATCTGGCTCAATGACGGGATCATCGGCGATGATACGGACGGGCACATCGACGATGTCGCCCGCTTCGTGGCACCCGCAAAAGTCGTCTGCGCCTACGAAGAGGACATCTCCGATGCAAATTACCCGGCACTGCACGACAATTACGAGATCCTGCGCCAGTCATCTGACCAGGAGGGCAGGCCGCTTACCGTCGTAAAACTCCCGATGCCGGCAAAGGTGGAGGCGGACGGGGAGCGGTACCCGGCGAGTTATACCAATTTCTACATCGGCAACACGGTTGTCATCGTCCCGGTATTCAATGACCCGCACGATGCAGAAGCGCTGAAGATTCTCGAAGGTCTCTTCCCGGACCGGAAGGTTGTCGGGATAAATGCCCGGGCCATGATCGAAGGATACGGCACCTTCCACTGTGCTTCCCAGCAGCAGCCAGGGATCTGAGACCGCGAAGGATCGGAAAAAAGGTTACGTTTTTTGTGGATTTGTTCCTGAACCAACGATTTCCCCGGACTACCCCCGGGTCTGCCCTTCAGGAGGGGGCAGATCCCGTTCATCCGGATTATCGGTCGGGACAATGCTGACCGAACTCTTCGGGATGGTCTTCTCAAGCGAAGCCTTCATCCGGTTGATGGCCTCCTGCACCTCACCCATCGGCTTCTCGCGGTCGAACTCGAGGAAGATCTCGATATAGATGTTGGTGCCGGAACGCCGGGAGCGGACACCGTGGAGGGCATAATAGTCGTGGAAGAAGGCTGCAAGGTGCTGCACGATCACCATCTGGAGTTCCTCGTCAAGCGTCTTGTCGAGCAGGTCGGGGAGCGAGGAGACGATGACCCGGTAGCCCGAGAAGAGGAGGAACCCGGCGATGATGAAGGACGCAAACGGGTCGATATACAGCGACCACTCGTGCCGGGAGAAGACAAGCCCGGCGATAAGGGCGATCAACACGGAGAAATCAGAGAACGCCTTGGTGCGGAAGAGGCGCCACTGGGAGTCCATGATGGGCGAGGGCTCTTTCTGCCAGAGCCGGTAGTTCTTCATCCAGAGCCACGAGTTCATGGTAACCCCGATGACCATCAGGAAAATACCCAGTAAAACACCCTCGTGGACCAGCTCTTCCGGCAGGATGATGCGGTAGATTGCAACCGAGAAGACCAGGAGGAGGGAGATGAGCATCACGGCGCCGGTGATGATGGAGGTGACGGTCTCGAACTTGCCCATGCCATAGTCATAGACTCCCGTCCCGCCCCGGGCCATCTTGCGGACGGTCAGGTAGGCAAAGAAGGTTGCAAGGATCTCGTTGGCACACTTTACGGCATCGGCGAACAACACGATCGAACCGGAGAGGATTGCAGCAGTGATGTCGGGGAGCCAGAGGACAAAGTCAACGATCAGGCTGGTGCGGATCATCTTTTCTTTCAGGGCATAGGATCCCGGCCCGCCTGCATCATCGGGAAGTGCGTGTGACATGATAGTATGCATTCATGCTTGGGTTTTTATGGTAAAAATACCGGCTGGTTTGCGTGCAGCCTGCACAAGCCCCGGGCAAACCATCAGGTTCCGCATCCAGGTTCGGGGGGTTTTTATGGGAAAAAATGCAACATGATAACCTGCATCTGACGCCTACAATTATCCCGTTTGGGAAAAACCCCTGAAAGGTTCACGCCATGGACTCCGCACCAGTTGAATATATCCGGCACCGTCTCCGCAGGCTGAAGGATTCGGTCACTGAAACCCGGGAGCATTTTTTGGATCTGTCACCGTTCGGGCCCTACCCCGCGAGCGCCCCCTATTACGAGAAATCCGGCATACAGACTCTCCTTGATTCCTTAAAAGACGGGGCGGGCGAGAAAGAAGCGCTCTGCACAGAATTCCGGGAGGTCCTGCAGTACCTTGAGCTGGCGGAACAGGATCTCGGTGTGGCATACAGGACAGCCCTGCGGGAGGAGCTGCGGGTTTATGCCACGATCTACCATGCGGCCGTCTGCCACGAAAATCTCTCCCTTGTCAGGAGCGAGACCGACCATGACCTGTTTTGCCGTGACCGGATAACCGTCCTTGTCAGGGAACTGGAGCGGGAATACGACCTTGCAGAACTCCGGCATTTTATCGGCACCATCGACCTGAACCACTGCCCTGCTGCAGGTCCATCGCAGGAACCTGAGGAGAACGGGCGCCGGCTGGTATCAGGGAGTATCGTTTCCTGCCGGCCCGGAGATAAGATCAGCAGCTGATACATCGCCCTGTAGATTAACTACCTGGTTTTCCCATAACAATTTTCTGCCCTGCAGGAGCATCCGGGGGGTACGCTGCCGATACGCGATCGTCCGCATTCCCCTACAAGATTTACATCCACATTTTTAAACGGCTCGAATTCATCCGCATGAAATTCTGTGATTATTACCGAATGAGTGCATTCGGATTCGATAATAACAAAATGATTGATTAATCTACAAAAAATAAAATAAAATAAAAACATTAATTACAAAATAATTCCAATCCCGGTTATCCGTAGAGAAGAATACTGCGGCCGTAAAATCGAACAGAATAGGGAAAGGTTCACCCAGCCGTCAAACTCGGATGAACCAGTCCTGCCCGTAAGCATCGATCAATGGTACTTCCCGATTCATGAAGTTTCCGGTCATGCCTCTCGTGAAAAATCCAATTGGATATGGAGGCACCGACCTGCATGAACTACTCCCCGATAACAAAGGTGATCACCGGATACCTGATTCTTGCAGTTATCCTGATCCCTGCCACGAATGCAACTCCAGATAGCGCAAATATTACCGAACACGAGCCTGAACAACCGGATCCGGGTACAGAAATGGCGATTACAAATCTTACCGTAACGAACGCGACTGTAACTGATACACCGGATAGTCCGGATACTGTAACAACAACTGCGACAACTCCAGTAGTTATAACTCCTGCAACTATCCTGCAACCCCAAAAAGAGATGAGAAAACCCGCGTGGACCCCGAAACGATTCAATGGAACGGAGCAGGAGAGGGTCCCCGCAAGATTCGCCCTTGACCATATAAAACGGCCACCTCCGGCAGCAGCAACAATGACCGGAGAATTCTCAACGAACCCTGTCTCCGGAGGAGCAACCCGGCCGGCAGAGCCGGTATCCGCAACGAAGGCCGGGGTTTCCCCAATGACTCTTGCAGGGACCCCTGCCAGCCAATGGACGCAGGCTCCGCCGACGCCGGATTTCTCAAAAAGGACGTACCATAGTACCATAGTTTTTAACAACAGGATGTGGGTCATTGGTGGAGACGATAATCGTGAAATTAAAAACGATGTATGGTATTCCGGCGATGGCATCAGCTGGACCCGGGCTGCGAGTTCTGCTGGATTCACACCACGTCTTGGACATGCGTCTGTCGTATTCAACAACCGGATATGGGTGATCGGGGGCGAGGATACCATTGACGGTTACAAAAACGATACCTGGTATTCCCCCGATGGGGTGACATGGACTCAGGCCACGAAATCGGCTGGTTTCTCGCCCCGTTTGTTCCATCAGGCTCTCGTTTTTGACAACAAGATCTGGGTGATCGGGGGTTCAAGTGCAGAGGGTGTGCAACACGACATCTGGTATTCTGCTGACGGTGCACACTGGACGCAGGTTCCTGAATCAGCCAGGTTCACACCCCGATTTGGCCACCAGGCTTTTGTATTTGATAAAAAGATCTGGGTTATCGGGGGTGGAAATTTTGATGGATTGCACAACGATGTCTGGTATTCTGCTGATGGTACGAACTGGGTACAGGCACCTGAATCGCCCAGGTTTTCACCACGGGCTGTCTTTATTTCTGAAATATTCGACAACAAGATGTGGGTTATCGGAGGCGACAGCAGTCAGGGTACTTACAATGATGTCTGGTATTCCCCCGATGGAATGACATGGACAAAGGCAACAGATGCAACGGCATTTTCATCACGATGGGGTTCTGCGTCCCTGGTATTCAGTAACCGGATATGGGTCATTGGAGGCTATACCAATCCGTTCAAGGACGATATCTGGTCGACTGGTGATGGCGTGACATGGATACAACCTCCCGGCCCGTTCATCTTCTCCCCACGGTACGCTCCAGCTTCCGTTGTATTTAATGACAAGATCTGGGTTATCGGGGGTGACGCTCGATATGGAGGTTTGCAAAGCGATGTCTGGTCCTCTCCGGACGGTGTGATGTGGACCCGGGCTACTGACTCAGCCGGGTTCGGGCCAAGAGATGCGTTCTCCACTGCCGTTTTCAACAACCGTATGTGGGTTATCGGGGGCTATGCTGAGGGTTCGGCCCGGAACGATGTCTGGTCTTCTGCTGACGGTGCACACTGGACACAGGTTCCTGAATCGGCCAGGTTTACACCAAGATGGGGACATAATTCAGTAGTATTTGACAACAAGATCTGGGTGATCGGTGGTGCGGAGAGTGATGACGTCTGGTCCTCTCCTGACGGAATTACATGGACCCGGGCTACAGATTCAGCCGGGTTCGGCCCAAGAGATGCGTTCTCCACTGCAGTTTTCAACAACCGGATGTGGGTTATCGGTGGCGCGAGCAATGGATGGAAGAACGATGTCTGGTCCTCTGCTGACGGTGCACACTGGACCGAGGTGACCGGTTCGGCCTTGTTTACCCCGCGGATCTATCACCAGGTGGTTGTTGCTGGTAACCGGATGTGGCTGATTGGGGGATATGAGAAGAATGACGTCTGGACATCCACAGACGGCGCCACCTGGACAGAGGATACACCCAATGCCGGGTTCCCTTCCCGCGAGGGTTTTACAGCGTTTGCGTTCCGGGATAAGATATGGCTGACCGGCGGGTATGGGTATAATGATCGCCGCTTCAGATACTACAACGACGTGTGGTATCGCGAGGTGCCGGTGGAGCCGGAGGGGTGGACGTATTCGATGACCTGTATTGAGAATTATGATAATATCTGTGGAGGACCGGGAAAGACCAATTGTTCCATCAATGGGGTATTCGATGAGTGTGACAATGTTGCACGAATATTGAATGCAACACCGGGGTGGAAACTAAATTTCTATCATAAAGACGATGACGTTACGATGAATGATTTTGCAACTGATCCCACTTACACCGGACATCGACTTACGGAATCAATGTTCCATTATCATTCCGGACATGGGATGATGCCGATCAATAACAGCTGGACAATGATACCTATGAAGGAGTGGTGGGAGTATAATCCCTTGGCTTATCAAGTCAGTGCCAGTCAGGTAACTGATAAATGGGGCGGAAAGAATAAATGGGTCGCATTGCAGTCCTGCAATCTTCTCCGTGACCAAAATTGGGGGAATGCCCTTACAACATCGCACGGGATTCTGGGGTATGCTTCATCGACGAACGTAAACCGGGATTTCCCGGAAAAATTTTTTGAATATGCCATCGATAAAAAAATGCCGATTGCTATTGCATATCGAGAAGCAACAATCGATTCATTTAATGATCGAAACATCACAGCCGCGGTGATAGTAAAAACAATGGATCAAATGAATAATGATCATTTTCCTGGGCAGGGATATGTTGCGCCAGATGGAACTTCAGACGACGACCCAATATATCTTCAATGGAATTGTTCGAGAGTGAAATCATGAGTCAATTTACTGGAAAGCAGAATTTCCTAATTATCGCATTCATATTAGGATTGGCATTATATCCCGTGCCTGTAGATGCTATTTCGTTTAGTGAGGTAATTCCCAATCCTGCAACTCATATACTCATCGGTGTAATGACAATCAGTTCGACCCTTCCTGCCACACCACAGAATATTACTCAATACCATGTTGAAATCCGGGATGGTGATATGGCACATTTTGTTAATCCAAATGCCAAGATGATTTACCCGAGTGTTATTGCTGAATCGGATGCTCCCTCTGCGGCGGAAAATGCCCTGAATTCATATGGAGGACTGCCTCAGGATGCCGAACTTTTCTCTGTTGTCACAGAATATGCCCAGCAACTGGACAGAAAAACCGGTCAACTTGTAAATAAATATCCATCATCAACGCGGGTTCAATATTTACGGAAACTTGATAATTACCCCGTTGTTGGTTCTGGGGGTTATATCGATATCGCATTGGGTGAAAACGGGGAACTAATATCGTTAAGGAAAGTGTGGAGAACAGTCACACCATCTGGAACCGTAAAGATAATTTCGGCAACTGATGCGATAGGGAAAATGAATCAGAAAGATGTGATGAATCCGTTACGGGAATGGTATGATCTGAATGTGACGAGTATTCAGTTTGGATACTACGAAAAAGGGCTCAACGAAACGCAGGAGTATATCGAGCCAGTTTGGATAATGAAGGGCTTTACAGATTCAGGTGAACCGGTGAGCTACTATATCTACGCCCGCCAATTCTCAAACTTCACCGCCACACCAACCTCCGGTAAAGTACCGCTGAACGTGACCTTCACCGACACCTCCGACGCATCACCGATCAGGTGGCTCTGGAACTTTGGCGACGGCACCAACTCCACCGAGCAGAACCCGGTGCATACGTACACAACCGCAGGCACCTACAATGTCTCGCTGAGGGCATGGAACGACCTCGGCAGCGACACGATGGAAAAAACCGGGTACATCACCATCCGCCTCCCGGCACCCCCGGTTGCCAACTTCACCGCCTCCCCGCTGACCGGTGGAAAACCCCTGAAGGTATCGTTCAACGACACATCAACGAATATGCCCGAAAGCTGGCTGTGGACATTCGGTGACGGCACCAACGCTACCGTACAGAATCCAGTACATATGTACACCGATGCAGGGAACTACACGGTCTCGCTGAACGTGACGAACGGCGACGGGGCCGGCTCGCTTGTCAGGACAGGGTACATCACGGTGACCAGACATCCTGTGACAACACCCCCGACAACGAAGCCAACGACTGCGGTCACGACAAAGCCCACGCCAACCAAACCGACGCCGACGAAGACCCATGCACCGCTGTCACCGGTAATAGTTATGGCCGGGATTGGAGGGGCCGGGGTGCTGTGGTTAGTACAGAAGAAGAGGACGAAGTGAGGGATGATCGGGAAATATCCGGATTCACCTCTTTTTTTTATGATACTGTTTTGGATCTGCACTGATGCCGGGTATTCCACTGATGGTATTTCATGGACCCGAGCTACGGATTCAGCCCCGTTCGGGCCGAGATCTGCGTTCTCCGCGACAGTTATCAACAACCGGATGTGGGTCATTGGGGGCACACATCCCTATGACGGAATGAAAAGCGATGTCTGGTCCTCTGCTGACGGGGCACACTGGACGGAGGTGACCAATTCGGCCTTGTTTACACCGCGGGTGTACCACCAGACTGTTGCTGCCGGTAATAAGATGTGGCTGATCGGCGGTATTGATGAAAACGGTTACAGGAATGACGTCTGGACATCCACCGACGGTGCGACTTGGACGGAAGACACACCCGATGCCGGGTTTACACCGCGGGAGGGGTTCGCAGCGGTATCATTCAACGATAAGTTGTGGGTGATCGGAGGTTTGGGCTGGGTTACTACTTCCGGTTTGAGGTACTTCAACGACGTGTGGTACCGCGAGGTGCCGGTGGAGCCGGAGGGGTATACGTACTCGATGACGAATACCTTCAGCGAATATGCCGGTAAAGGCAATTGTGTGAACATGAGTTCAATTTTAGACAACCTTGGCTGGAAACAGGTATTGTATAAATCATATTCTGAAGTAACCAAAGCGGATTTCGGGGTCAATCCTGCACCAAACCAGAAGACGCTCAACGATGCAACTCTGCATTATCATGTCGGCCATGGACTAGTCCCCTATGGAGTGGGAGGCAATCTTTCCGGATTAGGATTGCAGGATCAACCCAATAATTCCCTTTCTCCATCGGATGTTGAGAACATGTGGGGAAATGGAAACAAATGGGTGATCCTTCATTCCTGCTATGCTCTTAAGGATGAGCGCTGGAGTAAGGCGCTGTCCACATCACATGGAGTATTAGGATTCAAAACGATGGTGAATATCAACGCTGAATTTACCCAGCGATTCTTCGATTATGCGATTGATGAAAAGAAAACGATTTATTCGGCATACCGGTTAACGACGTATGTCTTGTATAAAAACGATCCAGTCCCGACAAAAACAATTCCCGGCACGGGTGACCCGGATTACAATAGTACGCCGGAAATTCCGGTAGCTGCTGTCGTGTTTAACAATATTGATCAAGCGTTTAACGATTATTTACCGGGTATTGAAACTGGTTTCATATCGGACACACCAGGTAAGACATTCTATCGCGATGAATGGCGATGTAACGAGGCTCCGAGGTGAGTGAACATGAAAGCTGTCATAAAGATTTGTCTGGTTATCGTGGTTCTTTCTGCACTCTGTGCAGGAGTGATAATTTCAGGGATAATTAAAAGTCCCTCCAATCTGAGAACAGAGATCAATCAACCGGAGACGACGCAATTCACGAAAACCTTCTCCGGAGAACAGGTGAATATATACGCCGGCTCGTTTGCGAACATTACCCTCAATGTGATGATCCCAGATTCTCCTCCATCCATTCCTGTGTATAAGGGAGTATTTTTACCGGGAGATTTGGTGAATGAGATGAAGGGGGATTTTAAAGCTCGCAAGAATGTAACCTCAGAACAGGATGCCCCGGAAGTTGCAAAAAGAGTCCTTGAGAATTATGGCGGCCTGCCATCAGATGCGATTCTGACAGGAGCTGTAACGAATTACGGTGAATTGGTAAACCGAACGACCTTGAAGGCAGAAGAGAGATTCCCGCTTGATACCTCGGTGTCATGGTGGAGGATGGTAGATGGAAGACCCGTAGTCGGAGACCGTGATACAATTCAGGTCATATTAGGTGAGAACGGGGAGCTTGTCCGGATTTACAAACGCTGGCGGACATATACACCTCTTGGGAATGTATCAGTTATCCCATTCAGCAAAGCAACAACAAAGCTTGAAGAGGGTGAGGTATTGAATCCGACTCTGGGTATCGGGGAAGATGTCTATGTCTATAGCACCATTCTGGGATATTACGCAAAAGGTCTAGAGAATCCTGAGATTACCTTAGAACCGGTCTGGATCTTTTACGGCAATACCACTTCGGGTTCATACCTGTCGTTCCAGGTCTACGCCCGCCAATTCTCAAACTTCACCGCCACACCAACCTCCGGCAAAGTCCCGCTGAACGTGACCTTCACCGACACCTCCGACGCATCACCGATCAGGTGGCTCTGGAACTTTGGCGACGGCACCAACTCCACCGAGCAGAACCCGGTGCACACGTACACAACCGCAGGCACCTACAATGTCTCGCTGAGGGCATGGAACGACCTCGGCAGCGACACGATGGAAAAAACCGGGTACATCACCGTCCGGCTCCCGGCACCCCCGGTTGCCAACTTCACCGCCTCCCCGCTGACCGGGGGAAAACCCCTGAAGGTATCGTTCAACGACACGTCAACGAACATGCCGGAAAGATGGCTGTGGACATTCGGTGACGGCACCAATGCTACCGTACAGAATCCCGTACATACGTACACGCAGGCCGGGAACTACACGGTCTCGCTGAACGTGACGAACAGTGACGGGGCCGACTCGCTTGTCAGGACCGGGTACATCACGGTGACCAGACATCCCGTGACAACACCCCCGACAACCAAACCAACGACTGCGGTCACGACAAAGCCCACGCCAACCAAGCCGACGCCGACGAAGACACACGCACCGCTGTCACCGGTAATAGTTATGGCCGGGATTGCCGGAGCCGGGGTGCTGTGGGTATTTGGGAAGAACCGAACATTGTAAGAGAGGATCCGGGAATGGCCCGACCATTCCCAATCATCCCCTTTTGTAAGATACCTTTTTGTTCTGCCGGGAGATCTGGTCTTCTGCTGACGGTGCACACTTGACGGAGGTGACCGGGTCGGCCGGACACCCGCCGCGGGTTAATCATCCCGGCCGCAATCTTGAAAGAGGGCCGGATCCCGGGTTACTTCACCCGCACAATCACGAGCGTGATATCGTCCGACTGGGGTGCAGCCCCTGAGAACTTCCGGATCTCTTCCAGTATGGCCGCCAGGAGGTCTTCCGCCGGGAGTGCACGGTTCCTGCCGACAAAGTCCATGAGCCGTTCTTCCCCGAACGGTTCATCCTTTTCGTTGAACGCTTCGGTTACCCCGTCCGTGTACAGGACGATGAGGTCCCCCGGAATAAGGCCGATTACGGCAGGGCTGATATCCACATCAGGGACAACCCCGAGGGCAATCCCTTTCACCCCGGTCATCCAGGTCCCTTCCTCCCCGTTGCGGAGGAGGAGCGGCGGGTTGTGCCCGGCATTGACATAGGAGAACTGCCGGGACCCGGGGTCGAGCACACCGTAGAACACCGTGATGAACATGCTCGACCTCCCGTCCTCATAGATGAGCCGGTTGGCATTCCTGACGGCACGGGACGGGTCCGGTTCGGCCCCGCCGATCACGTGCAGGAGGGTCCGGGAAAGGGCCATGTACAGGGCGGCGCTGATCCCCTTGCCGGAGACATCGGCTATCACAAAACCCCAGCGGCCCCCGCCCACGGGGATGAAATCATAGAGGTCCCCGCCGATCTCCATGGCAGGGATCGTGGCGGCTGCGACCTCGAAACCCGCGATCTCCGGGACGGCCTCGGGAAGGAAACTGTCCTGGATCTCCTTTGCGATCTCCAGCTCCTTGGTGTAGCGCTCCTTCTCGGCGGTTGTCCTTTTTAAGTTCTCGATATTGTCCTTCAGATCCGACGCCATCTGGTTGAAGGACCGGGCAAGGTCCTCGAACTCGTCACCGGAACGGATATCAAGACGGAAGTCAAGATCCCCTTTCCCTATGGTCGTGGTTCCCTGGCGGAGTGCGTCCACCGGGCGGGTTATGATCCGTGCAAGGTACCAGGAGAGGATGATAACGATGATGAGCAGCAGGCAGAAGAGCCCGGCAAAGACAGCCCGGATACGATCAGTCTGTTCGCCGATATGGACATTGGTCTCCCGGGTGGCAGCGACAATCTTTCCCTCGGTAACCACGATCGGTGCAATGATCTCGTTCGCCGGCAGGGCTATTGCGTAACTCCAGTTCAGGGAGGTTATCGGTGCATATGCAACAAACATCTCGGTATTGTTGAACCGTACCCGCTCAACCCCGGTCTTTCCTGCGGTCATGTTCCGGCCAACCGCCGATAACCCGCTGTTGTCAGCCAGGAAAATGTTCTCTGTGGTGAACGGCTGGTACCAGCTGGTACCGTTCGCCGAGAGGCCGGGGCGGCTGACAATGTCCCCCCTGCCGTTGATGAGGAACGAATAACCTTTCCCGCCCAGCGTCCGGTTGGTGTACGCGTAGATCTGGTCGACCGTGGCGTCGGAAGCAACAACCCAGGTCCCGTACCGTGTTTTCACACCTCTGGAGCAGGTGAGGATGAGGCCGTTTCCCCCCGCATCAACATAGGGCCCGGTCCAGACCGGGTGGCCGGATACTTTGGCGGCCACAAACCACGGGCGGATACGGGGATCAAAAACCGGGCCGCTGATATCCTGCCACGGGTAGGACCGCATGATACCGGAATCGCTGGCAACGTACACTGAGGTAAGGTCCCCGTCGGTCACGTAAACCGCCGCGAGGAGGTCGTCCATGCCGGCAAGGGCACCGTACTCATCCGATCCTGCCGATACCGTCGCGCCCGGCGCTGTCAGGACGACCGTACCCGACAGGTGGTCCCGGGGGGGGTTTGTGGGAGGGTATGACCGGACCCGTGAACGGTATGCGGGATTGTTCTCCACGGAGAGTGCATATCCTGCAAGGATATCAAGTTCCTCTTCCGATGACCATAATATGTCATCGATAATCTCGGCCTGGCCAGAGGCAATCCGGATCAGGTATTCTTCCGTTCCGCTCTCGAGTGCACGCGTGCTGTCAGCGATGGCGTCTTTCCCGAGGGTGTTACTGCTCTGCCGGGCATAATTCCCGACATCACTTATGGTTGCGAGTGCCACGAACCCGGTAATTAACAGGGATAAGAGCGAAAGCGTGAGGAAGATGACAAGGATCTTCATCCGCACGTTGAGGGGTGGCAGCCGAAAGAGGGGGGATTTCACGGGATATCAGGATCTCCAGGAGTGATTTGGGCGCATCCGGGTATCATCCCATCCAGGCCCAGATATTGTTACCGCTCACAATACCGAGACAGAAAACGAGGACCATGATACCAACGATACTGTACAAAACCCGGACATTCCTTCCTTCTGTCATTGGCAAGGAAGGGGCGGCCCGCAGGGTAGTCCGCCGGATCTTATCGCCTTTCCGCTGAGATCTGAAAAACAGACCACACAGGAAACAGAACAGGATAGTGATGGCGACTTCAGAGGCGACACCTGTTTCAAATGATTTTCCTTCAAAGCTGTAGATCCCTCCTGCCAGCATACCCAGAAGGAACGCAGCAAGTGCAAACAAGAACCCGGCATATTCGGTTGGAAATACTAATTTCTGCAACAGCCGGTCCTGGTCTTCTGCACGGTCTTCAAGGTTCAGTTTCCTGTAGACGATCCCCAGCAGCGCATGGGCATAGACATTATCGGGTTCGATCGTTACCGCACGCTCCAGGGATTCCGCCGATTCATCGAGCCGGTTCAGTCTCTCAAGGGCCTCGGCATGGGTAATCCAGATCTCTGCCGAACCCGGGTTGAGATTTGCGGCATGATCTGCATGGACGCGGGCATCTTCGAACCTGCCAAGACTGATCAGGGCGACCGCTTTGCTGGAGAGGAGCAAGGCATTGTCCGGGTCGCGGGAAAGCGCACGATCATAGGATGCGAGAGCTTCAGGGATCTTTCCCTGCCGGATCAATTCCCTGGCCTCATCATCGGGCAGGACATCGGGGGGGTGCATACGGGTATATTACCCATTCATCCCTGCGCTATTAAATCGTTCTGGCAGAAAGGAAAAACTGTGGGGCCGTAAGGACACTCACACATTGATGTGGAGAACTATCCTTATGAAAAGGCCGATGACAAACGAGATGGCCGCAATGCCAAGACTGATGGCAAGCATCTCGCCAAACCTCCGGTAGAACGGGAGGTCCTTTGCAACGGAGATGTAGAACGTGAAAACGAATATCACGCCGACAGCCCCAAGAAGCGTGAACGCCAGGGCAAGGTAGGGATCTGGCAGGAGCAAAAACGGCAGGATGAGCAGCGCCACGGTGATGACATAGGCAAGGGTGGTATAGATCGAGGCTTTGACCGGATCGGCGGGTCCCCCGTCCGAGCGCTGTGAGAGGTATTCGGAGGCACCCATGGAAAGGGAGGCGGCAATGCCCATGATGAGCCCCGCCACGGCAATGATCTGCGTGTTCTGGATGGCAAAGGTGAGCCCGGCAAGGGTCCCGGTGAACTCCACCAGAGCGTCGTTGAGCCCGAGGACGACCGACCCGATGTACTTCAGCCGTTCCTCGTCGATGAGGGCTATCAGTTCCCGTTCATGCCGTTCCTCGTTTTCGATGATCCCAGGATATTCCGGGATAGCAGCGAGGGTTGCCGGGTCCGCCTTCTGGGCCCGCTTTTCGATGTTTTCCATGAGTTTGAGGGTGAAGGTGATACCGAGCAGCCATGCCATGGCACAATAGTACCAGACGCGGAGGCGGTTCGGGGCCATATCCTGCCCGGTATAGCCCTTCCAGACATCGTAATGTCCCCGTTCTTCGAAGGCGATCCCGGAGAGCACGGCCCGGTTATGTTCTCCGCGGGCGGCTTGTGCGAGGTGGGTGTAGATGTGGTGTTCGGTGATCTCGGCTTGCTGTGCAGCGAGTACCCGCTGCCGGAGTGCCGGGTCACGCAGGGGATCAGTCATGGATATTTTAGTTCTTGGACCAGGAAGGATATAGAATTCGCTCCTGAAAAAAGACTCCGGCCGGGGCTGGTAATTTTTGAGGGAAAAACCATCTGGACCGGGGTCTGGCCGGAGGGGGATGAGCAGCTTCCCGGGGAGGGTCCTATTCCCCCGGGCGGGTCATCTCGTTGATGGTCCCGGTGATACGGACCGGTTCGTTCCGGGTATTATGCTCGATCACTTTTCCCCGCACCGCGATCCATTTCCAGCTCCCGTCCTTGTGGGGCAAACGGAATTCTGCTTCAAACAGGGGTGATTTTCCCTTGATGTGCTGGTAAAATGCATAGAGGAGCCGGGGCATGTCAAGGGGGTGGACAAGGGTCCGGCAGGTATTGAGCGTTATCACCTTTGCCTCTTCCGCAGGATATCCCAGGGTCTGGTATGCCCAGTCATGGACGTCATGGACACACATGGTGCGCATGTCCACGTCCCATATCCCGATATCCCCGGCCATCATGGCACAATGCAGCCGTTCCTGAGTCTCAAGAAGGGCTTGCGCTTCCTTCCTGCGCTCGGTCTGGTCGATGATGATCCCCCGCAGGCCGGCGGGTTTCCCCGTATCGGGGTCGAGGATCGTTCCCCCGTAAATGAGGGCAGGAAATGTACTCCCGTCTATCCTCTTAATCAGGTATTCCTGGCCCGTACTCTTCGTTCCGGCAAGGATACGCTCAAGACCTGATAGTGCCCGCTCCCGGTCCGGGGGAGCGATCAGGTCAAGGAGGGTGATCTTCCGGTCAAGGTCTTCCCGGGTCATGCCGGACAATTCGTATCCGACACGGTTTAAGAAGGTGATGACATGGTTCAAGTCCGCTTCCACGAGGGCAACCGGGATAAGATCGGCAAATCCCAGGTTCATTGCCCGTGATTTGTTGAGGTCCTGCCTGGTTGTGTACTGATCGGAGATGTCCCGGAACGATTCGATAGCTCCGGTGATCGTCCCGTTTGAATCGTACAGGGGGCTTGCCGTGACCCAGAGGTGGGCCCCCCGGCCATGGTTGAAATGGGGGATGAAGGTCTCGGAGGTGATCTTATCGCCGTTACGCTTAAAATTCTGGTACCGGGAATCGATGACAGGGTTTTTGTCAAGAACAATGTCGGCAAGGAGCGGCAGTTTTTCCCGGTAAAACGGTAGCGAATAAGCAAAGTCGCCCTTTCCGAGGATCGATTCCTTGGCTATGCCGGTCATCTGTTCCATGGCCTGGTTCCATGCAATCACCTTGCCTGAAGTGTCCCGCACAAACGTTGCATCCGGCAGGAAGTTGATGATGTCCGTGAGCTGCTGGCGGGACCGGTTCAGTTCGTCCCCGGTCCGCCGCCGTTCGATGGCCCGCTTGGTCTTGTGGGTGAGTTCCGCAATCATCCCGTGCATATCAGGGCCTTTCTGGATGTAATAATCCACACCGTTATCCAGTGCCTCGATGGCAATCTCCTCCCTGCCTTTGCCCGTGAAGAGGAGGAACGGGAATCCTTCATAATGCGATCGGACGAGTTTCAAAAATTCGATCCCGTTCATATTCGGCATATCGTAATCGGAGATGATGGCATCGTACGGTTTTTGCCGGATCATACCAAGGGCATCCTCCGCGGTCGGGGCTATGTCAACGGAAAACTCCCCGGTTTTTTCCAGGTATATTTTATTGAGACCTAAGAGGATCTCGTCATCATCGACATACAAAACCGAATACATAAAAAAACCTGTAATATTCCCTGCTATCTGCCAACGTTGAATATCCCCGGATAAATTTCCTGAAAATTAATTTCAGTTCATATTTTTGAGAGGGTCGAAGTAATATAGTTTTTGATTTTATTCCAGCAACCATTTGGTGAGGGAATGATAAAAAGAGAGCGATTTCAAGAGATACGGGGAAAAATGGGGGGACTGCCTGCCCGCATAAAAACCCCGGCCCTGCACCGGACCCGGTGCACGCAGGTCGCAGGATGACTTAAAAAAACCCGACTCCAGGGAAGATTTGGCATGAAAAAGTCCGGACTTTTTCATCAAACGTGCCTGAAAGGCTCTGCATTTCATCCTCGTTTTTTTTAAGTAACGCCCCCCAGAGGGAGTCTCCGGACCGGAGGTCATGAAGTAACGTTTAAGCCAGTACCCGACGCTGAATTGATATGGAGTTCCGCAATGGACTTTTCCGGTACATGCTGGTAATCACGCTGCTCCTTGTATCCATACAGGGGGTATCCGGCTGGACCCTGACGGGCTGGTCCGTATCCCCGGCCACACCCCAGCTTGACCCGGGTACGGATGTGACGGTAAAATATACCCTTCACTTCGATTCGTGGATGACCGGGACAACGTTTGATTCGGCTCATACCCTGATGATGACAACGAGTCTTGCAGACCCGGGCTGGATCATGGTGAAAAGTGAGGTGGTTGAGGAAAACCAGCCGCCCGTTACAGAACCGATGGGTACAAAAAAGGGTGCGGTAGCCCGGCTGGACGGGTGGACACTGAGTTATTCCGGGAAGCAATTCGATATCGCTGTGACGTTGACCGGGAAGACTCCCACACCACCCCAGTCCGGAAAGGTGACCCTTGTCCAGTTCCAGGAGAAGACCGCATCTGCCGAACTTGTCGGGGACTCTGCCATAAAAAAGGAAGTCCTTGTGGTCGTCCCGACACCGGTACCCGTCATTGCAACGGCAGCGCCAACGATTAACATGACCCCGGCGGAGGTCATTGTGATCACCCCAGAACCTTCAATCCCGGTGACTACTGCTGTCCCGACAAGGAAGGTGACCTATTCGCCGGGACCGGAACCGGTGGTGGTTGTCGGGCTGCTTGCGGGGCTGGTGTGCATAATGGCAGTACTGCGCAGGAGGGAGTAGGATCTTTTTTCCTGGGGCTGGCCAGCCCATTAGCGGATGCTGATGGGATATCAACAAACCCTGTAACGGATTAAGCTGGGGCCGGGAGTCCCGGATACGCGTCCCCTGGAATGACACAGGAGATTAATTATAGAATTCTCATTAAATGTACCTCGGTTCAATGAGAGAGAAGTGTCTGTAGCAAATGATTTCCCTTCTGTATGTTGACGATGAGCCGGCGCTCCTTGAAATCGGCAGGATATATCTCGAAAAATTTACCGGCGCGAGCGTCGATGTTTCTCCCTCGTCCGTTTCGGCAGTCACGCTCATGCACGAACGCCGGTATGACGCTGTCATCTCGGACTACCAGATGCCGGAAATGGACGGGATCACGCTCCTCAAGTACGTCCGCACCCACTTTTCGGATCTCCCGTTCATCCTCTTCACCGGCAGGGGCCGTGAAGAAGTAGCAATAGAAGCGCTGAACAATGGTGCCGACTTCTATGTCCAGAAAGGCGGCGACGCGAACGCCCAGTTTATCGATCTCGCCCACAAGATCATGAATGCCGTGGAGAAACGCCAGGCAATGGAGGCACTCCGGAACGCGGAACAGTACCGGGCCGACCTCATCGATTTCCTCCCCGATGCCACGTTCGCGGTCAATACCAACGGCCATGTGATCGCGTGGAACAAGGCGATGGAAGACCTGACCGGGGTTCCAGCGGCAACGATCCTGGGGAAAGGAGACTATGAATACTCCCTCGCCATCTATGGCACCCGCAGGCCAGCGCTCGTGGACCTGGTCTCTCTCCCTGACGATGACCTGACCCGCTGGAACTATACCCTTGTACGGAGGGAAGGCAGTGCACTTGTCGCGGAGACGACGATGTACCGGTCTGACGGGATGGTACGGATCCTTGTCGGCAAGGCATCGGCCCTGTATGACAACAAGGGGGTCATCGTCGGGGTGATCGAATTGCTGCGGGACATCACGGAGAAGAAAGAGGCAGAGCGGTCGCTCCTCGAATCGGCAGCAAAGTTCAGTTCCCTTGTACAGGCATCCTCGGACGGCATCGTCATTGCTGACGAAGGGGGAAATTTTATCGAATGGAACGAGGCGGAGGCAGAGATAACCGGCATACCGGCATCTTCGGCACTCGGCCGGCCGTTTTCCGAGATCATGGTCAGGTTCATGGTTCCCGAACACCGGACCAGGGAGCGCATAGACCATATCCGGAAGGCTGTCGACCATGCACTGAAAACCGGGGAATCGCCCCTGTTCAGCCAGCTCCTCGAGGTCGATATCCGGCACCCGGATGGGAGTAACCGGACGATCCAGCAGCGGGTCTTCCCGATCCGGACCAGCGCGGGATTCAGGATCGGTTCGATCACCCGGGACATCACCAGCCGGCGACGGGCAGAGGATGCACTGCAGCAGGCCAACCGGAAACTGAACCTGATGGCCAGCATCACCCGGCATGATATCCTCAACCAGATCACCGCGCTCAAGGGATACCTCTCCCTGTCCCGGGACCTCACGAACGATCCGACTCTTGAGGAGTACCTGAAGAACGGGGAGACGATAACGCGAACGATCGAGCATCACATCTCCTTCACCGGGGACTACCAGAGCGTCGGCGTGAAGGCCCCGCAGTGGTTCGGACTGCGTACCGTAATCCTCGCGGCAAAGGGGTCACTCCTGCCGGACACCGTCGGAATAGAATCCGATGTGACGGATATCGAGGTCTACGCAGACCCCCTTTTTGCGCGGGTATTTTTCAACCTCTTTGATAATGCTTTGAGGTACGGGGGCAGCCAGCTTACCACAATCCGCGTCACAACACGGGTGGCGCCTCACGCGCTTGTTATTGTCTGCTGCGATGACGGCATCGGGATACCTGCCGGCGAAAAGGAGGCGATCTTCGAGTGCGGGGTGGGGAGACATACGGGCCTCGGCCTCTTCCTGACAAGGGAGATCCTTGCCATTACCGGCATCACGATCGCCGAGACGAGCGAAACGGGTGAAGGGGCGCGGTTCGAGATCACTGTACCGGAAGGGATTTTCCGACACGCCGTCAACGGCAGGCCTTCCTCAAACCCGTGAATGAGGAGATACTGGATTGAAACGAACGGCCGTATCCTGCCAGCCTCCGGCCTTCCCCCGGAGTATCCGGAATCCCTCCCTGATCACACGGTGAAAAAATTGTACTGCTCCGGCAGGCCCTCTTTGGAACGTTCCCTTATTTTTTCTTGTATTCCTTCCCGGCCGAGAACGCTTTTGCAGCCTGCTTCCCGACCTGCCAGTACGTGGCCTGGGCGTACACGATCGGGTCGACTTTCCCGGTATCCGGCTTGCCGTCAACGATGCAGGACTTGTCGGCATGGATCTCGACAACCTCGCCGATATACAGCACGTGGCTCCCGCAGTCAATGGATTTGAAGAGCCTGCACTCGATATTGACCGGGCACTCCCCGGCAAGGGGGGCTGTCTTCAGTTTCCCGTAGAACGAGGAATATACCTTTGACTTGTCCTCGTTTGCGCCGGAGACTATCCCGCAGTAGTCAGCTTCGACAACATCTTTGGCGGAGGGCACATTCAGGCTGAAGGTCTTGTTCTCTTCTATTCCCTTCGCGGTGTACCGGGCCTTGTTGATCGCAACGCAGACCATCGGCGGGGCCATGCAGGCAACCGTAGCCCATGCGGCGGTCATGTAGTTGGGCTTTCCCTTCACGTTCGCGCCCACGAGCAGGGTGGGCATGACACTCATGTACGGCATTGCGCCGAGGGTGATCTTTTCCATGGTGGATTCTCCGGAATGATGTTTGACGAGGGGAATTAATAAGTATCTTTATCGGGGAGACGAAAGGAGCGTCCCCGGAGCAGCATCCATGCCTGCTGCTGAATCCCGCAGCAGCACCGATGCGGTTCCGAGGGGGCCGACCGGAAAGACGGATTTCGCAGATCCTGCCGGCAATACAAAAACCGGACCCGGTGATCGCGCAGGAAAATATCCTGCGGACGGGCAAATCCTGGCACAAATATTCTTACCACGGGCAGGACCTGGATCGAACACCGGGTCCGGGCCGATTGAAAAAACGTCATTTTACCGTTACCGGGAACGCTTACCGGAGTAAAGAAGGGGCCATGCAAACCCGTGTTTTCCATTGAGCCAAATATATATAAACATCCTCATTCCCATAGTTGGCTACCGATTTACCATGTCCCTCGCGCACAATCCAGGAACCTGTATCGCATTCAGGACCTCCCAGATGAAACGCCCCCACCCGGCCGTAAGCGGCCCCAGGATCCTCCACCAGTTTGAGAGACGGTCCGGACTGACCGAACCCGACATCACCCCGGGGGAGTACCGCGAACTCATGGTCTTCGACGAGTTCCTGACGCACCATGTCCGGCCTGACGGGCTCCGCGATGTGCAGTGCATGCTGCTCTGGAATGAGTGGGTCCGGACCTGCCGGCGCCAGACACACGGGTTCCCGAAACTGGTCCTTGAAAATGAGTTCCGTAATGCCATCACGAACCACCTCGGTGTCGGGATAGCCCACGATAATTACCGGGGTGCAGTTTATCCTGGCATCCGTTTCGTGCCATAACTGCGGGATACGAGCAGGCACGGCGTTAAAAAACCGCTATCCGGACGTCTGACCTCCCTTTCCTGTACGGACAGGGAGAGGGCATCCGGCATGCAATTTCCCCTTTTTTGCACCAGCCGTGTCCATGGGTGCTGCTCACCAGCAACCGGTAATTGCACCAGCCGTTCACAAAACGCCTGCCGGGTTTTACGCTCCGCACCCACCGGGGATTCAGGTCCTCAAAGCTCCGGGTCACGGAGTTCTTTCCAGAGGTCCAGTTCCAAAAAACTCCCTTTCACGTTCTGTTCCATCTCCCGGTACAACGCGAACGGGACGGAGAAGGTGAGGATATCTTTGCCCAGCGTTGCGCGGACTGCCCGCCGTGCCGACAGATCGGTGAGGCCGACAACAGCGCGGGGGTGGTCCGTTTCGCCCTCAGCATAGGTGCAGACCCCCATGGCCTGGCACCCGGAGGCACTGGCAGCGACGATGATGCCGCCCCGGATGTCCGCGGTCCCGTAGTTTGCAAGGGTCGAGAGGGCTGCCAGCTGGTCGGGATTGGCGACAAAGACAACGCTTCGCACATCCTCGCCATCCTCAACCTCCGAAACGGGTTTCATGACGATATACCCGTCCTTTGCGTCATAGACCGGCAGGTTTTCCAGGAATTTTTTAACAATTGCCGGGCTTTTTAAGAATCGTTCCCCTTCGGTGAGCATCTTTTTGTGGTGGGCATCGAAACTCTGCGCAATGATCGCAGCATAAGACTTCCTATCCAATGCCCCCTCGACACCATTGGAGAGGAAACTGCAGAACCCCTCCTCGTTCCGGGCAGCGTGCTTCTCCAGCGGCCGCCCAAACCCGAGACCCATCGCCCCGCCGGCGCACGTGGTCGTGTCCCGGGAAAATACCGCGGTCCTTCCCTCACGGGCAACCTTTGCAAAGAGCCACATGACACAGCTCCAGACCCCCTGTTTGAACTCAAGGGCGTTTTCCGGTTTTCTGGCAGTCCATACGATGGCAACCGGGTTCAGCGTGATCCCGGCTGCCTTTGCGATCTCACTTCTGGGTAACATTCCCTGATACTCTCCGGTGTTTCATGCGATCGGGTGAGGGGATCCGCCGGCGGCGTTCCAACCGGAAATACCGCGGGGGACCCGTGCACAATCGGTTGGTTTGTCCGCCGGTAATAAATAGGTACCGTGCCCCGGAACTGCACCGGGGTATTTCTCCCTGTTTTTTATTCGAGGTCCGGGAAAATTTTTTTTACACGCAACCATTTTTGTCTGCATGACACCAAAGGATAGGATACCATCATGACCTACCTGAACTGGGGTTGCGAGACATTAGCAGCAGAATGCCAGTCCTGCCTCGATGCCATATGTAACGGGTGTTATGAAGAGTTCGGGAAAAAACACGGGAGCCATGAAGATATCGACGGTCCCGACTCAGGTTGCAAGGACACCTTTGAACCGGATTGTGACAGCTGTGATTTAGAGAAAAAGCCAGACTGTTCACGGTGCGAGATCATTCTTTCCGTCTGCCTGAACTGCGGGGAGAATGCAACCTGTGAATTCAAAATTTCAGGGTAAGCATTGAGTTCCGGGGTGTTCACGAGTCCCCCCGTTTATCGTTCCCGGTCTTTCCCCGGCCGGTCTTTCAGGAACCTGCTCACCCTACCGGCCAGCCGCTCGCAATGGATCTTGGTGGAGGGTAAAAGCCAGGGCATGAACCGCGAGGTGATGACTGCGGCCGTGAGCATCTTGGATGGGAGATGGTTCTCCCGCCCGATGACGTGTGCCCTGCCTTTCCGGAGCTCGTCAAGGAAATCCGCGGGATCTCCCGATGCCGTGCAGGTGACTGCACTGCCATGATCGAAGATGACATGCCCGTCGGACCCGCCGGTTACGGGAAGCCCCAGCCGGGTTGCAAGGCTCACTGCCCGCAGGTTCTCCCGCCGCTCCATGTTTGCGCAGATCCCTTCGATGAGATCGCACTTCCCATAGAGCGATTCGTCGATGTACCCTTTCTCGATGCACTTCGCAAGCCCCGAGTTGAAGAGGAGGTAACCATAGGGATGGGCCGGGGTACGGAGGCAGGCGTAACCCTCCGCGGCTTCGAGCACCTCGCTGCTCGCGAGGGTCGTGAGCATCCACGGGCTCTCCCGCCGGCGTGGCCTGATATGCCGGACAAAGAAGTCCTCCAGGTCCCGGGGGGAATAAAAGTACACGAGGATGTGCGGGCCGTCGCAGGTGCTGATCTCGATTGCGGGGATAACAAGGAGACCGGTCCCTTCCCTGCACGCGGCAAGGGCGCCGGAGACCTCGTTGTGGTCGGTGACGGCGCAGCCGCAGCCGTTTTTTCCTACCTGCCGGAGCAGGGACGGGATGCTCACGCTCCCGTCGGTATGGGTCGTGTGGAAATGCATGTCCGCAGGATGGAAACCTTCGGCAAGGATCCGGGCCGGGTACGGCCGGGCAAACCGGACATCCGGGCAATATGCGGGTGGCAGGGTCATGCCCTCCCCGCCAGCTTCCCGCTCCCGTAACCTGCCGTCATAGTACCGGGGAGAAGAGGCGGGCGATCGGTTCCCAGAACTTGTCGAGGAGCGGCCGTTTCGCAAGCCTTTCGGGGGTGATCTCGGTAGAGCGCTTCAGGTCGTCCTCGAATATCTCCTTCAGTTTCCTTGCATACTCAGGGTTGAAGATCAGGGCATTGGTCTCGAAATTGAGCTTGAAACTCCGGACATCCCAGTTGGCGCTCCCGACCGAGGCGACCACCCCGTCGATGACAAGCGTCTTTGCGTGGATGAAACCCTCGTCGTACGTGTAGGCCTTCACCCCCGCGTCGAGGAGGTCGCGGATGAAGGCATGGTTCACGGCATAGACAAACATGTGGTCGGGCTTGCACGGGATCATGATCTTCACGTCGATCCCCGACTGGGCTGCAAGGCGCAGGGCATCGATCAGGCTTGCGTCCGGCACGAAATACGGGGTCTGGATATAGACCGATTCGGAGGCGGTGTTGATCAGCTGCAGGTACGCGAGCTTGATCTGGTTGTGCCGGTGGTCCGGGCCGCTCGATACAATCTGGACCGCAGCGGAGCCCGTGCCCCCGGTCACCGGGAAATACCGCTCCGACAGCTCCACCTTGTCCTTTGCGGCAAAGTTCCAGTCCATTAAAAACCGCAGTTCCAGCAGGTGGGCCGCGTCCCCGTCGACTTTGATATGGGTGTCCCGCCAGAACCCGAGCTCTTTCCTGCCAACGTACTCGTCGCCCACGTTGAACCCCCCGCAGAACGCGGTCTTCCCGTCGATCACGACGATCTTCCGGTGGTTGCGGTTGTTGAAACGGAGGTTGATGAAGCGCAAAAAGCCCGGGAAGAAGACCGCCTGCTTCCCCCCGGCATCGACAAGGGGCTGCCAGAACGAGGAGGGCACGACCGTGAAGGGGAGGCCGTCGACAAGGACCCGTACCTCCACACCTTCTTTTGCCTTCCGGGTGAGGAGCTCGCTGAACTCCGTTCCCAGCCGGTCGGGCGTGATATAATAGTACTGGACGTGGACGAAGTCCTTTGCCTGTTCCACGGCGGCAAAGAGTGCCTTGAACTTGTCGTGCCCGTTGGTGTAGATCCCGATGGTGTTGTTGTCCGAGACGAGAGCGTGGTTGCTGACGAGCAGCATCCGGATGACCCGCAGAAACCGGTTCTTTTCCTCGCTCTCGCTCACCTTTTCGAGCCGTGCAAGTTCGGTGAGCTGCTCTGATACCATGTCCTGGATCTTCTGGTCATCCTCCCCCTTGTTCTTAAAGAGCCGTGCCCGGTAAAAGTTCTGACCGAATGCCAGGTAGAAGAGGAATCCCAGGATGGGGATGAAGACGAGGAGGGTGAGCCAGGCAAGCGCTATCTCCGGGGTCTTGCGCTCGAAAAAGACGATACTGATCGCAAAACAGATGTTCAGGATGATAATGACAGGGAGGATCAGGTCAACGGCCATAGTACCTGATGTTGTCCGATCACGGCATCAATATTGCCCTTCAGCGGGATGCGGTAAGGCCAGCCCCGATGACCGGCATTTATATGCCATCCACCCCAAAGAGAACGTTACCAGATAGAGACAAAGAGCAGTTTTATTATGCCGGATACACCATCGCCGCTGGCGCGGCTTGTACTCTTTATGGTCTGCTTAGCGGTCACAGGAAGCCTTCTTGCGGGGTTGCATTATGCTGCCGTGGACAGGCCGGCACAACTCCACGCACAGTACCCACCGGTAAATTCCGGCGATCCGGAATATACGACAACGGATTTTTCCTTCTGGGACTGGCTGCTTGGTCCGCTGAACGGAAAGAATTGTTATATCCGGATCGATTCCGCGGGTAACTGGCATTTCACGTGCGACCCATAATACCCTGCCGGCTCTGAGACGTAACAAGGGCTCATTCCCGTTCTTCATCGGCCCAGGGCCTGAGCGAGTCAAGGTCCCGCATCCGGGTCGCTTTGCTCCGGGCCTGTGCCGGGGAGAGCATCCTTTTCCGGGCAAAATCATATTCGCACACGATCTTTGAATTCCGGAGCAGGGTTGCCCGGACCGGCTGGTGCCGGTGGACGACTTCCTCCTGCCCGCGGAAATGCCACCGGATCCTCCGGTAGGTGAGCCAGTCGAGTTTCATGGCGAGGGTTGCGTGGAACCTGAACGCATCGGCGGGGTCGAGGTCGTACGCCCGCAGGGTGCAGTACGGCGCAAGCGCCTGTGCCAGCTCGTACCGGAACTGCTTCAGGATCTCGTCCGGGGTGACGGTGACAAAGACGACCCGTGATGTGTCGAAGAAACCGTACCCCCCGACCCGGAACTTCGGGACCTTTTCAAGCTCCCCGCAGATCCGGGAGAAATCCCAAAGCAGCCTCTCCTCGTCATCAGTCGAGAACGGCCCGGCGAGCGTGATGTGCGGGACGGCGAGCCGGACCCCGGGGCCGAACTTCCCGGCCAGCTCTTCGCTCAGTGCCTGGATCCGGCGCTGAACCGGGCCCATCAGGCGGATATCGATCAGGTAGCGGGTCATGGTTTCTCACACCGGGGTACAAAAGCCAGTCCGACAACCTCGTCCCCCATCGCACAGGTATTCATCCGGGGTACCTGCATTACCTTCCGGTTTGCACCTCCGCCACGAAATAATCTGGGTTGCTAAAGAAGAGATCACCGTAAAAACCTGATGCACAAAATATCTGTCCGGACATTGATTTCCGGGCAAAATCAATAAAAAATCTTTTTCTTCCTGATCACACCAATCAGTACCTGAAGTACACATGCCGGACCTGAAAATCCCCCCGGAAAAAGCAGTCCTCCTGTTGCAGGAACGGATCGATGCTATCGATACAATCAGGAAAAGCCAGTACGGCCTCGAATACTATGACTTTGTCGGCTGGTGCTCGAAGACATGGCAGGCGATCGACGAGATCTACCCGGCCGGCGATTACCATCCCGAGGAGATCCGGACCATCGGGCTCCAGAACTGCTCCTGCAATTCCCACATGGAGGCCCTGATACTTGCCGAAGCATACCATGACCGCCTGCTCGGGTATATCCGGGAGATCGGGGATTCTGCGGGGACTCCACAGGAGTGCTGATCCGGATTATCAGGGAGGCTAAAAAATATCCGGTTTTTTCACTCCCACACAAAATCTATCAAATATTGCAATGCCATACACGCAAAACGCCCCGCCGAGAATCGAAGAACGCTGATGCGTTCGGTCGAAGACCTGCCGTAAGGAGAAGGATTTTCCTCTCCTGCTTCAGGTCTGGTAACACTGAAGCATTCTCCTCAGGCATGTCTGATGACCTTCGAGATCCTCCAGTCTTATCTCTGATGAGATTCGACATTTTACCCACAGATTACCGTACTCACTTCCCGAACGGGATCGTCTTCTTGACCGATACCTATTTGGGGTTACGGATTAATTTCCGAACAAAGGCAGTGCATGAGATGCTTCCCTACCAATAATCTCCTGCGTACCTGTATCAGAGGGATTGCTCAATCATGCTGACCCTGAAATGCGAGGTTGTGTAATGAAACCACCCGTTTATGCAAAAATTTCCCGGTTTGTGCTGGTTTTTGGACTTGTAGTTTTTTTCAGTATACTGACGGTGACAGGAATAATATCTGCCCAGGAGTCAATTCCTCATACGATACCAACTCCGCCCACTACTGGCCCGACACCACCCATCACGCCCCAGACCCCTCCTGCTACAATACCAACTCCACCCACTACAGGTCCTACGCCCCCAATCACACCCCAGACTCCTCCTGCTACAATACCAACTCCGCCCACTACAGGTCCTACGCCCCCAGTCACACCCCAGACTCCTCCTGCTACAATTCCGACTCCACCTACTACAGGTCCTACGCCCCCAATCACACCCCAGACTCCTCCTGTTACAATACCAACTCCACCTACTACAGGTCCTACGCCCCCAATCACGCCCCAGACTCCTCCTGTTACAATTCCGACTCCACCTACTACTGGCCCGACACCCACCATCACGCCCGCAAGTCCCATCACGTCAGAGCAAAATTACCTGTTCGGACAAATAGTAAATTTCTTTAACGGGATTTTTGGGTGGAAACCTGCCGCACCGCTATCGGTTACAACCATCAATAATTCCACAACAATACCCTGAAAGGATATGGGACTTGAGTCCCTGTAAATTTTACAGGAATTGGGCATTTGCAGGATCTTCGTCACAGTCAGGAGATCCGCAATTGTTTTTGTCATCAGATTCCCTGAAGGGGCTTTATTCTTTGCAATTTTTTTTGGCAGGGGCTGTTGTCTTATTCGCGGCGGACACCTTGCCAAACCTCTTGAGGAGCATACCATAATCGCGTTGAATGTCCCATTGGGGAGGACGTCCCATCACTTCGACGGTTTTCAACCGCATAATCCCGTGGTTGAGATCGTTAAGAGCATTGATCCGGCAGGGGTCGACATAACGCCGGCGGTTGCGACGGGGACCCGGCCGGATTCCTGCGGAGTGCGGAGGGGGTCGCACGGGTACAAACCCCCGGCCCGGACCCGGCCCCGGACAACGGTCCCTCCCCGCCGTTTCCGGCAAACTCCCGTCATAGAAATCGTACCTGATCACCGCCCGGCACCGCACGCTGCCCGGGCGGCCAAAACAATTTGTACCCACGTGACCCCCCCCACAGCCCTTTCATTTTTCCGGCCGATCCGGGCCGGATCCACGCCGGAGATTTGACCCCATAGTGATTTTTTCGCGGAGGGGGGTCACATGGGTACATTTCGCGGGATGTGACAACACGGGTGTATCCCCGAATTCTTATTGTCCGCACCGGCTACGGCTGCACCGTCACGGGGACCCGGTTACCTCATACCAGGGTAAAAAAAGATCAGAGCGGCCACCGGCACTTATGGTCCGCTTTTTTCAGGGCCGGGCACTGGTTGAAGTACGTCTCGCCCCAGACAAGGGGCTGGTAATTGCAGCACATCTCGGGTTTCACCGGATGGATCCCGCAAAGGTACCGCGTCTTTGCAACCCGGTTCAGGAACGGACAGACCGTAACATACTCCCCGCTTTCCGGGTGGCGCAGTTCAAAAGAGACGACACTGCCGAGATCTTCAGCAGAAAGGTCTGTACATTTCACGGGATTTCCGTTCTCCATGAACGCGACAAACCATTGGAGGATATCCGACCGGTCCTGTTCGATCCAGATGTATACGTTGGCCGGGGTCGGTGCAATGCCGGGCCCGAAGATCCGGCAGCAGAGCCCGCACTGCTCACAGGGTTCGTCGTCCATTGCCGGGTCGTCCATAAAAATGTCCATTCAGTATCCGGCCGGGGGCTATAAAAATTGTCCCGGGATCGCCCATGGCCGGCTGTTTGCCGCCGGGGGAGCCCGTCACCGGGACGTGGCCCGGATAATCCGGTGCCCGAAGGTCACTTCCCCCGGTCTTCGCATCGGTGCAGGAACTTACAGGTCGATGTCTGCAAAGAGGCAGTGGTGGTCTGAAGCCTGGAAACGGTCCTTTGTCTCCTTGTTGATGTTCTCGTACGACTCCCATTTCGTGGGGGCATAGAATCCCCTGCGGTTGAGATCGACCGCACTCACCCGCTGTGCAAGATCGGGTGACAGGAGCAGGTAATCGATCTTCTGGCTCGCATTAGCATGCTGGTAGGTTCCCGGGAATTCGCCCTTATACGCATCAAGCAACATCGCATCCTCAAGATCGGTCTCCTTTAAGAGGGCGTCAAGGGAACCTCCCGCAGGATGGTCGTTGAGATCTCCGGCAACGATCACGCGTTTATGGGTCCGACAGAGTTTCTCATAGATCTTTTTTACTTCGCGCGACTGGATCCTGCGGAGGTTCCCCTTCGGGTCGCTCCCTTTGCTGGACAGGTGGTTCGGGACGATGACGAGCTCGGTACCGTCATCGAGACCGATGGTGTATTCCGGGCAGTCGCGCTTGAAGGTCGGCTTGCCGTTGGTCCGGTCATCTACATGGGAGACCATGCAGGTGATCGGGAACCGGCTCATGATCCCGACGTCGATACCCCGGAAGTCATTGCCATCGATCACCATGATATGCCCGTACGGTTCATGGCCTCCCTTCACCAAAAGCGGTTTGAGCACGAGCTCATGGAACCGGAGGAGGGCGGGGCGGCTCTCGACCTCCACGGTCACGATGATATCGGGACTGGCATCGGCAATCACCCGGGCGGTGTTCTGTACCGCCTCGTCCGTGATCGCCTCTTTTTTCAGCTCCACCCATCCCATCCAGTCCCTGCACCCCCGGGCAACGACCTCGACCGGTTTGCCTTTCGGGCGTTTCAGGAGCTGGCCCCGGAATACCCTCAGTTCGAGATACTCGTTGTTCTGCATGGCCTTCCCCAGCCCGTATTTTTCCAGGAGTCCAAGGATGGTCACTTTATCCTTTCTGGAGTACTGTTCCTGGCCGAGCAGGCGCATCATTGCAGCATGGTCGTCAAGGATGGCCTGGCTCTCCTTCCGGTCGGGAAGATTCATCACATGCGGCCTGCTGAACAGGTTCTCCACATTGAACGTGGCAACGCGAATCGACATACCATTCTCCTCTGAGAAATAATTCGGACCTGAGTATTTAATTTTTATTATGCGAGTACCGGAATCAAAAGAGTGCAGGTAAAAAAGGGCAGACCATATCTTGTCCGCGACACAAAAAAAACAGGATCCCGGCACATTCCCGGGTCAGGGGAACGGTCCGGAACAAAACATACCCCCGCACGGACTTTGATAAGGTCCGGTCTTCCGGGAGAACTGCGTTCTTTGCCGGTCTTATCGCCGGTACGATCCGGCACACTCCCGCTGAAGGGGTAAAAACAACATTCAGTTCCGGTAACCACCGGCATCCCCGGGCAGGCCGGACTTTTTCAGGATAATCCGGTGTTCGGCGGTCACTTTCCCGACCTCGGCAAACATTGCGGCGATCGGGCAGAGCTTTGTGAGCGTCTGTTCGATGATATTTTTGACCATCGCGTCATCCGCATCCGCCTTGAGCGTGACAGTCAGGTGGACGTGATCGAAGAACGCGGGCATGGTCTTTTTCCGGGTCCCGTGGATCCCGATCGTCAGCTCGTCCGGGACGATGCCGTTGTCGCCGAGCGCAAGGATGATCTTCACACCCACGCACCCGCCCATTGAGCCGATAAGGTACTGGATGGGGTTGGCCACCTTCCCGTGCCCGCCCATCCCGACCGGTGCCTCCATCGGGAACGTTATCCCCGTCGGGGTAAGGGCAGTAAACGCCCCGTCGCCGTTGTACGTGACGGTCATGTCAACCGGTTTCCACTCCTTCCGTGATTCGTCCCAGGGAATCTCCGAGCTCATGCTGTACCGGTTGTCCCTGCTGCATAAGAAATCACACGACCGGGATGATGGCGGGGGATTGTTGCGGATGAGGTGCTGCCGGGAACAGGAGTGCCGGGGATTCCGGCAGCCCGCCACGGTCGCCACAGGCAGATCTCAGCTTCCGCCTTCTCCTCCCCCCGGTTGCGCTTCCTCTGGCGGGTGGCGGAAGAACACCCCCAGGATCACAAACGGGAGGAGATAGAGGAGATCGATATAACCGGCCCCGGCACTGACCATGACGATTCCGATGATTGCCACGCCAAGCGGGACCAGGAATTTTTTTGCAAGGAAAGATGCCTCGGCTTTGGAAAGTTCCGGTGCGAGCAGGGCCGGGCGCGACCGTGCATGGTGCCACTGCCAGGTCAGGAGAATCGCCAGGATGAGATAGTTGAGCTGGAACAGGATATTGGAAGACGGGACCATTTCGCTCTGTGCGGCAAAACTCTGGGTGAAAGGCACGAAGACGACAACCATCAGGGAGAGGAGATGGAGGTAGAGGAACCGGTAATCGAAGGTCTTCATCCGGTGGAACATCTGGAAGTAAAAAAGCCAGAACATCCCGAGAATAAGGAACGCACCGATAAAATCGGTGATTGACAGGATAATCGAAACGAGATACTGAGCCAGCGTCGCATCGCTCGTGATCGTCCCCGGCAGGGGGGTCTGGATATTCCGGACCATAAGGGTCATCGTGAATGCGTAGATGCCGTTGGTGATACGTTCGAGGTTGACCTTGTTAATCGGATCCATGACGGGCTCTCACTCGTACTGGGGGATTGGCGGCCGGGGGTATTGTTCTTTTCCAAAAAAGCCGGAGCCGGCCAACGGGTGCGTCCTTTTTCAAAACCGGCCCGGATGTTGGCTGCCGGGTCACGGGGGCCGGGGCTTGAACTTCGTGGGAGTGTCCACCAGGTGCTGCGCAGGACCCTGCAGGGAAAGGGCTGGCCGGAAGGTCTTTTTTCATAACAATCTTTTTCATGCACCCGAAATCATCATACCCTATCGATGGAGGAGGAATTCACGTGGTCCTTGAAATATCTGCAATCGATGGTACTACCGTTGTCACCCTGGCCCGGCGTTTCGATGTCGACAGTGCACCCCTAATCGAGAAAGAATTGCAGCCGGTCATCATGCAGCACCCGGAACGGGTCCTCTTTGACTTTTCAAAGACGGATTATATCTCAAGCGCCGGCGTGAGAATGCTCCTGAAACTGACTCGTGCCATAACAGACGGGGGCGGGGCAGTCGCCCTCACGTCGCTCAACCGGCAGACAGACTATGTATTCGACATAACCGGATTTTCTAAGGTCTTCACGATTTACCGTACACGGGATATGGCACTCAAGCAGATGAGAAAGGAACACTGACCTTTTTTCCATGAGGGGGCCCCGGCAACAACCCGGACCGCAGGACGATACGTTCAACAGATCCTGTCGTTTCTTTAAAAAGGAAAAGAGATTGAAAGGAGATACTCACTTCAGCGTATCATCACCCGTTCCAGCAGTACCCGTTGCGGTAATACGGGTAATTGGGATCGGTACAGGGCGTATTCCAGCACTGGCCATCGTCATAATAGGGGTATCCCGAGGGACACTGGTGGCAGTAACCGTTGTAGTAATAGGGATAATCTGACGAGCAGGGCGACGTTGAGCACTGCCCATCAACGTAATAGGGGTAACCCTGGGGACACTGGTGGCAGTTCCCATTGTAGTAATAGGGGTAATTCTGATTTGTACAGGGCGTATTCCAGCACTGGCCGTTTGAGTAATAGGGGTACCCGGACGGACACTGGTGGCATTGACCATTGTAGTAATACGTGTACCCGGACGGACAGCATTGTCCCTGGCTCGTAGTCCATACATAATAACCGGATGAACAGGCCGCAGATGCGGTGCCAGCCATCCCCAGCAGGATAATAATTCCCATGATTACAAGAATGACTCTGCCTCTTCTCGCCATACAACTCTCCCCAGCATTTCACAAGATGTGCCGTTGTTGTATTTTCAGGAGATATAACTTTCGTATAAAAATGAGCGGATGGATACAGACAAAAAATCCGTTATGATCCGCGATATCAGTCGATCTCTTCCTTGTTGAGCTGCCCGGTGAACCCGTCCGTTGCACTGCTGATACGCACGGTAATTGCCCGGCTGTCCATAGGGATACCGGCACCTGCCGGCAGACGAATCCTCCCATGACAAGCCCGGCGATATGTCAGGAACACCACCGCAGTCGAACCCGTTATCCAAACCCTCAAATAATTTCGCCGGAAACTTAACAGTACATATACCCTGTGCCATGGAGCAGCTCTACCCCCTCATCCGTGCGGTCGCCATCTTCTTCCTGCTCGTCATCTTCATCCAAATCCTGAAACGGAGAGGCATCTTCACCACGAGCCACCTCCCGACATTCGGGAAACTCATCACCGAGCTCGTCCTTCCCATCACCATCTTCTCGACCATGGCCGTGAGCCACGTCGAGTTCCAGTATGTCTGCGCCGCCGGCATCTACCTCGCGGTCAGCCTTCTCATCTGCGGCGTGGCATACCTCATCTGCCGGTTCTTCAAATTTTCAAACGCCGTCACGGGGTCCCTGGTCATCCTCTCCGGGTTCGGGAGCACCTCGACGATCGCGTACCCCCTGATTGCCCAGACCTACGGGCCGACGAGCGAGGCGATGACGCGGGCGCTTGTCATCGGCGAGTTCGGCTCCGTAATCCCGTTCTTCACGCTGGGCATTCTCCTCGTGGCGTACTTCGGCAGGAAGGAGGGCGCGAACAAGGGCGTCCTCTTAGAAAGCGTGAAGTCGTTTGTAAAGACCCCCATCTTCCTCTCGCTTGTCGCGGGGCTCATAGTCTCCCTGATCCCGCCCGTCTCCGCCCTGATGGCATCCGACTTCTTTACCTCCTTCTTCGCCTACTTCAACAACGGGTTCGAGATGCTCGTTGCGATCACCGTCGGCCTGATGCTCAGGCCCGTGAAGATCAAAGAGATCCTCCCGTACCTTGCGATAGCGATCCCGCTCGCCCTGATCGTCATGCCTCTTGCTGTCTACGGTCTCGCGACCGCCTTCGGGGTTCCCGCATTGTCCCGCGAGATCCTTGTAATAGAAGCGGCCGTCCCCTCCGGCGCCATCGCCGCCGTAGTGGCGGAGCGGTACGGGTGCGACGGCCCGCTCGCTTCCACGATCGTGGTCGTGGCGTTCTTCTTCAGCCTGATCACCCTGCCGATCCTCTCGGCACTCCTCCTGTGATGCCCATGGATGTGAAACGTATGACCGCTAAAAGAAATGCCCGGGAACGATCCGCAAACAGCCCGGCACCGGCCCGGCGCCGGGCCCTGTCCCTTAGCGACCGCACGGCACCGGCCGGGAGGTCCCTGCCATGACCTTAACCATCTCGTTCCTGCCCATCTACCAGTTCGTCATCATTGCCCTCATGATCGTGGGTATCATACGGATCCTCAAATGGAAGGGCATCTTCACCGAAAACGACCAGCCGGTCTTTGACAAGATCGTCACCGAGCTTGCCGTTCCCGCGATCATCTTCTCGATCTTCGCCACGGCAGACTTCTCTCCGGATACCCTTGTCCCGGCAGGAATTCTCTTCCTGACGCTCCTTGTTGCCCTGGCCGTTGCCTGGATCGTCTGCTACGCCTGCCGGTTCCCCCCGAAAGTAACCGGGACCATCGTCATGATCTCGGGGTTCGGGAGCACGGCAACGATGGCAAGTCCCCTTCTTTTGAACCTTTTCGGTTCCCAGGCGGGCGCGATCGAGAAAGGCCTCACCATCGGGACGCTCGGCGTGGCCTTCCCGTTCTTTACCATCGGAGTCCTGATCGCGTCGCATTACGGGGCAAAGGAGGCCGGGCGGGATGTCAGGATCTCCGGTACCCTCAAAGAATTTCTCGGGACACCCATCTTCATCTCCTTCATCCTCGGCCTTGTTGCGGCATTCAGCCTGCAGTACTTCCGGATCCCGGGTGCCGAAGCGTTCACCGACATCTTCACCCACTTCTTCACCATCATCAACCTCTCCCTGAACCTGCTGCTCTGGATCGCCATCGGCCTCATGCTCCGCCCGGTGAAGCTGCGCTCTTTCCTTCCGCTCTTCGTCATCGTCATCGCCATCAAGCTCCTCTTCGAACCCCTGATGGCAACCTTTCTTGCAACGTCTGCCGGCGTGTCGCTCATGAACCTGCAGATCCTCCTCCTGGAAAGTTCCGTCCCGTCCGGTGCTGTCGCCGCAGTCCTTGCAAGCCGGTACGGCTGCGACAGTTCCCTTGCGGGCTGGATGGTTGTCGGAACCTACGTGGTATCGCTGGTAACGATCCCGCTCGTTTTCCTCCTCTTTCCGGCATAACGACCGTTCTTTTTTACCGGTGACTGCCTGTTCATAATGCCGGATTCAAAAGATCCCGGTCCTGCCCTTCCGGTCCCGTACAAGAACATACTCACCGTATGAGGCCGGAAAAGAAGAGATCAGGCCGGGTTGCGCCGGGAGATCTGGTACCCGATGAGGATCATGAAGATCCCGATGGCAACGAGGGCATATGCCTGGGGTTCATCGTTGACGGGGGGCGTCACGTACACCCAGATCCCGACAATGATCACGAAGAGAGCCAGCAGAACCAGTCCGATACGGAAGATTTTGTGCGTGTCCATCCTTCACCTGCTTATCCAGATATGGAACCGCTGCCGCAGAAAAGCATTTTGATTTGCGAAGGGTGTCCGTTCCGGAAAGGGGGTGTCCGGCGGGGCAATCCGGGGATTATACGGGCCCGGATTCCATGGTCGGAACAGTACTATCCAGGGGTGGGGAGATACTACGGAGATCGGGATGGTCTGCCCTCTATGCCGGTATGAAAACACTGCCCGTAAGAGGGTCCGGTAAGGCGATGGGGATTGTGCGAGAACCTTTTCCCCTTTACGGTCGGTCTCAATGATTGAAATTTTCACGTCCGCACCGTAGGCGACGGTAACCGGCACGGTGAAATGATTACCGTTTAATAGCTCGTGATGAGTACCATGTCAGAAGGAATGGATACTGATGGTTAAACCCTGCTGCAAAGTCCTGGCACTCATCCTCCTTGGCGTGCTCTGCGTAGTCCCGGTACTCGCAGATACCTGGGAGAACAACTGGGCGCCGTGGGTGACAAAAACCACGACCACGGATGCGACGATCAACTGGCGGCAGGAAACGAACGGGACGGCAACGGTTGCCTATGCCCCCACGGGGTCTTATGCCCTGAACAACCGGCTGGATTCCACGGTGACGGATACATCGGCCACGCCGTACCACCATGTCCTGCTTAAGGACCTTGCACCGGATACGTCCTACACCTACCTTGTGCAGCCCGCCGGCAGTCCCGGGATCTTTTCCCCCCGGACGTTCCGTACCATGCCGGATCACGGTCCGTATACCTTCATCGTGATGAGCGATCCGCAGGACGGGACGAAATTCACCGAGGACAGGCGGTTCCATTACGTGGCGGCTGCAATCGCAAAGGAACCGGATGTGCGCTTCATTCTCGCGGGCGGGGATTACGCCCGGCTGGACGACTTTAACCGCTGGGCAATATTTTTCCATAACGCTGACGGGATGCTTTCCAATACCACCATCTTCCCGACGATCGGCAACCACGAGTACCATAATGTCACGGGGAGCAGCGTGCCTTCCCCTGCGATAAATTACCATGCGGCATTTGCGGTACCGCTGAACTACAGCTTCGATGTTGCCGGGGTCCGGTATATCAGCCTGATCACCCAGGACCCGAACCTGCCGGACCCGAACCCGGCTATCGGCCCGCCATTCTCCGACGCCCTTGTGGCACGAGAGGAGTCCTGGCTCCGGCACCAGCTGGACAACCAGTTGTACGGGACATTCACGATCCAGCACCAGCCCAACTGGCGGGATGATTATGCAACCCTCTTTCCCACTGCGGGACCCTGGGAGAACCTGTACCATGCGTACAATCTCAGTGCATCGTTCGCTGGGCACAATCACAACTACGAGCGGTTTTCCATAGAGGGGACGCCCTATTTCATTGTCGGCACTGCCGGGGGCTTTTCCATGCCGCTCAATGCCACCCCGCCGGCCGGGTACGTGAATGGCACAACCCGGCGGCTCGGGTACCTGAAGGTGACGGTGGATCCGGCCGGTAATTCGGCGACTGCAGAAGAAATCACCGTGGGCTATGTCAGGCACGATAATGACAACGAGACGCCGGTCATCTACCCGGCACCGGTCATTGATGACACGATCACATTCCCGCTGAACGCGAGACGGGCGGATGCCGGGGGAAGCCATGCAACGCCGGCAATGACCGGCAACGGGAATGGCCCGACAGGATCCCCGGCGGGATTTTCCCCGGTACTTCTTGCGGCCGGGGTCATGGTCATACTCGTGGCAGGTCTTGGGGGCTTCCTGTATATGAGGAAACGTCGCAGAGGGGATCCGCCGACAAAATAACCGTGATGGCGCATGAAAAAAAATCCATCCGGGCAATTTGGGAGGACGTTACCCGTCCCGGGGAATATCCTCCATACTTCCGGAAAGGGGGGTCGGGCAGGTACATTCTTTTTTATGATGCGATCCGGAACCGGAAAATGCGGGGGTCGCGGGAACCATTACGGAGATCTGCAGTGGGGATTCTGCGACCGTAGCCATAACGAACTGCAGAATTGTGCAGCGGAAAAGATCTTTGCCCCTGCCCGACCCCCCCACACCATTTTTGTTTTTCTGGAAATTTTTATTATTTTTCCGCCGGTGTTTCATCTCCCTGGCAGGGATCTGCGCTGAAGGGGGTCGGGCAGGGGCAGATTTTGGGGGAGGGGGAGTACAAAACAGGGGTTTCCTTTGATACCCCCTACCTATGTATGCAAAACCCTGAGTTTCGCCATGTATTTCAGCTCTATTTTCGTTTTACAGCGCCATGGTAAATGCTCTGATTGGCGTAAATCCATGGTTATTCGCGTTTCCCGGAAAAACTTGCATGAAATGGGGTGGTTTTTGCATGAAAGTCCGGAAACGGAGTGTCCGGATGGGTGATCCGGGGATTATACGGGCCCGGATTGGGTTGTAGGAGAGGTACTCTTCCGGGGGATCGGGTTACGACGGAGACGGGGGTCTTCCCGATATACCGATGTGCAGGACGGTTCCGGAAAACCCCCGCCCCGGTCCCCTACCTTTGCCAGTCCCGGGATGCTCCGGGCGGATGCCAACAGAACGTTGCTACCAACTGCCTCATCAATTCCCGCCGGAGAATGGTAATCCGTTCCGGATCAATTACCGTGTTTTCCTGATCCATTGCCTCATCAAAATCAGGGGGTGAGGCAAAACTCGTACAACCGGGCATTTTACGGGCCCGGATTCCCTACCCCGTAAAAGGGGGTATAACGAGCGGTTGTCCGAAGGAGCGGGGTGCTGCGGCGAGGGGGAGTACAATTCCGGAGGAGAGGGACACGATGGAGACGGGGGAATAATCCTTCCGGGATGCCGGTGGGAAACCCCGTCAGACAGTCCGGTACCGGAGCGGGGACTGTGCGAGGACCTTCTCACCTTTCCGGTTGGTCTCGATGATTGCGATGGTTACGTCCGCACCGTCGGGGATGGCAACCGGCAGTTCCGTTGCCATGATCACAAATGATCCCCGTTTGTTGAATTCGGCCGGGACCGGGAACCGGTAAGTGCCGGGATCGTCCTTTATGGTGATCTGCACGCAGTACTTCGGGTCTGCCCGCGGTATCAGCCCCTGGCCATCGACCCGGAGGGATTCCTGGTATGTTTCTTCGGATTTCCTTCGCTCGTACTGGGCGAGGATTCGTAGTCCGTCAGGTTCTGTCCGGCTCATGCCGGGTTATTGAGCTTTTGGGGGGATGAATTATACGCAATGGGTGGGTGACCACTGACACTGGATTTGAGAGTGTGAACATTTATTGTGGCATTAATCGATATGACATTCATATGGCTAAACATTTTTGCGATAGTTGTGGTGCGGAACTTATACCGGGTAAAGAGTTCTGTCCTAAATGCTTGCTCCGTGTTGCGGTAGTTGTCCCGGATGTTATGAAAGGGACGAATAAAAAGCAATACCCAAAGGATACTCCGGAAAATCGTGCGAAAAAGATGAAGGAATTCAAGGTCATCGGCATGGAAGGTGTGTGGAGTCTCGACAGCCGAGGGAATTTTAACAGAGAAATGATGGAAGAAACACTGAATTTATTTGGGACGGATGGGTGGAGTATGAAAGCAATCGCAACAAGGCAAATTCCGGGATTTGCATCTCTGACCTTTGATAGTGTAATTATTTTAGAGCGGGACTTGCCGCTTCATCCTCAATGAAAAGGAAAACTCATTTTTGCTTTCGAGACCTTACGCTCAAAACGCTTCGAAGGCTTCGCCTTCTCATATCAGTCCTCGCTGAAGCGACGACTGATACTCGTCGGGACGCGAAGAATGCTGATGCGTTCGGTCGAAGACCTTTGGTCTTCTCCTCTTTCAGATCTGATCACCTTCAAGATTCTCTTGTCTCATCTCTGATGAGATTCGACATTTTACTCTACGGATTACCGTACTCAATCGATCTAGGACCTTGCCCAGCGAGGCCCTGCTGAAGAGGCCGGGTGACCATAAGAGTGGGGGGATGGCCATTTAAGAAAACTCTGTTGTTCACGCAATCATTGCTGTCGAAACGAAAATGCGCTAATAATCAATTATGGGTGAGGTAAAGTAAGTTTCACACCAAGTTGATGTAACATGTTAAAAGTATTTATTGATGGGATCTGAGCCGCACGGCAAACATTTGGGATCTTGATTTTTTTCTTATTTGTAGGTTCATAAAGTTCCTCAGTTACGACCACGTACCGTTTGGCTAAAGCATGGGCAATTAACCACCCATCTGCACCTCTAGCAAATTCCGCTTGGGCATTTGCTGAATATTGTTTTTGGGCTTGGGTCCACGCCATTACTCTGCTATATGCTGAAATTACATCTTGCTGATTTGTCGATTCAAAATATCCATGAAAATTTGCATTAACCCAAGTCTCGAGTTCGTGATTATTGTGAATAATTTCCAATTTTATCCTATCGATGCTTCTAACCGGTCCTCGTCCGGCATGAATTATCAGTGCATCCCAATATCCTGGGGCTATTCCAAAGCCATAATAGCGTTTTGCGGCCTCTATGAAGACATTGGCATCAAGAAGGAATACTGGATGTGGGGGAGCTGAACTCATTCAAATCAGCCTATCCCAAGTTCTTTCGCAAATTTTTCGAATGTATCTCCGTGTAAATCGGTCAATTTATATGCATCTCGGTAGAGAAGATGTCCTTCCCTCGCAGCGATAATAACCGCCTCTCCAAAACGTCGACCAATCCGGGTCATCTGATTATTGTAAAAGTTCCCACCAGGTTCTTGCCTATCCGCGTCGTCACGAGATTCCTGTTCGTATTCTAGATAAAAACGAGTGAATTCCTCATTCTTAATAAGACCCAGATTGAGTGTTCTATAAGCACCGACGATTTTGCTAACCTTGAAATGATAAGCGATTTTTTGAAATCGATCTTTATCATTCTTTATTGATGGCCACAATTCTTGCAAATTTTCAGCGGGCACCAGGAATTCCGCAGCTACACGATTGCTCGCTCTTTCAATTTCATCAGAAGCCGGTTGGAGTTCTTTCAGATCAAAGATGGCACTCTTTCCGAACCAAATATGCGCCAGTTCATGCGCCAAAGTAAACATCTGAGCAGCTTTTCCATCAGCATTATTTACAAAAACTAATGGTGCAAGATCATCTATAAGAACAAATCCTCGAAATTCAGAAACGTCCAGTTTGCGATGGGTGTTATTTCCAACAATCCCATTCTTGAACACAAGGATACCTATATCCTCCATTTTTACCTTAAGTTCATCCAATGCCTTTGTCCAAGATGGCTGCTCTGCCGCCCACATTTCTGCAAGTCCTAATGTGCGTCTTATTTCATGTGCAACCTGTTCAGGGGAATCCCCGATATGTGATGAATGAACAAAACCTAATGGCGAGTAACCTTGTTCGATTAGATAATCTCTCATCCAACTTTGCCGTTGCTCCATCAACTGGAGGGTGTCAATCAAATCGGGACTTGGCGGTAAATCGGGGATATTGCTACCTACTGTTCTAAAGTGGGGGATGGACAATTTTTCTACAGGGGGTTCTGAGAGAAACAAGAAACCTAGCGGTGTAGAGGTTTCCTTCGCGAGATTTTCGACTTCAGGGAGGGTAAGAAGGCTTGTTCCTTTTAGCCATACTGAAAGTTTGGGTAGCTTACGTTCGAGGTCACCTAGACCTCGGCCGGAGCGGTGAACTGCCCATTGAAGAATATTTTCGCTAACAGGGATAGTAGGTTTAGGGAGATGTTCACGATTTGCTTTCAATTTTCCCCCCCCCCATTTTTTAGCATAATAATGTTCCAAAATCTAACTTTGATAATCTCTTATAAATTTTTATTCTTTGTATGAGCATGGATTTCGTTTTCCTACATAATCAAATGCGCCTATGAAAAAAATGTAATACAAAATTGGTTTTATTTGGATCGGTATCAGGGCCTGTAAAGCATAGATTCAACGTGAATATATCTCACGCCGGATAACCGAAACGTTAGCCGTATTTCACAAAAAACATTACAACCGACTTCCTCAGAAGTCAGTTATAATCCTGAACTGGTCGATCTCTTCCTTGTTGAGCTGCTCGATGAACTCATCCGCTGCGTGCCCGTCATCCTTCGAGGTCCGAAGGGCTATCAAGCCACGAGGACGAGAAGAACGATTACACGTTCTTCGAATCGGTAATGGCACGGCCTACCACGAGGATATCATCACCGGCATTTAGTGTAATCTTTACAACGTTGGTGCGGATCCCGCCGGCGGTTGCAACCAGGAACCTGCCACCAGCCAGAGAGGATCTTCCCTAGTTCAATTTTGTTCCACATGGTTCATTCCTGAACCGATCGGAAGATTAGGATAGGGGCCTTGCATTACCAGATAATTTAAAAAAGATCATGAACGGGTTTTTTCTTCCTGTGAGCGATAACGGTTGCGAGATATTCCCCGGGTCTTTTTTCAAGCCATTGCTTCCGTTCCGTGGTACAATCGCCGCTGATATTGTGGGTTGCCACCGAGTCCGTAGGTTCGCCATGATATTTCCCGATCAGGGACTTCAGGACGCCTTTTTTCTTCTTGATGACTTCGGCTACCAACCGGTCCCCGTCATAGGTCCAGCGTATCCGGTCCCCATTCTGGATGCGGAGCATCTCCAGCATCTTTTTCGGGATATCGATGGGAGCCCCGGTTACGATGGTCTCCAGCGTTTCAGTCATACCTACCGGTCATATGTACCCGGGATTATAAAAGAAATGCGGTCACGGCATGGTCGATAACAAAAGGTGACAGACTGCAGTACCGGCAAAGGATCAGATGAAAATCGGAAAAAAAGATATTCTGACTTCTTAGAAGTCAGTCATAATCCTGAACTGGTCGATCTCTTCCTTGTTGATCTGCTCGATGAACTCATCGGCTGCGTGACCAACATCCTTCGACGCGGTAATGGCACGGCCGACAACGAGGATGTCAGCGCCTGCCTTGAGTGCGTCCTTCACAACATTGGTGCGGATACCGCCTGCGGTTGCAACCAGGAGCTTGCCGCCGGCTGCCTTCTTCATGGCTGCGATGTCGCCCCATGCATGGGCGGTCTCTTCGACATCGATTGCACGGTGGAGTTCAACGATGTCGGGCTTGACCTTTAAGGACTGGATGACCTTGACCGGGCTCTGGACATTCAGCATGTCGATGACCGAGTAGATGCCGACCTTCTTGGCCTCGATGATGGCCTTCTCGATGGTCGGGATGTTGGCAAGGCCTGATATGACGACCGCGTCAGCGGTTGCATCGGCTGCCATGCGGGCCTCGAGGTTGCCGGTGTCGAGGATCTTGAGGTCGGCGATGATGAATGCATTGGGCTTGACCTTCCTTATCTCGGAGAGGACGGAGAGGCCGAACTTCTTGATGAGCGGGGTGCCGGCCTCGATGATGAGGTGGTCGTTCTCGGGCAGTGCCGAGAGGACGGCGTTGAGCTTGCCGAGGTCGACGATATCGAGGGCGACCTGCAGGTAGGGCGGGTCCCAGAGGCGCTGGACCTTGAATCCCATGATTGCATGGGCTGCACGGTCCTTCTCGTGCACGAGGGTCTTCTTGTCCGGGAATGAGTCCAGGGCGCGGGCAAGGGCAAGCTTGGTTGCACCGTAGTTGAAGCGGTAGAGCTTGTTGTAGTCCTTTGCCTCGGGATGAACAAAGGCCGAGCAGAGGATGGCAAGGCTCTCGATGTTGGTCTCGCCAAAGACGCCTTCCTCGACGCTGTCCGCAATGGCCTTTGCCACCGCGGCCTGCACGGGGCCGAACATCTCGTTGACCTGGTGCATGTCCTTCAGGGTGACCTTCGGGATGACGAGGGTTACCGGCTTTGTCAGCAGGTTCGGGCGTACTACCGCAAGGAGCGGGGTGTGCCCGACCGACAACTGTGAGATCGCGTTTGCAAACGCTGAACCGATCGGGCCTTCCTTTTCGCCCATCAAAAGGTCGATGTGCGCCAGTTCCGCGCCATCGCCAACAAGTGCTTCGCCTACCAAATACATGGAACTCTTCCCTTTTTCTTGTGAGTATTATGTGCCCGTAAGATATGATAAACGTTTCAAGCGCTGCAATTCCAAAGGAATGAAGCGGGGTTAGAGCCGAAGACTCTTCGAGCTGTCGAAACTCCGAAGGAGTTGAGACAAGAGAAGAACGCATCAGCGTTCTTCGACCAGAAAATCAAGGAGAGTCAAGACAAAAGAAGGACGCTCCAGCGAGCGTATTATCATCCCCGGGGATCGATGCAGATCATAAGAGGAAATTCCCATGCTCACCATCCTGCTTGTTGACGACGACCCGGATCTGCTCGACCTTGCCGTCCGGTACCTCGCGGAGATGGCACCCTGGAAGATCCTGACCGCGCCATCGGTCGATACCGCGCTTGCCATCCTCTCGGCAAAACCCGTCAACGCTATCGTCTCCGATTATGAGATGCCGGATAAAGACGGGATCCGGTTCCTGAAACTGCTCCGGGGCCGGGGTGATACAACGCCGTTCATCATCTTCACCGGCCGGGGGAGGGAGGTCGTGGCCATGCAGGCGCTCAACTACGGGGCCGACTTCTACCTCCAGAAAGGCGGAGACCCGGAAGCTGAATTTGCCGAGCTCCGGAACCTGATCGAAAAAGCGGTCGAGCGACGGCGGGCCGTTGACGAGGCCCGGGCACTCGCGGAGAGGGTGGAACACCAGGCCCAGATCCTCGACGAGATCCTCTCATCGATACCCGACCCGGTGCTGATCATGGACGCGGACGGCGGCATTACCTACGCCAACATGGCCGGTGCAAAGATCCTCGGGATTTCAAGGATGGCAATCCTCGGGAAACATATCCGCGATCTGGAGATCCCGGAAGGGGCAGTCACTCAGCTCCGCAGGACCGCAGAAACGGTATTCCGGACGGGTGAGAAAGCTGTTGCCGATATCCCGTGGGACGGGGGCACCGGTGTCTTACGATACCGCTGTTCCGTCTCCCCGCTTCATACTGCAATGGGCCGGATCAATGCCGTGGATATCATGTTCCATGATATTACCGAAGAGGCCCGGATGGCAGATGAACTGGAGCAGTGCCGGACGCAGGTGAGTACGCTTTTGGGCGGGAAAAACCTCAGTGACAGGCCAAGGGACTGACGCTCCCAAACTCCGGAGAGCGATAACCGGTTCTGGGAAAAAATTCCCATGAATTTCCTTCCCCGCAAATCCCGGATGTCCCTGACAGGAGACTGCCGTGAGCTTCCGGTCGTCGTCAGACTAGCAGTTTCCCGGAAAGGATGTGAACCGCATGCCCTGCAAGGAGGATACGGTCGCCAAGAAGGGTGACCCTCACAGTCCCGCCCCGTCCTGAGCACTGGAATCCATCGAGCATGGGTTTCCTGAGTTTCTCCCCCCAATACGGCCCAAGGCAGCAATGGGCTGAACCGGTCACCGGGTCTTCCGGCACCCCGACGGAGGGTGCAAAGAACCGGGAGACGAAATCGAAATGCGGGAGATCGGAGGCTGCCGTGACGATGATCCCCCGGGTCGGGATCGCCGCAAGCCCGGCTATATCGGGATCAAGGGTGCAGACATCCGTTGCACAAGGAAGTTCGGCAAGGATATCGAACCGGTTCCGGCCCACGAAGATCGGAGCAATGCCAAGTGCCTGTTCAAGACCGGGCACAACCGCCGGTGCCGTCACCGGCTCAGCAGGGAAGTTGAGGGTGATCCATTCCCCGTCACGGCTGGCAGTCATGGTTCCTGACTTCGTCTCGAATGCGATCATGGATCCCGCTTCCGCGTGACCCGCTGTCCACAGGACGAACGCGGCGGCCAGCGTAGCATGGCCGCAGAGTTCCACTTCATGTTCCGGGGTGAACCATCGCAGGTTCCAGCACTCCTTACCGGCATGAAGGAACGCTGTCTCGGAATGCTTCATCTCGCCGGCCACCTGCTGCATCCAGGCAGGATCGGCCGGACCGTCCAGGATACAAACTGCCGCCGTATTTCCCCGGAACGGGGCCCCGGTAAACGCATCCACCAGATGCATCTCGGCACTCATGAGAGAAAGATGGCATTTCCTGGGCTTAAACCTGATTGGACGCCAGAATGCGATGGTACCGTAGAGATCGTCCGGAAACGGACACGGGATCTGCCCGTTCGTCACGGTCAGAAGAATAAGGGACGGAGCAGGACGCAGAAAAGACCCCCTGTAGTGCCGGGATCGCATCCTGTCTTCAGGAAGGGTTAACGAGAAATGTGGGGTTGGTGAGATTTGAACTCACGATCGACGGGTCTCTCCGACATGCGCATCAGTGCTCCAACGGGTCATCATCCACTTCAAGTCAGTAGACCCATTGTTCATCATCTGAGCACGTTTTCAAACGCAAAGACCGCTGGAGCCCGTCGCCATACCGGGCTAGGCCACAACCCCGTCTTTTATGCTGTTCAGGTTTGATCCTGACTCAATAAAATCGCAGTCCGGTGACTTAAGAGTTTTGTTCCGGTGAACAATCCGGAGGAGAAGATACCGGAACACGGTCTGGAGAAGACGAAGCATGGTGCACCATTCATTGCACATGTGCACCACGGCCGGAATTTTCCAGATCCGGGCGACTGACCCGGGACAGCAACAATTCCCGCCGTAAGTTCGATGGCTTGGATGAGAATTCCCCTGTCAGCGGATTCTTCCAAAGTGCACCACATCCCCGGATTAAATCACTATCCATATATTATCAAAAACTCCACGTTGTAGTAATGGTAGAGGGCAGTTATGCAAGCGGGACATCGACATTTCCTTTAATGGGAATGACGATCGGAGAGATGTTTGACAGCATCGCAGAAAAATACCCGGATACCGATGCCGTGGTATCGATGCACCAGAACATCCGGTGGACGTACAAGGAATTCCAGCACCAGGTGAACACGATAGCCCGCGGGCTCATGGGTATGGGTGTTGCCAAGGGCGACCGTGTCGGCATCTGGGCAATGAACCACGCGGAATGGGTCGTGGTCCAGTTCGCCACCGCCAAGATCGGGGCGATCATGGTGAACATCAACCCCGCGTACCGTACCTACGAGCTCGAATATGCCCTCAAGCAGTCGGAAGTCTCGACCCTGATCATCCAGGGCCGGTTCAAGACCTCCGATTACGTGGGGATGTTCTACGAGTCCTGCCCCGAGGCGTACGAGGCAAAGCCCGGCAAGATCTCGAGCGAGAAATTCCCCTTCTTAAAAAATGTCATCTTCATGGGCGACACGCCCTACAACGGCATGTTCACGTGGGAGGACCTGGTAAAGCGGGCTGAGGAGATCAACTCCGATGAACTCATCGAACGGGGCGAATCGCTCGCGTTCGATGACCCGATAAACATCCAGTACACCAGCGGCACCACCGGCTTCCCGAAAGGCGTTGTCTTAACGCACCATTCCATCCTCAACAACGGTTACATCATCGGCGAAGGCATGGGTTTTTCCGAGAAAGACCGGCTCTGCATCCCGGTGCCCTTCTACCACTGCTTTGGGATGGTGCTCAGTAACCTTGCCTGCGCTACCCACGGCTCAACGATGGTCCTGCCCGCCCCCGCCTTCGATGCCGAGGAAGTCTTAAAAACCATCGAGAAGGAGCGGTGCACCGCGGTGCACGGCGTCCCCACGATGTTCATCGCGGAACTTGCCCACCCGAACTTCCCGAAATACAATTTAACGTCCCTGCGGACCGGCATCATGGCCGGTTCCCCCTGCCCCATCGAAGTGATGAAGGAAGTCAACCAGAAGATGCACATGAGCGAGATCGTCATCGTGTACGGCCAGACCGAGACCGCCCCCGGAGTCACCATGACGACCACCAAGGACCCGGTCGAGCGCCGGGTCACGACCGTTGGCCGGGCCTTCCCCCACACCGAGCTCAAGATCATCGACCCCGCCACCGGCAAGATCGTGCCACACGGCGATGTCGGCGAGATCTGCGCCCGGGGCTACTGTGTCATGAAGTGCTACTACAACAACCCGTCAGCTACTGCAGCAACCCTTGACAAGAACCACTGGAACCACACAGGCGACCTCGGCACCATGGACACGGAAGGTTACTTCAAGATCGTGGGCCGGTTAAAGGACATGGTCATACGCGGCGGCGAGAACATCTACCCGCGGGAGATCGAGGAGTTCCTGCACCACCACGAGAAAATTGCCGACGTGTATGTCGTGGGTGTCCCGGATGTCAAGTACGGCGAGGAACTTTGCGCATGGGTGAAGATGAAGGAGGGGCAGGTCATGACCGAGCAGGACGTAAAAGACTTCTGCAAGGGCAAGATCGCCCACTTCAAGGTCCCCCGGTACGTGATGTTCGTGAGCGAATTCCCGATCACGATCTCCGGCAAGATCCAGAAGTTCAAGATGCGAGACGAGTCCATCAAGTTCCTCGGATTAGAGGATGCCTCGAAGATCGAGACTGCATAACAAAAAATCCCCTCCCTGCCTTTTTTTATTTCTTATCCTGACAATGGCCTTTGTATTCCTTTGAGCGGCCGCATCCCGAGAATAAACCCGATGAGTGCCAGCATGACGAACCCGAACTGTGACGCGTTGATCATGGAGACATCGAAAACCGCAGCAAGGGACAGTTCCACTGCATCGATGATTGTATAGAGAAGGAGAAAGAACAGGCCTGCAAAGAACTCGGTCTTCTTCCATTGTACGGCAAGCACGATGGCACAGAAGGCAACCAGCACATTCAGGTACTCAAACAGGATAAGGGCAATATCGGGGATTGTAATAGCCACACCATCCACCTCAGGAGGTAGTGGAGCAGGACAGGTACTTAATGGTTGGGAACAACGGGCAGCCATATCCAGCAATTTTCCCTGATGATTCGGGCCAAAAAAAGGTAGATCCGCGACCGGGTAAGAACGGGCCGGCGGATAAAAAAAGTCAGACCATTACAGCACGCCAAACCATGCAACGTACGAGATTGCAATCATCACGATAAACACGATGATGAGGATCTTGTACCCGCAGTGACTGCAGATCCCGAAACGGGAGGGGTTCTCTTCATGCGAGTAACCGTTTGAACAGACCCGGCAGGTCTTCGATGATTCGTGGGAACTGTGTTTCTCGAATGCTTCGTGGTGGGACATACCATTCCACGTTGGCGGGATGAAGGAAAAATATGTCGGAAAAACTCCCCGGTAAAACCTGCACGTAACTTCCCGGGATTCCAGGACGGGCGATCAGGCCGTTTTTAAGGTAAACCTGATGACCGCTCCCCGTGACGGGTCACCGGGTACCCGGTCCTCTGCCCAGATACGACCGCCATACCGCTCGACGAGCATCCGGCAGATGAACAGGCCCAGCCCCTTCCCGCTTACCGTTGTATCGCCACGCTGGAACCGGTCAAATACATGCGGTTTCACCCGGTCGGGTATGCCGGAACCATGGTCTTCGATAGAGACCAGCACACCCGGATCGCTGGTAACGACCCGGATCACGACCCGGGGTTGTGGTCCGCCGTACTTGATGCTGTTGCCGATCAGGTTGCCAAAGACCGACGAGAGCATCTCATCGGCGCTTACCATGACATCCGGCACATCGACAACGATATCGGCAGCATCCGAAAACACGGCCACTTCTTTCTGGATTATATCCCTGATGCGAACCGGGCCCAGTTTCGCTGAATTATCCTTCATTTTGCGCAGGGTCGATACATTCCGGATTATCTCATCGCTCTTCTCAAGGGTCCCGACGATCTTCCGGGGAATGTCAGGCCGGGGGATGCCAGGCTGCAGTTCGAGGATGCGCCCGTACCCGAGACCTGCCATGTTGAGGTTGTTGATATCGTGCGTCAGGATATCAAGATAGAGATTGGCATCCTCGTGGAGATGGCGCAGGTCATCGTCCATTTTCTTGCGTTCCGTGATATCCACGAAGGTAAAGACGGCATGGTCTGCCGAGATCTTCCGGGCAACAATGACTGCAACCCACTGCGTCCCGTCAGCCCGCCGCATTATGGTCTCGGTTGCCGGGACACTGCACCGGGTCTTCAGGGCTTCAAGGAGAACCAGGACCGGCTTGGAATCGGGTATAAACTCATCCAAAGTCCTTCCCGTGGTATTCCCGTTTAGGAGGCGCAGGGAGAGGGCGAAACGCTGGTTCATTTCAAGGATGGCATTATCGGGAAGGGAGAGCAGGACAACACCGCTCTCGGTATTATCAAAAATTGCATGGTATTTCCGTTTCTCGAGAAGGACGTGGTGCGTCAAGTGGGAGACAAACAGGGCAATAGCCATGAGGAGCAAAGCCATGAGCACTGCGGCAAAGATCTCGTCTCCCGAATGTGATCGGAAAAGCATGATAACGACCAGGAGAGACATCGAAAGGAGGTAGACCGCAAGAACGCCCCTCCGCCGGAAAAAATAGGCAAGCAGGATTGCCGGGATGACATAGAATACACTGATTAACGCCGGTGAACCGCCGGAACTCAGGATAAAGATCGTTATCGCAACAAGGAGCAGGGTGAACAGTACGATCACGGTCATCCAGCAAATCCTGCTGAGACCAAACGGCTCTTCCGGCACGGTAAACGCCTCGCGCAAAGGATCGTATCCCGGCGTATCCTGCCAGTCATCGGGTTTGTTCATGAATTGTATGTGCTTATTCTGACAATTACGAGAAAAAGATTGTGGCAATTGTGAAGTATTGACGGCTTTTTTAATCAGGAATGGGAATGATGAAAAGCATCGCGGCCATGATACGGGAGGACCCGGTGATCTGCCCGGGCTGACAAAGGATCGCGGCCACCGATCCTTAGTCTCCCCGTTCTTCATGCAGGGCCGGATTCTGATCCCCGCTCCATGGGGATCAGGACTGCGCCCGTTTCACCAGATCCCCGGCTGCCCGGGCAGCACCGGTAAGGATCTGCTCTTCGCCGGGAATCTCCCGCTCAAGCATGAGCACCCTGCCGTCACAGATCGTGGTTTCGACTGCCCCGCCGTTACAGGAATACACGAGGTTGGAAGTCGCGTTGTGCAGGGGGGTGTTGCAGGCCGTCGTCAGACTGACAAGGATGAGATCTGCAGGTGAACCTGCGACAAGGGAACCGGTACCCAGGCCCAGGCCCTTCGCCCCGTGAATCGTGGCCATGGCGAGCGCCTCGTGCGCCGGGAGGAGGGTGGGGTTGTTCCAGAAGAACTTCTGGAGGAGGGCTGCGGTCTTTGCCTCCTCGAACATGTCAAGGTTGTTGTTTGAGGCGCAGCCATCGGTGCCGAGACAGACGTTTGCCCCGGCTCCGGAGAGCCCCTGGTACGGCATGGCGCGGTTGGTGGCAAGCTTCATGTTGCTTGACGGGTTGTGGGAGACCGAGACCCCGCGTTTCCCGAGGAGCGCGCATTCAGATTCATCGAGCCAGCAGCAGTGGGCTGCCATGGTGCGGGGAGTAAGGATCCCGCACTCGTCAAGCAGGGCTGCGGGCCGTTTGCCGTGCTGGGCTACGCAGTCATTGACTTCCTTCTCGGTCTCCGAGAGGTGGATGTGAATGCCGATCTTCTCCTGAGCTGCAAATTCTGCGCACCACTTCAGGCCTTCAGGGGATACCGTATACGGTGCATGGGGACCGACCGCCGCTTTGATCCGGGGGTTGTTCAGGGACCGTATGTGTGCAGCCAGTTTTTCCGTGGCTTTGCATTCATTCTCCCGTTTCTCTGCACTGAAAAGGTCGATGAACCCATAGGAAAGGGTAGCACGGACGCCGGCCTCTCCGACTGCCCGGGCTGCCTCGTCCATCATGAAATACATGTCATTGAATGCGACCGTACCGCTCTTTATCATCTCGAGACAGGCGAGTTTCGTTCCCCAGTAGACATCGCTTTGCACCAGGTGGGCCTCAAGGGGCCAGATCTTCTGGGAGAGCCAGTCCTGCAGGATCATGTCGTCGGCATATCCCCGGAGGAGAGTCATCGCCGCATGGGTGTGGGTGTTGACGAGACCGGGCAGGGCGAGGGTTGCAGAACCGTCGATGATGAGGTCCGCCTCTCCCTTGTGCTGGTTCCGGATGCCTTCGCCGATACCGGCGATGGCACCGGTCTCGTCAATGAAGATGTCCGCAGTTTTTCCGTTCACGAGCGTGCCGGTGATGAGGGTTTTCTGGTTTGTGTTGAACAGTTCGTCCATAAGGGTAGTCTCCGCTGATTTCAGGCAATATGGGTAATAATCGTGTTCAGGATCGCAGCTGTCCTGTCCCGGTACTCCCGGGAAATTTTCAGGACCTCGTCGTACGTCAGGACCCCGTCCGCAAGCCCGTTGGCATAGTTGTCCACCGTGCAGATGGCGGCAAACGGGATCGAGAGCTCGCATGCAAGCGTGGCCTCGGATGCAAGGGTCATGCCGACAAGGTCGGCAAACTGCGAGAGGGCCGCGATCTCCGCCACGGTCTCAAAGCGCGGACCCCGCGTCTGGACGTAGGTGCCGCCGTACCGCGCCCCGGGAACATGCCAATGGAGTTCGCGGGAGAGATCCGGCGACAGCGAGGGCATGACGTGCTCTATCGCGTGGTCGTGGATTGACGGGATGTCCGTCATGGAAATAAAATCGGTGGGGATAACAAGCGAGCCGGGCGCGATATCATGGTTGAGCGAGCCGGACGAAGCGAACGCTATGATCCGGTCCACCCCGGCAATGGCAAGGGCAGCCATGTTTGCCCGGTGGTTGATACGGTGCGGGGGGAGCCCGTGCTGGTGGCGCATCAGGAGGGCAACGTCCCCGACCAGCAGTTCCGTATTCCCGAACGGGGTGTCAAACTGCTTCTTTGCAAGGTCGGGAAGTTTTGAGAAGAGGAGGCTTGTCCCTCCGATGATCCCCAGCATCAGTACCTCCCGCGTTCCTGCGGGTGAAGATCCCGTTGTCGTGCCGCGCTGTTGCCCTGCATGTGATTCTGGAGAAGAATTGGCAGACACAGCACTAATAATTAGCGTATATTTGCAGGATGAATTTTTCAGTAAGCGTAAATGGGGGGAACGACCATTATTCCGGCTATGGGCACCTTTCTCACCGTCAGCGATGAGGCCATAAGGAACGGCGAATGCACGGACATCTATTTTGTACGCACCGAAGAAGCATTACAACAGGATCACCTCAACCCGCATGTGGTCATGGAGGTCACCGCCACCTCGCTTCCTGACTCGTGGGCGGTCTTCTGCGGCCTTGCCGATGTACTTGCCCTTCTCGACGGGGTCCCGGTAACGGTCGATGCTATGCCGGAAGGCACGGTCTTTTACAAGAACGAGCCGGTCCTCCGCATTGCCGGCAAGTACCGGGATTTCTGCCGGTACGAGACGGCGATCCTCGGGTTCCTCTGCCATGCGTCGGGTGTCGCGACTTCGGCAGCCCACATCAAGCTCGCTGCGGGAGACCGCCCGATCTATTCGTTCGGATCGCGGCGCCAGCACCCCGCAATTGCCGCGATGATCGAGCGGGCTGCATGGATCGGCGGTGTCGACGGGGTATCCAATACCAGTGCACCGGAAGGGATGCCGGTCGTGGGGACCATGCCCCACGCATTTGTTATGTGTTATGAGACCCCGGAGCAGGCATGGAAAGCGTTTGACAGGAGCGCCCCCGGATCCGTCCCGCGGATCATGCTCTGCGATACCTATTGTGACGAGAAGTCAGAGTCGTTGCGGGCAGCAGAATGCGGTGCTGCTGCAGTCCGCCTCGATACACCGCGGTCCCGTCGCGGAAACATGCGGGCAATCATCGAGGAGGTCCGCTGGGAGCTCGATGCCCACGGCCACAAGGATGTCAGGATATTCCTCTCGGGCGGCGTGACCCGGGAAGACGTTACCGCGTACCGCGACTGCATCGATGCCTTCGGGGTGGGCGGTGCCATTGCCAATGCGCCGGTCATCGACTTTGCCATGGATATCGTGGAGATCGAGGGCAAACCGAAAGCAAAGCGCGGCAAGCGGAGCGGGGTCAAACAGGTCTATGCACATAAAACCGGGGAACATGTCGTCCTGCCGGCAAAGCAGAACGGACCGGCGGGAACACAACCCCTGGTGGAAGCATACATCAGCAAGGGGAAGATCGTCCAGGACTCCTGGATGCAGGACGCCCGCAAGAGGGTACTGGAAAAACTCGGGAACGGATCCCTGCATCTTTCCGGAATAACCTGATACTCCCGGTGATTGACGGGATATTTACTCTGATTTTTTTAAATTCTCTTTTTTTACCGGGACCCGGATTACCAATTTGATGATCCGGGGGGCGTTGAAAAGTCCTTTGTCCCGTTACAAGGGGGAGCACCCTCAGAGCGACGGGCCCGCCAACAGGTTACATAAGAGGGGACGGGTATTCTGATACCCAAGGGGTCACGCCATGATTTTGTGTTTTGGTTATAGGGTCTTTTTAAGCCATTAAAAAAATCAGGGCAGGTTTTGACCCGTCACCCATACGGGTATCCGCTGACGGGCATTCCGCTGGCAAGCATGCTTGCAAGCAGGCCGAGGAAGAGGATGGCAACGATGATGAGGATGATATACAGGATGACGACAGGCCAGAACAGGACGCTCTTGCCGGAGAACGGGACCTGCCCCTGGTTGATCTTCTTTGCCGTTGTATACGCATCATAAATTGCAAAGATTACGACGATGAGCCCGAGAAGGGGAAAGATAAGCGACGCAATGATGGCCCCGATAAAGAGCCCGATACCCTTGAGGGTCTCACCATTGTACAACTGGCCAAGCCCGCAACAGAGAAACGAGAGGACGCCGGCAATACCCGGGCTCCGTATCTCCCCGCGGGGAATAAACGGGGGCGCCATGGCTGGCTGCGGGTACACCGGTTGCGGGTATGCTGGCTGGGCCGGGGAGTATACCGGGGGCGGGGGTTGCGGGACAGATGCCTGCTGGATAGGGGTGCCGCAGTTGTCACAGAACCGGGCCCCGTCCGGGTTGGCTTTTCCACATTGCTGGCAGAACATGATCGTTTTCTCCTTTAAGGTACGGGGATATGGGTTCCGGATTATAAAAATATAGAAGGTCGAAACACGGCGACGGGTCACGTACCATAAAATCAGACCCTTTTATAACGTGAAAAACCAAAACCGGTTCATGGTCAGCCAGCGCACACCGGGAGATGTGCCAAAAACCTGCCCCTCGTGCAGGAGCCCTGTCGAACCCGGCTTTAAATTCTGTGATATCTGTGGCGAAGAGATTGAAAAAACACCCACCTGCCCGGAGTGCGGCGCTCAGTTCATTACGCCGGTAAAATACTGTGAAGTCTGCGGCTCCCCCCTGGATCCTGCAGAGAGGCCGGCAGGGCGCGCGGAAGAAGCAGCAGAAGTACCGGAGATACCTGAGGAAATACCGGAAATCTTTGAAGATGCACCGGAGGAGCCCGGGGAGGTCATGGAGACTCTTGAGGAGATAACGGAAGAGCCGGAGGAGGCCATGGAGACTCCTGAGGAACCGGAGGAGATCCCCGCAGAAGAACCGGAGCCGCCACTGCCGATCCCCCGGAAAAAACCAGGACCGGCTGGTGCTGCAAAGACGGTTGCCACGAGCCCACGGCTCCCGGACCCTGAACCTGCGGAGCCGGCCCCAACAAAAGCAAAAGCAAAAGCAAAAACACCGGTCAATACCCGGCTCATCGCCGGGGGCATCATTGTCCTCCTTATTATCATCGCGGGGATCTGGTTCGCAGGCCTGCCCCTGCTGAAGGGGGCTGGGGCCAGACCCCTGCCCGCCCAGGCAGAGACCACGCCTTTGGGAACCCCGACACCGGAACCGACCCTGCTGCAGACTACCGTACCTACCACCCTTTCAGCCCCGGTCCCGACCGCCACGGTAAACCCGCTCGCAACCATTCCGATCCAGGTGCTTCCCAAAGGCCAGGAGATATTTTTCCAGGTCCAGAAGGACCCGGTCACATCCCGGATAACCGTTATCTTTGCAGGAGGCCCCGGCATCAACGCGATCAACACGGCAGATGTGCGGGTGACCCATGCCGATGGAACGGTCACAACAGGACTGATACAACCAAGCCAGGGAATCACTGAGATCACCCTTGCCGGTACCAAGGACGCTGACCGGGTAGAAGTACTTGCGAACCTGCACAACGGCCAGTCCTACCGTGTTGTTGATGAGATGTTGTCCTATAAGGCACGGTCGTAAAGGAGAGGGGTATTCCGGTTTTACCGGCCACAACCCTCTGCACCTGATCAAAAAACCCGCTCCGGGAGATATCCCGGATCCATCTCCTGCAGGTGAAGAGGCGTTCCGATTGCCGGGGTGATTTTTCCTGATTTTTTGGGCCCCGGTTGGGGCAATCCATAAACAATTCTTTTAAGCTATGGCATCCTACTAGATAGGAGCGGGCTGGTAGATCAGTGGTAGATCGCTTCCTTGGCATGGAAGAGGCCGCGGGTTCAATTCCCGCCCAGTCCATTTCTTTTTCCCGCCGGAACAACCCGGTTTTTTCGTAAATACCGGGTGCACATCCCCGGGTCGGGAGTCCGGTATTTTCCCTCCATCCCTGCACTTTCGGGGAGAAACGGGATATACGGATCCCGCAATGCCCATTCCCCACCCCTTTTTTATCCATCAGCACCAAATGAGGATTTACGGATTGGCCTCTTATGGTGCAGTTGTTATACTTCCTGATCGACGGCCTCCAGTGTGCCCTGCCTCTGCCCGATGTCGAGTCGGTGATCCAGATGATGCAGATCACCCCAAGAGAAGACGGAACGAGAGGGCTGGCCGGGTCCATCAACCTTCATGGCAGGATCCTTCCGGTATATTCCTTACGGGAACTGCTGGGCTCACCGGATCGCCCGCCAAAGCTTTCCGACATGCTGGTCATTGTCCGGGCCGGGCCCGGGAGCGTCGCCCTCTGGATCGATGAGACCCGAGGAGTCCATGACCTCCCCCCCATCGTATCGGGGTCTGCAGGATTGGTACGCAATGCACCCCAATTGCCCGGCATCAGCATTACCGATACCGGTATCCTTATTGCCGATCTCCCGCTCTTCCTTGCATCTGTTCCGGATACACCCCTCAAGAGACCAATTCCGGGTGATGGGACGCCAGACCGCGTAAACCGGACACCTGCGGTCCCCCGTAAGGCGCCACAAAGCGAAGACCCCCGGGTCCTGGCTGTCCTTTCCGAACGCGCCAGAAAGATGGTCCAGCCCGAGATGGAATCCGCAGTCCCACAGCAGGCCGAGATCCTCAGGTTCCAGCTTGCGTACCAGGAATATGCCATCGGGATGGACTATGTCCGTGAAGTGATCCTGACCGGGGAGATCACGCCGGTCCCCGGTACGCCGGATTTCATCAGCGGTATCTGTGCGGCACGGGGCCAGATCATATCGTTGGTCGACCTTCGCGCCCTGTTCCGGATCCCGGAAAAAGGGCTGACCGACCTCAACAGGGTCATCGTGATAACGGACCAAAAGATCACTTTCGGCATCCTGGCCGACACCATCAGCGGCGTCGGGACGATAGTCCTGGACCATATCGCACCACCGCAAAAGGACGATCTGCCCGGTGGCCGGCGGTATCTCAAAGGTGTTGGGGAAAACCACCTCTTTGTGCTCGATGCTGCCGCGATTCTTAACGATCCCGGCATTATCGTCGATGATACCTGATCCCGCCGGACCAGCCCGGACGGGAGTTCAAAAGACGGGTCAGCGGGTACAGATCATTAGGTTAATACAATATGGCACCAGTCTATTTTCTTAACTACCGCAGGGTAATCAACCGGGAGACATGAGGTAATGCTTGAATTTTTTTCCAACATGAAAGTCGGGACCAAGATCCTGGTGATCTGCCTTTTCCTGGCCATCATCCCGACATTGCTGCTCGGTATCGTGGCCTACACGAGTTCGAGCAGCGTCATCAGCGAACAGACGCAGGCACTGCTGGAGACACAGGTCAGGGACATGAAAGGGTGGACCAACGACGTCTACAAACTTACGCGCAACAAGGTCAATTCCGATCTCAACGTAGCCAAGCAGAACTTTTACGGCAAGGGAACGCCGGAGGTCATCGAAGGAAAGATGACACTGGTTGACCACAACGGCCAGAAATATGTGGTGAACGACAATTTCGAGATTGTTGACGAGGTTCAGGCGATGGTGGGAGGTGCAGCAACGGTATTCCAGGTCTATAACGACACGTATGCTGCCCGCATTTCAACCAACGTGCTGGATACCAACGGCAAGCGTGCGGTCGGTACACGGCTCACCGACAATGTCTACGAAGTTGCCGTAAAAAAGGGTGAGACATACTATGGCAGGCGGGACCTGTTCGGGAAGAACTATGTCACTGCCTACGAACCCATCCGGGACCCCTCGGGAAAGATCATCGGCGTCCTCTTCGTAGGGACCGAGGAAGGGCAGACCCTCGATGTCGTCAAGAAGAGCATCCGTGAGACCGTTGTCGGCCAGCACGGGTACATGTACGTCATTGACAGTGCAGGCAATGTCCTTGTCCACCCGACCGAAGAAGGGCAGACCTGGGCAAACCAGTCCTATGTGAAAGAAATGTTACGGACCAAGGAAGGTGCCATCCCCCATGAAGCCGACGGGACACGGGTCCTTGATGCCTACACGTACTACGAACCCCTCGACTGGTATATCGTCTCCCGTGCAGAACTCTCGGACTATACCGGCCCCATCGATACCATACGCAATGTCATCTTCGCCCTCGTCATCGCATCCATCGCTATCGGTGCGACCGTGGCCATTGTCTTTGGCCGATCGATATCCTACCCCCTGCAGCAGGTCGTGGTCATGATCAAGGAACTCAGGAACGGTCACCTCTCCGCCCGCTTGAATATACGCAGGAAAGATGAGATCGGGGTGATGGCAGCGACCATGGATGAATTTGCCGATGACCTGCAGACCAATGTCGTGGGCAACATCAAGAAGATTGCCAACGGGGAATATGTCCAGGAGTTCTCCGCACCGGTCGATGATCGCGACGAGATCCGTCCGGCCTTAAAGATGATGGTCGACTCGCTCGACCACCTCCACAAGGAGACCATCAAACTGACCGACGCGGCCCGTACAGGCGACCTCTCCGTCCGCGGGAACGAGGCTGCATTCCGGGGAGGGTACCGCATGATCATTGCCGGGTTCAACAAGACCCTGGAGACCATCGCCGAACCGGTGAACGAGGCGATGCGGCTGGCACGGTTGTACGCCTCCGGTGATTTCACGGCCCGGTTTAATGAGAAGATCCCGGTTGCCGGGGAGTTCGTTGCCTACCGGGATGCGCTCAACACCACGGGTATCGAACTCCAGCGGCTGATGAAACTGATCAACGAGGAGCTGTACGAGGGAGTCTCCGTGCTCTCGTTTGCATCCAGCGAGATCCTGGCTGTCACCACCCAGCTCTCCTCCGCCAGCTCCCAGACGGCCGGGACCGTCAATGCCACCTCCGACACGGTGGAAGGTGTCCGGAAGAAGACGGACCTTGTGAACTTAAAGACCAAGGAGATGTCGGACAAGGCAATGAAAGCGCTGGCAGTCTCCGGAGAAGGACAGAAGTCCGTCCAGGAGATCCTTGACGGGATGAACCATATCCAGCGGCAGATGGACATGATCGGCATGAACGTCATCAAGCTCCAGGAGCAGAGCCAGGCTATCGGGGAGATCATTGCGACGGTGACGGACATATCCGAACAGTCCAACCTGCTTGCGGTCAATGCATCGATAGAAGCAGCAAAAGCCGGCGAACTCGGCAAGGGTTTTGCCGTCGTTGCCCATGAGATCCACAACCTTGCCGAACAGTCCAAGCAGGCCACGGGGAACATCCGTACGATCCTGACTGATATCCAGCGGGGCGTGTCCTCCACGGTGGTCTCGACCGAGCGCGGAACAAGTTCCGTTGCCGATGCGGCCCGGCTGACCAGCGATGCCAGGGAGGCCATCGAAGTCCTGACCCGCTCGATCGCCGACTCGTCGAAGGAGGCCATCGAGATTGCGTCCTCCATCCAGGAGCAGGCGGCCGGCATGGACCAGATCTCCGAAGCAATGGAAAAGATCCGCGATGCCGCCCAGAAGAACCTTGCCATCACCCGGAAAGCGGAGAAGACGGCCGAAGATCTCCACACCCTTGGCGTCCGCTTAAAGAAGATCACCGAACAATACCATGTCTGAAGACCTGTACCCATGACGGATCCGGAGGGGGAGTTCCGCGAGCGGCTTCTCGAGACATTCCGGGAAGAAGCAGACGAGCACTTAAGCGAGATCACGCAGGACCTGCTTGCCATCGAAAGGGCCGGACCCGCCGAGGTTATCGGCAATATCGAAAAAGCCTACCGGAAAACCCACAGCCTCAAAGGGGCGGCCCGCGCAGTAAAATTCCGTGAGATAGAGATCGTCTGCCAGAACCTCGAAACGGTCTTCTCGTCCATGAAAAAAGGGGAGTTTACTCCTGATGCAGAAGCTTTCGACGTATTCCATGAAGCACTCAAGATCCTCCACCAGCTCTTAAGGGAAGGGGAATCGTCCCGTGTTTCTGCAAGTGAGATCAACCGGAGGATCCGCCTGCTTGCAAGTGACGGACGGGGTGCAGTTGTGAGTCCGACGCGTGGTACAGGCAGTACTGCTGTTCCGCCGTACAGGGATGCAGCAGATGCCAGGGGAGGACCGCCTGCAGACAGGGAAAAGCAGGCAGGAATCCTGACGGAGAAGCGGGAACAGATCCCAGCCATCACCCCCGATACAACAAATTCGTCCATGAATGGATCTGATGCCCGTCGGCAGGATGGCACTCACCCGCCGCTTGCACCATGGGACACCCGGACCGTGCGGGTTGCTGCCGACAAACTGGACCGGCTCATCACCGGATCGGACGATCTCCTCACAACCCGTCTCTTTATTACCCACCGCATGCGGGAACTCGAAGAGATGATCACCCGGTTTGGGATCTGGCGCTGGAACCATGCCCTTGTCTCAAACGACCTGCACCGGCTCCGGGAGACATCTTTTGGCCTGCAGAGGGCCAGCCTTCCGCCCGACCTGGTCCTCCCGCTCCAGCGGATCGTGGAGTTCTTAGAATACAACCGGGAATTCGTCACATCCCTCCAGCATGACCTCGGGGTCCATATCCAGGAAACGGATGTCGACCGGTCTGCCCTCGAGGCCAGCACCCAGATGATCTCCGACCTTATCCATGATGCCGTGCTGCTCCCCATCTCCAGTGTACTCGTCCCGTTCGGGGGCCTTGTACGGGATTATTCGCGGAGCACAGGAAAACAGGTCGACCTGGTAATCGAGGGCGGGGAGCTTGAGATGGACCGCCGTATCCTTGAGGCACTCAAGGACCCGATCATGCACCTGATCCACAACAGCATCGACCATGGCATCGAATATCCGGATATCCGGTCGCTCAAGAAGAAGCCGGTCAGGGGTATTGTACGGATCCGGGTAGTCCCGCTTTCCGGCAGCAAAGTCAATATTGAGGTTTCTGACGATGGTTCCGGTATTGACCCCGGGGTCATCCGGAAGATTGCGCTGGAGCGGGGATTCATTTCCGCACAGGAAGATTCCACGCTGAGCGACAGCGAGATCATCTGGCTGGTATTCAAGTCAGGCTTGTCCACAAGCCCCATCATCACTGACCTTTCGGGGAGGGGGCTCGGCCTTGCCATTGTTGAGGATACCGCCACCCGCCTTGGGGGAAAGGTCGCGGTTTCCTCCGTGCAAAACCAGGGGACGACAGTGAAGATCACGGTCCCGGTCCGGCTTGCGACACTCCGGGGTGTCGTGGTCAGGTCGGGCAGCCAGATGTACGTACTCCCCATGCAGCAGGTCCGGCAGGTAATCCGGGTGCGGACCGATGCGATTGTCACGGAAAAGGAGCATTCGTCCCTCCTTTTGAACAACGAGATGATCAGGACCATCCGGCTCACTGATGCCCTGGGCATTCCCGGGATCCCGGCACACAAGGGAGGCGGGGAACATGTACCTGTCATCATCCTTGCCTATGGTGCGGGACAGATTGCCTGTATCGTCGATGAAGTGGACCGGGTCCAGGAGATCGTCGTCCGTCCGCTGGGCAGCCAGCTGCGGAGGGTAAAACGTATCACCGGTGCAGTTATCCTGGGTGACGGGACTCTCGCGCTGGTCCTCGATCCGCTCGAACTGATCCAGGAGTCCCTCAAAGGCAGTCCGAAATCCCTGGATCAAATCCATGAAGGGATAAAAGAAAAAACCATCCTTGTCGTGGAGGATTCCGTTACTTCCCGCACCCTCCTCCAGACGATCCTCGAGCGGGCGGGTTACCGGGTGCAGACGGCAACCGATGGTACGGAAGCATTCGCAATCCTTAAACAGCATCAGTTTGATATGGTCGTTTCAGACATCGATATGCCCCGGATGAATGGTTTTACCCTGACAGAGAAGATACGCGCCGATGAGCGTTTTGCCCCCCTCCCGGTCGTACTGGTGACGTCTCTCGATTCCCCCGAAGACCAGAAGCACGGGCTTGCTGTCGGTGCTGACGCCTATATCGTGAAAAGCAGTTTTGACCGCACGCGGATCCTGGATATCATCGCACACCTCCTGGTGAAACGGCGGACAGGGGAGAGAGCATGAGCCGGGATCCGGACCGTAATGCGGGATTAATCCTCGTGGTAGAGGACAGTAAAACCCAGGCTGAATATCTCGGCCATATCCTGAAAAAAGGGGGAAAACGGGTCGCAATTGCCGAAAACGGCCGGGTGGCGCTGGAGAGGTTAGCCGCAGAAAAGCCGGATATCATCCTCACCGACATTGTCATGCCGGAGATGGACGGGTATGAACTCTGCAGGAGGGTAAAACAGGACCCGGAAACATCGGATATCCCGGTCATCCTTGTCACCCAGCTCTTCGACCCTGCCGATGTTCTCCGGGGGCTGGAGGCCGGCGCGGACAATTTCATTATCAAACCGTTTGAACCCGAGTCCGTGTTTATCCGCATGGAAGAAGTGCTGCGGAAAAAGAATGACCACAAGCCTGCCAACACTGCAGAAACCATTGAGGTGGATCTTTTCGGGAAACATTATGTCATCCGGGCTGAAAGCAGGAGAATACTCACCATTCTCCTCTCGACGTATGATCTTGCCATCCGGAAGAATACCGAACTCATGGAAGCACAGGAGCGCCTGCAGGCCCTCAACGAACAACTGCAGCAGATGGTAGAGGAACTCCAGGTCGCCAATGAAGATCTCCAGATCGAGAACAATTCCCGGGAGCGGGTGGAGCGGGACCTGGCACAGGCAAACAAGAAGCTCCAGCTGATGACCAGCATCACCCGCCATGACCTCCTGAACCATCTCACCGTCCTGCAGGGCTACCTTGAACTCGCCCAGCTTGCCGGAAAAACCGATCCTGACAAAGCCTCTGCCTATACCGCAAGCAGCCTCTCGGTTGTCGGAAAAACGATCAATACCATCAGGTTTACCGGGGTGTACCAGACTATCGGGGTCAATTCACCCACTTGGCACAAAATATCGGATATCATCGACAATTCCCTGAAATATACCACACTGGGTAACGTGGCCCTGGAAAACCAGGTCACGGAACGTGCCGAGATATATGCAGACCCCCTCATCGAGAAGGTGATATTCAATCTCATCGATAATGCGCTCCGGTACGGTGCAACCCTGACAAAAATCCGGTTCAGCTGCAAACAAGAGGGTCAGGCATATGTCATGCTCTGCGAAGACGACGGCATCGGAATTCCAATCGAGGAAAAAGAACGGGTTTTTTCCTATGCATACGGGGCAAACACCGGCATGGGCCTCTTTTTGGTACGCGAGATCCTGTCGATAACCGGCATCGCCATCCGGGAGACCGGGACCCCGGGAGAAGGTGCCCGTTTTGAGATCGTCATTCCCCCGGAGGGTTTCCGCCTGCAATAAAAGGAGGGTCGTTATGGGTCTTACCGGGTTGCAGGGCGCATACCGGGATACTTATTATTATTCCGGAGCGATCAATCACATGCTATGAGAATCCGCGACCTGATCCTGCCGGAAGACCGGATCTTCTTTACCCTTTTTAAGGAGATGGCGGAGAAAATCACCGAGGCGTCTGCTACCTTGAACGAGATCACCCACGAGCTCCCGGAAGGTACGGAAAAAGCCCACAAGGTGCGGCAGATCGAGCACCACGGGGACGAGATCACCCGGAAGATTTTCGAACAGCTGGACGAGTCCCTCATCACCCCCCTTGAACCGGAAGAGATCGCCCGCCTTGCACCGGTCCTCGACGATGTCCTTGACAGGATCGACTGGGTCACCCACCAGCTCTGCAATTACGAGATCCCGCAGACAAACGACGTACTCAAGGAATACTCGTACCTCATCCTGCTCTCGACCGCGGAGATTTCCCTCGCCATCGAGAGCCTTTCCACCCTCAAAAACCCCGACGAGGTCAGGACCCATGTCATGGAGATCAGCCGGCTGTACAACCTCTCGACAGAGCTCCTCTCCCGGGCGATCCTGGAGTTGTTCAAGACCAAAGACCTGCTCCTGATAATCAAGCTCAAGGATATCTACGAGGGGATGGCAAAGGTCATGGAGAAGTGCAATGATGTCGGCCACGCACTCGGTGACATAGCCAAGGCGCATGCATGATCGGATTTGAACCCATCATCCTGTTCGGCATCATCCTCGCCCTCGGGCTCAACTTTGTCAACGGGCTCAACGATGCCTCGCATTCTATCGCAACCGTAGTTGCGACAAAAGCGCTGTCGCCGGCAAAAGCGGTCCTTCTCACGGCACTCTGCAACATGATAGGACCGTACCTGTTCACGACGGCAGTTGCCGCAACGATCGGGACGGCAATTGTCACCGCAGCCGGCTTAACGCCGCTCTCGATCGTTGTCGCCATGGGATCTGCCATCATCCTTGTCTTTGTAGCCACACGGGCGGGGATCCCGATTTCCAGCAGCCATGCCATGGTAGGGGGCATCCTGGGTGCCGGTGTCGCCGTGGCAGGCCTCTCGGCAATTATCCTTCCCTCGTGGGAGAGCCTGGCGGCAGTCATCGGATACGGCATGCTCGGGGCGGTCATCGGGGCTGTCGGCCTTGGCCTGTTCACGGCCTCATTCAAAGAGGACGTCCGTTTCGGCACAATGCTGGGTGCGATCTGCGGGGCGTCCCTGGTCATCCCGATAATGATGCTCTTTGGCGTTATCCAGATCAAAGGATTGCTCGGTATCGTGCTCTTCATCTTTATCTCCCCGATCATCGGGATGGTCGGGGCATTCCTGTTCGACATCATCATCTCCCACCTTTTCCGTCATTCCCGGAGGAACCGGATGCGGAGGATCTTCCAGCCGCTGCATGTGCTGGCCTGCCTCATCCAGGCAACCGCCCACGGCGCAAACGACGGCCAGCACGCAGTGGGTGTGATAACTGCCCTGCTGGTATCTTCGGGAATCCTGTTGACTTTTGCGGTCCCCGGCTGGGTTATCCTCACCTCGGCTCTTGCCATCGGGCTGGGCACGTGTTTTGGCGGGTGGCAGGTCGTGGACAAGATGGCCAAAGACATCACCAAGATCCGCCCGTACCAGGGGTTCTGTGCGGCGACAGCCAGCAGCGCAATCCTCGTTGCAGTCACGGAACGGGGTATCCCGGTATCTTCAACGCACGCGATTAACGGGGCAATCATCGGGGTCGGTGCAACCCGGGGGAAAAATGCAGTCCAGTGGAAAGTCGTGCGGGAGATGCTGACAGCATGGATCATCACGATACCTCTTGCGGTGATTGTCTCGTTTACCGGGTATTTTATCGTCGTTTTCGCTTTGACGTTCATATAAACCCCATAAGAATTTCGCTATATTTTTATCATCTCCCTTCGATACCACTGTGTTTGTTATGGGGCTTCGTGAGTTGCTGATACCGCAGGATAAGATTTTCTTCGACCTGTTTGAGAAACAGGCGGGAATCGTAAAGGAGGCGGCATGGCAGCTTGTCGCCCTGACCGAGGATTTTACGAATGTAAAGGAGAAACGCCACGAGATCGAGAAACTCGAGCACAAGGGAGATCTCCTGACGCACGATATCTACAACCAGCTCAATACCACGTTCATCACCCCCATGGACCCCGAGGAGATCTCCCGCCTTGCCTCGTCCATGGACGATGTCCTGGACTTTATCGACGGGGCAACCGAAAAGATGTACTATTACGGCATCGAGTCAACCGACCTCCACATGGTCGAACTTGCCAAACTCATCCACATGTCCACCTCCGAGATCGAGGGGGCGGTAAAGGGTATCAGGTCGATCAAGGACCCCCGGTACATCGAGGAGCGCTGTATCGAGGTCAACCGGCTCGAAAACCTTGCCGACGATGTCCTCGCCCACGCCGTCACGGACCTCTTCAAGACCAACGATGCCATCATGATCATCAAGTACAAGGACATCTACGAACACCTTGAGACGGCAACCGATTACTGTGAAGATGTCGCCAATGTGCTCTCCGACATCGCAATCCGCCACTCATAATCCCTGAAGAGAACATCACCTGAGACGATTACATGTTCGAAGCTACGTGGGAACTCATTGTCATTATCATCGGCATAGCGCTGGTCTTTGACTTCACGAACGGGTTCCATGATTCCGCCAACTCCATCTCAACCGTTGTCTCCACCAAAGTCCTCTCCCCGCGGAATGCGGTGATATTCGCTGCATTCTTCAACTTTATTGCAGCATTCGGATTCGGGGTCGCGGTGGCAAGCACCGTGAGCAAGATCATCCACCTTGAAATTGTCCCGGTAAACATCATCCCCTATATCATTCTCGGCGCACTCACCGGCGCAATAGCATGGAACCTGCTCACCTGGTTCTTCGGGCTGCCCACCTCATCCTCCCATGCCCTGATTGGCGGACTGGCCGGTGCGGGAATCTCTGCCGCGGGGCTTGCCGCGATAAAATGGTCTACCGTTGAGCTTGTCGTAACATTCATGATCCTCTCCCCGCTTATCGGTCTTGTCTGCGGGTTCCTGTTCATGGCGGCAGTCCTCTGGCTGACAAGGAAGGCAAACAAGCAGTCAGCAGAGACGCATTTCAAACGGCTCCAGCTCTGCTCTGCAGCTGCGTACAGTTTCAGCCATGGGACAAACGATGCCCAGAAGACCATGGGTATCATCCTTCCCCTTCTTTTCTCGATAGGTTATTTCGGGGCGAGTGTTGACCCCAACAACCTTCCCATGCCCTTGTGGGTTATCCTCGCCTCCTATGCTGCCATTGCACTCGGAACCCTCTCGGGAGGATGGCGCATTGTAAAGACCATGGGATACAAGATCACCAAACTGCGGCCGGTACATGGTTTCGCGGCAGAGACCGCCGGTGCCGCGACGATCCTCGGGGCATCGGTTGCCGGTATCCCGGTAAGCACCACCCATGTGATCTGCTCATCTATCATGGGAGTCGGGACTACCATGGGGACCAGCACGGTCAAGTGGGGAGTTGCCCGGAGCATCATGTCTGCCTGGATCCTCACCATCCCCATCAGCGCCATCATCGGGTTTGTTGCTTTCGCGGTGATCCGGGTTGCGATCGGGTACTGATTTTCGTTAAATCCATCACTATTTTCAGGTGTATTTTCAGGAAAAATGAGAATATACCGGTGAGGACTATAGTTACGCATAGCAACATCAGACCCTGCAACTTTGTTGTGTGATACCAGTTCAGGAAACCGGCCAGGAACATCCGTATTGCGGGACGAAGGTTGTATCTATCCATGCGATAACTGCGTCCCTGACCTGCCGGAACTGCGCAAGACATTCGTCCGGCGTCCCGGTGCAGGCGGAGGGATCGGGAAAACCTGCGTGGATGACAGTTTTTGCTCCCGGGAAGAACGGGCAGGCATGGTGAGCGCTGTCACAGACCGTGACGACAATATCTGTTCCCCGATCAAAAAATTCATCGATGAGCTTGGAGCGGTGGCCCGACAGGTCAATACCGATCTCCCCCATCACGGCCACTGCCAGCGGGTGCACTCCCCGCACTTCGGTTCCTGCACTGCCAGCCTCAAAAAGATGCCCACAGGTTTTCCGCAGGTATCCCTCCGCCATCTGGGAGCGGGCAGAGTTGTGGGTACAGATAAAGAGAACCCGGGGTTTCCGGGCCGGGCATCCCGCTAGGGTATCGCATTTATCCCCGGCATTCCCTTCAGGTTCCTGTCCTGCCATGAAAATCCCCTCATGTTACCCGTACTGTTTTTTTAGGACAATCCGGGAAGATCTCGCAAAGCCAGGCATTGATATCGTCACGGAGCTTACGGAAATCTGCGAGGAGCTCCGCCTTGTTCTTCTGTACTTCAGAGGGACTTACAAAACCCCGGTGGATCAGGGTCACCCCTTCCGTGACAGACCCGGCTGACGCCAGTTCCACAGGGTCGCACTGGGAGATTACATAATCAAACCGGGTTCGGGTAAAATTCGTCAGTCTCTTGGGCTTATGGGATGAAATGTCCGTTCCCGCTTCTCTCATCACCGCAACGGCATACGGGCTCAGCCCGGCCGGTGCAATACCGGCAGAAAAAGCACGGTATCGATGATGGCAGCGGGCATTGAGAAGGCCTTCGGCAATCCGTGACCTGACCGAATTTAATGAGCAGATGGAGAGGACGGTCTTCTTGTTCATATCCGATCCGTAACTAGCTTGTCAGTGGATCTCCACCCGCTCGCCGGTTTCCATGTAGTGCACATTCTCGGAGATCTTGCAGGCATGGTCGGCACAGCGCTCAAGATACCGGGCAACCATGATGTAGTGCGTGCAGCGCGAGATGCTCCGGGGATCTTCCATCATGTACGTGATCCCTTCGCGGAAGATCGAATGACGGAGCGCATCGATCGTATCATCCCGCGAGGAAAAGTCATCGATAAGCCGGAGGTTGTCGGACTCGTACGCCGTGATCGCGTCATCGACCATTTCGATCACGAGGTCTGCCATGTGCGGGATGCTCATCAGGTTTGCTATGTGGGGCTTGTCCGAGATGTCCTTGACAATATTGGCGATCACCTTGCCGTACCGCCCGATACGCAGCGACGCCGTGATCACCTTGAGCGAGCAGGCGATGACCCGCATATCCCGTGCCATGGGCTGGTTGAGCGCAATCAGGTGGTAGCAGTGCTCTTCGAGACGGACCTCCATCTCGTGGATCTCTTCTTTCTGGGCAACCACCGAGGCTGCCAGGTCCTCATCCTGGCGGATGAGTGCATCGACCGCTGTCCGCAGCATGAACCGCGCCAGATGCGCCATGTCCAGGGTCTCGGCCTTGAGGTTTTTGAGTTCCGTATGGAATTTTTCTGCCATGCCTCTCTCCTACCCGAACCGCCCGGTGATGTAATTCTCGGTCAGCTCTTCTTTCGGGTGTTCGAAGATCTGCCCGGTATTTCCACATTCGATCAGCTTGCCAAGGTACATGAAACCGGTATAATCACTCACCCGGGCCGCCTGCTGCATGTTGTGGGTGACGATGATGACCGTGTAATCTTCCTTGAGCCGTTCGATAAGGTTCTCGATCTTTGCTGTCGCGATCGGGTCGAGCGCCGAGCAGGGCTCGTCCATCAGGATCACTTCCGGCTCGACCGCGAGCGTTCTTGCGATACAGAGGCGCTGCTGCTGGCCGCCGGAGAGCCCGAGGGCAGAGTCATTCAGCCGGTCCTTCACCTCGTCCCATAGCGCTGCGTGACGGAGACTCTCCTCGACAATCCTGTCGAGTTCGCATTTGTCCCTGATGCCATGGACCCGCGGGCCGTACGCAACATTCTCGTAGATGGACTTTGGGAACGGGTTGGGTTTCTGGAAGACCATGCCGACTTTCTTGCGGAGGGTCACCACGTCGGTCGATGGGGCGTGGATGTTCTCATCATCGAGCGTGATCTCACCCGTGATCTTCACGTGATCGATGAGATCGTTCAACCGGTTGAAACAGCGGAGCAGGGTCGATTTCCCGCATCCCGAGGGGCCGATCAGGGCCGTCACCCGGTTCTTCGGGACCTTAATCGATACCGACTGGAGCGCATGCTTCCCGCTGTACCAGAGGTTGAGGTTATGTGTGGCGATTATTACAGGTCCGGACATGGTTTATCCCCGTGCATTGTTCTGGAAATGTGTTCGAATCAGGATAGCAACCGCATAGAACCCGATGACAAGGAGGAGCAGGACGAGCGCTGTCCCGTACTTGTTCGTGGACGAACCGGGCACGTTGGTTGCAAGGATGAAGAGGTGGTAGGGCAGTGCCATGACCGGCTCGAATACTGAGTCCGGCAGGAACCGGGATGAAAAGACCACTGCCGTGAACATGATCGGGGCGGTCTCTCCCGCCGCCCTTCCGATGGAGAGGATGGCACCGGTCACGATTCCCGGCACTGCGGGTGGCAGGACCACCCTGCTGATCGTCTGCCACCGGGTGGCTCCCAGCGCAAGGCTCCCCTCCCGCAACGACTGCGGGATATATTTTAAGGATTCTTCGGTTGTGCGGATGACGGTTGGCAGCACCATCAGGGCGAGCGTGACCTGCCCGGCAAGCAGCGAGACCCCGACATTGAGGTAAAGGACAATGAAGGCAAACCCGAAGAGGCCAAAGACAATGGACGGCGTGCCGTTGAGCAGGTCGACCCCGGTCCTTATGAGCCGGGTTATGCGTCCTTCCCGCGTATATTCCACGAGATAAATGGCGGCCCCGACGCCGAGCGGCATCGCGATGGCTATCGCACCCATGACGAGATAGAGCGTACCGACGATGGCCGGGAAGATCCCCCCGGCCCTGCCGAGGTCTTTCGGGGGCTGGGTGATGAACTCCCAGGACAGTGCCGGCAGGCCATGCACAACGATATCCTGCAGGATGATTACCAGGATTACCAGCACGATGATCGCTGCGGCACCGACAAGGCCAAAGGCAATAGTCTGGATATGTTTCTCGGAAACCCGGTCCCTGGCATAATACCAGGTTCCCCCGGCCAGCAGCGCCACTGCGGTGAGCCACCATGGCGCAGCAGCAAGCAGGAAAAGAAGCACGAGCACGAGGCCGGCAGCCCTGCACACCTGCATTGCCGATTCTTTCGTTGCAGGAGAGACCAGCGGTTTTCGCCCGTGACTTCCGGTCCGTCCCTCCCGGATATGGCGGAGGATGGCTGCGGCGGAGAGGTTGATGATGAGCGTGATTACCAGCAGGACTACGGCAATGCCGAAGAGAGCACTGTAGTGCTCGCTTCCGACCGATACCTCCCCCATCTCGATCCCAAGCGTTGCGGTCAGGGTCCTTAACGGCGAGAGGACATTCCAGATCGGGTCAGGGATGATGGCTGCATTCCCGGCCACCATCAGGACCGCCATCGTCTCGCCGACTACCCTGCCGATGCCAAGGATGACCGCGGCAGCAATGCCCGAGAGGGCTGCCGGTACGAGCACCCGGCTGATCGTCTGCCACCGCGTCGCCCCGATGGCAAGCGACCCTTCCTTGTACTCGTGGGGCACCGAACTGATGGCATCCTCGGAGACACTGATGATGGTGGGAAGTGCCATGATCCCGAGCAGTACCGATGCTGCAAGCCAGGTCTCCCCGGTGGGGATGTCGAAGGTAATCCGGATAAAATTTGTCAGGACGATGAGCCCGAAAAACCCGTATACCACGGAGGGGATGCCGGCCAGCAGTTCTACTGCCGGCTTGAGGATTTTTTTTACCCCGGGTGATGCGAGCTCGGAAATGTAGATTGCACAGCCAATGGAAAGCGGGACGGAAAAGACCATGGCCCCGAGGGTAACAAGGAGTGTCCCGACAATGAGCGGGAAGATGCCATACAATGGTACGACCGCTGTCGGAGCCCAGTCGGGGCCAAGGAGGAAGTTGAGCACCCCGGCCTGCATAAAGACCGGATAGCCGTCCCGTAACAGGAAGAGCAGGATGAATGCGACGACGATTACGGCAAAGAAGGCTGTGAAGAAGAAGATTGTTTTAACCAACTGTTCTTTGAGAACAGATAACCGGGCCGTGCTTTCGGGAGCGGTAAAGACACCGTTTGTTTTTTTTGTGAAATTCATGTTTCTTCGCCCCCCAAAATAAAGAAAAAATGGTGTTGACGTACCGCCTGCACCGGGTATCAGGTAAGGGTCACGTAGCCTTCATCGGCAACGATCTTCTGGCCATCAGCACTGAGGATATAATTTACGAAGTCGCCGGCAAGCCCTGAGGGCTGGCCGTTGGTAATAATGTAGAGCTCACGGGAGACGGGGTAGGTCTTTGTCTTTACATTGTCAAGGCTTGGTGCAACAATCTTCTGGGCATTATACCAGATGGGGAGGGCTTTGACGTCCTTGCTGACGAATCCGATGGAGACGTACCCGATCGAGCCGGGAGTCTGGGCCACGGTCTGGAGTACTGCGCCGTTGGAGTTCTTCTCCAGCATCTTTGAAGTCGGGGTTGCTTTTAAGAGTACTGACTCATCGAAGTAAGAACGGGTACCGGATGCACTGTCACGCCCGATGATGACAATCTGGTTGTTGGTGCCCGGAACATTTGCGCCCGTGATCTCGGACCACTTGGTGATCTTCCCGAGGTAGATATTCCTGATCTGGTCAAGGGTGATGTACTGGATCGTGTTTGCCGGGTTGACAACAATGGCAATACCGTCCTGTGCAACAGGAGTAACTACAAAGCCGGGATATTTTGCCATTTCAGCTTTTGTCACTTCACGGGAGGACATGCCAATGTCAACGGTCTTGGCGCCAATTGCCTGAATGCCGACACCGGACCCGCCACCGGAGATCTGGATGTCTGCGTCCGGGTGGGCGGCCATGTACTGGTCGGCAGCTTTCTGGACAATCGGCAGGACCGTGGTCGATCCGCTGATCTTGATGGTCTGTTTCTGTCCGGTTGAAACCGGTACGGTGGTTGCTACCGGTGCTGCAGGTGTTGCGGCTGCGGCAGCCGGGGTGTTTGCTGGTGCAGCAACTGCGGGAGTTGCGCCGGATGCGGGCGTAGCCGCAAGAGCTCTGGTATCATTGGCAGTACAGCCTGCAGCCAGCGCGAGCATGACAACCGCGACAAGGCTTACGGCAAGAATCAGGATGGAACTCCTTTTTTGTTTCATGATGTTCTATCACCCATTTCACAGGAGCACATATACTGTTTTTCGCCATAAACTATACAGGTATATATACAATAAATAGTCAAATAGAGTAGAATAGTTTAATCAGATTTCTCTAGGAATCGGGTGGTGGAAATGGAGATACGGCGGGTGCAGGTGACCGGGGGGGCATCGTTCGTGGTGACGCTCCCCAAAGACTGGGCGGAAGAACAGGGGATCAAAAAGAACGATCCGGTAGGGCTCGTGGTCCAGCCGGACGGCACGCTGCTCGTGACCAGGAAGATCACGGACGAACCGCTCCAGCGGATCAAAGTAATTGACAGCAATACGGTATCGGACCCGGCATTTCTCTTCCGGATGCTCATTGGTGCGTACATTACCGGTTTTACCGTCATCCGGATCACGACAAAAGAACGGTTCCCGCCCTTTGTCCGGACGGTAGTCCGGGACTTCACCCAGATGACCATCGGCCAGGAAGTGGTGGAAGAGACGACGACCGTGATTGCCATAAAAGACCTCCTCAACCCCTCCGAGATGCCGTTTGATAATACCATCAAGCGGATGTTCGTGATTGTAAAAGCCATGCACGAGGATGCGATCGCTGCCCTTGAGGGCCGGAACAGGATGCTCGCGCAGGACGTGATAAACCGGGACATGGATGCCGACCGGCTCAACTGGCTCATCGCCCGCCAGACAAACATGATCATGCAGAATGCGTCGTTATCAAGGAAAATGGAGATCTCCCCGAGCATGGCGATGCATTATTACATGCTCAGCCGGATCATCGAGCGGGTGGGCGACCATGCGGTGCGGATTGCCGAACACTCCCTGCCGATCATCGATGCTGATGTCGATAAGAAGATCCTCGCCGCGGTCCGGAAGTCGAGCACGATGTCGCTCGAGATCTTCGACCGGAGCATCATCTCGTTCTTCAACGCCGATATGAAAGAAGCACACCGGAATATCGAGTCCATCAATGCCCTCGAGAAGATCTGCGGGGATATCAACAACATGGTGCTCAAGCTGGAAACCCCGGTTGCCATCAATCTCGGCTACATTGCCGAGAGCATCCGTCGCTCGGGGGAGTATGCCGGGGACATCTCCGAGACCGTGATCAACCTGCTGGTGGAGCATGAACAGGGCCCGCACAAACCGCGGGGCAGCAAATAATACTCAGTTTAATCTCCCCAGGGATTCCCTGCAGGATCCTCCAGGATTTTTCTCTATATTTTATAGGACAATCTATAGATTATTTCGAAAATGTATATCTGTTCCTCCCGCTATTTCTGAATAATAACAAAACCGGCAAGATCCCGGCAGGATAATCCTGCAACTGCAGCCATGAGGGGAATACTGCCATGGCGGCCTGATCAGGACCAGCCGATCAAAATCCGCCATTCCCCGTGACACCGGTACGATTCTGCCGGGAGTGCCGCCGGGAACCTGCATACACCTGCGATGAGGACTAACCCATGATCAAAACAGCAACCAGGGAAATTAACATCTCCGCGACCGGGGCCGGCCGGAATACCTCCGGCACGGTCGGCCCGGCACCCGTAAAGACTTCCGGCATTTCCGTACCTGCCCAGCCATTGGCTTTGCCAAAGACAAGGCCCATGGAGATTTCCGTCCTTTTCGTTGATGACGAACCAGCACTTCTGGACATCGGGAAAATTTATCTTGAACGGGTGGCAGGGGTCACGGTTACAACAGCCCTCTCTGCTGCTGAAGGGTTGAAGCACTTAGAAAAATCATCGTTCGATGCGATCGTATCCGATTACCAGATGCCCGTTATGGATGGCATCGGTTTTTTAAAGGAAGTCCGCAACCGCACCCGCTCGCTGCCCTTCATCATCTTCACCGGCAAGGGCAGGGAGGCTGTCGTCATCGAGGCGCTCAACAGCGGTGCGGATTATTATATCCAGAAAGGCGGGGAACCTGCATCCCAGTATGCTGAACTCGGCCACAAGATCCGGCGTGCGGTCCAGCAGCGGCGGGGCGAAGCGGCCCTGAAGCGGAAACACGCGATCCTCCAGGCAATCCTTGCAGCATCACCCAGTGGCATCGCGTATGTCCGGAACCGTACCTTCCAGTGGGTGAACGATTCTCTTGCAGCAATGCTGGGATACCATCGCGATGAACTCAGGGGCCTGCACCTGGAAAAACTCTACGAGAACGCAGGGGCATATGAAGAGATCGGCCACCGGATCCAGCAGGATCTTAAGACTACGGGGAAATCCACCATCATCACGCGGTTCCGGCACAAGGATGGTTTCTCGATCGATACGGAGATCCATATTGCTCCCCTCGATGCGGGCAATCTCCATTTCGGTCACATGATCCTGATGAATGACATATCCAAAAAAATTGCCGCCGCAAAGGTTGTGGCAGCTCCAGCCGGGCTCCCGCACCTGGAATTAAGCCCGGTCATCGAAGTAAGTCCTAGTGGGAAGATCACGTACTACAATGATGCGGCGATTGCTGCCATGGTGCAGTACGGGAGCCATGGAACCCTCGAGGAGTTCTTCCCTTCGGACCTGCCGGAGATCCTCCGCAGGATGGATGAGAAAGGCGTTGGGTCCATCTACCGGGACGTGCGGATCGGGACTGCCCTCTTCCGGGAACATATCACGCTCAGCCCGCAGTTCCGGATTGCGCGGATATCAGCAGTGCAGGTGCCCTGAGGATCGGGAATGATTCCCGCTGCTCCGACACCGTATGCAGTGACCTGCAGCCAGGTGCAGCGATCCGGTTTACCCTGCGATCGTGATTGAAAAAGATGAACGTCACAGTTCGCAGGACTTTCATGCGATTTTGCAATAAATGCGCAGGCATGTTCATGCTCTGGATCCGGATCGATCGACCCGTGTTGAAAAAAATTTTAAGCTGGCCCTGCCTGAAAATTTTTAAGCGACCCCCCAACCCCCGCCCGGAAAATTTCAGGCAGGGTCTGGTTGATCAGGTACACCACCCACGTCGGAGAACCAGAAAAATTGTAGGTTGTACAATAGTTTTGTAGGTAAAATAACCTACAATCGCCTCCCCAACTAACACCCCATGATCGCGATTGAAAATATTTTGGCAGACTCTGGTTGAATTTTTTTCAGGGTTCATTGAAAAAAATTGCCTCACTTTAATTGAGAAATTATTACAGGTACTGCTATCTCCAATCCGAAGTGAGACCCTACGCAAAATACACCTCGTTGGAACTCGAAGAACGCAGATGTGTTCTTCTCTTATCTCATCTCTGATGAGATTCGACATTTTACGCTACACACTTACCGGTTAGCACAACAATACAGGAACTTGCCCAGCGAGGCCCCGATGAGAACAGGTCGTTGCATCAGCAAGGACAGGTTGGAGAAGTGTAACTTCGACTGCGGCCGAGCGACCCCCTTAAGGGGGTGGGTGGACTCACACAAGTATAGGTCTATCAAAATGCACAGATTCTAAAATTTGATCCATTAAATATGAGTCAAATACATTTAAGGACATGGACAAAAATGAAATCGATCCAAAAAATGATGATGGCAGATTTACTCTGTTATTCCATGAAAATCGCCGACATTAAATGCTATCTAATTTTAATCAAACCAACAGTTTTTTTATTCTTGCCGAAACTTTTATTTTGTCATGAAAATTTTGAGTGTTGTCGACAATGCTCAACACAACCGGAAATTGAGTTCGCAAAGCAAAATTTTCATTGTTTTGGTGCGAGGCCGTCCGGCTTCATGCGGGTTTTTTTAGTAACTGGGAAAACCGTAGGGCCCCGGTAACAGCTCATCGGTCTGGAATAATGCACCGGGCTGCAAGTTCCTTTTCAAAGACTACTGAAATAAATTGAGTTTTCATGACAAGTTATTTATAAATCGCATAATGATTGGTAATCGTTTGAATATGCAATGATGATAAGAGCAGTGCATGTTCATTATTCAAGGACTGCAAAACACCAACCCCCGGTTTTCCCTACCCCGTTCCACCGGACCCAAGAAGAAGGAACAATGATCCACTGCTCCTCATTTCAATTTATCATGCGGGAAATTGATTATGGACGCAACACCCAAGTCACCGGATAATCCCGACCGGGACTTTGCCAACAGGAAAAAAGCTCAGGATTTATTGCAGGCTTCTGAAATCCGGTACCGGAGGCTCTTTGAAGCAGCACAGGACGGGATTCTCATCATCGATGCCGGGACCGGGCAGATCGTCGAGGTAAATCCATTTTTGATCGACTTGCTCGGATTCTCGCACGAACAGTTCCTTGGAAAGAAAATATGGGAGATTGGACTTTTCAAGGATATCGTTGCCAACAAAGATAACTTCGAAGAATTGCAACAGCAGGAATATATCCGGTATGAAGATCTGCCGCTGGAAACCGCCGATGGGAAACAGATAGCCGTTGAGTTCGTCAGTAACGTCTACAGGGTGAATGATAAGAAGGTCATCCAGTGCCAAATCCGGGACATCACCAAGCGCAAGAAGATGGCCGAGCAGATCGCTGAATCCCTTGCCGAGAAGGAAACCCTGCTCATGGAAGTCTACCACCGGGTTAAAAATAACCTCCAGATCATCGTAAGCCTCCTCAACCTGCAGATCCGGAAGATCGATGACCCCACGACCATCGAAGCCCTACGAGACTGCCAGAACCAGGTGCGGTCCATGGCTCTGGTCCACGAACACCTCTACTGTGGCAAGAATTTCTCCCATATCGATCTGGGGAACTACATCCGTGCCCTGGGAACGGGGCTGTTAACTACGAACGAAGCCGGACGGAGTGTCCGGTTCGATCTTGATATCAATGATATTTTCGTGGACACCAACACCGCCATTCCTCTCGGTCTCATCAGCAATGAACTGATCACCAACAGTTTGAAGTATGCATTCGGAGGAAAAGACAGCGGAAGGATATCCATTACCGCTACAGAAGATCCTGTTGCACTGACATTTATAGTGGCAGACAATGGCGCAGGAATTCCACCTGACATCACGTTTGAGAACCAGACATCGCTCGGACTCAAGCTCGTCAACATGCTGACCGATCAGCTCAATGGTACGGTGGTGATCGACCGCACGGGAGGCACGAAGTTCACGTTTACATTCCCCAAACCATCAGAACAGAAACAAAAGGGGAAGGCAGATCCATGACCGTAAAACCGGCTGATGATGAACATATTAACGAACAGCATATGGTAACGGCAGCGGACATGATTCCCGGTGTCATCTGCCGGTTCGATGCACGGAGTTCCGGGGAGCGGAGACCGGGCAGGACGCTGGCCGGGACAACCGGGACCGGCGATAGTATCAACGATGATGATGGCAGAGTGCCGGATGCCTACCCGGAATATCACTGCCGGGCCGGACATCGCACAAGGGAAGTGATTTTGAGAGCGGGCGTGGCTGAACGGACCTCCAGTTACAGGGATGAGAAGAATGCTGAGGTTATCGCACTCAATGCCAGAATAATAATCCGAAAGCCTGAGGCGACATGATGACTGACATTGCTGATTTTACCTTAAAAGACATGGTCGAGATCTCGGCCGCACTACGATCGATGGGATCGGATGCGGCCAGCATGGAAGAGGCTGCCGATAAAATCGTGTATTACCTGTACGATCATCTCATTGACAAGGAGGGGAACAGGGCCTTTGTCCTGGTCCGTCTCTTCAAGACGCACCCGTACGGAGAACTCGATGCGAATCTCCAGGAATTTGCACGGAACGTGCTGAATGGCCCGCCTGAATCTCCTGAAATGAAATGTCTTACCCTGCTGGCAAGTGCCGGCACACTGCCGGCGTGGCACACACGGAAACAATCCGCAGGACACAAGGCAATTCCCCTGCCCAGCGAACATTTCATTGAAGCATTTCCGATGGTCCGGCAGCTCATCCAGCAGCTGGGCCTCGAGGTCAATACGGTATTGCGACCCGATCCTGCAGTTGTCATGGATATGGCACAAACAACCTACAATGTTTTCCTTATCCCTGAAGCGGCCGGCAGCCCGTATGTACCCGCCCAGGATGACTTTGTCATCCCGTTCGGTATCAGGTCAGTGCTCGGTTTTGGCGGGATCCTGCCTTCGGGAAATCTCTTTTCGATCATCATGTTCGGCAGGGTTACGGTTTCCCCGCAGACAGCAGACCTGTTCAGGTCGCTGGCACTGAGTATCAAGATTGCCCTGTTGCCCTTTGATGGCGGGGATGTCTTCACCGGATCGCAGGAAAAACCGGATGTATAACGGAGAAATCAACAGATGGATACCAAAAATACGATCCAGACGGTCCCCCAGCTGAAATCGATGGTTGCTGCCTTAACCCAGTTGCTGGAAGTGCAGGAGAAGGTCGTGAGCGGGCAATCAGAAGACTTGAAAAAGAACCTGGAGGAGCTGCAGGAGAGCCGGGAAAAGTACCGCGAGCTTGTCGAGACAACGAGCGACTGGATATGGGAAGTGGATGAAAACGGGGCCTATACCTATGTGAGTCCCCGCGTTTTCGACCTGATCGGCTACATGCCCGACGAAGTGCTGGGAAAAACCCCTTTCGATTTTATGCCTCCGGAAGAGGCCGCCCGTGTGGGCGAGATCTTCATGAAGATCGTTACAGCACAAAAACCGTTCTCATCCCTTCAGAATGCCAACCGGCATAAAGACGGCCGTATCGTCGTCATGGAGACGAGCGGCGTGCCGGTATTTCGCCGGGATGGGCAGTTTGGCGGGTACCGGGGGATAGACCGGGATATCACCGACCGCAAACAGGTCGAGGCAGAACTGAAAAAATATTCCGAGACCCTCGAAGAGATGGTTGCTGAACGAACAAAAGAGCTTGAGGAAGCACAGGAGCAGCTGGTAAAAAAGGAAAAACTTGCCGTCCTGGGAAAACTTGCCGGGGGAGTAGGCCACGAATTGAGAAACCCGCTGGGCGCCATCAAGAATGCAGCTTATTTCTTAAACATGGTGCTTGAAAACCCGGAACCTGACGTAAAAGAGACCCTTGAGATCATGACCAAAGAGGTGGCACGCTCCGAAGATATCTTAAGCAGCCTTCTTGACTTCGCCCGACCGACCGTCCTGACCCTGAGGAAAGTCAGGATTAACAACGTAATCGCTGAAGCAATCACCCGCAACCCGATACCGGAAAATATCACGCTGACCCGCAATCCTGATGACACCCTGCCGGATATCATGGCAGATCCCGATAAACTTCTCCAGGTCTTCACCAACCTGATCACGAACGCCTGCCAGGCCATGCCCGCTGGCGGGTCTCTTACGATTCAGTCAGCATTATCGGGTGAAGACCGGTTGAGTGTATCGGTCACGGATACCGGTACCGGCATAACCGAAGAGCATATGGAACGGCTCTTCGAACCGCTGTTCAGTACCAAGGCAAAGGGGATCGGGCTCGGGCTGGTGGTCACGAAGTCGATTGTTGGGGCACACCAGGGCAGCATCGATGTCCGGACCGAACCCGGGAAAGGTACGACCTTTACCGTGACGCTGCCGGTCGGCATCAAGGGGGGCCCGTGACATGAGTGAAAAAACGCGGGTCATGATCGTCGATGACGATGAAAACCTGTGCAGGACGTTAAGCCTCATCCTGAACCGGAAAGGATACGATGTGACGGTTGCACACAACGGCCCGGACGCGATCGGGCATATCCGGGAGCGGACCTTTGACATGATATTCATGGATATCAAGATGCCGGGCATGGACGGGGTTGAGGCCCTAGAAGAGATCCGGAAGATCAGGTCAGACGCTGCCGTCACGATGATGACTGCCTACGCGGTTGATGGCCTGGTGGAAAAAGCGCTGTACATAGGTGCACAGGGGGTCCTGTATAAACCGGTTGACCTAAAAAAAGTGATGAGCACGATAGAGGATGTTTCCCGGAAACCGGAAGGTCTGAACATCCTTGTGGTGGATGATGACCCCTCAACCGCGATCACGCTCAAGAATATCCTCGCACGACAGGGGCATGCCGTCAGTACTGCCCCTTCCGGCGAGGAAGCCATAAGGATGGCACAACAACAGCCTCCGGAAATCGCATTGATCGACATGAAACTTCCCGGTATCAATGGCCTGGAGGCATACCTTGCAATGAAAAAAGACCATCCGGGTATGACTGCCGTCATGATGACCGGGTACCGGCAGGAGATGACCACGATGCTCGAGACTGCCCTGAACGCGGACGCCTACACGGTAATGTACAAGCCCCTTGAGATGGGCGCCCTCTTAAAAATCATGAACGAGCTGTCAAGGAAAAAAGCAGGGATGAACCCCGCAGGATAATCTTATGGATGAAAGGGATGAGATTTTAGTTATTGATGACGATGAAGGGACACGAAAGACGCTTACGCTCATCCTGAAAAAGAAGGGATTTGACGTCATCACTGCCGGGACCGGGGATGAGGGGCTGAAACAGGCACGCGGCAGGAAGGTTGCAATAGCCCTTCTCGATATCAACCTGCCGGATATCGAGGGCATACGGTTGATTGCTCCCTTGAAGGAGATGCACCCGGATCTGGCGGTGATCATGATCACGGGCTTTGCCTCCATGGAAAATGCCATGCGGGCACTCAACGAGGGCGCAACCGGTTATGTCCTCAAACCCGTAAACATTGATGAGATACTCTTAAAAATACATGACGCCCTTGAACGGCAGCACCTGATCAAAACCAAACTGCGGGCCGAAGAAGCACTACGGAAGAGCGAACACCGGAGTGCGATGCTTCTTGAAGCTTTACCGGATATGATGTTTGTCCTGTCACGCGACGGCGTATACCGGGATTTCAGCGTACCTGACAAAAGTGCCCTTGCCGTCCCTCCCGATCAGATAATCGGGAAAAATATCCATGATGTGGGTTTCAATAGAGATGTGGCAGATGCAATCCTGCATCACATCGCACAGGCAATTGACACAAACAAACCCCAGAAGTTCGAATACGAGCTTCTGATCCCGCAAGGGTTACGCCAGTATGATGCACGCCTGGTGGCGCTCAACGGGGACGAAGTTCTCGGGATTGTCCAGGACATCACCGACAGGAAACAAGCCGAGGAGGCCCTCCGCGACAGCGAGGAGCGCTTCAGGACCATGATCGAGCAGTCCCCGTTAAGCATCGAGGTGATGTCTCCGGATGGCCGGACCCTGCAGGTCAATCCTGCCTTTGTGAACCTCTGGGGTGTGACGTTAGAGGATCTCAAGGATTACAATATGCTCAAAGATGAGCAGCTCATAAGTCTTGGAATAATGCCCTATATCCAGAGGGGGTTTTCCGGAGAAGCGGTTGCGTATCCCCCCCTGGAATACGATGGCAGCAAGACCCTGGGATTCGGGGAAAAAAAGTGGGTGCAGGGCAGTATCTACCCGGTCCGGGATACAGCCGGAACTATCCGCAATGTCATTTTAGTGCATGAAGACATCACGGAGCAGAAAAATGCTGAAGGAGCACTCAGGGAGAGCGAGCAGAGGTTCCGGGATATATTCAACAATACCTCCGATGTGATCCTCCTTCATGAGATCAGGGATGATGGTACCCCTGGCAGGTTCACCGATGTCAACGATGTCACCTGCCGTATGCTGGGATATACCCGGGAAGAGATGTTTACAAAAACCCCGCTTGCTATCACCACGGACTTCCATAACCCACCTCTTGAGAAAATTCTTGAAGAGCAGCGAACAACGGGTGGCGCGAGATTCGAGACGGAATACCGGGCAAAAGACGGAACTATCATCCCTGTCGAAATCAGCACCCGGGTCATCACCCTCCAGGGAAAAAGACTGATGCTCGGGAATGCCCGGGACATCACCGAACGGAAGAAAGCCGAAGACTTACTGAAACATTTCAACGAGGAACTTGAGCAGGAAGTGAAAGTCAGGACCGGGGAGCTGAGCGCATCGCTGGAGGAGAAAGTCGTCCTGCTGCGAGAGGTCCACCACCGAGTGAAAAACAATCTCCAGATCATCATCAGCTTAGTCAACCTCCAGATGCGGCAGATTGATGACAAGCGGTTGAAACAGGTCATGGCGGAGACCCAGAACCGGGTAAGGGCTATGTCCCTGGTCCACGAAAAACTGTACCAGTCCACGGATATCGCCCATATCGATCTCGCAAGTTACACCCGGTTTTTAGTAACTCACCTTATCTCGTTCTATGGAGTTGATTCCCGGCAGGTGGCCCTGAATATCGATATCGGGAAGATCATGGTCGGTATCAACACGGCAATCCCGCTCGGGCTTATCATCAACGAACTGGCCAGCAACGCGTTGAAACACGCGTTCCCTAACGGAAAAACAGGATCGTTGTCTATTACGGTACGGGAAGTGGAGAAGACACTTAATCTCTCAATAAAGGACGATGGTGTTGGAGTACCTGCGGATTTCGACTGGCGGAATGCAGAGTCACTCGGGCTCCGGCTGGTGATCTCGCTGGTGGAGCAACTCGACGGTACCATCGAACTGGACCGGAGTGCGGGGACAGCGTTTACGATTATGGCGAAGGAGAAGGAATGAGCGGGATTGGATCAAAGATTCAGGTCCAAAACTGTACTGATGGATCCACGACCCGGGCCCGGACCAGGCCGGAGTAAACCTGAATATTTCCATCCGACCCGACCCAATGTTTGCGTTAATCCGTGAGCTGCATACCTCTATATATATCTTTGATATATATCCACATGCTCTGCCCGGATATGACCATCCTGATCCCCATGACACTTGCAAAAACCTTCTACCCATATCCTGATTCCCGTCATATCAGGGATGTTCCAGCAGGATGTTGTGATTTAAATGGTCTTAAAAAGTAAAACAAAGCCAAAGAAACCGGTCCCCGGTACCGGGGAACCTGCCCGACCGGACACGACCGTGCAGCCGGGTATTCCCGCAGAAAAATCCATTGAACAACTGATCCGGGAACTCAAAAATCCCGATGAAATGATCCGTTCTTCCGCAGCCGGGGCACTTGGACACAGGAAATCGGAGCAGGCGGTCGTACCGCTCATTCTCGCCCTGAAAGACAACCATGTCTGGGTCAGGCACGGGGCTGCATGGGCGCTCGGGGAGATCGGGTCAGGATCCGCAATCGATGCACTGAGGCAGTCGATGAATGATGAGGATGAAATCACCCGCGGGAAAGCAGCCGAGGCACTGGCAAAAATCCAGCGGAACTAACCGAACCAATACCCACGGCAGCGATTATGTGAAATGGATACAGGGTGCCAGCCAGGAAATTCCATGTCCGCTCTTTCCCGGAAATTTGAAAATATGTCAGAAAACCAGTGGCGGATCATTATTCTTACCACAAGCGGTCTTATCCTGCTTTTTTCACTCTATTCCTTCCTTGCCGGGATCACAACCGTTTTTCCGAACCTGTATTATTTCCCGGTCATACTTCTTGCCTATCGTTATCATAAGAAAGGGGTTGTGTATTCTGCAGCCCTTGGCCTGGCATACCTTGTCATGGCAATGTACTTCCAGTTCCAGAATGTGCCCGAGCTCACCGGGGCATTCCTGCGATTTGTATCCTTTGTTGCAGTTGCTGTCGTCATCGCATTCCTGTCAGCCACGTTAGAAAAGAAGCAGCTGGCATATCGCAGCCTCAGTGAGTTCAATGAAGGGATCATCTCGAACGCGAATGTCTGGCTGGCCGTCCTTGGTGCAAAGGGAACAATCCTTGTCTGGAATACCGCGGCAGAAGAGATCAGCGGATATTCCGCGGCTGAGGTGATCGGGAAAAATACCGTCTGGAAATCGATCTATCCTGATCCCGGTTACCGGGCGGAGATTTCCCGGACGATTACAACAATTATCCGGGAGAACCGGTATTTAAAAAATTTTACTACAACCATCCGGGCAAAGAGCGGTGAGAAGAAGACGATATCGTGGAACACCCGTGCCATCCCTGATGAAATGGGAATACTGAACCGGTACGTGGCAATCGGGATCGATATCACAAAACGCGAGCAGGCCGAAAAAGCCCTTGCGGAATCCGAACAGCGGTTCCGCAGGACCTTTGACACCGCAAAGGACGGGCTTCTCCTGCTTGATAAGGAGACCGGAAAAATATCAAGGGTCAATCCGGCGATCGTGGAAATGCTGGGGTATCCGGAAGGGGAGTTCATCGGGAAATCCCTGTCCGAGATCGGCCTTTTGAAAGATCAGGTTGCACCTGCAAACCTCCGGGAGATGCTCAGCGAGACCGGGTGTGTTTTTTTTGCCGATGTTCCGGTAGAGTCCCGTGACGGGAACCACCTGGATACCGAGGTGTACCTGGTCGATCGTGCAATCCAGGTCCAGTGCAATGTGCGGGACATCACCCGCAGGAAACAGGCCGAAAAGGAACTGGTCCGCAGGAACGAGGAACTCCGCGCAACCTATGAACAACTGGCTGCGGCAGAGGAAGAACTGCGCCACAATTACGACGAACTGAGCAGGAAAGAGCAGAAGGTGCGGGAGAGCCTCGATACCTACCAGCGGTTTTTCCAGACATCGCAGGACTGTGTGTTTATCACGACAAAAGACGGACGCTGGGTTGACCTGAACGATGCCGCGGTGGAGCTGTTCGGGTATCCGGGCCGCGATGAGCTGATGCAGGTGAAGATTCCGGACCTGTATGCGAACCCGGAAGACCGGTCCCGGCACATCCATACCATTGCGGAAAAGGGGTTCACTAAGGAATTCCCTGTCGACCTGAGAAAGAAGGACGGGACGGTGATGCATACGCTCATCACATCTGCGGCCCGTTACGATGCCGCCGGCAACGTAACCGGGTTCCAGGGGACTATCCGGGATATAACCGAGCGCAGGAGGATGGAGACTGCATTGCAGATGGCCCGCAACAAACTCAACCTGTTAAATTCAGTCACGTTCACCGATATCCAGAATGCAATATTCTCCTTAACCGGGTTTCTTGACCTGGAAAAACAGGTATCCCGGGATGAAAAATTACTGCTGTACCATGACCGGCAGACGGCGATTGTCCGGACCATTACAGATTCCTTAAGGTTTGCCAGCCAGTACCAGAACCTGGGTATGAGGCCTCCCTCATGGCAGAGTGTTACACAGGCATTCCTGCTGGGGATCTCGCATCTCGATATATCAGGATTAGACCGGAAACTCGATGTTGAGGGACTGGAGATCTATGCCGACCCGCTCCTTGAGCAGGTCTTTTTTACGCTTGCGGAAAATGTTCTCGTGCATGGGAAGACCGCAACCGGGATCCGGCTTTTTTACGAGAAATGTCCGGAAGGGCTCATGATTGTCTTTGAGGATAACGGGACCACTATCCCAAAAGACATGAAAGAAAAAATTTTTGATCGGAAATACGAGGAGAAGAAAGGCCTTGGCCTTTTCCTTGCACGGGAGATTCTTGGTATTACCGGCATGACCATCAAAGAGACCGGTGACGCCGGTAAAGGCGCCCGCTTCGAGATCACCGTGCCGGAAGGAGCGTACCAGTTCACCGGCAGGCAATAAACCGGAATTAAAAAGGGACCGGGATCTGCACATCCAACCCCCCGGCCATACGTAACTGTATTTATCCCCATGATCTGCTGAGCTGTTGCCGTGTCCACGATCCGGGGCGGGACCAGGCCGGCTATCGGGATGAACGGGGTTCGGAGAACTTCCCGGGTTTTCCCGGGTTTTTTCATGCGGGCCGGATAATTTTTAGGGGATTTGAAAATTCTCTAAAATTTTTCCGGTTTTGGTGCGAGGGGATTACCCCTGTGCGAAAGTTGGACCAGAAAACTCCTCCTCTCACACTTACCGGCTCGTCTTTTGAAAATACCGGCACATCCCGGAAATAACGCACTCACCACACAGAGGCTTCCTCGCATCGCAGGTCGCCCGCCCGTGGGCGATCAGGACATCCGTGAGATCCCCCCATTGTTCCTGCGGGAAGAGGGCCATGAGATCGCGTTCGATGACAGCGACATTGTCCGTATCGGAAAAACCAATCCTCTGTGCCAGCCGGCGGACGTGGGTGTCCACGGCAATCCCCCCGTTCCTTCCATACGCATGATACATTACGATGTTGGCTGTCTTCCGCCCCACGCCCGGGATCGTCAGGAGTTCATCCATTGACTCCGGCACATTACCACCGAATTGGTCAAGCAGGGCCTGCGATGCGGCAATGATGTTCTTTGCCTTTGCATGGTAATACCCGAGACTGTGGACGATAAGCTCCACATCACCGACCCTGGCCTTCGCCAGTTTTGCGGGAGTCGGGTACTTCGAGAAGAGGGGTTTCCTGACTTTTAAGACTGCCTTGTCCGTTGTCTGGGCCGAGAGGATGGTGAGGACGAGAACTTCAAACGGCGTTCCCCGGCAGACCATCCCTGAAACATCACAGGAGTCCGGATACCGTTTCAGAAGAGCGGCATAAATCCGTGCGGCATCCTGTTTTTTCATGGTCCTATGGGGTAGGGCGGATTCGAACCGCCGTCAAAGCGTCCCAAACGCTCTAGGATGGACCAGGCTACCCTACTACCCCGCGCCATCATAGATGGGGTGGGATGCTAAAAATAGGTAATGGTGAAAATCACCGGGAGGGGGTGTCAGAGCGGCAGCGGGTTCTTCTTCCCTTCCGAGACAATCGTGCCCCGGTATTTTCCCTTGAGGATTGCATCCGAAAGGTTCTTCGGCTCGCGGCCGTCGAGCACGACAAGGGGGATCTTACTCCGCTCAACCACGCGTGCAGCAACGATATCAAGAACATTGTTGGAGCCGGCACCAAGAGCGGTTCCTCCGACAATTTCCAGCAGTTTTAAAGGCGTCATCGTGTCGAACCGGGTAGCGTTCGGATCCTTTTTCGGGTCAGCGGTATAAATCCCGTCAACCGACGTCGCGTTGATGAAGACCGATGCGTTCACCCGCTCGGCAAGGACCGCTGCGACCGCATCCGTGGTCTGGCCCGGGGTAATGCCGCCCATGACGACAATCTTTCCCGACTCGCCGAACTTCTTTGCCTCCGCGTGGGTCTCCGCAACCTTCGGGTAGGCATCCTCCCCGAGGGCTGCGATGAGCATGGTCGCGTTCAGCCGGGTTATCAGGATACCGATCTCGTCCGATGTCCCCTCATCGATACCGAGCTGGCGGGTAACGCTGATATACCGCCGGGCCTCGCCCCCGCCCCCGACAACAACATAGAGACGGTGCTTTTTTGCGATCTTCTGTAAAACGGGCACGTATTCCCGGATCGTATGGTTCTCAAGGGACGGGATGAGGATGGAACCTCCGAGTGAGATGACAACCTTCTTCATTGCACTAGTTTTTGTACCGGAGGCACATAGAGTTGTTTACTATGTTCTACTGTCCGAAATGCAAGAGCCAGGAGATCTTTCCCGAAGTCGGGGGGTACGTTGGTTCGATCTACATCTGCAAGGACTGTGGGTACCGTGGTTCATTTGTCCTTGAGGTCGACTCTCCGGAAGGAATGAAGAACGTTGAGCGGGAAGAACGGGCACACCACAAGCCCGTCCGTTCCCATACCAAAGAAGGTTAGTGCGGTATGCATGAGGCACGCCAGTACGAAAAACTTGCCAATAACGCGGTGAAGTGCTCGCTCTGTAACCACCGCTGCACCATAAGTGACGGAAAGCACGGCATCTGCGGTGTGCGCTGGAACGAGCACGGGGTCCTCGATGCAAAGACCTATGCAAAGATCAGCGCAGAAGCGGTCGACCCGATAGAGAAAAAACCGCTCTTCCACTACCTGCCCGGCACGCTCTCGTATTCCCTGGGCAGTATCGGGTGCAATTTCCACTGCAAACACTGCCAGAACTGGCATATCTCCCGGGCAACGCTCGAAGAAGCCCGCCTGCGCACCCTCCCACCGGAGGAGGGCGTGAAACGGGCTCTGGTGAGCCGGAGTGCCAGCATTGCCTGGACCTACAACGAGCCCACCATCTGGCACGAGTACGCGCTGGATATGGGCACGCTCGCAAGAAAAGCGGGCCTTGGCACCATTTACGTCACAAACGGGTACATCACGGAGGAGGCGCTCCGCGAACTTGCCCCCATGCTGGGGGCGTTCCGGGTGGACATCAAGGCATTCACCGACGAGTTTTACAAGAAAACCTGCGGTGCCCGGCTCCAGCCGGTGCTCGACTCCGCAGAACTCGCCCGCGAGCTGGGCATGCATGTCGAGACCGTCACGCTCGTCATCCCCGGGCTCAACGACAGCATGGAGGAACAGACGGCACTCATCCGCTGGGTGATCGAACATCTCGGGCCGGACACCCCGATGCACTTCTCCGCGTTCCACCCGGATTACCAGATGACCGATCGCAATGCTACACCTGTTGCAACCCTGGAGAAGATCTACGACAAGGCAAAAGAACTGGGCCTTAAGTTCCCGTACCTCGGTAATGTCTACCACCACCCGTACGAGAACACGTACTGCCCGGCCTGCGGGGCAGTCCTCATCGAGCGGCACGGGTTTTCCTGCGGGTTGAAAGGACTCGACGGGCAGCAGTGTTCGGGCTGTGGTGAACATATCGAGATGGTCCGGCATGTCTGATGATCCCGGAAAGGAAAGCCGTTTCATCGCGGACAGGATGCTTGGAACGCTCACCCGGTACCTCCGGTTCATGGGATATGATACGACCAGTGCGAACGGCCTTGCGGAAGGCAACCGGAACGAAGATACATTACTCCTCAACATGGCCCTGCAGGAAGACCGCACCCTCCTCACCCGGGACGCCGAACTGGCACGGCGCGGGAAGGACCATGCGGTCCTTGTCATCTCCGAAGAGGTTATGGACCAGATCCAGCAGCTGATAGACGCCGGTCTCATCGAGCGCCGGCTGCGCCTGAGCCGGTGCTCGCTGTGCAACACTGCCCTGCGGGAAGCAAACACCTGCGAGATCCAGAATGCCAATTACGCCCCGAAGGACTGGCGGGGCTTCTCGTTTTTCTGGTGCGAGCACTGCAGGAAACTCTACTGGAACGGGTCGCACGGGAAGCAGCTCGAAGAGAGGATCGGAAGGGAACTCTAGAGGATAAGGTGCCGGAAAGACGGTTCACCGTCACTGCCCGGTCGTACCGTTCAGGTTATATCTCCTTTGCAAGCACGTTGAAGAACTCCTCCGCAGCGTACCGCTCGACCCACGGACGGTGGCCGCATTTTTCCAGGAGGATAAAACGGAAATCACCCAGTGATTTTGCCAGCGGATCATTTACCCCCGCAGCGGGGTGGGGATCGGTGTCCCCATGGATGGCTACCACCGGGCAGGTGATCGCCTTTGCCAGCGGGAGAAGGGTCTGCTGCTTCCGCATCTCGCACGCTTCGTCCCAGACCCCCCGGAAAACATCGTACTGGCAGTGGAAGCATTCATCCTCGATATGTGCCGGGTCGTAAGCATCTGCATGGGCAAGCAGGCAGCCGAGTTTTGCAAGAACGTTGTTCTTGTTTTCCATTGCCGGATCGGCCAGACGGGAAAGCAGTTCCTGTGCTTCAACCCGCTCCTGCTGCCTGAGCCGCTGCATCCGGGTCCGGGTTATTGCCGAGGCATAATGCTCTTCAAACGGCGGGCTGCTGACCAGTACCAGTTTTTTTACCAGTTCCGGGTAACGGGCAGTTACGATGAAGGAGAGAAAGGCGCCCCAGGAGAAGCCTACGAGAATGACCGGTAATCTGCCATTTTCCACGAGGACCGAACGGAGTTCCTGGACCTGACCCTCAAGGGTCGTCCCGGTCTGGAACGGCTCAAGGATCCCGGTAATGGCCGAGAGTTCCCGGGCAACCGGGGCTACCTCGCCGGGAGCTCCCGGGCCCCCGTGGATGACAGCAACGGGATAGGGGCTGTGCCCCCACTTTCGCACCGGTCTCATATCCATAGCCTTTATTCCGGGAGTAAAAAAAGTCCGCGGTGACCGCGGAGGATGAGAGTATTTCGTTATCATCCCGTCCAAAAGGAGGGGGAGGGTTTTTCATGGGGAATAGGGTGTGGTCGGGAAAAACGGCAGGAACTGGCAGGAGAAATCAGAGTTCCTTCTCGATCTCGCTCTTGATCCGGTCAAGGGCGATCCTCCCGATCTTCGTCACCCGGCCGTTGACGAGCACCATGGGGATCGGGGGATGGTCCCGCTCAATAATCGTGCGGATATGATCCGGCACACCGTTATCAACCAGGGTAAGTTTCAGGGACACTCTGTCGCCATAGATCTTATGAAGTACTTTTTCCAGGTCCAAAAACGCATCGGTTAGTTTTCCCGAGAGATAGCAGCCCGTAAGGCCGCAGGTGCGGTCCTCGTCGCAGGGGAACGGCGAGCATTCCGAGGTCTTCAGGCCGACAACTTCAATCCGGACGATCCCAGTCATGCTCAATGGGTTGTGCCGGATGCTATTTGAGGATTGGGAATCCGACAGGTCATCAGACCTGGAGGAAGAGAAGAACGCGTCAGCGTTCTTCGATTTGCGCCAGGTACAATGGAGTTATCGAAGGAACAACGGGAAAAATAACAATGCCTCAATTATGCTCTCTGACAAATTTCTGCATCGTTCCTGAAAAGCTCATCCGTGATATGACGGAATGGTCTCAATACCGGCTTTCTCTGGCCTGATGTAGTTGTGAAAAATGATATCAGATGAACCGCTCGAACCGGTCCCGGGTCACTTTGCAGATAGGGCAGATGCCGGGCGGCTGTTCCCGGGCACAGAGATACCCGCATACCTTGCAGCGCCAGACAGGGTAGGGAAGAACCGGCAGCGGGCCGGTGGTTGATACAACCTGTACTGCCTTCTCTTTGCCCCGTTCCGCCCGGGGCGGGCGGCGTTCGGGGACCGGTGAGACCTGCTTCTCGCCGTGCGCAATGGCGTCACTGACATAAAGCGCACAATAGCAGGCACCAAAATCATCGATATCGGGATCGCGGTAATCACACGGGCAGACGATATCAAGATCCTCAGCGGATTTCCCGCTGGCAAGCCGGCACGGGCATGCACGGTAGCCATACCGCTGTTCGTTCCTCAGGAGGCCGCGGATGAGGTTTTTTGTGAAATCCACATCCGGGTTGAACCGGTATCCCCCGTCCTCGGCTTCCTTTTTTAAGGAGAGATACACCCGGTCTACATCGCTTTCTGCAATACCGCTAAAATTCATAGGCCCAGGGCCTCCCGGATCTCCTCTTCGCGATACCCCACGATCGCTTTTTTGTTATTAATCACCAGCGTGGGAAAAGAGCCGCGGGGATTGAATTTTTCCACGATATTCATGGCATCGTCCTGTTCTTTGCCTTCGAGCAGGTCGACATACACATAATCAAATTCCACCCCGATCTGGCGCAGGAAATCCTTGGTCTGGTTACACCACCCGCAGGTAGAGAGTGCATACAGCATCACGTTCCCCCTGTTCCTGCCGCTTACATGTTCCACTGCCATTATAACCACCGTCCGTTCTATGGAAGGACATTGCGATAAATACTATTTATACCCGGGGTTGGGGGAGGCAGGACGGAACTAAAAAAAAAGAGCAACGGGTTGTGCCGTCACTTGTTCTTCATGATGATCTCGACATCTTCGAGGAGTGCCTGGAGATCCTCTTCGTGCTCGACTTCCTGCGAGAGGATGGTGAGGAGCATGTTATACGTCACCGGGTCCTTGTCCTTGGTCTTTTTCATGAGAGCATTGTAGGACTTGATCGCACACTGCTCTCCCTTGATGTTCTGTTCCAGCACCTTAACGATGAACGGGTCATCGGGAGCTTCGTACCCGCAGTTGGTGAGTTTGTACCAGTCCTGGGGCTTGGTTACCGGAGTCCCGCCCAGCTGGATGATACGGGTGGTCAGGAGGGTTGCATGGGCAAGTTCTTCGGTTGCATGGAGTGTCAGCTCAGCGATGACAGCCTCTTTGTTGGGCCCCCTGACAACCTTGGACCCGATCCAGTACTGGTAATAGGCAAGCCATTCATCGGAAAAAGCCTTGTTGAGCGAGTTCACGAGATCCTTGACATCGGTATCGACAATTTTTCGTCCTAGTGTTCCCATGGTTGTTCACCACCAAATCAGGTGTATGAATGCAATATCATAACCCATCAGTTATATGCATATCCGTCATGACACCAAAACCAGCCGGTACCGGGTTCATCTGCCGGAATGGCGGTGGGGAGAGGAACCTGTTTTCCCCCTGATTTGGTACCTGCACTATCGTTAATAACTATTCAGGCACATTACATATGGAAATCATGAAGGCGGTTCTGGGTCTTGAGGACGGGCAGTTTGTCCACGGGGAGGGATTTGGAGTAGAAGGTGAATGTGCCGGTGAACTGGTATTCAACACCCAGATGACCGGCTACATGGAGTCGCTCACCGACCCGAGTTATTTCGGGCAGATCCTGATGTTCACCTTCCCGCTGATCGGGAATTACGGCGTGGACATCAAAAACTTCCAGAACGACAAAGTATGCGCCCTTGGCGCGATCACAAAAGAGATCTGCGAGAAACCCGCCGCCCAGCCCTCCATCAGATCCTTTTTTGAAGAACACAACCTTCTCGGCATGACCGGTGTCGATACCCGTGCCCTGACCATCTCCACCCGGGTCTGCGGGACCATGCGTGCCGCACTTGTTGTCGGCAGCGATGACAGCGATTACGCGATCAGCCTTGCCCGCAGGACTCCCCAGATCACCGATATTATCCCCATCCCCGAAGTCTCCTGCAAGACCCCCTACCATATCCCGGGAAAAGGAAAACGGATCGCCGTCATTGACCTTGGCATCAAGAAGAACATGATCACGAGTCTCCAGAAGCGGGGCGGCGACCTGTACGTCTTCCCCTACAACGTCACGGCAGACCAGGTCCGGGCCTGCAAACCCGACGCACTCTTCGTCAGCAACGGCCCCGGGGATCCCAAGCAGGCCACCGACGCGGTGAAGTGTATCAGGGAACTCCTCGGCCAGCTCCCGATCTTCGGCATCTGCATGGGCAACCAGGTCTCAGCCCTTGCTCTCGGGGCCAACACCTACAAGCTCAAGTTCGGCCACCGGGGCGCAAACCAGCCGGTCAGGTACAAGGACGGCCGGATCTTCATCACCACCCAGAACCATGGCTTTGCCGTGGACGCGGACACCCTGCCGGAAGGCTCTGAGGTCACCTATACCAACGTCAACGACGGTACGGTCGAAGGATTCGAGAACAGGGACCTCAACCTTACCACGGTGCAGTTCCACCCCGAAGCCCACGGGGGCCCGAGGGACACCGAGGCGCATTTCTTCGATGCCCTGTACAGGAGGATTGCATAATGCCGAAGCGGACGGACATCAAAAAGGTCCTCCTGATTGGATCCGGACCCATCCAGATCGGACAGGCCGCCGAGTTCGACTTCTCCGGCTCGCAGGCCTGCCGCTCGCTCCGCGAAGAAGGGATCGAGGTCATCCTCGTCAACTCCAACCCGGCAACGATCATGACCGACCCGGAGATGGCCGAGAAGATCTACATCGAACCGCTCCGGGCAGATATCATCGCCAAGATCATCGAGAAGGAGAAGCCCGACGGGATCCTCTCCGGCATGGGAGGCCAGACCGGCCTCAACCTCACCGCAGAACTCGCCGAGATGGGGGCGCTCAAAGACGTGGAGATCCTCGGGACACCGCTCGAAGCGATCTACAAGGGTGAGGACCGGCAGAAGTTCCGCGACCTCATGACCGGGATCGGCGAGCCGGTCCCGAGGAGCATTGTCCTCAACTCGCTGTCCCAGATCGACGACGCGATCAAGGAGATCGGCCTTCCGGCCGTGGTCCGCCCGGCCTATACCCTTGGGGGAGCCGGCGGCGGCATCGGCAAGACCCGCGAGGAACTGACCCGGATCATCGAGCAGGGCCTCTCCCGCTCCCGTATCCACCAGGTGCTCATCGAAGAGTGCGTCATGGGGTGGAAAGAGATCGAGTTCGAGGTCATGCGGGACTCGGCCGACACCTGCATTATCGTCTGCGGCATGGAGAACATCGACCCGATGGGCATCCATACCGGCGAGAGCGTGGTCGTAGCCCCGATCCTCACCCTCCGGGATGACGAGTTCCAGATGATGCGCAGCGCTGCGATCCACATCATCCGTTCCCTCGATGTGCAGGGCGGCTGCAATGTCCAGTTCGCATTCAAAGACGGCGACTACCGGGTCATCGAAGTGAACCCGCGGGTCTCCCGTTCATCGGCACTCGCATCCAAGGCAACCGGCTACCCGATCGCCCGGGTGGCAGCAAAGATCGCCATCGGGTTCCGGCTGGACGAGATCACCAACACCGTGACCGGTTGCACGTATGCCTCGTTCGAGCCCACGATCGATTATGTCGTTGTCAAGGTCCCCCGCTGGCCCTTCGACAAGTTCAAGGGGGCCGACCGGACCCTCTCCACCTCCATGAAGAGCACCGGGGAGGTCATGGCCATCGGCAGGACACTCGAAGAGGCGATCATGAAGGCAAAGCGCTCGCTGGACACCGATGTGCGGAAGCACACGAGCCCAAGCGAGATCCGCATGATCCTCTCCCGACCGACCGATGAGCGGTTCCACTGCCTCTTTGATGCCTTCCGGCAGGGGTTCACCCTTGATGAGATCCAGCAGCTCACCTCTATCACCCCGTTCTTTCTGGAGAAGTTCAGGAATATCGTGGATATGGAGAAGCGCCTTGGAGAGAGCAGCACACCTGCCGATATCCTTGCCGCAAAAGGGTACGGGTTCTCCAATACCGAGATCATAAAAATCACCGGAAAATGCCTGGATGAGATTGAAAAAATTGTCGGGCTGCCATCGTACAAGATGGTGGACACCTGTGCAGCCGAGTTCCCGGCCGTTACCCCGTACTTCTACTCGACCCGTGAGCCGGTCTGCGAGATCGTCCCGAATGAGAAGCAGAAAGTGCTTATCCTTGGTTCCGGCCCCATCCGTATCGGGCAGGGTATCGAGTTCGATTACTGCACCGTCCATGCCGTGCAGGCACTACGGGAAGAGGGCGTCGAGGTCCATATCGTCAATAATAACCCGGAGACCGTATCCACGGACTTCGACACTTCAGACCGGCTCTTCTTCGAACCGATGCAGCTTGAGGATGTCGCCAATATCCTCCGGAAAGACCACTACCATGGCGTGATGGTACAGTTCGGGGGCCAGAATGCCGTCAACCTCGCCGTTCCCATCGAGAAGGAGATCGGCAGGCTCGGGCTTCCGACCAAGATCCTGGGGACCAGTCCCGATGCCATGGATATTGCAGAGGATCGGGACCGCTTCAGTGCACTCCTCGAAAAACTGAAAATCCCCCAGCCGCCCAACGCATCGGCCCGTTCGAAAAACGAGGCCCGGGAGAAGGCAGAACAGATCGGGTACCCGGTCCTCGTCCGGCCTTCCTATGTCCTGGGGGGCAGGGGCATGGAGATCGTCCACGATGCCGCAGAACTTGAGAACTACATGAAAAAAGAGGAGGTCCTTGCAGACCCCCAGCACCCGGTCCTCATCGACTCCTATCTCCAGTGTGCCATCGAACTCGACGTTGACGCAGTCTGCGATGGCGAAGTGGTCCTCATCGGCGGCATCATGGAGCATATCGAGCAGGCCGGCATCCATTCAGGGGACTCCGCCTGTGTCATCCCTACCCAGTCGCTCTCACCGGATATCATCAGGACCGTCCGGGAATATACCCATAAACTCGCACTGGGCCTTGGCGTTGTCGGACTGGTAAACCTCCAGCTCGCAGTCAAGGAGGGGACCGTCTACGTGCTCGAGGCAAACCCGCGGGCAAGCCGCACGGTCCCGTTTGTATCGAAAGCAACGGGTCTTCCCATTGCAAAGATCGCTGCAAAGGTCATGATGGGCAGGAAACTGAAAAATCTCGGGTACCGCGAGCGGGAGTTTACCCATGTTGCGGTCAAGGAAGTACTGCTGCCCTTCAACAAGCTGTCCGGTGTCGATACCATGCTGGGACCGGAGATGAAGAGCACCGGCGAGGTCATGGGAATCGATTACGACTTCGGGCTGGCCTTTTACAAGGCCTGCATATCCGCAGACAACGAGCTGCCCACGAAGGGAAACATTTTCATCTCGGTGAATATCGAGCAGAAGGATGAAGCGATCCCGATAGCACGGCAGCTGCGGGACCTCGGGCTTACCCTCTATGGAACGGAGGGAACGGTGGACTACCTGCACGAAGCGGGGGTTGAAGCCAATCTTGTCAGGAAAGTGCAGGAGGGGTCCCCCAACGTGCTCGATATGATGCGGCACGGGGAGATCCGCCTTATCATCAACACCCCGCAGGACAAGCAGTCACGCCAGGACCATTACCAGATCATGCGTGCGGCAGTAGATTACAGTATCCCGTATATTACCACGCTTCAGGCAGCGCGTGCAGCGGCGCTTGCCATTGATGCTATCAAGCGCGAGAAGGTCACGCTCGAGCCAATAAGCCATTATCTGAGATAATTACGACGGAACCATCCGAATTTCCTTTTTTTTTAAAACAGGTCCGCTCCATTTTTTTGAAAACCTTACCGGATCTACCAGTCATTTGGCACAAAATAATTGAATATCCTTATATACCGAAATAACAAAAAAAGATGCATGAAGAAATTACTTGTTGTCCTTGCAATCCTGTTCATCGGGATCCTGCTGGCCGGGTGCACATCCCAGCCTGCAGCACCTGTGGCTACACCCACCCCAACCCCGACGCCGGTTCCGACCGTTGTAACAACCGTACCCCCGACCCCCGAGCCGACCAAGGAAATTATTATTGTCGTAGTGAACAAGACCGCGACCCCTACACCGACACCCACACCGGTACCCACCGTGACCATCACTTTCAACCAGCAACTGAGTATTACCCCGGGTACAACGGTAACCATCCCCGTAGGTACTAAGGTTGCCTGGGTCAACGCAGACCCCTATAACCCGCACGGTGTCCAGGCAACGGATGACATGGACGGCCCGTTCTTTGGCGGGTATTCAACCGCAACAATCCCCTATGGAAAGCCCCTTGAAGTCACCTTCACCAAAGCTGGCGTATACGACTACGTCACCATCTTCCAGCCGGCAACTGTCGGACAGATCATTGTGAAGTAAAACCAGAAAAATACCCGTTCAGGATAATTCTGCCTGAACAACTTTTTTTCAGTTCTTCCCAAACGTCCGGGCAGTGACCGATTTAATCCTGCAACAACGGCTAAGCCCTTAAAATATAAGGGAAAAACACCCACTTCTATACCATTACCCGATCGTGAGGAGTATCCATCATGGGAAAAGGTACGATTGTTCTTGCATATTCCGGAGGTCTCGACACCTCGATCTGTATTCCCCTCTTGAAAGAACGATATGACTATGACCGCGTTGTCACCGTGGCGGTGAACGTTGGCCAGCAGGATGCGGAGATCCAGGTCGCAACCGAGAAAGGCAAAAAACTCGCCGACAAGCATTACACCATCGATGTCCGGGAGAAGTTTGTTAAGGATCATGTCTTTCCGGCTATCAGAGCAAACGGGTCGTACGAGGGCTACCCGATGGGTACCTCGCTTGCCCGCCCCCTGATCGCAGAAGAAGTTGTCAGGATTGCAAAGAAGGAGAAGGCAAAAGCCATCGGGCACGGGTGTACCGGCAAGGGCAATGACCAGCTCCGGTTCGATTTCATCATCAGAAGCGCCGGTCTTGAAGTCGTAGCCCCGATCCGCGAACTCAACCTCACCCGCGAATGGGAAATCGATTACGCAAAAAAGCACAAAATCCCCGTCCCAGTCAGGAAAGACAAGCCCTGGAGTATGGACGAGAACTGCTGGAGCCGGAGCATCGAAGGGGGAAAACTTGAAGACCCTGCCTACCACCCCCCCGAAGAGATCTATTCCTGGACGGTCTCCGCTCAGAAAGCCCCCGATACCCCGGAAAAAATTACCCTTGAATTCAGGGAAGGTGTCCCGGTAGCCCTGAACGGGAAGAAACTGGCCGGCTATGAACTGATCCAGAAACTGAATGTCCTTGCCGGGAAACACGGGATCGGTCGCAATGACATGATCGAGGACCGCATCCTCGGCCTCAAGGCCCGCGAGAACTACGAGCACCCGGCAGCAACCGTCATCCTTTCCGCCCACCGGGACCTCGAAGGGCTCGTCCTCACCCGGTCAGAACTCGCGTTCAAGCGGATGGTGGACGACAAGTGGTCGGAGCTTGCCTACAAAGGACTGGTCTACGAACCCCTCTATACAGCACTCAATGCATTCATCGACACTACCCAGGTGCGGGTCAACGGCAAGGTAGACCTCGAACTCTACAAGGGCCATATCACCATCCTTGGCAGGAGTTCTCCGGATGCAATCTATTCAAGCGACCTTGTTTCCTTTGACAGTGCATCCATCGACCAGTGCCATGCGATCGGTGTCTCCCAGTACTTCGGTATCCAGGCCCGGCTTGTCAAACAGCTCGCGGATAAGAAGCGGAAATAAATTTTTTTTCAGAGTGGTTCGAAGAACCACGATGTGGAGAAGATTTCCCAGAGGAAATCTTCGAGTTCCGACAGGTCATCAGACCTGGAGGACGAGAAGAAATCCATCAGGATTCTTCGAAGAGCCTGCGGCTCTTCTCTTTCTCGAAGTCCTGACGGACTTCTTCGAACTTCGAATTCCGACTGGTTCGTAAGAACCAGGAGGACGAGAAGAAATCCATCAGGATTTCTTCGAAGAGCCTGCGGCTCTTCTCGTTCTCGAAGTCCTGACGGACTTCTTCGAATTCCGAAGAATTGAGCAAAGCGAGATTCGAGGACGAGAAGAATCCGCTAGGATTCTTCGAAGAGCCTGCGGCTCTTCTCTTTCTCGAAGTCCTGACGGACTTTTTCGAATGTCGAAGAACGCTCCCCGCGTTCTTCTCCTGATCCGCCTCACGTTTTGTGAGGCTCATCAAATCGAAACTTATAAGGAGTGACAGAAGTAAAAATCGCATGATATGTGCGCCAGTTTTTTTTCCCGTTTCATAAAACCCAAACCCCATATCGTGGAAAGTCCCCCCCCGCCTTCCATCACCCATGGCGCCGGTATGCAGGTGCCGGAATACAAGAACAAACCCTATTTTATCGTGGCTTCCGTCGAGATGGGAAATACTACCACTAAGTGCATCCTGACCGGGGTCAGCCTCGAGACCGGCATGTCCTATGTCATCAACAAGACCGTCAGCATGAGCCGGGACATCCGCCCGCCCAAGCCCGGTGAGACCATCTTCGGCGCAACCCTTGACGGGACCGAGCTCACCCGCGAGGCAGTCACCGAGCTTGTACGGGACACCCTGCTCCGGTGCCACGAGGAGGCGCACCTTGATATCCAGAAAGACCTGGACTTCGTTGTCCGCAGCACGGGGGTCGTTGCCGAGATGGAATCCCCCGACCAGGTGGGGGACTTTGTCATCGCCCTTGCCAACGGGTGTCTTGCGGCGGGAGTGCCCCCCCGGAAGATGACCCCCCCGATGTCGAAAGAGAACCAGTCATTAAAACTCCAGCCGTTCAGCTTTGCCGACAAGGTGGTCTTTGTCGGGGCCGTGGCGGGTGTGCTCCCCCCGGTGGGATCGACCGGTGTCGAGATGGTGGCAAACGAGATGGAAGGAGAACTCGCCATGGCCGGCATCAAGGAGGGGGCGAAATGGACACCGGTTGATTTCCGCAACCCCTGCATCTCTATCGATTTCGGGACAACACTCGATGGCCGGATAACGAGCGATGTGGACCCGGCGAGCCCTAACCCGTTCGCAAAGACCGTGGGGAATTTCTGCGGGCTTGCCGGTGCCATACCCGATGCGATTGTCCGGGGGACCGGTCTTGTCCAGGCAAGGACCGGGACTGCACTGGATATTTTTGGGGAGCACAGCGTTGCCGGGGGCCTGTTCTCCTTTGGCAGCAGGAACGTTGTCGGGGATTATGTCAGACGCTGTCACGAGCATATCGATATCCGCATTGTCCCGGCCGACCGCGACCGTTTCGGCAGGGTACCGGTGAACGCCAAGCTGGCACTGGAGTCCGGCATCGCCATGATCGGGTGTGATTGCGGCGTGAACAGCAGCGACATGGACAAACTCCTCGCAATCGGTGCCGAGATCCACAAGAACCACGGCCTGTCCGTGCTCAACGAAGTGATAGACCAGGTGTGCGCAAAGATGGCCCTCCGCCTTATCGATGTCGCCGTTGAGCAAAACCTTGTGCCGCGGAATTCCTCGATCGGCCTGACCGGCCGGGCAGCAATTTCCGGAAGGAAGCCCGGATATATCCTTGAAGGCATCATCGAGCGGAACCTCTTTGACAACCCGGTGGACCACCTCGTTTTCGTTGACGACGGCCTTGCCCGCGGCGCGGCCCTCATGGGACGGTGCATGAATTCGCTGGGTAAACCCAGAAACCCGATTGGGGGCGTACGCGGAGGACGATGTATTATGAGCCAGCGGATCAAGATAGGTAAATGAGACCGGTGTTATCATGACTGACGATGAACCACTCTACGATGTCCTTATCCCCCCGGGCGTCCCCCGCAAGCTCATCATCGAGATCTCCAAAAAATTCGATGTGAAGGTTGTGGAACGATCCCAGCCCCTCAAGTTTGCCAACATGGACGGGGACGAGCGGGAACTCCTCGCATTCCGGGGAAAGATGGAAGAAGTCAAGAAAGTCGAACAGTATATGCTCAAGGAATTACGGGCATTTGTCGGGGAGAAGTAATTTTTTGTATCCGACAGGTCATCAGACCTGGAGGAAGAGAAGAAATTCATCAGAATTTCTTCGAATGATCTCCCCAATTTTTTTATTTCTTACTTTTTCAGCAACCGTATCAGCAGGGCTTTCTGGGCATGGAGCCGGTTCTCCGCTTCGTCCCAGACAAGGCTCTGGCCGCCTTCCATCACCTCATCGGTTATTTCTTCGCCCCGGTGGGCAGGGAGGCAGTGGAGCACCCGTGCATCGGGGGAGGCTAACTTCATGAGATCCGCATCGACCGTGTAGTCCCCGAAGAGTTTTAAGCGTTCATCGTGCTCCCCTTCATCACCCATCGAGACCCATGTGTCGGTCACGATGACCTCGGCATCTTTGACTGCCTTCTCAGGTTCCCGGACCAGCGTGACTTTTCCGCCCAGATCGCGGGCTTTTTTAACATACCCTGCATCCGGCTCATACCCTTTGGGTGCTGATACCGTGACATCCAGGCCGGTAAGGACGGTCGAGAGGATCAGGGAGTTGCACACGTTGTTCCCGTCCCCGACCCATGCAACTTTGAGGTCTTCCGTGGAGCCGAAATGTTCCTGCATGGTCATGATGTCGGCCAGGAGCTGGCAGGGGTGTTCCATATCGGAAAGCCCGTTGATGACGGGGATGGTTGCGTACTTTGCAAATTCCTCTATCGTGCTGTGCTTGTAGGCACGGATCATCATCGCGGAGACGTACCTTGATGCAGCCCGGGCAGTGTCGCGGATCTCTTCCCCGCGCCAGATCTGCATATCGCGGGCATTTAAGAAAAGGGCGTGGCCGCCCAGCTCGTTCATGCCGACCTCAAACGAGATATGAGTCCTTGTACTGGACTTCTCAAAGATCATGGCAAGGGTCTTGCCACTCAGGAGGGGGTGGGGTATGCCCTCTTTCTTCTGTCGCTTGAGCTCGTGTGCATCAGCCAGCAGCTGTGCAAGCTCGTCTTCGTTGATATCGAGCAGGGATATGAAATCCTTCTTCATCGCAATTCCTTCATGTGTGCAATTCGCTGGTCCAGCAGTTTTTTAGTCCCGATGTCCCGCCGGTACCTGACCTTTCCCCGGACAGAAGACGCCGCCTTCTCGGCATACGATTCTGCTTCTTCAAGGGTATCTCCCATCCCGACAAACGCCATTGTGCGTGAGGTCAGGGTCACAAGGTTGCCGTTCCTCTCCTCGATGTTGGCATAGTAGAGCAGCGCTCCCGGGTGTTCCCCGACCGTGAGAACATCTCCAGCTGAGGGTGCATCGGGGTATCCTTCGGGGACAAGGTATTTGCAGACGGTTGCTTTCTTCTCAAAGCTCACTTTTTGCGAGTGCAGGGTCCCTTCGGCAATCCCGCAGGCAATTTCCCCCAGGTCGGATGAGAGCAGGGAAAGGACATTCATCGCCTCGGGATCACCGAACCGTGCATTGAACTCGATGACCTTCGGGCCCGCGGCGGTGTTCATGAACTGCCCGTACAGGATCCCTTTGTAGGGATGCCCGTCCCGCGCCATGGCGCTGACCGTGGCTTTCATGATATCGAGCGCTTTCCGGTAATCAGCCGCCGTGATAAAGGGCATACGGTGGTCGGGCAGGGTATAGGATCCCATGCCGCCGGTATTGGGCCCGGTATCCCCCTCAAAGGCGCGCTTGTGGTCCTGTACAAGCGGCATCGGGACCAGGCTGCACCCGTCGACGAATGCCTGCAGGGTGAACTCCTCGCCCAGCAGGCGCTCCTCGATTACGGCAACCCCCTTGAGGGACCTGACGTATTCGATCGCGCCGTGCCGGTCCACCTGCTCTCCCATGATGCGGACTCCCTTACCCCCCGTAAGACCGATAGGTTTCACGACAAGGTCGCCCTCGTGGCTTTCGATGAATGCCACCGCATCACCCGTATCGTGGAAGACCCGGTATTCCGGGCAGCCGGCAATTGCATGGCGGTGCATCAGTTCGCGGCAGAAGCCCTTATCGGTCTCCAGACGAGCTGCCGCACGGGACGGGCCGACACAGGGGATGCCGGCACCTTCAAGGGCATCAGTAACGCCGGCCTCAAGAGGCGCCTCAGGACCAATAACCGCGTAGTCAATGCCGGTCTCCTTTGCAAAGGCCACGATCCGGGAGGCATCGGTTTCCTTATGGAGGAGGACCGTCCCTGCGATCCGGGAGATCCCGGGATTCCGTTTTGCCATCACCGAGAAGATGCGGGTTTCCGGGTTGCGGGCAAGGGCAGTTGCTATGGCATGCTCCCTGCCACCTCCGCCCACAACAAGCGCTTTCATAACCATCTAATTATGCCCCCCGGAATAAAAAGTCCTTACTCTTGTAAGAGCTGGCTCACCTTTACGAGAGGTACAAGCCGTATGTTATGCCCTTCCAGCATTGCAGCCGCACCCTGTTCCCGGTCGACCACGGTCACGACGCAGTCCACGGTGGCACCTGCTTCGCGCAGGGCATTGATACCGTACAGGGCAGACCCCCCCGAGGTGGTCACATCTTCGACCAGAAGTACCCGTTTTCCCCGGACATTTCCGATGATGATGTCCTTCTTGCCGTGGCCCTTTTCCGAAGAGCGGATGATGGCATACGGCTTTTTTGCCGCAAGCGAGGTCGCGACGGCAAGCGGGACGCCCCCGACCGCCACCCCCGCGATAATGTCGAACTCCTGCATGCCGGCAACAGCAGATGCAATTGCCGATAACAAATCGGGATGGGTTACCGCGGTCTTGACATCGATATAGTACGTGCTTTTTGCCCCGGATGCAAGCGTGAAATCCCCGAATTCTATTGCCTTGTATTCCACCAGCATGCCGGAAAGGTTGTTTTTCACCATGGAACCTCCTTGACTTTGACTAAATACCCCAGGATATTCATTGCCCGGTGCAGGACCGGGGTGAGGATAAGGATTGCGATGAGGACCGGCAGCGTTACTGCCGCAAACAGCCACTGCGGATCGAAGACCAGCAGGAGCACAAACGCTCCGATGACAAGATCATACTGGTCCGCCACCGGCCATTTTGCCCCCCGCTCCTTCCCGAAACGGCGCTTGAAGAAACTCTTCACCAGGTCCCCGAGAAGTGCCCCGACGGAGAGCAGGGTGATGGAGAGCAGGGTCTGCTGTGGCAGGAAATCCCACCCGTACCGGCCCTGCGACCAGATCTGGACAAGGCCGATAAGGATCCCTGCAAGAATACCGGCAAATAGTCCCCGGTATGTCTTGCCATCGCCAAATACCCGCTTGCCATCGGAGTAGTTGCGCCCGAGGTCCACCGGTAATCCTCCGCCACAGAGCGCTGCGACCGGGTTGGGGAGGTACGCCGGAAGCATGATCCAGACGGCGGAAAGCAATGGTATTATGAAGAAGTCAATACTAATAATGTAGCACTCCAATACCTCTAATAAAGAGCAGGCACAAAGATTAAAGTTACTCTGATATTGAGGGTGTTATTTTCACAACCTGCAACGGGTGGACATCAATGCTGATAAAAAAGACACGAAGTCTTTGCCCGACATGTAATACTGTCGTTGAGGCAGACATTGTCGAGGAAGAGGGAAAGATATGGCTGAAACGGACCTGTCCTGAACACGGGCCGTTCCGGAACCTCTACTGGTCAGATGCCCGGATGTATCACCGGTTCGAAGAGTACGATGCGGTCGGGAAAGGGATAGAAAACCCCCAGAATACTGCCGCGGCAGGGACTTGTCCCACGGCATGTGGCCTGTGCAACAACCACCATTCCCAGACGCTTCTTGCCAATATCGACCTGACAAACCGCTGTAACCTGGACTGTGATTTCTGCTTTGCAAATGCACGGGCCTGCGGGTTCATCTATGAGCCGGACATCGAGGACGTAGAGAAAATGCTGCGGGTACTCCGGGACGAGAAACCGGTCCCGGCACCGGCGGTCCAGTTTTCCGGCGGGGAGCCCACCATGCGGGAGGACCTGCCGAAGATCATCAGGATGGCAAAAGCGATGGGGTTCCCCCAGGTCCAGATCGCTTCGAACGGGGTACGCATCTCCAAGGATCCGGCATATGCACAGGAACTTAAAGATGCCGGCCTCAGCACCGTGTACCTCCATTTTGATGGCGTATCCAAGGATACCAACCCCTTCCTGGCAATCCATAAAAAGGCCGTCGAGAACTTAAAGAAAGCGGGACTCGGGGTTGTCCTTGTACCAACGATCATCCGTGGCAAGAACGATCATGAGATCGGGGATATCATCCGGTTTGCCATTGAAAATATTTCGATCATCCGCGGGGTGAATTTCCAGCCGGTAGCGTTTACCGGTGCTGCGAGCGACGACGACCTCATGAAATCAAGGATCACTATTCCGGATGTCCTGGAGAGGATCGAGACGCAGATGCCGGGCGTTTTAAAGAAGGACGACTTCTACCCGGTCCCCTGCGTCCTCCCGTTCTCTGACCTTGTCGAGGCATATACCGGACGGCCGCAGGTCAGGTTCACGGCCCACCAGCACTGCGGTGCAGCAACCTATGTCTTTGTCCAGGATGACGGGGTCATCCCGGTGAACCGCATGGTCGATGTGGACAGTTTCTTTGAGTCCATCGAACACATGGCAGAGACGCTCAAAAAAGGCGGTACCATCAACAAGTACAAGGCCCTCCTCGAAGGCGTGAAAGATATGCACGGCTCGGTAAGGAAAGGGGAGCAGGGAAATACCACGGAGTTCTGGAAGATGATCGGAAAGACCCTGATCGGCCAGAACTTCGATGCGCTCAGGGAGTTCCACTGGAATGCCCTCTTTATCGGGACCATGCACTTCATGGACAAGTACAACTATGACCTCGACCGGGTCAGCCGCTGCTGCATCCATTACGCGACCCCCGACGGCAAACTGATACCGTTCTGTACCTATAACAGCGGGCCTGTTTATCGGGAACAGGTCTGGAAGAAGTTTGCGAAGAAACCGGAAGAGAAGTGAGAAATACTCTGTTACCGCCTCAACATTTTTTCTCGATTTCTCGCGATTGAAGGCCAAATTTTTCGCGAGTCCTTCGATAGATTTCTCCTGTTCACGGGTATAGCGATGCCCCACGCGCAAAACGCCTCGTCGGGTTTTGCGCTACTCACTTACCTGTAAATTTTGAAATTAAAAGTTCCTGATCCGCCGCGGGGCGCCCTTCGGGGCGGCGGCGTGCATCGCAACTTCCACGAGTCTGGTTTACCTTCTCGGACTCTTGTTGCTTCATTGGCTTCACCACCAATTTCCGGAACCTAGGGGGAGGGAGGTAGGCCGGCAACCCCCCCTACCCGCACTCGATATTCCCGCTCCCAACGACCCGTAACCCGCACCACTGACGTGACATTAGTAAAAACCCCGCCCGGGCACCCGCACGAAAAGCCCCAACCCCCCCACCCGCTTCCGGCCAGGCAGGGGGGTCCCGACCAACCCCCCCTGGGGGTTGGCGGGGGGGTTCGCTGCCTACCCCCCTCCCCGGTTTTGAGTGGCCATACCTTATTGCACGCTCCAAAACCCACCCGCAGACCAGGACTTCCGGCGACAGACCGGTTCCGGAAGGCTACTCAAAAATGATCAGGGGGGGTTCGTTTGGGCCGGGCAGGGGGAGGGGTTCACCGGCAACCCCCCCCCCTGGGGCACAGGGAGGGGGGTAGGCTTAAGATAAAAAATATATGATGGGGGGGTTGCCCGGGAACCCCCCCCGGTACCCGGAATCAGACTTCGGGGAACCGGCAGCCCGGTCATCGTTTCCGGTGTTCATCCGGTATGTTTTCCCCAATCACCTGAACCCACAGGAACTTCAGGCCCAGTTCCTGTACCTTCTGCGCAATGGATGCCGGGTCGATAGCCTTGCCCCGTGCCCTGACATTGTAATGATAATACTCTGAGGTGAAGGCATACCGTTTCTCTTCAAGAAAACTCTTGATCGCATCCCGTTTCCGCCCGGATATCCGGAGGGCTCCCCCGTCCCAGACTTTCATCCGGACCTCGAAGTCCTCTTTTCCGATACCGTACCGGGAATCCGGAATTACCTGGCCCGTGCTGAAGGTACCGGTGGTGTCCAGTTTTATCTCGTATTCAGGTCGTTTTCTCTCTGTCATGGGTATTCATTCCCTTATCTGCTGCATCATATGCCTGGGGGTTACATCGGTTCGCATACGTAAAAAACCGGGACACGTCCCCGCGATTGTCCGCCACAATCCTCACAGGAACGGCAGCTCGATTCCCGGTCCCTGCTGCATCGCGATCTTTGCAATGGCAAGATCCTGTATTGCAAGCCCGGTAGAGTCGAAGATGGTTATCCGGTCCGCACCCTCCCGCTTCTTCTTCCCGATGACCACCTCGCCAAGGGTGCCGGCGATCTCGTCCTCGCGATAGATCCCGCTCGCGATAGGCACGTTCACCTCCCCGGAATGGGTTGCCTGTGCCATGTCGTCGACAAAAACCTGCGCCCGTTTCAGCAGGGCCGGGTCCAGCTCCTCTTTTCCGGGTGCATCCGCACCGATGGCATTGATATGCGTGCCTTCGTGGACCCACTCGCTCCGGATTATCGGGGTACGCGAGGGAGTCGTCGTGACAATAACATCGGCATCGCAGATCTTCTCAAGGCCCGCGCTCACGCAGTCGAAACGGCCCATTTTCCGGGCGAATTCCTCCGCATGCCGGGAGTTCCGGCTCCAGACAAGGATTTTCTCGATCTCCCTTTCCTCAGCAGTCGCCAGCACCTGCGCTTCCGCCTGCCGGCCGGTGCCGGCAATCCCCAGCGTGATCCTTCTTTTCGGGGACAGGTATTTGCATGCCACGGCCCCTGCCGCCCCGGTCCGCATGTCCGTAAGCCGGGTCGCATTCAGGATGGCGGTGGGTTTTCCCGTGCCGGGGTCAAGGATAACCGTTACCGCCATGACCGTGGGAAGTCCCTTTTGCGGGTTATCGGGATGGACATTGACGATTTTTACGCCGGCTATTTCCAGCGAGGGGAGATACGCCGGCATCGTGCGGAAATCCCCCCCGGGGAGGGTCACGTACACTTTCGGAGGCATCCGGACAAGACCATAGCCATGATCCAAAAACGCCGATTCGACAGCCTTGTTCACTTCGCGCAGGTCGATATCCTGCTCCGAACCGGGGAAATACTGCATGAACGGGAATCGTTCTTCATGGGATTTTAACATATCCAAACGGGGGATACGATACGCCGGCAACAAAAAACAGGGAAGAGAGAGGGGGGTTCCCGGGAGGTATGCAGATCAGGGATAGTCCATTTCCTTGAGGGTCTTGTCGGCAAGCTCTTTCATGCGGGCCGATATCCGGCTTGACGAACTGTAGTCGACCTCTTTCATGGCATTGGCAATCTCGTTGCCCAGAACAAAGATCGCGTACTTATGCTCCATCTTGCTCTTGTGCTGCTGTGACGGCGTGATCTTGAGGGCATTGTATTGGGTGAATTTGAGTTCCGGATTGATCTCTTCGAAGTACTCCTTTACCTCAAAGAGCATCTGGTGCAGGTTAATGAGTTCTTCTTTGTGCATACGACCACTGTAGACAGAAACATGGTCTGATACAGCATAAATAAATTTGCGTGAGGGGAAACCTACCCCATTTTCATGAGCCGGATCGAGAGAGGCCGCTTGGTTATCCCCCGGAAGTCCTTTGCTGCAACATACGACAACCCCTTGAAGACCAGCCGGTCAAGGAGTTTCTGGTCAACCGGCCGGTCGAGGACCAGGCCGGTTGCAGCGCTGTCGATGGTTTCGATGGCCTTTTCCACTTCGTCCGACTGCATTTCGCGGATAACGACAAGGTCGTCACTCAGGAACCGTGCAAGGCTGTGGCCCTTCACATCGTCAAAGTGGTCGCGGAGGTTCTGGGGAGCTGATCCCGGCTCCCTCCGTTTTACGGCCGAAGGCTGGCGGGTTTTTCGCTCCGGGCCTTCTTCGCCCTCTCCTGCACCCCGGGATACCCGCAGTTCGGGCAGTTCCGCCGAGTCCTCGAAGTACTGGTCCCGGACATACTCGACCGGCACCTTGTTGCGGAGTGTTTTGATGACCTCCTTTCTTGTCATGTCCTCGACGCTCTTTCCCCGGGGGGAGAACGCGACAAAGTCGATATCGGCGACCTGCAACAGCTCGCGCAGGATCAGCTCGCCGCCACGGTCGCCATCGAAAAATGCCGTCGTCGTCTTCTTTTCGCAGAGCTCCACGACACTGCGGGGGATATTCGTCCCTTCGACGGCAACGGCATTCTTGATGCCATAGCGCAGGAGGTTGAGGACATCTGCCCTCCCTTCAACGATGATGATGGCATCGGAATCCAGCACGTTCGGTCCTGCCGGGGCCTTCTCCTCGCCGATCGATCCGATCTTTTCTATGCGGAGGGTCTGCCGGACATCGTCCAGCAGCTCGTCGGAATCGATCGTCCCGTCATCGAACCGTTCGATCAGGATCTCCTTGGCACGCTCGACGATCTTCTTCCGCTTGCTGACGCGGATGTCCTCAATGGATTCCACGACAACCCGTGCAACGCAGGGGCCGACACGGTCGATGGTCTCAAGCGATGCGGCAAGGATCGCCGTCTCCGCCCGGTCAAGCGAGGAGGAGATGAGTATCTCTCCTTTCGTCTCGCCTTTCTTGCTCGTTATCTGGACATCAATGCGTCCGACACGTCCTGTTCTCTGGAGATCCCGCAGGTCGAGATCTTCGCCGAGTAACCCTTCAGTCTGCCCGAATATGGCGCCGACTACGTCAGGTTTCTCGACCACCCCCTCTGCAGTGAGGCTGATGTGAATAAGGTACTTGGTAGTATCCGGTGAATACAAGTAAACGCACCCCCATGTATCATCTGAAGCATGTAATGCCTGATCATAGGTATAAAAAATATATAACGCGCGGAATTACTTAAAGTACAGGATCGCCGCACGGATCAAAAAACCGGTCCGCTCTGGTTTTTCATGGCAGGGAAAACACTTAGAAGAATACGATTGCCGGATCACATCTTTGGCAACAGGATATCAAGAACGTCCTGTCTGCTCAGGCCGCTGACAAGCACTTTTTTCTGTGAGGATGTTGCGCCTGAATGTATGCTCACCGAGGAGGCAGGAACACCAAGAGTTTTGGAGATCAGGGCAATCACTGCCTTATTGGCCCGGCCTTCAAGTGCCGGGGAAGATACGCGGCACCCGATCGTCATGCGCCATGCGTTATACCCGGCAGGAAACACTTCGACTTTCGAGCCGGCAGAAACTTCAATGGCGATACGGGTTCCGTCCCGGTCCTCGAAAAGAGCATCAGCGAGATCCGGCATGTGGCACGACCTTAGGTAAGGAAATGTTGCCCGACATTAACGCACATGGATCACCAGTGGCTGCTGCCGTTCTTCACCTGTGTTTTAACCCATGTCGGGCAGATGCCTGTCGCGCGGCCGGGTTGTCCCATGGATCATATCCAGACGCTTGTCAATCGATCTCCCGGGGACCTATGGCTGCGCTGTATCGGCAGCATCCGTTTCTCCTTCCCGCTATTTAGCCCTTCGGTACATGGCATACGCGGGGAGACGGGATGAGGGGCCGGAACGGGGACAATTACGGCTGGCGGTACCCGCGGCCGGGGATCCAGGAGGGGGTCCCGGCAGGGAACTGTCCCTCCTCAAAGACCACCTCGCCGCCCATGACCACGACCGACGGGAACACGGCCGGCATGCCCTCGAAGGGCGTCCAGCCGCACCGGCTGTGGAGGAGGTCCCCTTCGATCCGGACCGGTTTTTTGGAATAGAGGGCAAAATCAGCCCGGCTCCCGACAGAAAACCCTGCGGGGGTGATCCCGATAAGACGGGCAGGGGCTTCCACGGTCTTTTTCACAATGTCGGCAAGCGGGACCTTCTTTTCAAGCATCCCTGCGACCAGCAGGGGAACCATAGTCTCGACCCCGGGAACTCCCGAGGGGGCAGAAGCGAACGGGACGGCCTTTTCTTCCCGGGTATGGGGGGCATGGTCGGAAGCGATGACATCGATGCTGTCCCACGCGGTCCAGAGTTCCTTTCGCTCCTTCTCGCTCCGGAGCGGGGGGTTCATCCTGGCATACGTATCGTTCCCTGAGAACTTTTCATGGGACAGGAACAGGTGGTGCGGGGTGACTTCAACGGTCCCGGGCGCAGCCATGACCGAGTCGCGGGTACTTAAGTGACAGAAATGAAGCCTGCACCCGCGGGAGTTGCACCGCCCCACCGCAGTGACCGCGCGCAGTTCCCCGGCTGCTGAACGGAGTGCCGCATGGTCTGCCAGACTTTCGTCTGCACCCGGAGCCACTTCCTCGGCATGGATCGTCGCAAGACCACCCAGCCGGTGGATCTCTTCAAGGGCACGGGCAAGGGTGTCCGCGTCGACCGCGTCGCCGAAACTCGAGGGGGCAAAGAAGATCTCGCCGAATGCGAGCGATCCGGCCTGCCACATCTCCGGAAGCGGCGTGCCGGGGGTGACACCGCTGTTGATTGCAAAACTGCACAGGGAGTGGTTTTTTGCATCCTCTACCCGTGCCGCAAATGCGGCCGGCGTTGTGAGCGGCGGGACCGTGTTGGGCTGGTCAACGACAACCGTCACCCCACCGGCAAGGGCGCTCCGGCTCCCGGACCCCCAGTCCTCCTTTGCCGATTGCACACCACCCCGCATATGGACATGGACATCCACGGCGGCGGGGAGCACGATGCGCCCCCTGCAGTCGATGGTCCGGTCTGCCGTTGTTCCTGCACCAACATGGACAACCTTCCCGCCGCCAGCCAGAATATCAGCAACGCGCCCGTCCGGAAGGGTGACATCTTTTAAGAGCAGCGAAGGTTGTTTTTTCATCAGTACTCCCTTTTTTTCACAAGACCATAAAGTCATAGAGTCCGCCCGGGAGGGTTTGCACCAACAGGTTTTCAATAACCCTGACCAATACTCACTACAATCAAGAAGATTTCAGGACAATCTCTTCAAGGAGGCCCTCTTATGGACAGGATCATTAAAATCACGCTCGGGTTATTCATCGCAATCATTGTTGTAACGGTCGCGCTGGCCGGCTATACGATGTACACCGCAACCGCATACCAGTCGTCCCTCACCAGCTCATATGCCTACAGCTGCAGCATCACCACCGATTCGGCTCTGACCAATATCACCCTGTATCTCCCCATACCTGCCGAGAAAGGGGGATCTTCCCCCATTGTATCCCGGTTCAGTGCGCATACTATGCCCGGCATTCCTGGCTCGTGGCAGACCACGCTGTTTGACACCGGCAAGGCAACGGTGGCAAAGATCATCATCCCTGCCCTTGTCCCCCCGGCAGGGACGACGGCGGATAAACCCTACACGTTTACAATCTCTGCAGACCTGCGGTCCGACAAGGTCATCGATACCCTCAGTCCTTTCGAGAACAGCGCGGTATTCCGCCCGGCAAGCGACATCCAGAAAGTTTCCTGCACCGCTGCGGTCCTGGAACAGGGAGGCAGCCCTGCATGCTCCACGTACCTGACTGCCCTGTATGCCGATTATACCACGGACCCGAATGCCCGCGTCACCATAACATCGTCTGTCACCGGCAGGAACACCTGGAGGATCTTCGAGTCCCGGTCAAATGAATACAAGTCCGACATCAGCCTCCTGATGCTGGGAGAGAACCACGGGTGGGCAACCGCCCAGGGAAGCATGCAGAGCGGGATCGGATCCTACGAAGCGCCGTTCCACATCCCCTGATACCCTTTTTCCCCGTCCTGCCGAAAACAGCAGGTGTTCAGGAACATTGACCGTTTTTTTAAAGCGAGACCACCGCACCATGGACACACAGAAAAACCCGCAGCAGCGGGCTTCGATCCGAATCGGGATGACGGTAGATATCATCCAGAAGCAGGACCAGCGTACCGGCAAAAGGACGCGGGGCATGGTGGAGGAGATCCTTACCAGTTCGGCATTTCACCCTCACGGGATCAAGGTACGGCTTGCGGACGGCAGGGTGGGAAGGGTTGCCGGGATAGTGTCCCCGGAACCCTGAACGGACAACAGGTCCGGTTACAGCGGGAACACGAAAAACAAAAGACTGCAATGGGAGGAATGGGATTCGAACCCATGAACCACTAAGGACCGGATCTTAAGTCCGGCGGAGTTGGCCAGCTTTCCTATCCTCCCGATCGTACTCCAGTACTGTTTTTAAAAGACGAGGTAATAAGCCCGGCGCCGTTGGCCGGCGCATCTGCCCCGCGCTCTACACTATTGGCCGTTCCCTGCAAAAAAAGAATCGTTCCGATAACGGGAGAAAAGGGCTTGTGCAGGGACCGGTGCATTTTTAGCGCTGGCTCCCCCAGGTTATCTCGTCCTGCCCGACTCCGAAAAACCGGGCTTTCAGGAACAGGATGAATGCGGTTATGGCGATGATGAAGGCCCCCATGATGAGTGCATCGCCAAGGACCAGGATGCCCGGGAAATCCCCCCCGAATTTTCCAATAACGATACCGGCCAGCGCTGCAACAAGTGCCACAAGAGATGCCTGCACGATAGTATTCCTCTACCTTTTACCAGGGAATGCCATTCATTAAGACTTTCTATTTGGATGTCCTAAAAACCCCGCATGCGAGGGAAGTTCCGGACATTTCCTTAAGATACAGTTTTTTAGCTTGCAGGGGTACTGAGTGTGAACAAACCTGCGCGATGGGATACATGAAAAAGCCAGTTATTTCCGGTTGGGTTGAATCTGAAGGTCGGAGGCTTACGGATGAGGAGATCTCTGCCATCTGTAACAACCGGCCGGAAGAGGTCCTCAGGTTCGGGGGCGAATTTTTCCTGTCATGGGACGGCTGCACCGCCCGCGACCATCTCGGGATCATGGAAGGGACCGGGCAAAATGGCACCCTTGTCTGCAACGGCGAGGTAAAAGGTGCGATTACTCCCGTTGTGCCAGAACTCCCGCTGGAAGACGCGATCATCGCCGCGGTCCGGCTGCGCAGCGATGAGGGTATTACCGCACTCTCCGGGGGTGTCGACTCAACGCTCGTGGCAAAACTTGCAGGACGGGAGTGCGTGGCAGTCGGCCTTGAAAATTCCCATGACTTAAAGCAGGCAAAATATGCGGCGGGGCTGCTCGGGCTCTCCTGCACGTATGTCACCATCACCGAAGAGGAGATCGCCTCGGCACTCCCCCGGGTTGTCGCCACCATCCCGAAGAAGAACCCGGTCAATACGGGAATCGCCCTCACCCAGTACTTCATAACGCAATGGGCAGGCGAGCACGGGTACCACCGCATCCTCACCGGCCAGGGAGCGGACGAGCTCTTCGGGGGATACTCACGGTACATGGAATCAGCGGATCTTGAAGGGGACCTGGGCCGGGATTTCCTCGGGCTCGAGGAGCAGGCCCGCCGCGACCAGGGAATCGCTGCGCTCCACAAAACGTACCTCTCCATGCCGTACCTGGACCTCCGGGTAGTGCGCGCTGCACGGGCGATCCCGGCAAGCGAGAAGGTGCAGGGTACCCGGCGGAAGATTCCCCTAAGGAAGGTCGCAGAACGCCACATTCCGCTGGATCTCGCATGGTACGAGAAGAAAGCCATGCAATACGGGAGTGGTGTATGGAATGTCCTGCGGAAGCTTGCCCGTAAAAACGGTTATAAAACGTCCGTGCAAGATTACATAGACCAGATAATACGGGTGGAACATGGTCACTGAGAAAGACGTACAACATATCGCCGGGCTTGCCGACGTCGGCATTGCACCGGGGGAACTGGGCACGTTTACGCACCAGTTCAACGCAATCCTCGAATACTTCGATATCCTCGACCGCGTCGAAGAGACCGGGCAGGCCACGCGCGATCTCTATAATATCCTGCGCGAGGACGAGATCGAGCCTTCGCTTTCGCAGGAAGATGTGCTGCGCAATGCGCCGGCAACGGAAGACGGGTTCATCAAGGCTCCGAGGGTGATGTAAGTGTCCGGGACGATCACTTTTGAACCGGATGACCGGTACAACGCTTTCATCACGACCTGTAAGAAAGCTCCGCACGGCAGCGGAAAGCTCGCCGGCGTGGCAGTCGCGGTCAAGGACAATATATCGACAAAGGATACCGAGACCACCTGTGCATCGAAGATCCTCAAAGGCTATGTTCCCCCGTACGATGCCCACGTTGTCGGGCTCCTGAAAGCATCAGGTGCAGCAATCGTCGGCAAGACCAACATGGACGAGTTCGGGATGGGGACCACCACCGAGAACTCCGGCTTTTTTCCCACCCTCAACCCCTGCGACATTTCACGGGTCCCCGGCGGTTCGAGCGGAGGCAGCGCCGCAGCCATAGCTGCCGGCATGGTACCGATGGCACTCGGGAGCGACACCGGCGGCTCCATCCGCTGCCCCGCGGCGTTCTGCGGGATCGTGGGCCTCAAGCCCAGCTATGGCCGGGTCTCGCGGTACGGGCTCATCGCATATTCGAACTCGCTCGAACAGATAGGCCCCATGGGTAAGACGGTCAGTGACGTCTCCGCCCTCATGGGCGTCATCGCAGGGTACGACCGCCACGACTCCACTTCGCAGAATAAGCCCTACACCCATACCCCCAGGGCAGATATCAAAGGCCTGAAGATCGGCATCCCGCAGGAATATTTCGGTGCCGGTGTCAACCAGAACGTCGCTGCCGTCGTAAGGAAGGCGATCGGGCGTCTCGAAGAGCTCGGGGCAACCACGGTCCCCTGCAGTATCCCCTCCATGGAATACGCCCTTGCCGCGTACTATGTCACCTGCACCTGCGAAGCGAGCTCCAACCTCGCCCGGTTCGACGGGGTCCGGTACGGCCCGGCACCGGATACGAAGAAATCATGGCACGATGCGTACACGGAAGTCCGGAGCGCCGCGTTCGGTACCGAAGTCCGGCGCCGGATCATGCTCGGGACGTTCGCGCTTTCGAGCGGGTACTACGGGAAGTACTATGCAAAAGCGCAGGTTGCCCGTGAGAACATCCGGGCGGACTTCAACCGCATCTTATCGGAAGTCGACGTGATCGCAGGGCCGACCATGCCTACCATCGCGTTCAAGCTGAAGGAGAAGAGCGACCCGCTCTCGATGTACTTAGCCGACATCCTCACGGTGCCGGCAAACCTTGCCGGCATCCCGGCGATTTCCGTCCCGTGCGGGAAATCGGAAGGCATGCCGGTCGGCCTCCAGATCATGGGCAGGATGTTTGAGGATGAACGCATTGTCGATGTTGCGTATGCATACGAGCAGGCGGTGAACTAACTATGGCAGATCCAGAAGGCCAGGTCATTGTCGGCCTCGAAGTCCACTGCCAGCTCGACACGAAGAGCAAGCTCTTCTGCGGCTGCTCCACCGATTACCGGAGCGACGGGCCCAACACCCACGTCTGCCCCATCTGTCTCGGGCTCCCCGGCGCCATGCCGGCCCTCAACAAGCGGGCGATCGAGTATGCGATGAAGGTGGCAAAAGCCCTGAACTGCGAGATCTTAAACGAGTCCGAGTTCTCGCGGAAGAATTACTTCTATCCCGACCTTGACAAGGCCTACCAGATCACCCAGTACGACAAGCCGCTCTCGGAAGGCGGGTACCTGGAGATCGAGAGCGACGAAGGCGGGGAGAAGAAGGTCCGGATCACCCGCGTCCATGTCGAAGAGGACCCCGGCCGGCTCGTCCACATGGGCAATGCCGAGCGGGGGAAATACTCGCTCGTGGACTACAACCGGGCCGGTATCCCGCTCATCGAGATCGTCTCGGAACCCGATATGAGGTCCCCCAAAGAGGCGCGGAAGTTCCTCAACAAGCTCCGGGCAACGCTCGAATACTTAAGCGTCTTCGATTCCGAAAAGGAGGGGTCGATCCGTGTCGATGCCAACATCTCCATTAAGGGCAGCGAGCGGGTGGAAGTGAAGAACATCACCTCCTACAAGGGTGTCGAGAAGGCGCTCACCTTCGAAGTCACCCGGCAGAAGAACCTGATCCGGCGGGGCCAGAAGATCGAGCGCGAGACCCGGCACTATCTCGAGGCCCGGGGCGTCACCTCGGCCGGCCGGTCCAAGGAGCAGGAGCACGACTACCGCTACTTCCCCGAGCCGGACCTCCGCCCCCTCCGCGTGAAGTCGTGGCTGGACGGGATCGTCCTCCCGGAACTCCCGGACGCCCGCCGCGAGCGGTTCATTGCCGGGTACGGCATCTCGCTCAACCATGCCCGCACCCTGACCGGTGAACTGAAACTCGCCAACTTCTTCGAGAAAGTCGTTGCATCGGACAAGACGGGTCTCTCCCCGCTTGCAGCCACGTGGATCGCCGACACCCTGATCGGGGAGCTGAACTACCGCGACATGAGCCTCGACAAGGTCGAGCCGGCAGCCATGACCGGCCTTGTCCATCTCCTGAAGGCCGGGACCATCACCGACAAGAGCGGAGTCGAGGTCCTGCGGGTCATGCTCGACCAGCGGCTGAAGGGCGAGCCGTCCGAGACTCCGGACGCAATCGTAAAACGACTCAACCTCGCAAAGACCGCCGGGGATACCGGCGCCATCACCGCGGCAATTGAAGAGGCCATAACCGAGAACCCCAAAGCACTTGAGGACTACCGGGCCGGCAAGGGCGGGGCGCTCAACTTCCTTGTCGGGCAGGTCATGAAGAAGACCCGCGGCAAGGCAGATCCCGCAGAACTGAACCGGCTGCTTACTGAAGCGCTCAAGAAAAGGGAGGCGTAACACCCGTGCACCTGATCGTTGCGGAAAAGAACATCTCTGCCCGGCGCATTGCCCAGATCCTCAGCGACGGCAAGAAAGTGACCGAGAACAAGGACGCCGGCGTCTCCACGTACTCGTTCGGGGACACAGCAACGGTCGGGCTCCGGGGCCATGTGGTTGAGATCGACTTCGAGCCCGGCTACTCCAACTGGCGGAGCGACCAGTACACCCCGCGGAGCCTCATCGATGCAAAGACCATCAAGATCCCCACCGAGAAGAAGATCGTATCCCTTCTCCAGAAGCTCTCGAAGAAGGCCGACCGCGTCACCATCGCAACGGACTTCGATACCGAGGGGGAACTGATAGGGAAGGAAGCATTCGAACTGGTGCGGGCGGCAAACAAGACCGTCAAGATCGACCGGGCCCGGTTCTCCGCCATCACCGACCAGGAACTGCACCATGCTTTTTCCCACACCACCGAACTCGACTTCGCCCTTGCAGCAGCGGGCGAGGCCCGGCAGTCCATCGACCTGATGTGGGGGGCGTCGCTCACCCGCTTCATCTCGCTTGCGGCACGCCGCGGAGGCCAGAACATCCTCTCGGTCGGACGGGTCCAGAGCCCGACCCTCTCGATGATCGTGGACCGGGAAAAAGAGATCGAGGCGTTCGTCCCGGAGAAGTACTGGCAGCTCTCGCTCCTCACCGAGAAGCGGGGAGAGCCGGTCGAAGCCCGGCACACCAACGGGCGGTTCCACGAGAAGGCCGCGGCGGAGACGGCAAAGGACCGGTCGAAAGAACCGCTGGTCGTCACCGACGTCAAGTTTGGCACCAAGCAGGACCGGGCACCATCGCCGTTCGATACGACAACCTATATCGTCGCCGCAGCCCGCCTCGGGTTATCCGCGGCAAACGCAATGCGGATCGCCGAAGACCTGTACATGAACGGTTTCATCTCGTACCCAAGGACCGACAACACGGTCTACCCGGCATCGCTGGACCTCGACGGGATCTTAAAGACCATCCGCAACTCCCCTTTCAGAAAGGATGTTGACTGGGTGCTCGCCAACCGCAGGGGAGTCCCGACACGGGGCAAGAAATCCTCGACCGACCACCCGCCCATCCACCCGACCGGTGGGGCGACAAAGGAGCAGCTCGGCGACGATGCATTCCGGATCTACGAGCTGGTGCTCCGCAGGTTCCTTGCAACCCTCTCGCCCGATGCCCAGTGGAAGACCTTAAAAATCCTCTTCGATGCCGGCGGGGAAGAGTATACGACGACCGGCGGACAGCTGGTGGAGCCCGGCTGGCACACAGTCTACCCGTTCTCCGAAGCACGGGAGACGCTGCTTCCGGCCTTCGAGACCGGCGAGAAGCTCCCCATCAAAAAAGTCATGCTGGACGAGAAGGAGACCCAGCCTCCCGCCCGGTATACCCAGTCCAAGCTCATCCAGCGGATGGAAGAACTCGGCCTTGGCACCAAGAGCACGCGGCACGAGGTGATCGCAAAACTGGTATCCCGGAAATATGTGGAGGGCACCCCCCTGCGCCCCACGCTCGTTGGCCGGGTGGTCATCGATTCGCTCGAAGCCCACGCGGATACCATCACAAAACCGGACATGACGGCAACCCTGGAATCGCACATGCAGCTGATCAAGGAGAGCAGCCGTACCCGGGAGGACGTGATCAGGGAGTCCCGGGAGATGCTCCACCATGCCTTCGACCAGCTCGAGGCAAACGAACAGGTGATCGGGGACGATATCCGCAACCGGACTGCCGAGGAGATGAACCTCGGGAAATGCCCGGTCTGCGGCGGGATGCTTGCCATCAAGCACCTGCGGGGCAACACCCAGTTCATCGGGTGCTCGAAATACCCCGAGTGCACGTTCAACATCGGCCTTCCCATGGCCCAGTGGGGTTTTGCCATCCGGACGGACGAGATCTGCGACAGGCACCACCTCAATTTCGTGCGGCTCGTGCGGAAAGGCGCCCGCCCGTGGGACATCGGCTGCCCCCTGTGCCACCACATCAACTCCAACCGCGAGTCGCTCTCGGAGATCCCGTCCATGACGCTGGACCTGCTCCAGAAGATCCAGGGCCGGCATATCTACTCGGTGGCAGAACTTGCACGGAGTACGCCGGAATCCCTGGTGCAGAAACTGGATATCCCCGCTGACCAGGCGGCACAGCTCATCAGCGGTGCGGGAACCGTGCTGGATAAACTCCGGAAGCGGACCGAGTGCCGGAAGTTCATGCGGGACCGGCTTATCCCGAGAAAAGGGCGCAGTTATGCCAAGATCCAGGCTGCCTTGAAAGAGTCCGGCATCAATGAACTCTCCGACCTCGCCCGGGCTGATGCTGCTGCGTTAAAAAACGCCGGTATCGGGGACCAGGAAGCAGGGCAGCTGCTTGCCGATGCAAAAGTCGTGTACAACAGCCAGATCTTAAAAGAGATCGGGATCCCGGCTGTCAGCCTGAAGAAGTATATCGCCGCCGGGGTGATCACCCCGGATGCCTTCTGCGCCCATACCCCCGGTGCACTGAGCGATCTCACCGGGATGTCGCTCTCGACGGTCCAGCGGCATGTTGAGCGGGTATGCGTTTGGCTCAAAAAGCCGGTTCCGAAAAAAGTCCCCAAGCTCCAGATCGAACGGGGCAAGAAACAGCTGCTGGCGATCAAAGGCCTTGGCGAGCCGGTGCTCAAAAAACTCTTTTCCGCGGACATCATCGATGCGGAATCGCTCCTGGCTGCCGATCCAAAACTCGTTGCGCAAAAGACCGGTATTCCCGAGGCGAAGATCGGGGAATTCCAGAAGATCCTGCAGAGGAAAAAGGATACCGCAATCATCCAGATTTAATTACCTTTTTTTGTGTGCCGGTCCGGTTGCAACCCAGAGGTTATTGTCATCGATCGGTCTTGTGACGGACCCGTCAGGCCGGGCAGACCCTGCCCATGCCGGCGCAGGGCCGGAGGAGCGGATGGTGCCGTATACGGCAGGGATGATGAGGTAGCCGGTATATGAATGGGGAACGCCAATGGTACTATCGATCATGATGAAATGGAAAGACTGGGTGCACGTGACCAAACTGGATCCTGACAAGCAGCTCAAAAGCGGGGACATCGATGCCATTGCCGCCAGCGGCACCGATGCCCTGATGCTCTCGGGAACCCTCAATGTCACGCCGGAGAACCTTGCCGCACTCCAGAAGCAGCTGAAGGCCTACGACCTCCCGCTCGTCATGGAACCGGCCGGGCCCGAGGCAGTCCTCATGCAGGGCATTGATTACGTTTTTGTCCCGAGCGTGATGAACACGACCGATGTTGCGTGGATCGTGGGCAAGCACAAGGCATGGGTGCAGATGCAGAAGGGAAAGATCCCGTGGGGGGACGCGATCGTGCCCGAGGCCTACATTGTCCTCAACCCGGACTCCTCGGTCGGGAAGGTGACAAAATCCGTCTGCGACCTGAAGCCTGAGGAGGTCGCGGCCTACACGACGATAGCCGACCACTACTTCCATTTCCCGATTGTCTATATCGAATACAGCGGTACGTTTGGCGATCCGGCGGTCGTGAAAGCGGCATCGGATGCCATCGACAAGTCCATCCTTTACTACGGCGGCGGGATCAATTCCGGCGAGAAGGCGGCGCTGATGGGGAAGTATGCTGACACTATTGTTGTCGGGAACGCCGTCTATGACCAGGGTGCAGCAGTCCTGAAAGCGACCGTGGACGCGGTCCAGTAACTTTTTTTTATGCCCGAGATCGATATCGTCCTCGTCGAACCCCTCTACGAAGGCAACGTGGGGTTTGCCGCCCGCGTGATGAAGAACTTCGGTTTTACCCGCCTCGTGCTCATCAACCCCTGCAAGCTCGGCGAGGAGGCGAAAGGCCGGGCTTCGCATGCGCAGGACGTGCTCAAAAATGCGGAGGTCTGCACCATCGAGGACGTCTTCAGCCGCAGCAACATCGTCATCTCGACCACGGGTACCGTCTCGAAGTCGGTCTGCCACGCGATGCGGATGCCGTTCTATTCGCCCAAAGAGCTCCGCGAGCGGATAAAAGACGTGGACGGCCGCATCTCCATCCTCTTCGGCCGCGAGAACTGGGGGCTCAACAACGAGGAGGTCAAGCGGAGCGACATGATCTGCACGATCCCGACCGCGGACGAGTACCCGATCCTCAACCTTTCGCACGCGGTGGGCGTGGTCTGCTACGAGCTTGCGAACCTGCCGCTGCCGGAGATCCGGCTGGCCCGGCCGGAGGACATGGAGTACCTCTACCGGCACGTGGACCGGTACCTGGACGAGATCCACCACCCGGAGTTCAAGCGGGAGAACACGATGATCCTCCTCCGCCGCGTCCTCGGGCGGTGCAACCTCACCACCCGCGAGATGAGTACGCTGCACGGGCTTCTGCGCCGGAGCGAGTGGCATATTGATCCGAAGTTATTGGACCGGGACCGGACGGGGAGGGGGAACCTGGGGGAGTTTGGGGAAGGGGAGGATAATACAGAAGAGTAGACGGTGATTAGTAAAAGATGCTGCTTCCCACTCATGCTTATTGTTGAATATCAGGTCAGATAATTTCTGAAATATTGTGGGAAGATATGGAAAAACCATCTGTTGAGTTGTGAGATATCAATTTTGAAAGGCATGTCAAGGTCATATTATTTCATTAACAATTGTGTCCGCAATAATCCAGCGGGTTCGATAACATTCTCTTTTAAAGATTTTGTTAAATGATCAATGGAATTATAATGAAATATTTCAGCAAGGTTTGGGGATTTTCGTTTGAGATGTAAATATCCTGCCCACACATTGTCTGAGGAGGCAAAAAGAATTGGTTGAACAGGCACTGATGGAAGATTCGGTACAATTCTCTCCAGTTCCTGAATAACGGTTTTCGCGTCGGTGATATCAGCTATCACAAACCGTGCCATACCAGCGAGTGTAGATACAGTTTCAATAATGTCACGGTTGTACGGTTTTTTAAAATCAAACAAGACGGGTATGAGATTATTGGATCGAAGTTCATCACGAATTGCGTTTAATACCAATTTTCGTTCCAGAGGTGTGAATCTTCCGAGAATAAGAACAACCTTGGAAGTTACTTCATCAATTACTTCGCGTATTTTCTCATTATACAACAAAATGTAAATAAATTGCGCAATTTCGAGATTATCAACTGTAATTGTAGACTCTTCTAAAATTGGGGTTATGATAAGATCTTTTTGTGTTGCATTCGAAAAGTTCGAATCCCATACAGAAATTCCGTAGACCCAGCATCCATCTAAATTTGCATCACAAAAATTTGATTCGATAAGATGTGCTCCATAAAGACATGTCCCAAAAAGATTAGCTTTTGAAAAAATTGCTCTGGTAAGATTTGCATTTGTCAGCGATGTATGAGTGAGATTTGCCTCAGTAAGATCTGCAGCTTCAAGATTCGCGTCTGGGAATATTGCCTCGGTGAGATTTGCCTTTGTCAGATTTGCCCTGGAAAGTTGTGCCATTGAGAGATTTGCTTTTGACAGATTGGCTCCATTGAATGAAGCCTTAATCAGGTTAGATTTTATAAGAATCGCATCCGAAAGATCTGCTTCAGTAAAATTTGCATCGATGAGATAGGCATCCGGCATATATGCTTGGGAAAGAATCGCTTTGAAGAAGTTTGCTTTAGTGAGATAAGCACCACTGAAATTTGCTTTTGTCAAGTCTGCCTTAGCGAAATTTGATTCATCAAGAAATGCCCTTGTAAAGTTTGAATTATTGAGATTTGCCTCAAAAAAATCTGACATTGTCAGGTCTGCAAATGTTAGATCCGCGTTTGAAATATTTGCTGCTAAAAATGTTGATTTTGCAAGATTTGCTTTGCGAAGATTAATTCCGGATAAATTTTCTCCGTTGAGATTGATTCCATTTAAATCAGGAATAATTTCATTATGCGCATTTCTCCATTCATTCCAATACGCAACTCCCTTTTTAAGAATAGCTAGATGGTTGGCGTTTGCCACACAGCACATTTCTTTTCCCATTCTAAAAAGATTTTGCCGATTTCATCTAGAATTTATACTCTCTATCCTATCCCCCTCCCGCAACCAATAATCAATCGATTGACCCCGCTCAATTTTTTTCCCATAGGCAAAAATTGCAAAAGAAATCGGGCAACTTCGACTAAGACAAAATCGTCATGTCAGGCACCCCCCACCGACGGCACCCGTTATAGCCCAACATCGAAGATAGCCCTGTATCCTCCCCGGTCGGGTATTCCCAGAAAGTCATACCCGCCCCCCAAAAACCCCCTCTAAGGATGTGCAAATATGGGCTTCCACTGGAAACCCGTGACGGGTCACTGACCCGGCCAATTCACCGGACCCGTCACGGGTATCTGACCTGTCACGGGTCAGATGACCCGTCTCAGGGAGCCCTAAAACTGTTCCGGAAAACAGGGGTTCTGTTCGTTATAGTCCAGGGTACCACGATCCGGCATAAGATCGGCCCTCCAATTGCGCCCAATTAGACACTTTTTTACATTCGACGTGAAAAATCCAATCGGAGCCTGTATAGGGCAGGAAAATCTCCTCATTGCACCCGTATTTCCGAATTCAGCACTTTTCCGGGTGAAGGTGGGGAGTTCCTGGCCGGGGCTCACCGTCGGAGAGAGGTTCCGGGGATAGTGTATCGTTCCCGAAGGTCCAGGGCATGACGGTACCGACGGAGGCAGGCAAGCACCCCTCGCGAGACCGGCCAGCCCCCGGGTTTCACCGTGGACGGGTGGGGCCTGACTTCCGGTATCAGAGTAACTGAGCCCATTCCGGTACCGCTCACTTTTCTAAAAGGTCCGGTAAGTACATTTCTCCGAGCCCCAAAAACGCCGGCACCGGCCTAACGTGGACATTGCATTCAATCAGGAGATAACCCTATAAAAAAACCAGAACACATTAAAAAACTGATACGAAAGTTATTCTGGTTTCCCGTGGATCGTGTACTTACTATACCGGATCTCTATCCGGGGATTACGATGACCGAACAGGACACTGCAATTGCCAGGAAGTGGATAAAACAGGCACTGCATGATCTGGATATGGCGGAGAAAAATATCGGAATCGAAGGGTATGACGTTGCGGCGTTTCTTTCGCACCAGTCCGTGGAAAAACTCCTCAAAGGGCTTATCGCATATTCCGGTCGGCCGGTTCCAAAATCCCATTTTATCGATGAACTGGGAAGGAGTCTTGGTCTTCCGGATGAAATCCTCGAATGCATCATGGATCTTTCCGCAGATTACCAGTTCTCACGGTACCCTGATATCAGCGATTGTATCCCTTTTGAACAATACGATGCAACTCTGGCACAGCAGCGTATTGCAAACGCGAAAAAGATCTTTGACCATGTATCCGATCGCATCCGGAAAATTATGGAGGAGGCTGAATGAAAGAGGACCGGTACCTTAAACAGTTTTACCGCGACGTCCTGCCTTCGCTCGTACGGATATTCTCCCCGGTAAAAGTCAAGGTCTTTGGATCCCGGGTGAAAGGCACCGCGACAGACGATTCTGATATTGATGTTATTATCGTTGCGGAATCCTTCCGGGAAATCCCGTTCGTAAACCGTATGGCGATGGTGATGAAATCTGTACGATTTCCAAAACATGTGGATTATCTCTGTTATACTCCTGATGAATATGAACGACTGAAAGACCGGTCAAGCATCCTTAAAGACGCTGAGTCCTACGCAGTCGAAGTCATGTTGTGAAATACTCATCCCGACACACTTTTTTACTTATTGTAGTCTGTAGCTGCAGAGCTAAGATAACTCTCCCAAACGCTCCGGTAACCGCAAGTCGTGGTGCCCGTCATGTACCGGCCGTTACCAAACGCCCCACCCTCACCAACCCCCGACTGCACAACGGAGTGATCTCCGGAAATTATTTTAAAAAACCGGGCCGTACCGTTATCGCATCACCGGGGCAGCCCTTACCCGGTGACCCATAGGTTAATGTGCTCGGATATTCTCAATCTTGAATATTATCCGGGATACGCACAACCCAAGCCTGTTGCAGAATCCATGAACGGGGGGGAACACCATAAAGCTTGCACGATTTCATCTTTGCACCGTGGTCGGTATAACGATTTTTTTTGTGCTCATCGGCGGGTGTCTTGACAGTCCGGCGAACAGTTATACCGGGAGCAGCGGGGCAGGTTCCGGCTCATGCAGCTCCGGTTATGCCCGGTATACAACAAGCCAGGGACACTGCTGTCCAACCGGATACCCGTATTTCTATGAGGCTGCATGCCACCCGTGTTCGGAAGGGTATAATACCTACAGCACGAGCGCCGGTCACTGCTGCCCGGCAGGATACCCCCATTATTACGACGGCAAATGCCACCAGTGTTCGAAAGGGTATTACAAATACGACACCAGCGGCGGTTACTGCTGCCCGGAGGGTTACCCGTACTACTATGACGGGAAATGCCACTCGCAGTCATCGGGATCTTCTTCATCGGGCACGAACACCGTGGTCATATCCGATGTTCAGGTCGACACCCGGACCGGCTGCCCGGCCCAGAAGGACCTGCAGTGCTCCGGGTGGATCGAGGCAGGCCGCTGCCAGATACAGTCCTGCACCTGTTACTATAGCGGCCTGCACGGCGATACGACCGCAGCATATTACCACACATCCGACGGCGCGTACTTCCGGTGCAGTGGCGCCGGCCAGACCCTCAGCTGCATTGCAGCCGCCCAGGCAGCTGCACAGCACTGTTCGTAATCGCCGCTAGCAGAAGGTGTCAGCGGCCGGCACCCGGGCCGGCATCGTGTATGCTCACGGGTTGATCCTCCGGCAGGTGTGCTTGAAAAAATTTCGGAAAGAACAAAAATTCATTTTTATGCAAAAAAGTGCGGTTTACTCCCCGCTCATCACAGTCGGCGTCACATTGATATCGAGATACCGGCCATCAGCCCGGGTATATTTCGGCCAGGTCACATTCATCCCGCCGTTCGGGTTCCCCGTTTTGGCGAACCGGGTCCAGAGGTCCACGACATTGCCCCGGACCGCTGGATCTGCAGGTACCGGCACACCAAACAACAGGAGCGTCTCGCTGCCATGGAATGCCCCGTTGGGCTGCCCGGGCAGGATATAGCTGTACCGGTACATGTACGTGTCCGGGCTGATGTCCCCCATCGAACCCGCTGCAAATTTCACCGAGTCGGAAAAGTCGTAGTCGGTCATGATCTGCGCCACCCGGAGCTGGACTTCCAAAGTCGAGTTGGCGGGATATTTTGCCAGGACAGAACCGGCATCGTTCCCGAACCTGCCCTTAATGAATGCCACGTACTCCGAAACAGTCATGTTGGCGTTTGCCGAGAGCGTGGTCCCGTCATTGGCATTGTTCCCGATCATAAAGGGGACCGGGTTCTCCCGGTGATTCAGGTACAGGTTGTCCAGGGAATCGGGGAGGATCCACCCGTCGACCGTTGGTTCGAACCCGACGGTGTGGGTAGTCCAAAATCCCGATGGCGCTGAGGGTGTCGCCTTGATCAGGGCTTCGGGGCTCAACAGCCGCATCTTAACGATCGCATCCGGGCCGGAGTACCCGAGGCCTGTCGCGTAATCCACGCCGTACTGTTCGGCATATGCTTTCGGATGGGTGGCGTTGATGGTCGCCCCGTGCGCCCAGAAGGGGCCGCTCTCGACAATTGCCTGCCCAAAAAGCCCTTTGCTTGTCGGGCTGGCAACATGGACGAGGACGCTTTCAGCTCCCGCTGACTGCCCGAAGATGGTCACCCGGGACGGGTCGCCGCCGAACTTGTCGATATTATTCTGGACCCACCGGAGTGCTGCCTGCTGGTCCATGATCCCGTAATTGCCGGACGCATTATGCGGGGACTCATAATCGAGCCGGGGGTGGGCAAGGAACCCGAGGGCACCGAGCCGGTAATTTGGCGTGACCACGATAACCCCATTCCTTGCAAGGGTAGTCCCGTTATAGAGCGGCATGGATTCAGCAACATTGGCAAATCCCCCGCCATAGAAGAAGACCATGACCGGGAGTTTCTCGTCAGCACTCTTTGCAGGTGTCCAGATATTGAGGTACAGGCAGTCCTCGCTCATGTTCAGGGGAGCCGGAGATGCCGGCTGGGGACAGGTTGCAGAATAATCCTTCGTCTCCTTCACGCCGCTCCATGGCTGTACCGGTGCAGGCGGCCTCCACCGCAGGTCACCGGTCGGGGGAGCCGCGAACGGGATGCCGTGGTACACACGGATCCCGTCCTGGTTTATTCCTGATACATACCCGGCATCGGTCTTCACGACACCGGGATCATTCACCGGGCCGGCTGCCGGTTCCTTTTGGGTACAACCGGCAATGAATGAAAATCCGGTAAGGACCAGGCAGATTGCCAGGACAATACTTGTTACTTTCCACGGTTGCATACGATTTCATCTCTTTTCCGGTAAAAACGGTGTTTCACCGGGCTTTGAGGGTGAAGGTATCCCCTGCTTCCCAGGCACCGGTCACCGGGTTCAACTGTTTCTCTACCCCATCAAACATCCCGGTACTTTCGTGGACCGTGATGACAAGGTAGCCGACTCTCTGGTCATTCTTGAGGATGGTCTTCTTCGGGTACTCCAGGGCAAGTGCCGGATCGACATTCGCAGGATCGAAGGGTATTGCGTGTGCCCCGGCGTTCCCGCTGACGATCTGCTGTACACCCCGGGCTTCGCCCCTCACATACAGGTGGGCATGCCCGCAGAAATAGGCAGAGGCGTTGTTGTCGACCATGCTCTTCCAGAAGATATCGCGCTCCGGTGAATGAACGTCGATGGCGTAATCATCCTCTTCAGTATCGTTAACCACGGCATACGCGGGAGAATGCCCAAAGACAAACATGAACGGCAGGGTGTCCTGCGTGAGCTGCCCGTTGACCCAGCTCTGGTTCACCGTCTCTTTCTTACCGTCGTGTGCGATATAATTGTCGTTCAGGATAAATTTTGCACCCTTGTGCGTGAACGAATACGTCAGTTTCTCTTCACCGGGCGGGCCGTTTGCCGGCATGCCGGCTGCCGCCGTTGCAAGATAGGCATCGAGAAGGGGAGCAACGGTCTGCTTCGGACCGTCCTCATGGTTACCCCGGATTACATACAGGGGGATTCCGGTACCGTCAGAGTAATTATGGATGGGAGCAACGTCGGACATCCAGTTCCTGAACTGGCCTGTATAATTTCCTGCCATCGGGGACGCATTGGTTAACATCCACCCGTTGACCAGGTCTCCCATATAGATGGCAAAGTCCGGCTTCTCAGCGGCAACCGCCCTGGCAATCGGGATGAGGGCCGGGCTGACACCGGTTGTCGTGTTCCCCGCCGGGTCGGGGGAGTCAGCGAATACGACAAATTTCCAGTCCCCTGACCCGGCAGGTGTTGGAGGAGCTGCGGTTGTCAGGGTCGTGGGGACCGGGGCCGGTGACGGGGTCGTGCACCCGCACATGCTTATGGCAAGAACCAGAAGGAAGAAGAGGAGTAACTGGTGCAATCGCATGGGTGTGTATTCCCATCCGGGTATTATAAAGACTGTGCTATTTTGTAATCGTTTTTCCCCTGCAAAAAAGGAGATAACCTATCCGCTCTTCACGCGGGGGACAGCCCCGATGTCAAGATACTGCCCTTCGGCCCGGTTGTACTTCGGCCAGGTCACATTCATCCCGCCGTTCGGGTTGCCGGTCTTTGCAAACCGGGTCCAGCAATCGATCAGGTTACGGGCAACCGAGTCCGTTACCGGGTCCCGGGGTATCGGGACATCGAACAGCAGGATGGTCTCGCTGCCATGGAACGCCCCGTAGGGCTGCCCGGGAAGGACGTACGAGTACTGGTACCTGTACGTGCTCGCGTTTTTCTCCGCCATCGATCCCGCGACAAACTTAACTGCGTCAGTAAAGTCATAGTCGGTCATGATCTGTGCCAGCCGGGTCTGGACCTCTGCGGTTGAATTGGCGGGATACTTTGCGAGAACCGTGCCTGCATCCTTCCCGAACCGGTCCTGGATGAATACCCGGTACTCCGGCACGGTCATGTTGGCATCCGCAGCAAGCGTGGTCCCGTCATCGGCATTGTTCCCGATGATGAGGGGGACCGGGTCCTGGCGGTTGAGACGGAACAGCGTGTCCGGGGAATCCGGGATGAGCCACCCGTCAATCGTGGGCTCGAAGTGGCGCATGTTCACCATCTGGAACGGGGCGGCCGGCCAGGGGGTTGCATCGGCGATCTTCTGCGGGCTTAAGGTCCGCATCCGGGCAATCGCACCCGGGCCGGAGTACCCGAGGCCCTGTGCGAACGTTTCGCCAAGCTGCTCGGCATCGGCTTTCGAATTGAGAGCATCGATCTCAGCCCCGTTTGTCCAGAACGTGCCGCTTTCGACAATCGCCTGTGAAAAGAGTCCTTTGCTCGGGGGGCTTACCAGATGGATGAGGATACTCTCCCCTCCTGCAGACTGCCCGAATATCGTCACCCGGGACGGGTCGCCACCGAACCTGTCGATGTTCTTCTGGACCCACTGCATGGCAGCGATCTGGTCGAGGAGCCCGTAATTGCCCGAGACATTGTACGGGGACTCGGCATCAAGCTCGGGATGGGCAAGGAACCCGAGTGCCCCGACCCGGTAATTGGTCGTGACGACGACGACCCCTTTCTCCGCAAGGGCCGTGCCATTGTAGAGCGGCATCGAGCCGGCAATCTTTCCGAATGCCCCGCCATAGAAAAAGACCATGACCGGCAGTTTCTCGTCGGCGCTGTGCGCCGGGGTCCAGACATTGAGGTAGAGGCAGTCCTCGCTCATATTCAGCGTGGGATCCGCGGCGGCCGGCTGGGGACAGGCCGGTGAATACATCTTCGTTTCCTTCACGCCGCTCCATGACTGTACCGGTGCGGGCGGCCTCCACCGCAGGTCGCCGGTCGGGGGAGCCGCGAACGGGATGCCGAGATATACCCGGAGCCCGTTCTGATCGGTTCCCAAAACCGTGCCGGCATCGGTCTTTACCATCACGGGATCATTCACAGAGCCGGCTGCCGGTTCCATCCGGGTACACCCGGCGATGAAAGAAAATCCCATGAGGACAAGACAGAATATCAGGACATAACTTGTTACTTTCCCTGTTTGCATACGACTGCATCCCCCTTTTGCCTACCGGCAAAAAGTGCCCGGGCCCCGTAAAATAACCGGTTAGTAAGGAACCCGTCTCTTTCTTATCATCTGAATTTTTTACCAGAGATTTTTGTGAATATTGCGCAACTACAGGTTTAACGATATGGGTCTTGCCGTTTTTTAAAAAACCCGCCTTTCTGTTCCGGTATCCTCCCGGGCGATCTGAGCGCAGCGTTCCCAAACGGGGCCGGCACAACCTGCCAGGCGGGTGACCTGAAGATGACAGCAGGGAAAACGCCGGTCCTTGTCGTGTCATCTCCCTTATCAAGGAATGTTTCCAGAATTGTAAAACCGCACTTTCTCAAAATTTGCAATTCATGTAAACATATATATAATGTCTCACCGATTAGCATCATTTATTAACATACTGAAGGTGTGAGTATGAAAACCGAGGATGCAAAGAAGATCATTTCTACCGCTATCGACAGAGAAGTTGAAGCCTACACGTTTTACCGCAGTGTTGCCGGCATGGTAAAAGACAAAGCCTTGAAATCACTCTTTGATGAACTTGCCGGGGAAGAAAAGAAACACCGCGAATTTTTGCAGGGATTCCTGGCAAAAGACACCGGCAAACTGAAATTCGCTGCCGGGCATGACTTTAAAGTCGGGGATGCACTCCCGAGCCCCAAACTGACTACAGACTTAAAGCCGCTCGATGGTCTTGTCCTTGCCATCAGGAAGGAACTTGAGGCCATGCAGATGTATACCCAGCTCGCAAAAGCAGCTGCTGACACGGAAACAGAGCTGCTCTTTTCCCAGCTTGCGAACATGGAACGGTCACACAAAGCACGGCTCGAGGACCTTTACACCGAGATGGCATTTCCCGAAGTCTGGTAATGGTACTGCAGATCCCCGGTGCAATAACCTGCACCCGGGCCTGAAAAAACCACCTTTTTTCCCCCGGTTCGATCGGGGGTGTTGTGAAGGATTTGGAAAGCAGCATCTGACGGGGTCATGATCGTGATGGCGTTCCGGGGTATCCCCGCTCCATCAGCCCCCGGTTGCACAGCCACACGGGATCGGCCTGCCCTTACCGGCCCGGCCCCACAACCAGCATCGCGGCAAGGTCCCGCACCTCCCGCATGAAATCCGATTCTTCCGATAACAGGGGCTTAACGGAAGGTTCGTGCCGGACAACACCGGCATCGAACGGCAGGAAAACCCTTGTGGGAAATCTCATGGGCAGATCTGCGTGGGCAGGGACACCGGAGGGATCCGGGTACATGTCCGCCCGGTTCACCGCAAGGATGATCCGCCCGATCCCGAGCTGCTCTGCCAGTGCAGCGGATTCCCCGGCGACCGAGAGGGCGTTGTAGAACGGGTCGGCAACGACAACGGCACAGGAGAACCCGTCCGCAACCGCCCGCCCGAAATGCTCGAGGCCTGCCGGGGTATCGAGGAGGACCACGTCATCCGGGATGGTGTGGATGTGCCGGAGGATTGCTGCAAGGAGCGTGTACTCCGGGCAGAGGCAGCCGGACCCGGCCTGCCGTACCCCGCCCATGACCAGCAGGCGGAGGTTCGGGGCTGCGGTAACCGAGAAGCGGTCGACAACATCCCCCACATCCGGGTTGAGTGTCAGCAACCCGCCGGGCGAAAGCTCGTTTCCGGCCCCGATCTTCTCCCGGAGGTATTCGATGCACCCGGAGACAGGAACAATTTTTTCCGCATCCGGGGGGGAAATGCCCAGCGTTGCCGCCAGGTTCCGCTGCGGGTCGGCATCGACGGCAAGGACCCGGAGACCCTGTTCTGCAAAAATATGGGCGAGCAGGGCGGTAAGGGTGGTCTTTCCCACCCCGCCCTTACCGGTGATGACGACCCGCGTCTGCCCGTTCCGCTGCATACCCTTCGGCAGGGACGCAAAACGGGGGCGGACCGCGCCGGTCTCCACGTCAGATCCCCAGTTCCGTGCGTTTGCGTTCGATATGGTCCGAGATCAGGACCGCTGCCTTGACCGGGTCCGGTTCCACGGCAAAACTTGCATTGACCGCACCCTTGAGCCCTTCGGTGAGCAGGGAGACCACGGCCGGGCTGCCGGTGATCTTGGGCATCACGCCGAGCACCGTGTAGACACCGGATGCAACGAAGTACGACCCGATCGAGACTGCCTTCTGGGAGTACCATTCCGGCGCAGCCCCGGCAACCGGCAGCTTGTGGATCGGGACATTGAGCGCGTTTGCCAGCTCGGCAAGCAGGGCGAGGATGCGGGAATTGTCCACGCAGGAGCCGACATGCAGGACCGGGGGGATCTTCAGCGACTCGCAGACCGCACGGAGGTCAGGGCCGGCAAGCGCTGCCGCTTCCGGCTGCAGCAGGCCGGCTTTGCCCGAAGCGATTGCCGCACAGCCGGTCTCGACACAGAGGATGTTGCGCTTGATCAGTTCCTTCCCGAGCGTGACGTGCCCGTAGTCGTGCTTGACCTTCGGGTTGTTGCAGCCCACGATCCCGACGGCACCCCGGATCTTCCCGGCAGCAATCAGGTCGATGAGCGGCTTGAAGGAACCGCCAAGAGCGTTCTTGATCGCCTCGTTCGAGAAACCTGCCATGACCGGCACCGGCTCTCCCGGGATAAGGACACGCTGCGGGTTGCGGTTCTTGAAATTCTCGACTGCCATCCGAACGATTGCCTTTGCTGTCGGGTAGGCATTCTCCGCCTGGAAATCGAAGTAGTACGAGCCGGGAATCTTTGCCTTGGAACTCGTGGAGACTATCTGCGTATGGTAACAGCTGGCAGTCCGCGGCAGCGAGGGGAAGATGCACTGGTAGTCGACGATCATCGCCTCGAGGGCCCCGGTTGCGATGACCAGTTCCTGGTTGAGGTGGTTGCCGGACATCGGGATGCCCTTGCGCATGAGAAGTTCATTGCCCGTGCAGCAGAGCCCGACAAGGTTGATGCCCTTTGCGCCGTTTTTCTTTGCAAGCGTAACGAGCTCGGGGTCCCTGCATGCCTTCACGACCATCTCCGAGAGCATCGGGTTGTGGCCGTGTACGGCGATGTTGACCTGGTCGGTTTTGAGGACCGCTAAGTTGACCATCGACTTGTTGATAGCCGGCGTCCCGAAGAGGACATCGGAGATCTCCGTCCCGATCATCGACCCTCCCCACCCGTCGGAGAGGCCGCATCGGAGGCCCTGCAACAGGATGTTTACGTAATCCGCCCCGACACCCATCTGGACGCGGTGCATGGAGTCGACGACCTCACGGTCGATCCCCCGCGGGGTGATCCCGAGTTTTTCCCATACCTCGCGGGTCGCTTTCGGTGCCCGGCTGGCAAACTGCAGGGAGCCCTTTATCATCCCGTATTCCTCAAGCATCGCCCTCCCGAGTTCTGCAGCCATCTGCTCCGGGGTCTTCTTTGCCGTGTCGAGGCCGTACTCCTTACAGAGCCGTTCGAGTTTTACCTTGTCGGTTACGGCATAGTCCTTTGTCTTCCCGGTCCCGACCAGGTACAGGGTCTCGGCGATATCCCTGCCGTGATCGGAATGGGCTGCGGCGCCGGTCGCTATCTGGTCAAGCAGGTTGCGTGAAACGATCAGGTCGGCATCCGCACCACACACGCCCCGCACCCGGTGGGGCGGGATGATACGGCACGGGCCGAAGGCACACCGCGAGCACGAGAGCCCTTCCGAACAGTATTTGCAGTGCGGCTGCTGCATCTCGTACCGGTCCCAGACCGTCTCGATGCCTTCCTTCATCGTCAGTTCCAGGACAGGCTTGGAATTCTCGTCGATCGTCCGTTCCTGCTTCTTCTGCTCGATCAGGGTCGGGTTCAGAAGAGACATGCGTGCACGGTCCAGTTCGCAGACATCGAACCGCTCACGGACCAGCTGGGGTTTTGGTTCCTCGGCCATCACTCATCACTCCATAATGTATCCGATAGGTGGTAATCATCCATGGGGGTATATATATTCTCTTGCGTAAATCTGCGGCCGCTCCATTGTGAGCGGGGGCGTATCCGGACACACCGGCAATCCTGCAAGACACGGGTACCAGAGATCCCGGTGCGGGGAGACGAGGGCGTTCTCGCGGGCTACCAGCCGTCACCATAAGGTCGTGACCGGGAAGATGAATCACGGGGATGGGGAGAAGGAAAGGTTTTCCGGTTTTAACCTGACCGTGATCCCGTGATCGCGTCGAAAATTGCCAGGATGCATCAGGGACCTGACAGCAACGTGGGGGAAAAAGGGCTCGCTCATCCGGGCAAAAAAAGATTAATAGATAAGATTTACTGTTTTTATCGAGGGGGGTGCAGAGCGGTGAATGGTCATGGTTGATCCAACACCGGGTTTCACTTCAAGGGTAAGATCGGTATTTTTCGGGGCGCCGAACTTCGGATGGGCACTGATCGTGAACTGTTCGCCTTTCTCCAGCAGGTTGTTGGATGCGCCCACTTCACCCGAGACCCCGGTGATACACCAGCTGCCCGGGGTCGTGGAATAGCTCCGCAGCCCGGTCACGGGGTCGAGGGTCTCAGCCCAGGACTCGTTACTGTAGGTGATGGTAACCTTGTCAAAGTCGATTGGCGTAGAGCCTGCGGCAAGGCTGACGGAAAAGTTATACATATCCATGCTCACCCCATCCGTTCCGACACCGTAGACATCGCCGCAGAGCTGGATGGTCGAACTGGCTGTTGCAATGCCGGCGTGGACTACTTCCTGGCTCTTCTGGGTTGTAAGGAAACCCGATCCCAGGACAACATACGAAAAGACCGCCGCTACTACGACGAATGCAATAAGAACGATTGCGGCTTCAAGGCCGGTGAACGCGTTATCCATGAACTGGGACAGTTTCATATTTTTTACCCCGGAGTGATCTGAATGATCAAATTTTGTTTTTCATCACTCAAAAGAATTACGAATTTAACATGAGACAGACCCCGGAAATTATCTGAAACATCGTCTCGTTCCAGAAGTACTAATCATCCATGAACGCCCATTTTAGATCCAGATGATACTTGTGGACTGGCAGCTCCTCGACCGCATATCGAGGGGACATATCAGGATCGACCCGTACGACCCGAAACTCGTGCAGCCGAACTCGGTCGATATCAGGCTCGGCAACCATTTCGTGTGGTATAAACCCGGTGAAAGCATCATCGACCCGTACAACCAGGAGAGCGTGACTGCGGATGTCGGAGAGACCCATGCGGATTCCTTTATCCTCAATCCCGGCCAGTTCATCCTCGCCGAGACCCTTGAACGGATCGAACTCCCCGACAATATCGTGGCAACCATTGAGGGAAAATCAAGCATCGCCCGCCTTGGCGTGACCCTGCACCAGACCGGGGGATGGATCGATGCCGGGTTCCGTGGCACTATAACGCTTGAGATGGCCAACGTCAACTCGCGACCGGTCAAGATCTATGCCGGCATGCCTATCGGCCAGCTCGTCTTCTACACCACGGAGCGTGCGGAACGGCCGTACGGGGCAAAAGGGGATGCAAAATACCTCGACCAGCGGCAGGCAACGTTGTCGCGGTACCACGCGAACCGGCTGTAAATTTTTTCCGGTTTTTCTGGTGGGCCGGACACCCTGATAGGATCAACCGGCTCATCCGATCGCGATCGTTTTTGCATCGTGAGATCACAATGTCGACGATTCATCACCGGGTTCCACGCGGTCTTTCTCCTCGCGACCTTTATGCTGTGTGGGGATCTTTTTCATTTCTTTCCTCATCCGGAAGGAGAGAAGGGGCGGTGCATCCCGGAAGCCGGTGCCGGTTGCATTACCCCGATGCTGATCTGTGGCGATTTGAAAAAAACATTAATAGCCATAGAATATCGATCATTGATTAAGCGGATGATACAATGTCAGATGATACGGATATTAACCAATTAAAAATAATTCGAAAATTTTTTAAAAAATCAGCTAATCTTTTCGTAATCTTATCAATCTTTGGTGCTTTAATTTCGTTATTACCTTCCTTTCTTGATATTATTATAGGAAAAGAATGGATTCGCATTTTACTAGGATCACAACCGGGATTCTATACATTGACACTTTTGATTGTGATGGCATATACCGGCACCATTTTTATGTTAATAATTTTATCATTGATAATTCGAACGTTTTACTACGAGGTTTTAAAGAATGAAGATTGTCTAAATGATTCTAAATTTTATTATACCGTTTTGATGATTATCGGCGGGATTTTTATCGGATCTTTAATTTTGTTTTTAGCATTCAGTTGGTTAATCCGAATAGATTATGCAATTAAATTCACCCTTTTAATCATAATTTTAATCGGGGGGTATAGTCTTCTTATTGGATTATTGACGTATGCTTACATTTTTCTATACAACAGTTATCCTGAAAGAAAGTTGGATTGGTCAATTTTATTTGTAGTCCTTTTAGGAATAATTATATTCATCGTAACACCGGTTCTGATTGGATCTCAAAATGAAGTTTCAAATTACTATAAAGACAAAGAATTTGGGATTAGTTTAGAATCAAACATCCATGAATATTCAAAAAACACTCCTCAAATTATTACACTATCATATCAACTACCCGTGATACCAGGAAATCTTACTTTTTTTGATGTAAATTATGCGCAATGTCATTGGTCCACTAATTTCGGATATTTTTTTACAAAGAACCCAAAATATGCAATAACTAAAAAGTATGATCAGGAAATACTAATTCCAAATTGTCCGTATTTTAAGGACGATGTCTTTTGGACCTATGAAATATCAGAGTTTTCAAAAGATAAACCTCCAATATTTATCGGGTTAGCACTAGAGGATACGAATAATCCGGAGAGAAAATTAGGTTCTGCTAATCTTTCATTCAACTGGATCAGTACGGATTCTCTCAAAAAGGTGGAAAATTCAACAACTTGGATTATTTAACTTCATATCTCGACCATATATTTTACGAACTATAAACGATCAAACATTTAACCAACCCCCTCCGACACTGCGAAGGAGACCAGGAACCTCGCCGTCCGGCATGCGGTCGATGCAGTGAAGGAGCTCTCCGCCACCCTTTCCATCCCCTGCTCCCGCGAACTCATCTTCCCGCCGGTCTACCCGTCGGCGAGGGATCTTCTCGGAAAGATCGTGCAGGACAATCCCGGCGCTCGGTTCGCGATGGATCTCTCGCAGGGCTCCCGGGGACTCTGCACGGCCCTCGCAACCCTCGCCCCTTGGGTGGACGCGGAGGTGTACTCGTCCTTCGACGGAAAGGTGCCCGTGAATATTCCCCTGCCGGACCGGCTGACCAGAACCCTGCTCGCTGATTCTCATTACCAGTCTCCTCACGCTTCTCCTCAGGCAGTACGCAAAGAATGTGCCGGGAGAGACTCACGAATGGGTATCCCGTGACTACCTGTATCCGCAGTTGTGGGCGGTCTACCGGCGGACCCGGGCACGAACTGTGCGGATGCAGATCCGGTTGACTGCCGGCGGAGACAGAAACCACCTCATGAGCCCTCGCATGGGACGTTCTCCGGTTTTATGAAAGCGCTGATTGTGTCGGGGCTCGTGGAGCAGCGGATGTCATCCGGGGAGAACATTAAGCGGGAATACCAGGTGACCGAACGCGGGGAGATGATGTTCCGGTTCTATGCGAACGCGGATACCTGTACGCTGGTGCGGACGATAATCGAGAAAAAGAAAGGGTTCCAGCAGGTCAGCGAACGTCCGCGGTCCGCGTAAAATTTTTCGGGCGCAGGTAAAGGATGTTAGTTACTGAACCGCGCCGCGGTTATGTAACCGTGCCGCGGTTGTACAACTAACAGCAAACGATTATCTCCGGCGTGAGCGATCCGGCCGATGACGGGGGGTTGCCTTAAAAAATTTCGTGCAGAGGGGGAAAGGGTAGCTGAAAATTAAAAAACAGCGTAACAATCTCGTTCGCAGTATCACGCGAATACGCTTAATACCTGAAAGGGGGCTGAAGTCACCCGTATCATTTTCCAAACGATTCAATTTCCTCCCGGACCAGAGGGGGTTGACACATACTTACCCCTTTAATATACCGGAAAAACCCATTGTATACGGATGATCATTTCGGATCGGAGATGAATTAATGCGACTTCTTCTCATTCATTCAGACTACATAGAATACGAAGCCAAAAAGAAGACGAAGATGGCGGAAGAGTGCTCGGTCCTGTCGGACAAGGAGACCGAGGCACTCACCGTCTTCTGCGCTGTGGAATCAATCGATGAAGAGGACCTTGAAGGCGTTATCCTCCAGGGAATCGAGGAGATCAAAAAGACTGCCGGGCAGGTCAACGTAACCAAGGTCGTTGTCTACCCGTACGCCCACCTGTCGAGCGACCTCTCAAAACCCGAAACCGCCGTCACGGTGCTCAATGCCCTCAAGACCGGCCTCGAAGGAGAAGGGTTTGCCGTCAAGCGAGCCCCGTTCGGCTGGTACAAGTCCTTCAAGCTCTCCTGCAAGGGCCACCCGCTCTCCGAGCTCTCCAAGACCATTATTCCCGGTGAGACAACGGCCAAACCGGCAAAGAAGGAAGTCACCCATGACTGGTTCGTGATGACCCCGGACGGGAAGCAGCACGATTACAAGGAGTATGTGAACGACACCCCCTTCGGCTGCCTTGTCCAGAAAGAACTCGGTATTGCAAAGCCCGTTGGCGGCGACCCGGCCCATGTGGACCTGATGCGCGGAAAAGAACTCGTGGACTACGAGCCGGCCAGCGATGTCGGCTGCCTCCGCTGGATGCCCAAGGGCAAGATCATCCGCGACCTTCTTGCTGACTACGTGCTCCGGCTCGTGCTGGACTACGGCGGCTCGCCTGTTGAGACCCCGGTCATGTACGACCTTGGCGACAAGGCGATCTGCGAGCACGCCGCAAAGTTCGGCGAGCGCCAGTACCGCTTCAAGTCCAACAACCGTGACATGATGCTCCGGTTCGCTGCCTGTTTCGGTATGTTCTCGATCATGCGCGACATGCACATCTCGCCCAACCACCTGCCGATGAAGATGTACGAGCTCTCCACCTACTCCTTCCGCCACGAGCAGAAGGGAGAGGTCATCGGCTTAAAGCGTCTCCGGTGCTTCACGATGCCCGACATGCACTCGCTCTGCCTTGACATGCCGCAGGCCCTCAAGTGTTTTGAGGAGCAGCTTGCCATGGGCTGGCAGACCGGTAAAGACTTCGAGACCGAGCTTGTTGCCGCGTTCCGGTGCACGAAGGCCTTCTATGATGAGAACGAGGCATGGGTCAAGAAGATCGTGAAGGAATCGGGCTGCCCGATGCTCATCGAGATCCTCTCCGACCGCGTCCACTACTGGGTTGCCAAGATCGACCTCGCGGCAATCGACGGCCAGAACCGCCCGATTGAGAACCCGACCGTCCAGATCGATGTCGAGTCCTCGACCCGGTTCAACATCAAATATCACAAGGAAGACGGCACACCGGTTCACCCGCCCATCCTCCACTGCTCACCAACCGGCAGTGTCGAGCGTGTCATGTGTGCAATCTTAGAGAACATCTCCACGCAGGAAGTCCCCGGGTTCCCCACCTGGCTCTCGCCAACGCAGGTCCGTGTCGTGCCGGTAACCGAGAAGCACATCGCGTTTGCTGAAGACCTGGTAAAAACCATCAATGCCGCCCAGATCCGGTGCGACATCGATGACCGGAACGAGACCATGGGCAAGAAGGTCCGCGAGGCCGGTATGGACTGGGTCCCCTACGTGATCGTGGTCGGAGACGAGGAAGTCGCATCGAAGAACCTGACCGTGACGGTACGGAAGAAGTCGCAGCCGAACAAGCCGTTCAAGGAGCAGCTCACCGCCGATGCTCTCATCGCAGCAGTGAAATTAGATGTCGAGGGCAAGCCGTTCCGCCCGCTCTATACTCCCCGGAAGCTTTCCATGAAAGCCCGGTATATCTGATACTTTTTTTGAGATCTGCTTACGGAATATTGCCGGGCGATATCCTCTTGTGATAATACGGACCAATGGTGTCTGGAGATTATGGATATCCAGTATTCTGACAGAAAGATCGTTGTAAGTGAAAAGTATCTTACAATGTTGGATCAGTTCGTGCTGGATTTCATCCATATCCTTGAACCGGAAACCCCGTATGTTATCGTGAGCGGGTACGTCGCCATCCTCTTCGGGCGTTCCCGGGGTACGGAGGACGTGGACATTCTTATCCCCCCTCTGGAAAAGGAAGCGTTTGGAAAACTGCACGATGCCCTCCTAGCGAGGGGATTCGAATTCCTGAATGCGGAGGATGCAGGCGGCCTTCACGATATGCTCATCAAGAAGATGGGTATCCGGGTTGCAAGAAAGGAGCAGTTCATACCCAATATCGAGCTGAAATTTCTCAAGGATGAAGTGGACCGGATGGTTCTCCGGGATCGTCTTGAAGTCAGCTTGCCGGATGCAAACTTCTTTATCTCGCCAATCGGAATTCAGATTGCCTACAAACTGTATCTTGGCTCACAGAAGGATATCGAGGATGCATTGTATCTCTGGGAAATCTTCAAAGATGATCTCGATCATGCCGGCCTGATGAAGCAGATGAAGATATTCAGGGTGCAGGGAGACAAATATGGAATTGGCATTTGACCGGAAAGAAAACGAAAAAGAACGGCTCGCGTTTGTCAGAAGTTATGCGGCGTGGGTAAAGCGGACGCCGAATGCCGAATGGAGCCGACAGCAGGCTGCACTGGTCGACAGTTTTGTCCTGAACGCCCGGAACATGCCGCTGACATCCCGTGAGTATCTTGAGCGGGTGGCCGGGCACACCAGAGGATTACCCCGTTAAACCTGCAATCCCGGGCAGGCTCCCGGCCGCATGGCCTGTTCCCTGCCGCACGGAACCGTTCACTCAGGAGTGCCTCACTTCAAATTTACCGGCGGGGATGGACATTTCAAACCGTGCCCCTTTACCGGGTTCGCCGGTCTCCTCAAGGGTGATGCCGGTGATACTGAGGATCTCCCGGGAGAGAAAGAGCCCCAGCGGCCCGGGTTTACCCGCAATTTTTGAGAATATCTTCTCTTTTTTATCAGCGGGGATGCCAACACCGTCGTCCTCGATGACCAGCAGGAAACCTGCCGGTGAAGGTGTCCCGGTAACGCGGACCCTGCTGACATGCTCCCCATATTCCAGGGAGTTTTCCAGCAGGTGCATGAGGATCTTCTCCAGCAGGGGATCGGCATACACCCACAGCCCGGCAGTCGTATCCTCAATAATGACCTTTTCCAGAGCGGGATTTTTCTTCATCTCGGCAATAAGCGCAGACAGATCCTGCCATACGGGGGGGTTTACTCCGAAGTTCTGGTATTTTTTCGTGAACTCGACCTGCTGCTGGACTGCAAGCGCAGAGACCTCTGCACGGCCCAGATAATCTATCAGGTCAGGATCGGTGGTTGACCCTTTTGCCAGTTCGATGTAGCCCATCACGCCGGTAAGTTTGTTCCTGATATCGTGACGTGACATGCTGTCAAGCAGGTTCAGCTTCCGGATCGCCTCTTCGCGGGCACCGTTCAGAAGAGCCCGGTCCGTGATATCCCGGGAATAAATCCTGATCGCCGGATCCCCCCGGGTAAATGACAGCAGTTCCCCAAAGAGTGCAGGACCAACCCTGACTTCACGGTACTCCAGCGAGCGGTTTTCCGCAATCATGGCGGGAGCCAGCAGCTCGAAATCATCGGGTAGGAAAGCTGCGGGATCCGGGGGCAGGCCAAGGCGTGCAAGGGCCTCATGAGCAGCCGGGTTTGCGTACGGGATATCCCGGCCGGCGGTGGCTTCAATGACCGGATCGGGACTCAGTTCGGTACAATGCGAGAGCGTGCGCAACTGCTGCACAGCACGGTTCTCCCCGGTCAGGTCATGGATAATGGCGATGATATGGTCTCCCCATATCCCTGCAGAGATGAGCGTTACCTGCACCGGCTGCAGGTCCCCGTCTTTTCTCCGGCAGGTCCAGGAGAAGGATACAGTACCGTTCTTTCCGGCTTCCTGCAGGTACTCCGTCAGGAGGGTTGCAGATTCTGCTCCACCGGGCTGCTGCCCGGGGGAGAACAGGCTGAGGGGCTGGCCGATAATATCGTTACGCAAAAATCCGAACATGCGTTCAGCCCGGGGATTACAGGAAACCATGCGGTCCCCCAGCACAAGGACCATTCCATCGGGAGACTTCTCGAAGAGGATGGAGTACAGTCCTTCCGTTTTGAGAAGCGCTTCTTTTTCCTGATGCTGCTCCGTGATGTCGGTTGCCACATGAATGATTTTTTCAATCCTTCCCTGCGCATCAGGGACAGGGGTGCAGGCCACAAGGTACGTCCCCCCAAATATCTGCTGCTCCACAACAACCGTCCCGCAGGGTTCCGATTGCAACATCCGGTCACAGGGGCAGCCGCTGACAGGATCCATCCGGCCGGGTTCATGGAAGACCTGCCAGCACTTCATGGTACGGAGCTCCTCAAGGGTTTTTCCGGTCATCTGCATGACTGCATCGTTTGCTTCGAGGATGGAATGGTGGGGGTCGAGGATGACTGCGGGATTTCCGAGGACAGAAAAGATCCTCTTCCACGCAAGAGCTTTGTCCTGCACCTCCTGCTCTGCCATTTTTCGTGCCGTTATATCCTCACCGCAAAAGAAAATTCCGGTGATTCCGGCCACGGGATCCTGCAGGAGGGTATTATGGAAGGCAATGATCCGCTCTTCCCCGTTTTTCGTGAGAACAGGGTTCTCATGGTAGCCTGCATGGGCCAGTTCACCGCTCACCAGCCGGCCAAATACTCCCCTCACTTCTTCACGGATTCGACCGGGAAGGCAGGTAGTAATCCAGTTGCGGCCGAGCAGTTCTGCCTCCGGATACCCGAGGATCTCGCAGCCTTTCCTGTTGATGGTTGAGATAGTACCGTCTGGATCAACTGCTGCAAGCATCAGGCCTGCAGTCTCCAGATAGTTTCCGGCTTCATCGCACTCCGCATTGAGAGATGCCACCTCTTGCCGGTGTTTGGTGATGTCAGTAATAAACCAGGAGAAGTTCTCCTGGCTGCTATCGGATCCGACACTCCGGTGAACGCATACTTCAACCGGTACCGTCGATCCGTTTTTTCTGAGGAGCAACGTTTCATATCTCCGGGAGAGTCCGGTCCGCTCCAGTTCCATCGCCGAGGCAGTTTGCGGGTACTGATCTGCAGCAGAGGGTGCTGTGATGGATTCCCAGTTCATCTGCTGCAGTTCCGTTTCGTCATACCCTGCGAGCTCGCAGAGCGCGGAGTTTGCAATCCGGAACCGGCCATCCGGGCCGGTAATGCAGAACGGCTGCGATGATAATTCCAGGGCTTCTGCCAGGGCAGTTTCACGCTGCCTGTCACCGGCAAGGGTAGCTGTTGCATGCGTGTGGCGTGCCTGTTCATCCAGACGGTCGAGGGCAAACGAGATGTCTGTTGCAATTTCATCGAGGATGGCAATCTGCGGGGCCTGGAAGAAATTGGTCTCACGGGAATAGAGCATGTACGCCCCGACCACTTCACCATGAAGCCGGAAGGGAAACGCGGCAAAGGACCGGTACCCGCGTTTCAGCGCTTCGTCCCTCCAGGGAACCATCCGGGGATCCGATTCAGGCGCATTGCAGATATCAGAATGTCCATTCCGCAGCGCAGTCCCGGTCGGGCCCTGGCTCCTCTCCTCCCCAAAAAGGGCAGTATCGATCGCTTCCAGGTATCCATCCTCGTGCCCGGCATGGGCTACCGGGCAAAAAGTCCTTGACTCCCGGTCGAGCAGCCCGACCCAGGACATCCGGAACCTGCCGGTACCGACAGAAAGCCGGCAGACCTCGTCAAGGAACGTTGCAAGGTCCGTCTTCCTTGCAATGGCACGGTTGATGTCTGACTGTAACGCATGCAGTCGCAGGGAGATCTCATCCTGCTCACGGGACTGCTTCCGCTGCAGGAGATGCCTTATTGCATCCGCAAGGTCCCCTGACAGGTTTTTTGTTTCCTTGTTTTTCCTGAGGTAGTAATCTGCACCGGCATTCAGAGCCTCAACTGCCAAAATTTCACTGCTTTCCGCGGTGAAAAGAATGAACGGGAGCAGGATCCGGCCCGACCTTATCCTGTGCAGGAATTCCAGGCCGGTCGTTCCCGCCAGGGGGTAGCCGGCAACGATAACATCGAAGGACGCTGCCGCGATCATCCCGAGTGCTTCCTGTGCAGACGTACAGGTCGTGACAGAAAATTCACCGGTCTGCCCGAGATCGGCTCTGATGGACTCCGGAAGAGTTGGTTCATCATCAACAAAGAGGATGGAGATCATGACATTGCCCGTGATATGCCTGATACGATGTGTTTTTTATACTGCGATTATTTTTACAGATGAGATATTACTTCTGCGTACTTTATATACCCATCCCGCACCACCGGCCGACAGAACAAGGTCCGGCAGGGGGTATCCCCGGAACGCTGAAACCTGACGGGTACGACCGCTCTTCATCATGATGAACCGGGGTTCTCCGACCGGGGCGGATCGGTATACCGGGAGAGAACGGGTAATCCCGAACCGGCATTCTCCGGGCGTGTACCTGAGCTGGCAGGTTTCCGGCCGGGACAGGAGGCCAGGATGGACGGGAAAAAAAGTCGGAGATATTCAGATACGGAGCGGGGAGAGTTTTTCTATCACCCGCTCCACCTGCACGACCGCAGTCCCGATGTACGCATCGGGGGAGAGGAGGGCGGCGATATCTGCCTTCGAGCAGTACCGCACCACTTCCGGATCGGCACCCAGAACATCGGCAAGCGGGCGGTCCTCGGCCAGTGCCTGCATGCTCGCCATCCGGATCCGTTCGTGGGAGTCCTGACGGTTCATACCTTTCTTTGTCAGCTCGATCATGACCGACTCGGCCATGTTGATGCCGTGCAGGAAGCCAAGGTTCCTCCGGATTGCTGCACGGTTGATGACGAGCCCTTCGAGGACTACGGTCATCAGGCGCAGGCAGTGGTCGGTGAGGATCGATGCCTCGGGAAAGAGCACCCGCTCGCAGGAGGAGTTCGTCAGGTCGCGCTCGTCCCAGAGGGTGTTGTTCTGGAGCGCCGGTTCGACCGCCGAACGGATGATCCGGGCGAGGCCGCAGACCTGCTCGCTCTTGATAGGGTTCCTCTTGTGCGGCATCGTCGAGGAGCCCACCTGTTTAGCCCCGAACGCTTCCTCGACCTCGCCGATCTCGGTCCGCTGGAGCGAGCGGACTTCGACCCCCATCTTGTCGAGCGTTGTTGCGACACCGGCGCAGAACATGAAGAACTCCGCATACCGGTCGCGGGAGATTACCTGGTTTGAAACGTCCACCGAACTCATGCCAAGGTATTCCATCATGCTCGCCTGCACTTCGATCCCCTTTGGGCCGAGCGCTGCCTGTGTCCCGACCGCGCCGGTCATCTGGCCGACAACAACCCGGGGACGCATCTGTTCGAGCCGCTCGATATGCCGACCCACCTCGCTTGCCCAGATGGCGAAGCGGAGGCCGTACGTTGTCGGGACCCCGTGCTGGCCGTGAGTACGGCCAATGCAGACAAGAGCCTTGTTCTCTTCTGCCCGTTTGAGCAGGACACCCAGGAGACGGCGGAGTTTCTCATCGATCAGGTCCAGCGTCTGGCCGAGCTGGAGCCCGGTTGCAGTGTCAAGGATATCATTGCTCGTGGCCCCGTAATGCACCCAGCGGCCGGACTCTCCTGTGACCTCCGAGATCGATTTCACAATCGCCATCATGTCGTGGCTGATCTCAAGCTCGATTGCCTTTGCCCGCTCAAGCGAGGCGTTGTGGGCCTTTTCGCTGATCTCGACTGCCGCTGCGGCCGGGATCATGCCGTGGTGGGCCTCGGCCTTTGCCAGCGCGACTTCAGCGCTGACAACACAGGCGAACCGGTTCTTCTCACTCCAGACGGCACGCATCTCTTTTGTGCCGTAACGCTCCTCGATGGGGTGGACTGCCATGGGTAGAAATGGGATGTACAGGGATATAAGGGGTGAGGGGATTCTCAAATATGATTGAACTGGATGCAGCTGATTCACACTCACGTTAAAAAAGTGCCGCGGATGCGATCATCGCAGCATCGGCCCGGTCGATCGGGGCTGCAGTTGTCACGAACGATCCGCATTTTACCGGGATGGGTATTGAGGTAATAAGGTACCCATAAAATCCCGGGGGGTCTGAAATCATGAATGGTATCCAGAACCTGCACACACGATCAGATTTTGAGATCCCGGTTCCTTGTTCGCTTCCCGATTCGGTTCCGGGAAACGGGGGAATTTGTTCGTCGCACAAACGCACAATCTATAAATAGCATCGTGTAATAATGCATGAAGCAATGAAAACAATCACTCTCCGGGATGAAACATATCACTCGCTGCTCATCCTCAAAGAGGGCGATGACAGTTTTTCCGATGTCATCGATCGTCTCATCAGCAGGAAGAACCACGACATCCGTGAATATGCCGGGGCACTCCGTGATTCAAAGGTACTGGATGATCTCCACGCATTCACAAAAAAGATGCGCAGCTCAGGCCGGGCGAGAATTTGATCGTCCTTGACACCTCATTCCTGATCGATTACTTTCGGAACGAGAACCTTTCCGATCTCATTCCCCAGGGTGAGAAAACTGCGGTGACTACGATATCCTACTATGAGATCATGGCTGGGATCCAGCGAATAAAATCCCCCAGGGAGGAGAAATTTTTCCGGCACTTTTTTTCTGACGTGGAGATCCTGGATTTTGATCTCACGGCTGCGGATATTGCCAGCGGCATCGGAGCTCGTATGGCAAAAGAGGGAAACCGGGTAAATGCATTCGACATCCTGATTACCGGCATTGCGCTTGCTCACCATGCAGGAGCCATCATCACTGCGGATACGGACTTCAATGAAATTGCAAAGTATGCAGGAATTGAAATCAGGAATTATCCGCGGTAAACATCATCACATTCACCCCATTCACATCGAAGTACCCTTTGTCGTATCTCATCTTTGGGTAATCCGACAGGCCAGAGAGCCAAAATTTATCTGGGTTTCACCATCATTGTGATGCATGGCAGCACAAGAGCCGGTCCCCGGTTTTCTTCTGGAAATAATCTCCCTCATTATCGCCCTGTCCCTTGCAGCCCTGATGCAACCCGTTCTTGGCAGGTGGGATGCCGTACTCTTTTTCATCGTCCTGTTCTTTCTTCTCTGGGCCATTGCAACGAAGCGGGGCTGGTCGATACCCCACCCCCTGCTGTTTATCCGTTCAACGGCTGTAAGCGATATTTTCCTCGGACTCCTGCTGACGGTAATAGCACTGGCAGTCTCGTGGTTCATCGGAAACGCGATCAGTCATGCGTTCTCTGACCTGATGGGAATCCTTCTTGGTCTCGTGGTTTTCGGGATCATCATGATGATAGTATCTGCTTCGAGGAACTGGCAATAGTTTTTCTTCACATTTTCCGGAAGGATCCTGGTTAATCCCACCTTTGCAAACCTGTATGATGATCGCTCTGTAATGGTGATGCTTAAAAAAAGCCGATCAGATTGGCATTATCCATGAAAAAAGGGTCAATACGAGATAATTTCCAACCCATCGATCGCAGAGAAATGCCGGTCCCGCGTTACCAGCGGTTCGTCATGGCGGAGCGCGATGGCCGCGATCAGTTCATCGAAGGTTGAGATGTGCCGGCCGCTCCCGGAAAGGGATGACGCAATATCGGCGTAGATGATTGCGGATTCCGCATCGAAGGAGAGGATCGGGAAAAAACCGAGGAATTTTTCTGAAACATCGTAGACTTTCTTTTTCCCGCTCTTTTTTGCCCCGTACAGAAATTCGGCGCTGCTGACAGATGTGGTTCTTAGCGGGTTGTGGTGTTTTGTTATTTCACCTGCATCGGGATCTCCTTTCATGAGATCGATAAGAAAACAGGTATCGACAATCGTCAAAACGATACCTTCCGGGGCTTGACGCGATCGAGCTCAGCCTTTGCCGTTTTTACGGATTCTGCAATTTCACTGCGGACTGCGGGATCGATTGTCGTTAAAAAATCGCAGACACTTTTCGTCTCTGCCCCGGTGACGCGGAGTATTACATCGGAATAACTCTCTCCGGCACGCTTGTGTGCCTTGAGTGCGTGATACGCGGATTCCTTGATGTTTATGGTCTTGGTCACCATGAAAGATTCATTGTGTATACACAGTTATACTTTTTTCGGCAGACACGATATTGGCGAATAATTTCCAGTGCAACAAATTCAATGTTGCATCCGTGTTGTCGGGGTGCATCAGGTGCCACAAATGATGCGCATTTTACCGGGGGAGAAGCTATCATCCATGGACTTATTCTTTTTTCAAAAGTTCAAGAGCAATTGGTATTTCTTTCTGAATTGTTCGCAGATTATTATCCAAAAAGATTTTTTCATTGCTCCTGCTTAATGTATCATATTCTTCCATCAACGAACTTATTTTAATTATAGATTTTATCGTATCTTCTCGGAAAACGAAAATTTTTTCATGATTTCTGTGTAAAAATGTATATTTCGATTGAAAATAATGACCCCGAAGAGCTTCATCGGGATATTCGATGCCTAATTCCGGAAAATTTTCTTTGCAATCTTCAACATCAAGTCCATCCGGAAGGTCCCGTAACTGTGATTCATGATGATCGTAACGCCTTATCGCCAAATCTAAATCGTGTTTCAATTGTTCTAACTCGAAAGAAAATACCTTGCTGAATTTTTTTCGCATACTTCGCTGGTTCCAAAAATTTTGAGACCACGTTAAAATTAACGCCAAAATCACCCCAAATCCTGTAGGTACAATTAATTCAACAAAATCGTACGCCATTTTTACATCTCAAATCTGGATTTAGTGAATGGAAAAATAAAGGTTAGGTTTGTGCTTGGGTGATGGTGTGTTTTCGATGGGATAATATTTATGATTCTCCCGCTGTCCCCGACAAGGCGCCCCCACGGCGGATCAGAACGGTTTCGTTAATATCCGGTAATACGGCATTATCACAATTGGGGGATGCCCACGCGGCGGGGGTGAAACCCCCGGGAGCGTACTTCACCTTCACCCCGCACCCCCGGGCTAAATAACCATTCAGCACCAATACTAACGTACCAATGGACAGCATCGACACCTACTTCCCGTACAGCGAATACCGCCCGGGCCAGCGCCACATGCTCGAGGTCGCGGCTGCCGTTGCCCGCGAGGGCGGCATCGCCATGATCGACGCCCCCACCGGCTCCGGGAAGTCGAGTGTTGTCGCCTCGCTCCTTGCCGAGCGGAAAAAACGGAAGATCGTGATCGCGGTCCGGACCGTCAGCCAGCTCACGACCTTCATCCGCGAACTCGAACTCGTGAAGAAAAAACAGCCGCAGATCAAGACCGTGTACCTTGTCGGCAAGGGAAGCATGTGCCCGCTCGGCGGAGAAGGCGACATATACCGCCGGTGCGAAGGGGTCAAGAACTTCTCGAACAGCCTTATGCGGGACCGGGCCGACAAGGGTGCTCTCACCCCGATAAAAGACCCGTTCATTATCCAGCAGATCCGCAGGCAGGACAAGGAGCACCCGATGCTCTGCCCGTATTACATTGCGAGCAAAATGTTTGTGCCCGCCGAGAGCATGGGGGTCAGGATGGTGCCGTCAACCGCACTCCGGAACAAGGCCGACCGGGTTATCGCAAACCCGGTCCCGCCCCGGGAGCTGAACGAGTTCTGTGGCGAGATCTGCCCGTACGAGCTGATGATGCAGGCGGCCCGGAACACCGATGTGGTCATCCTCAACTACCACCACCTCTTCAACCGCGACATCCGCGAACAGCTGTACACAAACCTCGGGGTCGAACCCCAGGACGTACTCCTCCTCATCGACGAAGCGCACAACTGCGGGGATGTCATCACGGGCATCGAGAGCGTGACCCTTGAGGAGCGCGACCTCGAGCAGGCCTCCCGCGAACTCGGGAGCATGGCCCGGCGCCACAAGGGGGCGGAGGCGGTCCGGCACGTGCTTCCCCGTCTTACCGAGTTCATCAGGGGTCTTGCCAACTCGCAGGAGGCCGAGGACTGGTTCGACCCCGCCATCTTCGAGCGGATGATCCTCCGGGAATCCCTGTACAAGGAGATGGACGAGATTGTGGACGACCTGATGGGCCTCTCCGAGACCGTCCGCGAGAAGAACATCAAGGGCGGCGAGTTCCGCGAGACTGCCATCGAGCGGCTCACGGAGTTCATGGTACGGCTGGCGCATTCATCGACCGACCCGGCATTCCTCACCGTGTACCATAAGGACGAGAGCGGTATCGCGCTTGAAGTGCGCAACATCGATCCGGCTGCCTCCCTCTCGGATGTCTGCGGTTCGCACTCCTGCTGTATCCTCATCTCCGGCACGCTCTCACCGGTCGAGAGCTTCCGGAAATACTATTTCGGCAACAGCAGGGTGACGACCCTCGTCCTCCCGAACGCATTCCCGAAAGAAAAACGGCTGGTCGCCTGCGCAAACGATATCACCACCGCGTTTTCCATGCGGCAGAACAAGGATAACACCAGCCGGATCGTTGACTATATCACAGCCTTCGCCGGGCTCAAAGGCAACCGGGCGATCTACTTCCCGAGTTACCAGATCCTCGAATCGTATGCAAACCTTTCCACCCCGCATATCCGCAACCGGAAGATCTTCATCGAACCCCGCGATGCCGCCGATGCCAGCGCCGCCCTCTCCCATTTCCTCTCGCTGCCCTCGCGGGGGGAGTCAGGGGTCATGTTCGCGGTCTGCGGCGGGAAATGGAGCGAGGGGCTCGATTACCGGGGCGAGATGCTGAACGGGGCGATGGTCATCGGCCTCCCGCTTGCGCCGTTCAACCGCGTCCGGAAGATGATGATCGATTACTTCCGGCACAAGTTCGGGCTTGAAGGTGAGTTCCTCTGCTATACCCTGCCCGCCATCAACAAGTCCCTGCAGGCGCTGGGCAGAGTCCTCCGGACACCGGAGGACCGGGGTGTCCTCGTGCTCGGCGAGAAGCGGTTCCTTGAGAAGAGGGTACGCGAAGGATTGCCCCCGTGGATCCAGCAGGAGATGATCGAATGCGACAGCCAGAAATTCCGGGACGTGATCGCGGGATGGAAGTGACCGGCGGCTCCTGCAGGCTCGGGCTCTGGTTTGTCCATGTCTGGTGGAGCGGCAGCACGGTCCACCGGGTGCGGTTCTCCACCACAGGAATTGCGGGGGATGTCCCGGAACCCTTCCGTAAATTCTGTGCCGGCCATCCTGTGGACCTGACGCAGTTCGCGACGGTGGCGATTGTTATGGATACCCCTTACAGCCGGATCTACCGTGCCGTGAAGAATGTTCCCTATGGCAGCACGAGCACATATGGTGAGATCGCACGACTGGTCGGTACCTCTCCCCGCGTGGTAGGTCAGGCCATGGCGAACAACCCGACACCGCTGGTGATCCCCTGCCACCGGATTGTAGCCGCGAGCGGGATCGGGGGCTTTTCGCCGGACGTCGGGATCAAGGAACTTCTGCTTGCCATGGAGAAGAAGACATTACAAAAACTACTAGTGGCAAAAAAGTCCAGCTCATATCCAGTATCCGGGATCCCGCCGGAATATCACAAGAGCAGGGAGAGGTAAGAGGATATGAGCAAAGTCCGCCGATCAGCGGTAGTCCTTGTCGGGGGAGAAGCCCGGCGCGCCAACGGGCAGGAGAAATATTTCTTCATGTACGAGGGCAGGACGTTCATCGAACGGCTGATCGAGACACTCGAGCAGGTCGCCGACGAGATTATTCTGGTTGCAAAAGACCCCGGGCAGTGCAAACGGTTCCAGCACCTCAAAAGTGTCCGCTGCATCACCGATCTCCGCCCGGGCATCGGCCCGATTGGCGGGCTGCATGCCGGGGCACTTGCAGCGCAGGGGGACACGCTCTTTGTCTCCGCATGCGACATGCCCTGTGTCGATCCCGGGGTAGTGCGGTATCTTTTCGATGCCATCGGGGATGGTGATGCTGCGATCCCCAGCTGGAACTATGAGATGATCGAACCGCTCCACGCGGTTTACCGGAGATCCGTGCTTCTCAAATACCTTGAAAACCACGAATCCTATTCGCTCCGCCCCATGATCCGCAGCATCAATACCCGCTATGTGCCGGTCGAGGAACTGCGGCGGTTTGATCCGGGTCTCCGGACATTCACCAATATCAACAAGCTCGAAGATCTCGAACGGATCAATGCCGCAGCGCCGGATTACCCAAAACAGGCATAACCGGGCTTCACGCAGGGTTCCGGGGGCAACCGGGGCGTTTAAAATATATGCTAGAAGATCAAGGAGAATAATATACGAAGATCACACGCATAAAACCAGGATTTTGTGCGCAGGTATACGAATGATTGAGCATCTATCACGCGGGAAAGAAGACCTCCTGCATTTTTTCATCTTCGCTGCCTCCTATGCCGGGGCAGTCGGCTCGACAATATTTTCCTTAACCCACGGGATATTCGAAGTATTCCCGTTCCTCTACATCCTCCCCATCATCCTTTCCGTCTTCTTTTATCCCAAACGGGCCGTCCTCCTCACCCTGATAATCAGCCTGACCTATATCGGGCTTGTCTACCAGCTCGGGTTTACCAATCTCACCTTAATTGCCGTTGCCACCGCATGGTTTGCGATCTTCATGACCATCGGGATCGTAGCCTCATCCTATGCAAACCAGCTGCTGGATGAAAAGGCCCGGATCCAGCATATCCTGAAAAACTCGCAGGACGGCATTCTCTGTTTTGACATCAGCACCGGCATTATTGCCGAGATCGATGCCAAATGCGCCCGCTGGCTCCGGTATGAAAGGCCGGAACTTCTGGGAATTTCCCTGTCATCAGTCTGGCCTGACAATTCCGGCCGGGAACGGTTCATCGGCAGCTTAAAAAACAACCCGGATGAGACCGAGACAGAAGGATTGTTCCGGGCAAAAGACGGCACCGTCCTGCGATTTGTCATATCCGCCCTCATGGTCACCCGGGGCCGGGCACTCTGTTCCGTTATCGATATTACCGGGGACAAGATAGTAGACGAGGAGATAAGGAGAACTCTTGAGGACCTCGAAGAACAGGTGAAAGCCAGGACGGCACACCTTGAGCGGATCAACGAAGAGCTCCGGACCGAGATCCTCGAGCACCGGAAACGTGAGAACAACCTCCTTGCCGGCCAGGCCCGGCAAATGGACGAGGAGGACCGCACATGAACCTGACGGCAGATACCCGGCAGCAGATCTCCTGGGGATTTGCTATCCTTGCCACAACCCTTTTTGCGGTCTATTCAACCATTTATTCCCTGACGCATGGGATCTATGATGTCTTCCCGTTCCTCTATTTCCTTCCCATCATCATCTTCGTGTACCGGTACCCGCACCGGGGGGTTTTCTTCTCCTTATTCATCAGCATCATCTACCTCGGCCTGATTTATTACCTGAGCAGTTTCAACGCTTCCCTCATTGCCGTATCCACGGCATGGTTTGTCATATTTGTCACTATCGGGGTAGTCACATCCTCGTTTGCTGAAAGCCTGAAGACCGAGGAGAAGAAATACCGGGGGATCTTTGAAAATTCCCAGGCAGGGATCTTCACGTTCAACCTCACAACCCAGAAAATCATCGAGATGAACGGGAAATGCGCCGGGATGCTGAAATACGGCATACAGGATCTGGTCAATACCGATCTTGCAACGATCCTTCCCGAACCCCAGGAACAGGACGCTTTCATCCAGCAGATCCATATTTATTCCCATATCGGCAATACCGAACTCCGCATCCAGACAAAGGACGGGGCCGTCCGGCACTTCCTGGTCTCAGCATCCCTCACCCCCAATAATATCGTCATCTGTTCGCTGGTGGATATCACGGAGCGCAAACTTGCCGAAAAGGTGATCCAGAAAGCAAAGGACGATCTGGAACAGCGGGTCAGTGAGCGGACCGGCGAACTTCTGCAGGCAAACGAGATACTCAAGGCAGAGATCCAGGAACGGAAGCGGTTTGAAGCCGCGATCCAGCTGGCTAACCGCAAACTCAACATACTCTCATCCATCACCCGTCACGATATTCTCAACCAGATCACCGCCATCATCATGTACCTCACCCTCACCGAAGAACTCGTGACGGATCCGCAGGGAAAGGAATACTTAAGCAAGATTGAACAGATCACCCACTTAATCCAGAAACAGATCAAGTTCACCCGCGATTACCAGAATATCGGGGCAAATGCTCCCCTGTGGCAGAACGTGTCCGAAGTGGTGGACAAGGCGGTAAAAGACCTGATTTCCAGCAATATCCGGATAGAAAACAATCTGGGCACCGTGGAAATCTATGCAGATTTCCTCCTCGAAAAGGTGTTTTACAACCTTATCGATAACACGATCAGGCACGGCGACCACGTAACCTTTATCCGGTTCGGGTACAAACGCGAGGAGGATTCCCTCATTATTCTGTACGAAGATGACGGAAAAGGGGTTCCGGCTGATGCAAAGGAACGGGTCTTCAAACGCGAGTATTACCGGAATACCGGATATGGATTATTCTTATCCCAGGAGATCCTCAGTATGACCGGAGCTACGATAAAAGAGACCGGGGAACAGGGCATCGGTGCCCGTTTTGAGATACGAATCCCCAAGGGAATGTTCCGCTTCCCCGATGAGGGATTTCAAAGATAATTTACCCTGTTTTAAAAAAAAATCAGTAACGGGGAAAATCACAGGTTCTTTTTCCTGCCGCTTGCGTCCCGCATGTAATGCCCGAACTCGCTTTTTAAGAGGATGTCCCCGGAGAAGACCGGGCCGTCCCGGCAGACCCGGAGACCTGACGGGTCGACGCAGCATGAACCGCAGACACCAACACCGCATTTCATGTACCGGTGCAGCGAGAACTCCGTTTTGTGGGCGAGTCCTTTCTCGGCAACCTTGGAAAGCACTGCCCGCATCATGATCTCCGGCCCGCAGACCGCGATCCGGTCGTAGATGCCAAGGTTAAGGTCATCCATCAGGGCGGTTACGAACCCGTGGTGACCGAGGGAACCATCATCCGTTGCGATCAGCACATCCGTGCTTTCGTCCAGCTGGTCGAGGAAGAGGAGCTCGGACTCGGTTCGGGCGCCTAAAAGGAGCGTCATGACACTGTCGGCACGGGCAAGCGGGAGGAGCGGGGCTGCACCAACGCCCCCGGCGATGGCAAGGACTTTTTCTGCCTTGGTAAACCCGTTGCCAAACGGCCCCCGGAACCCAAGGTTTTTTCCGGGCTTGAGATCGAAGAGTGCGCCGGTTGCATCGCCGACTTTCTGGACCGTGATGCTGTTCTCGGACGAGAGCGCCATCGGGATCTCGTCGACACCCGGCACCCAGACCATCACAAACTGGCCGGGCTGGAAGTCGAAGGTTTTGTCAAAGAAAAATGTCCGTATATGAGGAGTCTCTTTTTTTACCCGTACGATGGGGACAGCTTCCGGGAGCATCTCAGACATGGGCACACCCCACGATCTCTTTGGGACTGACCCCGTTTTTGGCATAGAGGTCTTTTTTGATCGTCTCAAAGATATTCACGTCGCCCTGTACGGCACTGCCGATCTCCACGGCCTGGGCACCTGCCATCATCATCTCGACCACATTGTCAGCAGTTGCAACTCCGCCGCAGCCGATAACCGGGATCTTCACGGCCTCATAGAGTTCGTATACGCACCGTACTGCGATGGGGAAGACCGCTCTCCCGGAGAGGCCGCCATAACGGTTGCCGAGGACAGGCCTCCGGATGCTGGTCGATATCCGCATGGCTTTTACCGTATTGACCGCGACAATGGCACTCGCCCCACCCTTCTCCGCAGCACGGCCGATAGCCGTGATATCGGTAACGTTCGGGGTCAGTTTTACCCAGGTCGGTACACCGCTCCTGCTCACGGCACGGGTGCAGGCTTCGACAAGGGCCGGGTCACTGCCGATTGCGGCACCATACCCTTCCGCGTGCGGGCAGGAAAGGTTGAGTTCGAACCCTGCCACGTTCCCTTCAAACCAGCCTGCGACTATCCCGAACTCTTCCGGGTTGCCACCGAATATGCTGGCAATCACCGGCTTTTTGGCAAGCCCTGCGATTTCTTCGGTGAATTCCTTTGAGGGGTTGGGGAGACCCATCGCGTTCAGGAGCCCGTCTGAGAGGACGACGAGGCAGGGGCCGGCATGCCCTTCCTTGGGTTGCGGCCCGATGGATTTGGTCACCACGCCGCCGGCGCCGAGACGCAGCATCCGTGATAACGAAGCGCCCGTTGTACCGAGGATACCGGCAGCAAGGAGCAGGTGGTTCTCCAGCGTGACTCCTCCTACGGTTACCGGGCCTGGCCTGATCTGTACCATTCATCAGGAAATGGTCGTTATTTATTATAAAAAGCACCTTTTGGTGGACTACCAAAAAAATTCAGCATGCGCCGGATACCAGGAGGAGAACAGGGAAACCGGTATGGTTGCCGGGAGTGGCACGCGGGGGAAGGGGGTCTTCACGGGTATCTTCCGGAGATCCACCTCTGCACATAAACCACCAGTCCCCTGAACATGCCAGCACAGCTGATACAAACAAGAAATGGTAAAAAAAAAATTTAAAAAAAGGTGATGCCCGGATCTTTTCCGGTCCATTGTCGTATCCGGATACCCGCATCCTATCAGGGTTTTTTACGACCTGCCAGTTCTTTCACCGATTTCCCATATCCATATTGTTCTTTTTCACCGGATTTTTGGAATTCAACCTGCTCCCGGATAAATTTCTTATCATCTTTGGGCTTAATGCCCGCTGTATCCTGCGGTTCAATAAAATCTTTCATGGTCCCCCAGAATACCATGATAAAACCGGTTACCGCAAGGCAAATCGCGGGCGCTTTGGCGATACCCATCTTTATTGTCGGATTTGAGCTGATTCCGCCGAACATAAGATCGCCAAATTGGGTGAGGAATAATTCGATCTGCGGGAAATAGATAAACTGTCCCGGCAGGAGAAGACCGATTATACCTGTGACAAGGGCAACAAGACCGATCCATTTGACAAGACGTGCAAGACCCATTATTTCACCGGCAGACACTTGTTGGTCATAGGAGGTATATAGTTTACCGAAATTTTACCGGGATATCCCCCGGGGGAAAGAAAATGAGGTTATCTCTGCTGTTTTTTTAGAACCGTTTAATTATTCACGCACAGGGGTTTGATCATCGGGATTTTTTTTAAACCTGCCCATCCTGATGCCGTTATTTATTATCAGCATACCCATATTGGTACCTAGAATGGCGCGCCTTGCAGTGGTTGGAGTAGGAAGGATTGGTGGCGAGGTTGCGTACATGGCGGCTGCCCTCGGGATCGTGGACGAGCTGATCCTGTACGACAGTGCCCCGGAACTCCTCAAAGCACAGGTGCTCGATCTCCGGCACACCGGCCTCGACATGGCGATCAGCACGGATAAAAAAGCGATCCGGGATGCGGACATCTGCCTTTTTTCCGCCGGGCTTCCCCGGAATCCGGCGGTCAGGACCAGGGCCGACCTGCTGGATGCCAACCTGCCGGCAACCAACGACTGCATGGGAATGATTGTAGGTTTTTCCGGGGTCCTCATCACGGTGACCAACCCGATGGATGTCAATAATTTCTACCTCTGCAGAAAAGCCGGCATCCCGCGGGAACGCTGCATCGGTTTTGGCGGCCAGCTGGACAGCGCCCGGTTCGGGATCGCGCTCCGGAACCGCAACATCGGCGGAGTCCCGTTCGTACTGGGGGAGCACGGCGAGCATCAGGTCCCGGTCTTCTCCCGCCTGTCCCAGGAGGTACCGGAACCGGTCCGGAACGAGATCCTTACCGAACTGCGCGGTGCGAGCATGGAAGTTATCAGGGGCAAAGGGGGTACCGTTTTCGGCCCTGCCCTCCATCTCGCCAACCTTATCCGTATGGTCCTTTCCGACACCCGGGAACTGACGATCTGTTCGGCGGTTCTCGAAGGCGAATACGGGATTGCAGAGTGTTCGCTGGGGGTCCCGGTCCGCGTCGGGCGCGAAGGGATACTCGGGATCGAGGAGTGGGCGCTCGATCCATGGGAGACCGGAAAGATGAACGAGGCAGGAGTATTTGTCGGAGATCTCTCGAAAAAGGCGGTGTGCTGACCATGGCTTCCCAGTCGATACGGACAGATGCCTGCATTAATGCGCCGTGCACGCTTGATTCGTTCTCCGGCCACCGGATTGCCATCAACCAGGTGGAGTACAGCAATACACCGGACGGCCCGGTGATCCACATCTTCGGCCGGGATGTGCAGGGTAAGGCAGTCCGGATCGATGTGACGGGGTTCAGGCCGTATCTCTATGTTCCTGCAGACCAGGCGGAGTCCGTCCCGCTTCCCCAGCAGGCAATGCTCGAGACCGGAACGTCGTACCGGTCAATCCGCGGTGAACCGCTCCGCCGCCTCTATACCCAGCGCCCGGGGGATGTCCGGGATGTTCGGGAGCGGTACCGGCACTTCGAGGCGGATATCCCGTTTGCCACCCGCTTCATGATCGACACCGGGCTCACGGGAGGGGTGTCGGCCCCGGACACCACGGTGAATTACCAGGACATTGCACCGGCAGAAGTGGATGCACCGGCCCGCACCTGTATCGTCGATATCGAGTGCGAGGACGAGCGGGGATTTCCCGATCCGGAGCGCGATGCGATCATCTGCATCACCTGCTTTGACTCCTTTGACAACGATTATACAACCTTTCTCTTCTCCCGGTCAGGTGCATCACCCGAGATCGCTGCAAAAGAGCGCGAAGGGGGGCTTGAGAACGGCTGCTTCCGGAAAGGAACGCATACCATCTTCACGTACCCGGACGAAGTCGCCATGCTCCGGGCCTTCGCCGGGTATATCATCGCACGGGACCCGGACGTCCTCTCCGGCTGGAACTTTGTCGATTTCGACATGCCCTACATCACCGGCAGGATGAAAAAACTGGGATTGCAGGAGGACTCCCTTGCCCGCATCCCCGGGTATACCGAGCGCAACGCCCTCCGGGGCCGGGCGCTCTTCGATCTCTTAACTGCCTACAAGAAGATGCACTCCACCCTCAAGGAGTCGTACCGCCTTGACGCGGTTGCCATGGAGGAACTGGGCCAGCAGAAGGTACGCTATACCGGGACCATCTCCGATCTCTGGAGAAAACAGCCGGCACTCCTCGTCGAGTACAACTTCAAGGACGTGGAGCTTTGCGTGGGGATCAACCGCAAAGACAACATCATCGACTTCTACCGGGAGATCGCCCGGTATGTCGGGTGCCCGCTTGACAAGACGCTCAATTCATCGAGCGTGATCGATGTCTACGTATTGAAAAAGGCATTCGGGAAGTATGTCCTGCCCTCCAAGGGGTTTGCCAATGCCGACGAGTTTGAAGGTGCAACCGTCTTCGAGCCGAGCAAAGGCGTGCGGGAGAACGTGGTGGTGCTCGACCTCAAGTCCCTCTACCCGATGGCCATGATGACAATCAACGCCTCGCCCGAGACCAAGTCCCCGGACGGGGAACTGAAGGCCCCCAACGGGATACGGTTCAAAAAGCAGCCGGACGGTCTGACCCGGAGCATCATTTCCGAGCTCCTGAAGGAACGGGACGAGAGGAAAAACCTGCGCAACACGTTCCCCTTCGGCTCCCCGCAGTACATCATGTACGACATGCAGCAGAACGTGCTCAAGGTGATCATGAACACGTACTACGGGGTCTCGGGTTACACCCGCTTCCGGCTCTTCGACCGGGAGATCGGGGCTGCCGTGACATCCGTGGGAAGGGCGATCATCGAGCACACCCGCCGGGTGATCGAGCAGCAGGGCTACAAGGTCATCTACGGCGACACGGATTCCTGCATGGTGCAGCTGCCCCCGCTGGATACGGAAAAGACCATTGCGGCTGCAAAGGCAATCGAGAAGACCTTAAATGAGAGTTACCAGGAATTTGCCAGGACCGAACTGAATGCCGATGTCCATTTCTTCTCGATCAAGTTCGAGAAGATCTACAAGAGGTTCTTCCAGGCCGGCAAGAAGAAGCGGTACGCGGGAAACCTCACCTGGAAAGAGGGAAAGGACGTCAACGAGACCGATATCGTGGGGTTCGAGATCAAGCGCAGTGACACCCCGCAGATCACCAAGGTTGTCCAGAAGCGGGTGATGGAGATGATCCTTGCCGGAGAGGGATACGACGGGATCAAGGCGTTCCTTTCCGATGTGATCAAAAAGTACCGGGCCGGCAAATACACGCTCGACGAGATCGGCATCCCCGGCGGGATCGGGAAATCGCTTGATGATTACGACAATGATGATGCACAGGTGCGGGGCGCCAAGTATGCCAACGAGCACCTCGGTACGGAGTTCGGGAAAGGGAGCAAACCGAAACGGATCTACATCAGGACCGTAACGTCGAAATTCCCCAAGACGGATGTGCTCTGCTTCGAGTATGCCGACCAGGTGCCAAAAGAGTTCGTTGTCGACTGGGAGCTCATGCTTGACAAGACCATCAAGCAGCCGATCTCCCGAATCATCGAAGCGCTCGGGTGGGAATGGAACGATGTCGACCCGTCGCGAACGACCCTGGCCCAGTGGGGGCTCGGGTGACCGGGATCGTTTTTACCGGGATGGCTGGATACGGAACTTCCCCGGCGGGACCGAGATCTCAAACCGTGCGCCCCTGCCCGGATAACCCGTTTCCATGATATTCATACCGGTTATCGCAAGGATTTCCCGGGCCAAAAAAAGCCCGAAGCCGGTGTGGGTGCCAAATCCCTTGCCAAAAATATTCTCCTTGTCCGAATCCGGGATGCCCGTTCCGTTGTCCTCGATGACCCACGTCATGTCCCCATTCCCGTTCCGGAAATACACCCGGATGGTTGTAACACTGCCGCCATGCCTGAGCGCGTTGTCGATGAGGTTGTACACCACCGTCTCAAACAGGGGATCTGTATAAATCTCAAGACCTCCCGCTTCATTGACCAGTTTTACCTGCCCCATGTCCAGCAGGGATGAGACCCGCAAACAGACCGCAGCAAGGTCCTGCCATTCGGGATTTTTGACGCCAAGGTCCTGGTAGTCCCTGGCGAATTCGACCTGCTGCTTTAGCATGCCGACAATCCTGTCAATCTTGTCGAGGAATTCCCGCATGGACTCAGGGTCCCCGGCCTGCCGGGCAAGCCCGATGTAACCGCCAAGGACGGTGATCTTGTTCAGGATGTCGTGCCGGGTGACTGCCGAGAGCAGGTTCATTTTGCCGGTTGCCCGCGCCAGCGCATCCTGATGGGCGATCCGGTCGGTGACATCACGGAGAACCGAGATCATCCCCCGGGGTTTTTTGCCGGCATCAAGCAGGACCGCGGAGCTGATCTCGGTAAAAAACGGTGTGCCGTCTTTCTTCTGTACAGGGAACAGGCCGGCATTTACCGGGACCGATCCCGATGCGATAAATTCCAGGACCCGTGCCTTAACCGCGTCCCGTTGACCTGGCGCAATCCAGTCAAAGATGCTGCTCCCTCGTGCATCATCGGGATGGTCGAGGCCAAAGAGGCGGAGTGCCACCGGGGAGGCGTACGTGATCGTACCCATTGTGTCGGTCAGTGCGATACCTTCCGGTACCGTCTCGAAGATAGTGCGGTGCAGTTTTTCGCTCTCTTCAAGGCTCTTACGGCTCTCCACCAGATCGTCCAGGTTGGATCGCAGTTCCTCCTCGACTGCGGCCAGCTGCTCGTTCGCCGCGGCAAGGTCCTTGTTGCGTAACGCAAGCGCCAGCTCTGCTTCTTTGCGCCGGGTGATATCGCGGCCAACGGACTGGTACTCGATGATCCTGCCATGGCTGTCGAAAACCGCATGGTCGCTCCATTCCTGCCACCGCACCCCGCCATCCGGCATGATGATCCGGTGCTCCATGGTCCCATCCGGGTTCTGTTGCGTGAGCGAGGCAAAGTGGGAACGGAGGGTTTCCCGTTCATCAGCGGGGACTGAAGGACTGAACCGGTGACCGATGATCGCACGGGGATCTTTGCCAAAATACCTGCCGTATGCATCATTCACAAAGATATGGGTGCCGTCAGGGAGGAAACGGCAGATAAACTCATTCTGGGTTTCGACTACCGACCGGTAGCGCTCCTCGCTCTCCCGGAGCGCATGTTCATTCCGCTGGCGTTCGATCAGGTTACGCAGGATTGCCTGGACGGCAACAATCTTCCCGTCATTACGGATAGCAGTGGCCCTCAGTTCGTAGGGGACGATGGTGCCATTCTTATTCACACCGTCAATCTCAAAGATGGGAGGGACCTTCCCGATCAGGAGCTCTTTGAGGTGGAACGCGATCTTCATTCCCGATTCTGCAGTAAGCAACCCTGACAGGAAGACGTTTCTGCCGAGCATCTCATCCCGTACATAACCGCTCTCCTCCTCGAACTTGCGATTCAGGTTTAAAAACGTACCTTTTGTGTCAACTATGGCTATGAGATCTGCTGCTTCGTCAAACAGGTGCCGGTAGTTCTCCTCGCTCTCCAGCAGGGCCCGCTCGGCATGCCGTTTCCCCGCGGCCAGCCGGATCTTGTGCGCGAGCTCGGCGTACTGCGCGTTCGGGTCTCCGCCTTTCTGGAGATAGAAGGTGGCCCCGTTGTTGATCGCCTCGATCACCACTTCCTCCCGTCCCCTGCCGGTATAGAGGATAAACGGAGTCGTGTTACCGTCTTTCCTGAGCGTTTTCAGGAATGCGATCCCGTCCATCTCGGGCATCTGGTAATCAGAGATGATGATGTCGTACTCCCGTGCTGCCAGTTTCTGCAGGGCATCCGCTGCCGAAAGTGCCGTGTCCACCCGCATCTCACCGCTCTTTTCAAGGAAAAGCGTGGCAATATCCAGCAGGGAGGGTTCGTCGTCAACGTAGAGTATCGAGATCATGAGGACTGTAGGGGGAAAAACTCATCATTATTGGACCGCGGGGGCCATAAGAGTGTCGAACAGGACAAAGAGTGACAGGCCGGGGATACAGGACGAAATCCGGCGCCTGTCACCGTGCAGCGCAGGTAGGAACCGGAATTCTTACTGCTGGTTGCCGCCAAGCCGCTCGTTCAGTTTTTTGATCTGGTCCCGCAGCGCGATCGCCCGCTCAAAGTCGAGGTTCTCCGCGGCGTCCCGCATCTGTTTCTCGAGATCGATCATAACATTGGGGATCTCGGTCTTGGGCACATGTTTCGTATCCCTGATATCGACCTCTTTTTCCTTGACCGGTTTTTTAATGGTCTGCGGGACAATCCCATGTTTTTTGTTAAATGCCACCTGCAGCTCGCGCCGGCGTTTTGTCTCGGCAAGAGCCCGCTTCATGGAGTCGGTCATGGTGTCGGCATAGAGTACCACTTTTGCGTTCACGTTCCGGGCCGCCCTCCCGATGATCTGGATGAGGCTCCGGGCATCGCGGAGGAAGCCCTCCTTGTCCGCATCGAGGATCCCGATGAACCCGACCTCGGGGATGTCAAGCCCCTCCCGCAGGAGGTTGATCCCGACCAGCACATCGAACTTCCCGAGCCGTAACTCGCGGATGATCTCGGTCCGCTCAAGCGTCTGGATCTCGGAGTGGAGGTAGCGTGTCCGGATCTTCCGGTCGGCAAGGAACTCCGAGAGTTCCTCGGCAAGTTTCTTGGTCAGCGTGGTGATGAGAACGCGGTCGCCCCGGGCAATCGTTGCCTGCACCTCCCGGATCACGTCATCGGTCTGCCCTTCAATCGGACGCACCTCGACGTTCGGGTCGATGAGGCCGGTCGGGCGGATGATCTGCTCGACTGCGGTCCCGGATTTCTTCAGCTCGTACTCGCCGGGCGTTGCCGAGACGAAGACCACGTTTCCCATGTACTGCTCGAACTCGTGGAACTTCAGGGGCCGGTTGTCGTACGCACTGGGGAGCCGGAAACCATAGTCGATGAGGGACTTCTTGCGCGAGCGGTCGCCGTTGTACATCCCGTGGAGCTGCGGGATCATCTGGTGGCTCTCGTCGATGATCATCAGGAAGTCGTCCGGGAAATAATCGAGAAGACAGTATGGCTTCTCGCCGGCCGTCCTCCCATCAAAGTGGCGGGAGTAGTTCTCGATGCCCTTCGTTGAGCCGGTCTCTGCAATCATCTCGATATCGTACCGCGTCCGCTGCTCAAGCCGGTGGGCCTCGATCATGCCAAGCGAGGGCAGGACTTCGCTGAGTTCCTGCTGGATGGACTCGATGGCAGTCTTACGGGCACTCTCCGGGGTAACGAAGTGGCGGGCAGGATAGACATAGAAATATTTGAGCTGCTCCTTCCGGTTGCCGGTGTTCTTGTCCACCTCGCTGATCCGCTCGATCTCGTCCCCGAACATCTCGATACGGATGATGTCGTTGAAGTAACCGGGGATGATGTCGATGGTGTCGCCCTTGACCCGGAACCGGCCCGGCATCAGTTCGAGATCGTTTCGCTCGAAGAGGATGTCGATGAGCCGGCTCATGATCTCGCTGCGCGGGATCTTCTGGCCGACCGCAAGCTCGAACCCCATGTTCCGGAAGTTCTCCGGGTTGCCAAGGCCGTAGATGCAGGAGACCGAGGCGACCACGATCACGTCGCGGCGGAACGAGAGCGAGGCAGTGGCCGAGAGCCGGAGCATCTCGATCTTGGGGTTGATGGCCGAATCTTTCTCGATGTACTGGTCCTTTGAGGGGATGTAGGACTCGGGCTGGTAATAATCGTAATAAGAGACGAAGTACTCGACACGGTTGTGGGGGAAGAAGTCGCAGAACTCAGCATACAGCTGGGCAGCAAGCGTCTTGTTGTGGGCAAGGACAAGGGTGGGCTTGTTCGCAGCCGCGATCACGTTTGCCATCGTGAACGTCTTGCCGGAGCCGGTGACGCCGAGGAGGGTCTGGTACTGCTTGTCATCTTCAAGCCCAGCGGTCAGCTCTTTGATTGCTTCCGGCTGTGAGCCGGCCGGGGCGAAGGTGGAGACGAGCTGGAATTCTGTCACGGTGCTTAGGATCTCGGGCTGTGATATTAAAAGGGATCGGGATGCGGCAGGAAAGTGAGGAGAGCCCCACTATGTTCCTGTTTGTACTGCCGGGTCAGGTACGAAAAAAGCCTGATAAACATCCTGTAGATTTCCCTGCCCGGTGTTATCTGGGACCGGTTCCAGCGACCTGCCGGTCTTCTCTATTATCCCCGGATTTCTGTCATGTTGCCTTGGGAATCGTTATCTCCCAGATTGTACCGCCGTCCTGTCTCATGATGATCTGCCCGTTGAGCTGGTCGGTGAAGAGGTTGACCAGCTTGAGGCCGAGCGAATTGGCATTCTGCCAGTCCATCCCTTCCGGCATCCCGATACCGTTATCCCGGACGGTCACGACCGTGCTGCCGTCCGTGCGGGACACCGCCGCGACACTTATCTCCCCCTTCCTGCCATCCGGAAAGGCGTACTTGAGACTGTTCGAGATGAGCTCATTACAGATGAGGCCAAGCGGTATGGCGGTGTTGATGTCAAGAATCACACCGGAAACATGTACCGAGCTGGTCACCTGCGACCGCGGAAAACCGTAGAATTTAAAGAGGTTCGAAGTAAGGAACTGGATGTACTCTTCCATGTTGATATGGGTAAGGTCTCCGGAACGGTACAGCCGTTCGTGGACGAGGGCCATCATGCGCACCCGGCTCTGGCTCTCCCGGATCACGTCGAGCAATTGCTGATCTGTGACATACCGGGCCTGCATGTTGAGGAGGCTGACAACGATCTGGAGGTTGTTCTTGACGCGGTGGTGGATCTCCTTGAGGAGACTCTCCATCTCTTTTAGAGACGTCTTCAACTGGGCCATCAGACTTGCCCTCTCGGTGATATCCTCAAAGGAGATGACGGCACCGTCAATAACCCCATCGCGTATGAGGGGGGCGGTACAACAGGCCGCCGGGAACATGCTGCCATCTTTTCGCTGGAAACTCTCGCTGTCACAACTCAGGGTGGTGCCGGTACGCAGGGTTCTGATAATTCCGCAGTCATTATGCGGGGAGGAAGTGTCTTCAGTTGCTTCATGATGGAGTACATCGCAGACATTCATACCGACCAGGTCGAGAGGCCTGCTGTACCCCAGCATCTGCGAGCCCGCAGGGTTGATGAAGGTTACCGAGGCGTTCCGGTCAATTCCCAGTATGCCTTCACCTGATGATTCAAGGATCAAACGGATCTGTTCCCTGCTCGCAAGAAGACTGCGCTCACTTTGGGCCAGTTGTTGCAGATTGATCCGCAGCTGGTTTTCTTTCTCTGCAAGTGCCTGATTGGCCTCCTGCAACTGGGCATTTTTTTCCAGGATTGCCTGGTTCTTGCGGGAAATCATTTCAGAAAGAACGGCAACGACAAGCGCGATGCCGATAAACATGACGACCCTGCCGATAGCAGGAGCCGAAAGGGCCGGAGTGATACCGTTGAGCAGGAAATTCACGGCAAGGTAGATGATACTGAGGCCGATGGCATATACAACACCCTTCAGGCGGTACCAGTAGGAAGCAATTATGATTGGAATGTAGAAAGAGTGAGTGAATACGATCTCGATACCAGCTTCGATGCAGACAATAGTAAGGATGATGACTCCGATTGTCAGGATCGTGAGGACGACTGACTTTGTTCGCTCATCCGCGTGCGTTTCAAGAAATGTATGTATCCACTGGCAGGTTCCTGATGTCATTTTTACGTACCGTCCCGGGGTCGCCGGTGATGAGAGAAGGAACAAATGGCTCTACAGGAGGGTGGACAGGTGACCCGGACAATCCCCGGCTGAATTATATCGAGTGGAGTATAGAAGCGTCCATGTAATAAAGATTTCTTCAAGGAGGTATCGCCAGGATCTCATTATGATCAAAGATAACCGCGGGACAGTATTCCGGAATGCAGAAGTGATCAGGTCTGCACGTCTTTCTCCGGCAGGGTGTTCCGGCAGAGGACCTGATGCAGGGGATTTGATCCAATGCTGAGCGGGTAATGAGGAGCCCGGACAATGATATTTCCGGGATCGGGATGCGGCAGGAAAGTGAAAGCCTCGTTATCCCTGCCCTGCACGTTAGGAATCATCAGGCAAGGCAGAAGGGTTATTGGACCATTGCCCGTACTGCCGCTTCTGCCTCATATTCCCGTCCGGCCGGTACCGGAATGGAGAGATTGATCACCTGAGGCCCCTGTTCTGCCGCGAGCGTGTACTGGACCCATATCTTTCCGGGTTTCCCCGGCTGGTAGTTCACATTCGTGAGCCGGCTACCCCATGCTTTCCAGAGATGAAACCTGCCAGCGAAGAGGACTCCGTCTTTTCCCAGGATACATTCCGTTGCATTGGCCGGCCCAAAACCCATGGCAGGAAGTCCGGCATAGATGAATACCAGTGTTGTCAGGAAGAGCAGGAGGTATTCGGATATCGCGACATAGTCCCACGTACCCCATGCATAACAGAACAACACACCCATGCCGAGAATAAGAATGACAAAGAATAATATCACTGCCCGGAGTTTTTTCTGCCGTTTTCGTTCGTCTGCAAGCGCGGGCTCGATCTCATCAGGATGGTAGGACCAGCGGGCAAGGATATCTTTTCCGGAAATGAACGCATCAAATTTCCGTGACCGCCAGAAAAATGCAATGCCGATGATGAGACCCAGAAACGAGAGGTTCCCCAGAGCGATCATGGCGAAAAAGCGTCCGAATGAGGAGAGGGGATCGGGAATAACTGCAGCGAACAGCAGGATGAGGGCAACCGAACCGGCTGAAATAACAAACCAGATGACTGTAGTATTTTTCTCCGGATTTCTTGAAAAACGCATACCATCCCTGCCAGAACTGACAGAGAGTGTGCCGGGTAAATTATTAAAGAAAACTGAGGGTGGCGTGGATATTCTGTACCTTGGGGGTGGTAACGGGTGTCACGGGATTTCAGCAGAAAAAATGCTGCTTGTCAGAACCTTGAGATCTCCTGCCCGCTCGTTCCCCTTAACCTTGGGCTATCCCCATCATCTCACGGGCAAACGCTTCCGCATTCTCTAGGTCGCTGGCATCCGGCCTGCCCTTGTTGAGCCCGCCGAAGAATTTTAAGAAACTGTTCGTGTTCCACCCCGCACACCCGAACTCGCCGATAATTACGTATCCCTTCGCCTGCAGTTTTTTGCGGATCTGCTGGTGGTTTTTTTCGATGAACTCTCTGTTCGCAACCGCTGCCGGGGCCCCGTAGGTTGAGAAGAGGAAAGCTTTCTTCCCGCCGGCCTGCGGCAGCAGGTCGGCAAGGTCAAGGACGGAGGGGTCGAATGTCGCGCTGTAGATCCCGGAGCCAAAGCCTACAAGGTCGTACTCCCCGATCTCTCCGGGACTGACCTGACGGGGTGTTTTTACCGGTGCACCCAAAACGGTTGCAATAACGTTTGCGATCTTCTCTGTGTTCCTGTGGTGATACGAAAACACGACCACGAGAGATTTCACGGTCCGTATATCCTCTGATGCATTTTCCTTTGTTTCCATTTTTTCACCCGGGATAGTATTCCTGGCTTGCGAGTTCCTCAACCCATGCCCGGTTCGCCCTGAGAGCACAACCGCCCTCCGCCTCAGTGAGATACTCCGGGTTCTCGCGGAGGCGGGCGAGCAGCCGGGACTGCAGGGCCTCTTTCAGCGGCACAGTCGCAATGTTCGCATCCGAAACCGGCGCTGCAGGGCAGGGTTCGAGGTCCCCTGACGGGCTGACATGGACAAAACCACGCCCTGCGGCAAGGCACCCGCCATACGTATCCTCGTCACCGGGGAACCCGATGAAGAGTGCCGAAAACTTCCGGTTAAAGTCTGCAAGGACGATCCGCAGGGTTGCCTTCTGCTCGTGGGAGAGGACAAGATCCCCCGTGCCGGGCACCATCGGTACGTATTCTACGTACGTGAAGACCCGTGCTCCTGCTTCGGTCATCTGCCGGACGAACGCCTCGTCCGTGACATGGGGGAAATTTTCCCGTGTTGTTGTCACGGAGCATCCGAAAAAGACATCCCGCTGACGGAGTCGGGCACAGGTGGCGAGCAGCCGTTCAAACACCCCGCTGCCCCTCCGTGCATCAGTATCTTCCCGGAATCCTTCGAAACTGATGACCGGAACAATGTTCCGGCACCCGGCAATCTTCTCCGCCAAAACTTCATCGATTAAAAGACCGTTCGTGAAGACCGGGAAGAGGACCCGGGGGTGTGCTGCTGCCATCCGGAAGATCTCCTCCTGACGGACAAGCGGTTCACCCCCCGCGATGACGATGACGGAGACACCGAGTTTGGCTGCCTGGTCAGCCACCGATGCAAGGACAGCAGGGCTCATCTCCTCCGCGGGTTTTTTACCCCGGCCGTGCATGTAACAGCCGGCACAGGCAAGGTTGCACCGCGAGGTGATGCTCACGATCATGACCGGCGGGACGAGCAGCCCTTCCTGCTCGTGCTGTTTCCGCACCGCCGCTGCCTTCCGCTGGTGGTGAAGGATAACGGTCCCCGGGATGAGAAGGGCCGGGTCTGTTGCAATGATCCGGATCGCCTGCGAAAGGGTCTCTGCAATAACGCGGTCGAACAAGGTGCGGTACCGGGTGCTTTCTTCTTCCATGGATGATTTCTCCTCCGGCATCCGGGTCAGATGCCGGGACTCCTGCGGCGGCGAACCCGCACGGCACTCACAGCCTATCCGGCAAGCGCCATGGCAAGGGACGCAAGCATGACGTTTCCCGAGCTGATCGCGATGATCCGGTCCGACACCTCGTCAAAGACCCGCCGCCCGCTCCCGGTGCCGTCCATGTCACTCCCTGCGCTGGGCCTTCATATCGGAGATCTTCACGTCCGGGTGCCGGTACCTGCCACGGGCTTTGGTCTTTGGCCCCCACTGGATGGCTTTGGCCGGGCAGAGGTTCAGGCAGGCCATGCAGAGTTCGCAGTGGTGCTGCCACGACGGTTTCTCATTCACCATAACGATATTTTTTACCGGGCATACTGTTGAGCAGGTGCCACAGGAGGTGCAGTTCTCATCGGCAACGAACTGTGCATCGGCACGGTGTATCTGCCGGATGAACCCGTCATACATCAGGTGCTTCAGGAGCGAGGTGAAGGGTGAAATTCCCGGCCGTACGGTGAGCCCGGTGTCGATCATGCCGGCAATCCCTGTTATCTTCGCATCGGCTGCAGCAAGCAGTTCGTCTTTCTTCTTCCCCTCGGCCGGCGTATAGAGCGGGACGAAGTTTCCGACCATCCGGACCGCCCATGCAGCATCGAGGGGCCTGCCGGACTTTTTTATCACGATATCGTCCATCTGGCGGAGTGCCGATCCACCCATCCCGCCCATGGTCAGGACACAGAAACTGTATCCTGCCTTTGAGAGGTCCAGTCGCCCGGCAAACTCCGCGACCAGGGATGGCAGGCCAAAATCATACACCGGGGAGACTATCCCGACCCGGTCGGCTTCCGGCAGGATGTCGCCGGGTGTGTTCTGGAGCGATGCGATCGGTACCAGCTCGCAGTCCCCGAGGACAGCGGCGATCTTCTTTGCCGCAGCAAGTGAGTTTCCGGTGCCGGTAAAATAATAGATAACGGTCTTCATGATTTCACACCTCAATCGTTGCTCGTTCACTGATAATTTTTAAGGGATTTGCCGCGATGATCTGCCGGAGGAGTTCGCCACCGGCATCGGGGTTTTTCGTATCCTCCGCATCCAGGCTGATTTCGGCCATGACCGTGACCCCGCGTTCAGCCAGCGCCTGTCCGAGGATCGGCAGGGCCTCGCCGGGCTGGTTGCAGCAGGTAGAGAAGATCACGGCCATTTTCCCTTCACAGCCTTTAAGGGCCCGGACCGCGGCATTGATCGCGGGTGCCGGTTTCCAGGCCCAGACCGGTGTGCCGATTATAAGCAGATCATACTCCGAGACATCGATCTCTTCGGGAATGATGGGATCGCAAACACCCTTCCGGGAGCGCAGGACTCCGGTCGTGTATGCGGTAAATGTTGAGTACACTTTCTGTGTCCTGACCTCGATGAGATCGCACCCGCTGGAATTCCGGATCCCTTCTGCAATGCCCCGGGTCACGCCGGTGTACGAGTAGTAGATGACACATGCTTTCAGGGAACGGTCCCGGGTTGTTTTCCGGACCAGTTCCCGGTCGCACTGTTGCATGACGCTTGCATACATCAGCTCGAAGTTTTCCCGGAACTGCACCATCCGCTCGCGGTTGACCGAGTAATAGATAAAGAACCCGTCCCTCCGGGAGTCGACAATCCCCTCGCTTTTCAGCGTCTTTAAGTGCTGGGACACCGCAGGCTGGGAGATCCCGAGGCGGACGGCAAGCTCGGAGACCCCGAGCGTCCCGCTCGTGTCGGTTGAGAGCAGGTAGATGATCTGGAGCCGGGTCAGATCCCCGAGTGCCTTGAACGTCCCGGCCATAACGGGGACGACCTCGCAGAGTTTCGTGCATACTTCGCACTTGTTGCAGGGCTCCATGGGAATTTCTGTATAAGTGTTTGCTTATACACTTATATGTGTTTGCCGGTCAACATTTTTCGGGACGCTGCTGTCCCAAAACCCCTGCCGGTTCCGGACCCCGGTAAAAAGAGGAGGATTATTTACTTACGAGGATCTTGTGTGCGTCCTTGTCGACCCGGTACGAATGCGGCCGGTCGAGCAGGTCGAGCGCGTTGATCTTCATGTCGATGAGTTCAGCAAAATTGAATGACTCGTACTTCTCTTTGCCCCCATCGTTCCAGAAGACGACAATACCGTTCTCCATCTTTTTGCTGCGGATGATGTCATACATAATGACCGATAGAATCGCAAGCTAATGAAATTTTCCCTTAAAAAAAAAGGGTCCCGGAATTATTTTGGTTTATAATGGCCCCACTTCCCGAGGGCTTCCCTGAGATCCTTTGCCTTCTTTGCCTTCTCTTCAAGCGTGATGCCTTCCTGCCATGCCTCGATTGCCTGCATGGTCGCCTTTGCCCCGGCACGGGTCCCTTTCGGGTGACCATGGATGCCCCCGGAGACAAGAAGGACAAGTTCGCTGCCATAGATATCCAGCACATCGGGCACGAGACCGGGGTGCAGGCCGCCGGATGAGACCGGGAAGGCTGACTTGATCTTCCCCCAGTCCTGTTCGAGCAGCATGCCCTCAATGGCTTGTGTCTTCTTCTCCCGCAGCAGGTTTGCAAGAGCTACGGATTCCTTCCGGGAGCCGGTCAGCTTCCCGACCGCGGTACCGGTATGGATCTGGGAGACCCCGACAAGGCGCATGATCTTGGCAAGGAACTGCATGCTCACCCCGTGTTTCCGGTTCCGGGAAAACGCAGCATGCATGGCCCGGTGGGCGTGGATCGCAAGGCCGAGGTCCGAGCAGTAGTCCCGCATGGTCATGACGCTGGCAGTCCCGGCAACAACGACATCGATCATGCAGTAGTTCCAGCCGTTTGCCGCGAGCAGGTCCGCCCGTTTCTTCATGGTCTCAACATCCGCGGTGATATTCAGGAACGCCGACTTCTTCTCCCCGGTCTCCTTCTCTGCCTTGTCCCGGAGTTTTGTCATGTACTTCACGCGGTCATCGAAACGGTTGAAGGAGACGGACGTGAGGTTTTCGTCGTCCTTGACAAAGTCAAAGCCACCCATCCATGTCTCGTACGCAACATCTGCATGCTCCTTTGCCGTAAAGCCGATCTTGGGCTTGGGGACGGCACCGGTGAGCGGGCGCTTTTGTACCTTCATCATCTTCCGGATGCCGGCATTGCCGAAGTGCGGGCCCTTGAAATGCCGGACATAGGCCGCAGGCAGGGCGGCATCGATCAGCCGCAGGTTCTTCACGGCTTTCATGCCGAAGATATTCCCGGCTATCCCGGAGAGCAGCTGGACAGCATTGCCCTCCTCCCAGAGGTCGAGAGGATACGCGATTTTCACGACATTGCCTTCGATATCGAACGCGGTTGCCTGCAGTGCCTTCATCCGGGGGGGCAGGGTATGGAGCGTGGTCCATGTCCCCGTGGAACTTTCCGAGGCGATCCGCCCTGCGGCTTCCTTCCCGCTGATCCCGGCAGCGGGCTCGAAATAGAAGAGGCAGACAAGTTCGTCCTTGGCCGGTTCATACTTCAGGTTAACAAATTCCTTGTACCAGTCAATCGACATAGCTGTTCCTGTAATTTAGTAAAGGGTATGGAGGGTAAAAAAGGGTGCGCACAGGAAATACCAGCGCCCGACCGTTCGTTTTTAAAAAATGGGAGCGGTGGCAGAGCCTTTCAGATACGTGAAAAAAAACCTGGATTTTTCATCCCGGATCAAAGTAGGTCCCGAACAAGGACCGGATACCATCTTGTTCTTTACACGCCAAAGATTCCGGTATGGTACGTTCGCCCATCCCGGTGATCCTTATCCATGGCTGGAACAGCCACCCGGGCGTCTGGAACCGGCTTTGTCCCCGTCTTGATGCGGCTTCAATACCGTATGCAAAATTCGATCATACCACCATGAAGGATGCCGACCTCGAAAAGATCGCCTCTGCCCTGGGGAGGTTCATTGCCGGGTGGAGGGATGAATCCGGACATGACGGCAAAATCGATCTGGTCTGCCATTCGGTTGGCACCTGCATAGCCCGGTACCTCCTTGAAGTATGTGACGGAAGAAGGCGACATGAACGGGTCCGGCAGCTGATCGGCCTTGGCCCTCCTAACAACGGGTCTGCACTTGCCGAGCTGTTCCATGATCCGGAACACGGGCCGCGTATCATCGACCACCTGACCGGAATTTTTGTTCCGGCGGGGTTTGACCCGTCTGCCGATGCAATAGTCCAGGATGTCCGGCCGGCAAGTATCCCCATGCGAAAGCTCCGCGATGCCGGTATCCGCCCGGATATCACCTACCGCATTATCGTGACGGCAAACCCGGAAAGGATACCGGGGTACTTCCCCCTGTTCCAGGGAAAGACGTGGGAGATGACGAAAACCCGGAAATACCGGCAGACCTGGGACGGCGACGGTATCGTGGCCCATGCAGAGTCCGCCCTGCCGGGGGTATCGCTGGATGTAATCACCGCATCAACAGGCTGTGGAGATCCTCTCCCGCATCCAAACCAGTATTGCCACATCAACCTGCCAAAGAATACCCGGGTCAATGATCGCATCATGCGGTACCTTACCGGACCGTCCCCCGGATAAGGGAAATTACAAAAAAGTCGCTTTCCCGTGCCCGGAAGAGGATTCTCCGGTTTTTTCGTACCAAACGAATTTCCCTGTACTATTCCTGCGATAGTCACATTTATACGACAAAATGTATAATGTCCTATACAGCGGTACACCATGCGAAAAAATACCTTTTATCTCCTCATCGGCTGCATTGCCCTCATCCTTCTCGCACTATTCTGGTACTCGGTCGAGATCCATAACCCCCTCATTATCGAGATCGCCTTTGTTGCCGGGATCGCAGGGATCTATATTTCCCGGAGAACGGTCACCGACATGATCGAGGATGAACGGAGTGCGAAGATCACGGAGAAAGCGGCACTGCGTACCTTCCAGGTCTTCTGGGTCCTGTTCTGTGCATTCTCCATCGGGGCGGTCATGCAGATCCTGTACATCCCCACGCTACCCCGGGACCACCTCTCAGTCCGCCCGCCCGAGATCCTCGCTCCGAGAATGATGGGATATATCCAGCTCGGCCTGCTGTGCCTGATGATCTTCCTGTATGTCGGGTTCAGGATCTACTATGCCCGCAAATATGGGGACTGGGAGACCGATGAAGAATAAGATCAAGGTATTCCGGGCAATGCACGACCTCACGCAGGAAGACCTCGCGCAGACAATCGGGGTCACCCGCCAGACCATCCTTGCAATCGAGAAGGGAAAATATGTCCCGTCCCTTGACCTTGCCTTTAAGATCGCCCGCCATTTCCAGGTGAATGTCGAAGAGGTGTTCCAGTACGAGGATGAGCACAGGACAATCGACATCGATTGATCCTTAGCCGGTTATTCACAAGAGAGTTTTTCCTTTTTTACCCGCGGATCCCGGGCAATACCATTCAGCCGGTCCTCACGGTTGAGGGCACGACAGGGCCAAAAAAGTAACGTTTGCGTGCTAAATAAAAAAGTATAAATTACAAAATGTAAAAGTTACTATACATATTGTATGCTTATCTGTAAATCTGCATCACCAAGAACGGAGAGATCACAGCCATGAAAGTTCCCGGGTTTTACTACGGAGTCCTTGCAGTATTCTGCATCATGACCCTCTGCATCGGCATGGCCGGCGCAGCAACCACAACCAGTAGCAGCAGTACATCTTCCACATCAAGCACATCAAGCACGACTACAACACTCTCTCCCCAGGACGCCCTCGCGCAGGTCTCGGTGAGTTCGGTCACGCTCGATCCGCCGGTATTTTACCCGTTCGAAGAGGGGACGGTTGCTGTCCAGCTTACCAATTCCGGCACCCAGGCAGTTGCATTTTCCCAGGCTGACCTTATCGGGACCAACATCCATGTAAAAAACAGGGATGCGTATAACACGATGATCTATCTGGGGCCCGGCAACTCGATGACCTATACATTCCTCGTTGTTGCAGATCCCCCGGACGGCACCTATTTCCCGCTTTTCACCGTTGCATCCAAGGAAGCAGGAAGCATCAGGTACCCGATTACGCTCGAAGTGGACTCAACGGATATCAGGGCAGGTATCGATAAAATACCGGATGATTTTGCCGTTTCTACAAAAGATACCGTTAACTTAAGTATCATCAACCCCCGCAACGGGGCAATCAGGAATGTGATAATCACTCCTGAAGGAAGCGGGGTTACGTTCAGCCCAAAGGATCACTTCATCTCTTCCATCAGTGCCGGAAGTTCTGTCGGGATTCCCTTCGAGATCACCCCGGAAAAAGATACCAGCCTTACCTTCCATATCAGTTTCCAGAACGGGAACAACAAGCACACCACGGATGTGGTCCTGCCCATCAAAACGGGCCAGGACAAACAGGCAGTCAATCCCGTGGTCAACAATGTTGCATTTACCGTATCGGGAAATTCCTATAAGATCACCGGGGATGTCAATAACGCAGGTATTACCGACGCAAAATCCATGGTCCTCACGACAGGTGCACCGGCAAAAGCAGTCGAGCCCTATGCAGAATATGCCATCGGGTCCCTTGCAGCTGACGATTTCTCCAGCTTCGAACTTACGTTCCTTGCCGAGGACATTTCCTCAGTCCCGCTTCTTATCAGCTGGAAAGATGCCAACGGGAACTCTTTCACGGTAAAAAAGGTACTTGACCTCAGGTCCTCTTCCGGAACCGGAGTGATTAGTGCCGGGTCAGGAAGCGGGACCGGCGGGGCAAGCGGGACTTCTCCAGGTTCGCAGGGAAGTACAACAACCCGGACAGGAAGCCAGGCCGGGGGACCGGGAGGAAGCATCTTCGGGCTGGGCCGTGGCGGGGGTATCAGCGCCTTTTACCCGGTCATCGCAGCGGTAATCATTCTCGCTGCCGGTATTGTGCTGTACCGGAAACGGAAATGGGTTGCAGCAAAACTCAGGCGGGACAAGGGCAGCCAATGAGTACACCTGCCCTGATCCGGCTCGAAGATGTCTCGAAAGTGTATCATCTCGAGAGCGGGGACTTTACTGCTCTGGATCACGTATCGCTGGACATCCGGGAGAATGAGTTCGTCGCGATCATGGGACCTTCGGGTTCCGGCAAATCGACCGTGATGAACCAGCTCGGGATCCTTGATGTCCCGAGCAGCGGTAAACTGTCCATAGAGGGTAAAGATGTTGCAGCCATGACAAACCTCGAAAGGACCCATCTGCGCCGTGACAGTATCGGGTATATCTTCCAGAAATTTTACCTCATTCCCCTCCTTACCGCGTACGAGAACGTGGAATACCCGCTTATCCTGAAATACAAGAAGCGGGATACTACAGGAAAAGCGGCTGCCGTTCTCAGGTCCGTGGGGTTCGATGATGCCATGAGCGTCCACCGCCCCAACCAGTTATCGGGAGGGCAGCAGCAGCGGGTGGCAATTGCCCGGGCGCTGGTCAATGACCCGAAGATCCTTCTCTGCGACGAACCCACCGGCAACCTTGACCGGAAGACCGGGCTGCAGATCATGGACATTCTCGTCGGCCTCCATAGGGAAGGCAAGACCGTCATCCTCGTTACCCACGACCCGAAGATTGCCGAGTACGCCCACCGTACCATAGAACTGGAGGACGGGAGGATTGTCCGATCATGAAAGATATCTTCTTCGACCTCTCGGTCAGGAGCGTCCGGCTGAACTTCCTCCGGTCTCTCCTCGCGTCCATAGGTATCGTTATCGGCGTTGTCGCCATCTCCTCCATGGGAATGCTCGGGACGAACATGCAGCTCCAGGTCAAACAGCAGCTCTCGGCAACGGCAAATACCATCACCATCTCGGCGGATACCGTCAGGATCGATCAGCCCGGGGAGGGAAGCACCTCATCGTCCGGGATAACCAAGAGCCAGCTTGCCGAGATCAAGGGAGCGGCCGGGACAAATACGGTCATACCCCTCCACCGGTCGAGTAGCCGGTTCACGATAGGTTCCACTGACGGGAGAGGCTCGATCTATGGCATGGATCCCGATGATGTCACCAGATTCCTCACGGTTGCGGAAGGGGATGCGATCCGCGGGGAGAGCGATGCCCTTGTCGGCGCAACGATAGCGAGCAACTTCGGGCTGAAGATCGGAAGCCGCATCAAGATCGGCGAGGAGAACAAATCCACAACCCGCCCGGTTGTCAGGGTCTCCGGGATCCTTGCCGCACGGGGGATGACCACCGACGGCGTCATGGCAGACAATGCCATTATTGTTTCGGATACCTGGTACACCGCTCATTTCGGGGACCAGGATCTCTATGACCAGGTGAACGTAATCGTAAAAAACGTCGACAGTATCAGCGATGTTGAGACCGCAATCTCCGACAAGGTCAACCGCAAGAAGGATGTCATCCGGATATCGGATGCCAGCTCCCGGCTTTCGGGGATCTCCTCGACCCTTGGCACCATCACGACCTTCATCCTTGCCATCGGGGGGATCTCCCTTGTTGTCGCTGCGGTCAGCATCTTCAACGTGATGATGATGTCGGTCAATGAGCGGGTGCAGGAGATCGGTATCCTGCTCTCCATCGGGACAGAGAAAGGGGAAGTGCGCCGGATGTTCCTGTACGAGGCATTTATCCTTGGCCTGATTGGCGCAGGCGTGGGGGGGATCTGCAGTCTTGTGATCGGGTATACGGTCGTGAGCGCCATGATCGGGGATACCTCCTCCTTCTTCCTTCCGGAAAGTATCCTGTATATCCCGGGCGGGATGGCAGTCGGTCTTGTGGTCTGTGTACTTTCCGGATTATACCCGGCGTGGAAGGCATCGAACATGGACCCGATCGATGCGCTGAGGAGCGAGTGAACTCCTGAAACTGGTACACTTTTTTAGCGTTATCCGGGTTCCGTTCCCGGGATCACGTTAAAGGGGTGTGACAAATCACTTTTCAACGGGACTGCAACCAGGAATAATTACCTGCCGGGATCTCGCATGCAGGTACGCATCCCAGCGCTTTTCTGGTCCTGCCAGGTTTTTTTCGCACCTGATGAGGGGCTGCATCTTTCCCCGCCACCGTTATGAAAACGGCCGGGACACGGATGATGCAGCCGGCAGGAAATAAAAAAGAGTTAAATGGTTTTGCGGTGAGCCTATTAAAAGAGAGAATTTGAGATTCCTCAATCGATCTCCCGGCAAAAAACCAGGGATTTTTTTTGGTAAGGAAAGCGCGAACCTGATAAAATAGCAGAACCCTGACTAAAAAAGTCCAGAAAGCATTATTATATCACCGTCCCTTTCACTTCACACATACAGTCAACCGGACAGACCTTCCGGCCAGAGCTTAAGCGTAAACAGGCAATCGTGCAGGAGCAACGTATGACCAAGAAATGGGTGTATGCCTTCAATGAAGGCGATGGCAAGAACAAGAAACTGTTGGGCGGCAAAGGTGCGAACCTCTGCGAGATGACGCAGATCGGCCTGCGGGTGCCACCCGGTTTTGTTATCACGACCGAGGCCTGCCTGGCCTTCCTGGAAAATCCCAAGCGGGTCCTGCCCGAAGGGGTCATGGACCAGGTCCACGAGAAACTCGCGGAAGTGGAAAAAAAGAGCGGCCGGAAATTCGGCGGGCGGAAAAACCCGCTCCTCGTTTCGGTCCGCTCCGGCTCGGCCATGTCCATGCCGGGCATGATGGACACGATCCTCAACCTCGGCCTGAACGCCGAGACCCTGCAGGGACTCATCGCCCAGACCGGCAACGAACGGTTCAGTTACGATGCCTACCGGCGCTTCATCCAGCTCTTCGGGAAAGTTGCGCTCAATGTCCCGGAGGCTGATTTCGATGAGGAATTCAATGCCGTCAAGGCAAAAGCCGGTGCCAAGCACGATGTCGACCTCTCGGCAAAAGACCTTGCCGAGATCTCGGAACGCTTCCTTGCCGTAGTCAAGCGGAACACCGGAAGGCCGTTCCCCGCAGAACCCTACGACCAGCTGGAGATCGCCATACGGGCGGTGTTCAACTCCTGGAGCGGCAAGCGGGCTGTGGACTACCGCCGTGAGTTCAGGATAACGCCGGATATGGCCAACGGAACTGCGGTCAATGTTGTGGAGATGGTCTTTGGCAACATGGGTACAGACTCCGCAACCGGTGTCGGGTTCACCCGTGACCCGGGAACGGGAGAGAATGTCCTCTTTGGCGAATACCTCGTGAATGCACAGGGGGAGGATGTGGTCGCCGGTATCCGTACACCCAAACCGGTGGCTGCCATGGCTGAGGAGATGCCGGAACTCCACCGCCAGCTTGTTGACCTGCGCAACAAGCTCGAGTCCCATTACAAGGAAGTCCAGGACTTCGAGTTCACTATCGAGAAGGGCACGCTCTACTGCCTCCAGACAAGGAATGGCAAGATGAACGCCAATGCGCTTGTCCGGACATCGGTCGAGATGGTCAATGAGAAACTCATCGACAAACGGGCCGCCCTCCTGCGCATCCAGCCCGAGATGCTCGAGCAGCTCCTCTTCCCCCGCTTAGACCCGCACGTAAAGGAGAAGCCGATCGCAAAAGGCCTGCCGGCTTCACCCGGTGTGGCAGTAGGAATAGCGGTATTCGATGCGGACCGTGCCGAGAAACTCGGCCGGACCGGGGAACGGGTCATCCTGGTCCGGGAAGAGACCAAGCCCGAGGACATCCACGGGTTCTTCGCTTCGCAGGGGATCCTGACCAGCCGCGGCGGGAAGACCTCCCATGCAGCCGTTGTTGCCCGGGGCATGGGCAAGCCCTGCGTCTCCGGCGCCGAGGGCATCCACGTGGATGTCAAAACACGGCATGCCCGGGCAGGGGACAAGGAATTCGGCGAGGGCGTCCTGATCACCATCGACGGGACGACCGGCGCCGTATACCTCGGGGAAGTCCCGATGATCGAAGCGGAGTTCTCTAAGGAACTCTCCACCCTCCTTGCATGGGCCGACGAGGTCGCGCACCTCGGGGTCATGGCCAATGCCGACACGCCCGAAGATGCCGAACGGGCCGTCAAGTTCGGTGCCATGGGTATCGGCCTCTGCCGGACCGAGCGGATGTTCAACGGGACCGAGCGCCTGCCCATCATGATCGAGATGATCGTTGCCGAGACGAAAAAGGACCGGCAGGATGCTCTCGACAAGCTGCTTCCTATCCAGCGTGAGGATTTCAAGGGGATATTCAAGGCCATGGCACCCCGGCCGGTGACCATCCGCCTCCTCGACCCCCCGATCCACGAGTTCCTCCCCTCCGAACACCTGCTGGTTGACGAACTCGAACAGCTCCGCAACCTCCGGGAGATCCTGCGGGGCATGAGGGTGCTTTCGGATGCCGTCACCTTCATGAACCATTCCCGCGATGTCAAGCCGCAGGTCCAGAAGTTCACGGACCCTGCGCTTGTCGACGAGGCCATCATCCGGAAGGAGGCCATATTGAAAAAAGCCCGCTCCCTGCACGAAGTGAACCCCATGCTCGGTCACCGGGGCGTCCGGCTCGGCCTTACCTTCCCGGAGATCTACACCATGCAGATCCGGGCAATCCTCGAAGCCGCGGCCGAGTGCCAGAAATCAGGCATCGAGGTCCACCCCGAGATCATGGTCCCGCAGGTCTGTACGGCACAGGAACTGAAACGGGTAAAGATCTGGGTGGACGAGATCCGGCGCGAGGTTGAAGAGACCTACAAGATCACCATGGACTTCAAGTTCGGCTCCATGCTCGAAGTGGTCCGGGCCTGCATGCGGGCGGACAACCTTGCCGAACAGGCCGAATTCTTCTCCTTTGGTACCAACGACCTCACCCAGGCGACCTTCTCCTTCTCCCGCGAGGATGCCGAGAACAAGTTCCTGCCCATGTACAACCAGAGCGGTATCCTCCAGGACAATCCCTTCGAGGTGCTGGATGTCAAGGGGGTCGGGAGGCTCATGGAGCAGGCCGTCAAGTGGGGCCGGCACACCCGGCGCGACATGAAAGTCGGCATCTGCGGGGAGCACGGCGGGCACCCGGCCTCCATCCGGTTCTGCCACAGGATCGGCCTGACCTATGTCTCCTGCTCCGGTCCCCGCGTCCCCATTGCCCGGCTTGCAGCGGCCCATGCGGCGCTGCTTGAGGGCGAAAAGATGGCTGACAAGGCAGCCTGATATACATTCACTTTTTTTGCTCTGTTGCAATCTTATTCCATGGTGGAAGCAGGGAGGGGACCTTCGATGATCCCCTTTTTCGTAACCCTCCGTGAGATCGGGGGGCCTGCGGGAAACACCTCCGGTTTTTGAGGTGCCCTTTTCTCTGCCGCAGGTATACCGCCCTAACTCACGACGATGGATGACACCCCGCAATCCGTGTTGCCGGCGAGATCGGCTACGCAGACGCTGAACGAATAGGTCCCCACTGCCGGTGCCGTGCCGGAAAGGTAGCCGTCCAGTCCGATAATCATACCCATCGGGGGAGCTCCTCCCCCGGCAAATGTGCCGGAACTGAAGTGGTAGGGTGGGGAGCCGCCCGTTGCATCCGCTACCAGCGTGCTGCATGATTCACGGGGGCAGCACGCACCGGCGAGAGGGATAAGGGTGGGTTTGTCCGATCCACCGGCACTGGATGTTGGTGTGGGTTTATGGTATTCACAGGTTCCTTCTTCCGCGTTATAGTAAGAACCGGGATAATTCGATGTGCAGTAGTCCTGGTAATTGGTGATGGCGGTCGTCGTCGGTATCTTACTGAACTGGGCGGTGACGGTCTTATCCTTTGTCATACTGACCGTGCAGTCCCCCGAGCCGGAGCATGACCCGAACCACCCGATGAAGCGGACGTTCCCGCTGGGGAACGCAGATACTTCGACCGGGGTACCATAGGGGAATTTCAGGGTACACTCTCCTCCGGTCGAAGTGGATGAACAGGACTGTTCCCGTGCCTCCGGGGACCAGCCAATCGTGGTCCCTTCCATATCCTCAGCGGATAAGTCACCGGTCATGATGACCGTAAGGCGGGTATCCGGCCCGGACGTCACGGTCGGGGCGGGCGTCGGAGAGCGTGTCGGGGAGGGAGTCGTTGAAGGCACGATGGTGACAGGCGGAGAGGTGGGAGTTGGAGTGGGGATTGGAGTTGGAGTTGGAGTTGGAGTTGTGGGGGTTGTTGCGATTGTGGGCGGGTTTTCAAGGAATCTCGGGGGATAAGAGAACGTGAGCGAGGACTGATCATAGCTGGGCCCGAAAACGAAATCAAAGGTTTTTGTTGCATATTTGCCCGTTCTTCCCGGGAGATCGGCCCACTTGGTGCAGGTTGTATACCCGTATTTGTCAAAACAGCGCCCGTTGCATTGCAGGTGGCAGGAATCCAGCATGAAATTATACCCGTGAGCTTCGCAGTAATCGTAACACGAATCATGTTCCTGGCAGCCCGTACTGGTAGGACATGCAATAACCCCGTAGTACCAGCAGGTTCCGGTCCTGTCACGGTTCTCGATAGCGATCTCAGGCAGCTCTTTGCATCGTCCGGTCGGACAATCGGGACCACAGGCTCCCCGGCACAACGCTCCTGAGGTGAAACCCGCGTCACGCATCCGGGGTGCTTCCTTCGTTCCAACGGTCATTCCGATGGGACAACCCTTGTCATCATAGTAACCCTTTGTGAAGCTCGTATCGGGAATGCTGGACGGCAGGGTGAATGGCGGGGAGAAGTCGACATGGACCGTTCCCCCGGTCTGGGCCACAGTCCAGTCGGTAAGAAAAGTATTGTTTGTTCCTTCAGCCCGGGCCACGGGGACGAGAGCCGTCACGAAGGCGGTTACAAAGACAAGGATTATGAGGCTGCACACAACTGTTACGGATACCGGTATTGTACTGTTCTTCATCGCCCGTCACCCCGTCCTGGTAAATATCATGGAAAAATCATCCGTATGCAGGGCATCTGCAACCGGGTCATAGGAGAGAATCGGGCTCTGGGTCCCTTTTGCAGAAAAGAGCCGGTACTTGCCTTCGGCGACCTTCTCCCACCTGCCAGCCGCAAAGTATGCCGTATCCGGATAGCGGAGCGTTGCCGTGCCATTTGCATCAAACTCCATCCGGAGGCCTGTCGACCCCACGGTCCATGTGCCCACGACAGGGTCACCCGTGCTCAATACCCCAAATGCAAGGAACGCGACGACAATGATGACAAGTACGATTATTGCACCGGCAAGAATCCATATCTTCGGTATGCCCGGTTTCCGAAAGTCTGCCGGCGTCCGGGCCGGGCCGGATTCCGGGTGCGGTTCCGTATTTTTCAAGGGTTTCCCGCAGTTCATACAGAACTGGTTGGTATCAGGATTTTCTGCTCCGCATTCTCCACAAAGCATAGGGTCACTCCCATCAGGGGTTTTTCTGTTCGTTATATCAGCGTATTACCGCAAAACACTCTCACAAAGCCGTTGCTCGCCTTTTGTTTGGTGAAGTATATATCGTTTACCAGACCCCGCCCCGCACTGCACCTGAACCCAGGGCCCCCCCCTGCCCGACCCGCTATCACAGCGAACAGTCTGACAATAGGTCACGTTCCACTACAACCAGCGGTGCAAGAGGTGCATAAAAAAATGTATGCAGATTGCGCCAGCCAAACGGTCCGACGCGAATACATCTATCTCCTTTTTCATGCAACATATTCACACCATGGGTTGCACACCCCCGGAATCTCCCGGCACCGGCAAAAAAGACCTCCTGACCGGCCCCCCGTTCTACCTCCCGGAATTCGAGGAATCGTACCGTTACATCATCGACGAGTACGATGTAGCCCCGCGGGAGATCGCCATCTTCATGCCCTGTGCGGTGAGGAAACCTTACAGCGCAAGCCCCAGCCACCAGCTCATCCGCTCCATTATCGGGCAGGTCTTAAGACCGGAGCAGTACCACATCGTCATCTTCGGCACCTGCGGCATTGTCCCGGCCGAGCTCGAGGAGATGTACCCCTACGCCCATTACCAGTACATGCTCGGGAAATGCAAAGACAAAAAAATCCTTGACGATTTCCTCCAAATCGAGACCGACCGGGTTGCAGGTTACCTTACCAAGACAAAGGACACGTACCGGTACCGCATCGGGTACTGCATCGGCCTTTTCCGCGAGGCCCTGATCCGGGGTTCAGAAAAGTCCGGCGTGCCCATCGATCTCATCCTGCCCACCCGTGATATGATCAATAAAGTCATCGAGGAAGGGGACTGTGTTTTCGAGGAAGGGAGCCTCTCCATGGACGAATACCTCGGGGAGTTCTGCGACAGCCTGATCCGGTTCCGGAATTCCCATTGAGAGTATGCCCTCCGGGGACTTTTGCGATTATGGGGGATAACGCGGAAAAACCGATACACTCATATTCCCGGGTATGATAGATCGGATCGATACGTATGACCGATGAAGCACGCCACATCCCCGGATTCATGCAGCAGATGGGAGAGTCCATTGTCAGGACTGCCGGAACGCTGGATAACCCCCAGATGGAAGCATTCTATGCTGCAATGCTCTCTGCAAAGAGGATCTATGTAACGGGTGCGGGGAGGTCTGGCCTTGTTGCCAAGGCATTCGGCCTCCGGCTGATGCATCTCGGGTACGATTCCTACGTGGTCGGCGAGACCATCACGCCGGCATTCCATGCGGGCGATACGCTGGTTGCCTTCTCGGGATCGGGAGAGACGCAGTCGATGGTCTCGATCTGCGGCACGGCAAAGGATCTCAAAGGCAGGGTCTGCCTGATCACCGCGATGCCGGACTCCCGTATCGGCAGGATTGCAGACCTGACCGTGAACCTTGGCGACCCGACCGGGACATACCGCAAGGACAAGAACTCCTTTGAAGTACGGCAGCTGACCGGCAAGTACCGCTCCATCACATCGGCGTTCGCCCCGTTCGGCACGATGTTCGAGACGCTCGCGCTGGTATTTTCCGATGCGGTCATCTCAGCCCTGATGGAGGCAAAAAAGGATGAGATTGCAAAGATGCAGGGCCGGCTCAGCAACGTGGAATGAACAATTATAACAATCCACCGGGTTGGATCGCGGAGGATCGTTTCTCCGCCATCCCCACCTGGTCCCACTTTCTCCCTGCCGTGCAAGTGTTTTTATAAGTGCCAGTACTCACACTATCTGCACAACGTGACAGGAGATCCTGGTAGTGAAGTGGTACCCTCTTCTGGTGATGCTTATCCTGATAGCTGCAGCCCTCGGAGCGGGCTGCACTGATGACGAAAGCGCCGTCGCGCCCCCGCCTCCCGGGGATGCAGTCCAGCCAGGCCAGGTGCTGGTGAATACGGGCGATGTGACCGGGGATGGCATTCCCCGTGGCACGATCGATACGATCACGTTCAGGGTCGGGCTTGCACCGGGAGAGAAACCCGTCAACATGGAAAATATCACGATTGTCTATGCCGATGCCATCCGGACAGAAACCCTCGTGCCGGTGGAAGGATACCGGGGTGAGCCTCCCGCAGGTACCTGGGGCATACTGAATGTGGAAAACCAGATAGGGTATCCCAATAACCGGCTTGAAGACCAGGAGCAGTTTGTCATCCGTATCAACCCCAAAGCACCGCTTGTTCCCCGGCAGCTGGTCACGATCATCGTAAAAACTCCCACAGGAACTCCGCTCAATATACGGAGGGTCGCTCCCCCGACCATCATCGCGAAAGATAACCTCCTCGCCCCGATATGATACCCGTGGTGAAACGACCGGGCATTCGGGCTTTGAGCCGGCGCGATGACACACAGGTCGGCGGATTTTTTTAGCACTGCAGGACGCGTGCAAAAAAGATGGTTATCCTCTTTCGATACGGAAAACCAGGATCCGGTAAAAGATCCCGGCACAGAAAATTCCCGCTATGAGCGCGAGGAAGCCCCCATAGAACAGATCCGTGCCCATGACAGGGATGCTCAGCTGGCTGATGCGGGGGCTTGCCAGATAGATACCGGCCGCCACGACGAGCATCAGGATACATGCCGGCTGGAGTAACTGGATTTTTATAAAACGGATCTCCTTTTTTGAAAAGTTCTGATCCTCAGGCTGAGCGCATTCATGCGGATCCATATGAGAATGCACGGGGCTCTCCAAACCTGCCCCGCCTTCCGGTTCCCGGAACTGGTACCTGCACCCGGGGCAGAAACAGGCTTCTTCCGCAATACGTTCGTAACCGCAGACCGGACATTGCATAATCTCCCATTTGGCAGTTGGGGAATATCAGCCTTGTAGTCAGAACCCCCTCCGGGGTCCGTAAGTTTTCTCTTTGCCTTTCGCACCCGTCACAGGGCAGCCCACATAAGCCCGACTGCAAACGCCGTGCAGTACTCCGCCTCGCTGAAGCCGGGGTCCTTTCCCTCAAGATCACTGAGCGCTGCAGCCTTTGCCTCGTCTCCCATCCCGTACTCACCCTGCCGGAACGCGGTACCGACCTCCACGACATCGAACGAGAGCCGGCGTACCCGGATGAGCGCCTCGCGGCACGCGGCGGGGGACGCATCCGGGGCCGTATCCATGATCCGGTTGAGGAGGCCGGCATCATCCGGCAGGGGGCAGGACGGGGGCGAGCGGCCCTGCCGGAAGACCAGCACAAACGCAGCGGAGAGCGCTTTTGGATCGGGTTTTGTGACCGGCGGCATCGGGACCCTGTTATTCCTTCTTCTGCCGCTTCAGTACCGGGCTGTCGGTGAAGACTTTTTCAAACGGCTGGATCATGTGCTGCTTCATCTCCTTCTTTGCACCCTCCCGTACCGAGGGGAACGAGAGGAGGAGCGAGAGGAACGCTGTGCTGATGCGCTGCCGGAGATTGTTCTGCGGGAAATCGTAGAACCCGTGTTTCTTGTAATAGGCATGGTCGGCACGGAATACCGCCCGCATCTCCCCCCAGATCTCGTCGCGGAATACCTTGTGTCCCGCGACAACGGGGAACCCGGCCGGGGGAATGTAGCCGCTCTGCGAGAGCCTGAGACTGCGCCCGGCAAGGTCATCGATCCTCGTGTCGGTGAGCGCCGAAGTCTCCTCCTCATCCGTGACAATACCGGCAAGGACCGCCCCCTGCCCTGCAACGTACGCAGCCATATTCCCACGGAGGGTGGAGCATTGGGAATACGGGCCCTGAAAGAGAAAGGCCATCGTTTTTCCGGCCATGACCGGCACGTGCCCGAGGAAGAAACTCCGGTCAAAGACCTGCTTGAACTCCGCGGAGAGGTACCGGTCCTTCACCGTCCCGGCTAATATAAGGATATCGGCTGCAAGTACCGTCTCTTTCCAGAATTCGGAAAAACCGTCCGTGTACACGCAGCGGTTCTCGAACGCACACCGGCAGCAGCCGAGGCACCCGCCCTTCATACCTGCCTCGTCGAGCGGAACTATCGAGGCAGCGGTGCCGAAACAGGAAGCTGCCCGGGTCACCATCTTCTCGAGGTTCGAACCGGGTGTGGCATCGGTGAGGATCACCACATTTTTTCCTTTGGCATCAAAGGGCAGCGGGATCGGGCCGGGCCGGTACGGGATTGTGGCCGGGGTGAGGGGCGGGTATGAGCGCTGGATTTCAGGTTTACCGGTTACCGTGTCGAAGAAGTCCCCGCCAAAAAGGACAAGGTTCTCCTGGTGTTTCTCTTCGAGCAGGTCGTCCATCTTTGCCATGAAGGAGCCGGCCCAGTGCATCCCGAGGTCCTCGGCAACCGCGTGGAGATACTCGTTTGCCGCATGGTCGAAATAGTGGATAGATGTTGTGATCGATGCGGCGTATTTATCGGTGAATGCAGGGGATGCGTTGCGGGAGAAGAGGAGTTCGAAGAACCGTTTGAACTGCGCCGGCACGAGCATGTAGTAGACCGGGGTGGCAAAGAGGATGGCATCGGCAGAAGAAATGGATTCGATGATCTTGTTGAAATCCTCTTCCTTTGTCTCAATCGCCGTTATCCGCTGGCCGATGTTCTCGACAACGAACGTGTGGGCGGGAAATGCAAGTTCGAGGAACCGGACGTACTGCAGGGTGACGCTCTCCTCACCCTTGGGGCTGCCGTTCAGGACGCAGATCTTCATGGTGGAATTCCTTCTCTGCTTTCCGGTTTGGGGGGCGGCGGGGTTAAAGGTGACGGGGGGCTGTTATCCGGGTTGCTCTTGCGCCGGTTGTCGTGGTGGAGGAGGTGACGGTGGTGCGGAGATGGTGGAACGGGACCATTCCCCGGTAAAATCCGACAGGTTAATCTCGTCACAATCCAACTGAAAAAGTCAGATATCCATGACAACCGCAGGGAAAATTACGGATTTGGCAATTTATATAGGGATATTTTTTTTGATTGCCGGTCTCGTACTGGTTGCCGGGTGCATCCAGAAAAATCCTGAGCCCGGCCCGGTTTCACCGGGGGCTGGCGTTGTAACAACCGATGCCGGCTCGCTCCAAGGGACAACGGAGAATGGCGTTTTAGTCTACCGGGGCATTCCCTATGCAGCGGCCCCGGTCGGGGACCTCCGGTGGAAACCCCCGGCAGCGGTGCAGCCATGGCCCGGTGTGCGGAACGCGACCGCGTTTGGTGCAGTATGTCCCCAGCCGAAATCAGGAGAATTCGATGTAATGCCGGTCATGAGCGAGGACTGCCTGTCCTTAAACGTCTGGACACCGGCAAAGAACATGGACGAAAAACTACCCGTCATGGTCTTTATCCACGGGGGTGCGTGGAAGACCGGGGCTGGATCCCAGGCGCTCTTTGACGGGAGCCCCCTTGCAAACAAAGGGGTAGTTGTCGTCACGCTCAATTACCGGCTCGGGGCACTCGGGTGGATGGCACACCCGGAGCTGACGGCTGAGTCACCCCATAACAGTTCGGGCAATTACGGGATCCTCGACCAGCAGGCTGCCCTGAAGTGGGTTGAAAAGAACATCGGTGCGTTCGGAGGCGACCCAGGAAGGATCACGGCATTCGGGGAATCTGCGGGAGGAAACAGTATTTACGCCCACCTGGTGAGCCCGGGGAGCAAAGGTCTTTTCCGGCAGGCGATTATCGAGAGCGGCCCGTTCTTCTCCGATGATGCAATGGGAACCGTCTTCCGGCCACGGAGCGAGGCCGAGCAGTACGGGGTTGAATTTGCCCGGGGCCTCAACATCTCCGGTCCCGGAACGATTCAGCAGATGCGGGCGCTCAGCGCAATGGAGATTCTCAATGCAACCCCGGAACTGAAGTCTCCGTTCTGGACCATGCGGACCATCCAGTTCAAGCCGATCACGGACGGCTGGATCATTCCCGCCGCCCCGCAGGAAGTTTTCCGGCAGGGAACGCAGAACCCGGTCCCCCTCATTGTCGGGAACAATGCCGCTGAAGGGATACCGCTTGCTCTCGATACAAACATGACGGTCCCCGAGTACCAGCAGTATATCCGGGAACGTTTCGGGAAAAATGCCGACCAGATCCTTGCAGCGTACCCGGCCGGTACGCCCGCTGAAGTCCAGGCACAGACTGAACGGGTCATGACCGTGTACGACTTTGACCATGCCTCAAAACTCGTTGCCGGGTCCATGGCCGGGCTGAACCAGAGCACGTACCTGTACCGCTTCACGTATGCCCTTCCCGGCCAGCCCTATGGGGCATACCACGGCAGCGAGCTGTACTTCATCTTCCGGCATTTCCCCACAGAACCGGACCCTGCGAGCAACAAGGTATCAGATACGATGATGGACTACTGGACACAATTTGCGAAAACCGGCAGCCCGAACAGCAAGACGAACGTGAACTGGCCGGAGTACGATACACGGACCGGCCAGTACCTTGATATCAATACTACGTCCCGTGTCGCAACCGCGTATTAACGTGTGAGAGGGGAGCGGTACTCCCCTGTTCCCCGATACCGGACTTTGATACCGGACCCCGGACAGACGTCAGGTGAAGCTGCGGTCGAGATCCAGCTCATTTCGCCTTAAAAACTGCGTCCCTGATCTGATTCCAAAAGAACATCGTGGCTATTAAAAAAAATTTCTGTAACTCTCCTTTCTCTGAGATCAGAAATCGGTATCTTTCTGACATCTTGATCGGGCTTTCCGGAAATTATGCTCAACATGCCTTTTAACTACGTAAAACTGTGCCCTCATCCACCACACCCCGCTCCCCTCCCTCCAAATCAGCGCCGGTGGCGGTCCCCTGCTTCATCACCGGCTCCGTATATAAAAAATTAAACCACAGAATAGTAAACGATAATACATGGTAAATCATGGACGTCTGGAAGGCAAGGTCTGCCTGGTGACCGGCTCAACCTCCGGGATCGGGAGAGGTATCGCGGAACTCTTCGCCCGTGAAGGGGCAAGCGTCATCATTGCCGCACGCCGGGAAGAACAGGGCGCTGAAGTCGTGAACGGAATAACGGGCCAGGGTGGCATTGCATCATTTTTCCGGCTTGATGTATCCGATGAAGCATCCTGGCAGGGAATTATCGACTATACATTGAAAACCTACAAGAGGCTCGATGTGGTCGTGAACAATGCCGGCATCGGTTTTTTAAAGCCCATCCTTGAGACAACTATTCCCGAATGGCGCAATGTCATGGCCACGAATGTGGAGAGCGTTTTCCTTGGGGTAAAGACCGCGGTCCCGGCTATGAAACGAAACGGGAAACAGGGCGGGTCCATCATCAATATCTCCTCCAATATCGTCTATGTGCCAAGCGCGATGAATGGTGCTTATTGCACAAGCAAGGGCGCTGTGGCAGCCTTCTCCCATGTGGCTGCCGTTGAGCTGGCAAAAGACAATATCCGTGTCAATGCGGTATTTCCCGGATTTGTAAGAACCGCAATCCTGGATGTGGCCTTCCAGAAGGCCGCGGAGGCCGGAAGAACCAAAGAGGAACTTCTTGCCCTGTTCGGGGAGTCCAATCTCGTCGGTCGCGTGGGAGAGCCTATTGATCTTGCCTATCCGGTCCTGTTCCTTGCATCTGATGAATCCGCTTTTGTCACCGGGTCTGACTTTGTCATTGATGGCGGCGAGGTCTGGAAGCGGGGCGGGGCTGATGATGCCCTTGCACATGACGCCAAGAAAATATAATCCATCTCTTTTTTTTTGGGTTGCCGGACGGGGGGGTTCCTGGCCGGGGGTCTCCGTCGAAAAATGGGAGTTGCAGGAATGCATCTCCGATGAATTGATAGCGATACGACGGTAACTCCGATGGCCATCAGAGAATCCCCGCCTCCCTAAAAAAAGTCCCCCGCTTTCAAACCTCCAGCCAGCAGCACATCCGCACCCGGCTTTTCCACCCGTAACTGGTATATACCGGCCGATTTTTGGCATGCGGAGAGAGCCGGTTCCCGCCAATCGGGGTGTGTTTTGCGCTCCCCGGAAAACCTGCGACCGATTTTTTGGCGAATATGACCGAAAAAGTGTACCGGATGAAGCAATCGGGGGCTGAAACGGGCTGCGTTGGGAGGTACTCTCAAACGAGAGGTGCCTCTGACGAAAGAGAACCTGATCGCCAGAACGGGGGGTTCCTTTCATTTCAACAACCATCAGCCCCTGCATGAAAGCCGGGAGCCGATCAACCGGACCCTGCCCAAAATTTTTCAAACACCCTCTCACTTTCGATATTTCTCCAGAACAAAAAAATCATCCACCAACTCTCTCATCAGAAGTCTTTTCCCTCAAGGATTCAATTTCCTGTTTCATGAGCAACTCTTCCCCGCGTTACGCATTCCTGTTTCTTGCGGCTTTCCTTATGATCGGTATGATTTGGTGTGCCGGTTGTACGAGTGCGGGCGCCCAGAAAAAAACGGAAAGACTCGACGGATTTGATAATGTTGTCACGGCGAAGATGGCGGAATACGAAGTACCGGGTGCCGTTGTCGGGATCGTACAGAACGATACGGTCGTGTACCTGAAAGGCTTCGGCGTCCGGGAGATCGGAAAGCCGGAGAATGTCGACCCGGACACCCGCTTCCAGGTAGCGTCGATATCCAAGTACATCCATGCGGCTGCAACCGGGACGCTTGTCGATGAGGGGAAACTTGACTGGGACACCCCCGTTGTCACGTACCTGCCGGGTTTTGCGCTGAAGGATACCTATGCCGGCGGGCACACGCGACGCTCCGCGACCTGCTTACCCACCGGACCGGGCTGAAGGCATACGACGGCGGCCTGCTGGGCAGGGTGGGCTACACGAACAAGGAGATGCTGGAGAAGATGCGGTACCTTGAGCCCGGCGCAAGCTTCCGGGAAAAGAACCAGTACTCGAATGCAGGGTTCTTCATAGCCGGTGAAGTTGCGGCAGCGGCGGACAACCGGAGCTGGGAGAACTCAACCGACGCACGGATCATCCGCCCCCTGAACATGACCCGGTCGGGGGCGCACTACGAGACCCTGTACCTTGACGACAACCGGTATACCGGCCACCGGGAAACTGCCTGCGGCACGGAAATCCTCGCCCACGAGATCGATCCCCTGCCGGCAGCCGGGCAGGTGGTCTCGACCGGCCGGGACATGACGCAGTTCATGCGGATGATGTTAAACCGCGGCTCGGTCGACGGGGTCCGGGTCCTTCTCCCGGAGACCGTGGATGCCATCAACGCCCCAAGCTTTGTCACCGGTAAACCGGACAGTCCGCAGGACCGGTATATCCTGAACGCCAACGGTCTTGGCTGCAACTCGTTCACGTATCTTGGCAAGCGGGTCGTCGAGAAGAACGGAGGACTTGACGGGGTCCGTTCCCTTGTCGTCCTCGTCCCGGAACAAAACATCGGGATCGTGGTCATTGCAAACAAGCATATGACCCAGTTCCCCGAGGCGGTCGAGGCGGAATTCCTGGAGCGGTATATCGGGAAGAGCGATACCGACATGCAGGCCCGGGTGAAAGCTGCCCAGGCGATGATCAACGAGATGGTCGCTCCTCCAAAGCGCCCCGCTACCCCCGGCCCAAAAACGATCTCCCCCCCAGCCATTGCAGGGAACTACTCAAGCGACCTGTACGGTATCCTGCAGGTGAGCCCGGGTGCAGATGACGGGAACATGACCTTCGTGGTCGGCCCGGGCAGGTACCCGGGGAACCTTTCCCACTGGACGGACAACACCTGGCTTCTCTCGTTCCCCAACCCGGACGACCCGAACGAGCTCGTGACGTTCTCTGCCGGACCGTCGGGATCCGTTACCGGCATGAATGCAGCTGAGCTGGGCTTGTTTGCACGGGTCTGACCCGGGGAACTTTTTTTTCCAAACGCAATTTTTCCGGGCTGATCCAAAATTTTTGCTCTGTAGAAAACCTGGATCATAGGTCGTTGCGAAACCTCTGTGGTCGATATGAGTGTGACCCCCTCTCTCCGCCAGCCAAGGGAATCCTGGAAGTTCACGACCGGTAAACGGCTTGTGCAGCCAGTTGGAAAAAACTGCGAATTTTCTCTCACCAAAAGAAATTTTATTATCATTCCCGCTCGCACAGGGTATTCATGACATCACAATCACCCGCCGGGCGGACCCTGCCCGGATGTATCGTGCTCGGAATCCTCCTCGTGCTGCTCGCGTGTGCAGCCGGGTGCACCCAGCAGACGGCAACGCCACCGACAACAACAACCCCGGCCGCCATACCCGCTGTAACAGCAGCGGCAGCAGCCGGCCTTGCCAACCCCGCATCCGTAGCGTGCGGGGCAGCCGGGGGGGTTACCGAGATCAGGACCGATGCCACGGGAGGGCAGTACGGCATGTGCACGTTCAAAAACGGCACCTCCTGCGAGGAGTGGGCGCTGTACCGTAACGAGGGATGTAAATCCGGCGTGACAGTCGCAGCCACGACCGCAGCAGCGGTGGGCAAGAAGATGGTGACATTTACCGAAGCCGACGATGGTAAGACCGCAGATATTTCGCAGGGCTCGCGGTTTGCGGTCCAGCTGCAGGAGAACCCCACGACCGGGTACGAGTGGAACGCAACGGTCACCTCAGGGCTCGTGATCGAGTCCTCGGACTTCAGCCAGCCCCCTCAGCCGGCAGGCCTGGTCGGCAGCGGTGGCACTCGCACCTGGGTGATCAAGGCAAATGACCTCGGCGCCCAGAAGTTCTCGGCAGTCTACAAGCGTTCATGGGAAAAAGTGACCGGCAACGAGACGGCATATGCCGTGAACGTCAAGGTCGTAAAGATCTAAAAAATCAGGTCGTGCCGGGGAGTTTCCCTGGCACATCTCCTTTTTAAGGTTCACCGGAAATAGTCCACGACATTCCGGAAGAGCTGCATATTCATCGATTCCGCAGGAATCGCAACACCCCGGCGTTTCATCTGTTCTTTCCGCAGGGGCCAGTCGTAGAGGTTCGTAAACTCCATTGCCCGCTCGGGGTGCGGCATGAGGCCGAGCACCTTGCCGTCAGCGGACGTGATGCCGGCGATATCCTCGACAGACCCGTTGGGGTTGTAGGGATACTCCCCGTTTGCCGGGCTCATGTCCTCCCGGCAGTACGTGAACGCGATCATCTTCCGGCGCCGGATCAGGTCGAGGGTCTCCTTTGAGCAGGAAAAGTTGCCCTCGCCATGGGCAACCGGGCAGAAGATCCGTTCGATGCCCTTTGTCCAGAGGTTGTCTGCTGCCGGTTTCAGGGTCACGAACCGGCATTCGAGGACCCCTTTCCGGTTGGGCATCAGGGCTATGTCGCGCCTGTACTGCCGGTCGAATGCCGGGACAAGGCCGAGGTTTGCGAGGATCTGGAAGCCGTTGCAGATCCCGAGGACAAGGTTATCGCCATCGAGGAACTCCCCGACATCCCGCCACAGGTTGTTCCGGACCCGGTTTGCGTACGCGTTGCCGGCCCCGGTATCATCGCCGTAGGAGAAGCCGCCGGGGAAGACAAGCAGGCGGTAATCCGCAAGCTGCCGGTGCCCGTCGATAAGGTCGTTGATATGGACGATATCGGATCCCATGCCGGCCCGGGCGAGGACTTCCTGCGTCTCCATCTCGGAGTTGATCCCAAAACCGCTCATGATGAGCGCCCGTTCCGGGATGTACTCAGGGACCGCTACCGCGGGCACGGGGTGTGTTGCGGCTGATTTTCGGGTTATCATATCAGTACCTCCCGAACGGTGCTTTGTAGGACGTCTCCAGTTCGGCAACGGGGAGTTCCACGAGAAGCATCCTGCCGGTAATCCGCAGGGACCTGCCACCCACGCGCCCGAGCAGGTGGGCATCAGCCCCGAGTGTCCGCTCGAATGCACGCTTGTTATCCGGTGCGACCGTGACGACGAACCGCCCGAGCGTCTCGGAGAAGAGGTAGTAGTCCGGCCGGCCGTCAGCGGGGATCGTGATATCCATGCCGAGCCTGCCGGCGATTGCGACCTTCGCAAGGGCCACGCCGAGCCCCCCGTGGCTTACCGGGAAGGCAGAGGCCACGAGCTCGTGGGCGATGGCATCGGTCAGGCGCTGGTAACGGGCTTTCATGGCTGCGGGGTCAAGGGCCGGCACGGTATTCCCGACACTGCCGAGATGGGCAAAATATTCCGATCCGCCCAGTTCCTCGAGCGTCCCGCCGATCACGTACACGAGGTCGCCATCGATCTTCGCGTCCATGGAGACCGCTCTGGTCACATCGGGGTGGACCCCGATGGAGGAGATGAGGAGCGTGGGGGGAACGGAGACCTTCACCGCGGTATTGTCCGCGTCAAACCCGGAGAAGTCATTGAACATGCTGTCTTTGCCGGAGATGAACGGCGTGCCAAAGCCGGTAGCAACATCGTAGCACCCGGTTGCTGCACCCTTCAGCTGGCCGAGGCGCACGGGGTCGTCGGAGGAGCACCAGCAGAAGTTGTCGAGGATGGCAATCGCGTCGAGCGGGATGCCGAGGGCGATAAGGCCCCGGATGGCAGTATCGATCCCTGCCCCTGCCATGCGGCTGGCGTCGATCTCGGAGTACGACGGGAACATCCCCTGCGAGAGGCCGACGCCTTTTTTCGAGCCGGGAAGCACTTTTGTCAGGCTTGCCATCGCCTGGACCCGGCCCACGCCCTGCACCGGCCCGAGGACATGGCCGCCCTGCACGGTATGGTCGTACTGGATCGAGATGAACTCTTTTGAGCAGATGTTCTTCCGTTTGAGCATCTCCTTTAAGCTCGTATCAAGCCGCACGGGACACGGGGTGTCCGGTTCGGGATACGTGATTTTGGACGGGGCTGTCTTCAGGTGTTTTTTCGGCAGCCCGTCGTGGAGAAATGCAAGGTCGATATCCATAACGGTCGTGCCGTGGAACACGACCTCGCACCTGCCGGAGTCCGTGAACGTCCCGATAACCGTTGCTTCGACCTCGCGGCGCTGCATCAGGTCCATGAACGCACCCAGGTTCTCCGGCGGGACGGCAAGCGTCATACGTTCCTGCGACTCCGAGATCCAGGTCTCCCACGGGGCCATGCCGGGATATTTCAGGGGCACCTTGTCGAGGACGACATGGCAGCCGTTGCATTCCTTTGCCATCTCTGCAACCGAGCAGGAGATCCCGCCGGCACCATTGTCCGTGATACTGTTGTACAGGCCAAGGTCGCGGGCTTCCTTCACAATCACATCGGAGAGTTTCTTCTGCGTGATGGGGTCGCCGATCTGCACCGCCGTGACCGGGCTTTTGGGATCCAGCGCTTCGGACGAGAACGTGGCGCCGTGGATACCATCTTTTCCCACACGGCCGCCCGCCATGACGATGAGGTCGCCGGGTTGTGCCTGCTTTTCCGAGAGGTTCCTGCCCTTGTGTTTGCGGGGAATGATGCCCACGGTCCCTGCAAAGACGAGGGGCTTTCCAACATAGCGGTCATCGAAATACACAAACCCCTGGGGGGTTGGTATGCCGGAACAGTTGCCGCCGACACCCACCCCGTGGACCACGCCGTCGAGGATCCGCCGGGGGGAGAGGATGGGATTCGACCGGTCCTTCCCCCGGAAGAGGGCCGGGTCCTTCTCCGGGTCGCCGACGCAGAACCCGTAGATGTTGATGCAGGGCTTTGCCCCGAGGCCAAAGCCGATGGTGTCGCGGTTCACCCCGACGATTCCCGTGAGGGCCCCGCCGAAGGGGTCGAGGGCCGAGGGGGAGTTGTGGGTCTCGACCTTGTGCGTGACGAGGTAATCATCATCGAAGACGATCGCACCGGAGTTGTCGGCAAAGACGCTTACGCAGATGTCCTTGTCGCCCCGTTCCTGCCGGATCCTGTTCGTCGCTGCCTGGATACAGGTCTTGTACAACCCCTTGGGTATGTCTTCGTCCATCGCTGACGCGAAGATCGTATGCTTGCAGTGCTCGCTCCAGGTCTGGGCAAGCGCCTCGAGTTCAACGTCGGTGGGTTTCCGCCCCCGTGCGGTGAAATAGTCGCGGATTGCGTGCAGCTGTGCGAGGTCAAGGGCAAGCGGCCCCCTCCGCTGGCCGGTCTGCGGGTCGGTAATGCCCTCTTTCCCGATGCGGGCCAGTTCCTTATCGTCAAGGTCAAGATCTACCGTTTCTGCTGTCGGCAGCTCGTGGAGCTCGACCGAAGGTACGACCCGGTCCATGCCGCGGGTCCCGTATTCCCCGCGGGTTTTTACAGCCACGCGGTTGACGAGCGGGTTTGCAAGGGTTGATGCGAGTTTTTGCAGGGCATCCGGTGCAAGGTTCCCGCAGACAAAACAGAGCTGGGACGTATAGACTGCCTCTCCTTCGGCAAATTTCATCGAGAGGTAGTCCCCGATGGTCTGGCGGGCGGTCGTGCCGATGTTGTCGGTCACGCCCGGCAGGAACCCGACCTCGATGGCATGATCGAAATTCGCCCGGGTTGCCTCGTCCACCGAGAACTCCTGGACCACCGGGTTGATGAGCTGGGACGCGATGCCGTTCAGGTCTTCAATAGTAAAATCCCGCGAAACGGTCGCGATCGTGTACACGTCGACAAGGTGCAGCGCATCGATCAAAAACCCGAGCGAGCGGATCCGGTCGGTCCGGACTTTCAGCCGGGGGTCGGTCTTGTAGCGGACTTCAATCCGGTGGACATATACCATGGCGTATCTGCTACTCAGTTGATCGCAGAGTACAAAATAGATATCGTATCGGACACTGACGAGCCCGGGGAAGAGGGGGGCCGGGACTCTGCCGTACCTGCCATTTCCGGCGTACTATTATCCCCTTCCCGCATCAGTACAGCATATGAGCTCCCACGCACTTCTCGAAGTCGAATGCCCGGCCTGCAAGGCAAAGCAGGACATCGTGATCTGGAAGTCGGTCAATGTTACCCGGGACCCGGAACTGAAAGAGCAGCTCTTCACCGGCAAGATCAATTACTTTGACTGCACTGCCTGCGATTTTGAAGGGTTTATCTCGGCACCCCTTGTCTATGACGATATGGAGAAGAAGATCTGCGTGAATTATGTGCCGGTCGAATACCTTGAAGACGAGGACTACGTAAAAAGGTCCTTCACGCCGGATGCAAAGGTCCGGCTCGACCTGCATCCAGATACCGCCCGTATCGCGGACACGGACTATTTCCGGAATGCCCATATCGTCTTTTCCCTGGCAGAGCTGATCCGTTATATCCTCTTTCGCGACCGGCTCGAACAGGTTATTCCGGAAGAGTAGCAAAAAAAAAGGGTGATGGGACCCGCCCGCATTCACAGGGCGGGAAAAAGATTACCTGCGCCTCATTATGACGAACGCACCGATTAGCAGCGCTCCCATCACGGGGACGAGCGTCAGGGGTGTGGCTGTTGTGGGGACTTTTTCTGCCAGGCTTACGGATACCGGCGTGCCCTGCCCACCGGTCACCATGACGGTCTGGGTAGCATCCGCATACCCGCTCTTCCGCAGGGTAAGGACATGCGAGCCTGCAGGGATATCGATGAGGGTGACGGGAGTGATGCCTTTGAAGACATTGTCAAGGAGGACCTCCGCACCGGCAGGGGAGGATGCTATTACGAGCTGTCCGGTGGTGTCCGGTTGCGGGCCGGGAGTAACAGGGGTGAGCTGGGCGTTCACGGTAACAACCTGCCCGCCTTTCACGGAGACCTGCTGGGTGTAGTCCTGGTAATCCGCCTGGCGCACGAGAAGGGTGTGGTATCCCGGCAGGATACTGGTCAGGTCAAGGAAATCCCCGTTCGGGGTCTGGCCCATGAATGTCCCGTCAAGGTAGACCATGGAACCCGGGGGGACTGAAGCAACTTCCACTGACCCGACACTTGGCCGCTGGGGGCTGAGGGAGACGGACAGGGGGGTCCTCTGGCCTGCGATGATGGTGAAGGTCGAGAGATACTCGTCATAGCCGGCTTTGTGCAGCCGCAGGGAGTGGCTCCCGGGGGTAAGGCCGGGGATGACCGACGGGCTTTGTGCCACGTACCTGCTGTCGATATAGATATCTGCGCCCTGCGGGGACGTCGAGAGGCTCAAGGACCCTGATGACGGCTGCGGGGGTGTCGGGGAGAGATAGGCATTCACGGTCGAGGTCTGCCCCGCAGCGACATAGACGGAAACACCGTACGGTTCATAACCGCTCATCGTGACCAGCAGGTAATGGCTGGTCCCCGCACCCACAGAGGTAAAGGTCGCAGGAGTGTACTGCCACGTTGAACCGTCAAGGGTTGCCACTGCGCCGGAGGGGGATGAATACACAACGATCGTCCCGTACGTCGGTGACGGGTCGGGGTTCAGCGTAGCGTACAGGTTCACGGTCTCACCCTTTGCGGGCCACCGGGTCACGGGACCGGTAAAAATCTGGTAGCCGGGCTTCTGGACGGTGAATGTCGTAAACGGCGTGCCGGTGGTCGTGACTTCCGTGCTGCAGGAACCGCCGCTTACCGTGCAGCCTGAAGAGAGATCGTCAAACGAAACGGTTGCCCCGTTCACGTTGCAGCTGACCGTGATCCAGCCCTTGTCGCCACCGATCGGTTTGGTCGTAACCGTAGGTGTGGCAGTAGGTTCCTTTGTGGGGGTCTTCGTGGGTTCCGGTACGGGATCCAGCGTTGCATCGACCGAGGCCTGTTCCCCGGCATGGAGGTTCGTGGTCGTCTCATAGGGGACATAGCCGGAGTGGGAGACCTTCACGGTATGCGGGCCCGCACCCAGCTCCCTGCCGGCGATCGGGGTCACACCTGCGGGTTTACCATCGATGGATACCGTTGCTTCGGAGGGTGTGGAGAGGATACTGAGCCAGCCCACTTCCGGGCCGACGGGTTCCTTTGTTGGCAGGACCGTGAATTCCCGTGTCAGTTCCCGGGTCGGTTCCGCTGTTGGTTCCCGGGTCGGTTCTGCCGTATGTTCCCGCGTGGGTTCCACAACAGGTTCAAGGGTGACCACGTGAAGGGATTTTGTTTCGGTCGCATTGAGGTTCTCCTCCGCAGCACTGGCAGATATCATGCAGGCTGCGATAAGGAGGATACAAAAAAGGATGGGTAACGGTCGCATGGATAGGTACTCCTGGTTCAACCAGTATTCCGGTTGAAGGTATCTAAAAATTATTGTTTTGCTGCCGGAAAACCATATGGAATCCCGCGGTTTAATCCGGTCCGCTGCACCGGTGACCGGCACCGCCTCCGGTTGAGGTCAGTTTTTTTTTTCAAGGGGCGCCGTTCCGCAATGCTCAAAGGGTTGACAAAACAATAAAGTAAAGAGGTTTACCTGGTATGGAAAGGAAATCCGACTGCCCGTTCTGTCTGCCTTACGGGGATGATATTGTGGCGAAAAACACGCTCTGCTATGCCCGCTGGGACCGGTTCCCCGTCACCAAAGGCCACCTGCTCATCATGCCGTTCCGCCACACACCGGATTATTTTTCCTTAACGGATGATGAGAAAAAAGCCATGACGGATCTGACCGAAGAATGCCGGAAGATCATCGAGGAAAATTTCCGGCCGGCCGGGTATAATATCGGGTACAATATCGGTACCGCAGCAGGCCAGACGGTTATGCACTGCCACTGCCATTTCATCCCCCGGTATTCCGGCGACACGGATAACCCCCGTGGCGGGGTCAGGCGCGTGGTTGCCGGGAAATATTATAAGGACCCTATGCGGCGGATAAAACCCTGATCACTGGAGGGTGCGGATCTTCTCAGCCACCAGTGCCGTGACCTCGGGGGGGAGCGAGAGGCACCCGAGCATGCCGGGAAGTATCTGTCTGACTACCTGCCTGCCCTGCGGGGTGGAGACAAATTCACAGATGGTCCTCTGCCCTTCCGGGGAGGTCAGGTAGTCCCGTATCATTTCCTGTCCCTTCGGGGATGCTAAGTACGAGGTGATCATGCCTCTCATCGGATCGATTCCTGCCATGGTTATGTCTCCGTTACCGTATCATATCCATCCGCCCGCATGGCACATAAACGCACCCGGAAAAAGGGATAAGCTTTGTATCTGTCCATGACAGAAATACACTCAACCATGCTTTCTTTGGATGTGTTACGGGTGGAGCGCACTCTGCTGGTCATAGCGCTCCTTTTCATCATCGTGATTGCGGTGAAGATGACCTCCTACCTCATCTCGCTTTTCTTAATGTCGCTTATCATCACCCTGCTGGGTGTCCCCGCCCTCTTCTGGCTGAAGAAAAAAGGGCTCCCGAACCTGGTCGCCGTCCTGCTCATCACGCTCGTTGCATGTTCCCTCATCTTCGTATTTGTCGCACTGACCACCCTTTCATTCCAGACCCTGCTTGCCGATCTCCCGCAATACCAGCAGGAACTCAATACCCGGCTCGCCGACGTCTCTGCATTCATCGCATCCCTCGGGCTGTCTTCCAGTGCCAGCAATACCCTCTCGTTCGATCTCGAACAGGTCTTTGCAAACCTCGGGCAGGTCATCTCGATGGGCGTTGCGGGGGCAAAGAGCATCGTGGACGGGCTTATGTTCCTCTTCTTTGTCGGCGTCACCTCGTTTTTCATGCTCCTTGAAGCCCCGAAGATCGCAACCCGGCTCGAGGAGCGGTTCGGGAAAGACTCCGATACGATCCAGCAGTTCTCGCGGATGACCGGCTACATCATCGATTTCATTGTCGTCCGCACCGAGACCAATGCCGTCCACGGGCTCCTCTTCGGCGGCTTCCTTGCCACCATGGGCGTCCATGCAGCCGTCCTCTGGGGCCTGCTCACGTTCCTCCTCGGCTACATCCCGTACTTCGGCCTTGTCATTGCCGCGATACCGGCCATCTTCTTTGCCTGGCTCCAGTTCGGGGTCCCCGGGGCGGTTGCCGTGATCGCGGCAGTCTGCGTCCTCAACCTCGTTGTTGAGAACCCCGTCTATTCCTGGCTCGCTGCACGGAAATTCGAGGTGCCGGCGCTCATCGTGATAGTCTCCGTGATCTTCTGGGGATGGCTCCTCGGGCTTGTCGGGATGCTCTTTTCCATCCCGTTCACGCTGATCGTCCTTTTAATCATCCAGCTCTCCGATGACCTGCGGTGGATCAACGGGTTCATCGGGGTCGGGCACTTGTTCGAGGAGAAGGAGGGGAAGAAGGAGGGGTAGGATCCAGCGGAACAATCATTGGATCTCTGTTTTTTAAACAAATTTCCCGTTTGTCCAGCCATTTCAGGAACTCCCTGTCGAGGGAGATGATTCACATCTCCGGTCAATTCTTCCGGGATAATTCCAAGGAGGGGCATTCTCCCCCGCACCGGGTTGCCGACAGCACAAGAAAACCATCAAAACTGCCGGGAGTCTCCGGATCGGAAGTCGGGCTTTCACATAAATTGCGTGACTAAAATATATATGAAAGGTGCACCTCTACTAGTTGTTCGATTATGCCCGTGACACCAAAACCTGAAGGAGAAAACGAGAGGCTGGTGTATATTCTCATTGTAGAGGACAGCCGTGTCCAGGCAGAGATCCTCAGGCACATCCTGGAAAGCAGGGGATATAGTACGACCATTGCAGAGAATGGGAAAATTGCCCTTGACCTCGTTTCCCAGAAACATCCGGATCTCATCATCAGCGATGTCATCATGCCGGTGATGAACGGGTACGACCTCTGCAAAGAGATAAAAAAGCATGAAGAGACCCGGAATATCCCCCTGATCCTCCTTACCGCACTCTCGGATTCCAAGGACGTTGCGCTTGCCCTGCAGTCCGGCGCTGACAACTTTATCACAAAACCGTACCAGGCTGACTATCTCCTCACGCGTGTCAGGACGATCCTGGAAAAATCCCGGAATCACCTGAAGGCGCCTTCCGAGGTCAAACCCGTGAAATTCTCCCACGGGGGGCAGACCTACCTGATCAGTATGGACCGCCCGCAGATCCTGGACTTCCTCCTTTCTGCATACGAGGCTGCAGTGATCCAGCACATGGAGTTCCAGCGGTCCCAGAAAGACCTTCGGACAACCAACGAGAAGATCAACAACCTCAACCAGATCATCAGTATCAGCAATGCATCTCTTGAACCGGATGCACTTCTGGAAAGCATCCTGTTAAAAACCCTGTCCCTGCAGGGTTTCGAGATGGGGGCGATCTATCTCCTCGACGCCGACAAGACCGAGGCCCGGATGACGTGTTACCAGGAGACCGCCCCCGGGCAGGCAAATCTGCAGGTGCTAATCGGGACCCTGAACCTTTATGAAACATCTCACCAGGAACTGTTCTTCCAGAGTATCCCCCAGTTTTTCACCCTCACCGATGATACGCATGTGGACCGGGACAGCGTTATCCTCAAAGAGCTTGGTGCGAAATGTTATGCCCTGCTCCCGCTCACCTCGGCATCGGTCGTAATCGGTGCCATCGCACTCATCAGTACCAGCAGGCATGATTTTTCAAGCCAGGAGAAGTCACTCCTCACGTCCATCAGTACGGAGATTGGCAGTGCTGTGCAGAAGACGCTCCTCTTAAAGCGCCTGGAGGTCGCCAATGACGAGACCAACCTCTACCTCGACATCATGACCCATGATATCAATAACGTCAACACGGCAGCTCTCGGGTACCTTGAACTCCTGACAACCCGTCTGGAGAACGAGAACAAAAAATTCGCCGAAATTGTTGTTAAAAGTATCAACCAGTCCATCGAGATCATCGGGAATGTCTCGACCATCCGGAAGATGCACGAGCAGAAGGCTGCATTAAAACCGGTGAAACTGGATGATGTGATCCAAAATGAGATCCAGCATTTTTCGAACGTTACCATCCATTACCCAGGAACGGATGCCGTTGTGCTCGCCGACGACCTTCTCGGCCAGGTCTTCACCAACCTTATCGGGAACAGTGTAAAATTCTGTGGCGATACCGGTGAAATTACCATCACGGTGGGAGACCAGGACAATAACATCCTGATTACGGTCGCGGATAACGGCCCGGGCATTTCCGATGATATGAAACCCCAGGTATTCGATCGCTTCAGGAAGGGAAAGAGCAAGAAGAGCGGCAGAGGGCTGGGTCTCTTCATCACCCGGCACCTTGTCGAGGGATACGGTGGCCGCATATGGGCAGAGGACCGGGTACCCGGGCACCAGGACCAGGGTGCGGCAATCCATTTCACGATGAGACTGGCAAACTGAACCACGGGGCATAATTCACAGGACACAAGATCTGATTAAAATCTGCAGAAACCGGTGCGGGCGGCAGAGCATTCCGGGAAAGTCCGGGGAAAAATGATGCGTCCTTGCCAAATTTCTTAAAAAAACGCTGGAAACCTTTTTTAACCGTCTTGTGCAGGTCTGGTATCTTTTCCAAATAACCAGAATAATTTCTGGTACGCCCGGGCAAACGCGGTCTTCTCCAGGAGGAAGACCAAAACCGAACAGGCGAGGATGCTGAAAAAGATCACGATGTAGGTCGTGTCCTGGATTACCTGGCCGGCAGCAACCCCCGCTTCAAGGGGCAGGGTTGCAAGGACCGCGGCTGCAAGCCCTTTTGGCTCCATGACCGCCACGATGGCAGCGTCCGATGCCGGGATGTTCCGGGGGATGGTGAACCAGACAAGCACGATCCGGGCAAGGTACATAAGGATCGTGAGAACGGCTCCGAGATAGATGATCTCCATGTTGGTGAAGTGGATGGAGATCCCGATATAGATGAAGAAAAATGTCTTCAGAAGCGAGACCAGCTGGGCAAAAAATTCCGTTTCTACCGGAGTAAGTTCGACCTGCGTGATACCCTCGCCAAGGAACGGGAGGATCTTCTCTGCCTTGAAGTAGTACAGGTTCCCGAGTGTCAGGCCGAGTGCGAGGGCTGCAATCGCACCGGAGAACCCGAGCAGGCTGACAAACCCGAAGACGATGAAGACAAACGCCGGGGTGATGAAGATGCTCTTGATGCTGGCAATCCGGTGGTATACTGACGACCACCAGACCCCGGCAATGACCCCGATGATGATTGCTATCAGGAACGAGGCGAGAAGGTTCCCGACAAGGTGACCGACGTTGAACTCCTCCAGTTTCACGACATCGATGAGGGCGAGCAGGACGACGATACAGAGCACGTCGCTGATTGCCGATTCGAGAGCAAGGATCGCCTTGGTGTCATTCCGGATATTGAGATAATTGGTGAACGGGATGACAACTGCAGAGGAGGTGCCGCCGAGAATCGCACCGAGCATGCAGGCTTCAAGGAATGAGAATCCTGCCAGGTAATGCATGATGACAATGCAGATGCCCGTGATGACAACAAAATTTGCAAGGGTAATTGCCATCGTCCCATTGATGGACTTTTTTAAGGTTTCGAGGGTGATGTGCAGGCCGCCTTCGAAGAGGATGATGGCGAGCGTGACCATCGTGAAGAGCGGGCCGACGACCCCGAATGCTGACGGGGTGACAAGGCCGAGAAACGGTCCGATGATGATACCGATGGCGATGAGGAAGAGCACATCGGGGATCTTGGTAAGCGTGAAAAACCGCGACAGGATGTTGCCAAGGAAGATGAGAAGACCCAGGAAAAGGACGGTTACTGCTGCATCCATTGGGTATACGTTGATCTGATTGCAAATTATAGGTTTTCAAAGATCCGCCCGGATGGGTAATAGATTTATCAAATACCTGCCCGGGCAGAAAATAATTATACAGTTCCTTCCCATGCTATCCGATGAAACGGGGCAGTAAAAAATCGGAGAGTGACGAAGCCGACAGTAAAAAAAAGGAGTGTGAAGATCTTGATAGTGACAAGCCCGGCAGCGAAAACGCTCCCGGTGACCAAAACGGCATTGACGCCCTTCAGGCCCTCCAGATCATCGGAGGGGGAATTGCCTTTCTGGCAATAGTCTGGTTGGTTCTCCGTAATATCCTGCAGGTCATCTGATTTTTTTATTGTTCACACCCGGTAATTCACAATCTGATTCTTTTCGAGCTCCCCGGCATGGAACACTTTTATATCAACCGGCACACCCTGACGGTACCTCTGCATACGCACACTGTATACCTTCGGATCATGCCGGAGGTTATGGACTGTGAAATATTCGTGAATGGTTTCAAGGAATGAGATCTGCTGGTTGAGGTATGCAGTCTCATATTCCTTGATCTCGCGAGCGAGAGTGAGGCATTCATCAAAGTTCTGGATGGGATCCGATTGCCCGTGCTCGTTCGGGTGGGCAAATTTCTGCCAGACAATCTCCCCCCCCATATCTGTACTGCGGCGGAGCATATTAGGATAAATGCGACAGCCGGAAAAACGCTGATCATATATCCGGCATTTGCCATTCTCGAGAAAACAGCAGGACCCGCGGGCATCATCTTTCATCCGGAGTGCATACCCGGAAACATACAACATGCCGTTCTGGTCGCAGAACTCCGGGCCCGGCGCCGGTTCATATGCGGTGGGATCGATTTTTCTGACTGCGACAACATCGTGATCCAGAAGGAAGATATGCGGATTGATTGCCTGAGTACAACACGCTCCGCAACATTCACATCTGAATTTCGTTGCCCAGATCTCAATTGCCAGACGTTCGAGGGGATACGCAAAGAGTCGGTTCCTCTCCTGCATCAGTGCGATAATGCGATAGGGAATGGAAATATCCGGAAAAAGGGTCATCGGGATCCGCTCATGTGCATAATCGTTCCTGCAGGATCCGGAGGGAGACCAATCTGCCGGTCTCCATCGGGGGCGCCGGTGTATGAGGCCATGACTTTTTATGCCCCCTTAAAACAACCATTGTTTTTTCGGTTCGAAGTCCGTCAGGGCATGGCGGTAATCATCAAACCACCGGGCCATGGGGTCTGCCCGGAAGACCATGAACCTCCCGATGTCAGCGGGATTGGCTGCCTGGTGGTACCGCATGAAGACATGCTCGGCAGTCCTGCCGACCATCTCGATCTTGCCGGTCGCATGGGACATGACGAACCGTGCCCGCTTAGCGAGCCCGGAACATGCCTGCCAGGATTTCTGGAGAACCTCGTAGGACTGCTCGACCGGTACCTGGAAGAGATGGTTGCCGGTGGTTGGTCTGCACTGGAAAACATAATACGGCGAGATCCCGGCAAAGGACAGCTTCCGGAAGAGTGTTGTCAGGGTCTCGGGTTCATCGTTGATCCCGTTCAGGATAGGGGTCTGGTTGACGACGACAACCCCGGCTTTCCGGAGCATCTCCGCAGCCTGCAGGGATACCTCGGTCAGCTCCCGGGAATGGTTAAAATGCGCCATCAGGTAGATGCGTTTCTCCGGTGTGCTGTAGCGTGAGAGGACGTAGATGAGGTCCGGATCGTTCAGGATCCGGTACGGATTATAGGCAAGCATCTTGCTGCCGATCCGGATGATATTGACATGCGGGATCTCCCGCAGCTGCCGGAGAACCGATTCGAGCTGCCGGGTTTCCAGCATGAGCGGGTCGCCGCCGGTCAACAGGACGTTGGTGATCTCCTTATGCTCACGGATATACTCGATACTCTCCGAAACATCCTTCACGGTCTCGCGTTCGCAGGACATGAAGAGACGTTTGCGGAAGCAGAAGCGGCAGATGCCACCGCAGACATCGGTGAGAAGCAGGAGGCCGGTCTGGTTGTATTTATGCTGCAGGCCGGGTTTTTTTGTATAATCTTTTTCACACGAAGGATCCGCTGATCCCCCGCTTTTCAGTTCACGGGTATCGGGAATTACTATCCTTTTTAACGGATCGTGCCCGTCTTTCCAGTCGATAAGCGAGAGGTAATACTCGTTGGAGCGGAACGGGAACAGATCGGTTACCGTCTCCATCTTCTCCCTCGCTTTGGGTGCGAGCCCGATCAGGTTGTCAAGCTCGGAAATGGATGAAATATACTTCGGATTCATTGCTTCACCTCGGTTCTGGGGTTATGCTCTGCCCGTCAGAGGGCAGGGGCCGGGCGGTGCGGAAATTTCCGGATGGTCATGAACAGAAATTAATGGTTACTAAAATGCACCACTCAGTAAACGCTTATTTTAGGCTCATCATTTAAACCCTTTGTGTAATTCCTGTTTAAAAGAACGGAAACGATAAACAGGGGCTGAAAAATGCCCTGACTATAAAAACATGGTACGGGTTGTTTCCGTACAACCGGGCCTGCGGTACCAAAAAATATCGCAAGGGTTTTTTAGCAAATCCCGTAATACGATAGAATAGTCAACAAAGACAATTCCCGTGCCAGACGGAGTACTCCATGTCACCTGCCAGACATCATAACCAATCCCCGGCAACGAAGATACTCAACACCCTTGCATCGGATTTTGGCATTGTCATCGTGGTCGCACTGGTCATGCTGGCAGTCTACCTGATCGATACCATAACTCCTCTTGGAGAGCCCGTATGGCTGCTCTATTTCATTCCCCTGATCCTGTCGTACTGGTCAGGCAGGATTTATGCAATTCCAACGGTCTGTATCGTAACTCTGCTCTTTTTAGTAGGCGGTTTTCTCGTCTCACCGACAGGAATTCCGGTATCCCAGGCGATTGTTTACCGGTTTGTGTTTTTCGTATTCTTCATCAGTGCATCAATAATCCTCTGGGCAATACGCCGGCGACACATTCAGGAAGAAAACCTGACATAGGGAATTTTTTATCATCACTCAGGATTAATCGGGCTCTCGGTGTCAGAAATATGATAATTCTCAGCACCTTGTCATGCTACGGGATCAATACGCCATTTCCGGTACTCCGGAGTCGCGTCCTTCATGTCCTCCCAGAGCCATGCCATCCGGTCAAGGAACCAGAGTTTCCCGCAATAGACAAGCGCCATGCCGAAGAGCGTTGGCCAGGGATCGAACACGAGCACACCCCAGAACACAAAGAGCATCCCGATACCGGATATAGCAGAGAGAACATTCGGGGCGGTCCGGTGATGCAGGGGCACGGGAATAACATCCCGGTTCAGCCAGACCCGCTCTCCGAGAACGGCTTGTGACGCCCAGCGGTCAAGCGATGCCGGTGCCGGGAAGACACGGGGGTTGAACCATGTCCACAGAATGGCAAGGGCAACCAGGACAAGTGCATACCATCCAAGCCAGAGCCGGCTCCAGAACGCGAGGACGAGGAGGGGAAGAGCGGTGTTGCGCAGGATGACGCTCCATGGATTTGCATGACGCAGCCAGCTCTCGTCATCCAGTGCAAAGGTCCGGGCAATCTTCCGCTCAAGAGTCATGAGGTACGGTTACGGTTTTTTGTTTAATAACAACATGGCAGGATCTCATCCGGACAAGATGCGGTCACGATGTGCCGCGGTACCTGCCCCACTCGTACCATTTGATCCCCTCTACGATGAAGAATGCCAGCAGTGACAAACCGACCGGATACACCCACTGGTCCGCTGACAGCGGGACTGCCCCGAACCAGCCCGGTACAAGGTAGATGGAAGTGAGCTGGAGGAGAAGCCCTGCCCCGACACCAAGGAAGATGAGGGGATTAATCGTGATACTTCGCCGTATATTAACAAAGAACGGTTCGCGCTCTTTCTGTGCCTGAATTCCGTTGAACCACTGGAAGCAGACAAACGAAGTGAACATGATCGATACCGCAACCCCGTACGGGTAGAGCCCGATGAGGTGCCTGAACAGGAGGAATCCGCATGCGCCCATGACAATACCAAAGAGCAGGATCCGGAATACCTGCGGTCGATCGAAAAACTGCCATTCGGGTCTCTTCGGAGGTCGTCTCATGACATCCCCTTCCTCTTTAATGAACGGGAACATCTTGTCCTGAACGCCGTCGGTCACGAGATTTACCCAGAGGATCTGGATTGGCAGCAACGGGAGCGGGAGACCGGCAATGACTGCTGCGCTCAGAAGAACGATCTCGCTGATGGATGTTGAACCGAGATAATAGATGACTTTCCTGACATTGTCCGCGATTACCCTGCCGTTGCGGATTGCATTGACGATGACGTTGAGGTTGTTGTCGAGAATGACCATCTTTGCAACGCTCTTTGCCGATTCCGTCCCGGATCCCATGGCGATCCCAAGGTCTGCAGCTTTGAGCGCCGGCACATCGTTGACACCATCCCCCGTGACAACTACGATCTCCCCGTGCTGCTGCAGGACATGGACAATGCGGTACTTCTGCTCGGGCAGGATCCGGGCGCATACGGTTGCACTCTTCAGGGCCGCGTACAGCGCCTGGTCATCGAGCTGCTCCAGATCGGGACCGGTGAGCACGCGATCGCTCTCCTTCCAGATATTGACCGACCGGGCGATCTCGCGTGCAGTGACTGCATAATCCCCGGTTACCATCAGGACCCGGATGCCGGCTTTTTGTGCTTCGAGGACTGCTTTGGCAACGCTCTCTTTCGGAGGATCGGCAAACCCGATGAGGCCGACAATCCGGTACTTCCAGAGCCCGGAACCGTCACCTTCCCACTCTCCGACCCCGAATGCCAGGACCCTGAGGCCCCGCCCTGCCATGCGATCAAGGGTAGTTTCGAGTTCAGGAAAATCACCGGAGTTTTCTGCACGTTTCCGGACTTCCTCATATGCACCCTTGATAAAGAAACGATCTTCCGACGGAGTCCGGTTGGCAGTTGCCATGAGTTTTTTCTTGGTATCGAAGGGATACGACCAGATCCGTGGATTCTGAATCCGGATCTCGCCGGATCCTTCCGCCCAGCGGGCAAGGGCGAGGTCCACAGGGTCTCCAAGGTTCTCGAATGCATCATTGCAGAGGACGGCAGCATACAGCAGGGATTCGCGGTCGAGTGCGTGAACTTCCTGCACCGCGAGCTGCCCCCATGTGATCGTCCCGGTCTTATCCGACACAATGAAAGTCGCGCTCCCCAGCGTCTCTACGGAGGGGAGGTGACGGACGAGCGTTTTCTGGCGGACAAGGGCCAGCGAACCGACAACCATGACGAGGGTTACCACGATCGGCAGGCCTTCGGGGATGGCCGATACCATCTGGGCCACGAGAAGGTACGCGATCTGGAGGTAGGGCCGGCCCTGCAGGAGTGCAACAACTCCCACGCAGGCAAAGATACCGATAAGGATGAGGACGTAGCGACGGGAAAAATAGTTCATTGACCGGGTGAACGGACTGGGGGGTGAACCGCCCTCTGCCAGTTTCGCAATGCCGGCAAAATAGGTTGACTGACCGGTTTTTACCACGAATCCTTTCCCGGATCCCCGAACGACCATTGTTCCCGACAAGGCGCTGTTGGTGTACTCATAGGGCTGGGCGTTTGCTGGAACGATGGCCTCATGATCCTTCTCCACCGGTAACGATTCCCCGGTCAGAGGGGATTCATCGATCATCAGCGCCGATGTTTCAAAGAGCCGGAGATCTGCGGTGACCAGGTCTCCTTCCGAGAGGAGGACGCAGTCTCCCGGGACCAGATCGGATGAGGAGATGGTCATGGTCACACCATCACGGATGACCCGGACCTGGCTCTCGGTGAGTTTCCTGAGGGCCTCAAGCGAGGTTTCAGCTTTGAGTTCCTGCCAGAACCCGATCATCCCGTTGATGAGGACCAGCAGGGTGATGACGAGAAAGTCCTTGAGATCAGCGACAAAGAAGGAGATGACCGCAGCAAGGATCAGAATGTAAACAAGGATGCTGTTGAACTGGCGGAAAAACAGGGCCAGCCGACTGGTTTTTTCTTCGGCAAGCGTGTTTTTCCCATAATGTCCAAGACGAAACCCTGCTTCCTGACCGGATAATCCATCAGGTGAAGAACCAAGTGCTTCTCTCACCTGCTCAGCGGAGAGTGCGTGGGGCGTATCTGGCACGACCATCGGGTAATCAATGTAACCTGTTTTGCCGGATATAAAACATTGGTGGTGAATGGCATCCGCACCAGGTCCGGCAAATGGGAATGGTATCCTAAAGAAGGTACCAGGCACAGAGCATCAGGATGAACCCGATGAGCAGGGAAAAGACCAGGACAAAGGGGCAGTTGAACAATCCTTCCCCGCTGCAGGAACTTCCCATCTGCCGTATTGGCCCGAGTATGGCAAAATAGAAGAGCAGGAATGATGCGATCCCGACAAGCACTGCAAGTCCCTTGTGTGATGGCTTCTTCTTTTGTTTCAGGAGTCTCAGGAAAAAAGGATTCATAGACGGGGGTCCGGGAAAATCTGTGGTTATTCAGCTATTCCCTATTTATCTTGCACATAATTATTGTAATCAGTGAAGGGTCCTTCCAGCCAGATTGTATTCTCATCGAATACGATCAGGATGATGAAGATCCGCTTGCCGGGTCAGGATTCTCCAATAGTCCTGTGGGGCGTGACTCCTTCCTATTTTCCCTCGTCAATACATACCCCGCTGGCATCGTACCGGCAGTCCTCTGCCCGGAAGAACCAGTTCCTGTATACGATGGGTGTGATCACCGTTGTCAGAAGGCTCATGAGAACCAGCACGACGTAGACACCCTGGTCGATAATCGCTGCTTCAAGCCCGATGAGGGCAACGATCATCGCGACCTCCCCGCGGGGGGCCATCCCAAACCCTACAACCAGGGCGTCCTTCCGGCACAGTCCCATCAGGAACGCAGGGAGCCCGCATCCGACGACCTTGGTGATGATTGCAACGGCGGTCAGCACGAGCAGGAACACGAGGATCTCCGGAGTGATTGCCCTGATGTCCGCAAGGACCCCGAGCGAGACAAAGAAGATGGAGGCAAAGATGATCTGGAGGTATTCTGCCCCTTCCTTGAAATTTTTGCTGTGCGATAACTGCACGCTCTCGAACGAGACCCCCGCAATGAATGCCCCGACAATTGCCGAAAGCCCGACAATCTCCGCACACATCGCGTAGAGGAACGCCATCATCATGGCAAAGATGAAAATAAACTCCGGAAATTTCCTACAGAACCCGGTGGCATCAAGACGTTCTACATATTTACTGACAACGAAGATACCGAAAACCCCGCCGATAACAATGAACGCGACAGCCTTGAGGGCGACAAGGGCGATCCCGCCTGCTGTTATCGAGCCGCTGACAACATCGGTGCTGATTGCAAGCGCGAGAAGGCTGAGAACATCATCGATGACCGCAGCGCCGATGATCGCTTTTGCAGCCTCGGTATGGAGTTTTCCCATCTCCCTCAGCACGTTTGCCGTGATCGCGATACTCGTCGCAGTCAGGGCGGTCCCGATGAAGATTGCACTCGCCGTATTTAACCCGAAGACAAGCGAGATCCAGTAGCCGCCAATCCAGGGAACAATGACCCCGACCCCGGCAATCATCCCGTTTCTGACCGAGAGGATCTCCCTGACATTGAATTCAAGACCGATAACAAAAAGCAGGATTACCGCACCGAGATGGGCGAGTCCCCGGACAAAATCCGTGTAGGTGATGAGCCCGAGCATGCTCGGACCGACAAGGAGGCCGACAAGGATGAGCCCGATAACTGCTGACTGGTTGATCCTGGATGCGATGAGATAGCCACCGAGTGCAACGAAAAGGAGGAGGCTCATCTGGAATTCAGGAAGGGCAAACAGGGACTCCATAGCACCAACAAATTTCCTGATAAGAGTTAAAACCTTTTCCGGTTTGGATCAGGGGCACTCCCGTTATCGGGGAGTCTGGATCCTGCCGGTGCTTTGGCTGGTCTACCTTACCGGGAAAAAAGAGAGTTAAAAATGTCCGGGGACCTCACCGGATCTCCTGCACCCGCACCGCCAGTTCCCCGTCCCATGCAAGGGTCACGGTGGAACTTCCCACGATGGTGCCGGAAGCGTCCTTTGCCGTGACTGTAACGGTGACCGGCGTATCGGTCGATGCTGGCATCTCCACAAATGACCAGTACACTTTTTCCCCGTGATTGGTCAGGGTCGTTCCCCGTTCATTGACCTTGAAATCCGGGGAGTCCCAGGAGAGGAACCTGCCGTAACTCGCAGTCCAGGTAAAACCGGTTGTCGTGGTATTGATGCCGGTCGCGTTCACGCTCAGCCCGATCCCGGGCGTGGAGGACATCAGTGGCGAATAACGCTGCGGTTCTGCGGCGAGACGGAGCGAGGAAGCTGCTTTTGTCACCGCCGGCCCGGGTTGTGCCGGAACGATACTGCAGGTCCCCCGGACACACCCGCAGCTGCCGGCACCGCAGTCAACGGGCCCAACGCAGCTCAGGGTGCAGATCGCACTGTCGCAGGGTTTCTGTGCCACCCTGTTGATGCAGCCCGTGGGGTGACAGCACTGGGCAGGTACACAGTCGGCATCGGCCGTGCAGCCCATGGCATTCATGGGGGTCGGGACTGCAAGGGAGGTTGTCGGGACAGCCGTGGCGGCGGGAGATGGAGAAAAAGTTCCAGACGTGCAGCCTGCTACTGCCGCAGCGATGATGCAAAGAAGGGAGAGGGCAATGACGCGGATATCCATACAAAAATGAGGAGGCCCGGATACATAAACCCGGGGGAATACGCGGTTTTTCCTGAGCCATTCCCGCAAAGCGGGGAACCGGTTTTCCCGCACCCGGGAAATTCCGGATGCAGGTTTTTTAATAAAAACGGGCCCATACGCTACATCATATGACCGTCACCAGATTTGCAGTACCGCTCCAGGTCATCTCCATTGTCCTGCTGGTTTCCTTGTCGTTCCTCATGGCCGCCGCAGGGTGCACGCAGACGGCAACACCGCCGGGCCAGAAGGTCTCAGAGATTTCCATCGCGCAACCGGACAGTTCGCATATCAGCATCACGTACAACCGGGCACCGGATATGGAGACGATCCGGGAACTTGAGGTTACGATAACGGACAGCCATGGGGTGTCGAAGACCCAGTCGTTTGGCTCCCGCCTTGCCACAACGCCGATCACCGCAAAGAGCACCAATACGATCACCGGCTCGTTTGAAGGGACCGACCATGTCATAGTCACCGGTTATTACTCGGATGGAACGCACAAGGTACTCCTCGACACCACCATCTGATCGATTTGAACGGAGATATTCCCGTTTACTGCTCCAGTCCGGGTCCTTATTGCCGGAGTGAGATACATCCGGGGCCCTACCCGACCAGTTTCTTCTTCCGCAGGAGACGGTTGTAGGCGATTGCGAACCGGTGCGCCTCGTTGCGGATCTCCTGGATGTACCGAAGAGCCATCCCTTTCTCATCGAGCCGCCGGGGCAGCACCTCCCCGGGTACGTACACTTCCTCCTCGCGTTTTGCGATGGCAATCACCGGGACTGTGCAGCCAAGCTCCTGCAAGGCTTCACGTGCTGCCGAGAGCTGCCCCTTGCCGCCATCGATGATGATAAGGTCCGGCAGTTCCGCTTCCCCGGCAATAAGCCGCTGGTACCGGCGTTTCACTACTTCCGCGATGGAGGCAAAATCGTCGATACCCTCCACCGTTTTAATCTTAAACCGCCGGTAATTTTTCTTGTCGGCCACCCCGTTCCGGAACTGCACCAGGGAGCCGACCATCGCGGTGCCGGACAGATGGGAGATGTCGAAGCATTCGATAACGGCCGGGGGATCGGGAAGGTCGAGCGCTGTCTGTAGATCGTGTACTTTCAGCTCGTTTTTCAGGAACGCGTGTTCGATGTTCTTCCCGACCAGATCGAGCAGTTTTTTCTTTTCGCCGGCCTTTGGGACCGTTACCCTGACCGTCTTCCCTTTCCGTTCCGATAAATAACCGGCGAGCGCCGGATCGACCTCGTGGGGAAGGACCAGTTCCGATGGCGGGACGGTATCTGCATAGTACTGGACCAGGAACTCATCGAAGGCGTCCTCCCGGTAATCGAACGAGTACTCCTGCTTGCCCGATAATAGTCCCTTCTCAACCGTGAAGACCATCAGGTACATGGTGTCGCCCGAGACCGTGTAGCCGATAATGTCCTCATCGGTCTCCCGCTGGCGGGCAACATGCTGGCGTTCGGCGAGGCGCTCGATCGCGAGGATCTGGTTATGGAGGCTCCTGGCCTCTTCGTACTCCATCTCTTGCGATCGCTTTGCCATTTCCTGCTTCAGGGTCCTGATGAGTTCCGTCCCGTTCCCCCGGAGAAGTGCGGTGGCCCGCTCCACCTGCACCCGGTACTCCTCCTCGCTGACAGCGCCGATGCACGGGCCGCTGCAGGAACCCATATGGTACCGGAGGCAGGCCCGTTTCGGGAGTTTCCGGCAGGGACGGATACGGAAGATCTTCCTGATGACCCGGAGCACCTCGTCGCGTTCCGCAGCCGAGACAAAGGGGCCGAAATAGGTTGCCTCCCCTTTGGTCGTGCGACGGGCAATACCGATCCGGGGAAACGGTTCCTTCGTGAGCTCGATGTACGCGAACCGCTTTGCATCCTTCAGGTCGATATTGTAATGTGGCTGGTGCTTCTTGATGAGCGTGTTTTCGAGGATGAGCGCCTCGGTCTCGGTGTTGGTGAGCATCAGGTCGACCGAGACTATTGCGGCAACGAGCGCCTGCGTTTTCGCGTCGTGGTCCTTTTTCTGGAAGTAGCTCGTCACCCGTTTTTTGAGATCCTTTGCCTTGCCCACGTAGATGATGGTGCCGGCTGCATCGGAGAAGAGGTAGCAGCCGGGGTTGTGGGGGAGGGCGGGGAGATCGATCATCGTTGTTCTAAGTCATGTGCCGGAGGTCATAAGGGGTGGGGTTCGGGCAGACGAATGTCATGGAACTCAAATACCGTGTCAATGAATACGATTTGCGAGCCCCCCCGCCTCAGGGCCTCTCCGAGGCACGGCGGGGCAACGAGAGTTTTGTAAAAAGTTCCTGCCCGCCGCGGGGGCGCCCCGTCGAGGACAGCCATAGGCTGCGGAGAAGATTTTCCGGGGAAAATCTTGGACTGTGGCGGCGTTCATCGTAAAGGGGTTTGGGGGCATCAGCCCCCCATATCCTCGTCTACCATTGTTCAAGCGTATCTCGGCAATATCCTCAGCCGTTCACGAGAATCGGCTTCAAAAACTCTCCCGTATAGCTCCCCTTCGTACCGGCAATATTCTCCGGTGTCCCGGTAGCGATGATCTCCCCGCCGGCGTCCCCGCCCTCGGGCCCGATGTCGATAAGGTGATCGGCTGACTTGACCACGTCGAGGTTGTGCTCGATCACGATCACGGTGTTGCCCTTCTCCACGAGGTCGTCGAGCACCTTGATCAGCTTCTTCGTGTCGTCGAAGTGGAGCCCGGTTGTCGGCTCGTCCAGGAGGTAGAGGGTCTTTCCGGTCGCACGCTTCGCGAGCTCTCTCGTGAGCTTGATCCGCTGTGCCTCGCCGCCCGAGAGGGTGGTCGAGGACTGGCCGAGCTTGATGTAGTCGAGCCCGACCCGCGAGAGGGTTTCCAGCTTGGTGCGGATGGACGGGATGTTCTCGAAGTGCTTCATCGCCTCTTCGACACTCATGTCGAGGACGTCGGCGATGGACTTTCCCTTGTACAACACTTCCAGCGTCTCGCGGTTGTACCGCTTGCCCTTGCACTCCTCGCACTCGATGTACACGTCGGGGAGGAAGTTCATCTCGATCTTGATGAGGCCGTCGCCCTCGCAGGCCTCGCACCGCCCTCCCCGGATGTTGAAGGAGAACCGGCCCGGTGCAAAGCCCCGCATCTTCGCTTCCTTGGTCTCGGCAAAGACCGTGCGGATCTCGTCGAAGACTTTCGTGTAGGTCGCGGGGTTGGAACGCGGGGTCTTCCCTATCGGGGACTGGTCGATGACAATGACCTTGTCGATCTCGGCATCGAAGACGATCTTGTCATGCTTCCCGGCCTGGTCGCGGGACTTGTTGATGATCTGCATCATGCCCTTGTAGAGGGTCTCGTACACAAGGGTGGATTTCCCGCTGCCCGAGACACCGGTGACGACCGTGAGGAGGCCGATGGGGAACTTCGCGGTGATGTTCTTGAGGTTGTTCTCTTTGCAGCCTTTGATCGTGATGTACTTCTTCGGGGCCCGGCGTTTCACGGGGACATCGATCTTCTTTGCACCCACGAGGTACTGGCCGGTCAGGGACTTTTTGTTCTTCTCGATCTGCTTCGGGTTGCCTTCCGCAACGATGTGGCCGCCGTGCGTTCCCGCACCGGGGCCCATGTCGATGACGTGCTCCGCGGACCGGATCATGTCCTCGTCGTGTTCGACCACGAGCACCGTGTTCCCGAGGTCGCGGAGGGTCCGGAGGGTCTCGATGAGCTTCCGGTTGTCGCGCTGGTGGAGCCCGATGGAGGGTTCGTCGAGGACATAGAGGACGCCCATCAGGTTCGAGCCGATCTGGGTTGCGAGCCGGATCCGCTGGGCTTCCCCGCCGGAGAGCGTCCCGGCGTTCCGGGAGAGCGTGAGGTACCCGAGGCCGACCTTTTCCAAAAAGTCGAGCCGGGACTGGATCTCCCGGAGGATCTGGTGCGCGATCTCCCGTTCCTTTTCGGTCAGCTTCAGGTCCCGGAAGAGGGCCGCGCTCGCCCCGACCGGCAGGTCGGTGACATCGATGATGGACTTCCCGTCGATCCGGACCGCGAGCACCTTCTCCTTGAGCCTCCTGCCGTTACAGGCAGGGCAGGGGGAGACCCGCATGTATCCCTCGAGCTCGCGCTTGCGCCAGTCCGACTGGGTCTGGGCGTAGAGCCGGGCGGTCTGGGGGAGGAGCCCTTCCCATTCCCCGGTGTGCGACCATTCGGCGTCGCCGTTCTTCATGCTCATCGAGAACTTCATCCGTTTCGAGGAGCCGAACATCAGGGCTTCGTACTGTTCCTTCGTCAGGTCCTTGATCGGAGTGAGGACCGAGAAGCCGTAGTTCTTTGCGACCGTTGCGAGGTACTGGCCCCGGAACCCGTCCATCGGGTTGCGGTAGGGGGCGATGGCGCCGTCCGCGATGCACCGCTCCTTGTCCGGGATGATCAGGTCGGGGTCGAACTCCATCTTCACCCCGAGCCCGTGGCATTCCTCGCAGGCACCGAACGGGCTGTTGAACGAGAACATCCGCGGCTGGAGTTCCTCGAACGCCATCCCGCAGACCGGGCAGGCCATGAGGGACGAGTACGTGGACTCTTTCCCGTCCTCTCCAGCGACAAGCACAAGCCCCTCGGACTTCTTCAGGCAGTTCTCGACTGCCTCGGTGAGCCGGGTCCGGTCGGAGGATTCGAGCCGGTCGATGACGATCTCGATGTCCTGCTTTTTGTACCGGTCGAGGCTGATCTCCTCGTCGGTCCGGATGATCTTCCCGTTCACCCGGACCCGGGTGAAACCTTCCTTGTTCAGGTCCTTGAGGAGCTGCTGGTATGTCCCCTTCTTCTGCCGGACGATGGGGGCGAGGACCGTCACCTGGCCCGGGTATTCCGCAGCGATCTGGTCGGCGATCTTATCGGGGCTCTGGGCGGCGATGGGGATATTGTGCTCGGGGCAGTAGGGGGTCCCGATGCGGGCGAAGAGGAGCCGGAGGTAGTCGTAGATCTCGGTGATGGTCCCGACCGTTGAGCGGGGGTTCTTGGAGGTCGTCTTCTGCTCGATGGAGATGGCGGGCGAGAGCCCCTCGATGGAGTCAACGTCCGGCTTGTGCATGAGCCCGAGGAACTGGCGGGCGTAGGTGGAGAGGCTCTCGACGTACCGGCGCTGCCCTTCGGCATACAGCGTGTCGAACGCGAGCGTCGACTTCCCGGAGCCGGAGACACCGGTGATGACGACGAGCTTGTCCCGGGGGATGGTGACGCTGATATTCTTGAGGTTGTGCTGGCGGGCACCTTTGATGATGATATCTTTCATTGTAGGTGCTGAGACAGTTTGGTGTGGGGTATTAAAGAGGTGAGGGATGGGGCAGGTGAAAGTGAAATGGTGGGGGATGGACCCGGCGAATCCTCACAATTCCACCTCCCGTACACTAATCTTAATAAAATTGTTAATGATGGCGTAATTAAGGGGGAAATTGAGAAATGAAGATCCCGTGATATGATCGAAATTGATTTTATTCATGCACGAGAATACTAAAAAGTATCGGGCATGGCGGACATGGGAATGAAGGCAGCCGAACGCAGGTTTGAACTGGTGGCGAAGGGTGCAGTCGACATTTCCGGTCATGCCCGAAGCAGAATGTTCGAGCGGAATATTTCAACGGACGAGCTCCTGGAAATTATTGCAACCGGGGAAGTGATTGAAGAATATCCTGAGAGGAAGCCCTGTCCGGCAGTACTGATACTCGGATTTATTAGTCATACTGCGTATCATGTAGTAGCAGCATTCTGTCAGGATACCCTCGTCATCGTTACGGCATACCTGCCGGAACAAGAAGACTGGGTGGATTTCCGAAAACGGAAAGAGTCTCAATAAGAAGGAGGAATTATGGCCAGATTAAAAACAGAAGAACCCGCAAAACTCTTTTTAAAAGAGACGAAGAAGAAGTTCGCAGACACGGGGGAGGCCACGTCTTCCATCGTTGCGGGCGAAGCTCCGGGTAAATCCTCCGGGAAGATCAATGTTATTGACGCACCAAAGGGGAAAGGGAAAAAAATTACCCGGCCATCTCCTGCTGGACTTGATCATTGCGCCCTGTGTAACGGTAAACTCGAAGAGGGAACGACAGAATTTATGGCCCGGGCCAGCGGTGAAGTCGTGATAATCAACGATGTTCCGGCCCTGGTCTGTGAGCAGTGCGGGGAGGCGTATTACTCTTTGGAAACATCCCGTAAGATTGACGCCGTTATGAGAGAGGCACACCGGAAGAAACTGTGCGTCCGTCCGGTCCCGGCCGGTGAAGTCTCTCTGAACAGCTGATTTTTTTTAAAAAGTGTTCAGACCGTGGCAAAATCCATTGAAGTTGGTCTCGTCCTGGATCGGGAAGAGTCTGTCAGGTTCCGGAAATATATCGATAACCCTACCTGCACTAAGGAAGGTCGTACGCTGATCAGGGAAGCGGCTGATCTGGCTGAACGATCGCGCCTCTGATCCCGGACCTCGCGAACGTATCAAGTCTCTTTTATTTCGCCCGATTCGATGGAGCTGGCGTCAGGCTTTGAGCGTGAGCCCGGGGGAACTCACCGGGCGCAGGTGGAGAGCGACTCGACGTACCGGCGCTGCCCCTCGGAGTACAGCGTGCCGGACGCGAGCGTGGATTTCCCGGAGCCGGAGATGCCGGTTATGACGACGAGCTTGTCCCGGGAGTTGGTGACGCTGATATTTTTGAGGTTGTGCTGGCGGGCACCTTTGATGATGATGTCTTTCATTCTTGGTGCTCAGACAATTGGGTGTGGGGTATTGAAGAGGTGAGGGATGGGGCAGGTGAAAGTGAAGGTGGGTTATGATTATCTGCCACCACGAGTCTCCCGGCCTTGCCTGCAAAGTGACAACACCCTGCGATAGCAGATAGACAAAACTCACGGGATACCGGCCCCGGTTCGGGCGATCAACCAAAGTTATTCATATTTACAATGCTTACAATCTGGCAATGGCTGCGGTAAAACGGATACCCGTTACAGAACCGGTGTGGAAGGATCTTGCCGAGCTGCGATCAGCCGGCCAGACCTACACGGAACTCCTGGAAGAGATGATCGACGACCGCAAGAAGCGCCGGCTGGAGGAAGATGCCAGGAAATGGCATGGCCGGAAGAAAGCCGGGTATGTTTCCCTTTCGGAGATCAAGGATTGACTTTTTCCCTCGTGCTCTGGCATGATCTGGCAGACGAAATCAACCGGCTGCCGGTGAAGACGCGAAGGATAATCAGGGCCGCACTGGAACGGCTTGAGGAAGACCCGTACCCGGGAAACCAGGGAGACAAGGAAAAACTGGTCCTGCGGGGAGGGGTTGTCCTCTACCGGCTTCACATTTCCCGCACGTACACGGTATTCTACGAGATCGACAAGGAAGAGAAACTCGTGATTGTCCAGGAGATCCTTCCCATCGAACAGGCCCATAAGAAATACGGGTATTACTAGAGACTTTTTTTAAGAATCTTTGAACATCAATTTTTTTTGGCGGGTGCAGGGGGAGAGCGACTCGACGTACCGCCGCTGCCCTTCGGCGTACAGCGTGTCGAACGCGAGCGTGGATTTCCCGGAGCCGGAGACACCGGTGATGACGACGAGCTTGTCCCGGGGGATCGTGACGCTGATATTCTTGAGGTTGTGCTGACGGGCACCTTTGATGATGATATCTTTCATTGTAGGTGCTGAGACAGTTTGGTGTGGGGTATTAAAGAGGTGAGGGATGGGGCAGGTGAAAGTGATTTGCTCGAGATCAATCATCAGGGATCCATCGATGTCAGCAAAAAGGTCTTGATCAACATGGATAATGTGTTGATTATCGGCAAGGAAGCAAACAAGATCGAGGATCAACCGCTCTTCGTTAAGGATGCTCAGGTATTCAAGGACAAGAAAAGTCTCTGTAAAAAGATCCTAGCCATCCGGCAATGTGATGCGGAACGGGAAGGCGTGAACAGGGGGATGAGGTGGAGGATGAATAGGGAGGTAAATTCAATTAGGCCAGCGTATTTTGATAGATAATCAACTATTCATAGATTTTTTCTTCAACAATTTTTTCGCCATCTAAATACAAAATTAAGGTATTGCTTGTAAGACCCCATGTAATGCAAATATGTGTATATTTCATTTGATATTTAGAAAAATCCGTTGAAATAATCGAATATCGTTTGTTATACCTATAACTCACAGTTAATTCGTTTTCACCCTCAAAAGATACAATAAAGTGTCCATTATTCAATAAGTAAGAAAAAACAATTTCCCCGACCTCTCTTTTTTCGATGGGAGGACTCCATACGACGAATGAACCTTCTTCCAAGTCCAAATCCACTGGTGGAACAATATCTTTACCTTCCGCCGTAGAAGATCCGAGGTTTCGATTTGCATCAATCGTAGTTGTTTTTAATTGTGAAACTGTGGGGGACTTTTGAACATTATGAAAAGATGCGTTTTTAATAATTACGTCGATTACAGCCTCTTTTAACGCAGATAATCCTTGAAATATCCTCTCGCATAGAATCTCAACATCGAAGAATAATTCATCATTTTCAAGTGTCAGGAGTCCTTCATTTTTCAACAATTCTATGGCTCGATCTTCTCCTTTATTACGAAATTTAAATTTTGCATGCAAATGATATTTTTCATCATAATATCTTAAATCAAAAATCAACATACCTTCGCTTTTCAAGATATTTCGCATAAACCGAAGGATTAGGAAATCAATAAAAAACATATCTAACAGTTTCACGATAGATGGGTCAAGATTACGATGAGATCCATTTAGAAAATATGGTACGAATTTGCTAATTTCTTTAGGAATAATGTATCCATTAGGCTTTACCTCTAATTTTGAGTGAAAGGCATGTAATATTTTTAATAAATCGTCAATACAGATTCGAGAAGAAAAAAAGTATGCTTTAGTTAATGAATGAAGTTGAATGTCTAATTTGTAATCGAACGGAATATAGTATGAAAATTTGGGTAGGTTTGAAAATTTTTGGCTTTCTTGTTTAATTAATTCCTCGATTTCAGGTTTGAGGTTTTTATCATAAATACTTCTTAATTCATTAAGATGGAGTTGAAACAGAAAAAAAATGAATAGTAATTCATCTTTTCCTAGTTCCTTAAGCGCATTTTTTAGCTCATTATATCGAGGTTCATTTTCAGCTAAAAATGATTCTATTTCTTGTGGGGTTGTCATTTATAATTCAGAATAACTGTTTCTGGCTAATTTAATTATGTAATTTACCATCCGAAAATCCTACTCCCACGCGCCGCTCTTTTGTGAATCTATCAGAACAGTGATATCAGATGTGAGGGAGTTGCAAAACGCGAGAAAACTGTAACCCAAACTGGCGATGCGAGGAGCCGGATTTGAGCTATGGTTGCCAACGGCCCCTTCCCTCTCCGGGCCAAGGGTCCGCCCAACCACCACAAGCCTAGGCCCCGCCCCACACGCATGTGTTACAATCTGTTTATAGATCCGTTGATTGAAAGACTGATCCGAAAATTTTACGTGGAAGGGAAAAAGATTCTGGATTCATCCGACCCAATTATAGATGTTGATATCTTGCCAAATGATCAGACCTGTTTCACATTTTTTTGACACGGTCACTCCACCATCTTGAGAGAAAATGAACGCAATTGCGTTGTCAAAATGTGAACAAAAACGAAAAGCCGAGCGATGCCTAGTTCCGAATGATTCTATTAGTATATCAGATGTAGCATTTCCATAAGTATCGGATGCTTTTTTAACAAATTCGAAATCTGACGTCTTTGTTATTAATTCACAACCGAATCCCAAGAGATTAAGTCGATCTGTTAAAAGAATTGCACCATCAACTCCCGAGAGTGTTGATACAAAATTTATTGCTTCGGATAAGTTCTCTGAATCGTATAAAGAATTTTCAAAAATTTTTGGAGGGTGAATACTTCTGATAATTCGATTTTTCATTACAGATCTTGAAAGATTTGATAAAATTTCATACTTACAACGATATTTGATCTTAACGTGATCTTGCAGATTCTCTACGAGATGATCGGAACCCGGGACAAGGATTAATGTCCCTCCATGGCCTTGTTCGAGAATATTGAATATTATACCTTTTACACATTCAATGAAAAGATTCGAGAAAATTTTATCTGGGATCTTTATATCGACGATTTCTTTTTTTAATTGTTCTTTTATTTCATATTGTACGGCGATATCAGTGCTATGAAACCAAATCGCGATAGGACCGGTGCGAAAAATATCTCCTATCAGTTGGTGCAGGTTTCCTCCACTTAAAAATAACAAAAAATTTCCTTGTCTCGATATCAACAAATCACCTGGCTTCTGTGAGGATATTGTTAGTGCATTTGGTGGACTAAACGCAGAATCTGATTTCCAGTGAATAAGATTCCACCATTCTGATCCAATGTGTATGAATCCCCAGATCTGTAAGATCCGTTCGGACTCATTCCATTCAACACCAATTATTACCGATTTAGGATCTATGGCCGGTGCAATTCGTAACAATTCTTTTTTGTCAAATGGTTTAGGATCTTTCAATTCGATTTTAATATACGGTAAATTTTCTTCGATCTCGTCATGGGGATAGTACGCCACTTTAAATTTTAACCGTCGAGTCTCCTCAGTCTCAAAAGAAGCGTGATAACAAACGTCTAACAATTTATTAATAATTTTATCATCAGGCAGAGAGGGAATTATTTCTTCTTTGTAACTTTTAGTATACCATTTTTGTTTTAAATCCTCCAATAAACCGGGTGGATAGATCGACATACACTTTTCACTTCATTTTACACGGCCATATAATTTTTTAAAATTTCAATCTGAAATTATGAATATCTCTTACAAGTTTTTTAGTGCCTTCATTACCATCAGTTGACGACGGCCTCAGCACTAATCCGGTCCCGGGTCCGCCCAACCACCACACGCCCGGCCCCGCCCCAACGCATGCGGCCCGACCCGTCCAATCACTCCTGGCTCACATGATCCCATGGATAAATTCTGCGGCCGTAAATTTTCCTGGCTCCAAAAGATATCTCTGGGAAAATTTTTCCCGTCAGAACCCGGGCGAGCGGAAAATTTTTGGCTGCCACCAAAGTCATGAATAAAAATTTCCCGGGCCGCCAAACTCCGGAGCGCCGGAATTTTTTCCGGACGGAACCGGTTGAATCAAAAAAATTTTGTCCGGACAAATGCCGCAGCCAAAATATTTCCAAAATGGCCGGGCCCTGCCACAAAACCCCCAGACCCCGGGCTCACCTCCCGGCTCCGGCGAACGACGGCAACCAGTAAAAACATGAACATTTCTTCGACGTGAAACTACCCCTCTCCGACGTGAGGGTGATCGCCAAAACAGGCCTTCTTTTCATTTGAGCCTACGGTAGTCCGATCCGTACTGAGATCGGCCATCCAAAAGGGTCTATTTAGGCCGGTTTTAAACAACGCAAAATCGTCAGTTTGGCATAAATCCTACGATACGGGCGTATTTCCAAAACACTTGCATGAAAATGGGGTGTTTTTGCAGATAATTCCCGGAATGGGGTGCCGGAAGGGGCAATCCGGGGCCGCAGCGTGGCCGGATTGGCACCCGCGAGAGTATCCCGTTTTAAGGGAGGGGAACGACGGTACCGGCGGAAGCGCCCGGGGCCCGCCGGGGCATGTTCCCCCTTGGGACCGGGGGGGCGGGGACGGTAAGTCCCCCCTGATCATTCTCCGACGGAGAAATTTCAGGACATAATTCCGGAAAAATTCGGCAGTGGAAATGGTGCCAACACCCGAAGAAATTCTTTGTTTAAATCGTTCTTTCGTTAAAATACCCGTTTTAAGGAAGAAATAACCGGGCAGTTTATTGGGGTGAGAAATTGCGCAAAAAACAGGCATCCTGCAGCCTGGCCCGGGATCCGGCACCCGCCAAACCCCCGCCATGGCCTGAAAATAATCAGGTTCTTTCAGGAGCCGGAAAACAATCCCTTTTTCCTGAAAAACGCAGGAGATCCCTCCACGGATGTCGCCAGTCCCTCACCGGAGAGCATCCGGGATTATTGGATCCTCCCGCCGAGGTCACAGGAGGTCAATTATCGCTCTCCTCTTCGTGTGACGGTGGCCGGGCTGTGCCCTCAGTACCAGCACCTAACGACGGGTCCGGTACTAAACCGGCCCCGGGTCCACCCACCCCCACAAGCCCGGCCCCGCCCCAACGCATGTGGCCAACGTGGAAGAAATAAGACCCGGGCAAAACGGTTACAAGCCCGAAAAACAGGATCCCGTATCGTCTCAAACGGATGAAACCGTTGGAACAACAATTCCTTTCCGGATTGTGCCGGCAATAAGCGATGCCGGGTCCCGGTATTCTTCCGGCGTCAGGGTGAGCACATCGAGGGCAACTTTGAATTTCCTGACGGTCTGGATCTCAGCGTCTTTTGTCAAAAGAGCCCGTTCGAAAATGTTCTTTCCGGTAAAATCGCCGGAGACGATTGCAATGTCGATGTCACTGTGGGGAGATGCCAGTCCCTTGCCCGAAGACCCGAACACGATAAGGTCGTGGATATGGATCCCGTTTTCCCTCACGACAGCGCTGAAAAAATTCACCGCTTCGAGGACTTTTGCATCAACCATGTTAGAATCTCTTTTCTAAACCCTATCCATACGCTTCATCATGATGCACGAATCTCAGCAAAACAATCGCCTGCTCTTTTGCGTCAATCTCATACACCAGAACAAAATGCCCGATATGAACCCGCCATAATCCCTTCAGTGGAGGATGCAGAGGTTTACCCGACTCCGGGTTCTCTAGCAAGAGCCGGATCTTCTTCTTCACCTGTTCGTACCGAACCGGATCTTTGGCCCGGAGTTTTCTGCACGCGGACGCGACATCCGGATGGACAACGACCCGGTAGCTCATGCTTCAATTTCCTTAAAAAAATCGTCAACAGAGTTATAGGATTTCCCTTTGCCTTTTTTAATGTCGGACCGGGCCTTTTTGATATCCCTGGCAAAACCGGGTTTTATTGCTGATTCCGGAGGATAGACATTCTCGTCGATTTTCTCCTCAATCCTTTCCAGCCGGGTTACAATGTCGGAAAGTATCGCCTCCACCTTCCGGTTGGAGTCCCGGGCCGGGAGCGAGGATTCGCTCACACCTCCGACCGGGTATCGTCTTATGCCGGCCAGATTTTTTTTGCCAGAGGTAATCATCGTCTTCTCCGGGCCGTCAGCGATTTTATAATTCATGATTATATCCAGTTCTGTACCCTGTCCTCAATAGCCTTTTGCTCGGATTTCAAGTCATGATCATTCCATGAGTCCCGACCCGGTCCGAACAGGCGCCCCTCAGTGCCCTCGGTTCCGGAGAAGCACGACGGCCCCGGTACTGCACCGGCCCCCGGTCCGCCCACCCCCCACATGCCCGGCCCCGCCCCAACCACACCCAGATATAGGTGCCCGATTCCTGGTCCATGGAGGGGCGTTCCCCCCCACCCCCCATCGTCCCGGGCGCGGTGAACCCCCCCGTACGACTCCCAGGTTCATCCGGTTCCTGCACTTGAAGGCGACCTCCTTCACAGGAGACCTCAAAAACCCCTGCGGGTGTCCTGGTAAAACGGAGCCCGTAACGGGGCCGGTTGTACCAGTTTTGCCTCACCCCTTTTTTTAGAGAGGTAATAATTCAGAAAAACACGGTAATTCTCCCGGAATAATGAAGGGTTCTCCGGCGGGAATCATTGAGGCAGTATTTAGCAACGTTTGGACGGCAGAAGTCTGGGCCGTATGGAGTTCAGGCCATCTGGGTTTTTTTCAGGGCACGGATTCGACGTACCGCCGCAGGCCCCTCGGCATAGAGCGCGGGCCGGGCTTCAGGAGGGCGCCGGTTTCACCTCGTGAAAGCATCTCAGACTATCTGATCCCCGGGACCAGCACGAACGATCTCCGGCAAGCGCCTCCATATCTCTTGTGCACACAGTCCTACCAGGACCGCTGCGGCGATAATAATGCCGGTCAAAACAGCGGGTACGAATTGCGGAAGGAATGCCGATACTAAGGCAATCATCATGAAATTCCCGGTAAGACAGCCAAGGGAAAATGGTACCGGAGCAAAAAAACCAATGAGAATGTTGATTATCACTCCGGTAACGGTGAGGAGGAGAATCTCCGTTGAGATGGTTGCCAGGGCCTGGCCGGCCTGGGGTGATGGTGTCATATTGATTATCGCGGCGATAAGCATATTCAGTACAAAAAAAGCCATTTCTCCGCCGAGGACCAGAGCCCCTGCAATAAAACCCCAGGCAAATAATTTCCTCTCTTCCGCCATAGGAGAGGATCAATACTGGAATAGTATAAACTGTTTGGTCATCATCTTCTTTGATAATTTCAATCCGTTCATCCTCCGCTCCCGACACACCCAGAGGGAGCATCACCGGTGACACGTCACACAAGGGGATCCCCCGCGTTTCTCTTCAATGGGGGCCCCCTCAAAAAAACCGGAGGGGGGATATACCAGCAAACCGTCAAACCCCCCGCCCCTGAGGCGCCAAGGTTGCGATAGTGCCTATGACTCATTCATAAAAAGAGCAGGAGAAGATACTGGTCGCGCTACCTGCACTGCCTTCTCTTCATTTGAAGAAGATGCTGGCTGCACGCCTTTCACAACACTCGTAATTATCGAAGAATCCTGAGTATCAAGCGTGAAAGTAAGGAGCGAGCCGTCTTTTCTGGATTGTTCCATGAACGCGATATAGGTCTTGTACTCCGGAATATTTTTTGCAAGTTTATAAATGCGTTCAGAGGGAGTAAGCCAGACCGTAGCATATTCAGCATTTGCATTTTCGTCCACCATGATAACCTGCATCGTTATCTGATGATCAAATGTGCTGTTATTGGGGGTCTGATTCATTACAGTACCGGAAGAAACCGGAGTCGCCGGAACGGTATTCTGTATGCCAAAAAATGCACCGGTACATCCGGCACTCAGCAGGACAACAAAGAGTATCCCCATGCAAGGGGAAATTCCGGATCGTATACAGGATTGTGATTGTTTTTTATCGGACATTATCTACCACCGGAACCATCACGCGATGTTCAATGAAAAGCATTTCCCGCACAACTATTAACGGGTTCTGATATTCCGGCAATTGCCGGTGGGGGGGTTCCTTCGCGTCCGGAAGAAAGCGGGAGGGGGGTTGGCCGGCAACCCTCTCCTTATGATTCACCGATTCGTCCAATACCGGCGCCTGACGACGGCCCCGGTACTACACCGGCCCCGGGTCCGCCCCTCTCCCCACAAGCCCGGCCCCGCCCCATACGCATGCGGCCCGGGGGTTCCTTCACAGCCGTAAGAAAACGGGAGGCGGGTTGCCGGCCTACCCCCTCCGGATTGCGGGTGAGGCATCGTTTCGGCGTATGAATGAGTGTCTGTGCGGTCCGGCGGAACTATGCGGCTGCTTTTAAAAACAAGCGGGGCTAATGACTGGGAGACAAACAATAAGAATCATTTTTCAAGGCGAAGCCCCAAATTCCATGACAGGAAAAACAAACCGTTTTTTTGGAGGAACCCGTTATGAACAAAAACCACATTTTCATCCTGGCAATTGCTCTCACCATCTGCCTCATCGCTATGGCGGGCTGCACAAGTGCTTCCAACGCCCCTGCCCAGCCACAGGCAAAACCAGCGCACAACTATCCGACCGTATCGTTCAACGATACTCCCGTCAAGCACGTCCAGGTCAACGGGGTTTCGCTGGGATACCGGGAATTCGGATCCGGTGAACCGGTCCTGATGCTCGCGGGATTCGGCGAAACCATGGATTCCTGGAACCAGACGTTCATCGGCATCCTTGCAACGAAATACCATGTCTACACCTACGACCACCGGGGGATGGGATCCAGCAGCGACAGTAATGGGACGCACACCATTGCCCTGTACGCTGATGACGCTGCCGCGATCATGCCCGCTCTCGGGTATGACAGCATGCATGTGTACGGCGTCTCCATGGGATCTTCGATCGCCCAGCAACTCGTGATCGATCATCCGGAACGCGTCCGGAAACTGGTCCTCGATTCCGTTTCCTACAGCGTCCGTATCCCCGAAACAAAAACTCTGCTCGGCATTCTCGAATCGGTTGCAGCTCCCAATTCGACCTATCCAGAGGGGATACGGCATGAAGCAGAAGCAGACCTCGCTTGGAACGGGTCATGGGACAAGCTGTCCGGTATCCAGAAGGATGTCATGCTGGTAGAAGGCACGGCCGATGTCATTACACCCGATGCCGTTGCGGCTAAGATGACCACGCAGATCAACGGTTCGTGGCTCGTGCGGTTCAAGGGACTTCCGCATATCGGATCCCAGAAGGCACCGGTCGAGTACGGGATGAACGGGCTCGACTTCCTGGGGATGAACGAATCCGCGCCATACGCAGCGCCATAATTTTTTTTTTTGAGAGGGGAATTTTTTCCGGGAGATTCACCGGGAAAACGTTTCCAAAAAAATAATTTTGAGAATTTTCCGAATCTTTTTTGCGGAGCCTGATTGAAAAAATTTTACGGAATCGGCTCAAATTTTTTTTATCCGGTATGAATCTTTTAGCAGTACAGGAATGACAATCACGATGGTTTGGAACAATCATCAGGTAGCGGGTAGCCGCGGATCAAAGCGTTCTTTCGCCCCATCAATTGACGACGGGTCCGGTACTGACGGCCCCGGGTCCGCCCCAACCGCACGCGGCCGGCATGAGAGGGAATGGCCCCGGTTACCGGGAATATTCCCGGAGAATATCGGCAATCTTTCCCTTGGTTGCCGGGATATTCTTTGTAACAATCTGCCAGATGACTTCGTGATCCACGGCAAAATAATGGTGAATAACTTTATTTCTCAGACCCACGATCGTTTTCCAGGGCACTTCAGGATGCCGGTCCCTGACATCATCGGGGATTGCAGCAGCAGCTTCGCCTATCTTCTCAATGTTTCGTTCAACGGCATCGACAGTCTGCTCGCGAAGGATGAATTCATCATAGGATAATCCGGCAACGTAACGCTCGATCTTATCCATCGAGGAGAGGGATTTCTGAAAGGTACAACGCGGGAGACCGGGCGGTCATGCGTACTGTACCTCGGCGAGGATGGTATCCCGTATGAGCGGATGAAGGGATCTCCGTATAACGAGGTCCACTTTATGATGAAGAACAGATTCGAGATAATCGGCGAGGTCGACAAGTTCCCACCCGATCGGCCGGTCGAATTCGACAATGATATCGATATCACTTGCCGGGGCTTCTTCTCCGCGGGCGTAGGATCCGAAGATGCCTATGGAGGCCACGCCGTATTTTTCACGGATCTCCGGCAGGCACTTCCGCAGGATTTCCCGTATCTCCCCAGCCGATGTCATGGTTCCGATAAAAGATGATGGTCTTCCACGGTAAAAAATGCATGGTCTCCAACCTTATTGCACCGACCCGTCAGTACCGGCAATTCTTTAGTGCACTCAGTACCAGCGTTTGACGACGGCCCCCGCCCTAATCCGGCCCCGGGTCCGCCCAACCACCACAACCCCGGCCCCGCCCCACACGCAGCAGACGGCAGGGAAGCAAACGCACCCGCCTCTGCAAAATCAGCCTGCAGATTAATTTTTGGCAGCCGGAAATTTTTTCGGACCTCCGAATATGATCGCTCCGGACTTTTACCGGACGGGACCGGCGCAGGAACCCTACCTCCTCGGCAGGGATCCCATCAGGGCATAGAAATATTCCGGTTGCCGGGTGGTGAAAAGCCCGTGCCATGCCTCGAGGGTTGCAGGAGACATGACATCAAGTCTCCTGAATACGTGATACGCAAACTCTGCCGGGGCAAGTCCGCTCGCGGTGATGAGATTGCCATCAGTCACGGCCGGTTCGTTCACGTACTGATCCTCCCCCCTGTAGTTCGGGCAGAACATTTTCAGCGCAGTAAGATCGTTGCTGGTATGCGGGCGCTTGTCCAGGAGGCCGGCGTTTGCAAGGCCAATTGTCGCCCCGCAGATGGCAGCGACAAGTATTCCTCCGTCAAGCAGCCGGGCTGCCGTCTCCAGGGCAGGCGCCTGTGCCGGATCGAGCCAGGTGTCGGCTCCCGGCAAAAGGAGCACGTCGCCGGGGTCGGGCCGGATATCCCGGATCAGGACTTCCGGAGTCAGGCGAAGCCCGCCCATCGTGGTGACGGGGGTGAGGGTACTGCCGCAGAGGACAAGGGAAAACCCGGAGGCCGGATCGTTCAGGTACCGTCCGGAGCGGAGCTCGGCCATGACATGGCCCGGCTCCCAGTCGGCCAGGGTATCGAGGATATAGAGATAGAGCGTGCGCATACTTTCGTAGGGATAATGGGAAGGGATTGAGATAATGTTACTCTTTTGCCTTTCATCCGACACGTGCCTGTTTAGTGCCCGGGACCCGTGCCTGACGAAGGCCCCCTTCCCCGGCCTTGTGAATCAGGATGGAATATTTTTATAAATTCCCTAGTTTTCCATTGAGCAGTTCTTTTACCGCAGTTGCTAAAGGCGAAAGATCGTGATGGATCGTCTCCCACATAATCATGGGACTTATCGAGAAATACCCGTGGACCATCTTGTCCCGCATTCCTGCGAATTCTTTCCAGGGGACGTCGGGGTACCGGTCGATAATCTCCGGAGGAATTTTCTTTATCGCTTCCCCGATGACCACGAAATTGAGGATGATCGCCTCGCGGGTTTTCCGGTCGCCGAGCAGTTGCTCGTATGTCATGCCAGCCGTGTAAGACAGGATAGCAGAGATAGAATCATCGATATCCGTGAGGTAGAGCTTGACCTCGCGTTTAGACATAGACGACCTCGGCGAGAACATCCTGCCGGATCATGGGCTTTAAGGAATCCGCAGTTACGAGATCAACACGTTCCCCGAGCCGTTCGGAAAGAAAATTTTCAAGCCGCATGAAGGTGACAAAACCGACCGGCTTCGAAAACTCTACCAGGAGATCGACATCGCTTTGTTCGGTTTCTTCGCTCCGGGCGACCGAGCCGAACACTCCGATCTTCTTCACAGAATATTCCCGCGCAACTTCCCCTTTGAGCTTTTTCAGTGAGGAAAGGATATCCTGCCGGGTTGATCTCATGATAGTACCTATGGTAAAATGGGTTACGAACTATTAATACATATTTTCGGTACGGGAAGATTTTCTGTTCAGGACCGCCTCTTCTTATCTGGATGCGTCCTTCATTTTCATGAAAATTCATCCCGCTCCGACACGTCAGTACCGGCACTCCTCATTGCCTTTAGTACCAGCGATTGACAACGGGTCCGGTACTAATCCGGTCCCCGGGTCCGCCCACTCACCACAAACCCGGCCCCCCCCCACATACTGAGCCTAAGTGGGGTCAGCCAAACTCAGAGAGGATGTGGTACCCCCTCCCCGGCATGAGCGGCCCGGCCCGCTCCACAACCACAGGCTTTTGCTCGTTCCCGGCGAAAACCTGAAGCACCGGCGCTGCTCAGTACCCCCGGGACCAGAGAAGCGATGACGGATCCGGCACCAATCCGTCTCCGGGTCCGTCAATCGGAAGAGAGGACGGGGCCGCACCAGAAATACCCATAACATTCGAAAGGGTCACTTCAGCTGCAGGGCAATTCCCTGCACAATCCTTTTAAAAATCCCTTCTCCCTTTTGAGATCTCCTTTGCGAGTTTCGTGATTCCCTTCCACTTCTTTCGTTCGGATCGTACGAGCCCGATTTCGGCCTTCTCCTGCTCGAAAGCGAGTTCCCTCGTGAGCCGCTGGTAATTTTCAAACCGGGATGAAGAAAGCGTCCCGCACTTCACCGCTTCCTGCACGGCACAACCCGGCTCCTGCCCGTGCCGGCAGTCCGAGAACCGGCACCCGGCTGCAAGCCCGGTAATCTCAGGAAATGTCTCGTCAATGCCGGCCGATGCCGTTCCCACGCCAACCTCCCGGATCCCGGGATTGTCGATCATGAGTGCACCGCCCTTCAGTACGAAGAGCTGACGCACGGTCGTTGTATGCCGGCCTTTCCCGTCATAGTCCCGGATACCGGAGGTTTCCTGGACCGGCCGGTCCAGCAGCCGGTTTATCAGCGTCGACTTGCCGACACCGGATGACCCGATGAGAGCAACAGTTTTTCCGGGGGCGAGGAACGGTCCGAGCCGGGCGATCCCATCGCCACTCACAGCACTGAGGGGAATAACCGGGATGCCGGACGCGACCGGAACAATCTCCTCCGCGAGCAATGCAGGATCGTCGGCCAGATCGGATTTATTGATCACGATCACCGGCTTTGCGCCGGATGCATGGGAGATCGCAAGGTACCGTTCGATCCTCCGTGCATTGAGGTCATGGCCGGCCGCCGTAACTATGAATACGGTGTCGATGTTGGCAGCGATGACCTGGCCGGTGCCTTCCCCGGAAGTTCGCGTGAATACGGATTTCTGCGGCAGGATATCGACGATCGTGGAGGAGCCGGCTTCCGGCTGGCGGAGCAGCACGATGAAATCCCCGACCGCGGGAATGCGGCCAAGCTTTCGCATCGCCCCGGAGATCCCGGCCGTGACATATCCACCATCGATCAAAACCTCCCAGACGGTTTTCTGCCGGCATGATATGCGACCGGGTACATAGGGTCCGGAATATTTTGAAAATGCCCGGGTGTGGTCTTCGGTCCAGCCAAGCTGTTCCAGGGTACAGGAATGCGGCTCTCCGCATACGGAATCGGATTTGTTCATGGTAAAGATCCCGAGGCTCAGTACAAAAGACGTGGGACTCAGGGCGCCAAGTGGTTTGCGGTTGCCAGCCACCCGGACGTACGTTATCTGCCCCACCTCAGTGCCCCCGGTTCCGGAGGAGCACGACGGCCCCGGTACTGGATCCGGTTCCTCCAGTCCACTCATCCGGGGAGAACGGGTTTTTGCACTCCTCACACGGAAAAGCCGGCACCGGTCCACCTAAAGGCTTATCTTCATGGCGCCAGATTTACGGACGAGGTTTTAAAAAAATGAGGAAGATCATTGTTCTCACCTTTGTAACGCTCGATGGCGTCATGCAGGCCCCCGGAGGACCGGCAGAAGATCCCTCCGGAGGTTTCCGGTACGGCGGCTGGACGGTACCCTATTTCGACGAGTTCTCGATGAAAGAGATGGCCCGGCAGATGGGCAGGCCGTTCGATTTGTTGCTCGGGAGAAAGACCTACGAGATTTTTGCAGCGTACTGGCCGACCCATGAGACCCCCGGCGATCCCATATCCGGGGGACTGAACAATGCAACGAAGTACGTGGTCTCGAAAACCCTGACAAAACCCGGGTGGAAGAATTCCGTTGTTGTCAGCGGGGACGTGGCCGGGCAGATCAGACAGCTGAAGAAAGGTGACGGACCTGACCTGCAGGTTCACGGGAGCGGAAATCTCATCCAGACACTATTGAAGCATGACCTTGTCGACGAATTGTGGCTGAAAATATTCCCCATCACGCTTGGCCCGGGAAAGCGCCTCTTTGCCGATGGCACCATTCCCGCGGCGTTCACCCTGCAGGAGTGCAAAACCTCCCCGAAGGGGGTAATCATCGCTTCGTACCGGCGTTCGGGAGAGGTGACCACGGGATCATTTGCCTAGGGGTGGGAAGAGCGATCAGGAGATCTGCTCCGCGAGCTCTATAATAATCCCCTCCGGCCCACGGACGTAGCATAACTTGTACCGGGTGTTTTCAAAAGCGGTGGCGGTCTGGATCCCGCTGATAGTTCCCATCCCCTTCTTTTTCAGCCGGGCAACAACCGCCCCGATGTCTTCAACAACAAAGGCAATATGGCGGATACCGGGGGTATTTGCAAAAGGTTCCGGGATGCTTCTTTCATCCACCGGCGAATAAAACCTGGCCAGCTCAAGATTTACCCGGCCGCCGGGAATTCCCAGCATCACGACCGTCACCCTGACGTCTTTCAACCCGATTACCCGTTCCACCCACTCTCCCTGTACTTCCGTTTCCCCCTGCACTTCAAGGCCAAGGTCAAGAAAAAACGCCTTGGCGGCAGAGAGATCCTGTACGACTATGCCCACGTGGTCGATTCTCTGGATTTTCATAACGTGATGTCACTCCAAATTTTTTTGACTCAGCTTTCCTGTCGTAGTGGTTACGCGCCTTCGCGTTCACGGTAATTCCGGTATTTAACATGACACTGCAATAATCCAATTTAACGTTTGGGGTTGTGGCGTAATAGTTGAAGAAAATTACCGGTCCCGAATTACAAATCGTACGTGTGGCGCGTAGTCAGGGTAATACGACAGTCTCCGCCACAATCCGGTCCCGGGTCCACCCAACCTCACAACCCCGGCCCCGCCCCAACGCACGCTCGGGCAAGGGGGGATCATCCCTGTCCCTGAGGGGGGTTCTCCGGCAACCCCCCCACCATACCCCAGGGGGGGTTACGCGTGAACCCCCCTACTCAATTCCGGGTGGGCATGTCCGGCCAAAGTACCGACGGAAAGGGCTTCAAGAGGATCTGCATGAACGGGCTTGCTACCCGTTTTTGAGGAGGGGGGTTGGATTCCTACCCCCCTCCCTCTTCCGGTTTTTTTCATCCGGACCCCCCTCCCAGGTGGGTGGGGGGGTTCTCCGCAAACCCCCCCTGCACGGGCCGGAAAGATACCCGGCAAGGGTCGTTTACCGTCGTGAGAAGCGGGCCGGGCGAGCCATGGTGCCGGCCGGAGCCGGGCAAGGAGGGGGTTGGCAGGGAACCCCCCCGTACGGGTTGGAGGGGGTACCCTCCGGGCAACCGGGAAAGCCCAGCGGTACAGCAGGGATCCCATCAGGGCAAAAAAAGACCGGGTCCGGTTTTTAAGATTATGTTGTCTCTCACACAGGGACGGGAGAATCCCTGTCCCGGGAACGGAGCACGGCCTTGAAGATCTCGCCCACGAAGAGAATGATCAGGCCGGGAATGAGACAGAGCAGCCACTGGTACGGGCTCAGCGGGGTGGTCCCGAAGATATCCTGGAAGAGGCGGCTTTCCGTCATCAGGATTGTCCCGAAGACAACCCAGAGATAGATCAATACGAGCCGGGAGTTTGAAAATGTCGCTGCCTGCAACGCAGTATCTTTCGGGAACCGCAGGTTCCAGGCAAGGAAGATATTCATCAGCGAGAGAGAGACCAGCGCCATGGTCTGCCCGGTTTGCATAGAGCCGTAGGTGACCTTGCCCATATGGAAGAGATACAGTGCCATCGCGGCCATGAGCAGACCCACGACGAACAGCCGGATGAACATCCCGGTGCTGATGAGCGGCTCATGGACTTTCCGTGGTGCCCGGGTCATGATCCCGGGTGACGCCATGTCGAGGCCGAACATGATGCCGATGGGTGCGACAACGAGCATGTGGATCCAGAGCACCTGGCCGGGGCTGAAGAGTGCTGTCCCGGCGATTGCGAAGAGCGAGGAACCCAGGAATGCCAGGATGAACATGAACAGGTTGGCGATCTGGATCCTCAGGTATTTCTGCAGGTTGTCGTACACCTTCCGGCCTTCTTCGATGGCAGTCACGATGGTCGCAAAATTATCGTCGGTGAGGATCATTTTGGCCGCTCCCTTTGCAACGTCGGTCCCCGTGATCCCCATCGCGATGCCGATATCTGCCGCCTTGATGGCAGGAGCATCGTTCACACCGTCGCCGGTCATTGCCACGATATTGCCTTTCTTTTTCAGGACATTCACGAGCCTGACCTTATGTTCCGGTGCGACCCGTGCGATAACCCCGATCTCATCGACCTGTCGTTCCGCTTCTGCATCGCTCAGTGCTGCAAATTCGGCCCCGGTGACCGCCCGCCCTTCTATTCCCAGTTCCCGCCCGATGGCCTCTGCGGTCACGGCATGGTCCCCGGTGATCATCCTGACCCGGATCCCCGCCTTTTTCGCCTTTACAATGGAATCCTTTGCTTCCGCCCGCGGGGGATCGACCTCGCCGATGAGTGCAGTAACCACGAGGTCCTGCATCAGGGGGATGAGATCGGCCTTCGGGTCGAAGGTCGCCGGGTCGAAATCGCGCTGGGCAAATACCAGGACACGCAATCCTCCGCTGGCAATACGCTCGTTTTCTAAAAGGAACGTTTCCCGGTGCGCCCCGGTCAGTTCCTGCGCCGTGCCGTCCGGCCACAGGCCATACGATGAGCGGGTCAGGATCACGTCCGGTGCCCCCTTCACGTAGGCACGGACGATCTCTTTTCCCGATGCATCCTTCATGACATGGAAGGTGGCCATGAATTTATAGTCGGAATCGAAGGGGATGCTGGCGATCCGGGGATAGTTTTTTTGGAACTTCCTGACATCAAGTCCGCCTTTCTCTGCCAGGACATAGAGCGCCCCTTCCGTCGGGTCCCCGATTACCTGGCCGTCCCGGATCTCGGTATCGATGCAGAGCGCACAGGGAAAAAGAATGAAATCGAGGTTTTCTTCCGGGTCCCCCCGGGTCCTCTGGATCTTTCCCGTAAAACTGTAGCCTTCCCCGGTAACGCTGTAGCGGTGTTGCACGGTGGATATGGCCCGGACCGTCATCTGGTTCATCGTTAAGGTCCCGGTCTTGTCCGAGTTGATCGCTGACGTGGACCCTAACGTCTCCACAGCAGGCAGGTTCTTGATGATGGCATTCTTCCCTGCCATGGCGACCGTGCCCATGGCAAGGATGCCGGTGACGACGGCCGGCAGGGCATCGGGAATCGACCCGATGGCAAGGGATATCCCGATGACAAATAACGTTGTGAAAGATTCACCCTGGGAGAGCCCGATTGCGACAATACTGATGAACGAGAGCCCGGCAAGGCCGATGATGATGAGGGTGAGGTTATTGATCTGCCGGGTCAGGGGACTCGTTTCCGTCTTCTGTTCCCGGAGCATGGTGGCGATATGACCCACTTCGGAGCCCATTCCCGTGGTGGTTACCAGGATCTCCCCGTGCCCCCGCGTCACGTTCGTGTTCATGAACGCCATGTTCAGCTGGTCACCGAGAGAGACGTCCGTTTTAGAGAGAGGCCCGGGGTTCTTCTCAACAGCGGTGCTCTCCCCGGTAAGGGCAGATTCTTCTATCTGGAGCGTTGCCGAAACGATGACACGACCGTCGGCCGGGACGCGGTCACCGGCATCGACGATCACGATATCGCCGGGAACTATTCTGTCGGCTTCAACCTGCACAACCCCGCCATCGCGCCGCACTTTGGCAACGATCTTCATCATCCGGTTGAGTGCTGCGACACTGGCCGCTGCCTTCGCCTCCTGGCGGTAGCCGAGATTCGCGTTGAAGATGGTCAGGAGGAAAAGGAGTAAAAAAGTGCGGTACTCGCGAATAAACAGGCTCACGATCGCCGCGAGGACGAGGACGATCTGCATGTACGAAGTATACTGCTCAAGGAAACGAAGCCAGGCAGGTTTTTCTTTCTCCTCTTCGAGAATGTTCCTGCCATACACATCAAGCCGGCGGGCGGCTTCGGCGGCACTGAGCCCTTTTTCCAGGGAGGTTCCAAGTTTTTCTGCGGCCTCATCGCCGCGTAGTCCGTACCAGATCTCTCTGGCAGCAGCAGGAGCGGAAACCTGCGGGGGTTGATCGGTCATGATCGTGAAATCCCTATTTTGTCCTTCATCTTCCCATATTCATTTCGCAAAATTCCCGTGCCGGGCCTGTTGCATGACAACGGAGGAGTTGTATGCCCTGTCGGATTTTCCCTCTCAAGAGAGGCCCCGGTATTTTCCTTATTATCCCGAAGTGATCACGGGAACGTCATTTTGTTCACATCAGGGTTAATAATGATAAACAAGACGGGAATTTATGTTGAAAATATATAAAAGAATCGTGGATATCTGTTTTTTACTAACTCCCGCCATCACTGCGTTCAGTCGCGGCCTCCGCTCTGCGGATAAAGAACGGACCTGGACGCTGATGACTTCTCGACACTGTTCGTCTCTACTTCATTCAGCTCGCATCGTCGCTCCTCAGTGCCCCCGGTTCCGGCACCTGACGACGGGTCCGGTACCCACCGGTCCCGGGTCCGCCCAATCAGTACCAGCCCGCCCCCGCCCCACACGCACGCGCCCGGACCGGGTCGAGCCGAAAAGATCCCCGGCAACCCTGCCGGATGACACCTCCGCCGGAGACATCCCTCCCGGGAGACCTGAAAGCACTTGTGGGAATTCCGGTACAACGGAGGCCGCAACGGTGCTCGTTGTACCTCTTTTCCCACGGACCCCCCGGATCAGAGGTCATAATTCGCAAGAACACGGAACAGGACCCGGAATTAGAGAAGGGTCATCGACGGGAATAAGTGAGGTCATATTTAGCAACGTTTGGATGGCAGAAGTCAGGGCGGGCGGAGTGGAGCACGTCCGGATTTTTCCAGGTGCCTGATTTGAGGTTTGGATTCAGTACCAGCATTTGAATGGGTTCCGGTATATTCCGGTCCCGGGTCCGCCAATCAAAAAAAAAGGACGGATCCATCCATCAATGAGCTTCCGGATCCGTCCAACGGATCTTTATGAAAAATAAAAATGGTGCGGAGGGTTCCGGCTAGTACCCTCCACCGCTGCTGCCAGTTGCGAGGCTCGCTGTACGGGTAGGCGTGGGTACGGTTGTCGGCGGGGTCGTGACAACGGTTCCGGCAATATTGGCAACATTCCAGACTTTGTTGATCCCCGATCCATTGATTTCGCCCGGGTTCTTATCGGATGCATAGAAGTAGAGCGGCCTGCCCATGTACGTCACCTGCTTTGTACCATCAGCCCGGGTTATGAACCCGAAATCGGGGGGGTTGAGCGGGGATGATACCCTTATCGTATCGACCGAGAATACCGGCCAGGTGGCTGCGCACTGGCCGGTGCAGGAACTCGCGCCGCTTCCCCGGACATCAATAACATAGTAATACAGGGTTTTTCCCTGGGCATCGGTCAGGATTTTCCCAAACGACGTGTCGGCAATCCTGACCGTGTCGGGCAGCTGGGTTGTCGGCACCGGTGTCGAAAGGAGAGTTGGTTGCGGAGTTGGTTGTGCAACCGGCTGGGACTGCGTACAACCCGCTATCGCGAGTGATATGAAGACGAACGATACAAGAACTGCATAAGCAATTTTTCGCATGGTTTCACCATTCCTCTGATGTATGTGCTGATCCCGCGACAATATATAAAAGTATTTCACATCGTTTCATTTTGTCCGGGAAAAATGGACGAAAGCCGCACGGGAATGACAAAACAGCTGCCATATCCTGCCGCCATCCCTTACGCAAATGCCGGTGCAGGGTACAGACCGTTCATAGAAACCAGCCCGGTTCCTGATAGGAATCACCATGCCCGGTTTCTTACTTGGGATGAAACAGGGAACATCGACAGAACCGAAACGCAAAACCGTTAAAGAATTCACGGAAGCCCTGGGGTCGACCCGGGAGGTAAACCCGGACTTGGTGGCCGTGCTCATCGAACGGACTTCCGCGGGAAAATACCGGCAGGTCCGGCAGGCTCCGCTGTGACCCGTAAAATCCCGCCATCGGTTTTTTCACTGCAACATTTAACTTGTTGACTGCAGATTACCAGATCATGGAAAATTGCAGTCAGGACACCGTAAATTCCGGGAAAAAACCATCACCCTTCCTGAGAACCGTGTTCGTTGTTACCGCACTCGCAGCAGCCGCATGCCTTGTGGCCGTACCGGCAATGGCCCATCCCCCGGCGGATATGACCATTACCTATGATAAGGGCTCGCAGCAGCTTGCGGTGACGATCACCCACCAGGTCGATGACACAAAGACCCACTATGTCCGGGATGTGCAGGTGAGCGTGAACGGCAACGTCATCAGCAACGCGTCCTACCATGATCAGCCGGCAAAAGATACCTTCACGTACACCTACACGGTGCCGGTAAAAAACGGGGATGAAGTTAAGGTCACCGCAAACTGTGTACTTGCCGGATCAACGAGCAGGACCTACACCCTGCCGGCACAGGCAGGAACCGCTCCCTCTCCACTCCCGAACCCGGCACCGGTTCCAACCGCCAAAGCAGCAGCAGGATTCCTTCCCCTGGCCGGAGCCGTTCTCATCATCCTGGGAATGAAAAAATAGATCCCTTTTAACGGTCGCTGCCGCCCTTTCGCTCGTCGTACGGGATGTCGGCGCTCCGGCCCCGGGAAAGTTTCTCCCGGGAACTCCGGGCGTTTTCGAACCGCTCCTCGAGCGGGATATCCACGCTCGCCCCCCGCGAGAGATCTTCCTTCCCGCGGGAACTGCCGAAACGTTCGTCGAGGGGGATCTCGACACTCCGGCCCCGGGACAACTGCTCCTTCTCCCTCGCACTCCCGAACCTTTCCTCCAGCGGGATCTCAACGCTCCTCCCCTTGGAGAGGGGTTCGCGTGCAGAGCGTGAACGCTCAAACCGTTCCTGGATCGAGATGTCTGCACTTTTCCCTGCAGAGAACGGGTCGCGGTCACCACGGTCACGGTTCAGCCGTTCATCAAAAGAGATGCTGTCGCTCCTCCGGGCGGGGGACCCTTTGGGGGCTGCGGTCGCGGGTGTATCGGCATCCGGGATAAAATCGATACCGGAATCATCCGAAGCCCGGGCCGGCATCCGCGGACCCGGGTTGCGCCCGCCGGCTCCGGCAGGACCGGCGGAAGCATGCCGTTCGCCGGTAAAAGCGTACGGGTTCCGGCGGGAAGCGCCTGCGTCCCCGCCCCGGATCTTCGCCACCTGTTCCTGGATCACTTCCTCCCGGTCACCGGCACTCCATTCGGTGAACATGAGGAACTGGAGGAACGCCTCGGGTTCCCGGAAGAGCGCCGCATGGATCCCCGCAAAAATAATGGTCCGCTCAATATCCCCGAACCAGCCCCCGGTCCGTTCCAGGATCGTATCATTGCCCCGCTCGAAGATGAAGACACGCTCGATCTCGCCATTCCGGCCCCACCCGGTCTCGGAGATCCCGTTCTCTTCAAACGTGAAGACCTTTCCAACCTGCCCGTACTCACCACCTTCCCGGACGGTGATAATCCGGCAGCCCTGCTCGTAGCGGAACGTCCGTGGCCGGCTCCCGAACGAGAAGGTCTCCTCGAGCATGCCCATGCGGTCAAAAATAAAACGCCGGAGAACCTTCTCCGGGTGTGCCGGGTCATGTTCGGTCATCATATCCGATGCCGGATCGAACCTGTACAGGCGCCTCAGTCGCTGTTTCCCGTCCAGTACACGGACACCGCCATTACCGTACTGGTATATCCGGGCGATCGTGTCATTTCTCCGGGTTCCCGCATATTCGGTGATAACCGCATCTGTCATGAAGCGAACACTTCCGCAAATATCACATTTTACAAACGTTCAATCCGGCGGGAGAAATAGTTTGTTCTCCTGCCGGGAAAACCGACCCGCCCGCCCCCGGGTCTTTTTAGAGTAAACTTCATTCGCTCAGGCTGCGAATAACTCAGCCGAATGTCTGAGGAGAACGCGACTCCGGAACCGGTCTGTATCAGCCCGGTACCGGAGAAGACCCTGTACCTGGCAAAGTGGAGCACCCGTTTCTGGGCATGGCTTATCGATGTCATCATCGTTATCCTCTTTTTGAATATTGTCCGCGGGATACTGGACCCGTTCTGGAAACTGCCGCTTCTCTGGGATTTCGGACACTGGGAGATCGTAGCGGTAGGTTTTGAGACCATCTTCTTCTTCCTCTACTGGACCGTCATGGAAGGATTTGACGGCCGTGGCCAGTCGATCGGCAAGATGGTCATGAACTTGAAAGTCGTGAACCGTGACGGGTCAAGGATCTCCTACCGCAACGCGGCGATCGAGAGTTTGGGCAAGGCATTCCTCCTTCCCCTCGACTGCCTGATCGGCTGGCTTGCCATGCCGAACACGAAAATGCGGGTTTTTAACCGGATTTCCCATACCCTGGTCATCAAGACCGATTTCAAGGAGCCTACGGGTATCCTCTATGTCAAGGAAAAAGAGTGACCGCGGTCCCCGGCCTCTTTTTCCATAGGTTTATCCGAGCCGGGTTCTTTTTAGTTTCTTATGGACGATCAGCCTCCCGGTCCTGATGCGGATGCCGGGAAGGGTAGTGAGCAGGAGCAAAATAACGACGACTATGACACGCGCCTGGCCCACCTTATAACCCTGCTCTCCGATGACGATGAGAGCAACCGCTGGAAAGCTGCAGAGTTGCTGGGAAGAACGGGGGATCCGGCCGCCGTAGACGAGCTCATCGGGGCGCTCTGGGACGATGATGCACGGGTGCGGCTGAAAGCTGCGTGGGCTCTGGGGAGAATCGGCGACATGCGTGCCTATGCCCCGCTCCAGCGCCTCTACCGGATAGAGAACGAGTGGGCACAGGATATCATCAGAGAAGCGCTCGAAGAGATCCGCCGCAGTTCAGGATAACCGTTTTTGGCAATGCATTTCCTGCATGCGTGAAGAGATTGGAGAACTGGGTACATCACCGGCGGAACCGGGCAGGTTTATCCCTGTTCATCGCAAATACGGGTTACGGGATTTGTGCAATGGCAGAGATCGAGTCGGTATACCGGAAAGAAAACGGCATGATCCTCATCGAGATCAAGCTTTCATCCATTCTTCAGCTGTTCAATTCATTCGATCCGGCACCATTCCATGAAAAGGAACTCGACAGTGCCGCCGAGCATTACATTGTCGATATTGTGAATGATTTTCCGGCAAAGACCCGGTTCAAGATCATCATCCACCTCCCCCGTAACCTTGTGGAAACCGAGGAGGCTCAGCACCTGATTCCTGCCATCCATAACCATTTCCAGTACAAGATGATGGTGGCGGACAGGAAGTTCCGGGCCCGGTTCCGGCACGGGAGGAGTGCCATGCTCATCGGCCTGCCGTTTCTTGGCATTGCCCTTATCGCCCGCCAGCTCGTGTCCTCCATCAACGATCACATCTTCGGAATCCTCATAGCCGACGCTCTCCTCGTCATCGGGTGGGCAGCAATGTGGGAGCCGGTCACCGTCCTGCTGTATGAGCTCTGGCCAATCCTCCACCTGAAAAAGACCTACGCGAAGATCAGCACCATGGAGATCGAGATTCTGCCCACGGCATGATATACCCTCAGAGCAGGCGGTGGACTTTTTTGAGGAGGTCAACGGTTTTTCGCGTTTGCGGACGGGCAATCCCGACCGGGGGAATATCCACCGGGCCGGCCAGTGCCCGGTAGATGGACGCGACGGCATCTCCATGAGACGGGCCGTATCCCCCCTCAAGCACGAGAGCGAGCGCGGGACTGGTTGCAGGAGTAAGCAGGGAGGTCAGTATCCCGAGATCGTCCGGCCTGATATTCATACCCCCGACCGGATCGTCCGACAGGATATCCTGCCCCGCGGATACGATAAGGGCATCGGGCCGGAACCGTTCGATCGCGGGGACGAACACTTCAGAAAAGACCGCATGGTAATCCGCGATCGCTGCCCCGGCCATAAGCGGTGCATTGATCGTAAATCCCTTGCCGATCCCGTTTCCAATCTCCTCGATTCGCCCGGTATACGGGAACTGGGGGCTCTGGTGAACCGAACAGTACAGGACCCTGTCCGACCGGAAAAAAGCGTTCTGCGTGCCGTTCCCGTGGTGGACATCCCAGTCGACAATGGCGACACGGTCAACGCTGGCAAGGGCTTTCTGCGCTGCTATCGCCACGTTGTTGAACAGGCAGAAGCCCATGGCACGGGACCGTTCCGCATGGTGTCCCGGCGGGCGGACGAACGCGAATGCATGTTCCCCGGCAAGGGAACGTTCCATCGCAGCGATTGCCCCCCCGGCTGCCCGCAGTGCCACGGCAAACGAATGCGGGGTGACATACGTGTCCCCGTCAAGATACGTGAGCGTGACCGTATCCGAACACCGTTCCTTCAGCCATTCCGTGTAATGCGGGTCGTGGACAAGATGGATATCCGGAAGATCAGCTGGTTCCGGCGTATAGCGGGGGATGTCATCCGGAATTCCCCCAACGGCGTTCAGCAGCCGTGACTGGGACTCGGGGTGGTGGGGATTGTCATGCGCAGCGCATGACAGGTCTACGATCGCACACCTGCGAGGCATATGTTCCCGAACTGTTCAGGCCAGCTTCCACACACCCTGTACCTGGGGGTCGGCAGCTGCAATGACATAGACCTTGTCAGGAGATATGGATGCGGGAACTTCGTAGATCAGGAAGCCCTTTACGGTATTGCTCGCACCCGGCTGGACATATCCGCCGGTCCCTCCCGCGCCGATGAGGAAATCATACTCATGTCCAAGTTCCCCGTCGACCGTTGTCTGTGCGCTGGTAAGGGGGAAATATCCATAGGTCTTTCCTTCACTTGCGACAACGATCTGTTTCGGCGAGGGGGCCAAGACTGCCTCGGAACCGGTACCGGTCACCGTCAGGTAAACGAACAGGTACGTGTTTCCTTCATGCGGCCGCTGGGTGTTGTACCCTGTCTGCGTCCCGAGGGGCTGGCCTGCTTCCGCCTGCTGCCGCGGGCTGTTCCATGAGGGGTCGACCCAGGTGTACGTGGGCCTGAAGGTATACCGGGTAACGGTCATCTCCCCGGTCTTCTTTCCGCTGCTGAAGGAGACCGGGACATTGAGTGCCAACGCATTCGGGTAGGGGTCCGGTACAGACGTGGGTTGGAGAGTCGGTGCTATCGTGCTCTGTTCCGGAGTTGTTGGAGCAGGGGACGCTGCCGTATTCCCTGTGCACCCACTGAAGATCACGACCATGACAACAGCGATGAGCATCGCAATGGCAGCAGTGTATTTCATAACACACGATGTACGGGCACACCTAAAATAATATCGGATGAATGATGCATCCGGCAGAATCGGGGGGTCAGCAGCTCTCCAGATGAGCTGCAATACGCTTGTCCAGCTGTTCCCTGCAGACGGGGCAGACAACTTTTTTCTTCCGGTCCAGTTCATCGAGGGTGTCGGGTTTGAACATCACGCATTCACGGTCCGGGCAGTGAGGCAGGCCGAGGAGATGCCCGATCTCGTGGGACCCTTCCTTGACGATACGGTCGATGAAGTCGTCATCGTTTCCCCTCCGTCCATAATATTCGTTGCTCAGGCGGGCAGTAGAAACAACGCCGGCTCCCACGGATTCGCGGGCAAGGCCAAAAACAAAACTGTTCCCGTTCCTGAACAGGTCCTGGTGGACGACCAGCAGCACGGGTTCGGTAATCTCATGCCGGCGCTTGTATGCCTGGACGCTGTCCAGGAGGGCCTGTGCGTCGACCTGCTTGCGGGTCATATTCAGCCCCGCGATACGGACGTGGTTCTCGGCAACCGTGGTCTTCACGCCGAGGATTGATGAGATGCTCCGCGCCACCGGCATCTGGAGGCCGGCGGGAGATTGTGAATCCCAAAAAATATGGATATGCATCGCTATATTCTGTTGGAATGGGCTCCTATAAACATATTGAAACTGCCGTAGGCCGTTACATCACCGGCAACTACCGCAGGGCTGTGGAGGTTGGGATCGGGAGAAATACCCTCGCAGCCGAGATGCTTGCAGAAGCAGGGGTCCTGATGCGGTGCACGGATATAAAAAACCCGGGGCACCCGTCACATTTGTTTTTCGCAAGAGACGATGTGTTTGAACCGGATTTTTCCCTGTACCGGGGTGCGGATGTCATCTATGCCATCCGGCCGGGGATCGAGATGGTCCCCCCGCTCATCAGGCTCGCCCGGTCGGCCAACGCTGACCTCATAGTCTGTCACCTCGGCTTTGAGCTGTACGGGGACGGGGGGGAGACCATTGACTGCGGGGTTGTCCTCCACCGGTACTGGAAACGGTCAGAACCCGTCAAAGAGGGTTGACTGGGTCTTTGCCGGGGGTTTTTTCCCGGAAGCTTCCTCGGCAGGAGGAGCTTCCGGGAGGCTCTGCTGCGGCTGCGGGGCGGGTTCTGCTTTTGGAGCTTTTTCTTTTTTCGGCTTCTTTTCAGGCTCTTTTTCCTTCTCTTCCCGGGTGATCGTTTTCAGGATCTCTGCTGACCGGGCTTTATCGTTCAGGAAGAAATTCAGCTGATCGGCATCGAGGGACATCTCCCGTGCATAGATGGCAGGGTTGTTTGCGATCAGCACCGACAGGGTCCCCAGGTAATTTTCCCGCAGGGTGCTCTGGGGTACATGGATCATGCCGGCGATCCTGTTGAGCGTGACCGTCCGGATTGCCTTCTGTTTCTTGGCAGTCGACATCTTCTGCCAGCGTTCGGGGGGCATGATCCGGGCATGGATACCTTTCCCCCCGGCTGCATCCGCAACCCCGAGGAGCATGATGGCGGTCGCGTACCGCCAGAGGGTATGGTACTGCCTGCGGTAGGTATACCCAAGGTATTCATCCGCCCGCGACAGGCAGCGGTATGCCCGGCCCACCTCGTGCTCACCCGGGATGTGGTGTACGCTCCCCTCCACCCACTGCTCGATGGTCTCGGGGGTGTCATCTACGTCATACGAGAGGCGCATCAGTTCTTCATCCGTGGCCCTGCCAAAGAGCGCGGTGATGAGCGAGAAGACGGAGACCCGTTCGTCCTTCTGCGAGGTGTGGACCTGGGAATCGGTGATGTCCTCCCTCCCGATGGCCGAGGCGTACAGCATGTTGACAGCAGAACGGATGTCCCCTTCAGCACTCTCGGCGATGGCGTGGACTGCCGTATCGCTGCACCGGATCTTTTCTGCGGAACAGAGATATTTGAGCCGGGGCGCAATCGAGCGGGCAGGCACAGCCTTGAACTGCACGGGCTCGCACCGGGCACGCAGCTCGGGAGAGAGGCCATAGAGATCGTTTGCTATCAGGACCATGGGCTGGCGTGCCTGCCGGATACATTCGATGATAGCTTTTGCCCCGCCACGGTCGGCGGTCCCCTGGAGGTTGTCTGCTTCATCAAGGACGATCAGTTTTCGCACGGAGCCGGTCAGGCTTGCCGTCACGCTGCCCCCGCCGGCGATGCGTTCGATGACCGCGGCAGTCCGCTGGTCGCTCGCGTTCAGTTCCACGACTTCCCAGTTCATGTCACCTGCAAGGGCAAATGCCGTGGAGGTCTTGCCGATACCGGGCTTGCCATAGATCAGGAGGGGCCGGGATTTCGTTGTCCAGTTCTTTGCCCATTCCGCAATCTGGAGTACCGCAGTCTTGTTGCCGATGATGTCCGCGAGGTGTGCGGGACGGTACTTCTCTGCCCAGTCCATACCAACAGATCGACCGTATATCAAATAAATTATCTCTGATGAAACGCAATTAGGATACACACGCATATTTTATGCTATATTTCAGGTGATGTCGTGGTCCACAGCTGCTCCACAGAAGCGATTGCAAAAGTCGTCAGGGAATACGAAGGTGTCCGGCGCAAGCACGCCATTGGCGATATGGTCAAGGCCCTCAAAATTGAGGCCCCCCATGTCCTGGCATCATTCGGCGAGGATGCAGCGGTGATCGAACACCACGGGGAGGCACTCCTCCTTGCTGCGGACGGGATCTGGAGCCGGCTTATGGAAGCCGATCCCTACTGGGCAGGATACTGTTCGGTGCTGGTCAATATCCACGATATCGCCGCGATGGGCGGGCACCCCGTCGCAATGGTCGACATCTTCTCCATTGCCAACACCGCGATACGGGACCAGGTGGTCAAGGGGATGCACGATGCCTCCGAGCAGTTCGGGGTCCCCATTGTCGGGGGCCACCTGCACCCGGATGCACCCTACAGCGTCATCGATGTCTCCATCCTCGGCTGTGCCCGGCTCGACTCCCTCATTTACAGCCATACCGCGGAGGAAGGGGACGTCGTGGTCATGGCCATCGACCTGAACGGCCGTGTCCATCCCTCCTGCATGCTCAACTGGGACTCGGTGACCATGAAATCCGCAGCCGAAGTGCGGGCGCAGATCGCCCTCATGAAACAGATCGGCAGGAGGCACCTTGTCACGGCTGGAAAGGACATCAGCAACCCCGGCATCATCGGGACCCTCGGTATGCTCCTCGAGGTGAGCGGGAAGGGGGCGGAGATCGATCTCGGTAAAATCCCCAAGCCGGACCTTGCAGCCAACAACATGAGCTTCGAGCAGTGGGTGAAAATGTATCCGGGCATGGGCTTTGTCCTGACGGCAAAGAAGGAGAACCTGCCGGAACTGGTCCGGTTATTCTCGGAAGTCGGCATGACCGCAAAGGAGATCGGGTTCGTGGACGCAACCAAGGAGCTGCGGATCCGGTACGACGGGCAGGAAACGCAGGTCTTCGACTTCATCAAAAACGGCATCATGCATCTCTGCGATGAGGACATCCCATGCCAGGTGCGGTAAAGCGCATCGGGATAGGCATTGCCGAGGACGCAGAGAAGGTAACCGGGAGCCTTGCGGCACTTGCCGGCCGGTACGACATCGTCTGCTACTGCCGCCCGAAGACACTCTCCCGTAAGCCGGTGGGAAAATATGTCAGCGTTGCCGAAAGCGAGGACCCGGAACAGGCGCTCGTCGACGATCTTGCCAGCGGGGCGATCGATGCGGCGGTAAGGGGTTCCCTTCCATCCAATACCACTCTCAGGGCCTTAAAAAAAGCCATGGGGGTCGACCACCTCGAACGGATCGCCCTCCTGGAGACAGCCCACGGGAAAAAATTCCTCCTCACGCCGGTCGGAGTCGACGAGGGCTGGACCGTCGGAGAGAAGGTCGAACTGGTCCGGAAGGGACGGATCATTGCAAAAAAATTCGGCCTGCCGGAAAAAACCGGGGTACTCTCCGGGGGCAGGCTGGGAGATATCGGCCGGCACAGCCAGGTCGATGCCAGCATGGCCGATGCCGAACTCGTGGCCCGGCTCTCCGGTGCCGACCACTGCGAGATCCTCATCGAGGATGCCATCGAGAGCTGCGGCCTTCTCATTGCACCGGACGGGATATCCGGCAACCTGATCTTTCGCACCCTCGTCTTCCTGGGAGGGGGACAGGGGCATGGCGCGCCCGTAGTAAATATCAGCAGAATTTTCGTGGATACCTCGCGCGCCTCACCAAATTACTCGAATGCTCTATTGCTCGCAGCATCTTTGCTGGAATAAAATAAAAGCCATAAAAACGCATTATTTTTCCAAAAGAACGATTAAATGGGAATAAAAAATATTCTGCGAAATTCTGAACCCCGTTTCTCGCTTGCTGTGCAGGATGCCTTCAAAACCCCTATTGCTAAGTAATTTGAGGGATTTTCCCACAAAGTATTTATATATATCAAATGGATTTCTTTTTGAGGTAAAAAACATGGCAGATTTACCAATTGCCGCAGTTGTAAGGATTGCGAAGAAAAACGGAGCCGAAAGAGTGGGAAGCGATGCAGCTGAGGCACTTGTTGCAAAGGCTGAGAAGTACATTGCACAGCTCACCAAGGAAGCGAACAAGCTTGCCGAGCACGCAGGCCGCAAGACCATCAAGAAAGAAGACGTTGACCTGGCAGCAAAGTCCAACTAATCAACTCTTTTTTTCTTGTATCTTCACGTTTGATGGTGTTTTTTTGTGCGTTCCGATTGAATGAACGCAGATTTTTAAGGAGTTGACGCAATGAGGGATTTTTCATTCGGCCCGATAACAGCGGCTGATGGCGAGGCAGTCATTGACATCTTCAATTATTATATCCGGAACAGCTTTGCGGCATACCCTGAGGACCCGGTTCCGTACGAATTTTTCAGCAGGTTTCCGGGGATCTCTGAACATTATCCCTCGGTTATCGTGAAAGATTCAGGGGGAACGGTTGCCGGATTTGGCATGCTCCGCCCTCACAACCCGATGCCGGCATTCCGTCATACCGCCGAGATCACGTATTTTATCCTGCCTGATCTGACCGGAAAAGGTCTTGGATCCCAGATGCTTGCGTATCTCGAGCGCGAGGGAAGGAAAAGAGGAATATCAACAATCCTCGCCGGTATCTCGTCCCTGAACGAGGGGAGTATCCGGTTCCACACCCGTCACGGGTTCTCTGAATGCGGCAGGTTTGAAAAGGTTGGTGTGAAAAAAGGGGTTGTCTTCGATACGGTCTGGATGCAGAAGTTCATCTGAAAAAATCTGCTCTGTAGAAAACCTGGATCATAGGTCGTTGCGAAACCTCTGTGGTTGATATGAGAGTGACCCCCTCTCTCCCCCAGAGGGGGAGGCAACGCAAGGGGAGCCGCCCCCTTGACCCCCGATGATACGAATCTTTCCTTATCAAC